>Ga0209487_1000007_pt1 | contig 430692 bp, 323 predicted proteins | sample Poulit2012_FD_187524 | JGI IMG/M metagenome (GOLD analysis project Ga0209487, IMG submission 187524) | Agricultural soil microbial communities from Georgia to study Nitrogen management - Poultry litter 2012 (SPAdes) (version 2) | ecosystem: Environmental > Terrestrial > Soil > Agricultural...
AACTCATTCACTACCGAATATTCGCTCATCAAAATCTCGCGTCGCTTAATTAACCGAAGAATTAAGTGACGTAGATCATACGTTGGACCTCGAAACAAGCGCGCAGTGAGATGTGATAGATCCTAAGACATTCATGGAGAGGGGGCTAGGGGGTGAGGTGGAACGACGTCCGCGCGCTGCGCGCGCGAATTGAGAATGAAGAATTTAGAATTGAGAAAGTCTTGAACTGAGACGCGAGCGCGTACTCAGAGGTCAACACGACTCTCCGCTGTCGCGATGACTCGAAACCATGCTTGTAGCTGATCGATATCCTCGCATGCAAGAATGCGTTCTTTGCTTTCGGCGCTGAGTATGAGGTTGCGCAGCGCGCTGCGCTCAGTCTGCTCAATCAGCACGGCCCTGCGAAATACGATCACTGAGCGACGCCGAAGGCGGAGCGTTCATTGAACGAGGGCGCAGCCCGAGTGTTCATTGAGTGAGTGCAAAGCACGAACGTTCATTGAACGAGGGCGATAGCCCGAGTGTTCATTGAGTGAGTGCAAAGCACGAACGTTCACTGAACGAGGGCGACAGCCCGAGTGTTCATTCAGCGACGCCGAAGGCGGAGCGATCATTGAGTGACGCCGAAGGCAGAGCGATCTTTTCACCAGCTATCATTGCAACAGGTGTCGCACCCAGGATGAAATCCATTATCATGGCTCGGGGTTAATGCTGCGCTTTGACCTGATGCCGTATCTCGATCATTCCCGTAAAACAACGTATATTTAAGATCTTGGCAGGTCTGATGCTCAAGGTTTTGATCTACCAAGCTCACGGCGTAATATACCCACGCTTCTTCATTCGTCGTGTCATCACAGTCATAATCGTAAATTGTGAGATCAAGAACGCCATTGTTATTTGTTTCAAAACATGGGCCACGGGCGTCAAATGCGGGTGACCGTAGACTAGGTCCCATGGCACGGTTGCCGGTGTATAAATAATATTCTGGCCCGTTAGGATACACTCTGGCAGTTACCCATTCATTGTTTGAATGATTGGGGTCAAACATCCATTCACCTGCGATTTGTCCTCCCCATCCGCCCTTAGGCGGATTTGCGGGCCTGAACGTCCCAAGCCCCAACCGACTACGCTGCGCGCTTAAATTCTTAGCGTTATAGAAAAGCCCTGTGCCTGTGGACCGGAAAAACAAATGCTTAATATTCACGTAGTTCGCCGATTTAGCACGGCAGTCCACATACATGCACATCCGTAGTCGAACACGTTCTCCGGTATGAGGATTCGTTGAATGAGATAGGAGCCGCCCTCGCGGTTTGGGTGTGGTCGCGTTGTTCGGATCATCGTCATATGTCACGCCATACCAATCGTGCTCATCAATGCCCGGCGTAAAGGTCGCTCTAATTCGACGAACTTCGGTGTCCCTTTTTCTATTCGTTAGATCTTGAGGCTCCGCGCTAGACGATCCGCTATTACAGACACTATTGTGACTCCAATAGGATCCTTGGGTATAGATTCCGTTATCGATATTTCCTCCAGCAGCGACGTTCCTTGGGTCAATCCACCACGCATGACGAGAAAATCCACTATTCTTGTCCATACCATAGCGATTCTGGCTCTCGCAGGCTGGATGTCCTTTCGCATTGGAGACGATGCGGTCATACACATCCAATATAGGGTTTCCACTTGAATCACAACATGGAGTATTACGAACTGTAGTCCAGTCTTCCTGATCCGTACTGGCTATACAGCGGGCGCATGGGTCCAATACTGTCGTGGCGCTCGCATTACCACAATCATCAGCTGAGTCTGAATCCATTAAATGGAAAGACTTCGTGATTCCCACGTTCCCATCATGGTAACATTCCCATTGGTTGTTGGGTCCAATGGCGCATTGATTCGCATCAATCGCTCCTAATGTAGGTGTGCCCGCGTTACAGGTGGTATCGGCACAAGTGAGCGTTTGAACCTGCGCGCCACACGCAGAGCAGTTATCTACGTCCGTATCGGTTTTAACCCAATCGTGGGCGCCGCACCATGTCCAATCTTCTCCGTCAAAATCACTATCGATAGGCCCGTCGCTACTGTCACGTGTACGCACGAGCACATCCGAGGCGTTGAGCACGGGCGTGATGGTGCATGCGCTGTCACGTAACGCGACCTGTGCGTAGGCGTGCGAAGATGCATCGAATGCCGAGCCATAAACCTTTGCGCTATTAAGAACGCTTGAGGCCCCAGAGCTCAGCTGACTCGCATGATAAGCACTTAACGTCAGATCGGCCGCATTATTGATGTCAAAGGTGCTTGGGTCCGCAGCACATGCAGCCCCAAAGTTAGACGAGTTATCCAACGAATCACAAGCAAGCGTGCTTCCAAATCTCAACAATCCTTCTAGTGCCTTATGAGATCCCGCAAGTTGTGCCTGTGCCTGATGGAAGGTCTGAATCGTTCGTGCAGAGGTGCGTGTCGACAGACGAGAACTTGTGGTGCGGTTCAGTATATTGACGGTCGCCGCATCGGGCATGGCCGTCAGCAGCACCAACTGATTCCCGCTCATGGCGAGGCGGTGGTCGCCTTCGGGGCTGAGGGCGAGGAGTTGGTCGTAACCTGAGGTGACAAACTCGCTATCATCGTTGATGGCGCAGACTTGCCCGTTATCGGCGATCCCGCTCAGGGTCATGCGTCGGTTGACACCCGTCATCTTGGTGGTGTCAGCGCCCACGGGTCCGCCTTGGAGCCCGCCGAGTGTTGCAGCGGGTGCGGTGCTGCTAATACCAGCGATGATCATCCCATGCGAAGTGGTTTGTACGCCGTTGTCATTCCCCACGTAGGTGAGGGCTGCGACGTCATACGCCAAGGTTTCATTTTCGCTGGTGAGGTTGAGGTCTTTATAAAGTCGATCGCCGCCGGTTCCGTCTAGGTCGTAAACAAAGCCTTTCCACTGATGGCTTCCACCGGAGCCGACCAAGGCCGCACCTACAGCCACGGTGCGCAATGCGCCATTGGGTCCAATCGGCACTGTGCGCACGCGGTGAATCATGCTGCTCACCACGTTAGCTGAGAAACCGGCACTGCTTATCAAATCGTTGTTGAGCTGGTCATAAACGCTGGCAGAGGCGGGGCCGGCGCTGATATCCCAACAGGTGGCTTGGTTGTACGCGTTATTGCCCGTGCTGTTACCACACGCCCACGTGGTATGGGTATCGCTGTTATATGCGATACTTGCCACATATCCACTGCCTACCGCGGCCGTTGGATGAAGCAGTGTAAGAGCTTGACGAGAAATAACAGGGTTTGAAGTCGCTTGGCTCACCTCCCAGATGACGGGTTGCGGGTACGTGCTTTTATCCACCTTGTCGCGTGCAAACCCACCTACGGTATAGGTATTGGCGTTGCTTCCGGGGGGAACGTGAACGGCATACGCCGCGCTTTGTTGCACGGTGCCGGTCGCTCCTTGCGCTAATTTGGGCGTATGTTCACCAAGGTTAACATCGATGGCCGTCGCAGCGCCGTTGCCAGCGGTCAACCAGCTCACGCTCCACAGCATCGCGCTACGATCCGTCATGCGTTGACTGCTCGCTTGGGAACCTGCAATGGCCACCACAGTATTGTCACCGTTGGTGACCCGCTGAGAGACGCCTACGGCCCAAGCACTGGACGCGGAGGGCAGCAAAAGGTCATTCGCATCATTGTAAAATCGCGCGCGTGTGGCGTTGTTCGTCACATTTGAGCCGATGCTTTGATCCCATTGGGTCCATGCGACATCGCCCTCGTCGTTGACGCTTGCAAGGGTTTCCATCCACATGGGCAAGGCTGTCCCCAGCGTCTCCGACGCGTATTGTCCAGCGAACGCGTGGTTTGCGCCCGTAAAGGTTACCGCGATGGCACACAGAACCATGCACCATGACTTTCTACGTTGCATTTTCATGCATCACCCCCCAAGGATGAACTGCTTATCGCCGTGAAACCTATATAAATTTCACATATCTACTCATCGTGCGCACCGCAGCCTACGGGTGTCCCGTCTATACTGACACGGCGTCACGTCTGACGTCATTTTTGACTTATGCACGACGCGTGAAGGAACGCAAGGATCACTCGCTTCGCGAGTTCAATGAACGCTTGCGCTTCGCGCTGCGCTCAGTCTGCTCAATCAGCACGGCCCTGCGAAATACGATCACTGAGCGACGCCAACGGCGGAGCGGTCATTGAACGAGGGCGACAGCCCGAGTGTTCACGGAAGTGTCAGCTGCACTCCGCGCGGTTGCTGCAGCACCCAGTCCACCCAGCGCTCCAGCTGCTGCACATCATGACATGCATCAATGCGCGCGGCACTCTCCGCGCACAACGTTTGAGCCTGACTGCGGATAATTAATCGAAGCGTGCGTCGAATTCCAGTAACGCGACCTTCCTCGCGACCTTTCTGCAGGCCTTCTGCGCGCTTACGGTCAAATTGCTTTTGTGTCCAAGATTCCAATCCCATCTCGTGCTCCATGATCTGCTTGCGCCATGTATCAGGCACACTGTCTAAGATAATTTGAGCGTAGTCATCGAAGGTGCTTTGATCAATTCTGCCAGCGGTGCGTTGGCGTAGAACTTCGCGCCAAAGAGGGCGGATGAACGACGAAGGTGCATCATCGCCTGCACCTAAAATCAACGTCATCACAGCACCCGGTAAATCCGTTCGAATGCGTTCGGTCGTCCAATCTTCACTGAGGTCGTCTCCACCGAGAACAACCAGCTGCATCGGCGAACCTTCCCATTGTTGAGCGATATTTTGTGCCCATATTCTGACAGGTCGTGTCGTCGCGAGCACCACCACCAATCCATCGCATCGCTCGCGTCGAGAAGCCTGCATCCAATACCACGGCCAGTCTTCCGCTTTCTTTGAATTGATGCTGGTTTGCACCTCGCCAATGACAAAGAAACGCGGATTTTTTGCATGCAAAATCATCACATCCGCACGAGACTCTAACGGTGTAAATTCAGTGAAGTTTGGATCGATGATTTCGGTGGCTTCCGCATACTCCGCAAGGCCCGCGAATCCGGACGAGCGAAACAGCCGTTCGAGATTCTCCTTAAAATAGGTACGCCAAAAATGCGTGCTGACGTGAAACAGGCATAAAAACCTCCGGGTCCCATGAACGCAATCGCCTGCTCCCTAGGTTGTCGTATGTTCAACCCATTTGTTGCGTCTTGAGACGAAGATTTTTTAGATTTTTGAAAAAACGTCCTTTGAGCCGCCTTGTAAGGACGGGTTCTGCGTCCGCCCATGCGGTGTCGCGATCGAGCGAGACAAGGAGAGCCAAGCGAAAAGTGAAAAAGCGCACCAAGCCATGCTCGATCTCTATTCGCTGAAAACAAGACGTCGGCTCAGTTCCAAGAAATAGTGAGGCGTCCATACGTCAAGGACGGCAGGATCGGGCACAAAGCGCGCAATGTCTAATTTCGCCTGCTCAAAATCAACGGTTTGAATGCAGGCTTGTAAGCATGCGAGAAAGTCAGCAAAAATAAGCGAACCGTCAATATCTCTTGTTTGCAGTGCACGTTCGACAAAATGGTGCAGGTGCAATGGCACGCGGCGGCGTATATACCATTCAAAGTCGAACCAATCCCTCTCTTTCACGCGGTTTTCCATTGCCTAAAAAGTAGCGCGAAAGCATCTGTTCCAACATCACAATTCCTCGAGCAATTTCGCGAGCCAGTAAAGCCTCTGCCTTCGAAAGCCGGTGGTAAGCAAACGTTGCGTAAACGCTCCATCGCAGGTGCGCAAAGTGCCTTCATCCAAGCGCATGTCCTCGACATAATAGCGCGCGTAAACCACCCACAGAATGAATCGACAAGCCGAGCGTCAATGCCAGCCAGTCGCATAACGCCTTTTCCGGCGAAGCGAACGGTCATTGAACGAGGGCGTCAGCCCGAGTGTTCATTCAGCGACGCCGAAGGCGGAGCGATCACGGCACCGTACATACGTTCGCGCCACATCCCGCCGCACCCGAATTGCCCGGCGACGCTCCACCCGCACCCGGCGTGCCCAGCGTAAAACTATTCCCCGTTTGTGTCACAGTAGAACTGCCCACAAGCATGATTCCTGCGCTGGGGCCGCCCGCACCACCACCTCCGTGACCGCCACGGCCGCCGGCCCCGCCAGCTCCACCACGTCCGCCATCACCAGATCGGTATTTACCCTTATCGCTGCCCATTCCACCTGCGCCACCGTTGCCACCAGCTCCTCCTGGCCCTCCTGTACCACCACGACCACCTCGGCCACCATTCGCGGTCATAAGATAACTATTCAGTATTTGTGCACTTCCGCTTTCGGTTAAAAGCACGGCAATAGAAGCGCCACCTGAAACACCTCCAGTCCCATGAGCGCCAGGACAACCACCCGCGCCGCCGCCACCACCGCCACCGCCTCTGCGCCGTGCGGAAAGGCCGTTTCTGCGTGCAGCACCACCGCCGCCACCACCACCACCACCAGCTCCCACGGTACCATCTGAACTTCCATCCACGCCGTGTATGGAAATCCAAAAGTTATTAGTATTTGCTCCACCCGCGCTCCCCGCGGAACCGTTCGTACCCGGACTTCCGGCTTGGCCAGCACTTCCCGTTGCACCATGACCGGCATGCGATCCTGAGCTTCCCGAACCACCCGAACCACCGTTTCCACCATCCGCTGGGCTAACACTTACTCCTTTATCTCCACTATCCCCATTTGGAATGCCGTTACGCCCACCATGTCCGCCACGGCCACCAGCGCCACCTCCACACGGGCTGGTGCCACCCGCGCTTCCGTGAGCACGTGCGGTGGCTCCTCGGTGATTGTACTTGCCGCCTTCCACTCCAGCACCACCGTTCGCCCCCGCATCTCCATCCACCCCATCCGTCCCCGCTTGCCCCGCCTTCGCTTCCACCGTCGCGTACGCGACGTGCAGGCCGTTACAGTTGGTACAAGCGATCCCCACAGATGATGCACCCGCAGCCGTTGCCGCAGGCGCGACAAAGGTGAGTTGGTTGAGGATCGTTTCCGTGCTGATATCAGTTCCGCGGGCCGCCCAACCATGACCGTTGTCATTTGCACCGGTAATGGTGACGACATTGGTAGTACTACGTGACCAATCTGCAGCAGAATAACCGCCGTAGACACTCACGCCGCTTTTAAGTGTAATCGCCTCCGCGTACGTGCCGCCGGCAACCAGTACGTAATTTCCCGCATTGGTTTTATCGATACCATATTGAATGGTTTTGCAGGGAGCGGCCATGGTTCCGCAAGCCGCGTTGTCCGTCCCGCTTGTTGCCACAAACGTAGCTTTGGAAACATCACCATCCACGCCATCACAGTTGGTGTCCAAAAATGGCGTGGTAAGGTCGGGAACATCCTCTCCCTCGTTATGACACTCACATCCGTCGTGGGCGACACCGTTCAAGTCCACCCAGTCGGGGTCGCATTGAAGGATCTCGCAGCTACCAGCATTGCACACCGAGTCGTTGTGCGCGGTGACACATTCGAAATTGCAGGATCCGCAGTGGTCTAGGCTGCGCATTACATCCGTGTCGTATTCCACCGACGTACTCTGTCCGCAGTCCCGCCAATCTACGCCGCTCTCATTAGTGGCGGTGGGGAAGTCGTTGGCACGCTCAACATCGTTTGCAAGCAGGACCGGCGACACGTCACACACGTTACCGCTCCCCTGCAACGCGGTCTGGACGAATGTTCCCGCCGGCAAAGCATTCTGCTTAATATTTGTCTTTGCAACATTACTGATAACATCGACAAAGTTTAGCGCCTGGCTTGGGCTTCCCGCCAGATCAAAGGTGCGATGGTCGTCACAACTTGCAGCCTTGTACGCGCCGCCGTTATCGAAGGGCTCGCACCCCGAAGCGTCGCCCCACATGACCGTTCCGTTCACAGACGTTCCGGCCTGCTCTGCCCAGTAATACTGAACCTTGGTCGGCGCGAGTCCCGCCGAATTACTATACGCCTTTCGCTGATTGCGTTCCGTACGCACCTCGGCATCCCGCACATATACCTGCAGATCCGGCAACGAAGGGTCCTTACGCTCCAGACGTGTTAAACCATGGTCGCCGCTTGACCATACCAAGCGGTAACGACCATTGGGGCTTACGGCGCTCGTGACTGCTTGCGTAGAAGCGCTCGAAGACATGCCCTCGTTCATGGTGCACACGGGCCAGGCATCGCCAACAGCGTCGCCAAGGCGTGTCTGATAGGTCGCCCGCATATGGGTGAGGTTATCGAGCGGACCGTCGGTGGAGATATTCAGGGGCGCCGTGGTGCTCATGGTACCAAAAAATACGGGCCCTTCCTCGCCATTTGCATCATGCCATGCGTCAACGGTCACGTCTTTGACAATGCCCGTGCCGTTGTTCACAAGCGGCAGGTTATCGTACATGAAATTTTCTGTAATATTATAAGCGATGGGGCGCGTCTCACCATCGCTATCTGTGCCAAACCCCACCAAAATCGTCTGTTTTGTGCCGTCGATATCGAGCGTGCGCACCTGTTCGACGCTGCTACTGGCATAAATGCTCGCGCTGATAAAGAACGAAGGATTGGGGTTCGGCTGGCTCACATCCCAACAGGCTGCATGGGCATAGGTGCCGGTAGAAGCTGCGGCGCCGCATACCCAAATCCTGCCGTCGCGATCAGCCTCTGCCACGCCACGCGCGAAGGCGGATGTCACATTGGCTCCGCCATGCAAAGGCACGCCTTGCACGGACGTTCCAGTCACCTTCCAAAGATACGCTTCTGGCAGGTCGTTTTTACCGGTCTTTTTACGTACCCAGCCCGCCACATAATAGGTACTACCAATTTTTGCGATGCGGTCCGCCACAGACACGCGATATCCCGCAGGAGCCTCCGCGTGTAAATCCACGCGACTGTAAGAACCCGCAGCCCACAATTTCGCCTCGCGCACACTCAGATTATTATTGGCACCCCATCCGACCACCGCGCCATCTTGCGCTAAATCGGTGGCATATGACTGACTCAATGGCGCGCCATTCGCATCGTTGCCCACCGCCAACGGCTCGTTACTGCCGTTCAGCAACACCCGCGCCGACGCGATGTTCGCGCCATAGTCGTAATGCGTCCACGCAACATTGCCATCATCATTGATGGACGCAGAAGCCTCTAGCCAAAGCGGAAAAGACACGCCCACCGGCGTTTCCACGTAATCTTGGGCGTACGCCGTAGAGCCGAAGCAAACGAACACGCTCCCCCAAAGCACTATCGCCTGCAGCGTGCGAATGTTCATAACTCCCCCCTCTTTCCCTGCTCGCCGTGCCGTTTTTGATCAACATTGCGGATCAAAAATGACAACGCGTATACTTAAAACCTTAAATTGACCCTTACGCTGTCTACTCAAACGTCACGTACAACGTAAAAACCTCATAAATCACGATATATTCGCGTATAAACGCCAATTCTCGCGCATATCTTATATCTCATTCTATTTCGAAACCGCTTTGACGTGTACTCGTATACTCGTACTCGTAGTACAAATACGGCTCTAGCTGACATTGTAGCGTTGTATGTGCTGGCGAGCAAGTCTGACTGTTCAATGCGAGCCACAACGCGTAAGCAGATGCTACAATCTGTATCACATCGACTCTAACTAACTGATACTACGCCTATTTCACTGCACACCACGCACGTGCTATCACACGAGCTGTCGCGTTGCGCAGACCCTCGGTCCGCGATGAAATGCCAAGGCGTTGATCTCAACCGCTTTCGACGATCTTTGCCAGGTTCCCCATGGCCGCATCACGCCTACCCAGCGTGAATGCACGAAGCTTCTCATCACAACCCAAGGAGACGAGACGTGGTGAGAAGCGTAAGGGGACTGGTTGGGTGAGACGCCAGAAACCTAGGGTCCTCGAATTATCACCAACCAGCAAAGCCCTTATGATTTAGACGAGCGATGGCAGATGCCAGCTATATCACAACATGTAAAACAAGAGCTCTCCGGTACGGAGTGGCTTTTTCTCATGCATAAGAATCCATGGAATCACTCCCACTCTGATTCATGACAGCAGTCATCGCAGCCGTGATACCAGGTTAAATCATGATAACAAGTACCCAAACCAAAAACTCCGCAACCATATGTATGATCTGAGTCCTGGTAAACAAAATCGTTTAAACGACCTGACTTGCCACTGGAGGTCGAGCTTCGATCATTACCATAATACATAGTATACTTCAGCTGATCACAAGAGAGCTCTTCAACTCCTTCATCTGCAAGGCTCACCGAGACATAAACCCATGCTTCCTCTTTATTGGTATCGTGAATATCATAATCAGCATACACAAGATCAATTACTCCCGTGTCATCCGTAAAGAAGCACCCGCCCCGTCCGTCGTAAGCAGGAGATTGATTATGAGGATTAAACTCATAGTTGTAATAGTAAACCGGAGTATTCGTACTGGCCAGAACCCCTTCCGTTCCCCATGGATTATTTGTGTCAAATAGCCAATCGCCTTTTGTCAATCCACCACCGCTTGTCGCGCCGGATGGCGTGGTCAAATTGTTTAAAGCTACCATCATAGGGTTACTTGTATTTTCAGAAGAGTAAAATTTACCTAAGCCACGACCTCGAAAGAATACCTTTTTAATACTAACATAATTCTGATTCTTCTCCATGCCATCCACATACATACACACTTTAAGGCGCGCACGACGATTATGGCCTGGCAGCGTATTATGAGAGATCACACGTACACGTGGTTTAGGAGTGTGTGTGTCATTTGGCGAGTCATCTACTTGAAACCCATACCAATCATTCTCATCGATCGTGGGCGTAAAGCTGGCACGAATTCGCCGTACATACCCCGGTTGACCCTTATCACTCTTCGTAAGGCTTTGTGGCTCCGATGTCGCAGATGGCATTAAATTACATTGACCATTTTTGCTCCAAAAGGATTCCTGCGTGTACTGCTTCCAATCATCATAGCTATTATTTGAAAGTCCTCGCTGATCTACCCACCATGCTAAACGACTAAAGCCATTATTTTTATCGATTCCCATCGTGGACTCGTTACAACTTAAGTGTCCTGCGTTCGCCGACACTGTTCGATCATAAACGTCCATTAAGACGTTACCATTCGCATCACAGCATGCCGTGTTCTTTTGCTCATGCCATTCGGTTTGGCTATGGCTCTGATCGCAGCGTATACATGGGTCTAATCTACTAACGTTTGAGGCGTTGCCGCACGTGTTTGACGAATAAGTGGTCTGCAATCGATATGTTTTAGTGCTATCAGGCTTCCGCTGCCCGTCATTATAGCATTCCCACTGATTATTCGGTCCAATGGCGCATTTATTCGCATCAACCGCTCCTAATGTAGGTGTGCCCGCGTTACAGGTGGTATCGGCACAAGTGAGCGCTTGAACCTGCGCGCCACACGCAGAGCAGTTATCGACATCATTATGGGTCTTCACCCAGTTATGCGCTCCGCACCAATTCCAGAGCTCGCCGTCGAAGTCAGCGTTGGTAGGAGCATGGCTTGCGTTTCGTGTTTCAACAACGATGTTGGCAGCGCTCATCACGGGCGTGATGGTGCAATCGCTATCGCGTAACGCAATCTGTGCGTAAGCATACGAAGACGCATTGAACGCAGAACCAGAGATCTTGGCACTATTCAGCGTACTCGAAGAAACAGAAGTATTCGGATAAGCCGCCAAGGTTAAACGCGCGGCGTTATTGATATCAAAGGCGCTCTGTGACGATGCACACACGGAGCCGAAGTTGCCGGACGCATCAAGAGTGTCGCACCCCAATTGGTTTCCGAATCGCAGAATCGCTGCCAAGGCTTTGTTCGATCCTGCAAGTTGCGCTTGCGCTTGATGATAGGTCTGCACCGTTCTTGCCGGTGTACGCGTGGAGAGACGCGAACTCGTAGTTCGGTTTAAGATATTCACCGTCGCTGCATCCGGCATGGCCGTCAGCAGCACCAACTGATTCCCGTTCATGGCGAGGCGGTGGTCGCCTTCGGGGCTGAGGGCGAGGAGTTGGTCGTAACCTGAGGTGATAAACTCGCTATCATCGTTGATGGCGCAGACTTGCCCGTTATCGGTGATCCCGCTCAGGGTCATGCGTCGGTTGACACCCGTCATCTTGGTGGTGTCTGCACCCACGGGTCCGCCTTGGAGCCCACCGAGTTCAGCGGGAGAGGCGGTGCTGCTAATACCGGCGATAATCATCCCGTGTGAAGTGGTTTGCACGCCATTGTTGTTCCCCACGTAGGTGAGGGCCGCGACGTCATACGCCAAGGTTTCATTTTCGCCGGTGAGGTTGAGGTCTTTATAAAGTCGATTTCCGCCGGTTCCGTCTAGGTCGTAAACAAAGCCTTTCCACTGATGGCTTCCACCGGAGCCGACCAAGGCCGCACCTACGGCCACAGTGCGCAATGCGCCATTGGGTCCAATCGGCACTGTGCGCACGCGGTGAATCATGCTGCTCACCACGTTACCAGAGAAACCGGCACTGCTTATCAAATCGGTGTTGAGCTGGTTATAAACGGTGGCAGAGCCAGGACCTCCGCTGATATCCCAACAGGTGGCCTGGTTGTACGCGTTATTGCCCGTGCTGTTACCACACGCCCAGATCTTGCTTCCGTTTTGCGCGATGTCCGCCACGTACCCGCTACCATGGGTTGCGCTGGGATGGATGAGTGGAAGCGTGTGATGGGAAATGCTGGGATTCGCGGTTCCTGCATCACTTACGGTCCAAATCACTGGTTGTGGAAAGGTTTGGCTGTTGACTTTATCGCGCGCGAAGCCGCCCACGTAATAATTATTCGCATTGCCTTGACGCGCGAGCACACCGTACGCTGCACTTTGTTGCACAGGGCCATTCGTGCCGTTGGTGACCGCACCAAGGTCGATGAGCTTGGACGTGGCAACACTGCTATGGGGCCCACGCACGTCCCAAAGCACCGCACTCCGGTCGGTCAATCGTTGTGAGCTCGCGGTAGAGCCGGCAATTCCTACCACCGTGTTCCCACCGTCCGTCACCTGCTCCGAAATGCCGACCGCCCACGAACTGTTTGCGGTTCCCGCCAATGTGTGGGTGGGGTTGGCTGCATTATAAAACTTGGCGGTGGTCGCTTGATTGCCCGAGGTGCCGTCCCACGCCGTCCACGCCACATCCCCTTCATCGTTGATCGAGGCGAGAGTCTCCATCCACATCGGCAAAGACTGTCCAAGAACCTCGGCATCGTATTGGCCCGCATGCGCAATACCACCCGCAAAAATGGACACTGTTGCCGCACCAGCGATAAATCTGCGTAATTTCATGGCATTTCTCTTCGCTACAAACGGTATCTAGACAGGGCTGTCCGTCATTCGCACAAGGAATGTCGACACTAAGCCCCTATATCACATGACGTTACCCACGTACACACGATGCACGTCAGGCCTCTTTGACAAAGTATATAGCCGGCGAGGGATTTTCACAAGTGGATCATGATTAGCAAGACAATGATTTTCGAGATTGGCAAGCGTTATTTTTAAAATACCGCATTTTCAGTGGGTTAGGGTTTCGTGCCAACGCTAAAATAATTGTCCAGCAGGGATCAGGGTTATCGGCGCTCAGGATTTAAAAAACCGGGCAACGGCTGACTGCTGTTCGGGAGAGCCGAGCCGTAACCGAAACGCCTCACCTTCTCGGTGGAGGGCTTTGGCAATGTCCCGTGCGAGGGGTTCCCGCACGAGTTGGCGGGTGGCCTGCACGCTTTGCGGAGGCTTTTGCGCGATGACGCCCGCGATGGCATGCGCGCGTTCCAGCACCTTGTCCGCGGGTAGAGTTTCGAGGGCAAGGCCGACCTCAGCCAGCTCCTTCGCCTCGATCCATCGCGCAGTATAAAGGATCTCGGCGGCCTTCTGCATGCCAAAATATCGAGGCAGCAAGTAGGAGCTTGCGGCTTCTGGGACCACGGCGAGGTCGACAAAGGGCAGCCAGAAGCGGGATTTCTCTGCCACGATGTTGATGTCGGTGTGTAGGAGGAGGGTCAAGCCGAGTCCTACGCCTGGGCCGTTCACGGCGGCGATGATGGGTTTACGGTTTTGGCGCAGGCGCGCGAACAGCTTTGAAAAGCCCAGCTCCTCGTCTGCCTCCGGCATTTTCAACTCGGCGAGATCCTGGCCGGCGCAGAAGAAATCGCCCTGCCCGGTCAAAACGATCACGCGACTGTCATCCGATTCGTTCGCTTGGTGAATCGCTTCCGCCACCTCTAAGTACATGGCGTTGTTGAACGCGTTGCGCTTGTCGGGGCGCGCAAAGGTGATGGTGGTGACGTGATCGAGGGTGGTGGTGGTGATGTAGGTTTGGGGCATTTTTTTGAAGAAGGAAGAAGGAAGAAGGAAGAAGGAAGAAGGAAGAAGGAAGAGGGAAGAGGGAAGAGGGAAGAGGGAAGAGGGAAGAAGGTATGAGCTTATAAGCACTTTGGCGGTGTTTAGCGCAACCTCATCCCTAAATCCCTTCTCCATGAATGGAGAAGGGACTTCCCTTAAGAGCACGTTGGCGGCATATTCCCCTCCTCCGGAGGGGTGGCAGGCGAAGCCTGACGGGGTGGTCCGTACCGGCAAGGTGTCACAGCCAAGATGACGCCGCAGAGACACCTAGCGCAACCTCATCCCTAAATCCCTTCTCCATGAATGGAGAAGGGACTTCGCTTAAGAGTACGGCGGCGGTATATTCCCCTCCTCCGGAGGGGTGGCAGGCGAAGCCTGACGGGGTCGTCCGTACCGGCAAGGTGTCACAGCCAAGATGACGCCGCAGAGACACCTAGCGCAACCTCATCCCTAAATCCCTTCTCCATGAATGAAGAAAGAACTTCGCTTAAGAGTACGGCGGCGGCATTCAGTGCGCCGCACCTCGATGCAGCTGTTCCCCCTCTACATTTATGGAGAGGGGGCTAGGGGGTGAGGTGAACCCGAGCCCGCGCGGGCGCAATTTAGAATGGAGAATTTAGAATTTTGAGAGTCTTGGATTGGAGTGTCAGCGTGTACTCAGAGCTCCAGAACGCCCTCTTCCGCCGTCGCGATGACTCGAAACCAAGCCTGCAGCTGATCGATATCCTCACACGCAAGAATGCGTTCTTTGCTTTCGGCGCTGAGTGTGAGGTTGCGTAGTACGGCGAGGTCGAGGATGTTTTTGCGTAGCGTCTCGGTTGTGCCTATTTGGACGCCTTGTTCGACACCCTGTTGGACGCCTTTTTCAACGCCTTTTTTAATTCCAACACGCTCCCCCTCTCGATACGCGTCATGCATCGTCATTTGGAAGATGTCTTCGCGCCGGAATTTATCTTGGACGGTTTTTGTGAGGTAAGACATCATCAGCTCCTGGACTTGAGACTCTTTGAGGGATGAGTGCGCACGGGTACTAAGCAGGCGTTCTTGGATTTTCTGGGCGAGTTCTTCTTCCGTTTTAGCGCGGGGCACGGTCATCAGCCTCAGGTGATTATAGCTGCTTTCTTGCGGCACGCGAAGCAGATCTAGCAAATATACCGGCAGACCGAAGATGTTGGCACGGAAAACGCATTCTACCGTTGTCGGTTCAAAGTGTTCCAGCGTATCGCCTCGCACGCCACGCGCATAAATGAGCAGCCCTGGCGATTGAAATACATTACCCTTTGCGGACATATCATGACGTTCACGCATCCACTTGTCTCTGATCTGGGCATCTGCGTTTACATGTGCCGCCGCCATCGTTCTCAAACGCGCAACTTTGAGCGGTGCCGACTCAAGTTCGACCAGCATTTCGCGGTGTTGGATTTCCGGGTACAACATCGGCGGAACGGCATCGCGTAAATACCGCCCAGGAATGTACAGGTCGATGCGACGCGCCAAGTTTCGCACGTGATACTGCTGCACCAAACGCTCCGCAGCATCCGCATCCACCTGCAAGGCAAGCTTGCGCAGTATCTCCTGCGCCAATTCTTCGTGCGGTCGAATCGATTTCTTCGACCATAATTTTTTCGCCATCGCGCACCTACAACCATCGCTTGTCTTGTGACCTGCAATAGATATCGTCCGCGCGCATAAAAAGTTTCGTCTTGAGGCGAAGATTTTTTTATTTTTGGTGATTTTACAGCGTCTGGAGGGTGCGAGAAAGCGCCCGCACAACCTCATCCCTAAATCCTTTAAGAGCACGGCGGCGACATTCAGTGCAACCTCATTTTATTTCTTTTCTTCTTCGGAAGGCTTTAGCGAACAGTACTCAGGAATCTACCCTACCGCCTTTTATTCTTTGATAGGCATGAGACCACAGCACTGAGGAATCTACCCTACCGCGCGACGTGCTTTTGCCTTAAAGGCAAAACCGCGCCGCTTGCTCAAGAGTGCTCGCTTGCTCCATGAATGGAGAAGGGACTTCCCTTAAGAGTACGGCGGCGGCATTCAGCACAACCTCATTTTATTTCTTTTCTTCTTCGGAAGGCTTTAGCGAACAGTACTCAGGAATCTAAACGCCCGCGCTCGCGCGCGTGCGCAAGTTAGAATGGAGAGTTTAGAATTTAGAAAGGCGGTGCTTTGAGTAGCCAATGCCTGACTCACCGCCTTTCTAAATTCCTAATTCCTAATTCTTAATTGGAGCGCTCGCATGCGAGCGCTCTGGTCCCCCTTTCTGTCTCGCTACGCGAGACATCTTTCCCCATTTTGGGGAAAGAGAGCTGCATTTCCTCACGCACGAGCACCCTTCCTTCCCCAAAATGGGGAAGGTGCCCGACCGAAGGGAGGGCGGAAGGGGAAAGACGCGTGGAGTATCGCTTATGTGCTTTTTACGGTTGCGCTTAAGCTTTCTCTTCCACCATACTCTGCTCTTGCGCTTCGCGCTCGGCTTTCTCTCTCGCCATATCGAGCGCGAGGTCTTCGATCATGTCTTCTTGTCCGCCGACGGTGCGGCGGCGTCCGAGTTCGACCAGGAGGTCACGTGCGCTGATGCCGTATTTCTCTTCTGCGCGTTGAGCGAAGAGGAGGAAGGAGGAGTAGACTCCGGCCCAGCCGAGGATGAGGGATTCGCGGTCGACGCGGACGAGCTTGTCCATCATGGGGACGACGATGTCTTCGGCGACGTCGGAGACTTTATAGAGGTCGACGCCGGTTTCTACGTCCATGCGGTCAAGGACGGCGGCCATGATTTCGAGTGGGGTGTTCCCTGCGCCTGCGCCGAGTCCTGCGCTGGCGACGTCGATACGGTTGGCACCGGCTTCGATGGCGGCGATGGAGTTGGCGACGCCCATGCCCAAGTTATGGTGTCCGTGGAAGCCGAGCTCTGTTTCTGGCTTCAGTTTTTCGCGTGCGAGTCGGATACGCTCGGTGACACCGCCGGGCAGGAGGTGTCCAGCGGAGTCGGTGAGGTAGATGACTTGCGCGCCGTAGGATTCCATCAGGAGGGCTTGTTCGATGAGCTGTTCGGGCTCGATCATGTGGGCCATCATCAGGAAGCCGACGGTTTCTACGCCGAGGTCGCGCGCCATGCCGATATGTTGTGCGGAGACGTCGGCTTCGGTGCAGTGTGTGGCGACGCGGATGCATTGTACGCCGGTACTGACGGCCATTTTCAGGTCTTCGACGGTACCTATTCCGGGCAGGGAGAGCGCGGAGATCTTGGCGTTTTTCATTTTCGGAACGACGGCTTCCAGGTATTCTTGGTCGCTATGTTTTCCGAAGCCGTAGTTGATGGAGCTTCCGCCGAGTCCATCGCCGTGTGTGACCTCGATCATGGGCACGCCCGCATCGTCGAGTGCGGTGGCGACTTTGACCATTTGGTCGAGTGTGATTTGGTGGCGCTTGGCGTGCATACCATCGCGCAGCGTCATGTCGTGTAGGATGACTTTACGTCCTGCGATACTCATGGTGGCGTCCTCTTATTCTGCTGGCACGGCGTGCGCTTTGGGGTCGAAGTTTCCTGCGATGATCTCTTCGGCGACCATTTCACCGGTACGCAGGGCGGCTGCGGTCATGATATCGAGGTTTCCTGCGTATTTGGGCAGGAAGTCGCCAAGCCCTGTGACTTCCATCCAAACCGAGACGCGGTTGCCTTCGAAGACGGGGCCGTTTTTGAGTCGGTAGCCGGGGACGTACTTTTGTACTTCTTTGACCATGTCGTGCACGGACTGCGTGATGGCTTCTTGGTCTGGCGCATCTTTGGTCAGGCAGTGGATGGTATCGCGCATGAGCATGGGTGGCTCAGCGGGGTTGATGATGATGATGGCTTTGCCTTTTTTGGCACCGCCTACGCCTTCGACTGCTGCCGCGGTGGTGCGTGTAAACTCGTCGATGTTGTTACGTGTGCCGGGTCCAACGGATTTGGACGAAACGGTGGCGACGATCTCTGCGTATTCGACGGGTTGAACGCGTGCGACGGCGTTGACCATGGGGATGGTCGCTTGGCCACCGCAGGTGACCATATTGACGTTCATTTCGCCTTGGCCAACGTGTTCGATCAGGTTGACGGGCGGGATGCAGAAGGGGCCGATGGCTGCGGGTGTGAGGTCGATGGCAACCACGCCGCGCTCGCGTAGGATGGGCGCTTGCGCACGGTGGACGTAGGCACTTGTGGAGTCGAAGACGAGTTGGATATTATCTTCTTCGAGGTGTGGCAGCAGTCCGTCGAGGCCTTCTGCGGTGACTTTCAGGCCGAGTTTTTCTGCGCGCGCGAGACCTTCGGATGTGGGATCGATGCCGACCATCCACACGGGGTTCACGGTTTCGCTACGGAGCATTTTGTAGAGGAGATCGGTCCCGATGTTGCCGGGGCCAATGATGGCGGCGTTGATTTTGGTCATGACGTTTCCTCGTCGTGTTTAGCTAAATTGTACGCTTGCGCTGCCGATCCCTTCGATCTCAACACGCATGGTTTCGCCGGCGACTACGGGTTGCAGTGGCACGAGCGATCCGGAGAGGATGATGTCTCCTGGGTCGAGGCTGATCCCACGTTCACCGAAGGTATTGGCGAGCCAAGCGACGCAGTTGAGCGGCGATCCGAGGGCTTCTTTGCCGATGCCTTCGCTGATGAGCACATCGTTTTTATAGACTTTCATTTTGACGTTGGCGAAGTCGATGCCTTCGGGCGAGGCTTCGTCACCGAGCAAGAAAGTACCGCAGGAGGCGTTGTCTGCGATGGTGTCTTGGATTTTGAGCTTCCAGTCTGCGATACGCGAGTCGACGATCTCAAAGCAGGCGTAGACTTTGTCTGTGGCAGCTAGCACATCTTCTGCGGTGACGCCCGGTCCTTTCAGCGGCTTTTTCAGCGTGAACGCGATCTCACCTTCTGCGCGCGGTGCAATGAGGGTGCTAGAGATCGGCATGGTATCGCCGTTTTGGTACTGCATGGAATCGAGCAGGTAACCAAAATCGGGCTGGTGGACGTTGAGCATTTGTTGAACGGGAATGCTGGTCACGCCGACCTTTTTACCCACCAGCTTCTCGCCATTTTTCAGCCGACGTTCGTAACATTCCAAGGAGATGGCGTAGGCATCGTCGATGGTGATTTCTGGCGTACGTTCTGTCAGGGGCTGGATGGTGGTACGTGACGCCATGGCTTCGAGGAGCTCGGTGGCGTAGGCGTTGATTTGCTCTGGGGTGAGTGCCACGTGTATTATCCGTTGGTGAGGAAGTCGATACAGCTACGGTTAAAGAGGTCGGCGTATTCGACCATGACCCAGTGACCGCATTGATTGATGCGCAGCGTTCGGACGGTTGGGAAGCCCTTTTGCATGGTTTCTACCCCGGAGACGGGGCAGAAGTTGTCGTCATCACCCCAGAGGCCCAGAACGGGCGCCTTCACTTCCGCCAATCTATTGGAAAGATTAGGAACTTTCACTTTGCCGAGTATATTTTTGGCTTGTAGCGGGAACACTTGAAAGCGTTCTTGGATGATCTCGTCGGTGATATTTTCGGGCAGGAAAAGTTGCAGTTTGAAGATCTCGCGCATGGAGTCTTCGGTGATGCCCGATTTGTACATGATTTTGAGCATGGTACGTATACCTTTCATGCTCATGTAGGTTTCGCCTTCTTCGAGTCCGCCGGGCGCCATCAGCACCATGCTTTCGATAAGGTCGGGTCGATCGAGGGCAACTTGGATACAGAGTGCGCCGCCCATAGAGTTTCCAACGAGGTGGACTTTGTCCAAGTCGAGGGCGTCGCAGAGGCCGCTGATGCCTTGTGCGAGCATTTCCCACGAGTAATCGATGTCGTCGTCGTTGGTGGAGTATCCGAAACCGATGAGGTCTGGGACGATGCAGCGGAAGCCGGCGTTGGCGATGACTTCGTAGTTGTCTTTGAAGTTCGACCATCCGGTAGCGCCCGGGCCACTGCCGTGCACAAAGACGACGGCGGGGCCTTCGCCTGCCTCGTGGTAGTGCACGCGCAGGTTGTTTTCGATGTCTACGTATTTCCCTTCGGGGACGGCTGGAACGGGGATGGTCGTCATGGTTTGAGCACTCGAAAGTCAGAGAGATACGACACGCGCACTGCGTGATCTGTGGGGCGACGCTTGGGGGGCCGACGTATTATTTACGTGGACGTGTGTAGGGTGGTCGACGGTGTCCCCATTCCGAGATGTGGTCGTAGGTGGTGGGTTCCCAGCCCTCGCCGATCTCGCGCGCGCCGTAGCCGTATTCGAACTCGAAACCGGAGGGCGTTTGGGCGTAGAAAGAGATCATGCGGTCGTTGGGGTGACGTCCGATGGTTTGGATCACGCGGATACCCGCGTCAGTGACACGGTCAAACGCAGCACCAAGGTCATCGATGCTGCCCACTTGGATAAGGAAGTGGTGGATTTGCTTGGGCAATCCCGCACCAAAGGCCACGGAGTGGTGGCGTGGGTTGACGTGCGTGAACGCGATATCGACTTTGTAGCCGCCGAGGTCACAAATGATGTGATCTGAGAGGGTAAATCCGACCACGTCGCAGAAGAAGCGCTCGCTTTCTACGCGGTCTTTGGAGCGCATGACGATGTGACCAAAGCCGAGGTCGCCTGCCACAAAACCGCTGGGAACGAGCGGTGTGACAAGGGCGTCGGTGGTTTTGGCGAGGCCGGTGACGATCTCGACGGTGTTGCCGCCGGGCTCGATGAATCGGAAGAGGCTATCGACCGCGCGGGCATCCAAATCTGCTTGCGAGCCGTCGGTGGTTTCGACGCCAGCTTCGTGCAGGCGTGTGCGCAGCGCTTCGGCGGCTTTCACGTCGTCCATGACCAGACCGACGGCGACGCAGTCGTCTTTGGGTCCTGGAGTGACGATGAAGCGGTGCTTGTATTCGTCGTTTCGAAGGCGGAAGCCACCGTCTTCTTGACGGTCTACGAGCATCAGGCCGAGGATTTTTGTGGCAAACTCTTCCCACACATCCAGTTCTGAGACTTCAAAGACGACGTAGCCGAGTTGTTGAATTCCAGATGCCATGAGCACCTCCATAAAGACGAAAATTGCGGGCTTGCGCAGGCAAGCTGGTGCAAGATCTTAAAATATTAGATGAAGAAGTCGGTGGTATTGGCGCCCATGGAAACGTTGGCGTAGTTATGGCCTGGTTTCTCGGGGTTGTTGGCGTGGTGTTGACGACCGACGAGCAGCGCTTGGGTGTAGACTTGCATGGGGTGTGTTTGCCATGCTGCACCACCGCCGGATGCTGCGAAGAGGTCAAGCACAGCTGCGCGGCATTTGCCCGAAACGCGCGAGGAGTCGTAGCGGAACGCAACGCGTTCTTCGATGCTCGGCACTTCACCTTTTTCGGCGTAGTCCATGAGCGTATTCATGCTGAGGGTCAGGACCGAGCGCAGTTCGCGCACGGTGGCACGGGCGTTCGCCAAGGCGTCGAGCAACGAGGGGTCGCTCGATACTTTGCGTCCGTCGCCGCGTGCAACGCGCTTGGACTGGGTATCGATGAATACATCGATGGCGCCTTCGAGCATACCGATGGACGAGGTGGACACCGAGCGGTTGAACAGCTGACCGAAGGGGATGCGGTACAGCGGCGCGGTATTTTCTTTGTTGCCTGGGCTATCGCATTTGAAGCCGTCGGCAAAACGGTGGGTTCGGTGCTCTGGAATGAACACTGGCTCGTTGATGACGATGTCGTTCGACGAGGTGCCGCGCAGACCCGAAACGTCCCAGTTTTGCTCGATGTGGTATTCGCCCTTCTTCACCAAGAAGGTGCGCATATCTGGGCGCTGCCCTTCTTCTTTGGGCGGAACAAACGCGCCGAGGAATACCCAGTCGCAATGGTTGCTACCCGACGAGAAGCCCCAGCGGCCGCTGAGCATATAACCGCCCTCGGCGTGCTGCACTTTGCCTACGGGCATGTACGAAGATGAGATGAGGGTGGAGTCGTCGTCGCCCCAGACTTCTTGTTGGGCTTCGTCTGCGAAGACGGCAAGTTGCCATGCGTGTACGCCCAAAACGCCGTAAACCCAACCGGTGGATGGGCAGTATTTGGCGAGTTCAATCTCGATATTGAAGTAGTCGTTGGGGTGCAGTTCATAGCCGCCCCAGCGCTTGGGCTGCAGGACACGGAAGAGTCCTGCTTCTTGCATTTCTTGGATGGTCTCTACGGGCACGGCGCCGTTCTTTTCGGTCTCTGCGCGACGTTCGATCAGTTTGGGTCCGAGCGCACGTACGCGTTCGAGGAGTTCTGCACCTGTAACTTCCGTGTTTTGACTCATCTTTCTTGCCTTCGAAAATGTAGGAAATTGTGGGGCTGCGATCCTGCCAGCCATCTTCGTGAGCGCGGTGACACTAGAACATGTTTCAGCAGAGTGCGCAAGAGGGAGACTTCGGAATTGGGGACATGCAAAAGCACGCCATGGCCGACCACATTTAAACGCCAAAAAGCGCTTAAAAGGCTGCGATTTGTTGGGCTTGGATCTTCAGGAACTCCAGATATTCTTGGTCGTGGAGTTTGCCGTCGGCGATGGCGTCGTTGATACGGATAAACCGTGGGCGCAGCGCCAGGGTATGTGCCCCGAAGTAGTTCAGAATATCGGCGAAGTGCCCCATGGCGAGCGCGGCGCCTTGGGTTCCGCCCGAGAGTCCGACCATGGCGGCTTTTTTGCCTTCAAAGGAGTCGGGATAGGTGCATGCGTCGATAAAGAGCTTCAGCAGGCCAGGGAAGGAGCCATTATATTCTGGCAAGATGAAGACGAACTTCTCGGATTTATCGACGATCTGCTGCAACACATCGAAGCCTTTTTTGTCTTCGGCGAAGGTGTAGTAGATGGCGTCGATCATGGCGGGCGTGAACTCACTGAGGTTCAGGATACACGAGGGTTCGCCGATCTCGTCGAGGATGGATTTGTAGGTGCTTGCGACCACGGCGGAGCGTCCACCGGGTCGGCTCGATGGGTTGACGATGGTGATCATGAGGCTTGGGGTGTTTCTGCGGCTTGTGCGAATCGCGCGCCGATCTGTTGCAATTGTTCTTTGGCGTTTCCGAAGGAGAACTCAAGGATCTTGAGTCCGAGGAAGAAACGGTAGAGAGGGTAATCGCGGTCGAAGCCGATACCGCCGTGGATGTGTGTTGCGGTGGCGCCGATACGGTGCGAGGTTTGGGCTGCGACGAACTTGGCTTTTTGTGCGGCGTCGTGGGATGGGTGTCCGTTGGCTTGGAGCCATGCGACGCGCCAGACGGCGAGTTCCAGGCTTTGCAGGTCGATGTAGGCGTCTGCGCAGCGCTGGCCGACCGCTTGGAAGGTGGCGATGGGCTGGCCGAATTGTACGCGATCGACGGCGTGTGTGGCGGTCAGATCCAGCGTAGTTTCGGCAAGGCCGAGCATCAGCGACGATTGCGCCATGAGGACGCGGTCGACGAGCCAGTCGAGCGCTTCTTGTGCTGCGTCGCCTTGGACCACGATCTGTGCTTCTTGGACGCGCACGTCCTGGAAGCGTACTTCGTAGACGATGGTGAGGTTGGTGGCTTGTTGGGGTGTGACGGTGACGCCCTCGCCGTTGTTCGCGAGGAGGATCACGGGTTTGCCGTCCAGTTGTGCTGTGACGACGAATTCTTTGGCGTCTTGTGCTGCTTCGACGTGGGTTTTGACGCCGTTGAGCGTGTACGAACCGTCGCTATTTTTGCTCAGTGTGGTTGCGGGGTCGAACACGTCGCGGCGGCCGATTTCTGACCATGCACCCACGATTTCTGGTGTGGGTGCGAGTGCACGGATGGCGCTTTTTTTCTGTTCTGCGTTGCCGTACTGGTCGAGCGGGAGGGCTGCCAGGATGAGGGTGCTCATGATGGGCAGGGGTGCGCCGACGCGTCCGATCTCGCGCAGCAGGATGCTGAGCTCGAGCTCGCCCATACCGCCGCCGCCGGCCTCTTCGCTGAGCGAGAGGCTCATGAGTTCGGCTTCGGAGAGCGCTTTCCATGCGTCTTGCAGGTAGGGCTGTCCGTCGCGTTGTGCTTGGGTGACGACATCGTCGTTGACGAGGTCTTTGAGGATGCGGCGCGCGAGTTCGCGGATATCACGTTGTTCTTCGGACCATGCGAAATTCATGGTTTTCTCCTTACTATAAAGTCTTTTTACGCAACGAAGGTGGGCGGTTTGCCCGTTTCTACGTGCGGTTATCGTCGTTTGGCGCGTGGGAAGCGCAGTCCGGCCATGGCGATGATATCGCGTTGTACTTCGTTGGTTCCTCCGCCGTAGGTGAGCAGGAGGGAGGTCCGGTAAAATCGCTCGACTTCGCCTTCGAGGGCGACACCTGGCGAGTCTGTGCGGATGGTGCTCGCATCGCCGAGGATTTCCATCAGGAGGCGGGCCCCACGGATGTAGAGTTCGGAGCCGAAGACCTTGATAGCGGAAGCATCTGCGGGATGGAGTCGATTTTCGTCGATGGCCCACGCTTGTTTTGCATTCATGAATTCGAGGGTGTCCAAGTCGACTTCGAGTTCCGCGAGGTTCTGTTGCACCCATGGCTGGTCCAGCAGACGTTCGCCCTCTCCCACCTCAATGGTTGCGGCATAATCGCGGGTTTGACGCGTGAGGCGGCGAAGCGGCGCAACCGTGCTCAGCGCGATACGCTCGTGGTTGAGCTGACCTGTAAGCAGACGCCACCCTCCATTGAGTTCGCCCACAAGGTTTTCTTTGGGTACGCGCACATTGTCGTAATACACAGCAAAGACGCTGTTATCGCCGACGGCGTGGATGCGCGTCATTTCGATGCCTGGGCTATCGACAGGCACGATGATCATCGACAAACCGCTGTGTGCCGGTGCGTCGGGATCGGTGCGTGCGAGCAGCCACATATAATCTGCGTGATCTGCGAGGCTGGTCCAGATCTTCTGGCCGGTGATCACGAATTCATCACCGTCGATCTCTGCGCGCGTTTTGACGGACGCGAGGTCGGTGCCGGAGTTCGGCTCGGTGTAACCGATGGAGAAGTGGCACTCGCCGGCGAGGATGGGGCCCATGTACTTTTCGCGTTGGGCATCGCTGCCGTATTGCAGGATCATGGGTCCGACGGTGTTGAGCGTCAGGATGGGCAGGGGAAACCCAAAACCTTGTACTTCGTCACTGAAGATGAACTGATCGACCGCACCGCGCTCTTGGCCGCCTACCGACTTGGGGTAACCCAAGCCGAGCCAGCCATCGCGACCCATTTGACGAACAGCCTCTAGAAAGAGGGGGCCGCCGGCGTGGGTATCGATGAGTTCTTGTTCAAGTTCGGGCGTCATGAGCTTGGTCATGTACGCTCGGATCTCTTCACGTAGCGCCTTTTGCGCAGGGGTGTAATCCAAGTACATTCGAAGGTTCCTGGTGATGCCGCGTGCACCCCAAAAGACAGCACGCGGTATTTGACGAGCGGGCGAAAATGAAACAGGTTCTAGCCGCTACTATGCATTTGATAAAGGAACAAGAGCAGAGCTCGACGAGTTCGCCCCTGCGTTGATCCTTCTTTTGGGTTGCTTAGCCCCTCTTTTGACTGAATTCGAGAAGACCATGACCGATGCCTTAAACCCTTGGACCGAAGAAGCAGATATCGTGATTGTCGGCTTTGGCGCCGCTGGTGCCTGCGCTGCACTCGAAGCCCACGAGAACGGTGCGGACGTTCTGGTTCTCGATCGTTTCCACGGCGGTGGTACCACCAGCAAAAGCGGTGGCGTTTATTATGCGGGCGGCGGCACGCAGATCCAAAAGGACGCGCAGGTCACCGACACTGTCGATGATATGTATGCCTACCTGAAAGAAGAGACCAAGGGCATTGTCAAAGACGAGACACTGCGCCGTTTCTGCGAACAAAGCGTCGCCAACACCGAATGGCTCACCGGCCATGGTGTTCCATTCGAAGGCAGTTTGTGTCCTGTTAAAACGTCATATCCCAGTGATAAATATTATCTTTATTACTCTGGCAACGAGTCGTTCCCTCCCTATAGCAATGTCGCCAAGCCCGCACCGCGCGGTCACCGCGCCAAAGCCAAAGGCTTGCCAGGCGCTGCGTTCTATGAGCCGCTGCGCCAATCCGCAGAACGTGCCGGCGTGCGCGTGTCGTACGAGAGCAAAGTCACCGAACTGATCACCGACGCAGAGGGACGCGTGATCGGCGTGGCCTATATCGCCCTTCCCCAAGGATCCGCCCACGCCCAACTGCACGAAAAGCTCAACCAGCGCGCCTACAACCTGAAAAACTACATGCCTGGCAAGTCCAAGCAGCTGTGGAAACAATGCGATAAGATCCTGCAAGAGCACGGCGTCGTCCAACGCGTGCGCGCCAAAAAAGGCGTCATCCTGGCTGCAGGCGGCTTCATCTACAACCGCGAGATGGTCAAAGAACATGCTCCAGCCTACCGCAAAGGCATGCCCTTGGGCACCTGGGGCGACCAAGGCGAAGGCATCCGCCTAGGAATGTCTGTGGGCGGCGACGTGGCCCACATGAGCCATATCTCCGCATGGCGTTTCATCAACCCGCCCGCCGCATGGGCGACCGGATTCGTGGTGAACAAAGCCGGAGAGCGCTACGTCAACGAACGCCTCTACGGCGCCGCCATCGGCGAGGCGATGGTCGAGCACCAAGACGGACGTGCCTATCTTGTGATCGACCGCGCCATGTTCAAAAAAGCACGCAGCCAAGTGCTCTGGGGCCGCGCACACTGGTTCCAAGCCGCGCCCGCCCTATTGAACATGTACCTGAACGCCAAGAAAGGCCGCACCATCGAAGAAGCGGCCAAAGCCGCACGCCTCCCCGCCGACGCCGTGCGCAAAACCTTCGACGCCTACAACGCCCAAGCCCAATCAGGCGCCGACGATCCCTTTGGTAAAGACAAAGAAAACATCGTCGCGCTCACCAAGCCACCCTTCTACATCATGGACGTCTCCATCGATTCTCAGCGCTTTCCCTGCCCCACCCTCACGCTCGGCGGGCTACGCGTAAACGAAGAAACCGGCGCCGTGAAAAACCACAACGACCAAGACATCCCCGGCCTCTACGCCGCAGGACGTAACGCCGCCGGCATCTGCACCCAGCAATACGTCAGCGGCCTCTCCATCGCCGACTGCGTATTCAGCGGAAGACGCGCCGGGCGAAGCGCGACTCAGTGATCACTCGGGCTAACGCCCTCGTTCAGTGATCGTGCGCGTGCCGCTCACTCAGTGATTACTCGCGGCTTCGCCGCATCGTACAATGAACGCAGCTTCTGGCTGCTCAGTCTGCTCAAACAGGAGGCCCCTCGCTCCGTTCAACTGTCGAGCAAGTATTCCACTGTTTGAGCAGACTGAGCGACGGCAAAGCCGGAGCGATCACTGAGTGAGCGAAGCGGCGAAGCCGCAAGCGCACGATCACTGACCGAAGCGCGAAGCGCAAGCGATCACTGAGTGAGGCCAAAGGCCGAACGATCACTGAGCGAAGGCGAAGCCGGAACGATCACTGACCCCGTGCGCAGCTCAGAATTTTATGGCAGAGTGCGGCGGAACTTTTCTTTTTTGGAAGCGATGGGACATGAAAAGAACGCGTATTGGCATTGTTGGATATGGGAACCTGGGACGCGGTGTGGAGGTGGCGCTCCAAGCCAACCCAGACTTGGAACTTGTTGGGATCTTTAGCCGTCGGCCAGCAGACCAGGTGGACACGCTCTCGCCTGAAACCCAAGTATTTTCGATGGACGCGCTCGATACCATGCACGACGCCATCGATGTGCTGATCCTCTGCGGTGGGTCGGCGACCGATCTTCCGGAACAGGGGCCGCAACTAGCAGCGCGTTATAATACGGTCGATAGCTTTGATACGCATGCACGGGTCCCAGAATATTTCGACGCTCTCGATGCCGCAGCCAAGCCGCAAAACAAAACCGCCATCATGTCCGTGGGTTGGGATCCCGGCCTTTTCTCCCTACAGCGCCTCCTCGGCGAGGCGTTTTTGCCACAGGGTGAAACCTTCACCTTTTGGGGACGTGGTTTGAGCCAAGGGCATTCCGATGCGGTGCGACGTGTCGAAGGCGTGCGCGCTGGCGTGCAATACACCATTCCCTCCGAAGAGATTCTGGCACGCGTGCGGGCGGGCGAACGCCCAAATCTTGCGGCGCATGAACGGCATGTGCGTCATTGTTATGTGGTTCTTGAAGACGGTGCGGACGCGGACGAAGTGCGGACGAAGATCCAGACGATGCCGCACTACTTTGCCGATTACCAAACGGAAGTGTTCTTCATTGACGAAGAAACGCTGCGGCGCGATCACAGCGCGATGCCGCATGGTGGTTATGTGTTCCGTAGCGGCGATACGGGCGACAAGCACGCGCAAGTGATGGAGCTGCGTATTGCTTTGGGCAGTAACCCTGAGTTTACCGCGAGCGTACTGGTTGCTTATGCGCGTGCGGCTGCGCGGATGCATGCACGCGGTTGGTATGGAGCGCATACGGTGCTCGATGTGCCACCGGGGATGCTTTCTTCGAAAGCGCCGGCGTTGCTGCGCAAGGAACTGATCTAAACCCAAGCGTTGTGTGGCGTCTGGGTGATTTGATGAAAGGGTAGAACGAAAAAACCGAAGCGGTTCGATGCGCTTCGGTTTTTTATATGTTGGACTTGCGGGCAGGCTTTTTAACCTTCGTTATCGTCATCCTTATCGAAGGACGGGAAGGTGTAGCCAAGTGCGCGTCCGTTAAAGTGCACGGGGACGCAGATGTCGTCCGACTCGTCTCTGTTATCGTACGCGCAGTTAGCGGTTTCGACGGCACAGACGAATTTATGTATCTCGTACTCCTCGCTGGTGGGGTCGGGGAGCTCATCTGCGGTTTTGCCGATGGGTGGCGCCATACCTAAGAGGCATCCTTTCTTGTTTAAGTCGACGTTGGCTTTGGGTTCGTCGACCTTTTTATCTTGGGTAGCGAGCATCCAAACGCCGTAGTTGTAGGCGCCGCGTCGACGAGGAATGTCGTCGCTGCTGTTATCGGTCACGACGTCGAAGCGCAGTTTTCCGCTCGCTCCGCTGAGTTCGTAGGTATTTTGCAAGAGAGGATATGCAAAGCCTTCATTCTGGCTATCGGTGCCGCGGCGGGTATCGACGATACGCTCCCATTCCGATGGTAGAAAGGATCGTGCGAGGAAATTCATGGATGAGGCGCGCGGGATGTTGAGCGCTTCGAGTTCTTCTGTCGTCGCGCCGGTGAAGTGTTTTCGCAAACTGGCGGTGTGTTTTTGTGCACCACGCTCGCGCAGCATTTTCATTTGGTCTGCAGCGGAAAAGCTCACGTCTTGTGGCATGGAGACGACAGATGCGGCAATGGCAGCCATGCTGAGCAGGACGCCATCGTATGCTTGGGTGATGTAGTGTTGGGTTGCGCCCACGCTTTCGCGCACGAGGATGCGTTGCGCGGCGCGGAACTCATCGTAAGCGTCTGTTTCACGCGCTTCTGCCTGTCGGACGCCAAAGATACGGCCCTCATGGATGTATTGGAACCATCGACGGCGGAGGTCTTGAGAGTTTTTGTACGTATCGCTCGAGAAGTCATAGGTGAACACGCCCATGGAACCGCTCGATGCAGCAGAAGGCATCATGTAGACGGTTTCGGCCGTGTAGTTATCCTGTGGTGGAGTGACCCCAGATACTTTAACGCCACCGATTTTTGCGATGGTCGCGGCCACGTCGTCTGCTTCGGTGCCGTTTGCACCGAGCAGTGCACGATAGAAGGATTGGCTGAGGGTGGCGCTATCGCTGAGGAGGAGAATGGCGCTCAAATCGGTTTGATAGTTTTCGTCACAAACCGATGTATCGATGTTCACGACGCCGGTGCCGCTCAGCGTGGTTCCTTCGCAGCCCATTTGCTTCAGCACTTCGACCTGAAGTTGTTTGGGGCTGCAGCTCGCGCCGCATGCTAACACGTGGGTGTCGAAGCTACGTTCGTAGGCGTCGCCTGGCGTGGCGTCACCTCGGACGTATGCAAGCGCACGGTCGACGCCATCGGCAAAGGCTTGTCGGCGGGCAGCGTCCGCAGATTGCCCCGTGGTGGAATCCTGTGCGACGAAGCTTTCGGCGCGATAGCTGCCTAAAAGGTTTTTGTTCTCTTCGTTTGCATCAACGTAGACGAGATACGCCTGCTCAAGGAGTTCCTTCAAATCTTTGATATCAACTTCGGTCGAACCTTCTTCGCCTTCGACTTCGTATTTGCATGTGCCCGTGGCGCAGAGTTGCATGGCGGCGGAATGGAGACGACGTAGCACGAGCTGCTCTCCAGCGTGTTTGAGCATGGAGGTTTCACTTGCGGCCATGGTCCAAAGTTGGTCTTGGTCTTTGAGTCGGTTTTCGAGCTCCAAGGTAGAATCGTTGACCGATACGATCAGTGTGTGTCCGTTTTCGGAAGCGGCGGAGTCGCGGTCTCGGATCTCTTGGACCGCTTGACGCGTCGCAGTGGAGTTCATGCCCAGGAGGATCGCTTCTGCGCGCACTTCGTCACGCAGGAAGCGTGCGACCTGTCGGACGGTTCGTTCGTTGGCCGCATCAGAGTCTGACAGCATGCAAGAAACCACGCTGAAGTTGAAGCTTCCAAGCGACGTTACACCGCCGATGCCGCCACGGATATTCGAAAGCTCCATCGCAATGCGCGCCGCCGATGCCAACTGCTGACCCGAAACGTCGACGATGGTTCCCAGCGTCACCGAGCGACGTGCGCTGGTGCTCGAGAAGATCTCAGGCGGATAGTTCACCGAGGTGTTCGAGCAATATTCGCGTCGGATCTCCGCGGTAGGCTCTTCGCAGAATCCATCGCTGTTACAAGTATATCCGATGCCGAAGTTGCTTCTACAATCCCAGTCTTCTTCGCATACTTCGTGTTGGAATTCATAATCCTCACACGCACTCAACGTGAACAGCGTGAGCATTGCGGCCAGTCCGGAACCGATCCATGCGTATTTTTTCATGCTTTGAAACTCCCCAAGATCGCGGCGGGTTCGCCCTCACGGCACCCACTACGTCACGAGCGATGATCACATCCGCAGCTAAGCATCGCTATCGACGCGCGGAGACACACCCAGCATAGGTTGATCTTTAACGAAGCACAAATCTAGGCGCCCTGACAAGTAAACCATGCCTACACAGCGCAGATCTTGCCCTTCTGCGTACAAACTGCTGAACAGAGCCAAATCATTGTAAGCTTATACAGGTCCCCACAGACCGCGTCGCCCTTCCCCTCGCCCCAAACACGCTTATGAAACGACGGTACTTTGGTACAGACGGAATCCGCGGCAAAGCCAACGCCGCGCCCATGACCGTAGAAACAGCCGTTCAACTCGGACGTGCCGTAGCGCTCACCTTTAGCAGCCCAGGCCACCGCGCGCGTATTCTGGTAGGCAAAGACACCCGCCTGAGCGGCTACATGCTCGAAGCAGCCCTCATGGCCGGTATCACCTCGACCGGCGCCGACGTCACCATGCTCGGCCCGCTGCCCACACCCGGTATCGCGTTTTTGACCACAAGTATGCGCGCAGACGCTGGCATCGTGCTCAGTGCAAGCCATAACCCCTTCCACGATAACGGCCTCAAAGTTTTCGGCCACGACGGTTACAAATTGCCCGACCGCGTGGAACTCGAACTCGAAGCCATGATGGATAAACCATCGCACACACTGCCACTCGCGCACGGCGCGGCCATCGGACGCGCCAAACGTATCGAAGACGCCGGCGGACGCTACGTCACCCACCTGAAAACCTTGCTGCGCCCAGAGTTCGACCTCAGCGGCATACGCATCGTCATCGACTGCGCAAACGGTGCGGCCTACCGCGTGGCCCCACTGCTCTTTGAAGAACTCGGCGCAACCGTCTTCCCCATCGGCGTCTCGCCTAACGGCACCAATATCAACGACCGATGCGGCAGCCTCTACCCCCAAGGTGTCGCCGATAAAGTGTGCGAAGTCGGTGCGCACCTCGGCGTCGCGCTCGACGGCGACGCCGACCGTATCATCCTGGTCGACGACAAAGGCAACGTCATCGACGGCGATGCCGTGCTCGGTATGTGCGCCCTAGAAATGCACCAGCAAAAAACGCTGAAACATGACACCGTCATCGCCACCGTCATGAGCAATATGGGCCTAGAACGTATGCTCGCCAAAGAAGGCATCCGCGTAGAACGCACCGCCGTCGGCGACCGCTATGTCGTGGAACGCATGCGCCAAGGCGGCTTCAACTTCGGCGGAGAACAAAGCGGACACCTGGTGTTTTTAGACCACGCCACCACCGGCGATGGCCTCGTCGCAGCACTGCAAGTCCTGAACCTGATGCTCGATCGAAAGCAACCGCTCTCCGAACTCGCGCGCGTCTTTGAACCCCTGCCCCAAGTGCTGATCTCGCGCGCAGTCAAAAGCCGCCCCGAACTCTCCACCCTGCCCAACGTGCAAAAATCCATCGACCACGCAGAAAAAACACTCGGCAACCGCGGACGGGTCCTCGTACGATACAGCGGAACAGAGTATAAAGTGCGCGTGATGGTCGAAGGAGAAAACCCCGCAGAAACACAAACCCTCTGCGAAACCATCATCGACGCCTTTCAAACCGACGTCGGCTTTACCGACACCCCATAACCTAGGGATCTACGATGAGAATTCGACTTGGTGTCAACGTTGATCACGTCGCCACACTCCGCCAACAACGCAACAACCGAAGCCCCGACCCCGTCGAGGCTGCCTTCATGGCGGAACGTGCCGGCGCAGACCAAATCACCGTCCACCTGCGCGAAGACCGACGACATATCCAAGTGCGCGACCTCGAAATCCTAACCCAAAGTGTCCGCACCAAAATTAACCTCGAAATGGCCATCACCGACGAAATGCGCGGCTTCGCCCTGCAATTCAAACCCGGTATCGTCACCCTCGTCCCCGAACGACCCGAAGAACAAACCACCGAAGGCGGACTCGACCTGCGCCCAAATCAAGAACGCAACGCCGCCTTCATCAAAGAGCTCCAAAAGGCCGGCATCACCATCAGTATCTTTGTCGATCCCAACCGCGAACAAATCCAAGCAGCACACGACCAAGGCGCCACGCATATCGAGCTGCATACCGGCGACTTTTCAGCCGCTACCACCGACGAAGACGAACAAAAAGAATTGCAAAAGCTGCGCGAAGCCGCCGCCTTTGCCTCGTCGCTTGGCCTCATCGTTGCCGCCGGCCACGGACTCAACCTCCATAACGTCCACCTGATCAAAACCATCCCAGAGATCGAAGAGCTCAATATCGGCCACGCCCTCGTCGCACACGCCATCTTTGTCGGATTCGAACAATCGGTGCGCGACTTCATCGACGCGATGAAACGAGACTAAAACATGAAACCAAGGGACACAGAAACCTACCCACACCGCAGACGCACCATCGCGCTGCTGCTCTTTCTGTGTCCCTTCCTCTTTGCCATGCAATGCGCCAACGAAGACCTCACACGCGCATTCACCCTCCAACTCACCAACGATCAACAACCCGAAAGCCTCACCATCGACCTGCCCTACACCGGTAGAATCAGCCTCGATGTGGGCATCGATGCAGAAAATTCGGGCGAGGTTTCCCTGCGCACCCAAGTGCAAACCTCCGGCGACCCCGACATCGAAGGCTGTGACGCCTTCGAAAGCCGACGCAGCCGCGAGATCGGCGCCGCCCCATGGAACGGCAACGACCCACCCATACAAAATAATCAAACCTACCCCACCCTCAACAACGTCCGTTCACGCACCCAATTCATCCTTCCCTATCAGGAGGATCTGGACGCCTACGCGGGCGCCGTTGAACTCGCCACAGACCACGCCTTGGTGCGCGTCTATTCCACAAGCGACGATCTCTCGCTCTGGGACCTCAACGGCAATATCGTGCCGCCCATACACGCCACCCAGCCCGCCACCTGCGAGCAGCTCTTTGTCACCGTCTACGAAATGCCGCGCGATAACGTGCGGATCGCGTACCGATCGGACACCCCCAGCGTCGAACAAGTCATCGTTGCCGATTGTGCCGAAGATCGCGTGGTCGACCGCGTGTGCCCAGGTAGCTACACAGATATCGACAGCCATACCTTCACCGTCGAAAGCAACACACGACACGTCGAGCGCTATCCGCTGGTCGGCGTCGGCGACACCATCGTTGTCGAAAGCAGCTGCGACGGTGCCTGCCCCGCCACCGTGGAACTCTACGCCTGGATCGAGCCGCTCCAATGCCGCACCCGCAACGACTGCAGTGGCGGACGCTCCTGCTCCCACGACGGTTACTGCATCAAAGAGCCCCCGCCGAGCTGCGCCATCAGCACGCGTCCTTCCGTTTGGATGATCTTCTGGGCCGTGCTCATCCTGCTTGCCCCCCGCCTTCGAAAGCGCAAACGACGAGGCATTCGCCCATGTTAAAGCGTTTTCTCCTTTGCACATTCATGGCGATATCGTGCGCCTGCGCCCTGTCGTCCGAAGCTTCAGCCCAGCCCGCAAAAGAGCCGCCCGACCTCTCCGTGCTCTTCAACGCGGAATTCAGCACCCTGCGACTGCTCGGCCCAGCATCCAAAGAAAGCAGCTGGAGCTTTGGCGCGCACCTGCGCCAAGGTATCGCCTTCGGCCCGCTCATCACCTGGCTGCGTATCGGCGGACAAGCCTGGCTTACCTACCAAGACGCACCACCACTGCAGCGTGGAATGCGCTCCTTCGATACCAGCGTGGGGCTTGGCGCGCGACACGCCTTCGGTGATCTGCAACTGAGTGCGTTCGGTAGCTACACCATGACCAATATCTCAGGAAACCCGCTCACACACACCCTCGGCACACGCACGCGCTATCATGCGCTGGGCGGCGGCGCCGCCGCAGGCTGGCTAGGCTTTTCACCGCTGTACGGCGAGCTGCGCGCAGAAGTTCATCACTGGTTCGCCACGGAAAAACCCGTGCAATCCGTGCAGATCCTATTTTCAATCGGCATTCAAATGTCGCTGAGAAACTGAATCCAAGAACTATACTCGCTTTTAGATTTTAAACTCTTAATTCCTTTACCTCCCACACTCTATGTCCACTCCGCTCCCCAAAAGCCCAAACAACATCCAGCAACGCATAGAGAAGCGTCAGCGACGGATGAAATTTGTGCGTTACGGCATCTTTTTGCCCAGTATGCTCATCGGTGCTCTCACAGGGATCGGCGCGATGATCTGGCCTTCGGCGACCACCGTCGAAACGGGCCAGTCGCGCGAATACCAAGACCTACAACCCCAGTATTTTAACGCGCCCATATCCAGCTTGGCTTCCGCCATCGAAGACACCATCGAAGCGCACGATCGCCTCCGCACAGACGTCGACAGCCCCCACCGAATCGAAGAGCAAAATGCCCAGTTCTACGTGATCGCCAAAGGTCCATACCTTCCTACGACCACCACCATACGCATTACCATCCATACCAGCAGTAGTGGACGCAGCGCCGTCAATATACGTGCGGATTCTGCCAGCGGCGTCAAAACAGACTTTGGTCAACGCGCGCGCAATATACGGTTTTTACAAGAAGAAATTAACGCACGCCTCGCGCGATACCAAGGGATACTCGACGAAGAAAACAACGAGTAGTCCGCGCAAAAACCGTGATGGGAACGAAGCGCTCCTCAACACCTCGTCCCCATCTCTGTTCAAGCGACAAGCACCGCTTGAGCAGCTCGTGAATGAATTATTGCACTTGGAGAACAAGATCCGGCAGGACGCTGAAATAGTCGCGATCAGCGATGGCTGGCGCGTTGAGGTTTGGACCATGGCCCTCAGCTGCGATGCTTTTATGCGCATCGAGGCCTGAACCAAAGTGATTGCTGTGAATGCGGCCGTTGGAGAGGACGACCTCACCGCTGTCTTCGACAGGCAGTTCCAGCACGCTTCCTGTGGTGGAGATAAAGAACTGCGAGCCCGGGCCTTTCACGGCAACACCGTTCATATCGTATTCCACATACACTTGGCCGAAGGCGGGGTTATAGATCCCTGCGATCTTTTGCACAGGTGTACTGAGGCCTACGAGCGTGATTTTGGCGGTACCCCCTGCGCTGAGCGCTTCGCCAGGGTTGGTGCTATTCTCAACGGAAATGTCTAGGCCACGTGCAGTAACCACCTGATACACAGTCGAGTTTTCGGTGCGGGCACGCACAATATTGCGGCCTTCTTTGAGTTCGATGGTATAGGTTTCATCTGCATCGGCCGCAAAGCAGTTCCAGCCTTCGCCCCAGGTTGCGTTGTGTAACGGTGCATGGACGCAGACGTCGGTGATATCAGCATCTGCGGTGGGTTCCACACGCAAGGGTGCATGGTCAGCTTGGGCGTTGTCGAAGTACCATGTATCGTACTCCGTGGAATCAATGTTCAGCGCGATGTTATCTTCGTTGAGTTCGCCGACTTGGACCACAAAGGTCGCGAGTTTGTCGGGTGCGATCGCGTTGAACAGCGTTGAGCTGGTTTGCGTGAGACGGATCGGGCTGTAGCCGATGGTGACAACGCTGACGCCATCATCGAGTGCGTCGATGCGGAAACGCTCACGTCCTGGTGTTTTCGACGGGGTGATCGCGATGTTGTTATCGCCGTAGACATCGACAAAGAAGGTCGGTTCAAAGAAAAGATTAAAGACCGCGCCTTCCATCGCTTGCCAAACGCGCAGTACATCCAGGGTGAAGCTTTGAGCGCCCGTGGTTTCTTTGTACAGCGAGATCACGCCAGCGTGCGGTGCGTTGCTATAGATGTCTGCTTCCATATAACCATTGTTACCCACGGCATCTGCTGGCGCCGGCTCAATATCGATGACGATGGGCTCTTCGGGCGCTTCGGCCAACCGCACGACTTGGACTTCTTTCACAAAGTCACCAGGCAGGCTTGCGTGCACGCTGAACTGCTCGTTGGATTTGGCGTAGACTAGGTAGCGGTCGTACGCTGCTGTCGAGGCGTCGGTGTCGTGAATGACGCTGTAGCCATCGAAGCGTGAGAAGTGGCGGCTGTTACGCTTGATCCATGCACCGAATTCCGCGCCTTTGGTTACGTCGTAGGCGACGATGATTGCTGGGGTGGCGGCAATGGTGACGTAGCGTTGGGCGTCGGTGGGCGAGAGTACGGGACGGTGCTCGCCCAAGAGGCCGCTCTCTGTCGCGGGAACATCGTAACGGTAGTGCGTATTCGATGGGATGATGTAGTCGCGTCGTACGAAGTCTTCGCCGTTTGCTACGTGGATGGGCTCCACCGGATCGCCGTAGTTATCGGACAGTGTGACTTCGCGAGCGCTGTCGCCGTCATTTTCGACGTCGAGGCTCAGGCCTTTGAACACGAAGGTACGTTCGTGTTTGGAGGTTCCACGGATGGGCAGCATGCCATGTGCGATGACTTCATCTTGATCGTCGACGATGGTGAAAGGGTATTCGCCGCGCACGATTTCATATTTCTGGCCTTTTTCGCCTTCGATATGGCTCCAGGTCAAGGTTTGGTTCCCGTTCTCTGCGGTTTCGATTTCGAAAACGACAGGTTGTCCGGCGAGGTCGGTGACTTGTAGTTGCGAGGCATCGACGCGTGTGAGTGCAGGCGGATTGTCTACTTCGAGCGTCTTGTTTTGCCAGAATTTGGCGGGAAGTTGAATTTCTGCATCCTTTACAATCGCAGCAGCGCAACGAGGATTGCTATCGTCGTTCAAGATGCACGCATCGCTATCGACACATTCGCCGTCGGCGATCCATTCGCCGTCTTCACAGATCTCTGGTTGTTGGCCGTTATCGTGCGCACCACAGATTCCGGTACGGGTGTCGCCGTCGGTACACGTTTCGCTATCGAGTTGGCATTCACCGACGTCGCTCCACTCGCCATCTTCGCAGAGCTGCTCTTGGGCGCCCTCGTCGTCTTCACCACAGGTTGCGGTACGGATGTCGCCGTCGGTGCATCCATCGTCTGGGATATCACAGATTCCGGCATCGACCCATGCGTCATTTTGGCAGACTTGCGGTTGAACACCTGCATCGTCCTCTCCACACGCCACATTTCGCGTATCGTTTTCGGTACACACTTGGTTTTCTGGCGGCGTATTCTCGTCCTTGGGAACGGTGTCGTCTGAACAAGCCACGAGTGCGGCGCACATCAGAACGGCCAAGGGCCAACGCAGAATCGAGGCGTCGGTAAACACAGCGGGGGTTCTCATCATCTTTCCCTCAACGAAACGGGTGTCGTGCATAGTCGCACGAGACGGAAAAGCGGAGGAACCGGAAGATGGACGGCGCTATGCGTGAATTCACGCGATCCGGGGAGGGGTGACAAACGACACCATGAATATCCGACGACGAACGTTCGGCATATTCTAGGGACATGCGTGTCATCTGCTCCTCTCCTTCTACGGTAGGTAGAAAGCATCTTTGGGCAGACGATCTTGGCGCAAGGCGTAGGATCACGTTGCGCGTACTCACAATACGCTTGGGGGCGTATTTTTGGGCACATCTTCTCAATTCCACGAAGAGGATGCGGCGAGGGCCTACGGCCGGATGTCTACCTAAAGTTCCCGACTTATGGTGTGCACAGGGCGTCACCAAATACGGTTGCGGGTCAGCGCCGGACTCTCACCGGACTTCCTTTGGTTCCTTGCAGGGGCATCCTGCAGGGACGGCTCACACCTCGTCTGAGAGGGTGAATTTGTCAACACAAAAGTATGACAAGTGGCGGCGTTGCGGTTGCGCTGTGTGGGCTGGCCGTGGCGCACAAAAAAGCGACGCCGCGGTCTGGTGCAGCCCGCGGCGTGGAATGTGTCGTATGGGTACGCTGCGCGTGATTTTCGCGCGGTGTTGACGCTTAGTAGATGTCTTCTACGCCGGCTTGTGTGTCTTCGTCGGCGTCGACGACGGCGCATTCTGTGGTCAGCAGGAGGCCTGCGACGGATGCGGCGTTGGTCAGTGCGGTACGGACGACTTTGGCGGGGTCGATGACGCCCATTTCGATCATATCGCCGTATTGGTCGGTGCGTGCGTTGTAGCCGAAGTTTCCTTCGCCTTCGCGCACTTTATTGACGACGATGGAGCCGTCGATACCGGCGTTTGCGGTGATTTGTCGGAGGGGTGCTTCGAGTGCGCGGCGCAGGATATCGATACCGAAGCGTGTTTCGTCGTCGGTTTCGACATTATCGAGGGCGGCGGCTGCGCGGATGAGCGCGACGCCTCCGCCTGGGACGATACCTTCTTCGGCTGCGGCGCGTGTTGCGCTGAGCGCGTCGTCGACGCGGTCTTTCTTCTCTTTCATCTCAGTTTCGGTGGCGGCACCGACTTTGATGACGGCGACACCGCCGGTGAGTTTGGCGAGTCGCTCTTCGAGTTTCTCGCGGTCGTAATCCGACGAGGTCTCTTCGATTTGCGCTTTGATTTGGTTGATACGGCCGTTGATTTGGGCTTGGTCGCCTGCGCCGTCGACCACGGTGGTGTGGTCTTTGGTGATGACGACTTTCTTGGCGTTGCCGAGCTGGTCGAGCGTTGCGCCTTCAAGGGTCATGCCGAGCTCTTCGGAAATGACGGTACCGCCGGTGAGGACGGCGATGTCTTGGAGCATGGCTTTACGGCGGTCACCGAATCCTGGTGCTTTGACTGCGGTGACATTGAGTGTACCGCGCAGTTTGTTGAGCACGAGGGTTGCGAGCGCTTCACCTTCGATATCCTCGGCGATGATGACGAGCGGGCGGCCTGCGCGCGCGACGCCTTCGAGGATGGGGAGCATATCGCGCATGTTCGAGATTTTCTTCTCGTACAGCAGGATGGCGGGGTCCTCGACTTCTGCGACCATTTTTTCTGGGTTGGTCACGAAGTATGGCGAGAGGTAACCGCGGTCGAATTGCATCCCTTCGACGGTTTCGAGCGAGGTTTCCATGCCTTTGGCTTCTTCGACGGTGATGACGCCGTTTTCGCCGACTTTACGCATGGCTTCTGCGATGAGGTTTCCGATCTCTTCGTCGCCGTTGGCGGAGATGGTACCTACTTTGCCGATCTCTTCGAAATCGTTGGTTTGCTTGGCGCGCGCGGCGATATCTTTGATGATGGCTTGGACGCCTGCATCGATACCGCGTTTGAGTGCCATGGGGTTATGTCCAGCGGAGACGAATTTGACGCCTTCGCGGAAGATGGCTTCTGAGAGGACGGTGGCGGTGGTGGTACCGTCGCCGGCGACGTCGGCGGTTTTCTTGGCCGCTTCGCGTACCATTTGTGCGCCGAGGTTTTCGAACTTATCAGCGAGTTCGACTTCTTTGGCAACGCTGACGCCGTCCTTGGTGACTTTGGGTCCACCGAAGGACTTTTCGATCATGACGTTGCGGCCTTTGGGGCCCATTGTAGCTTTGACGGATGTTGCGAGGGTGGTGATCCCTTTGAGCATGCGTCGTCGTGCTTCTTCGCGGAAGAGAATTTCTTTAGCAGCCATGATGCTACCTCCAGTTAAGTGACTGTGCGCTGCAAAGCGCCAGCTTTACAGACGATGGAAATGCGATGCCGCGTTGCGCTTACGTTGTGCAAGGACGCTGCGGCGGAGCATTTCTTAGCCTTCGATGATGGCGAAGATTTCGTCCTCACGCAGGAGCACGTGCTCTTGTGCGTTCACGGTGACGTCGTTGCCCGAGTATTTTCCGAACAGAACGCGGTCACCAACTTTGACTTGCAGCTCTTGGCGCTGGCCGTTCTCGTTGAGTTTGCCAGGTCCTACGGCGATCACTTCGCCTTCTTGCTGTTTTTCTTTGGCGCTATCCGGAATGAAGATACCGCCTGCGCTTTTCTCTTCGCTTTCTGTACGCTTGACAAGTACGCGATCATTCAAAGGTTTTACGTTCATCGCTTCCTCCAATCAGGAATTTTTCACGCTCCAAACTCTACGGAGCAAACGTCAATAAACCGGCTGTGCGCATCCGACCTGAGTAAATTGTCGGCCTGCATTTCCGTGTGGCGTTAATCGATAGACACCCAAAATTGGGTGTCAACTCAGCGCGCTGGAATATTGCGCATTTCGGATCGCTCCCGCCTTCGAAGGCGGGGCGTGGCGTGGTGCACCGCGGCCTCAAGCCACCTCAACGCCAAGACCTGGCGCATCACCTAAAGCGCTTCCCCGCAATTCCAGTGGATCTTTGGCATAGGCTTCAAGATCGAGATCCGTCGCAGTAAGCGGTGAGATATAGCGCTCGATATAGGCCATGATCTCGTCGAGCTTATTGATGCGCAAGACCGTGGTTCTAAAGTGGTTTTCGTCACGCACGGCGCGCCCGATATAGGTCAGGATCTCTTTGATTTTGCCGATGGGTCCGCGTTTGTAATCGTGAAATTCCGCGGTGTAGCGTGCGTGGACGTCGAACATCCACGCCACCACATCTTTACCGTCGGGCGAAAACGGCGTCGCGCCCTCGCTCAGCGCTTTAGCCTGGGCGAAGATCCATGGGTTTCTGAGCGCTGGGCGGCCCATCATGACGCCGTCACATCCCGTCTCATCGCGCATGCGTTGCACGTCTTCTGCGTACCAAACATCGCCGTTGCCGATGACCGGGATATCGAGCGTTTCTTTGAGCGTCTTGATGATGCGCCAATCCGCCACGCCCGTATAAAAATCGCAGCGTCTACGCGGGTGGACCACCAGGTAATCTGCGCCTGCAGCTTGCACGGTCAGCGCGTTTTGCACCACGGTTTCTGATTCGTCGAATCCCGCGCGGATTTTGGCGGAGAGCAAGCCAGGCACGCGCTCGCGCATGGCGCACAGCACATCGTAGAGGAGCTGTGGGTCTTTGAGCATGGCGGATCCTGCGCCTTTACGCACGACGCGCGGCGAGGGACAGCCTAGGTTGATATCGACCACATCGGCACCGGCTTTGGCCATGAGTTCGGCGGCATCGGCCATGGTTTCTACGTGCGTCCCCATCACCTGCACGCTGAGCGGCACACCTGGGGCTTTGACCACGTGCTTGTCCATGGTTTTTTCGGAAACGGGGTTGGTTCCGATGCGCACAAACTCTGTGCAGACGATCCCCACGCCGCCCTTTTCTGCGATCATTTCACGAAATACCGGATGGCTCACGCCTTCGAGGGGTGCGAGCATGGTAGGATATCGCCAAGGTGCGGCATCAAGGAGGATGGGACGTTGACGCGGTGGAGGTGAAAACATGATCTACGGACGGGTGGGCAGCGGTGGGCAATGCACGTGGTTTGGAACCGCATGCGCTGGCGGCTTCGATGCCTGTTTTTTACCACCTTGGCAAGATGTGCGCGGGGCTTTGTTGGGATCGGCACAAACGCGCATCGCCCCTGCCTTCGAAAGCGGAGGCGATGCGGGTGGCGATCAACGCAAAAACAGATGGTATGCTGGATTGTCGGTTTCTTCCTCGTTCGGATAACCGAGTTTTACCAAGAATTCTTGAAACGCAGCTTCGTCGCGTTCGGGTACTTGCATACCGACCAACACGCGTCCGTAATCTGAACCGTGGTTACGGTAATGGAAGAGCGAGATGTTCCATCGGGAGCGCAGGTTATCTAAAAACCGCGCGAGCGCACCAGGGTGTTCTGGGAACACGAACCTAAATAGGCGTTCATTTTCAACGCCTTGGCCTCTTCCGCCCACCATATATCGCAGGTGCAGCTTGGCCATTTCGTCGGTGGTTAAATCGATGGCTTTCAGGCCCTTTTGTTCACAATCAGCGAGGATTTGTTCGATTTCTTCGGGCGCTTGGATGGTGACGCCTGCAAAGACGTGCGCTTCTTTGGTGTGGCCGTAGCGATAATTGAATTCAGTGATATTGCGATGGCCGAGGGTGGTGAGAAAATCGTAAAAGCTGCCAGGCTTTTCTGGAATGCTTACGGCTAGGATCGCTTCTTTGCTGTCTCCGATCTCCGCACGTTCTGCGACAAAACGCAGGCGGTCGAAGTTCATGTTGGCACCGGAGGTGACAGCGATGAGGTTTTTCTGCTGCCAGCCTTCGCGTCGTGCGTAGGCTTTGAGGCCGGCGACAGAAAGTGCGCCAGCGGGCTCTAGAATGGATCGCGTGTCTTCGAAGACGTCACGGATGGCGGCGGCGATGGCGTCGTTCGAGACGACGATCATGTCGTCCACATGGTGTTGTGCAATCTGAAAGGGCAACTCCCCCACCTGTTTGACGGCGGCGCCGTCCGCAAAGAGGTTCACCGAGGGTAATTTCACGCGCTCGTTACAGGCGAGGGACTGGGTCATGGCGTCTGCGCCTTCGGCTTCGACGCCGATGATTTTGATGTCGGGCCGCAGGCTTTTTACATACGCTGCGATACCTGCGATCAGTCCGCCGCCACCCACCGCGCAGAAGATCGCCTCGATGGGTTGATGATGGTGGCGGAGAATCTCCATGGCGACGGTGCCTTGGCCTGCGATCACATCTGGATCGTCGTAGGGGTGCACAAAGGTCAGTCCTTCTTGTTGCGCGCGTTCGACGGCGTGCTCAAAGGCTTCGGTAAACGATTCGCCTGCGAGCACGACCTCGCCTCCTCGCGCTTCCACCGCGTTGATTTTAATGCTCGGCGTGCTGACGGGCATAACGATCACCGCGCGGCAGTTGAGGCGTTGGGCGCTCAACGCGACGCCTTGGGCGTGGTTACCGGCGCTTGCACAAATGACGCCCCGATCGAGCTGTTCACTCGTGAGGTGGGCCATTTTATTGTAAGCGCCCCGCAGCTTGAAACTGAACACAGGCTGCATGTCCTCGCGCTTCAGCAACACCTGATTGCCCAGACGTTGTGAGAGTGTGGGTGCGACCTCGAGCGGCGTTTCTACAGCGACATCGTATACATTGGCGTTGAGGGTGCGCTTGAGCGCGTCGTGCGTATCCGTCATGATCTTTGTATCCGAAAGTAGGTTTCCGATGGTTGTAACACGATCTTAAGGTCTTGGCAGCGCCCATCTGGCCTGTGGTTTACTTAAAAAGGCGCGAAAAACTCGCAGTGCCCCGTGGTTCGACTACAAAGGACGTCGCACGAGGGATTTTGTGTCTCAAAATCCCGCGCTCACGCTGTTCATTAGGTTCCTAGCGTCGGTTTCGGCGCATAGAGAATGGAGACATATCTTCATGGCGATGGAAAAATTTGTGATCGAAGGCGGTCATGAGCTTTCAGGGACTGTCACGGTTGGCGGTTCAAAGAACGAAGCTTTACCAGTGATCGCAGCGACCCTTCTTTCCACCGAACCCGTCGTTTTGCGGCGCGTCCCGCGCATTGCAGATGTAGAGGTCATGGTCGACATCTTGCGCGAAATGGGCGCGGAGGTTGAATGGTCGGACAACAGCGAACTGACGATCAACTGCGGCAACGTTCAAAATGCGGACGTGCCCGAAGATCTCTGCCGCCAGCTTCGGGCGTCGATCCTACTTGCTGGTCCGTTGCTCGCGCGTTTCGGCTATGTTCGTCTGCCTCCCCCAGGAGGGGACGTCATTGGGCGCCGCCGCTTGGACACACACTTCTTGGGCTTTGAGGCTCTTGGCGCCACGATCGATATTTCGGATGTTTTCGAAATCCGGGCGGACGCATTGCACGGTGCGGACATTTTCCTTGATGAACCTTCGGTCACGGGTACCGAGAACATCATCATGGCGGCGGTGCGCGCCAAAGGCGTGACCATCATCCGCAACGCTGCGTGCGAACCGCACGTCCAAGGCCTTTGCCGCATGCTCAACACCCTCGGCGCACAGATCAGCGGCATCGGCACCAACTGCCTGACCATCAAAGGGACGCCAAGTCTGTGGGGCGGCGGGCACACGATCGGCCCAGACTACTTGGAGATTGGTTCGTTCATCGGCCTTGCGGCCATGACGGGCTCGGAGCTGACCATCGGTCCTGTAGAACCCGATGACATGCGCATGATTCAGCTCGTGTTTCGAAAGCTCGGTGTAGAGTTTGAGCTGCGGGACCACGAAGTTTTCGTGCCCAAACATCCACGCTTAGAAATCCGCTCGGATTATCAGAACCAGATCCCCGTGATCGATGATGCGCCGTGGCCGGCGTTTCCTACCGACATGATGTCGATTGCGATCACGGTGGCGACCCAAGCCCATGGCAGCGTGCTGTTCTTCGAAAAGATGTTCGATGGCCGAATGTTTTTTACCGACAGCTTGAATGCGATGGGTGCGCGCATCATTTTGTGTGACCCGCACCGCGTGGTGGTCAACGGTCCATCGCCGCTGGTGGGCTCCACGCTGGAGAGTCCGGATGTTCGTGCGGGGATGTCGTTGCTGATCGCTGCGTTGAGCGCGAACGGCACGAGCACGATTTACAACGTGCGTCACATCGATCGTGGGTATGAGATGATCGATGAGAAGCTGCGCAATATCGGCGCACGCATTGAGCGTTTACCTGCGTAAAACCAAGCACTTATAGGCTTTGCACAAAAATCGAGCATCACGCCTCCGAAGACAGCTTCGCGAGGCGTGATGCTTTATATCGCGTCGGTTTGGAAACGCTTAGCCTTTGGGGCCTGCGTTTTTGATGTCGTCGCTTGCCAGGTCTTCGTAGGCTTGGAAGTTCTTACGGAACAGGCCTGCGAGGTGTGCTGCGGCTTTGTCGTACTCGGCTTGGTTGGCCCACGTGTTTTTGGGCGCCAGGATTTCGGAAGGCACGTTGTTGACGGCTTCTGGGATGGCGAGGCCGAAGACAGGCTCGTTGCTGTAGTTGGCAGCTTGGAGCGAACCGTCGTGGATTGCGTCGATGATGGCGCGTGTGTACTTGAGTTTGATACGGTTTCCTACGCCGTATCCGCCACCGCTCCAGCCTGTGTTGACGAGCCATGCGTTGACGTTGTTTTCACGCATTTTCTCGGCGAGCATCTCGGCGTACTTGGTGGGGTGCCATACAAGGAATGGCGCACCGAAGCATGCGGAGAAGACGGGGCTTGGCTCTGTGACGCCCATTTCTGTACCGGCGACTTTTGCGGTGTAACCGCTGATGAAGTGGTACATGGCCTGCTCGGGTGTCAGCTTGCTGACGGGTGGCAGGACACTGAACGCATCGCAGGTCAGGAAGATCACGTTGGTGGGCGTACCGCCAACGCATGGGATCTTCGCGTTATCGATGAACTCGATGGGGTAGGATGCGCGGGTGTTTTGTGTGTAGACGGTGCTGCTGAAGTCGACGGTGCGTGTGTCGGGATCGTACTCGACGTTTTCGAGGACGGTACCGAAGCGGATGGCGCCGAAGATTTCTGGCTCAGCTTCTGCGCTGAGGTCGATGGCTTTTGCGTAGCATCCGCCTTCGATGTTGAAGACACCGGTGTCTGTCCAGCAGTGCTCGTCGTCACCGATGAGCGCGCGGTCTGGGTCTGCAGACAGCGTGGTTTTACCTGTACCCGAGAGGCCGAAGAAGACGGAGACGTCGCCTTCGGGTCCTTCGTTTGCCGAGCAGTGCATGGAGAGCACGCCTTTTTTGGGCATCAGGTAGTTCATGATGGTGAAGACGCCTTTTTTCATCTCGCCGGCGTACTGTGTGCCGAGGATGACGAATTCGCCGCGCTCAAAGGAGAGGCTGACGGAGGTCTTCGAGCTCATGCCTTCGGTGCGCGAGTTGGCAGGGAAGCAGCCTGCGTTGAAGACGACAAAGTCGGGCTCACCGAAGTCGGCGAGTTGTTTTGCTGTCGGACGGATCAGCATGTTGTGCATGAAGAGCGCGTGGTAGGGGCGCTCACACACGATGCGGATCTTCAGTTGGTGCTCTGGATCCCAACCGGCATATCCGTCAAAGACGAAGATGCGATCGAGGTTGTTCAGATAGTCGATGGCGCGCTCACGGTTGATATCGAAGGTTTCTTCTTCGAGGGGGATATTGATATCTCCCCACCAGACATCGTCCTTCGAGTCCGGATGTACAACGATGCGTTTATCCTTCGGGCTACGACCTGTTTTCTCACCTGACATTGCGACGAGCGCGCCACTATCGACGATCGCTGCGCCCTCATCAAAAGCGAGAGCCATTTCGTAAAGCCGCGCAGGCGCCGCATTCCGGATAACTTCTTTTACCGAGATGCCGTATTTTTCGAGGCTCAGTCCTTGCGACATGATGCTATTACTCCTGCTCCACCCAGTATGTTGGTACCGCCACTCAGTGGCTGACACTTGCGGATGGGAAAGCACTTACAGAGGATTCTGGCAAGTCTCTTCCCGTCAATTTGTTGAATCTGTGGTTGGATCTGCACTTCGCTCACTCTGATGTGAGAACTCGGTCATGCGTTGCCGTTCCACCAGGGCATAAAAGGCACCTTGCGCCGTCATGAGCGCGCTTGGCTCGCCCTGCTCTAGTACTTGTCCATCGCCCAAAACGTATACTTTATGCGCTCCCATGATGGTCGAGAGCCGGTGGGCGATCAAGATCACTGTTCGGCCTTCCATCAAGCGATCAAGGGCTTGTTGCACTTGATATTCGCTCTCTGCGTCCAGAGCGCTGGTCGCTTCGTCAAAGATGAGGATCTGAGGATCTTTGAGGAGTGCGCGTGCGATGGCGATACGTTGTTTTTGGCCTCCAGAGAGCTGTACGCCTCGCTCACCGACCATGGTATCAAAGCCCTGTGTAAAGGCCTCGATAAAGTCTAAGGCGTTCGCTTGGTCTGCCGCATCGCGCACTGCATCGTCGGTGGCGTCAGGCGCTCCAAAACGGATGTTTTCAGCAATACTTGCGGACAAGAGAATGGGTTCCTGATCCACTGTGCCAATCTTCGCGCGCAATACGCTCGGATCGATGGTGCGTATATCGTGTCCGTCGAGCGTGATCTGTCCTGCATCCACATCGTAAAAACGGCGGATCAACGCGGCGATGGTGGATTTGCCTGCGCCTGATTCTCCTACCAGCGCTACAACCTGACCTGGCTTGACTTCCAAATCGATGCCGCGGAGCACGGGGCTTTCGGGACGCGTAGGGTACGAGAACTCCACGTTTCGGAAGCGGAGATCGCCCTGAATGTGCGCGGGTACCAGCCCACCGGTGAGTGGAATGGACGGCGTGGCATCGATGATCTCAAATACGCGTTGGGCGGCGCCGCGCGCTTTCATAAAATCACCGTAAAGCGAGCCGAGCATGCCGACCGAGACAGCCACCAAAAGGGTATAAAGAATGAATTGCGTCAGGTCGCCTGCGCTCATGGAGCCATCTAACACTAAGCGTCCGCCGTACCAGACGACAATGGCGATGGCACTATAGCCGGCGATGCTGGCAGTACCTGTAAAAACGGCCATCCACCGTATCGATTTTTTAATGGCGGTAAAATAACCTTTCAGGCCTTGTGCGTAACGCTCGGATGCCCATGGCTCTTGAGCAAAAGATCGTACGTTTCGGATGCCTGAGAGCGCTTCTTCGGCCTGGGCTGTGGCGGCAGCAAGCTCCTCTTGTGCTTTGTAAGAGAGTTTGCGCACCAAGCGGCCAAAGAAGAGTGCGCCGAGCACCACGGCGGGGATCACGGCGATCATGATCAGTGTGAGCTGAGCGGAGGTGAGCCAAAGCAGCACCAAGCCACCCAGTACGGTCAACCCATTACGCAAAGCCATGGAGACGTTGACGCTGACGGTGTTCTGCAAAATGGACGCATCGTTTGAAATGCGGCTGAGGAGCTCACCCGTACGGCGTTCGTCAAAAAACGCGATATCGTGGGTTAAGAGAGCATCGAAGATCTGCGCACGCAGGCGCGTCACAATATGCTCGCCCGCCTCTGTAAAAAGCATGTAGCGCAGCGCGCCGGTGACTCCTTGAATGATAAACGCAAGCGCCAACAATAACGCAGCGCGATCGACATCACTGCGACTTCCCGCGGTGAGCGAGGCATCGAGGATCTCGCGCGCGACCTGCGGAAAATACAGACCGGCGCCGCTGCTGATCACAAGAAAGAGCGTGCCCGGAACCAATCGGCGCCATTCAGGCAAGGCCATGGAGATCAGCCGACGTACGTTAAATCCGTCCGACTTTGGCGTGGATTTTTGCGCTGTGTGCGTTGTGCTCATCGTGGTTTACGCGCACGCCAGACGCGATAGCGGCTGTCTTCTTCGATGGTCTGAACATCGGCAAAAGATTCTTGGAGTGGCGTTGCGTAAGGGAGATGCTGGTTTGCGACCAGAATAAGCTCGCCACCGCGGTGGAGCAGCCCTTGGATCGCCTTGAACCACTTTTCTGCGGTGGCGGTGGTCATCTCGCTGCCAGCATGGAAGGGTGGATTGGAAATCACCAGATCGTAGCGTTGTCCGCGCACACTCTCTACATCGCCGAAGATGGCTTTGGCGCGTGCTGTCAATCCGGCCGCCTCAAGGTTCTTTTGTGCGGAAGCTACGGCCATGGCGTCGTGATCGACCAAGGTGAGCTCCGCATTCGGCACGCGCTGCGCGTAGGCGAGGGAAAGCACGCCGGAGCCTGCGCCCAGATCGAGTACGCGGCTTTGTTCATTCGCTCCCAAGGCCTGGATCAGCAGTTCGCTGCCGCGATCGAGCTCGCCGCGCGAGAATACGCCAGGCAGATCGTAAATCGTCTGTTCTTTGCCGTCGATGCGGAGCGTCCATGTGCGCCACGCTTCATCGATGGCTGTGCTTGCAGCGGGGCGCGGCTTGGCCAAGCGCACAAGTGCACTGTGGCGCGCGCTGGTGATTTTATCGACTTCGTCGAACTGCTTGGCAAAGCGTTTATGGATGCTCTTTGCGCCAAGCTTGTTGTGCCCGACCAAGAAGATTTCCTTGAGGTTCGGGAAGGCTTGGACGGCGGCTGCGACCCGAAGTTCTGTCACATCTTTCTCGCGCGAGAGAAAGACGACGACCGTTTGCACCTCGGGATCTTTGGCGGGTGACCATGCTGCATCGGCGTGGAGATCGCGCTCGCGATAGTTCTGCAGATCGCTGAAATAACGCACATAAAAGCGCACGGTATGCGGATCCAGCTCATAATGCAGCTGTTCGGCATCGTCGGCATCCTGATCGCCGAGTACCACCAACGGGCCATCGGCGATGCGATCGCGCTCTAGGAACAGCAATTCGGTCGCTTGTTTATGCAACGGTTCCAAGGCTACTTTCTCTCGGTCGGGTTACGCTGGGGCGAATTGGCTACAGGCGGTTCGATTCCGTGCGTACAATTGAACGGACATCGTATACACTCTATGGCACTTGTCGACACGTTCGATTCGGCACCGGATGGCTTTCATCGCGCGCAAGGGATGCGCCTTCGAGGGCGGGGCGTGGCGGATCATTGGAAGACTAGACCTTTTTATCTTGGATCACAACGCGACAATTTATGCGATTTTACCGTCCTTTAGGTCATGTACTGGCGCGCATTCCGCTGCGCCAAGATGGAAGCATTCGGCTGACTGCGCTCTTGGCGGGCGCAGGCGTTTTTACGCGAAAGCAATTGCGCAGAGCCAAGCCAGAAGTCGACGGCTTACAGATGTCGTCGAGCGATGTGGTGAGTTTTGCGCAGGATCAAGTGCGCGAAATTGCGCTTCATGGCTATCAATTCACGGTGCGCGAAGACCGCGCCATGACCTTGGCGATGCATAAACCTGCCGACGTGGTCACCACGCACGCGCTCGAAGAAGGTCTACGGATTTTCGATTTGCTGCCCGAATGGCTTTTTGCAGAAGACTTGGCGCCTGTCGGGCGCTTGGACAAAGAGACCACGGGGCTGATTTTATTGACCGAGGATGGTCAGCTGAACCAGCGTTTACGCCATCCGTCGCGCGGGCTTCTACGTCATTACGAGGCCACTCTTGCGCGCCCGTTGGATACAGCGCGTGTCCAAGAAGCGCTGGCGCAAGGTGTGGTTTTGCGCGATGGTCACACGGTGAAACCCGAGAAATTACAGCGCCTTGACGGCGACGAAGCGCGCTGGTCCATCTCGGTGGGCGAAGGCAAATACCACGAGGTGCGGCGCTTTTTTGCTGCCATGGATTCGCACGTCGAAGCGCTGCATCGCAAAGCTTATGGGCCCGTTGTCGTCACCGGCGCTCCGCTCGATATACAATCTACGTTAGAAGACGGCATCCCCTGTTGCTCTTCGCTTTCGAAGAACGACCTTGTGGGCACTGCGATCGCGATCTCTGACAGCCTGATGCGCATCGACGGCGATGCCAAGGCGCATCTCTATCAAAGCGTGCAGTTAGACGATGAACTACGGATGCTCGAGATATGTGCGGAGGCGTATCTCTAAGCATCGTCGCCTACCCAGTACCATGAGACGGTACACTGCGAACGGCGAATGCTACGATCGCTGTCGCATCACGCAGATCGCCCACCACCTCGCAGCCACACCCAAGCAACACAAAGTGTAAAATAGCAGGCCACGCGAGCAAAAACGCGCCACAAAAGCAGCTTTGCGCGCCTAAACTTGATCTGCTCTGTGTTTTTAAGCATAGTGGAAAAGACCACAATAGGTTGCAATAGGGAAATTCGAGAGCCTGCAACCGCTTAAACGATGCACTTGAGCCACATGCTTAAGGTTGAACCGTACGTTTCACACGACCGGAAGACGCTGACATGTGCAATTAAGCCGTCAAAACGAAATGCTCTGCGTTACAAAACCGCCAAGCCACATCTCAAGTGAGCACTAAACGCGGCATTGCAAGCCTTTCACCTCACCTCCAAAGCTTCGACGAGGCGCCATGATTCGACATGCACGATGGTGGTTCATTGTACTTATTTTAGGCCTGATGACCGCTTGTGGATCATCCGATGGCGACGATGCGCCCGACGACGGTGAGATCGTCGATCCAGGCGATAAACCCGATCCAGAGAATCCCGACGGCACAGACCCAGACGATGCCCCAGCGGACGGCAGCTTAAAGCTCGGCGACCTGTGCGATAAGGATGACTCATGTAATTCTGGGCTCTGTGTGAAGATCGGTAGCGGCAAAAACGAAGGTCTCTGCTCCAAACGCTGCGAAGAAGATAACGACTGCGATACCGACGGTTGGATATGCCGCGATATCCTCGCGGGCTCCGGCGACGAAATCCGCGGTTGCGCGCCCAAAACCCTCTGCATCGATAACGACGGCGACGGATACGGCGTCGGCCCAGAATGCAAAGGCAGCGACTGCGATGACGATGACCCGAGCGTCTACCAAGGGGCACCAGAAATCTGTGACGGAAAAGATAACAGCTGCGACGGCCACATCGACAACGACCCCGTCGACGTCGGACGTAACTGTTTAACCGGCCTACTCGGCGTGTGTGCGGACGGTGTCACCGCCTGCGAAGACGGCGTCTTGCAATGCAACGCGTTGCAACAACCGAGCCAAGAAATCTGTGACGGACTCGATAACGACTGCGATGGATTGGTCGACGAAAGCGTCCAAGAAGACGAAAATGGTAACTACGTTGAACAGATCGGTCGCGCCTGCGCGCCCAGCGGTTCCAGCTGCCAAAACGGCGTTTACGTCTGCGACGCCCAAGGTCGCGGCGGCTTGTTCTGCGATGGCCTCGGCGAGGACGCACCGGAAATCTGCGACGGCATCGATAACAACTGCAACGGACAAATCGACGAAGGCATCGAAGGCCTAGGCGATATCTGCGAAGTCGGATTCGGCCTGTGCGTCAACGCATCGGCCAAAGTCTGTGACCCCGAAGATCCCAACGCCCCGCCCATCTGCGACGTTGAGCCCAAATGGGAAAACAAAACCGATGAGGTCTGCGACTATATCGATAACAACTGTGACGGCGAGATCGACGAACCCTTTAAAAATGAAGACGGCATCTACCATACCTTAGAACACTGTGGTGGATGTGATGTGGACTGTAATGTGCAATGGGGCGCAAGCGGCGATCCGAGCGCGGTGCACGCCAAACCCACCTGCGATATCGAAGGCAACACCGCCCGTTGCGGCTTCAGCTGCACAGACGGTTACGTGGACATGGACGGCATTGTCGAAAACGGATGTGAGCTGTTGCCCGATGCGAACGCCATCTATGTGACCACGCCGGCCAAAGGAGGCGCCGACAGTAACAGCTGCGGCAACTACGACACACCTTGTGCGACCATCACGCGCGGGATTGCACGCGCCAAGAGTGCGAACCGTTCCAACGTCCGTGTTTCTGAGGGCGTTTTCCGCGAAGGTATCGTCCTTGAAAACGGCATCTCGGTGCTCGGCGGACACAGCTCCATCAACTGGTTGCGCGACACCACCGTCAATAGCACCGTCATCTACGGCGCAAGCTCCGCATTCTCAGAGGATGCAGTGGCCGTCGTCGCACGAAATATCACCCAAGCCACGGAGCTTTCTGGACTGACCATCACAGCGTCCGATGCAGAAGCCAACGGTAACTCCATCGCCCTCTTTATCGAAAACGCAACCGATAAGCTCGTCGTCAAAAACAACACCCTTCAAGCGGGCTTTGGAGGCAGTGGTACCACCGGCGCAGCGGGCGCCGATGGCGCAAACGGTGCAGCGGGGAGCATAGGCAGCAAAGGCAAGTACCGAACCACCTGCAACCAAAGCAACTGGTTGCAAGGAGGCAACGGCGGAGCGACCACCTGCGGCAGTATAAGCACCGCAGGCGGCAAAGGCGGCGGCTCTTCGTGCCCCGTTCACAACCAAGACTACGACGCTTCTCTCAAGGCAAAGGCCGGACAAAACAACAGTGGCGGCACAGGCACCCCAGGCAAAAGCGCACAATCCGCGCAATACAATAACGGAACTTGCGTGATCGCTGGGGGCGGCGCTGAAAACAACAATGGCACCGATGGTGTCGAAGGACGCAATGGCTCGAACGGAGCAGGTGGGCAAGGCGCTACCGCAGGTGCGGGTTCCCTGCTGAGCAACAAAATGTGGCGTGGCAACAAAGGCAATGCCGGCAAAGAAGGTACGCCCGGTGGCGGTGGCGGCGGTGGCGGTGCCTCGCGCGGTCTCGCATGGCCTGGCGGAAGTCCTTTCGGCATCGCTCCCACGGGCGGTGGCGGCGGTGCAGGCGGCTGCGGCGGTAAAAGCGCCCAAGGCGGAGACGCCGGTGGCGGCTCCTTTGCCCTCTATATTATCGGATCGTCGAGCAATACCCCAACCATCCAAGAAAACACCTTGGTACGCGGCGTCGGTGGCGTCGGCGGCGCAGGTGGACTCGGTGGCGCCGGAGGTGTCGGCGGTGCAGGCGGACACGGTGGTGAGGCCACGTACGAAAACGCCAGCGATGGAAATGGATGCGCCAAAACGGGGCGACGCGGTGGCGACGGCGGACGCGGTGGCGACGGCGGCGGTGGTGGCGGCGGCCAAGGAGGAAACTCCTTCGATATCGCGACGCGTGGATTGAGCGCGAGCGCCAAAACCGCCCTCACCAATCAGAACAATTTCATGCTCGACGCCAGCGAAAATACCGCAGGAAACGGTGGAGAAGGTGGTCCGTCCATCGGAAACGACGGTACTTCCGGTGCCGCCGGAACTTTCGGCCGAACCATGGATCTCCCCTAATTCCGACGACCCAACCTAAGACTACGTGGATACAATGAACCATTCACTCGAACATCTCAAAGGTCGTCGTTTCTCTCGATGGACCTTGCTCCTGGTACTCCTTCTATGCGCCCCATGGGCAACCGCTTGCAACGAGAGCGATTCCGACGGCGTCGGGCCGGACGGCGATGACATCGAAAATCCCGCGCCCGAAAGCTACGGCGACACCTGCATCGACGACCAAGACGTATGCGTCGATGGCACCACCTGCTTCGCCTACGGCAAGAATACCGACGACCGCTTCTGTAGTATGCAATGCGCAACCGACGCGGATTGCCCAGATGACAATGCATCCTCATGCCTTTCGCTCGATACCGACGAAGGACTCATCAAACTATGTGTCCCGAACGACCTCTGTATCGACCCCGATGAAGACGAATACGGCTCTGGCCCTGGCTGTAAAGGCTTTGACTGCGATCAAAGCAATCCCAATATCAACCCAGGTGCACCCGAGATCTGCGACGGCATCGACAACAACTGCGATGGCTTGATCGACCATAACCCCGTCGACGCACGTGAACCATGTGAAACAGGACACCCCGGCGTCTGCAAAGACGGATGGTACGTATGCCGCGATGCAGAGATCGTGTGTGAGCCCAATATCCTGCCAGGCTCGCGACAAGAAATCTGCGATGGCCTCGATAACGATTGCGACGGACTGGTGGATGAAGGCCAAGAAGAAGACGGGAACGCAAACTATGTTCCGGGTCTAGGCCTGCCCTGCGGAAACCCCGACGACGCCTGCTTTAGCGGTTATCAGTTCTGTAATTCAGAAACCAAACAGATCGAATGCGATGACCCCGCCGTTCCCCAGGATATCCCAGATCTCTGCACCGGACGAGATGACAACTGCAACGGCGAAGTCGACGAGGACGCCAACGATCCCGACAACCTGCTCGGCACCCCGTGCGCTGTAGGCATCGGTACCTGTCGTGCCACCGCCACATGGTCATGCGATCCCGACGATCCCGCTGCTGAGCCCATCTGCCCCGCCCAAGAGCGTACCGAAAACGCTCAACCAGAAATCTGTGATTACAAAGATAACGACTGCGACGGCGTGGTAGACAACGGCTTTGTGAACGAAGACGGAATCTACGACCAAATCGAACACTGCGGACAATGCGGAAACAACTGCAACGATCGATGGGGCGGAGATGCTGCCGCACTCGGTTTGAACGTCAAATGCGAAGTCATCGGCCAATCCGCCATGTGCACAAGCACCTGCCGCGAAGGCTACTACGACCTCGATGGGGTTCCGACCAACGGATGCGAATTCAAGCCCGACGATCAAGCCATCTACGTCGCCGTGGCCACACGCGGCGGCGAGGACACCAATAGCTGCGGAAAATTCGATACGCCTTGCCTCACCATCAGCCATGCGATCAGCCGCGCATCAAGTAGCAATAAATCGCGGGTGCGCATCTCGGAAGGTATTTTCAAGGAAAGCATCCAAGTGGTCGACGGAATTTCCATCATGGGCGGTCACTCTTCGCGTAACTGGAATCTCGACCCCACCAAGAACGTCACCACCATTCAAGGCGGGCGTGCGCTCGATGCACACGTCGCGACCATCGTGGCCCAAAATATCACCAAAACCACCGAGATTTCTGGACTTTCCGTCGACGCCCAAGACGCACGTTCAGGGGGCAACTCCTACGGCATCTATATCAAAGACGCCAACGACAAGCTCACCGTGAAAAATAACACGGTCCTCGCAGGACGCGGCGGGGTCGGCGCGCCAGGCGCACGCGGGTCCAGTGGGAAAGAGGGCGAGAGCGGAAGCCGCGGCCTCGACCGAGAAAACGATCGCAACTCCTGTAGCGCCGCAACCAATCCACCCGTGATGGCGGGCGGCAGCGCCGGAACCAATAGCTGTGGCTCAGTAAATACCTCGGGCGGCCAAGGAGCCGATATCACGCGCTGCCCTATTTTGGGTGCAGACACCGCCATCAACAGCGATGGCCCGAACGCTCCAAACGGTAAAAACAACAGCGGAAGCGCAGGAAACGGCGGTCAGAACCTGGTCTTTGCGCATTATAAAACGGCTTCTGGAACCTGCTCCACCGGCGGAACCAACACCGCAGGAAATGACGGGCGAGATGGTAACGACGGCAGCGCAGGAACGGCCGCCAACAGCAGCCAAGCCGACGGCAGCATCAGCAACGCGCACTGGACTGGTAAAGCAGGCAACAACGGCGGTAACGGACAAGCCGGCGGAGGCGGGGGCGGAGGCGGCTCCTCGTCAGGCGTGCGTTCCACCGACACGAATAAATACCACATTGGTCCCACCGGTGGCGGTGGGGGCGCCGGCGGTTGCGAAGGCAACGGCGGCAAAGGCGGGAATGCAGGCGGCGCAAGCTTCGGTATCTTTGTGGCTTTCTCGTCCAATACTTCGAGCGTCCCCGCCATCACCAACAATACCATCACACGCAACTTCGGTGGACGTGGAGGCGCTGGAGGCGCCGGGGGTGCAGGCGGCATCGGCGGCTTGGGCGGTGAGGGTGGACTCGCAAAAGGTAGCGGCGGCCAAATCTTCTGCGCCAACTATAACGCACAACCCGGCGGTGCGGGTGGACGTGGCGGCCACGGCGGAGGTGGCGGCGGCGGAACGGGCGGTGCATCCTTCGATATCGCAACCGCAGGTAACAGCAATAACGCCGTCAACGCCTACGAAAATAACAATACCTACACCCTTCCAGACGGTGAAGCCACCGGCGGCCAAGGCGGCGAAGGGGGTAAAAGCATCCTGAACGAAGGGGAAAAAGGCATCGCCGGCGGTAGCGGAAACTTCCGTAAGTTCTAACCAGCCAACCTCGTGTGATCAGTACAAAATTGAAAACCGCCCGTTGCACGGGCGGTTTCGTATTTTTGTAACCACAACCACAGAACCACGCGGGATTAGGTGTTCACGATTCGACCTAAAACTTTCTGCGCCAAATCGTTCGGCGTTCCAAAACGGTGGGCCGTCATCGATATCGCCTGCTCACGCACAAAAGGAAGCATCTCGATGCGTCCAGAACTGGTCACATCTCCATAATAAACCGCCACATCCGGCCGACCATACAAGGCATCAAAGGTAGCGGCCACAGTCTCCTGACGCGCATCGCCCACAATGCGAATGCGACCGAACGCAAGCGGCGTCGCCTGCGCAATGCGCTGTGCACGTAACTCCCATGCATCCAAGTTCTCACAGACCACCTGCACACCGGCATCACGCACCACGTCGACAAAAACTGGCGGCGCATCTTGTGGCAACGACAACGCGATCGGCTCGTGGGCGGCCGTACCCTCGCCCGTGGTCACGTGTTCGTGTACCCGCAAGCCCGCAGCGATCACCCGCGCGACGGAGCACAAGGTCTTGGCATCGACATCCGCCGCGCGCAGTGTCACCGCGGTCGGCCTATAACGCAATGCATTGACTTCGACTTTCAGTCCCGAGGGATCGCGCAATCCCGTAAATCGACGCACCTCGTGCATGTCTTGCGCGATGGCAGCGCTCAACCACTTCTCTTGTCCGCGCCACAAAGCCAAGGCGTGCATTCTTTGGACCATCACAGCCGCTTTGCTTCGGTCCGATAGACGTTCCGGCACCGAAAGCGCGCCGTCACGCCATTGCGATAAGCCGATAAGGTAATTCGGCCCACCGGCTTTGGTGCCGGAGCCCACGGCCGAACGTTTCCATCCGCCAAAGGGCTGACGCTGCACGATGGCCCCTGTAATTCCGCGATTCACGTACAGATTTCCGGCCTGCACGTGCTCTAACCAATAGCGGATCTCTTCTGCGTCCAGTGAGTGAATGCCGCTCGTCAGCCCGTAGTCCACTTGGTTCACGTATTCGACGGCTTCTTTGAGCGTGCGCGCTTTCATGATGCCGAGGATGGGCCCAAAGTATTCTGTAAGATGATAGGCTGAGCCGGGTTGGACGCCCGTTCGCACGCCCGGCGAATAAAGTTGTCCCGAGGCATCGAGTGCTTGGGGCGCAAGAAGCCAACGTTCGCCCTCGCCCAAGGTCGTGAGGCCTGCGTGAAGCTTTTCGCGCGGCGGCTCAATCACCGGACCGATTTGTGTGCGCGGATCCGAGGGCCAACCCACGCGCATGGACGCGACGGCGTCTAGGAGTTGTCTTCGAAAGCGGGAGGATTCACCCATGGAACCGACCAAAATGACCAAGGATGCTGCAGAGCATTTTTGGCCCGCGTGACCGAAGGCGGAATTGGCCACGTCTGCTGACGCGAGGTCCAAGTCGGCCGATGGTGTGACGATGATGGCGTTTTTGCCTGAGGTTTCAGCCAACAGGGGTAAATCTTTGCGGAATTCTCGAAACTTCTGTGCGGTTTCGTAACCGCCGGTCAAAATCACGCGATCGACCCGCGCATCGGAGATCAGGTTTTTGCCCAAGGTCCGTTCTTTTACTTGTATCAATTGCAGCGCATCACGCGAAACACCGCAATCATCCATGGCCTGCCATAAACAGTGGACCATCACTGCGCTGCAACGCGCGGCGAGCGCGGCTGGCTTCAATATTACAGCAGACCCTGCGGCCAAGGCTGCTGTAACCGAGCCGCATGGAATCGCAACAGGGAAGTTCCAAGGTGGTGTGACCACGGTCACGTCCACTGGTTGGTGCTGTGCGCCTGGGATGCGCTCAAGTTCTTGGGCTAAATTCGCATAATATCTGCAGAAATCGATCGCCTCCGATACTTCTGGATCGCCTTGATCCAAGGTTTTACCGGTTTCGCTCGCCATGACTTCCAGCAGTTCCGCCCGATGTTTTGCGAGTTTGTCCGCAGCGCGAAACAGCACTTGCGCGCGTTGGTTTACCGACAAAGATTGCCAGTGACGCGCGGATTTTTTCGCTTTCACAAACACATCATCCAGCGCTTGTTCATTTTGGACGTATGCTTGTTTGACGATGTCCTTGCCGAGCGTTGAGCCTTGAATACGCGCGAAGATATTTTTAGCCCACTGGCGGTTGGCCTCGAGATCTGGGTCTGTGTCTGGCTCATTCCAGAAGGGTTGTACTTCGGTGGTGGGCTCGTGATTTTCGTGGGCGCGGTTTTGTTTACGGCGTGGCTTGGGGATCGGAAGATGGTTCGCTTGGTTTTCTTTCAACGCGTAGAGCGAGGCGTTAAAACGTGCGGCTTCTCTTTCGAAAAGGTCGGGTTGGCGATCGAGTTCAAAGACTGCGGACATGAAGTTTTCTGACGAGGCGTTTTCTTCTAAGCGCCGCACCAGGTACGAGATCGCCACGTCAAACTCTTGAGGGTGCACAACGGGTGTATAAAGCAGCAAATGTCCTACATCTTGCTGGACGGCTTGGGCTTGCGCTGTAGCCATACCGCAGAGCATCTCGAAATCGACGACGGGGTGTGTGGGCAATCCACGCGCTTGGATCAGCTTCCATGCGAGTGCGATGTCAAAGAGGTTGTGGCCGGCGATGCCGAGGTGCACATTTTCTAGGCGTTCTTGGGTAAGGCCGTAATTTAAAAGCGCTTTATAGTTCGTATCACTCTGCTGTTTGGTGGGCCACACGGTTTGTTCCCACCCTTTGATTTGGGCTTGTACGCGTTCCATGGGCAGGTTGGCACCTTTGACGATCCGCACTTTGATCGGCGCCCCCCGCCTTCGAAGGCGGTCAGATGCGAATTCTTGCAGGTCCATCAGCGCTTGGAGTGCATCGGGCAGGTAGGCTTGCAAAACGACACCTGCGCGGTAGTCCAAGAACTCGTCTTCACCCATCAAACGTTTGAAGACGGCCAAGGTGAGGTCGAGGTCTTGGTACGCCTCCATATCGAGATTGATGAAGGTCTGAGGCGATGCGTTTTTGGCGGCGCGGAACAGCGGGCGCAGGTGGACGACGATATCTTCGACCGCGGCGTCGAAGGCCCAATGGTTATGGGGCGCTACGGTAGAGGATACTTTAATGGAGACGTAGTCTACGTCGGGGCGAGCGATAAGTTCATGGGTGGCTTTGACGCGGCGCGCGGCTTCTTCTTTGCCGAGCACTGCTTCGCCAAGGAGGTTGAGGTTGAGGGATGTGCCATCGCGTTTGAGGTGGGCGATGGCCTTGCCAAGGTGCGGTTCGCGCGCGTCGACGATCAGGTGCGACACCATGTTACGCAGGGCATATTCCGCGCTTGGAACGATGATGCGCGGCGCGTAGGGCGCGGTAGCCGCACCGGCGCGTAGCGCGGCCCTCAGGTGTGGCGGGAGGAACTTTGGCGCGTGCGGGCCGATACGGTGTAGCGCTTTGGCGGCGGCGGTGCGATCTTCGGGCCGGATGACGCGATCGATAAATCCGACGGTGAATTGCAGTCCTTCGGGATCTTTGAGCACGGCTGCGAGATGTTCTGCTGCGGGCGCGACGCGATAGTTATGGGCACGCTCGAGCCAACGGCGAACCTGCAAGATGGCTTCGTCTGCAAGATCCCATGGTTGGGTGTGGGTCGAGGTATCAGTGGGCGGGGCATTCATCCATACTCCAGCGTGTGATGATCAAATGGCTAGAGTTACAGTATGAAACCGTAGTGAATGCAGGTAAAGCAAAGCGCGGTTTTAGCGTCATGTCCGCATTTATTTGCCGCAACATAAGGATTTTAAACTCGTTCGGAATAAAGTCATGCGTACATGTTGTTTTAGGTAGAACTATCGGTAGCTATGCAGCGACTTTTAATTCAAGCACTAGGCACCGAAGTAAAGCCCGCTTGATCCCAATGCGCACTTTACGCATAATAGCAGGCTTATGGGGGACGTCTTTGTCGCGACGGAAATCGATAGACGACACGTCGACGAGACAAAACCGCCTAAGCGCATTCTTCGCAACGCGCCGTTCATTGAATACAATGCAGATCCTATCGCGCATCGCGATACATATTGTCTACGGACCTTTGCTGACGTAGAGCTGGTCGGGAGCTTTCTCAATGCGACATTCACTATGGTGGTTATTGGCCTTGGCGCTCTTTGTTGCGCCCGCATGTAACGATACTGGGGGCGACGGCACACCTCCCGACAACGGTGATAATACCGGAAAGCCAGGCGGAGATGGCGATGGCGACGGTGGAAACGGCAAAGATGATGAGAAGCCCAAAGGGTCTTCGAAGCTCGGCGACCTTTGCGATCAGGACGATGAGTGCTCCTCCGGATTTTGCGTCACCATCGGTAGCGGCAAAAACGAGGGTGTGTGCTCCAAACGCTGTCAGGAAGACCATGACTGCGAGATCGACCGCTGGAGCTGTCGTAATATTGCGACCGGTTCCGGTGACGAGGTTCGAGGCTGTGCTCCCAAGACGCTCTGCATTGATAACGACGGCGACGGTTACGGTATCGGCCCCGAATGTAAAGGCGCGGATTGCGATGACACCGACCCCACCGTCTACGAAGGTGCGCCAGAGATCTGTGACGGTAAAGACAATAACTGCGACGGACGCGTAGACAACGACCCTGTAGATGTGGGCCACAACTGTAACACCAACCTCGAAGGCGTGTGCAAAGACGGCGTGTCGGAATGCAATAATGGGGTCTTGGAATGTATTCAGCTGCAAATGCCCGGCAAAGAGATCTGCGACGGGTTGGACAACGACTGCGACGGCTTGATCGACGAAAGCGCCCAAAATGACGAAAATGGCAACCACGTCGAGCAAATCGGGCGCGCATGCGCACCCGACGGTTCCAGCTGCTATAACGGCATCTACGTGTGTGAACCCTACGAGCACGGGGGACTACATTGCGATGGCCTTGGCGATAACGCTCCAGAGATCTGTGACGGCATCGACAACAACTGCAACGGTCAAATCGACGAAGGGATCGAAGGTTTGGGCGATGTCTGCATCGTTGGACACGGTGTATGCGTGAACGCTTCCGCGAAAATCTGTGACCCGAACGATCCAAAAGCACCGCCCATTTGCGACGTAGAACCGGATGAGAGCAAGAAGTCGGCTGAAGTTTGCGACTACGAGGACAACGATTGTAACGGCGTGGTCGACGATCCCTTCGTCAACGAAAATGGCATCTATTACACCACCGAGCACTGCGGCGGCTGCGATAATGATTGCGCCACTCAGTGGGGTTCGGACGTCGACCCTGCAAGCGTACATGCACGTCCAACGTGTAACGTCGTCGGCGAAAGCGCAGCCTGCAGTTTCGAATGTATCGACGGTTACATCGACATGGACGGGGTTGTCGATAACGGGTGTGAACTGCTGCCAGACGAAAACGGTATTTATGTTGCCACGCCCGCCAAAGGCGGTGCCGATAGCAACGATTGTGGAAGTTACGATGCGCCTTGTGCGACTATCGCTAAAGGTATTGAGCGGGCCCAAGCGGCGAACCGTAAGAATGTCCGTGTTTCGGACGGGGTTTTCCGTGAGGGAGTCGTGCTCAAAGACGGCATCAACGTGCTTGGTGGGCACAGCTCCATCAACTGGCTGCGCGACACAAGCGTCAACACAACCACAATCTATGGTTCCGCTCCAACCTTTCCCAACGATGCCGTCGCCGTCGTCGCGCGGGATATCTCATCCGCAACGGAATTCTCAGGCTTCAGCGTCACTGCGCCCGACGCCTCCGAAGGTGGAAACTCCATCGCCCTCTTTGTTGAAAACTCGACCAATAAGCTTGTCATCAAAGATAATACACTGCAAGCAGGCGTGGGTGGCCAGGGAGCTGTCGGCGCTGCGGGCACAGACGGAGTCAAAGGAGCAGATGGAGCGAATGGCGTTCAAGGGGTCGCGTTAACGAGCTGTACAAGCAGCAACGAACTCGCTCCGCCTCCAGGTGGCGCGATGGAATGTGGCGGCATCGACGTCTCAGGTGGACAGGGCGGTGGCTCTTCCTGCCCTTCTGACCCCGAACAAACCATGCAGCCCGATGGTAAAACCGGCTTGCCTAATAAGACAGCGGCACTCCCTACCGCGGGCCAAAACAATAGTGGCGAATTCGGCGATGCCGGATTCAGCGCTTGGGTCCGTTACGGCCTACAAAACGTCTGCACGAACTTGGCCCACCGTCAAACAGAGGCTTTTGCACGAGACGGTGTGCCGGGCCAAACAGGCGACAATGGAGACGCGGGTAGCGGTGCTTCCGGCAACGGTGTGCTCTCCGGCTCTATGTGGCGAGCAGCCAAAGGCTCTACGGGAGTCAAAGGAGCCGCTGGGGGCGGCGGAGGAGGAGGAGGTGCAGCTCACAGCATCTACCGACGAAGCGGTAGCACAGGACGTCAATACCAACTCGGCGCAACCGGCGGAGGTGGTGGAGCAGGTGGCTGTGAGGGCACAGGCGCTGAAGGCGGCGCTGGGGGCGGAGGCTCCTTTGCAATGTACATCCTAGGCAGCACACTCCCCCAAGCTCAAAACAACATTTTGATTCGTGGCGTGGGTGGTGCTGGCGGTTCTGGCGGAATCGGCGGTACGGGCGCGTTCGGTGGAGCTGGAGGCGTGGGCGGCCCAGGAAACTACTCCGGAAATAGCGGATACAACTACTGCTCTGAAACCGGTCGTACCGGTGGTGACGGAGGACGCGGTGGTCACGGCGGTGGCGGGGGCGGCGGAGCGGGCGGTAATGCCCACGACATCGCCTTTAAAGGAGCCTCTAGCAGTGCCATCAATACCCTGATCAGCAACAATGAATTTGGTGTCGCTGCAAACGAAGATACAGCAGGCCAAGGCGGCGACGGTGGCCCCTCCATGGGCAACCCCGGCGAAGCCGGAAGCAAAGGCCAATCCGGACGCCAATTCGCTCTTCCCTGATCTGAGACGAACCCATTTTTCATGAGAACTATGATGATGATGCACCAGCAAAATAATTTGGGTCGTCGCTCGATATGGATGACCTGTATCCTTCTTTCGATGGCCCTATTCGCAACAGCATGTGGTGAAGGTGGCGATGGCGGCGGGGGCGGCACCACGCAGCCTCCGACCGACAACGATGTCGACGCACCCGACTCCTACGGCGAAACTTGTATCGATGACGCTGATGCGTGCATCGACGGGACCAAATGCTTCGCGTATGGCAGCGAAACCGCAGATCGTTTCTGCACCATGCAATGTGTTGACAACGACTCATGTCCCGAAGACTCGTCCTGTCTTTCGCTCAACGCCGAAAACGGTCTCATCAAGTTGTGTGTACCAAACGACCTATGCATCGATCCTGACGGCGATGAATACGGTTCGGGCCCAGGCTGTAAAGGTCCTGACTGCGATCAGACCAACAAAATGATCAACCCAGGCGCACCAGAACTCTGCGACGGGATCGACAACAACTGCGACGGCCTCATCGATAACGATACCGTCGACGCACGCGAAACCTGCGACACAGGCTTGCCTGGTGTCTGCAATGCGGGATGGTACGTTTGTCGCGACGCCACGCTCTCGTGCGAACCCAACATCACGCCACACGAACGCCAAGAAATTTGCGATGGCCTCGACAACGACTGTGATGGACTTGTCGATGAGAGCTTCGAAGAAGACGCCAATAACAACTACGTCCTAGGCATCGGACGTCACTGCGGGAACCCTGAAGACGCATGCTACTCGGGAACGCAGGTGTGCAACTCCGAAAAACGCCAACTCGAGTGCAGCGACCCCGTTGAACCTAAAGACATCCCTGACCTATGCACGGGGCGTGACGATAACTGCAACGGTGAAGTCGACGAGGACGCGAACGACCCAGACAAGCTTTTAGGCACACCCTGTTATGCGGGTATCGGAACCTGTCGTGCTGCAGCCACGTGGGCCTGCGATCCCAATGACCCCGCGGCCCCGCCCGTATGCCCCGCCGAAGCGCGGACCGAGAACGCAAAACCGGAAGTCTGTGACTACACCGACAACGATTGCGACGGGGTGGTAGACAACGGCTTTGTAAACGCGAATGGCGTCTACGATCAGATCGAGAACTGCGGCCAATGTGGAAACAATTGTAATGACCGCTTCGGCGGAAATCCGGCTGCGATGAGCCTCAGCGTTACCTGTAAAGTGACTGGAACGAACGCGCGATGCGAAAGTGAATGTCTGCCAGGGTTTTATGACCTTGATAAGGTACCGGCCAACGGCTGTGAGTTTGAACCCGACCTCGACGCCATTTACGTGGCCAAAGAGGTTCGCGACGGCACGCAAGGCGTAGATGATGACGCATGTGGAAGCTTTGATGCGCCATGCCGCACCATCACGCACGCAATTTCACGTGCGAGTAGCGCAAATAAAAAGCGTGTTCGTGTCGCCGAAGGCATTTTTAGAGAAGGTGTCACGTTGAGCAATGGGATTTCGGTCCTAGGTGGACACTCGTCACGCAACTGGATTCTCAATCCCACTGCGAATACCACCACCTTGCAAGGCGGCATCCAGATGGATGCGCATGTCACAACCGTGCGCGCTGACTCCATCACCTCTGCCACCGAGTTTTCTGGCTTCACCATCGATGCCCGTGACGCTCAACCCGGCGGCAACTCCTATGGTATTTACATCAAAGACTCCAACAGCAGTCTCACGATTAAAGATAATATCGTGATCGCAGGACGTGGAGGCGTAGGCACAGGTGCAGTGAACGGTAGCAGTGGTAGCGGCGGTTTAAATGGCGCAGATGGCCTCGATCGCAAAAACTATCACTCGCAATGCTCAAACAGCACAACGCCGCCCCTGTTAGCTGGAGGCGCCGGTGGCCAGAATAGCTGTGGTGGTACAGATGTGTCTGGGGGTAGCGCTGTAAGCATCACCGTTTGCCCGAACAACACGGTTCAAAACATCAACAATAGTTCCACCACAGGTGAACGAGGCAAAGGTGACAATGGCGGTGCAGGCGGCGTCAGCTCTCGACACACCGTACGCGGTGGCGAGAGCGGTGGAAACTACCTGTGTCAGGACGGAGCGGGAGTGTCCTCTCCCGGACTTCACGGTGACTCAGGCTCCAACGGAAGCGCAGGCGCCGGTGCTAGCAATGCGTATGGGTCTGTATCAAATCACCACTGGAGCGGAACATCCGGCTCCCTCGGAGGCTCCGGCACGCACGGTAGCGGCGGTGGCGGTGCAGGCTCTTCAGGTGGCATCCAGGATGACCGAGCCAATAACTCCGTCCACTATGGCCCTACAGGCGGCGGTGGCGGCGCTGGAGGATGTGGTGGTAACGGCGGCGAAGGTGGGCATGCCGGCGGCGCCAGCTTTGGTATCTTTGTAGCCTTTAGTGGAGACAGCGCGAACGTCCCCGTCATCACTGACAACGAAATCACACGCGGCCTCGGTGGTCGCGGCGGACGCGGCGGCGCGGGCGGCGCGGGCGGTAGCGGCGGCGCAGGTGGTGAGGGAGGCAAAATGTTTGCAGACGCTGGAAACTACACACGTTGCGGTCAGAACGGTCAGCGCGGCGGCACCGGCGGCGCGGGTGGTCATGGCGGCGGTGGCGGAGGCGGCGCAGGTGGCGTCTCCTTCGATATCGCTACCGGTGGAAACTCCAACAGCGCTGTCAACGCCTACCAAGGCGCGAATACCTACACCCAGTCCAATGGAACCGCGACCGGCGGCCAAGGCGGCGCTGGTGGAACTTCCATCGGCAATGCCGGAACCCAAGGCGCCCAAGGCGCAAGCGGAAACTTCCGCCGCTTCTAAATCAACGTTCAAGGACTTTGAGCTTACCGAGGCCTTGTAAAATCCCGTGCGAGCGTCGCTCGCACGGGATTTTTATAAATTATCCGCGCCTTAGAGAAAATGCCTCATGGCTCCATGCCTCCGAAATCAAAATCTCTTGCGTGGGAATGGACATCCCACGGGAAAATGCCTAAGCTTCACTCTTGACTGGGTTGCTCCACGCATCACGCCTAAGGGGAGTCGTCGGCCGACGTCGGCTTACATCGCACGAAATCTCGCGCACGTTCCGCAGGTTTTCGACGGCTCTGCCCGCCATTTATAGCGTTGAAGCAACACTTCAGTGACCGCAAAGATTTTTGTCCTTGCAACGACCGAGAGCGTGCAATGAGTAAAACAAGGATATGGCTGCTGACGCTATGCGCAGCTTTTGTACTGGGCGGATGCGGAGGCGACACGCAGGTTGACCCGGGCGGCGGAGATCCGAACCCACCCGACGGACCCGATGTCGACCCCCCACCAAACAGCAACGACAAAGAACTCGGTAGCGCCAAGCTTGCGGACCTTTGTAAAAATAACGAGGAATGCGCATCAGGGCTTTGCGTATCGCTCGGACAAGGCGTCAACGATTCGCTCTGTTCGCAGCGCTGCGAAGAAGCCAGCGACTGCGGCGCCGCCAGCGTCTGGGACTGCACCGAGGTCGACACCTCGCTCAACGACACCATCAGCGTTTGCGTACCCAAAGATCTTTGCCTCGATAACGACAGTGACGGATACGGCGTCGGCCCAGGATGTCTCGGCCCTGACTGCGACGACAACGATCCCGACATCTACTACGGCGCGCCAGAACTTTGCGACGGCAAAGATAACGACTGTAACGACGCGGTCGATGATAACCCCATCGACGTAGACAACGATTGCAATACCGGACTCTTGGGAGTCTGTGCCACCGGCGTGAGCGTGTGTAACGACGGCGTATTGGAATGTGACACCATCATCCAACCGGGACAACAACGCGAAATCTGCGATGGCCTCGACAACGACTGCGATGGGTTCGTCGATGAGAGCCCCCTTGATGAGGGCGGCGAAGACGGAAACTATGTCGATGGCACCGGCCGCGCATGCTCCAAAGGTGGTTCAGATCTCTGCCTCAACGGCCTCACCATCTGTGACCCCTCGCAAGGAATCGTGTGCGAAGGGAACGATAACCTCCTTGATGACACCTGCGACGGCATCGATGACGACTGCAACGGGAAGATCGATGACGACGTAGAAGGCCTCAACGTTCCCTGCCAAGTAGGCGAGGGTGAGTGCATGGAGTACGGCAACACCGTCTGCGACACAGACCCGCACGCCCCACCCGTCTGCGACGCCACGCCTAAAAACAACGCAAGCCCAGAAATCTGCGACTACAAAGATAATAACTGCGATGGCCAGATCGACGAACCTTTTGTGAACGAAAACGGTGTGTACCACCGCGTGGAACACTGCGGTGCGTGCGATCTGAACTGCCATGATCGTTGGGCAGACAACCCCTTCGCCCATACGGTCAAACCCACCTGCGAAGTTAACGGTCAAAATACGCAGTGCGGTTTCACCTGTCGCGAAGGTTTCGTCGACAAAGACGGCAGCGCAGCCAACGGCTGTGAACACGAGATCAATCCACGCGCACTCTATGTTGCGCCAGCGAACAAGGGTGGCAGCAACAACGGCTTCTGCGGCAATTATGACAATCCGTGCGCCGATATTTCACGCGCGATCGAGCTTGTCGACGACTACGCCGCCGCAAACCAGCCACGCAACGAAATCATCGTCGCCGAAGGGATTTATCGTGAAGGCGTGATCCTACCCAACGGCGTCTCGATCAAAGGCGGCTACAACGCTCTGAACTGGCTGCGTAACGTCGAAGAATATCGCACCATCATCGTTGGCTCCGTAAACGATGACGGCGATCGCTACACCGTACTCGCAGAAAACATCACACAAAACACGGAGCTTTCTGGCTTCACCATCATCGGCGAAGATGCACAAAACGGCTTCAACTCCATCGGCATCCTCATCCGAAACTCCAACAACCGACTCACCATCAAAGATAATATCATCCGCGCCGGCGTCGGTGGACAAGGCGTTTCGGGCGATGCAGGCAGTGATGGAGCCAACGGTGCAGCAGGCCTCCCAGGCCTCGCAGGCGCCGAAGTCAACCTCAGCTCATGCGCGGGAAGCAATACACGCGCGGGCGGACAAGCGGGGCAAACGACCTGCGGCGGAACCAATACCAGCGGAGGTGCAGGCGCACTCGCACACTGCCCCAACTACGGCGTAGCAGGCGCTACAGCGCAAGCTGGAAAAGGTCCGAACCCAGGTGCCCCCGGCCAAACCGCCGCAGGACGCGGATTGTACCAAAACGCATGTTATCCCCACCCCGATCACATCAGCGAAAGCTTCCCAAGTGACGGCGCCGCAGGCGCTGCGGGCACCGATGGCGGTGGCGGCGCGGGCGCATCCGATAACGATGGCGACATCGACAGCGAAGGCATGTGGCGCGCAGCAAGTGGAAAAGCCGGCGCCGCAGGCGATAACGGCTCCGGCGGTGGCGGCGGTGGTGCGTCTCACGGCACCATGAAGTGCACCAGCATCGACAGCAACGGACGCGTATTCCAAAACTGCAATACCACTGGCCTTATCGGCTCCAGCGGCGGCGGCGGCGGCGCCGGAGGTTGCTCCGGTGCTGGCGCGAGCGGCGGCGGCGGCGGTGGCGGCTCGTTCGGTGTCTATATGCACTTCAGCTCCTCCAGCGCGTCCTTCCCCGTGCTCACCGGCAATACGCTTGAGCGTAACTTGGGTGGCCAAGGCGGCGACGGCGGAATCGGCGGACGCGGTGGAGACGGCGGCGGCGGCGGCGTGGGTGGACCTGCGCCCGCGCAACCCACCTACTGCCCGCAAGCAGGGCGTAGCGGCGGAAACGGCGGACGTGGTGGCCACGGCGGCGGCGGCGGCGGCGGCGCAGGCGGTATCTCTTTCGATATCGCAGTCATCGGTGCCACAGCCAATACCAGCACCCTCAAAAATAATAACGATTTTGTCATCGATGAATCCACAAACACCGGCGGCTCAGGCGGCCCCGGTGGCGGTTCCATGGGCCAAAGCGGCCAGCAAGGAAACGCCGGCGTCTCTGGCCATATCCTCAACCTCTAATCGGCACGAGCCTTCACAATGGAAAAAAACACGATGAAGAATGCTATGCACGTGCCGACGCCAAAATACCCTACGATGCGCGCACGTACCCTGATGTTTTCGCTGTTGGCTTCAGTGGCCTTTGCTGCAGGATGTAGCGAATCCACCGATCCCGGCACTACACCACCAGACGATAATAATAACCCTCCCCCCGTCGAAGCACACGACGATTACGGCGCGGCGTGCGTCAAAGACTCGGACTGTGAAAGCGGGTTCTGTACCACCGTCAGCAACAACTCCGACGACGCCTTCTGCTCCTATCCCTGTTCAGAAGATAGCGAGTGTCCCGACACCGAGGACGCCAACTCGTCATGTATCTTCGTTCAACGTAACGAGCGCCTCGCACAAGTCTGTGCGCCAGACGATCTCTGCATCGACCGCGATAACGATGGTTACGGCACCGGTCCAGGCTGCCTCGGCCGCGACTGCGATGATAACAACCCCGCCATCAACCCCGGTGCAAAAGAGATCTGCGACGGCCTCGATAACAACTGCGACGGCCTCATCGACGTAAACATCGAAGGCATGGGCGCCGAATGCGACACCTCGCTCCAAGGCGTATGCGCCGTCGGACGCCTCGTATGCGTCGATGGCCAAACCAATTGCCAACCCAATATTACCCCCGGACAAAAGCTCGAAATCTGTGACGGCCTCGACAACGACTGTGACGGATTCGTCGACGAAGGCCCCAACGATCCCGACGCCCCACGTGACTACAACCACGTCGTCGGACTCGGTGAGACCTGCGGCGGAACGGACGACGGCTGCTTCGAAGGAATCTACAAATGCGACTCCGAAGCGCGTACCCTCATCTGCGACGGTGACGTAGAAGTCCGTGATCAGCCCGATGACAGCTGCAACTACCTCGATGATAACTGCAACGGAGAAATCGACGAGGATTACCGCGCAGAATACCCACAATACGGTACGAGCTGCGAAATCGGTAAAGGCGCCTGCCGCTCTGTCGGCCTGTGGGATTGCGACCCGCAAAACGCCTACGCACCACCCGTCTGTAACGCAGATGTGCGCGACAGCGAAGCAACCACCGAGACCTGTAACTACTTCGACGACGACTGCGACGGCGTAGTCGATAACGGATTCGTCGACGCGAACGGCGTCTACAACCACGTAGAACACTGCGGAAGCTGTGCCACCAACTGTAACCGTCAATGGTCCAAAGATCCCGCAGAACTCAACGTTGTGCCGCGCTGCAAAGTCACAGGCAGCAACGCCAGCTGCGAGTTTGACTGCGCACCTGGATACATCGACTACAACGGATGGCGTGAAGACGGCTGTGAGTTCAAACCGAACAACAACGCCATCTACGTCGCATCCGTTGAACGAGGCGGCCAAGACTCGAGCAGCTGCGGTACCTACGACACACCCTGCGCAACCATCCAACACGCATTGAGCCGCGCTTCCGCGAAAAATGCGAAACAAGTACTGGTCGGCGAAGGCACCTTCGACGGTGGCTTTACACTTGAACAGCCGATCGACGTCCTCGGCGGCCACTCCTCCGCCACTTGGGAGCGCGACCCCAAAGTCAACCTCACAGCGCTGCGCGGCGGCGTCTCAGACGGCACCAACAGCTACGCGGTCCGTATCCGTAATATCAACGGATCCAAAGCCGCAGAGCTCTCCGGCTTCACCATCGAAGCGCCAGACGCCAAAGACCCCTCCGGAAACTCCATCGGCATCTGGGTCATCAACTCCAACCAAGGCCTTGTCATCCGCGACAATACCATCCTCGCTGGCCGCGGCGGAACCGGAGCACCCGGCGCCGGTGGAAACGATGGCGCCCAAGGTAGCAACGGCGGATCCGGAAAAGATCGCGTCAATGGGCAGACCTCCTGCACCAACACCAACGGCATCGTACTCGCTGGCGGTAGCGCCGGTTCCAACACCTGCGGTTCCGAAAACGTATCCGGAGGCGCAGGAGCATCTACCAACTGCCCCACCGAAAACTTCAGCCATATCAATAGCGACCAAGGAAACGCGAGCGCCGGAAGAGGCTCCGCAAACACCTCTGGCCTCGGTGCGGCCGGCCGTAGCCCCAAACACTACCGCCCCACACCGCCAGAACACGACATCTTCGGTTGCCAAATCGATAGCAGCAGCGCCGTATCCTCGCCTACCCCGGGCATCCGGGGAGCGAACGGTAATGACGGGACCCGCGGAGAAGGCGCAGGCAACGCCAGCGGCGCCATCGCAAGCAACACCTGGAGAGGCAATAACGGAGCCAACGGTTCCGACGGCACCAACGGCGCCGGCGGTGGCGGTGGTGGCTCGTCCGGTGGAATCTTCCAAAACCTCCCAGGCTACAATACTGCCTACCACTACGGTGCGACCGGTGGCGGTGGCGGTGCCGGTGGTTGCGGCGCAACCGGAGGAACCGGCGGTAAAGCCGGCGGAGGTAGCTTCGGTATGTTGATCATCGGCCAAAGCGGAAACGCACCCACCATCACAGCCAACGAACTCCACCGCGGTAGCGGCGGACGTGGCGGACAAGGTGGCATCGGCGGCGTCGGCGGAGACGGCGGCGCGGGCGGCGCGGGCGGAAAACAAATCGCCGCAGATGAATGGACCCGTTGCGGACAACACGCAGCCGACGGCGGCGCGGGCGGACGTGGTGGACACGGCGGCGGTGGCGGCGGTGGCGCCGGAGGCGTCGCTTTCGATATCGCCATCTCCGGACACACCAACCCAGACCTCTCCGGCAACCAGTTCGCCATCCCAAGCTCCATGCAAACTGGCGGACTCGGCGGTAAAGGTGGAAACGGAATCATTAGCTCCGGTACCAACGGTGCCACAGGCGCAAGCGGCTCCATCAAGCAATTCTAAGGTAGAATACCTAGACTTCGCCTACCGCACGCATCCTCACGGATGCGTGCTTTTCTTTTTGAACACCACATGCCACCCGCTCACCATTGCGAACCACACCGCCGGCGCTTACACTCCCCATCACCCTTTCTTCATTCGAATGCAGCAGCGCTGCTTTCTTTTTTCCCTATTCTGGAGATTCCGATGTCGAAACCATGGACCAGCGTCATGCCTGACGAACAATTCCAACGCATGCACGACATTCTGGCCGCACCAAGTCCCGTGGGCCTCGAAGGCGCCATGACCTACGGTGTGCTCAAACCGATGCTGGAATCCTTCATGCCCAGCGAATGGAAAATCCACCAGTTCCGGTCCAACGCAGGCATTGTCGTCGATACCGCCCCCGACCAAACCGATGCGCTCACGGTCATGTTTATCGGCCACGCCGACAAAATCCGCCTTCAAGTGCGAAGCATCGGCGAAGATGGAAAAATCTGGGTCAACTCAGACTCCTTCCTCCCACAAACACTCATCGGCCACGAAGTCGTCATCTTCTCTGAAAGCTCGGACGACCCTGGCACCTACAGACAATTCAAAGGCGCTACCATCGAAGCACTCGGCGCCATCCACTTCGCGGACGCAGCCACACGCAACGGTGATAAAGGGATCAAAGCCACCCAGCTTTACCTAGAAACCCACGTCCACGGCAAAGACCGCAAAAAACAAATCGAAGATCTGGGCATCCGGCCGGGAGACTCCGTGCTCCTGCATCGCCCCATCAAACGCGGCTTTTTCCCCGACACCTTTTACGGCGCTTACCTAGACAACGGGCTGGGTTGCTTTGTCGCTGAGGAGCTCGCGCGCCTTGTCGCAGCCTCGCCGCTCAAAAACATCCGCTGTCTCTTTGCGTTCGCCGCATGGGAAGAGATCGGTCGCTTCGGAAGCAGGGTGTTCGCGGGTGAGCTCAAACCCGATGTCATCATCGCTGCAGACGTCAACCACGACTATGATGCGGCACCGGGCATCGGAGATCGACGCATTTATCCCTTGGCCATGGGCAAAGGATTTACGCTGTCGGTGGGCGCCATCGCATCGGAGTACCTCAATACACGTATCACCAAAGCCGCGAACGCCGCGGGCATTCCGGTGCAGCGTAGTCTTTCTGGCCGCGATACTGGCACCGATGCCATGGCGGGTGTGTTTGCCGCTACAGACGCAGCGGCCACATCCATTGGCTTCCCGATTCGCAACATGCACACCATCAGCGAATCTGCGCATACGCATGACGTACTGGCAGCCATTCACGGGCTGCATGCCTTCTTGCAGGAAGCTGACGCCGACGCATTGAGCTCGGAAGATTTCCGCAATCAGCATCCCCGCCTTGACGAGGCCACCTTCGTTCAAACCGAGCGCATCTCGCTCGAAGCGGCGGACGATCAGAAAGAAAACTGATCGCAGCGCGCCTCTTTTCTTTGGAGCAATGAAAACGCGCACGTTTGACGTGCGCGTTTTTCATTTTTATTTTTAAGTGGTTGCCCGCTCTAGCTCAGCGCGAACGGTTCGGCTTGCCGCGGCGCTCCAGCAGTTCTTTGTGCGCGAGCGAATAGCGTGTCCAAGGGCGCGAGCGTAGGCGGCGCAGACCAATGGGATCGCCTGTGCCTTCGCAAATACCGTAGGTGCCTCTAGGAAACTTCGCGAGCGCGCGGTCGATCTCACGTATGAGTTTCGACTCCTTATCTGCGAGGCGAAATAAATAGGCATGACGCGATTGGCGCTCCGCGATATCCATCTCATCCGGAAGATTTTCGGTATCTTCGCTCGCCTCGCGCACGTGACGCTCATACTCTTGAACGACTTCTTTGCGTCGCACAATCAACGCTTCGCGCAGTTCTAAAAGTTGTTCGCGGGTCAGTTCCGCTTCCTCGTTCTCAATGAGTTCATCATCTTCTAGAACGGGCGTGGCGGTGTTTTTAACATCATCAGACATGCGTAGTACCCTGAAGGCAAAGTGGGGCGTTAGAATCTGAGTACCGATTCTAAAGAGGGCTCAGCCTATATAGCGCACGTAATCTACCACCATACAAAAGACGCGGCAAGCAACGTGGACTTTGGCCCGTGCCCATGCTCAAGATTGTAGAACGAACAAAAGCGTGAATTGTGCCACAAAGTCTCAACGCTTTCTGTTATATTCATACATGACGCGGCCCCTGAAAAGTCCCCCCTGCCATGCAGCGCGTCGTAACGTCTTTCTACCCCCAGCTACCCATGCCTATGTTACCGCCCATTCATCTGACGCGCTGGATCGAGGAACACCGGGATCAACTCAAGCCGCCCATCGGCAATAAAGTCCTCTACAAAGACAGCGAATTTATCATCATGATCGTCGGCGGTCCGAACGCACGCACCGACTTCCATATCAGCGACTCCGAAGAATTCTTTTACATGCTCGAAGGCGATATGGTCCTGCGCGTAGAAGAAGACGGAAAACTGAAAGATATCCCCATCAAAGAAGGCGAAGTCTTTCTCCTCTCAGCACGCACACCGCACAGCCCGCAGCGCACCGCTGGGTCCATCGGCCTTGTGATCGAACGCACCCGTAGAGAAGGCGAACTCGACGGCGTCCGCTGGTACTGCGAAAATTGCCAGCATGTACTGTACGAAGAGTTTTTTGTGCTTCACGATATCGTTGAGCAACTGCGTGAAATTGTTGAGAAATTCAACAAAACGAAAGCGCTCCACACCTGCGCGAATTGCGGCGAAGTTGCGCAAACGCCATCAACACAACCCAGCGATCGCTGATCCTCAACGCCTCGTCCCTATGAGCTCATCAACCATCGCATGGGAGCGCGTTGACTGGTCCGCAGCAACCTCGTTAGCATTGCCCTTCGATTCCCCAGAAGACCAAACGGACGCGTTCGGACTCGCCCCGCTCACCTTGACGCCCGCACGCGTTGGCGCGTGGATCGGCTCCAGGCAACACGGCGCATCTGTGAACGCTTACGACGCGCATCTCTCGATTCACAGCGCCGGAACCCACACCGAATGCGCTGCACATGTCAGCGATCTTGACCTACGTATCGACCGCGTTGCGCCGCTTACGCTCCTCCCCGCGCGTCTGCTCCACCTACACCCTACACAAAACGGCGAAGACCAGATCATCACATGCGCAAGCCTTGCACAGGCGTGGCAGCGCACATCGTCGCCCAATGACCCGCCGCTCCGTGCGGTAATTTTGCGTACGCGTCCACCTGAGGACACGCCACACCAACGATGGTCAGGCACGCATCCTCCCTTTTTCGCCGCTGACGCCATGCAGTTCCTCGCAGAACGTGGCGTAGAACACTTGGTTACGGATCTGCCTTCGGTCGATCCGGAACAAGATGGGGGGGCTCTTGCGGCACATCGCAGCTTTTTCGCCCTCGAGGGCGGGAGCGATGGACGTGCGCAACGCGCCACCATCACAGAGCTTGCGTGGATTCCGCCTTCGCTCCAAGAAGGTGACGGGATTCTACGGCTCGACGTTCTTGCGTGGCCGACCGACGCTGCGCCGTCTCGCCCCATCTTCTATCCTCTGCTTCCCACCCCGTAGTTTTCTATGGCTTCTTCGACTTCCGCCACGTCTTCTTTTCAGCCAGGCGATCTGCGCGACGCATTTCATCTGCCGCGTAGCACGGACGGCGCAACGCTCACGTATCTGTGCGGTCACTCCTTGGGCGCCATGCCTAAAAGCGCCGCAGCGTTGCTACAACAGGGGATGGAGGATTGGGCACAACGTGCGGTCGATGGTCACTTCGAAGGCGAAAAACCATGGTTTTACTTGGGTGAGGACCTGAAACCCGCCATGGGACGCATCGTGGGGGCGAAACCAGAAAACGTGGTGCTGCACGGAACGCTGACCAACAATCTTCATCTTCTCTTGCGTAGTTTTTATCGACCTTTGGGCAAGCGCACGCGGATTTTGATGGAGCACAGCGCGTTTCCATCGGACCGATTTTGCATTCGATCCCACGTGGCCTCCCGCGGATATGATCCCGACGAACACGTGCTGACCGTTCAAGGCAAAGGACCTCACGGCGTACCGACCACCGCAGAGATCATCGACGCCATCGCGGAACACGGCGACCAGATCGCCACTATTTTGCTGCCTGGCGTGTCCTACATCAACGGCGCGGTCTACGATATTGAGGCGATCACGCGCCAGGGGCACGCAGTCGGGGCGCTCGTGGGATGGGATTTGGCCCATGCCGTTGGAAACATTCAGCTTTCTTTGGATGAACACCACGTCGATTTTGCCGCATGGTGCACGTATAAGTATCTGAATAGCGGCCCCGGCGCCATTGGCGGACTGTATGTTCATCATCGTCACACCGATGAAAATGCGCCGCCGCTTCCACGGTACGAGGGTTGGTGGGGCAACCAGAGCGCCACGCGTTTTACGCCCAACACCGATTTTGACGCCGCGCCTGGTGCCGCAGCGTGGCAGCTTTCGAATGTGCCCGTGTTTTCCATGCTCCCGCTGTACGCGTCCCTGCCAATTTTTGATCAAATCGGCATCGACCATCTGGCGGCACTCGGACGGCGTGCACACCGTCATTTACGCCAGGGGTTACACAACGCGCATCCGGAGCTTCAGATGCTCACGCCGCAAGATGCGCACGGCACCCAGCTTTCCATCTTGCTCCCTGACCGTGCCGAAGCGATTCAGAAATCCCTGCAACAAAAGAACATCGTCTGCGATACGCGGGGGGACGACATTCTGCGCGTGGCACCCGTGCCGCTTTATAATACGATGCAGGATGTTGAGACCTTTATCGACGTCTTTTCGTCCGTTTATGCTTCGCAATGAGAAATGATCATGCATGAGTTCTCTTCGTCTACAAATGCCCTGCCCGTCCTGGTTGTAGGCGCGGGACTCTCTGGCACACTCATGGCCATTTTCTTAGCCAAGCGTGGTTATCCGGTCGAATTGCTAGAAAAACGCGCGGACCCGCGCATCCATACCGAACACGCCGGTCGCAGCATCAATATGGCGATCAGCGCGCGCGGTATCCATGCGCTCCAACAAGCCGGTATCGAAGATCAAGTCGCTGATCTTTATATCCCGATGTATGGGCGCATGATCCATGAGCTCGACGGTGCACAAGAGCTGCAACCCTACGGACAACCCGGCCAAGCGATCCATTCGATCAGCCGACGCGATCTGAATATCCGGCTGCTCAATGCCGCCAAGGATTTTCCGAATCTTCGGATCCATTTCGGCGTTCATATCGAATCCATCGACCTCGAAAGCAGGAGCGTCACGTATTTAGAGTCGGATGCAGAAGAGACACAGACTCTGCATGGCCGCTGGATCGTCGGGGCAGACGGCGTGAACAGCGTTGTGCGCAAGCACATGCTCGAGGCAGCGCGCCTGAACTTTTCGCAGGACTTCTTGGACTACGGCTACAAAGAGCTCGTCATGCCTGCCGAAAGTGATGGCACGTTCCAGATGGATCCCAACGCCTTACACATCTGGCCGCGTCATCAATACATGCTGATCGCCCTGCCCAATCAGGATGGCAGCTTCACGGTCACGCTATTTTTGCCCCGCAGTACAGAGGATGGCTTCAGCTTTCGAAGTCTACAAACCGACGAAGATGTACGCGCGTTCTTCAAAGAAAACTTCCCGGATGCCCTCGCGCGAATTCCCGATTTAGAAGAACAGTTCTTCACTAACCCGATTGGCTCTTTGGTGAGCATCCGCTGCAATCCGTGGCATTATAAGGACGCTGCGGTACTGATCGGCGATGCATCGCACGGGGTGGTACCTTTCTATGGTCAGGGGATGAACGCCGCTTTTGAAGACTGCGCCCTACTCGATGAACATTTAGAGCATGAAGAGGCGCTCGGCTTGGACGTCGTCCTCGCCCATTTCTCGCGCAGTAGATATCCGCATGCCGAAGCGATCCGCGAACTGTCGCTGGCGAACTTTCAAGAAATGCGCAGCGACGTCAGCCGTTCTTGGTTCGTGTGGCAAAAGCATCTGGAACGATGGCTTGCGCGCGTGGCGCCGGATCGCTTCATTCCGCTTTACTCGATGATTTCGTTCACCAACATTCCTTATGCGAACGCTATCGATCGCGATCGCGCACAGCGCCGGCAAATCGCGGGTATCGCGTTGGCTGCTGCAGTGGGCACGGCGGCTGTAGGTGCTTGGCGTTTGGTTGGGCGCAAGAGGAAACGCCGTGCTTCTTAAGCGTTCGCGGCCGACTTACCTTTTCTGAACGTATCGCGAACAAAGCTCTTGGCGCGATCTTTCGCGTGATCGCTCAGGTTCGCGCGTACGATCGGCCATGCGACCGCTGCAACGCGGCGAACGGTCGGGTTTTTCGTCATCACGCCAAGTGCGCTCACGGTGGCGCCGGTAAGGCCTGAGCTTGCAGCAAATCCTGTCAAGAAGGCGACGGAAATGGTGGTGAGCGGATAGTTTTTCAGCTGTTCGGTAGCATTCATCGACGAATTCTCCAAGGCATGAGGCGGCGCACGACCAGTCCTAGAGCGAATCCACTGGCCATGGCGATGGACGCTGCGGCGACGGGACGCTCACCTGCTTTGTTTTCTATCCACGTGGGTTGTTCTGGGTCGCTATGACGCAGTACTTTGGAACGTGTACCGCGCACGACGCGTCGCAACGAATCCTCCAAGGTATCGAGGACTTCTAAGGGGTCGATCTCTTCTGGGTGCAGCACATTTTCGGGGTCATCGGCTGTGCGATTTTCCTCGGTTTTTCTTGATGATCGGCGTTCGGTCATGGGGTACTCCGTCGTGGCGTTCTTCTTAAAGAATGCGCATTCTGGCGTAGGAACGCAAGTTTCGCAGTTTCGGGCGCGGACGACTTAAGGTGCACGCGATGCGCAGCGCATCAGAAGAACCACTGCGTCTGGCCCAGGCGACGAGGTGTGTTCGGGCACATCGCCCGAAGCTATGGTGAAGCGTTGTGGGCCGCCGATGGGCACAGTTTAGGCGTCGCTATCGAAGCCGTCGGCTTGCTGTTCTTCGACGTTCACTGGTTCTGTGCTGCGAGAAACTGGTCGAGCGGTACCTGAGGTACGGGTCGTCGTCTGCATAAAGCGGACGTACGGGATATTATAGATGTCTTCGCCGTCGATGATGACCAAGGCGGTGGGCGAATGTCCTTTGACGATACCTTCGATATCGTCGATGCGCACGCTATCGCCGCGGGGGTAGAGTTGGGCGACATAGTTGCGTGCGAGCAGGTTGCTTAACACTGTGCGCGCCGACAAGCCGAGCGCGAGTGCAGCGGCGAAAACACCACCTGCAACGATCAGAATGATAATCTGATTGATGAGCGCCGTTTCTAAGCCGAGTTGATCCGCCACCAATGCCACGGTGATCGCGATGACACCGTAGTATAGGACGGTACCGATCAGCTGGCCCTGTTGTTTTTTGGCGACGTTCGAAACGACGCCGCGGATCATGTCTGCGGCCCATACACCTGCCATCAGGAAGATGACGGCGGCGGCTAGGTGGGGGAGATAGGCTACCAGCGCATCGAGGCCTTTAGAGATTTGCGATAGGCCTGCGATATCGGCGGCGATGAGCGCGGTAAAGAGGTAAACGAGGATACGCGCGATGCTTCCGACCAGGGTTGCGGTGCTTTTCTTATAACCGACGCGGTACAGAAGTTTGGGTGCACCGACGCGCTCGAAGAGCGTTTCGAGCCCGCTGCCTCGAACGATCGCACGCGCGATGCGCGCTGCGATCGGCGCGACCACCAGTCCCACGACGACCACGGCAAGGAAGGTCAGCATGGTGGGTAGCGCTGCGACAAAGGAGTTTACAAGCCCTTGGACAGGCGTGGCGATATCTACGTTCATAGATCCGTATCCGAATCGTCGGGGTCATCGATGGGTTCAGACGGAGTGTTCGCATCGATCTGTTCGACCGATAAAGAAGAAAAGACGCCGACGACGTCTGTAAACGCGTCCACGGCTACGTCATCGAGATCGGGGGAAAGGTGTCGCTCATCGTCGATGAAAATCTCGAGTCGTTTGTCGACACGATCCACCAAGTTGACCACGATCTCAGAGAAACCGGATCGTAGGTGCCGAAATACACGGTGGATAAAATCATCTCGGTCTGGGCGCATATCGCTCATGGAATGGCCTCCTGTCCGAGATCTTCTTGAAAGACTTCTCTGAAGTTATCGCGGGCGCGCTTGATGCGCATTTTGGCTGCAGACACACCGATATCGAGGCTGCTTGCGACTTCTTGTACTGACAGTTCCTCGACATGGTAGAGTACAAGGACCTCGCGCGAAACATAGGGCAATTGTTCTAGGCAGTGCATGAGGGTATCGCGGGCTGCGAGCGCTTCTTTATGTCGGTCGTAGCTTGGCTTTTCCCATGTCTCGTCGAATTCTACCGCTGCGTGTCGTCCCTTGGATCGTCGATGATTAAACGCTTGGTTGATAGCGATGCGGCGGAGCCATGTGCGGAATTTCGCATCGCCTCGGAAGCGATCAATGGAGAGGAACGCGCGCACGAAGACTTCCTGCGCGACATCTTCGGCATCGGCTTGGTTGCTCAACAAGCAGGTTAAGAACCATGTAAGCCAACGTTGATGGGTCTCTACGAGTTCGCGGAAGGCCTTTTGCGCCTGTTTGCCGCCCTGTTTTACCTCTAAAACCAGCCGTCGCTCGATTTCTTCTTCGCTCAATCCACCCGCTTCGACGGGAGAAAGTAAGCGAAACCACGCATCTTTCACCCACCGTTGAAACCGGCTGAACAACGATGACGGTTCAGTCTCGATAGACGGCAGCACGTTCGTACCTCAGGAAGAAAAGTCGTTTTCTATGAGAGGCCCGCCGTTGACACGCGCCCCCCACGCATAAAATGTCTAGGCGCCAGAGCGCAGACATTGTCGATCTAGATCATAATTTACGCAACGTCTACGAAGATACCGCCCTTTTGCGCGTATATGACACGCTTTCAGACGGAACAAAAGTTTGTACGGTTGAAAAATTGTGCAACACCATGGACAATACGCATCGTCTAGGAACGTTCGGTCAGCGGCGCCGCGAGCTCAGCATGCTCCATCGTCGCTGCATTTTAGCGGTGTGGTCTTCTTGGAGTGGAGAATGAAGAAACGAACCTTCGTGATTATGGCTGTCCTTGCAGCTTTCGTATGGATGCCAACGGCCTTCGCCCAAACATCAAAAACCACCCTCCCTGCCGAACGCGTTGGACCCGCCACCGATTTTGAAATCACAGAAGAAGGCGTACTGAAAAACGCCTACGCCGGACTCGGCGTTGGCTTCGGTCTGCCCGGCCTCGTCGCGTTTCAAGCGAACATGGCTACCTTCGGCGGCATCGCCCCTGGTTTCTATCTCGACTTCCGTGTCACGGGCACCGTCGCAGGACGTGAAGCCTTTGGCACAGGCTCCCCCATGTGGAGAAACTCTGGCGAAGTCGACTTACGCGTCGGTTACGGTAGCCGTCATATCGACAACAACCGCGGCGTCATCCGCGATGGTGCGCGCCGTAAAATCCACGCACGCATCCCAGGCGCATTCGGCGTAACCCCTTACATCGGCTGGCGCGGACGCTGGGGATATAACGTCCAGCAAGTACGCCTAGGTATCCACGTCGAATCCGAAACCGACGTCGAAGTACGATTCACCGATGGACGCATGGGCCAAGCCTTCAAACACTGGGCATTCGACTTTGAACTCTCGTACTCCGGCGGCTGGCAAAAGGGTCTCGGCGGCCAAATCGGCTACGACCACTGGCTCAACGACTTCATCTACCTGCGCACAGAGCTCGGCTTTGCCGCAGCCAATAAAAAGAAATTCTACAACGAAGATAAAGGCTACGGACCCAACCCCTTCACCGGCACCACCAGCGTCAGCGCCGCAGAAGGCTTCTGGACCAAGCTCATGTTAGGCTTCGCGTTCCGCTTCCGTATCCCCGACTTCACCGAACACGACGAAGAAATGCTGCGCGGCGCGATCGACGTACGAACCCACGAGGACCGCATCGCAAAAGACGATACGCGCGCGAAAGAAAAAGAGCTCGCCAAAGAAGGCAAGCTCCATAAAGGAGAAAAAGTCGTAGAAGATGACGATAATGACGCCAAAACCTCGGGCAACGCATGTCAGCGCAATTCCGATTGCGACGACGGCATCTTCTGCAATGGCGAAGAACGCTGCATCGCCGGGGTCTGCCAACCAGGACGCCTCCCAGACGACGGCATCGAATGCACACAGCTTGTGTGTGACGAAGAAGCCAAAGAATTCCGGTTTGAGCCCATGAACGGACTCTGCGGAGACGGCATCTTCTGTAACGGCACCGAAATCTGCGACGTCAAACGCGGCTGCATCGCAGGTGAGCCCGTCCCCGTAGACGACGGAAACCCCTGCACCAAAAACTACTGCGATGAGAACCTGCGACGCGTGGTCACCGAGCCGATTCCAGACTGCTACATCGTAGACGAGGACGAATAACGCCCGCCATTTCGGTGTTATACGCACAGCCCTCTACCACTTCTTTTTTAGGCCCTTTTATGAAGTACCTCTACCCTCTCTGTGCAGTCCTTTTGGCCGGATTGCTCGCACCCTCCTGCATCTCAAAAAACAAGCACGAAAGCGCCCTAAACGAATTGCGAAACACACAAGACGAACTCGATGCGCGTGAGGCCTCTCTTGAAGAAGCCCTAGAATATATCGAGGAACTGAAAGGCGAGCGCTACGACGCCGACGAACGGCTCGCCATGTGTGAACGATCCATCAGAAACAGCATCCGCGAAAGCCAAGAAGTCGGACGCCTCCTGAACGGCTGCCGCGCCAACCTGCTCGAGACCACCGCCGAACTCAAAGCCTCCAAAAACCGCGCAAAAACCGCTCAAACGCAATCCAAAGAAGAGCGCGAGCAAATGGAAAAAGAGCGCGAGAAGCTCGTCGAACAACTCAACGCCCTGCAAGCAGAAAACCGCGAGCGTGAACGCCTCTACAAAGAAATGACCGAGCGCTTTGATAAGCTCATCAGCGCAGGACAACTCGATGTCACCATGATCAACGGCCGACTCGTGATCAATATGCCACAAGACATCCTATTCAAATCTGGGAGCGCTGACGTCGAGCGCGACGGACGCGACGCACTCCTAGAAGTCGGAAGCGTCCTCGCAGAACTCCGCGACCGCCAGTTCCAAGTCGAAGGCCACACAGATAACGTGCCCATTTCTAGCCGTCGTTTCCCGTCGAACTGGGAACTCTCCTCAGCGCGTGCGCTCTCTGTGGTCCACATCCTACAAGAAGGCGGTGTGCCCTCGAAGAACCTCTCCGCTGCGGGTTACGGCGAATACCACCCCGTGGCATCGAACGACACCAAAGAGAGCCGCAAACTCAACCGCCGTATCGAAATCGTCGTGCTGCCAAACTTGGATGCCTTGGACGGCACCAAATAATCGCACGAGTCACTCCGCTAAAGCGCGCACCGCCGCCTCAAAAGCATCACCGCGCGCTTCGAAGCTTCGAAACATATCAAAACTCGATGAGGTCGGCGCCAGCAACACGGCGTCGCCCGCATCGGCTTTTTCCTGCGCGATTTTCACCGCCTCTTCCATACTCGTTGCGCGCAATACAGGCAGCGATGCTGGCGCCTCCGCCGCAATGCGATCTTGCAATTCCCCGATGGCGATAACCATGCGCCCACGCACTGCGAGAGCAGTCCACAACGCATCCAACGACAGGTGCTTTTCTACCCCACCGACAATGGCGATCGTCGGACGTGTCATCGATGCGATGCCCACGCACGCAGCATGCACGTTCGTCGCTTTTGAATCGTTGTAGTACGCCACGCCGCCGACCTCACCCACGTAACGCACGCGATGCGGCAAGCCATGAAATGCTTTGAGCGCCTCGTGGAGCGCATCGCGACCGGGCGCCGTGCCCGTAAGCGCCACCCACGCAAGTACACTCGCCATCACGTTGCGCCGGTTGTGCGGGCCGAGCACCGTAATCGTGTCTAACGGCACATCGAACGCCACATCGCCTACACGGAAATGCAGCGCCGCATCCGTCTCACCGGCCCCCTCCCCCGCACCCAGGGCTTGGTTGCCAAACCAGAGCACCCGCACACCGCGCGCTTCCAATGTTTCAGCAAGCTTCTCTGCCTGTGCATCCCCTCGACACAAAATCGCGCTGTCTCCCGCGTGTTGGTGGGCGAACATCGCAAGCTTCGCGTCAACATAGGCGTCAAAATCCGCGTAGTGATCGAGGTGATCTGCCGCGATATTGGTCAGTATCGCAACGTTCGGGTGAATTTGGTGGGGGCGATGCAGTTGAAACGCGGAGATCTCTACCACCACGGTGTCGACGGGTGCATCGATGTTTTCAAGCACCACATCGCTGAGTGCACGCCAAGAGTTTCCTCCAAGCACGCTTTGATGCCCGAAGGCGCTGCCCACTGCGTGCGTCAGCGCAGCTGTGGTGGATTTACCATCCGTGCCGCCGATGGCGATGAAGGGTTTTGCGTACGCTCTCAACGCGAGTTCAATTTCGCTGATCGCTGTGGACGATCCTTGTTGGACGCTTTGATAAAGCGCCTGCAGTTCAGGTTTCTTCTGGTTTTCGGGCCATTCGGGGTTCAGGCTTGGCGACAGCACATGCGCGTGGACATCGGCGATGGCGTGCGAGCCGATCTGAAAACGTACGCCGTCGATCTCGGGCGGTGTTTGATTGTAGTGCGCGTCGGCGACGACCACCTTTTTACCCAAGACGCGCAATAGCTTGGTCGCGGCGCGGCCCGACGCCCCATAGCCATGAACACCCACGGATGCATGTTCTGGAAACGGATCGGTGAGTGTGGACATGGTGCACCTTCATTTATGTAGAAGCTCGTCGCCCTGCGCTTACTGGCAGCATTCGAAGAACAAGTAGTGGTCAGCGGAACGTTCGATCGAACCGATATAAGGAACGTATACAACGGCGGTCGGGTCTTCAGGAAGCGCTTGGCGGCAGCGCTCACCACAGCTGGTCGATGAGCGGAACTCTTTGTAGATGGTGTGCGTTCGCGCCTCGAGTTCGGGGTTGCTCACGTAGTACACCACCGACGCTTCCGCGCTGCATTGGGTCGTCAATCGCGAGAGGCGGGTGCGCTCGCCTTGTGTCAGGTTCAAGTCGTTATTTCCGAAGGCAAAATGCGCGCTAAGCGACCGTGCGTTGCCTGGGCATTCCAGCACGGGGTGGATGGTATCACTTGCGATGTCTTGCTCGCTCTCTTGTGTGCGTGCCTCTTGCTGCGCTTCGTCTTGACCTTCTGGAACGATGGCCACACAACGGCGCGTCTCGCTATCCAAAACCGTGCCTTCACCGCAGCGTGCGTACACATCGCTCGGCACACATTTTCCATCAACGATCGCAACGCTTGCGCCGCGACATTGCACGGCAGGCGGCGCGCTCAGATCATCTGCGCGCTCTCGGTGATGCGGCGACGAAGGAATCACGAGCCAAAGCAGCATGAGGGCGCTCAGGCCGCTGATGATCAGTACCGTGATACGCCAAATCCGTAGGTCGGGCGTTTTGGGGGGCAACATCATCGCCAGAAGGCTATCTTTGATGCGCCGATCACCGATGGCGTTGGCTTGCTCTGTAAGCACGTCGCGCTGCCGGGCTTTTTGGAGGAGCGCGTTGACGCCTTGGACGGCTTCGAGGGCGGAGGTTTTGCTGGGTTCTTCGGCAACCTCAGAAAGAATGGTGGCTGCGAGCGCAAAGTTATCGCTTTGGAAGGTCGCTTCCTCGCCTCGGAGGTCTTCTGCTGATGCGAATCGCGGATCTGCGCGTAGGTCACCGAGCTGCAATCCTTGCTGACGTCGCCATGCGGCGTAGGCCTCCGAAAACCCTACGCCGAAGAGGCGGCGGCCGGCGGGATGTTCTGGGTTCAGGAAGCGCTCGTTGATCCCGCCGTGAATCAGCGCGTGGTTGTGCAGGTTTTCGAGTTCGCTGAGCACGCTCGCGGCGTGTTCTGCGCTGGTCACGGGCGCAGCGATGGGCGCATGATCTAGGTGGACGACGACGTGGCCTTCGGGGCTGACGGCGGCGCGGAGAATACCGGTGAGTTCGGGGAAGCTCGCAGCGCTGAAAAGCTCGTCTGTAATGCGCTCAAGATCTGTTGCGTCAAAGGCGCTACGCGAGATCAGGACGTGTTGGTCGCCCTGCAGGGTATACGCTGCGAAACAGGCGTCGGTCGCGTCGGGATTTTCTTGCTGTACCGAGAACTTCAGCGATTCCAGGATGGCAACAAGATTCGTCGGGTTTTCCTTCAGCCGTTCGATGGGGGTATCGATGGGTGTAAGGAGCTCGAAACTCGAGGTAGAAAACCGCGCACTGACGGGGCAGAAGTATTGATTATCCATCGTGGCTATCACTCTTCTTTGGGCGTACTATCGTAGGTTTTACCGATGATTTCGCGATGTTTCGCTACTCCGCACGTCCGCGGAAGAAATCTTGGGACGAGAGGTCGTCCGCGGTTTCGGGTGAAAAGGGTCGTAGGTCGGCGCCGCCGTGTCGCGCGGCCGCTGCGGCGCGTCGTTCTTCGGAGAGCCAAGCGGGTCTGCCGAGCCTTGGAACGGCGCCTGCGTACCGTTTGTTCGGGGTTTCGAAGGCTTCGGAGAAGAGGGGTTCGCGCATGACCGCATCGCCGTTCGGATCGAACAGGATGAACCACCCATCGACACCGAAGGCTGGGTGGCTTTTTGCAACGCGCACGTTGCACGAGCGGATGGCGACGAAATCACCGTACCAGTGGACGTTGCTTGCGCACACGTTCTTGGATTGTTGCAGCCATTTGAGGAGTGCGCGTCGCGCGACAATTTTGTTTTCGGGCGAGAGGTGAAAGCGCTCGCGCATGGCGTTCCATGCTTCGGTGACTTCGTCTTCCGTGGCGCCCCGATAGTGTTGGCCTGCGTGCGCGATACAGCGTGGTGCGAGGCCGGATTGTTCGCGATCGACGTGTGCTACGCGCGCGAGCGATGGCGCGGCCTCGTGACGCGCGGCATCGCCCGAAATGGATTTGCGTGTGACGACGCGCACGCCACTTGTTGACGCGGCGGCCGGCTCGTTCGTCGCATGTGACGCAGCAGCAGGACGCGCGTCGGCGGCATGGTGCGCCGCAGGGCTTACCGATTCATCTGCGTCTTGGGCGCTGTAAGGTTCGGTGACGTCTGCGCTTTCGCGCAGTTGGTATTGTGCGGCCTTGGCGTGTGTTGTGGCGATGGTTTGTTCCACGGTTGGCTGCACAGCGTCGGACGTTCGCAAAGCAGCGTCTTGTCGCGCGTGTTCTTGGAGTGCCTGTAGGTGCTTTTGCACGGCTGCGTCGGTGAGCTCTTGCACCTTGGTGGCGATGCGCTCATCGATGAGCTTTGCGATGGCGTCTTCGGAGAGACCTTGATGCGACGCAGAAGATGCGACGGTCGTTGGCGTGGGTGACGATGCAGCCAGCGCTAAGCTTGGCACATCGTGTTGGATCAATTGAAGGCGCAAAGAGCGTCGCGCCGAATCTCGGACGGCTGCACGGGCGCTACGTTTCATCGGGGCCTCCAGAAGCTGGGTTCGAGAAGGTTCTCGAAAAGGGAAAAGTCGCGCATAGCCTACGAACAGCCTACCTGTTCTAAATCATTCCAACGCGAAGGACAGCGGACGTTTTTTGACCGGTGTTGGCACGCCGAACCTTGCGCTACAGGGTGTAGGATTTTCGCTAAAACGGAGGTAACTCAGCGCTCTAAGGGTGTCAAATTGCCAAAGTTTTTTACTCGGAACGGACGCGGTCAAAAAGGTGTTCGCTTCAGTTGGCCCATAAATTACAGGGCCTATGGAGTGGCGGCGCTTGAAAACTCCAGCGTTCAAAGGCATGTAGCGCGCATTCGTCGATGCCGCATTGGGGTGCTTCATGCGTTAACGACGGGCTTTTCTTTCTGCGTAGTGCGCGCAGATCGCGCATGCAGTCGTACGTCTTCGAAAGCTGGTGGCCGCGGGCTGCGTCGACCAGCCTACATCAAACCTGTTGCTCAAAGTCACGGTATCATGTCTCGTCATTATATTTGCATTGAAGAAGCCAACGGGATGATCCCTGCGCTACGTGCGAGCTTTCAGCTGTTATTTCAGCTGCACATGCACGTTCGAATGCTCATCGACGAGTTAGAAGACGCCGGTTTTGCACCGCGCTCGGACACCTTTCCTGTGGTGGTGCGCGGTGCCGACGAAGGCACGATCCTTGCGCGCGGCCAGCTCAGAGCGTTGATCGATCTCATGCAAGAAGAGCTCGACCGCCTGCGCGATCGAGGGTGCCTGATCCAAGATATGGAACAAGGCGGGGTCTCGTGGTATGCCAAACATCCGCGTCGCGGAGATATCATGCTTTCTTGGCGGTTTGGAGAGCCCGAAGTCTCGTTCTGGTTCGACACCAGCACCGAGGACCCCATCCGCCGTTCCTTGGACGAACTCGACGACACCGAAGATGAACGTCGGTCCGGCGCCGGTGGTGTAGATACCGGCTCATAACCCCCCACAGGATTGCACCATGCGCCGATCAACTCCTCTACCGCCTATCGGCAGACTGGAGAGGCGCTCCATCCTCCTTGGGGTCTTGATTTCCCTGTTGTTGGCGGTCGCCATTGTGGTGGCAGGACTCAAAGCAGGGATCACGCCTGGTGTATCCCCTTTGGTCGTCCTCTTGGCGTGGGCACTCTTTGCGCGATCGCTGCACGGCAACAACGCGCATTTGTTGTTGAACCAAGCGCAGGTGGCAGGTTCTGCAGGGGCTGCGGTCAGCGCAGGTGTGATCTTCACCGCGCCGCTTCTGCCGATTTTATCGCATGCGCAAGGATTGCCCTACCATGGGCTACCGCTGTGGAAACTCATGGGCGCCTGCTTCAGCGGCGCGCTCATCGGCTATGGTTATGTGGGTCTGAACGCCCGCCGCATCCTCGCGGATGCGTCGCTTCCCGCGCCCGAAGCACGCGCATGCGCCGCCATGGTAGAGGTCGCTACACACGACGTCGCAGCGCAATCCAGCACAAACTCAGAAGCGGCCGCGCTACCAAGCGACGCCGCGCCAAACAGCGTCCAGCCCAACATCGCCTCATCGCAAAAACCGCGCCTCAGCCGCTCACTCATCCCAGGCATGTTGCACGGCTTTGGCGCCTCTTTGCTGGCCACCCTTGGCCTCGCTTCTGCGCAGCTCTCGGTGTTGAGCCTGCAAACCGCCCGCAACGCCCGCGCCTTCGAAATCAAACTCCCTTACATCCCCCTCTACTTCGGTATCGGCGGCCTTCTCTCGCTCGGCACAGCCATCGCCGTATTTTTAGGCACTGGGCTCCGCCTTTTCTTCGATTGGCTCATGCTCTCGAAGGACCTCTCGCCCGCCCTCTGGCCAGACACGTCGTTACGATGGCTCGGTGGAGGCGCCATGACCGTCGCCGTCGCATGGAGCATCGCCGCGCTCGCACGCAAGAAACCGGTCGTCGAAGACAGCACAGAAGATCAAGCGCACCGGCACACACTCGCCATCACAACGCCCCAACGCCGCCGTCTCATTGCGAATATCGCCCTCGGCACACTGCTGCTGCTGAGCGGCATCTTAATATGGAGTGGCCTGAGCGTATTCTCAGTGAGCCTCGCCGTTGCCGTAACGTTCTTGGCAGCGTTTATGGTGGCGCTCGGCGCACTTCTATCGCTACAGATCGGTAGCAGCGCATCGCCCGTTTCTGGAGCGATTTTCCTGATGACCTTGGCGCTCTGCTCCATCGCCCTGCTCGCAGGACGTGGCCAAACGGCTGCCGATTTGGAGCTGATGACTTTGGTTCTTGTCGCAGCATGCGTCGCAGTGTGCGCATCGAACGACACCAGCCAAGATTATCGCACCCTGCAACTCTGCGATGTACCCATCTCGCGCGCATTCGGTGGTCAATGGCTCGGCTTGATGTCGGCATGTATCGCAGTGCCCATCACCATCGTCCTTGCAGAAAAGGCCTATGGCCTAGGTTCCGCGGCGCTTCCCGCGCCGCAAGGTCAACTGTTTGCCACCTTGGCCGAAGGATTGCTCTTTGAACGCGCGCTCCCCTGGTACCCCATTGGCGTGGGCGTGATCATCGGCGTGATCGCAGTCGTCCTAGAGGTCATTAGTCGCCCTACACGCCTCTGGATCTCCGCCATGGCGCTCGCCGTCGGTCTCTACCTTCCGCCCGAACTTGGCGTGGGTCTTTTGCTCGGCGCGCTCGCACGCTACGCCGGCGACCGCGGTAAAGCAGAACGTAGCGAATCGTTACTCAGCGCGGGCGGCCTCATCACCGGCGGTGCACTGTTCGACCTCGTATTCGGCGTAGCCATGCTCGCCGGTGTATCCGCAGATGCGCTTCACATCTTTGACCTGCCGCGCCCACTGCCCGCCCTTTTTGCAGCGCTGGGGATTTTCGCCATCCTACGGCTTCTCTACCGTAGCGCGCGCGGCAAAGGACACGCCTCGACGCCCTAACCCCCGATCCTCGTTGCTGCGTACCAATAGATCAGCTTTCTTATCGCTCATCGCTCGGTCGTTTCTTCAGCACATTGCAACGATGTTCTTCTGCACCAACACACGTACGCACCAATGTGCGTATGCACGTACGCACATGCTACGAGTTTCTGAAAGCGTTTCTTTTCGAAAGCTTAGGGGACGCTGGGTTCTGACGACTTAAGAATACTTGCGTAGTTGAGGCGAACAAGTCGTGCGTAGAGGCCTTCTTGTTGCAAGAGTTCTTGGTGCGAGCCAGATTCCACGAGCTCGCCGTGGTGGAGCACGAGGATACGGTCGGCGTGTTGGATGGTGGAGAGTCTATGCGCGACGACGATGGAGGTTTGCTCATCGAGCATACGTTCGACGGCGGTTTGGATGAGGTGTTCGGTTTCGGTATCGACGTTGGCGGTGGCTTCGTCCAAGATGAGGACTTCGGGGCGGTTGGCGAGCGCGCGTGCAAAGCAGATGATCTGACGTTCGCCTGCTGACATATTGCGTCCACGTTCACGCACCACGTGATCAAGGCCGTCCACATAGCGCGCTAAGATGCGATCGAGTCCCACCACATCGCAGGCGTGATCGATGTCCGCCTCCGTGATGGATTCCTGGCCGAGCATGATGTTATCGCGAACGCATCCGCTGAAGAGGAAGCCGTCTTGCAGGACCACGGAGAAGAGGCGTCGCAGGTCGTGAACCTTGTAGTTTCGAATGTCGATACCATCGATCAGGATCTCTCCTTTTTGGATATCGTACATGCGGGTGAGCAAGGTATGGATGGTCGATTTTCCTGCACCTGTATGGCCCACGAGCGCGATTTTCTCGCCTTTATGGAGCTTGAAGCTCACGTTCCGCAGCACCCAGTTTTCGTCATGGTACGCGAACCAGACGTTTTTAAACTCGATGCTTTCTTTGAGTTCTGTGATGGGCAGTGCGTCGGGTGCTTCGGGCATGATCTCGTCGAGATCGAGGAGATGTACAATGCGTTCTGCGCTCGCAAAAGCGGATTGAATGGTGGTGTATTTTTGTGAGAGATCGCGGATGGGCACAAAGAACTTCTGTGCGTATTCGATAAAGGCGATCAGCACGCCGAGCGTGACAATGTCCTGTGCTGCTTGGCCTGCGCCGAACCAGATAATAAGGGCGATGGCGATGGACGAAATCATCTCTACCAGTGCGTAGAGCGAGGAATCCCATCCCACAAATCGGTAGGCGGAGTGCAGGTATTGCTGATTGACCTCGTCGTATTCTCTGCGCGAGCGTTCTTCGTGCACAAAGAACTGGATGACCGCCATGCCGGTGGCGGATTCTTCCAAATAGCTGTTCAGGTGCGCAAGGGTTACGCGGGCTTCGCGGTAGGCCGAACGCAATAGCTTTCGAAACACGCGGGTAATGAACAAAAGCAGGGGCACCACCGTAAAGGTAACGAGCGCGAGCTTCCAATCCTTTACCAGCAAGATGATCACGATCCCTATCAAGGTGACCGAATCCGCGACGATGGTCAGCACACCGCTCGAGAGCGCCTCCGAAATCGCATCGACGTCCGTGGTCAACCGCGCCATCAACCGACCGATGGGATTCCGGTGGAAATACGATACGGACAGGCGGTTGAGGTGCGCAAACACGGCGACGCGCATGTCTCTGAGCGCTTTTTCGCCGGCGATTTGGGTCAAAATGCTCTGGCCAAAGCGCGCGGCGAACTCACCCAAAATGGCCGCGAGCATCAACAATGCAAGCCAGCCGAACCCTTCGAGCTCTTGGGGCACAAAGTGCTTATCGACGGCGGTTTGTAGGATCTGCGGCTGCACAAGCCCCAGCAAGGACACGATGGGAAGCAGGAGCAATGCGCCGATGAAGGTCCACTTGTACGGGAGCACAAAACGCAGCATGCGCCGCGCGAGCTCCTTGTCGCTCACGGCACCGAAACTATCCGCGTCGACCGCACCGCGACGACCCTTTTCGTTGTCTTCACGTCGTTCGGTCATTGTGACAGATCCTCTTCCATGCGTTGTCTTTCAACCATGTCGGCGTACACGCCACCAAGTGCGATCAGCTCGTCGTGGGTACCTTCTTCGACCAGGATTCCGTCATCGAGCACCAGGATTTTGTCCGCAATACTGAGCGCATTGAATCGATGCGTGATCAGAATGGTGGTGCGCCCGTCCATGATCTGGGCGAGCTCCTGAAGGATGCGATGTTCTGTGCGCGTATCGACGCTCGCGAGCGCATCATCGAGGATGAGAATATCTGGATCGAGCAGCACGGCGCGCGCGATGGTCACGCGCTGCTTTTGTCCGCCAGAGAGCGTGATGCCGCGTTCGCCGACCATGGTATCGATACCATCTTGAAAATCGACGATCGCTTCATCGAGCGTGGCGATGCGGATCGCATCTTCAAGCTGCACCGAAGATTTCCACGGCGTGCCGCGTTCCTCGTGCGCAAGGCGGCCGAGCTCGATGTTGTCGCGTACGCTGCGCGAGAACAAGAAAGCATCTTGGGGCACAAAGCCGATGCGCGAACGCAGTTGTGCGATCGGGATCTCTTCAAGCGGCATGTCGCCAAGCCAAATGCTTCCCTCGCTCGGATCGCGCAGTCGCACGAGCAATTCTGCCAAAGAGGTTTTCCCAGCGCCTGTGCGTCCGACGATCGCTGTGAAGCTACCCGCAGGAATCCGCACCGAGATATCTTGGAGTCCGTAGCTTCCGTCTTCCCAGCGCAGCGCTACGTTTTCGAGGGCAATATCGCTGCGTAATGCCGCCTGAACCTCTGGCGTAACGGGCTGCTCGGATGCGCCTTCGATTTTATCCGCAACTTTGGGCGGCGTTTGCAAAATTAACGACAAGCGATCAAAGCCTGCAATGCCGCGCTGCCATACGGTGAGCGACCATCCCAACCCCGCCGTCGGCCACGCTAACGCGGTGATATACGCGGAGAATTCCACGAATTCACCGAGCGAAATATCTCCCGCACCGCCTTGGATGACGGAGAGTCCACCGAACCATAAGATGATGAGACCGCCGATGGATCCGATGGATGCAACAAAAGGAAAGAGCGCGCCGCGCACGTAGGCTAGGCGGACGTTTCTGTGGGCGTATTCGTCGCTTGCTGCGCCAAAGCGCGCGTTCATTTCGTCTTCGATGGCAAAGGTTCTCACCACTTGCACCCCCGCCAACCCTTCTTGGGCGTGGGCGCTCACCTCTGCCAGCTGCGCTTGAGACGCTTGGGTGCGCACGTAGAGCGCGCGCGTGAACAGCAACATGGTCAAGATAATGAACGGGTATGGCGCGAGGCTCAACCAGGTCATCTTGGGAGAGACGCTGAACATGAAGCTCAACACCACGGTGTAGGTGATGAGCGTATTGACCAAGTTGAGCGCGCTGAAACCATACATGGCACGGACGCTATTTACGTCGTTGATGATGCGCGAGATCAGATCGCCGGTGCTTTGTTGTTGGTACCAGTCTGCATCGAGTTTGGTGAGCTGCGCAAAGAGTTCGTTGCGCATGTCGTATTCGATCAAACGCCCCGCAAAGAAGATCAACACACGCGAGAGAATACGTGCAAGACAAGCCAAAAGGGCGAACGCCGCGATGGTTGTCGCGTAACGTTTGATGGTGGCGATATCGATGGGTGTGCCTTGGTTCTGGGACTCAAGCAGCGAGCCGATGGCTCCGCCGATTTGGCGAGGGATCCAGAGGGCGAGAAGGTTCGTGGCCACCAAGAAGATGGTTCCTACAAGAAACCACCATTTATAGCGTAAAAAATAGACGCCAAGCCGCGCTAGACGTCCCTTTTTTAACGCGTCGGGTGTTTCGATTGCAGTAGCGCTCAAATTTTCACTCAGGCAGGTTGCACGTAAGCTGTACGATTCGCGTAGTCGTCTGCCGCCAAAGCCGCAAGTTGGCGTCCTGATTTCACGTATGCATCGTGTTCATGTGCAACACCCCACGCGATGGTTTGGATGGCGGAGACCAGGTGTGCTGCGCGCAATCGTTCGTCGCTGAGATCTTGGCGTGGATCTCTGTAGCCGGAGAGGAACGCTCGTCGCATGGCGGGCTTTTCCTTCCAGTAGGGGATCATGCGCACGAGATCCCATTCGGTGAAGTCGGCGCGCGCATGTTCGAAATCGAGGGCGTAAAACTTGCCGTCGCGCTGAACAAACCAGTTACGCGGTCTGTAATCGCGGTGGGCAAATACGCGCACACCGCCTGAGATCTGCTCTTTCTTGAGCGCATTTTGCAAGGTTTCGATCTGCGCCAGAACCGTTGCATCGAGATGCGGCGTGGCTGCTTCGAGGCTTGCGCCAAGCCGCGCGTGCATTGCCTTCGAAAAGCTGAGTTGGTCGTCATCTTCGATTGGCAATTGATGTAGGCTGCGCAGCCATTCGCCGGCGAGTTTCCATATGCGGCGCTCGTCGACATCCGCACCGCTTTCGCTCTCGAAACTGCGGCCTAAGATACGCTCGAGGGTTAAACGCTGGGCGGTTTCATTCACGGCCATGAGCCGCGGCACCCCAGACATGTGGTGGCGCTGCAGAAATTGCATTGCACCGAGTTCTCTTAGGTACGCGTCCTTGGTGGCGTAGGTTTTGGTCACGAGCAGATCTTTGATCTCGACCACGGTGCCGGTATCGCCGATATGATGCGACACCAGATCGTCCTCCTCGTCGATGTGCGGACCTTCGCCGGAGTACTGCACTCGAAAGATATTCTCATCCTCACTGAGGAATCGTTTTTCGCTTCGTGTCATGAGTATTTCAGGTCGAGAGGTTGGGGAATTCCGAACGTTCAAAAACGAAGGTTTCTCGGGTGAACTCGCAGGTGAGCTCGATGCGTTCTTCGTCTTCAAAGATTTCACGGATCGACGTCTCGTTCATATTGCCGAGCGCTTGCGCGTAGTATTCTCGTCCGCGGTCACAGTGGTATTGCACGGGTTTGGTGTCGAGGATGCGCAGATCGTCTGCGAACAGGGCTTGCAGGAGCGAGGTCGGATCGTCTCCGTCGGCCATACGTTCCGAGATATTCTGCAGCGCAAAGACGCGATTTTCTAGTTTATCGAGCTCGCTTTCTTCGAGGCCGCCGAGGATTTGAATCAGCACGCCCCCCGCGCCCATCACTTTGCCCTCTGGGCCCATCATCACGCCGAGGATGACAGCAGATTTGATCTGTTCACTGCTGAGCAGATAGTTGGCCAAGTCATCGCCGATCTCGCCGGAAACCAAGTTGGTGATGCCGACGTAGGGTTCTGCGTAGCGTCCCGTATCGCGCACGACGACCAGTTCTCCGTGGTGTCCCACGGCTGCGCCGACATCGAGGTGGTCATCGGGTCGTGGTGGCAGGTGCACGTTCGGGTTTTGGATGGATCCGTAAACATCACCGCCTGGCAGTGCGCGGGCGACGATCAGTCCGGTGGGGCCGTCGCCTTTGATTTGGATGGTAATGCGTTCGGTATCTTTGACGCTCGCTTGTAGGAGTCTTGCGCCGATGAGGGTACGTCCGAGCGCGGCCGAAGCGGTGGCTTCGGTTTGGTGGACGTTGACGGCGTGTTGCACGGCGTGGGTCATGGATGCGGCGATGACGCGCACGCGCTCATTCCACGCAAGGGCGTGAACTACTTGATCTTGTTTCATTCGGTCCTCCTAGGGACCCGACATGCTGGTCGGCACAGGTTGCGGCGCACTTTTCAGGCGTAGGGACACAAAGCTGAGCCTCAAGGAGTGCACCGAGGACGTATCTTGCAACCATCATCGCATGTTTTGGCTTGGGGCGGTATGAGATTTGTATCGCTTCCGCCCTCGAAGGCGCGGCAGTGGTGTATGGGCGCGCATGCGTCACGTCACGCGATACAGTGGTTTAGCGGGCTTCGACGTGGTGCAGAACATAGTCACTATAGGCACGCGAAGTTGTCGTCCCATCGCCAAGCTGGCCGTGTTCGTTGTTTCCTCGACAGCGGATGCGCCGCGAGTTTTCTAGAAGCACACAGAGGAAATCTTCGCCAACGACCGCGCTGGCAATACCTTCACGGTTCGGGTCCACATCATCTGTCAGATCCTGAAAGTTTTCAAAGGACGCGATGTTGGGATCGCCGATTTGGCCCGCGTTGTTCTCCCCTTGGCACAAAAATCGCGGCTCGGGTTCATCGTAGGATTTTACGTACGCACAAATCGTGTCGCCTCCGGCGTAAAAATCGAGCTGGGGCATCCCATCTCGATTAGAGCCCACAGCATCGATTATGGGGACACCTTGTGATTCGTGTTCCGAATATGCTTCGCCCAGTTGACCGTTTAGGTTGCTACCTACTCCATTGACTCGAATACGATAACTCGTGCGCAAGGGCTCGTCGTCGTCATCAAATTCGAAGCGCAATATCATCATGTTAATGTAGTAAAGGTTGTCCGGCGTCATCACGAAATCCTGAAATTTTTCCGACGTCACCGCGCTATGGTCTCCACCGGGCAGATCGGGTGGCATGAAAAGCGGTACGGATGTTAACCCCCTAGGCGCCGAATCATACGGCACGACGATGGGCCTCTCGGACTCGTTCGTTTGACCGTGGCGATTGTCTCCCCAGCAGTGAAGACTCGGCGTACCTAGCGCGTCGAGCATGCAGCCATGGGCGCCGCTCATCCACAATCCGCTGATTTTATACCCCTTAAGATTGTCTTCGACCAGTTGGGGGACATGCGTCTGCTCGATGTTTTCCATACCAAGTTTGCCGTGGGCGTTGTCGCCCCAACAGTATAAGTGGCGCTCATTACCCACTGCGCATGTGGATTGTTCAGCCACCGCCACGAAGGTCACCTCTTCGTCTTGGGGAAGATCGATCTGTGTAGGCGGGTGAATGGTATCGGCTTGGTCTGCAGGCAACGCGAGTTGTCCGGCATCGTTGCGTCCCCAGCACCATAGCTTTTTGGAGGAGTCGATGGAGCATTGGTGGCTGCGCGCCGCGCCAAAGCGCCATGCGAGGACCGGAGACCAATCCACTTCGAGCGCAGCTGGCGCTGGCACACCAACTTCGGTCGGCGTGGTTAAATAGGGTTTTCCCCATTCCGGATCTCCTTCGCGCACGCCGAGGGCACCACGACGGTTGTCACCCCAAGCCGAAAGGTAAGCGGAATCGTTAAAATAGAGCGATACGCTTTGCGCGCCGCGGAGGAGGCCATCGGCAGTTTGATAGCAGACATTTTCGTCGGCGCTTGCCCACCATCCGTTTACACATTTTTTGGGTACAACGCCTCGTCCGTCGTCGCCACATGCAAGCCATGCTTCTTCACCGTCGTGGCATTCCGCGGGGTCCACGCAGTCGCCGTAACTTGACCAGCGTCCTTTCTCGCAAACGCGGGTTTGCACTAAGGTGCCAAACTCACCATGTTGGCCAAAGCATTCTCGGGTTTGTTGGGCATCGTCCTTACATTCGTCGGGATCGCTGCAAACATTGAATTCCGACCATAGACCATCGGCACAAGTACGTGTTTTGGTACCTCTTTCATTGATTCCACAAGAGCGTTTGTCGGTGTGCGGGCCGGTGCACGTTTCAGGTAAGACACACAGGCATTCTTCCAGATCCTCCGCATTTTCGCAGAAGGTGAGACGTTCTTGGTCTTCAGGAGCCCAGCGATTTCTGTCATTACAGACCTGTAAAATCACGCCCTCATTTTGTTCGCCACAAGGGAGTTCTTGCGTCTCTCCTTTCTCGCACTGGGCGATATCTAGGCAATATCCTTCGTTTTCCCATCGATAGTTACGGCACACCTGATGCTGGATGTTTTCTCCATTCGCGCCGCAGTTGATGGTGCGTGTCTGCTCGTTTTCACACTGGGAGATCAGCTCCTGTTCACCTGAACTCAAGCATGCTCCTAGGCTTATAGAGAAAACTGCGCAAATTCGCAGATACATGCGAACGGAAATTCGATTCGTCATGGTTTCTCACTCCCTCTTTGCGATTGCACAGCACAGCAGTTTTTCGACAAAATAAGCTGTCAACGTGTGCATGCGTACGATTACCGCCTCTAATCTACCATGGTGAAGAATTGTTTGTCAGCGGTTTTCCTACGCAAGTTACGCGATGAACCCATGAACAGCCGACATAGGCTTTGACGTAGGGGCGCATCCTATCGGTGCTACTGTGATAGTATACGACGTTCTCACGTATTGCTTAGACCGAGTAATCCGGCATCTCGTCATAGATACGTTGAAAGCGAACCGCATGCGTCACGTCACGCGAGACGGTGGCTTAGGGGCCCTCGATGCGGTGCAGAACGTAGTCACTGGTGGTGCGCGGGTTGGTGGTACCGTCACCAAGTTGACCGTGTTCGTTGCTTCCTCGACAGCGGATGCGCTGCGAGTTTTGCAGGAGCGCACAAAGGAAGCCATCACCGAGGGCGAACTGTTTGATGCCTTCGTTGTCTGGGTCGATCGATGGGCGGATAGATGCGAGGGCGTTCCATCGATCAACGGCTTGGCCATTCAGTTGTTTTTGGCTGTTATCGCCGATGCAGCGCAAGGAGTACGGATCGGGGGACGAGGTTTCTACGCAGAGGTTATTGGCACTGGCGTAAAGTTGGTAACCATCGCGCAATGCACGTCCTGCGTCCTCTTCTTCTCTACGGAAATCGATGACGGTACCTTGAACGATGGTTGAGGCGCCTGAGCCGATTTGTCCTTTGTCGTTATTGCCGACCCCGATGAGTGCGCGGTCGTACGCAAGCGCGGCGCCAGCAATGACGTTACGGCATGTCAATCCTATCTTATAACGCCAGCGCACATGGCGCACGACATAGCTGGTATCTCCGGCCAGGTGCAGATCTAGGACGTTGTCGAACTCATCATCGCTGGTGCATTGTGGGCGCGGGCTTGGCGGCGGGTTATCGCGTGTGGGGCTTCGTGAAAGTTGGGCGTGAACGGCGGGTTCCGCGATCACTTGTGCACTGGAACTGCTCGCTTGGCGTTGCTGATTTGCGCCCCAGCAAAACACATTTTGTGTACCATCAGCCAACACGGCACAAACGTGTGCACGTCCTGTGCTCATCATGCGCACGTTCGCTAAAATCAATTGAGGTTCATTGTATTGCTCATTTAGGGCAGCAAGTTGTTTTTGGCGGTTATCGCCCCAGCAATAGAGGTTGCTGGTTTCTAGGAGTGCACAGCTAAACCCTTCGCCTACTGATACTGCGCTCACTTGGGCATTGCCCTCTGTGCTGGGGAAAGCAACGTGAACCGGTTCCATGCTAAAGGGTTGACCGCCGGAGGGACGTCCAAGCTCTCCGGTTTCGTTATTTCCCCAGCAGTGGAGTTGTCCGTCGGTGAAAACGGCGCATGCGTGCTTTGACGACGCTGAAAATAATCGGGGATTTGCGATGTGGGGAACGATGGCGGCGCTCGGTGTTGGCAGAACATGCGTCGGCGCTGGAGTGAGGACGGTGGCGAGCTGCCACATTCTGTTGTCTCCAAGGACCACAGCATCTCCTTGTGCGTTGAGTGCAAGGAGAAGTCCGCTCGGTGCGGCAAAGACGCGCTGGGCTGTTTGTTGGCAAGGCTCAGCGCTGTAATTCCATTCGTTGTTTACGCAAACACGCCGTTGCCGACCCGAATCGTCATCTCCGCACACCACCACATCGGTGCGACCTTCTTGGCAACTTCCGCGGTCTTCGCAGATGCCATATGCGCCCCACTGTCCGTTTTCACAGGTACGCGTTTCCATATAATTTCCGTTATTGGCGTTGCACGGTCGCTCTTCGCTTTCGCCGTTGGTGCATTCATCGGGATCATTGCACGGCTCAAAATTTTCTGGCCACACGCCTTGGGTGCACACGCGTTGCTGCGTACCGTGATTATTTAAGCCACAAGCATTGACTTCAATCTCGCCTTCCTCGCAGCGGTTTTCACCGGCACATTGGGTATCGGGCTGAGGTTGCCATTCGCCCTTGACGCAGACGCCCGGCTGAAAACCATCACCATCTTCCCCGCAGCCTATCTCGTCGATGGTATCGCCATCCTTGCATTCATCCGGGTCATCGCACATGCAAGCATCGAGATTGTCGGGATCATTCTCTTGGCAGTGCTGATAGCGGGCTTTGTCTTCGTACTGCCATGCGCCTTCGCGATCGCAGGCCTCTAAGATGGTGGAACGTCCGTTAAGACCGCAGCGTATGTTGCGCGATGTACCGCTGATGCACTCGCTATCGGAGTCACACGCACCATCATTGACCCACTGGTAATCCGTGCAGACTTGCGGTTGCGCGCCGAGACTGTTGAGGCCACAGCGGATGGTGCGCGTATCGCCGTTCTCGCATTCCGCTTCAGGCGTATATTCTGGCGAACTCGCGCATGCGAGATAAAAACAACTTGCGATGGCAAGCAGGATCAGACTTTGGGTGCTCGCCACTCTGCTCATCTTTCATTCTCAGCGTTCATTTCGCGACGTCAATTGCTCAAGGACGCGCGCGAACATGTCGCCGAAGAGGCATTGTGCGCTGCGCGATACGAGACATTTACTAAAGTTCAATTTTAAGGTCAAACGCCACCTTAAACGCAATTTCCGTTGATAGGGCCATCGCGTCAACCGTCACTGTGCGCGCGCGCGTCCTCTAGAGCGAACTTTCTGCGGCGGCGTAGTCCGACATGCGTCCTAGTGTCTCTACGCCTATTATCGCCGTGGGATGTCGGCGAGATAAGGCTCGTATCACGGATTGTAGTGCCATATCGGTTCGAAGGACGCACTCATAGGCATACCACCATTACCGAGCTGGCCGCGATCGTTGTTTCCGCGACAATAGACGTGATGATCGAACGCGGACAATAGACAGATTGCATCTTCGATAAGGGCGAATTTCCGGACCGCTCTATGATCTTGCATTCCAACAACCGTCGTGAAGCCATAAAAAGGTGTTTCGACCCTCGGATCGATTTGCCCATAAGTATTATCTCCGGTGCAGAGAAAGGCGTCTTGGTTTTCTTGCACGGTGGGCATACACGTCATGGTACGGCTTACGTACATGCGCGTGCTGTGCGTCGTACTGTAGCTGTGGTTCCAAGTGGCGAGGACAATGGGGGCATCGATATTGCCATTCACGAAATCTGGGCCGATGACTCCTTCGCTGTTTTGACCGATTGCAGCCGCGTGCGTAACGGCATCGTCACGCAGGATCTCGCCGGTGAGATCGTCGATGTGCTCCCACACGCTTTGAACGAACGCGATGGTGTGATTGGCAGCGGCGAGCACATCCACGAACCTCACAGTCTGGCGGATGGTCCCCGTAATGATATTTTCCGTCCATACCGGCGGAGTGAATTCGATTTGATCGAACGCATCGTGAAAAGCAGGCTCGGTGAATTCGTCTTCGACACTCGCACCCGCCTGTGACTCTCTGTTACGTCCCCAACAATAAAGGCCGTCTGTCATCGCATCGTTCTCTGCGCTCACGATGACGCATACGTGCGCGTCGCCGGCAGCAATGGCGATAACGTGCTCGATGTTTACGCGTTGAGCATGGTGGGTCGCTTCCTCATGCGCTCCACCGAGTTGTGACTGATCGTTGAGCCCCCAGCAATACACCTCTCGTTCACTGGTCAGCGCACAGGTAAACCCGTCGCCAAGGGCCACCGATTCGATGAGGGTCGTCGGGGTTCCTACGATGATACGTTCCGGTGTATCGGACATTGCGAGCTGTAACGGATCTCTGGCGAGCTCTCCTGACGCGTTGTTGCCCCAGCAGTAGAGCTCCCCTGCGGCCACCACGCATTCGTGGTCGCGAGACGCACCGGAGATGTTGCCTAGCGTCGCGGTATCGGTCGGCGCGCGGGATGGGACGGGAATGGCGGTTGAGACAAGTCGGTCTGCGTGGGTATTCGTGGCCGTTTTTTCGCCATGGCCCAAACCGAGTTGACGTGTATGATTCGGGCCTGTGGCCAAGATGACAGGCGGAACATCGAAGAACCATCTCGGCATATTTGTAAGCACGACACGGAATCCACCGGCGCCGGCGTACAAATCGGCCGCGAGCTGCAGGCACGGCGCATCGATACGGCCATCCGTACATGATGCGATCGCGTATCCAGTACGGTCGGCGCCGCATTCCCAAGGCACCTCGTCGGTCGTGTCTCTGCACTCATCTGGGTCGTCGCATTCACCCCATTCTCCCCACCGTCCGTCTTCGCAGTATTGTCGCGTGACGCCGCGGTTGTTCCACTCGCAATTGTCCTCTCGATAGTTTTCATCATTGCTGACACAGACCGTAGGTCGAACGCACTGTGCGTTACGGGGGGGAGCCCATTGTCCCTGAAGGCAAACGAGTTCCACGATGCCTAAATCACGGTCTCCGCAGCTTCGCGTGGTTGTCTCATTGTTTTCGCACACGTCGGCATCGGTACATTCGCCCTGGGCTACCCAGCTGCCATGCTCACAGACGAGGTCAATGCTTCCGCTCCAGTTGATACCACAAGCGACGGTATCGCTTTGTCCGCTGGTGCAGGTTACGTTTTCATCGCATTGCAGAGATTTCTGGATCCATTGGCCGCTGCGGCAGACCAAGGTAATCCGCCCTTGATTGCGGGCACCGCAAACACCAAATTTCTCGGTGCCATCGATACACGCGTCACCATCGTAGCACATGCCCTCGTCTGTCCATTGACCTGCAACACATTGCTGCCATTGTTGCCCGCGCCAGTTAATGCCGCAGTCTTTGGCGCGTTCATTGTCGCCGAAGCATTTGCTGTCATCTAGGCATTCGCCGTCTTCGACCCACTGATATTCTTGGCATATCATCATTTGAATGCCTTGATTCAGCGTTCCGCATGGGCGTTGACTCACTTCACCGAGCTCGCACTCCGCGCTGTCGTAGTTTTCGCTTCGTTTACAGCCCCAAGTGAGGAGCACTACAACACAAAGTGTCAGCAAGTACGCTGGACGCCAAACGGAGACATTATCAACGCGCCCGTACATTCTGTCCTCTTAAACCGCGCCGCTTCTACGCGCACTGCTGGTGAATGAACGGGTTTATCACGATAGATGTCTGTTGTACGACAGACAATTCCTTCGGCACACTGTGCAGGCAGTATACTGGTTTATTGTTCGCTCCAGTGAAGCATGTCTTCGAAGCCATCTGTCTGGTCACGATCGAAGGTTCCGTTGCCGAGCTGACCATGGGTGTTCGCGCCAGCGCAGACCGTTACGCCGGATCCTCCGACGCCACAAATCGCGTGGTCGAGCACGGCGATAGAATGCAGAACTCCGTAGGGCGTGAGGCTTGAGAAGGTTGACACGTGGTCGTTGTATTGTGGGCTAATCTGCCCATACTGGTTGTCTCCAATGCACTCCACGTCCTGCCCCTGAACGGCCGCATCGACGCAGATGTTGGTTCGGCTGACATAAACGTCCCGCAGCACCTCCTGCCATTCGTCGCTTCGCCATTCAAGCATCCACGTGGGCCACTGCGTTCCCTCATCGGTTTCATCTAAACCTAAGATAGGATTCAAACCGTAGCCGATGCCAAGCAATTGCACCGCAAGGTCTCGTTGGAGCAGCTCGTGTGTGACGGTATCGAATCGTTCCCAGATCCCCATGGCCAATACGAGTGTGTAGTTACCCGCAGCATAGACATCGATTACGGCGTTGCGGTCCTCGAAGTATCCTTCATACGATTCGTCCCAGTACCATATCGGTGGTTCCATTTCGAAGTAGCTAAAACCGTCGTGCATTACAGGTTCACGAAACACGTCGTCCTCTGCTTCGAAACCAGCCTGACGCTCGTTATTACGTCCCCAGCAGAAAAGCTGATCCGCGGGAAAATCAAAGTCTAGAACCGACGCGAGGACACAGACGTGGGCATCGCCTGCGGCGATTGCATTCACATCGTCCACATCGACTCTCTTTGGCGTGAAAACAGTCTGGTCGGTCGAATCGCCCAGCTGCCCTTCATCATTCAATCCCCAACAGTACACATCGCTATCGCTTGTGAGCGCACAGGTAAACCCTTCGCCCAAGGCAACGGATTCGAAAATGGTGGAGGAAGCGTCGATCGTGACCTCGAGCGGAACAGCAGATTGCGAAAGCTCTTGCGGGTCATAGCTGAGCTGGCCGTGGGTGTTATCTCCCCAACAGAAAAGCTTACCCTGGACGACAGCACATTCATGGGTACGCGACGCGCCGAAGATTTTACCTCTTCGGACTTCGTCCGTCACAGCATGCTCGGGCTTGGGAATCGCTGTGGGAAGCGGGTAGGCGCTTGCGGAGATCAGGCCAGTGTTTTGAGCAGGGTGATTCTCTCCGAGGCCGAGTTGTTGCGACGCGTTGTTTCCGGTGGCTAAAACCTCGTGTGTGCCTTCGGAATGCGGTTCTGGACGCACGATGCGCACGCCGCCGGCACCAGGGTAGATCGCTGCGGCACGCTGCGCGCACATGCGATCGAATTGTCCGTCAATACAGAGCACTTCTTCTCTCAACCCCGAGTCGTCATCTCCGCACAGGAGCCACTGAGGCTCATCCGAATCTTCACACTCGTCGGGATCGTCGCATGCTTCCCACTCGCCGTATTGCCCGTCGTCACAGTATTGGCGCATGAGGCCACGATTATTGAGGCCGCATGTCTCTTCATTGTCATCGCCGTCAACGCAGCTTCGCGGTAACAGACAGATGGCGCCGTGGTTCGGGACCCACTGGCCTTGCAGGCAAGTGTGGTCGAGAAAACCCCGCCCTTCTTCACCGCAACTAAAGGTGGCCTCCTCTTGGTTATCGCACACGTCGGTGTCAACACACTCACCTTGGGCGACCCATTTGCCGTTTTCGCAGCTGAGATCGATGGTTCCTTCCCAGTTGATACCACACGCGATGGTTTCGGTTTGACCGCTCGTACAGCTGACGTTTTCATCACAGTTCGCCGAATATTGGAGCCATTGGCCCCTGCCACACACCAGGCTGACACGCCCTTGGTTTCGCGTTCCGCAAACCCCAAATTTTTCGGTGCCGTCAATGCAGACGTCCCCGTCGTAGCACATGTCTTCGATCTCCCACTGACCTGCGACACATTGCTGCCACTGTTGGCCGCGCCGGTTGATGCCGCAGGCTTTGGCGCGTTCATCGTCGCCAAAACATTTGCTGTCATCTAGGCATTCGCCGTCTTGGACCCACTGATATTCTTGGCATATCATCATTTGAATGCCTTGGTTCAGCGTTCCACATGGGCGTTGACTCACTTCACCGAGCTCGCACTCCGCTTGGTCGTTGTCGCCAGTCGACTTACAACCCCACGTAACAAACAAGGCCACACTTAAAGCGAGCGCACGTGCGCCGTGCGCCACGCATGCTGTACGAAGTCGGTCGTTCATCTCACCCTCTCTCCGATGCTGACTGCGGCCGCTCACGCATTCCACAGTCGTTGCCACCCAGAAACCCGCACGCGGCGGATATCCCTGTCTTTAAACTCGTCGCCTGCCGAAAACAGCGCGTTTTTTCCTTCGCATCCGCAATCGCGATACCGAACAAAGTGCATGTCGTTCTTCACCCTTGGCCGCGATTTTCACCCGAAGCACCAAGATCCTGTGTAAGTCTGAGTACAACGCACGACGTCATGAAGATGAGGTATACCCATCACGAGCCCTTTGTTTCACGGGCCGCACTTGCGTAGGCGCACAAAAATCCACTTGTGATCCTGTTACTTTACGCGCTTTCATCATAAAAACGCGTACCGACACCGTGGTGATCGACCCACTGCGTTTGCCGTCGCCAACGTATTGCCGTCCTATTTTCATAGCCACTCCCTCAGTAAATGACCAGAAAAACCTCCTGCGCGTGCGGAATAAGAACGAGCGACGGAGTTTCAGGATTTTAGGCACGTGCACGATGCGACGGCTCGGCGAAGAACCGGATGCACCGAGCACCACCCACCGCTCCCGCCTTCGAAGACGGGGAGATGCTTGATCGGTGAAGACGCAAAGAGACGCGACGACTCAGAACGACGGCCTTGCCCAAATATGCATGCGCGCACACCGAACCAGCGTGACACGCCGCGGTGCGCCTTCCACGATGCTTAGCCGTGATCGCCAGCGACGATGGTGCTCAACCATGCACGCGGTCCTTTGCGTAGCAAGGACCATAAAAATAGCGCCATTAAAACAAGAAACGCTCCCCACTGCCAAGGCGCGCCAGCGATGTCATTGTGTTGATTGGTCAACCGTTCTGCAGTGGGATCCAAAACGAAATCGGTCAGCAATCCCACGCCCAGAACCAGTCCCCAGCCCGCCACGACAATGCTCCACGCAAATCGCTTGCCTGCGCGCACATGCATGGCACGATAGGAATTGAGAACCGTTACAGGCCCAGCGAGCAGAAAGACCAACGCCGCGCCGGGCGATACGCCCGCAAATAACAGCGCCGCGGCAACTGGAGTCGCGCCCGTCGCGCATAAATAAATCGGGATGGCCAAAAGACCAAAGATGACGATATTCCAACCGGACCCGACCGCAGCAAACCACGCAAACCCATCTTGTGGGATCAACGACGCAACCACCAAACCGAAGATCACCCACGGCGCAGTATCATCGACCAAGCGCGCAAGCGCCTGATGAAACGCCGAAGCCAAGCTGAGCGCAGGCGGGCGTGACGCATCGAGGTTGCGCGGCACCTGCGGCGCTAAACGTGCTGCGATCGCGCCGACCACAAGCGAGATCAACACCATCGACGCGACGCGCAAACCCATCAGCGGCGCACCAAGAAGCGGCAACGAAAATAAAACGGTCTCTAAGCGAAGCTGCGGCGTGGCATACAAAAACGATGTCGCCCCGCCCCAACGCGCGCCGCGATCCACCAACGCCCCGTAAACAGGAACCACACCACAAGCACGCACCGGCATCGCGACACCATACACCGTGCCGCGCAGCAGATGCTGCACCGTTCCGCCACGGTTAAGCCACGCAATACTCGGCTGGCGCACCAAGTAGAAGAAAAACGCAGATAAAATATAACCAAGTAAAAGCCAGGCCGAACTCTCTAAAGCCAAGTGCATCCAGCGCTCGAGCGCATACTCGCTGTGCGCCGACAGATCGCTGAACTTCCAAACCACATCACTCAGGTGCGCATGCGCATGCGCGTGGCCATGGTCGTGTCCCGCATGATCTTCCATCCACGAAAGGAAGATCACCAACGCTACCCCAGATACGGCGCCAAGAACTTCTGGAAGCTGATGTTTGATCGCACGAACATCAAGAAAGCTCAGCGCACGTGCAAGTGTACTGCGCTCTGCAACATCCCACGGCTCATCAACACATCGCAGACTCGCGTAAGTATGGGGTGAGGGCACCGCGTCCGCAGCGAGCGTATGGCGTGACGCGTCGCCATGATGATGAGGGTCGGCGTCATGCGCAGGATGGTGATGATGGCTCAGTTCGTGTACAGCATGATGATGATGGTCGTCATCATGCCCATGATGGTGATGGTGATGGCTCGCATCGTGTGTAGCATGATGATGATGGCCTGCATCATGTGCCAGTGCTCGGTCCTGTCCATGCGGCGGATGATCGTGCAAATGGGTCTGCATGGGGTGCGCTGCAATATCCGCTAGGCCCCCGCCTTCGAAAGCGGAAGCGCCGCGATGGGCGGAGCCCTCCCCCACCAACACGTGGTCGTGTCCATGACCGAAAGGATCGCCATGATCATGCGCATGATCGTGTTCGTGCGCGTGGAAAATCACGTGCAGAAGCGATCCGGCAACAAAAGCCTGAAACCAACCGAAGGCCGCATCCTGCATCAAGGCGATCACCCATCCGCCGGCAACAAAGCCGATGATGGTGTTAATGGCGATGATGGCAAAAACCCATAACACCCAATGCAAGCCTTTGGCTGCACGCAAAAACACCCACACGGCGATGCCAACGGGTAGCCGGTGCAACACCACCGCGAACGCCGTAGAAAATGCCCAGCCCGAGCCCGTATCCGCCAACGACAGCACCACACCATCGGACATGGCGTGTAATGACAGCGCTAAAAACGCGAGAACGAGCGCCGCGGCGTGGGCCGTCTGCACGTGGCCGTGCTGCACACGTTCGATCGCAGTAGGAAGCACCATGCCGGCAATCAAAAATAACCACGCAGCAAGCCCGCCTGCCTGAATGGAGGGCGGCAAGATGTGCGTCAACACGAGCCCGCCCACGCCGATGGTTACAAAGCCATCGAGGGCGCGACGCAGGCCGCCGCGCGACGCCCACGCGCGCGCGATCACCGGACCGATTCCGAGCGCAGCAATGCTGATGATGAGCAGCGTCAGTGACATAGCACGTCAACGTGTCGAACAAAGAAACAGCTTGGGCGAATGCAAGAACACCAACATGAGGTCTCTGACAACCTAGAACACCATCGTAGCTAAGAAATCTCAGCGCTCGCCAAGAGCTTACCCTAGCACAGTTGCGCGCACCCGATCGCTCGCGTCACTGACCAACTGTCTAAACCACTGATTCATCGGATCTGAGTGAACACGTTCATGCCAGAGCGAGATGAGCGCACCCTCGCCCAATTGGAGCTCTTTGGGCATAGCAATCTGACGCAAGTATCCAGCATCTTTGAACAATTTCACAATGGAGAGCGGCGTGCTGATCACGTAATCTGTGCGTTTTAGAATGTCGGAAACCACTATAAAGTCGGGCAGGTACAACGCGATCCTGCGGCGCAAGCCATGATGCGCCAACATGGTATCAAGTACACCAAAATCATCACCGCGCGGCGAGACCAAGATATGGGACGCGTCAGCAAACTCTTGAAGGGTTACATGCTCGCCAAAAGCATGGCCGTCACGCACGGTCGCAACAAAAGGATCGTGGTAAAGCACGCGCATCATGAGCGATTCAGGCAACCGCGCAATGCTTCCCGAAATCAAACAGACGTCCACCTCGCCGCTGGCAAGGAGCTCACGCATATCTTGGTGCTGTAGCGGAATGACACGAAGGTTGGCATGAGGTGCTTCGTTCTGCAGCGCATGATTCAGCTCTGGGATCAACAATTGAGCAGCAAAACCGTTCGTTGCCACCACAAAGGTCCGCGTGCTCTCCGCCGGCACAAAGCGTTCGTCGTGCGTTAAAATCCGCTCCACGCCATGCAAGATGGCGTCGATCTCTTCGCGCATCGCTTCTGCTCTGGGCGTCGGCACCATCGCCCGTCCAGAGCGCACCAAAATCGGGTCATCAAATACCGTGCGCAAACGATTGAGCGCGTGACTTACCGCAGGCTGTGATAAATCTAGCTTCTGCGCCGCCTTACTGACATTCTGAGTTTCCAGAAGCGCCGCGAGCGTCACCAACAAATTGAGATCTGTGTTTCGTACTTTACGATGATCCATAGCGTACGCTCTGACAGTAGAATAAAGGTCTTACGTTGAGACCACGCTCCTTGCATAAACGCAACCCTTGGCCCACTTTGCTTATGCCCGCTCCCATCCTTCGCTCCATGTCGCCGGCCGGTTATTTCAGCACCGGTGTTGCTGTTGGCCTTTTGGTGGGCGTCTTTGTCGGTTTTATTGCGCATGGTATTTTGAAGCAAGATAGCGCCACAGCAGCCAGCGACGCAGACCTATACCCACAGCGCCTCGACGCATCAGATGCCTTGGCACCCGCGCCATCTACAATTTGGGGCGATGATGCAGAGACGCCCCCGCCGCCGGTGCGCGATGACGCTCCTACCCCCGCCAGTCCAGAAGACTCCCCGCGTCCCGATGCCACCGCCGATGACCCCTTTGTGCACGGCCAAAAGGTAATCCCAGCGTGGCCGCCTACAAACGAGGACGTCACCGCTCCATCAGACGAAGAAGAAGACGACACACCGACGCGCCCGAACCCAGGCGGAGCGCGTTTAAGTGACGACCCTTCTGTATCCTTTGACGCCCCCGAGGACTAAACACGCTCCGCGTCTGAAGCTAGGGCGACACATCCTGCGAACAACATCACGTCATTGAACCATCTTGGCGCGGGCCAACGCGCGATTCCGAAGCCGCGAAGATCGTCAACTCCGGCGCGAACAATCCCGTGCGCGGCCAGCAACCCTCAATCGTTCGCTGTATCTGCGCTCGTGTCATCGTAGACGTCATCTTGAAACTCGATGACGTCGAGGTCCATCACGCGCCAACCGCGGGTGAGCAGCGCCACGATCAAATTCCCGAAGAAGTAGCCCGAGAAAATCGCGCCAAGCGCCGTTAAAATATCGAAACGATAGGTGAGGATGACCAAAATCGTTAAAACGCTGCTGACAAACAGGAGATTACCAGGCGTTCGGCGCATGTCTTTAAAGGTACGGAACGGAATATTCGACACCATCAACAACGCCAAAACGACCACGGCGATGGCCAGCCCGGTCCGTGCTGTCGAAGAGATCGTCACGTGCTGTAAGATGCGCGTGTCTAAACAAACCAAGGTTGCGATCCCCATGGCCGCCATGGGCACAGGTAACCCGCTGAAATAGCGCGCAACCCCTTGGTCTGTCTCCGCTTGCACGTTAAATCGCGCCAAGCGTAGCATCGCGCCCGCAACAAATACGAAACATAGGACGAGGCCGCCAAAGCCGAGCCCTTCAAGTGCCCAATAATAGGTCAGAAATGCCGGTGCGACGCCAAAGGTCGTGAGATCGCTCATGGAGTCAAGCTGTACACCAATGGCGCTCTCACCATGTGTCCAACGCGCAACGCGACCATCGAATCCATCGAGCACACACGCCATCGGAATCAAGAGGGCCGCCAAATAAAAATCCGTCGGCCCCTCCGCGCGCGCAGAAAGATAAATGATCAGCACACCCGTAAACGTTGACGCGAACGTAAATAAGTTGGGCAGCCAGTATCTAAGGGCCGGTAAAGTGAACATAAATGCGTGTAAATAAGTCCTTCAAAAGGCGCCTGCAACGCCGAATTCCGTACGCCGTACTCAAACCGCAAGGATTTTTATATCAGGCCGACGCAGATTCTCATGTGCGCGCGCGTCTGTTCCAACGCATCGACGGCCTTCTTTGACGGCAAATGCACAAAGACACGACCATCTTCCCCTTGATCATAACCTATTTTCGCGCCGCGTGAAACAAAAGGCGTACACCCTCACCACGCGCCGAAGGGGCGATAGATTTCGCCCGCATAATCCACCCACGGATGATGCGGATAGTGAATGGTCTCGAGCGTCAATGCATGACTTGGCGCGGTCTCCCCGCCCGCCTGCCGATCGCACGCCTTCAGGACATCTCCCATCCATTCGGGTGGCCGTGAACCTTTACCCACCCATACGAGCGACCCCACAATATTGCGCACCATATATTTCAGAAACGCACTGCCCTCGATGGTGATTTTAATCATCGACGGCGTTTCCTGGGTAATTAGAATGCGGCGCAAGGTGCGTACGGGGGTCCGCGCATCGCAATACGCAGCGCGAAAGCTGCTGAAGTCGTGGGTGCCGATCAGGTATTGCGCTGCAGTACGCATCGCCTCGATATCTAACGGACGCCGCCATTGCCAAGAGTTCTCTACGCCTTGGAGCGCGCGCAACTCCCCCGTCCAAATTCTATAGGTGTAGATCTTTCCGCGGGCGTCGTGCCGCGGATGAAAATCAGGCGCCACCTTTTGAACTGCGTAAATATTGATATCGTGCGGCGTCCATCGGTTCAGCGCGCGGTACCACGTGCGCTCTGAACGCTCGACCACCTCGTCAAAACACGCCACCTGCCCATACGCATGCACACCGGCATCGGTACGGCTCGCGCCACGTACGCGCACGCGCACGCCGCTCATCTTTTCTACCGCATCGGTGATGGCTTCTTCGACAGAGGGCACGGATTGCTGCTGTTGCCAACCGTGATAGTTCGCCCCGTGATACCCGATCAATAAGCGTACACGCGCCATCGGAATTAGAACTCGAAAGCGAGGCCGAACTTGAAGATGTTGTCGCTCAAATCCCAGCTGTTCTTGCTTCCGAAGTTGTTCAGATGGGTGCTGAGGAATTCCGCATACAAGTACGAGTTGTTGATGCCCGTGTTGCCATCGAAGCTTGCCGCCATGGCCGGCGCCAACCAGTTCAGCCAGAAATAAAGCGAGACACCGTAGTGCCAACCGGCTGTGCCGCCGCGCCCTACAAAGACGCGGCCGTCAGATGCCGCGCCATCGGCGATCTTTCCGGCATTTTTTACGTTCCAAAAAGAGTAGTCCAATCCTGCGCGAACAGCGATCACAAAAGGCACTCGAAAGCGCTCCTGCAGATAATCAAAGCGGTAGATCGCGGACAGACGCAACGGCACGATCATGAGCGAAGTTCTGTCTGCGCTCTTTTCGCCGTCCTCGTTATACGCGTTGCCTTTCTTGTTAAAGAAACCGAGCGAACCGCCGATCGCTACTTTGCCGACGCCTTGGTAGACGTGCCACTGCAAGGAGAGGTCCGTCAGTAGGCCGCCTTTCTTGAACATGGTTTGGTACGGCCCATCACCATCGAACTCTTTGTCGATGTTGGGCTTATACTGACCAAAATCCAACTGCACCACCCCGTGGATGGGCGATTGGGCTGGGCGCATGGGCGGGGGTTCCGCATGGATATCTTGTGCTGCGACTTCGGAGGCAAGACCGACACCGATCACACCCACGAACAAAGCTACCAGTGCAGCGATCAAAGGAAGTTGAACTTGTTTCATGCGTCGCATCCTGCTCGTCGTCTTGAGGAACGACGACACAAGAGCCCGATGCACAGTAAAAATGCAACCCATCCGCCATCGGAAGCAGACATTGTGCTGCAATAACCGCCGCGCTCTTTTCCGCCGTGGTTCAGATAATCTTCCCAAAAGTCGATCGTGTTCTCGGTGGTTGTCTCGACCACGCTCGAAAGAAGACTCTCATTCTGCGCAGAATCACGTGCGGTGACCGCAATATAATAGGTTTCTTCGGGGGAAATGCCGCTCGTGACACGCAAGCTCGTGCCCGCCGATACAATGTGGCGACGTGCGCCCTCAAGGGTTTCAGGCGCGGTGCCTTGAGTGATGGGCGTGCTGCTCACGTACACCACATAATCGGTTTCTTTGGAGCTCGATGCTTCCCATTTTACATGTACGGACGATCCGCCGGCCGTAACGGACACGTCGGTCGGGGACGCCGGACGCTGGGTCTGCAAGGTCAGCCGCAACGCGTCCGGCTCATGCGTTTTATCGTCGTTTCCATCGCCGATGGTGGGGATGAACGGGAGCACGAAGATCACATCATAGTTTTCTTTACGACCTTCGCAGGTGCTCGGATCGCTGAAACCAAAAACATCACGGGCATCGATCTCGAACTGGTAGGTCTTTTGGCTACTGACGCTTCGGTTCGATTCGATGACCGTGCAATTTTCTTCGTTCTCTTGTGCCGCTGAACCCGTATTACAGCTTTGGCTTGGGCGCTGAACTTTTAAGCCGTACAGCAAGGAGGTGTCATCGTACGCGGTTTTGAGCTCCCATTTGAAGCGCAAATTCGCGTTTTCTTCGATCATTTCACGGCAGGTTTCGATGTTCGCCGTGTAGACACGCTCCGAATCGCTCGTTCCAGGAAAAAGATCCGTCGAAAGCACCTCTGCTTTGGAGACGCGTTTAGAAGTCGATTGCGCCCAACCAGCCGATGATAGCCAGAGGAGCGCGAAGAAGAGCGATGCTGATAACAGCCGTTTAGCCACGCAAAAGTCCTCGTTCGTGGAGCGATTCTACAATTTGAACAGCATTCCATGCTGCCCCTTTCCATAGGTTATCGCACGCGACCCAGAAGTGCAGTGTTTTAGGTAACACATGATCGGCGCGAATTCGTCCCACATAGGTTTCACGATGACCCACACAAGCATGGGCTGTCGGATAATCCATGTTCACAGGATCATCGACGACCACCAAGCCAGGGAATGCCTCGAACGCTTTGCGCGCTTCTTCGACACTCAACGCTTTCTTTAGGTCGACGCTGACCGACTCCAAGTGCCCTCGAAGTACCGGCACCCGAGCACAGGTCGCAGATACGGCAAGCTCAGGCAATCCCAAGATCTTGCGCGACTCATAGAACATTTTCTCTTCTTCGGTCGTGTATCCCGAAGGCTCAAAATCACCGATCTGCGGCAGAACATCGAAAGGCAGCGGCTTGGCAAAGACTTTATTCTCTACCGGTCGTTTCTCAATGTAGCTGCGTGTCTGCGCCCAAAGCTCATCAATGCCCGCCTGTCCCGCGCCCGAAGCCGACTGATAGGTCGAGACGATCACACGCTCGATGCCCGCAGCTTGCTCCAACGCCTGAAGCGGCAACATCATCTGAATGGTGCTGCAGTTCGGGTTGGCAACAATGCCCTCGTGATCATCGAGTGCATGCGCGTTCACCTCGGGAACCACCAGCGGCACGTTCTCTTCCATGCGGAATGCGCTGGAGTTGTCTACAACAATGGCACCCGCCTTGACCGCCGCGTCAGCATACTCTTTGGATCGTGCACCACCCGCGGAGAAAAGTGCGACGTCTACGCCCTGAAAACTCTCCTCGGAGAGCTCCTGAACCACCAAGTCTTTACCACGAAAAGGTACTTCCAATCCCGCCGAACGAGCGCTGGCAAGCAACTTCACTTCTTTGATCGGAAGATCCATGTCCTCCAACATCAAAAGCATCTCTCGTCCCACTGCGCCGGTTGCGCCGACGACGGCTATTACGTAGCCTTGCTCTGCCATGACTCTGTCTCCAAATTGAACGCCGGCACCGTGACGCGTTGCACGCGTAATGTTCGATTATCGGGGCCGAAAATCCTGTCCGATGCTCTTCATCAGACCTTTTGTGGTTTCGCACTCTCTGCTCTATGCACATTTTCCATAAAATAAAGCGAAAAATGCGCACCAAGGGTCGCGCACGTTGCCCATCCATCGGTTCCATGTCAAGAAGCGCTCTTGTAGGACGTGCCAACCACGGGTAAACACTACCACAAACACACCCTTATTCCCACCCTGCCCCCGCGTCCGACCGCGCGCACCAAAGCATCCCACGATGCTGGAGAACACCTATGACAACCACCATTGTCATCGATGATCCGCGATACGATAAAGCCAAAGAGCACTCGGCGCTCGATCGCTTTTTCCTGAAATATATCCGTGACCCGCGCGATCTGCCCTTCATCTACCTCTCGCTCAAACAAAGCGCCGTCGTCTTCCCCTTTGCCGTCCTCCTCTTCTGGCCCGGCATGTTCCGCTGGTGGCTCGCGCTCATCTACCTCGTCTACGTGCTCGGTCTGAACCTCGGGCCCTTCATCCTGATGCTGCACAATACGAGCCACCGCACCCTGTTCAAACGCGAATACAAACTCCTCAATCACTACGTGCCCTGGGTGCTCGGCCCCTTCTTTGGGGAAACGCCCGACACCTACTACGTGCACCACATCATGATGCACCACGCCGAAAACAACCTCGATCGCGACCTCAGCTCCACCATGCGCTACCAACGCGATAGTTTTCTCGGCTTTATGCACTACTTCTTAAAATTCTTCTTCGTCGGCCTATGGGAACTCGCCCTCTACCAATGGCGACGCAGAAACCACCACTTCCTGCGCCGTATGCTCGCCGGCGAAATCGGCTTCTATATCCTCGCCATCGGCCTGAGCTTCTACAACTGGCGCGCAGCACTCGTCGTCTTTGGCATCCCCTTTGTCGTCGCCCGCTTCGGTATGATGGCCGGAAACTGGGGACAGCATGCCTTCATCGACGCCACCGACCCCGGCAATAGCTACAGAAACACCATCACCTGCATCAACGCAGGCTATAACAAAAAATGCTTCAACGACGGATACCACATCGGACACCACGTGCGCCCCACACGCCACTGGACTGATATGCCCGATGATTTCGTGCGCAGTATCCCCAAATACCGTGAAGAAAATTGTGTCATCTTCCAAGGGCTCGACTTCTTCCTCGTCTGGGGCCTGCTCATGACCAAAAATTATAAAACCTTGGCCAAGCGCTTTGTGGACTTCCAAGAGCCCAAACGCAGCCAAGAAGAGATCATCGCCCTGCTCAAATCGCGCACCCGCCGCATCAGCCCAGAACAAGTGCCGGTAGGATACACGCTCAATGACCGCGTCGCCGCCGTCACCGCGGGCGTTCACCCCGTCACCCTCGCCCGCGATCTCGAAAGCGCAGACGTTCCGGCGGAATAATCAGCGCACAACCGCGCACCCCACGCGAACAAAGATCATCGCTCCTAATCGCAACGCCGATGCAACATGCCATGTCGCATCGGCGTGTTCTATTTACACAAAGCGCAAGTCTGACGGCTTATTTTGCGCCGCGGTATTCAAAAGAACCGCTCAGGTCATAGATCTCCTGAACGCCGCGCAAGATCCCTGGGAAGTCAATATCCAGATCTTTGATCAAGCCGTTGTCCAAACCGAACACCCAGCCATGAACGAGCGGAAACCCGCCGTCCAAGTAGGCCTCTTGGACGCAGGCCATCTTAATCAAGTTGATGCACTGCTCTTGGACGTTCAGCTCCACCAAGCGATCGTAGCGCTTTTGCTGATCTTCAATCGCATTGAGCTCTTGGTGGTGCATGCGGTACACGTCGCGAATGCCGCGGAGCCAAGGGTTCATGATCCCCAAGTTCTCGGATTTCATCGCGGCAGCGACGCCACCGCATCCATAGTGACCACAAACGATCAGGTGCTTCACCTTGAGGACACGCACGGCGTACTCAATGACCGTTACGCCGTTCAAATCCGTGCTCACGACCATGTTCGAGACGTTGCGGTGGACGAATACGTCCCCAGGCGCAAGCCCCATGATTTGGTTCGCCGGAACGCGACTATCTGAGCAACCAATGAACAGGTAATCCGGATGTTGGCCGCTGGCCAATTTCACGAAATAATCCGGATCGGCTTCCTGCATCTTCTCAACCCAGCGACGATTGTTTTCGAATAACTGATCGTAATCTGCGGGCATGGTGCATTTCTCCTATGTCTTTGCTGACTCCAGCCGGTACAGCCGCAGGTGTTTTAACACGCTCAGTCTAAAACGCAGGCAAAAAGTAACGCGACGGATAGAAAATCCGTCGCGCGTAGCTTTTACGCTTTCCGAATCGAGATCAATCGACGCGGAAGAGACCTGCTGCACCCATGCCGCCGCCGATGCACATGGTCACGATGCCGTAACCACCGCCACGTCGACGTAGCTCGCGCAAGATGGTCGCGGTCATGCGCGTACCGGACACACCCAGTGGGTGGCCGAGTGCGATGGCGCCGCCGTTGGGGTTAACGCGCTCGATATCCAAGCCGAGCTCTCGAATGCAGTACAAGGCTTGTGCTGCGAAGGCTTCGTTGAGCTCGACGACTTCGATATCGTCGATGGTGAGATCGTGCTTCGAGAGCAACTTGCGCACAGCGGGCACGGGTCCAATACCCATTTCATCTGGGCGAACACCCACAACTTGGAAGCCCAAGAACTCGCCGAGCACGTCGGCGTTGAGGTCGCGGGCACGTTGGGCGTTCATGAGGACTGCAGCTGCGGCACCGTCGGTCAATGGCGAGGCGTTTCCAGCGGTGACAACACCACCTGGCTTGAATGCCGGACGCAATTTGCCGAGACCTTCGGCGGTGGTTTCACCGCGGATAATGGTATCGTAGGTGACGTTGACTTCTTGGGGACCTTTGGGTCCGAAGACGGTGGCCGTCACTGGGAAGATCTCGTCGCGCAGGCGGCCTTCTTCGGTGGCTGCCCAAGCGCGTTGTTGCGATTGTGCGGCAAAGGCGTCTTGGTCTTCGCGCGCAACGCCGTAGCGCTCTGCGACGATCTCTGCGGTGGCGCCCATGGTGGTGTAGGCTTCTGGGTAGCGCGCGAGCAACTCAGGGTTGATCGAGAGCTTGTTTCCGCCCATGGGTACCATAGTCATGGATTCGCATCCGCCTGCGATACCGACATCGATATCGCCGACTTGGATGGCGCGGCCGATCTGCGCGATGGACTGGAGGCCCGACGAGCAGAAGCGGTTGGTGGTCATGCCGGGTACGGCGTCCGGCAGACCTGCGAATTGTGTGATGATACGACCGACGTTGTAGCCTTGCTCTGCTTCGGGGAAGGAGCAACCGATGACGACGTCTTCGATCTCGTTGGGGTCGAGGCCTTCAACGGCATCGACGGCTGCGCGCACGGCCAATCCACCGAGGGTGTCTGGGCGCGTGTCGCGGAACTCGCCGCGGTGCGCGCGCGTGAACGGCGTGCGCAAGGCGCTGGCAATTACGACCTTCTCAGCCATGAGTATTCTCCGAACTATTTACGTGAAGCGTGAACGCTTCCGAGTGTGTAATCATAGAAGACATGAGTGTCTGTGTAGCTTCGCGATCATGCATGCTTAGTTACGGAGCGGTTTGCCCGTTTTCAGCATGTGTTCCATACGCTGCTGCGACTTCTCCATTCCTGCGAGGCTCAAGAACGCTTCGCGCTCGAGTTCAAGCAGGCGCTCTTCGGTCACTGGCGTTGTCGACGATGTATCGCCACCGCACAGTACGTGTGCGAGTTTGCCGCCGACCACCGTGTCGTGTTCCGACGCTTGGCGGTTGAGCTTCATATCGTAGAGCAGCATCTCGATGGTCGCTTGACCCGACGGACCTGGCAGCAGGTACGTGGTTTGGCGTGGCGGACGGAAGCCCGCTTCGGCCAGACCGAGCGCCAACTGCTTGGCATCGTTCAGCACCAAGTCGCGGTTCATGGTGATCAGGTCGCCTGGACGCAAGAAGCCCAACGCACGCGCTTCTTCAGCAGACGACGAAGTCTTGGCAAGACCGATCGCCATGAAGACTTTCTTGATGAAGGGGAACGCGTCGATGTCGCGATCCATGGCGTGCTGACCGTAGAGGTTGCGCAGGAGCATGAGGTTTCCTGCACCGCCTGGAATCAAGCCCACACCCGCTTCAACAAGACCCATGAAGAGTTCCGACGACGCGACGGTCGCGTTCCCGGACATCGCGAGTTCTGCACCACCACCAAGCGCCAATCCGTGCGGCGCGGTGACCACGGGGATGGGGCTGTAGTACATGCGTTGGTTCGCATCTTGGAAGCCTTTCACAAGCGCCTCGAGCTGGTCCCACTTACCTTGGCCGATGGCGGTGAGGACTTCGAGCAGGTTCGCGCCTGCGGAGTAGGTATCGCCGTCGTGGCCGATGACCAGACCTTTGAAGTCTTTCTCTGCGATATCGAGTGCGTCGTTCATCATTTCGACGACGTTCGCATCGATGGCGTTCATCTTGGAGTGCAGTTCGAGTGCTGCGATGCCGTCGCCCATATCCCAGAGCGTTGCGCTCTGATTTTCTTTGATATTGCGCGAGGGCTCACGCTTGAGGTGCGCGATACGGATGATGCGCTCGTTCTCGGGAACGATCTTGGCGCTTTGTGTGGGGATATCCCAGTACGTATCTTTGGTGCCTTCGACATCGTAGAACGAGGTACGTCCGGCGTCGACCATATCGAGGACCCATTGTGCGGGTTCGATATCGAGGTCCTGCATGCGTTCGAGCGCTGCTTCGACACCGATGGCGTCCCAGGTCTCGAACGGTCCAAGCTCCCAGCCAAAGCCCCAGCGCAATCCGCGGTCGATGTTGACCACGTCGTCTGCGATCTCTGGGATACGGCGTGAGGAGTACGCCATGATTTCGAGGGTGCAACGCTCTGCGAACTTCGCCGCTTTATCGTCGCCATTAACGATCGCTTTGATGCGTTCGCCGACGTCCGAAATCTTACGTGCGTTGTTGATCGAATCGAGCGCAACCGGCTCGGGGTCACGGTATTCGAGCGTATCGAAATCGATGACTTGGTTGACCTTTTTGCCGTCGGGCTTGGTCACACGCTGGAAGAAGCCTTTGCGTGTTTTGGCGCCGAGGAGGCCTTTGGCCACCATGTCGTGCAGGTAGTCGGGAATATCGAAGACGTCGCGCTCTTCGTCGTGCGGGAGCGTATTGTAGCAGTTCATCGATACGGAGATGAAGGTATCGAGACCGACGACGTCTGCGGTGCGGAAGACCGCGGAGTTCGGTCGGCCCATGGGCTTTCCGAAGATGGTGTCTACTTCTTCGATGCTCATGCCGTATTCGTCGAGCAGCGAGAGGGTTTTCATCATGCCGTATACGCCGATACGGTTACCGATGAAGTTGGTGGTATCTTTACCGTAGACCACGCCTTTGCCGAGGGTTTCCTCGCCGAACTTGTGCATTTGCGCGACGAGTTCTCGGTCGGTGTCCTCACCTGCGACGAGCTCAAAGAGCTTCATGTAGCGCACGGGGTTAAAGAAGTGCGTTACCATGAAGCGTTTGCGGAACGCGGGCGAACGGCCTTCGAGCATGCCTTTGATAGACAAACCCGAGGTGTTCGAAGAGATGATCGCATCTTCGCGCGCGTATTCTTCGACTTGCGCCAAGATCTGCTGCTTGATGCTCAGCTCTTCTTTGACGACCTCGACGACCCAGTCGCATTCTGCGATGCGCGCCATGTCGTCCTCGAAGTTGCCGATCTCGATGAGGCTGGCAACATCCGGACGCACGAGCGGTGCGGGGCGTTGTTTTTTGAAGTTTTGCACTGCGCTGGCCGCAAATTTGTTGCGGAACGCTTTGCTACTGGTGTCTTCACCTTCCGCTGGATTTGGCGGAACGATGTCGAGCAACAAGCTCGGGATACCTGCGTTGGCGAGGTGGCCAGCGATGCCACTTCCCATCACGCCTGCTCCGAGAACGGCTACCTTCCGAATTTGACGCGTCATTGGTTCGAACCCCCTTGGCGACCCGAAGGTATGGAAGAAATGCGCAGTGGCTAATGACGAACCAATGCGCCGTTGTGAAAAAGTGAATGGCGATTCATTCAGTGCAATGTACGCCGTAGCACATCTAGAAAAATATTCTAAGGTCCTTTGACCTTCGGGGTGTTTTCATAGGGAAAAGCTGTAAATCAGCAGCCCTCCGCCCTCGAAGATAACCCTGTTCTGGCCGTTGCAAAGGCGCTTGGCATCAGATTTGGCGCTTAGATGCCGAAATCGTCCGATACTTTCTTCACAAAGGACGTATCGCGCAGACGGCGAAGGTAGGCTTTTTCTTTACGCGTCGCTTTTTCTTCGTGGATTTCGTAGCGGATACGATCGACCACGGCTTGTTTATCGGCGACTTCGCGCGTTTCTACCTCTTCGAGGCGAATGAGGTGTTCTCCGAATTGGCTACGCACTGGCTTCGAAATTTCACCTGGCTCGAGGCCGAGTGCCACCCGCGTATAATTCTCATCGAGATCGCCCAAGGTGAAGGTACCGACCAAGCCACCACGTGCGCGCGTTCCGTCGCTATTGATCTCGGATGCGACGTCTTCAAAGCTTCGTTCGCCGCGCAGGATCTCATCCCGCAGGGCGTCGAGTTTTTCGTAGGCTTCTTCGACCATGCGTGTCGTCGCGTTTTTGGGCAGCTGGATAAAGATGTGACTGGTCTCAAAGTAGGGCTGCTCAAATCCGTCCGGGTACCGCTCGTTGATCTTCTGGTTGATCTCTTCTTCTGTGACGGTGACATCTGCGTTTGCCTCCGCACGCAGAATTTGCATGCGCGTGAGGTAGCTGCGCATGAATTCTTTGTAATCGTCAAAGGTCACGCCTTCTTGGGCGAGCGCTTGCCGAAATTGGGTTTCGGTCATGCCCAACGAATCACGATAATTACGCACGTAATCGTTCACGTCGGCGGCCGACAACGCCATGTCTTGCTTCTTGGCTTGAGCTTCCAAAAGCTTGGCGTCGATCATGAATTCCAAGAGATCTTCTGCCACGCGTCGCTGTCCAGCTTCGGTGCGCAGTTCGCGTGGATCCACTTGGGCAGCGACCTGTAGATAAATGGGAAAAATACGCACCAAATCCGAGCGTGTAATGATCTCATCATTCACACGCGCCATGATACGATCTACCACGATCTCCTCGTCGTCAGCGTACTGAGCAAACGAGGTGCTAGACAGTAGGAGCGCAAAGATAGTACTGATAAGGACGACGCATCGTCGCATGAATATCTCCGGAGTCTGTGCGTTCAAATCATTCGCTTGCACAGCGCGATTCATTCCATCTTCCGACCTGCTAGCGCGCCTACGCCATCTTGCCAACCAAGGGATCGACGGGCGCATGACTTTGGTGTAGCTCTGAAATACGCCGCGTCGCGATCGTGTTTCTAACAACGCACCACTTTTTATCTTTCATCGCCTGCATCTATGTCTGGAGCCTCCAGTTCTCTCACCAATCGCCTTCTTGCGGGACGTTATCGTCTTGTCCGTATCGCAGGCAAGGGCGGCATGGGTGTCGTGTGGGAAGCATTCGATCAAACCCTCGACCGACGCGTCGCTATCAAGCTGGTTCTTCCCGCACATAGCGAGGACGAACACATGCAAAGGCTCGCCCGACTCGAGCGCGAACGACGCGTGCTGATCGAGCTTTCGCAACACCCAGGCATCGTCACACTCTTCGATATCCTGACCGAACCACTCGGCTACGTCATGGAATGGATCGAGGGCTACGACCTGGAATCATGGCTATATGCCAACCCCGGTCCGCGCCCCCCCGCAGTCGTCGCGAACATCTTCGGACGCATTCTTGATGCGGTTGACTACGCCCATACCAAAGGGGTCATCCACCGAGACCTGAAAAGCTCGAACATCTTCCTACAAAACCTCGGCGACCGTACCTCGGTGCGCGTCATGGACTTTGGACTCGCACGCATCGTCCAACAAGAATCCGATATCACCACAGGACGCTTGCTGCTCGGTACGCCACAATACATGGCGCCCGAACAAGTGATGGGCGAGCCGCCTACACCCCAAACCGATATCTACGCTCTTGGCGTCCTGCTCTACGAATGCCTTACCGGCGAACTCCCGCTCGAAGACCGCGGCGAATCGCCCGTCCCCATGTTGATGGACAAGGTCCGTAACGAGCTGCCATCTCCCCAAGAAAAATACCCAGCCCTTTCGGACGAACTTACCGCCGTCATCGTCAAAGCCACACGCCTTTCGCAAGACGAGCGCTACGCAAGCTGCGCCGAATTCGCCGATGCCCTCTTTCGCGCGCTCCCCCAAGACGACGAACGCAGCTCCATGCGTCTAGAAACGCGCGCACTCGGCGTAGTGCCCGACCCGCAGGAAATTTTCTCGCCGGAAGTTCACACTGCCGACACCTCCAATATCTCGCTTGCAACCCTCTACGGACACCACCAAGACTTTCAAGGGTCGCACCACGGAACGTTACTGCAAGCCGGTGGCACCAACACCACGCTGATCAACCAAGCGCCAGCTGATGCGCGCAAAGACGCTGCCATCACGCCCCAGCAACCGGTCGCGGAAAACTACGCGAAGGCGAATCTCAACGAAGATTACGACCCCGTGCTCGATGAATACAACCCGTCGTATGGCCGGCTGCCATCAAGCACCAGACTCGTGGCGGTCGCCCTTGGCGTCTTTGTACTTCTTGCGGCCTTGCTCGTGGGACTGCAGCGCAACATCTCCAAGAAACGCCTCTACGAGAGCGCATCGCAATTCGAAGGCATCCCTTGGATGATACGCGGCGATCAAGAACGACGAAATGCCTCGCTCGATGCCATGATCACCTACCGTGACATCATCGATGATTGGAACGAAGGCGACACCACGCGCATCCTCGAAGGCTACAGAGAACCGATACGCTGCTACTACAATCAATCTGGCCTCTTAAATAACGAGATTCCGCTCCAACCCCTGACGCGCACCATTCAAGGACTCCCCGCACCGCCCTTCGAGCCCAAAGACCTGTTTATTAGCAGCACCGGCCGCAACTACATCACCTTTGTAGAAAGTGGCGTCGCCGGCAAAGCAAAGCAGGATTACGTACGCGTGGTGCAACTCACACGGCGCTCCTCGAATACGCCGTGGCGCATCAGTGTCGAAGCCAATCGTAGCGCCCACGATTGCTACGATAGCTTTGATGCGCACTACCAAAAATGGCGCAACGGGCTTTCGAATAAGCCGATCCTCACCAAAGAAACGAGCGTCGCAGAGCCGTAAACACCGCGCTCCGCAAAATCAGAAAAGCTCATCGTTGTTTACGATGAGCTTTTTTCGATCTCGACCGCCTCTCTAGGCGCACATTGACAACTTACCCAGTGACGCGTGCAACGCGCATGCGCTCGAGTTGCAGAAAGTAATTTTCTGCGTCTTGCAGCTGCTGATCGTACGAGGGTAGGTCTTGGCCGTGGATCTTACGGCAGAAATGGTAAAGTTCCGGCTGTCCGTAGGGCTTGCTGAGCGCGTGACGAATTTTTGCGTGCGGAATCTCGATGTTTTCCATCGATGGCGGATCGTGACGACGTTTCTCATCGATGAGCTCGATATCAAAGGCGTCGTCAAAATCGCCGGCGTTTGCCGCACGTTCGTTCACCTGCGCCACACCGAAAATACGCGAAATAAGCTTCGGTACAGACGCGTGATCGACCACGTTGCGCAGGATGTGGCCACGCTTGACCAAGGGACCGATCAACATGCCGGGTACGCGAAAGCCGAGTTGGTCAAAACCTTCGGATGCGTAGGCGTCATGCTCTACTTTGGGTGGTTTGACGTGATCGTAGAATCCGCCGTGCTCATCATAATAGACGAGCATCAGGGTGCGCTCCCACTGCGGAGATTTACGGACGGCCTCATAAATGGAGGACAGGAAACTTTCGCCCAAACGCACATCTTGGGGCGGGTGATCGTCGTTCAGGCTGTAATCTGGCTCTACAATCGAAACGTTGGGAAGGGTGCCGTTTTCGCAGTCCTCAAAAAAGCGATCTAAGGCACGCACACGCAGGCCCAGTCCCGGGTATTTGGGATCCGTCCTTTTCTTCTGGAAGTCGTCAACCGTCAGACCAAAATAGAATAACGGTTGATATGCGTAGAGCCCCACGGTGTATCCATGATCGCGCACCATGGAGTAATAAGGCGTGCGCGCCTGCAAAGCCGCACTGTTATCTTTAAGACCGGTCGAGGTCGCAGCCAATGAGTAGAAGCGGTTAGGCCATGTGGGTCCTAAGACGCTGCAGAACCATTTTTCACACAGGGTGAAATTATCTGCCAAGCTGTACAGAATCGGCTTCTGTTCGCGCTTGTAATAGCCCATGACCCAGCCAATGCGCTTGGCGAACTCGCTTTCGAAAACCTCGTCCGTATAGAGTTCTTGGTACTTCTCGTTGTACGCTTCGCCGTCCTTGGGGCGCAGCCCATATCGATCGCGGATCTCTTTCTTAAATACGATGTCTAAGTACTTGTGCAGATCACCGTTGCCTTTGACACCCATCACCTTTTCGTACTCGGTGACAAAGCCGTCATTTGCACCGTTGTTCCATTGGCGGTGTACCTGATCCCACATGTGCGGTGGGTCGGGATCGATCAGATATTCACCGTCGAGCCATTCGGCGGCGATGCTTGTGCCATCTTGCAGCAAGTTGAAGGCGCCTGACGGCATCACTTCGATGTCTTTGCCTTCTTCGGCGCCGTAGGAATAGAAATAATGGTCAAAGGAGCGGTTTTCCATCTGCACGATGACGACATTGTCTATGTAGTCGAGCGGGCTGCTTCCATCGCGGCGCATGGGATTGAGCGTTCCGTTCGTGCTTCCCCCATAGGTTGGGCCGCTGTCGTCGGCGCATGCTGCGATATTTGGGCCGAGCATCGCTACACTCGCAGCGGCGGCGGCGCCCTTCAAAAACTCTCGTCGATCCACGCCTTTTTTAGGCTGGTTTTTCGATGACGAATGATCTGAGCTCATCGTCTTCCCCCTCAATGGTTATGTGTTTTCTACGGCGCGGGTCACTTCGCGACGTCGAAACGCACCGGATGTTCGTTGCGCCACGATCATTATCGGAACCACGCGTTCGATGCAAGCAGACACGAAACATCGCTCACCGCATACGCACGTAACGCCTCGTGCGTGATTTCTCGGTCAAAGTGCATTAGCAAGCGCGCACACACCCTTCGATGCACGATCTATTTTTGCGCTCCCACGAGCGACGTTACCCACGCGCATCTATTGAGAGGAGAGGATCTATGACCGATACGCTCACGCTTTCAAAGCTTATCGCACGCGCAGAACAGGGCGCTTACGATCTTTACGCCGGCGAATTGACGCCACACCGGAGCTGCGGAATCTCCCTCGCCGAACTGTATGGAAAAAACACCGCACCCTACCAGTCACTGCGACGCGGAGGCATCACCGGACATGGACAATGCGGTGCGATCAAAGCCGGTGAACTCCTGCTGGGTGAAATCTTTGGCGATCCCGACCCCACAGGCCCCGTCACCGATACGCTGCGCAGCGCGATTTTGCGCTATCAAGAGCTCTGGCAAGAGCGCGTAGATAAAGGGAATAGCTCATCGATCATCTGCAACGATCTGACCGGACAATTCTCAGACTTCCGCTCGCTTGAACGCCACGCTTTCTGCACGCAGCTTGCAGCCACTGTCAGTGGATGTATCGCCCAAACCTTGCATGAGCACGGCATCGCACCGGAGCTCCACCTTCCAGCAGAAGTGCTCGAAGCCCGAAAAAGCGCGCTTTGAGCAAATTTGACACAACAACGAGCGGCGACCCTAAGCAACGATTTCGAAAGCAGGGCGCTTCAAGCTTGACGAAAGCTCCATTATTTTACATTGCGTAACATACTCGAATTTGGCTCAACCTCTGGGGAAGATCACCATGAAAACAAGAATCACGGAATTGCTGGGCATTGAGTATCCCATCATCGGCTTTACACCGTCGCACGAAGTCGCCGCCGCGATCACGCGCGCCGGAGGCATGGGCGTCCTTGGCGCGGTACGCTTTTCGAACGTCGAAGAGCTCGAAGAAAGCCTCGACTATATGGAAGCCAATACCGACGGCAAACCGTGGGGTCTCGATATCGTTATGCCGATGCAGTACGTCGGCGATGACAATATGAGCAATCTCCACGAAATGATCCCAGAGCAGCATAAAGCCTTCGTCGAAGATGTGCTGCAACGCTTCGGTGTGCCAGAGCTTCCAGACGATGTAGAAAAACCCGAAGGCATCACCGCGTGGATGCACTCCTTTGCACGCGCGCAAGTCGAAGCAGCTTTTAAACGCCCCATCAAATTGCTCGTCAACGCCCTGGGTGCCCCACCCAAAGATATCGTCGATCGCGCACACGAACACGGCATCTACGTCGGCGCGCTCGCCGGTACGCCCAAACACGCCCAAGCGCACATCGACAACGACGTCGACTTTATCATCGCACAAGGACACGAAGCCGGCGGACACACCGGTGAGGTAACCACCATGGTCCTCGTGCCAGAAGTCGTCGACGTCGCAGGCGATCGTCCCGTCCTCGCAGCTGGCGGTATCGGCTCCGGACGACAACTCGCCGCAGCCCTCGCACTCGGCGCAGAAGGCGTCTGGATGGGGTCATACTGGTTGACCTCCAAAGAATTCCAGCTCGAACCCCACGCACCGGGCAAAGGCTACTCGATCGTCAAAGACAAGATGTTCAAAGCAACATCGTCCGATACCGTGCGCTCGCGCGTCATCAGCGGAAAACCCGCGCGCATGCTCCGCACCCCATGGACCGAAGCTTGGGAAGCCAAAGACTCGCCAGGCACCCTGCCCATGCCGCTGCAAGGATTGCTCGTCGCAGAAGCCGAAGCGCGCGTGCGACACTTCCAAAACGAAGAATGCTTGGGTAGCCCCGTCGGACAGATCGTCGGACGGATGAACGAAGAGAAACCCGTCAAGCAACTCATCGATGAGATCATGGAAGAAGCGTACAAAGTCCAAGAACGACTGCAGAAAATCGCTGCGAAATAAGTCCTTCCTATCGCTTCGAAAAAGAAAAACAGCGCCGCTTTCCGGCGCTGTGTCGTTTTTGCACCCCGCAAATCAACGCGCCAATGCCTCACGAAAACACAATTGCACACACTGCGTTTCGACAAATGCGCTCGCCTGTGCTTGACCCATAAAAACCACCTCCCTCCGACCCCCCCAAATGCCCATGTTCGGAAGACAACGACCGCGCATCATCCTCAAATCCGAAAAAGATATCCAAGGCATGCGCATCGCCGGAAAAAAAGCCGCCGAATGCCTCACTTGGCTCGTCTCGCAAGTCACCCCAGGCATGAGCACCCAAGATATCGACGACCTGCAACGGCAATTCGCCGAACGCGAAGGCGTCAAACTCGCACAACTTGGCTATAACGGCTTCCCCAAAAGCGTCTGCACCTCCATCAACGAAGTCATCTGCCACGGCATCCCCTCCTCCAATGCCATCCTGAAAGAAGGCGATGTCATCGGTATCGACGTCACCCTCATTGTCGATGGATATTACGGCGATACCTGCAGCACCACGGGGGTTGGCAAAATCGACGAAGACTCCATGCGCCTGCTGGTCGTCACCGCAGAATGTACGCGCAAAGGCATCGAAGCAGCGAAGCCAGGCAATCACCTCGGCGATATCGGCCACGCCATTCAATCCATCGCCGAACCCAGAGGGTTCTCGGTCGTACGAGACTTTGTGGGACACGGCATCGGCCGTCGCTTTCACGAAGAACCCCAAGTACTGCACTACGGCCAGCCAGGGCGCGGCACACGCCTGCGCTCCGGCATGACCTTCACGGTCGAACCTATGATCAACCAAGGCACCTGGCGCTCCAAAGTGCTCGAAGACGGCTGGACCGCCGTCACCCAAGACGGACTACGTTCCGCACAATTTGAACATACCATCGCGTTGACGGACAATGGCGTCGAAATCCTCACCGTCCAAAATGACCAAGGCCTGTGGGAAGTTCCAGGACACCCCAACCTTGATATGCAGCTGCTCTAAAAAGAGGCGTCATCCATGACGATCCATCAACGCCCCACCTTCGAAATGACCAACTTCCACGGTGCGTTGACCGTATCGTCCACCATGCGAAACTTCTTCTCCGTGGTTGAGCGTGTGGCGCAAACCGATTCCACCGTACTCATCCGCGGAGAAACAGGTACCGGCAAAGAACTCATCGCACGCGCCATCCATAACCTATCGGAGCGTGCAAACGGACCTTTTAAAGCCGTAAACTGCGCCACACTCACGCCCGAGCTGCTCGCCTCCGAGCTCTTTGGTCACGTGCGCGGCGCGTTCACCGGCGCCATCAAAGATCGTAAAGGACTGTTCTCACTTGCGCATAACGGCACCATCTTCCTCGACGAAATCGCAGAGCTCCCGCTCGATATCCAAGCGAGACTCCTGCGCGTCCTGCAAGAGCGCACCTTTGTGCCGCTTGGCGGCACCGACCCCGTCCACGTGAACGTACGCCTGCTTTCAGCCACACACCAAGCGCTGCGCGGCCTGGTCGAAGCACGACGCTTCCGCGAAGATCTCATGTACCGCATCCGCGTCGTACCGCTGTACCTTCCGCGCCTGGTAGAACGTGAAGGCGATATCGAAGCGCTCACATGGCACTTCATCGACGAATTCAACCAAACAAGTAAACGCCAAATCCAAGGCATCGAAGAAAAAGCACTCCAAGCACTCCTGCAATATACTTGGCCAGGAAACATCCGAGAGCTGCGCAACGTCATCGAATACGCCTTCGCCATCGGCGTCGGCGATACGCTGACCATCGACGAGCTCACACCCGAACTGCGCCAAGAAGGGCATAAATCCCTACCGCACGCCCACTTTCCCGCCTTGCCTGCAAACGCCAGCGAACGCGAACGCATCCTCCACGCCCTCGCCATCAGCAACGACCGACGCGATCAAGCAGCAGAAATTCTCGGCATCAGTAGATCCACCCTTTGGCGTAAAATGCGCGAACATAAACTCTCGTGATTTCCAACATTTCGATCACAAACACGAGCATCACTCGCGTTTTAAACAACTGTATACATTAGGAAATTGCCACATTTCACCCTTGACGCTCGCATCCAAGGGTTTACACCCACCATATTGCTATTCATCACGTACACGAGGTTTGATGATGTTGTCTTCACATCGCAGCTGGCTGCCTGCGCTTCTGATGATCTGTGGGTTGAGCGCACCCGCCTACGCACAGCATCAACCGACCGACGATGCGCCAACGCACATCGATGCGCCCTCATCGCAAGCGCAACCGATGAGTTTTGAGCAAGCACTGCACCACCTGCGTGGAGAGGATCAGAACGTGCGCGCAGCGCATGCCGCCGTGCAACGTGCAGAGGCCGAACGCAAAGTGATGTTCGGAAAATTCTTCCCTGAAGCGAGTGTCCGCGCGCGCGCAATCCGCATGGATGCCCCCATCGAGCTCACCCTCGACCCTGTGCGCGACCGCCTCGAATCACTCCCCATCCCGCTGCCGCCGGCCTTCATCCCCGACTTCCGCTACGAGATCCAACGCCAAGGATTTTTCTCGGTGACCTTGGACGCACAAATGCCCCTCTTCACCGGTGGTCGACTCATGGCAGGACTGCGGGCAGCCGACCTCGCCATCGAGGCCTCCGCTTTCGAAGCACAAGAAGCCCTCGACGCTGGAACCACCGAGCTCGTAAAGCGCTACTTCGGCGCGCGCATGGCCGATGAAGCCTACAACGTGCGTAAACAAACCGCCGATAGTCTGAAACTCCACGCCCAAAACGCCCAACGCCTCGAAGAAGAAGGCCAAATCTCGCGCGCAGAACGCCTACGCGCAGAAGTCGCCTACGCCGAAGCACAAATGGAACTAGAATCCGCAGAACGCCAACAACGCCTGACCAAAGAAGCGCTGCGCACGCTTCTTTCCCAAGACGTGGAAATCGAGCCCACAAGCAACTTCTTCGAAGTCCCATACGCTCCGAATCTGCAAGAGCTTCAGCAAACCGCCCTCGAACATAACCCCAAATTCCAAGCAGGCTCCATCGGTCAACGACGTGCGCACGAAGCCGTCCGCGCTGTACGCGGAGAGTTCTCGCCCACCCTTGGCGCATTCGCGCTCGTCGAAATCTACCGCGGTGACCTCACCGTCCTCGACCCTGCATGGGCCATCGGCCTTCAGCTCGAATGGAACATCTTCCAAGGTGCGCAACGCTTCCATAAGCTCGATGCCGCCAAAGCTCTAGAACAAGAAGTCGCGCTGAAAGTTGGGCGAGCGTCGCAAGATATCCCGCTTCTCGTCGAACAAAAACACCAAGCCTATACCGAAGCGCTCTCCCAACTACGCCAATTCCAACGTACCCAAGAATTGGCTGAGGAAAGCGTTTACGCGCAAACCCGCGCCTTCGAAGCAGGCATGGCCACCTCCCTTGATGTCGTCGACGCCGAACTCACCCTCTCACGCGTCAACCTCGGCATTCTCAACGCCCTCTACAAATCCAACGTCGCATACGCAGAGCTCATGGAAGCCGTCGGCCAAAGCGCCCACCTGCTCGACATGATCCAACACCCCACCTCCAACGTGCACCCAGAGGTTTCGCCATGAAGCGTATCTCACAAGTCTTTGCCTCCGTGATCCTCCTTGGCAGCCTCAACGCCTGCACCGCGCTCGACGCACCGCCCGAACTCCTGCAAGGACAAGTCGAAGTCAAACGCGTCAACGTCTCCTCAAAAGTCCCCGGCCGTGTGGAAGAACTGCTGGTCTACGAAGGACAAGAAATCGAAGCAGGACAAGCAGTCGCACAACTGAGTAGCGACGAGATCGAAGCCAAACTCTCCCAAGTCGATGCAGCCATCGCCGCAGCCAAAGCCCAAGAAAATAAAGCCGAAACCGGCGCGCGCGATGAAGAAATCCGCGCAGCGCGCGCAAACTGGGAACGCGCCAAAGCCGGCGCTGACCTTGCGCAAAGCACCTACGAACGCGTAGAAAACCTCTACGCAGATGGCGTGGTCCCCGCACAAAAACGCGACGAAGCACAAGCCCAATTCCGCGCATCCAAAATGCTCGCCGATGCCGCACGCGCACAATACGATATGGCACGCGCAGGCGCACGATCCGAAGATAAAGAAGCCGCCTCCGCACTCGTACGACAAGCCGAAGGCGGACGCGCAGAAGTCGAAGCCTACTTGGCCGAAACCAAAGTCAAATCCCCCATCGCAGGCGAAGTCGCAGCGCAGATCGTCGAAACCGGAGAACTCGTCTCCGCAGGCCTGCCCATCATCGTCGTCGCAGACCTGAAAGATGCATGGGTCAGCTTCCAAGTGCGCGAAGATCGACTCGACGGCCTGACCAAAGATGCAGAATTTAACGCGCGGGTTCCAGCGCTGGGCGACAAGGAAATCACCTTAAAAATTAGCTATATCGCCGCCATGGGTGACTTTGCGACCTGGCGCTCCACACGCGCCTCCGGTGGATACGACCTCAAAACCTTTGAAGTGCGCGCACGCCCCCTTGAGCCCGTCGAAGGCCTGCGCCCAGGAATGAGCGTCATCGTCCCCGTCGCAAACCTCCCCAACGCGAAAAAACCATGACCGCCAACGCAAAAAAATACCCGCTACGCGCTGGGTTCCAACGCGAATGGCAGCGTGTCAGAAGCCGCCCCCTCTACCTCCTGCTCCTCCTCATCCTGCCGCTCGCAGGTTGGGGCATTTTGGCCGCCACCTTCTACGAAGGCGTGCCAAGAAATATGCCCATCGCCATCATCGATCACGACAACTCTGCGTTCAGTAGAGAACTCATCCGATCGATCGATGCCACATCCACCATGCAGGTCGCAGCGTACGCCATGTCGCCACAAGAAGGCGAAGACCTGATGAAACAAGGCGACGTCTACGCCGTCGTGCTCCTAGAAAAAGACCTCGAACGCGAAATCATCCGAGGAAACTCACCGCCCGTGGTCATTTTCTATAACGCCCAATGGATGCTGCCCACCAACCTCATCGTCAAAGATCTGCGCACAGTCTTTGGGACCGTCTCCGCCGTCACCAACGTCAAACGGCGTGTCGCCGCAGGAGAAACCCTCTACCAAGCCGCGCGCACCTCGGAACCGATCCGCTTTGAAATGCGGGCGCTGCACAACCCAGAACTCGATTACAGCTCTTTTCTCATGCCCGCCCTCCTCGGCGCCATGATGCATATCTTTGTCACGCTGATGACCATCCACGCCATCGGCACAGAGCTCAAACACCGCACGGTTAAGGACTGGCTCGCGGTCAACAACGGCCGTATTCTACGCGCCCTGTTCACCAAGCTAACCCCTTATTTCTTCTGGTATTTTTTGCTCGGTGCGAGCATTTTTCACATCACTTATGGGCCGTTGGGCGTGCCGTTTAGAGGAACGCCCGCCGTGCTCATTGGCGGTTATGCCCTCCTCTGCCTTGCCTACACCGGCCTCGGCGTGTTGCTCATCTCCGCCACGGCAAATCTGCGACTCGCCACCAGCCTTGCAAGCTTTATCACCGGACCGGCGTTCGCCTTCGCGGGCATTACCTTTCCAGTGATCGCCATGCCCACCGCTGCAAAAATATGGGCGCTCGCACTCCCATTGACGCATTTCTCTACCGTGGTGACCCAACAAGGCGTCGCAGGCTATCCCAGCCGCGCCTCCTTGCCGGCGTTGCAATGGCTCGCCATCGCCTCGGTGGTGCTGTGGCTCCTCGCCACACCGCTGCTGCGCATGGTCACGCGTAACCCGAACAAATGGGGGCGCGTATGAAAACCATCCTCCGCAGCTTCCTCCACGAATTTCGTAGTATCTTCACCAACGTAGGCACACTCGTTGTCCTTGGACTTGCCGCGCTCATCTACGGATTTTTCTATCCGTTGCCGTACCAGCCGCAAGTCGCCGAAGATCTACCCGTGGTCGTCGTCGACGGCGATCGGTCCGCGATGAGCCGCATGCTCATCCAGTTCGCCGACGCCACACCCCAAGTAGCGATTCAAAACATCGTTTATACGGAGGCCGACGCTGAACATGAACTCGCCATGGGCAAAGCGCTGGGCGTGTTGGTCATCCCGCCCAATTTTGAGCGAGACATTCTGCGCTCAGAGCGCGTGTTCGTCGGCATTTACGGCGATGCGAGCTATTTTTTGGCCTACAGCCAAATCGCATCAGGTTTGGCCACGGCGACAGGCACCCTGTCCGCCGGCATCGAAATTCGACGGCTTCAATCCGCCGGCTATACCGAAGCCTCCGCCTTCGATCGGCGCGACCCCCTGCCCGTCCGCCTAGCCCCCCTTTACAACGAAACCACAGGTTACGGTCACTACGTGGTGCCCGCCGTGCTGATATTGATCCTGCAGCAAACCTTGCTTGTAGGAATCGGCATGCTCAGCGGCACGCGGCGCGAAACCGAGGGTCGAGGATTTTTGACGCGCAAAGAGGAAGCGTCGCTGCCCAAACGTGCGGGACACAACCTTTGCGTATTGGTCGGGCGCGCGCTGACCTACCTGTGCCTCTACGCCGTCCACGTCTGCATTTACCTCTTTGTGCTTTACCGCGTGTATGATTTCCCGCAGCGGGGCCACCTAGGGGATATTTTTTTGTTTCTTCTGCCTTTTGTGTTGGCCACCACCTTTTTGGGCATCACCATCTCGACGCTCTTTCGAGAGCGTGAGACTTCCATTCAAATTCTTTTGTTCAGCTCCATGCCTGCGATTTTCATCTCAGGATTCGCATGGCCACCCGAAGCCATTCCCACATGGATTCAAAAGATGGCGCTGGCGCTTCCGAGCACCTCCGCCATCGATGGCTACGTACGCCTCAATCACCTTGGCGCTTCGTTCTACCAGATCAAAGAAGCGTGGTTTGCGTTGTGGATTTTGGCCGCGATCTATCTTGCCACAGCGCTTTTGGCCGCAGCCTTCGGGCCGAAAGGACGCGCGCGCACCGAGCAGGATCTGCCCGCGTTTGCGGACAACGCCGACGTGGTGACCGTCAAGGGCTAAGCTAACGTTAGAACAACGCGCACCGAAGCCCCGCGCCGATCGGATCTCCCCGCCTTCGAAGATCGCAACGCCGTCCGCACACGACGGACGAGCGCACGATGCTGTTGGAGTGACGACGAGATCCACGAATCTCTCTTGCCAAGGACACCCATGAAACGCTGGCCCATCTCGATCGCCCTTCTTGTAAGCACGCTCCTGATGATGAGCTGCACCAAGAAATCTGCTGATACACCGGCGCAAACCGCCGGCGATCATCTCAACGACGCACAAACTGCAGATCGTGTCGCCGCAGCAACGCACGAAGCCGTCCGCTTAGATGAAGTGGTGGTGCACACCGCATGGCTTGCTCGCTACCTCGACCACCCAGACCTCGTCACCCTACACATCGGCGACGACCGCGATGCTTGGACCCAAGCGCACCTACCAGGACAAGTGTACATTCCGTTTGACGACATCGTTGTCGGCTCCATGGAAGAAGGCTTCGATCTGCCCGATTTGGATACGCTGCGCGGCGTTTTTGAAGCTGCCGGTGTGGGTGATGACCGCGTGGTCGTGCTCACGGGTGATATGGACGGTCTTATGGCCTCCCGCGCCTTCTACTCTCTTGAAGTGTTAGGGCTTAAAGGACGCGTCGCAGTGCTGAACGGCGGCATGCAACAATGGAAAGACGAGGAACGAGCGTTGGTTCAAGAGATCGCGAAGCCCAGACCGGGAAAGATCACAGCCGATGTTGACCGAACCATCGTCGTGGATGCATCCGACGTGGCATCGTTGCTCGAAAATCCACGATACCAACTTGTCGATGCTCGTCCGAACGAGGAATTTACTGGGCAGACGCCAGGAAAATCTATTGCGCGCGGTGGACACATTCCCTGGGCGATCAATATTTTTTGGAAGGACACCCTCGTACAAAAGGACCGACCGCTCATCGTAGCGATCGACGAGTTGAAGGCGCACTACGCCGATGCTGGGGTCAAAGAGGACACGACCATCGTCGCCTATTGCAGGACCGGCATGCAAGGAAGCTTTGGCTATCTGCTTGCGCGCATGCAAGGTCGCGATGCCAAGCTTTACGACGGCAGTTATCTCGATTGGAGCAGCGATCCTGCGCGTCCAGTCTCCACGGGCGAGATGTCTGCAGACTAAGCAGCAGCACTAGCGCCAAAAATAGAAAGCGCCGGCACGATCGTGCCGGCGCTTGATTTCTAGGCAGTCGTTAACAGAGGCCGTTCCAATCGAGCATACCGCCGCGCAACGACACCACGTTATCGAATCCCTCGCCTTGCATCCAAAGTGCCGCGCGGCCAGAACGGCCACCCGATCGGCAGATGATAACAATGGGTTCGTTCTTATCCCACGCTTTGGAGGCTTCGGGCACCGTCGCAAGAGGCGCATGCTCTGTGTTCGGAAGGATGTCCATTTCGCCTACAAGCTCTTTGCTTTCACGCACATCTACGCGTCGAATGTCTGGAGAAAGGGCTTTGAGTTCTTCGACCGTGATCTCCCAAAAACCCGCGGGATGTTTGGTCGCACTTGGAAAACTGTCAGATAAAGCCATCCTGTCTCTCCTTTCTCTTTGAATCTTTTAAAACGCTGTACAGCCGATGCCGTTAAGCATCCACCGACTGCTCAGCACGCAAAACCGCTCGGTCCGCGCTCCATAGGGGCGATACAACACGATGCAAAAGCATGCCAGCAACCATTGCCACCACAAAGAGCAGAACGTCTGGTTTTCCTGTAACCACCGAGGTCACAGCCGGTCCAGGACAATAGCCCATCAGACCCCAACCTACACCGAACATCGCCGACCCAGTGATCAACGAAGGGGTGATGTCGCTACGGTCAGGAATGTCGAACGCGCTCGCAAACAAGGGGTGCTCCCATCCGCGCAAACGGCGAAACACAACGAACGCAACCAAAATACCGCCGCCCATGACCCCCATCAACGACGGGTCCCACGCACCAAAGAAGTTCAGAAAACCAACTACTTTGGTCGGCATGGTCATGCCAGAAACAGCCAAACCTACACTGAATAGCGCGCCCGCAATGAACGAGCTGATCGAAAGCTTCGCATTCATACCGACCACCCCCAAACATGATGGGTAACGTAGACCGTGACGATGCCCGCAGCCATAAAGCTCAAGACCGCCACCAACGAGCGCACAGACAAACGGCTCAAACCGCAAATCCCATGACCGCTCGTGCAACCTGAGCCCAAACGCGTGCCAAAGCCCACGAGCAGACCCGCCGTCACAACCACCACCGTGGAGCGCTCAAGCGGTGCGCCAAAAAACTCCGGACGTATCAAATACATCACGAGCCCACCCACGACCATGCCGATCAGAAACAGCGCGCGCCACGAGCGCTCCGCCGCTTCGGACTGAAATAAGCCCGCAACAATGCCGCTAATCCCCGCGATCCTCCCACTCGTCAGTAAGAGTACCACCGTCGAAAGCCCAATAATTAGGCCTCCAACCAATCCGAACATCAAGCCTTGCCACATTCCACTACTCCGGAAGTAAACAATAAAGATTCTCGCTTATATACACCGCAAAGTGCCCAAGCGAATACTTGTTATGCATCCTAACGAAGCAAAAATCAGGCCAAGTGAGAGCTGTCCGTGTACAACGCGCTTTGGTCGCAGACGTCGGCTCCTAGACACATCATTTGAAACGCGCGTTGCAACGTCGCGCGCTGCATGAAACGAACCGTCTCAGCGTGAACGATCAAAAAGCTGTTGCTGAGACGAAGAGCTCACGCGAAAATCTAAAATCGTCTCGACCAAGCGGCGCTCAAGCATCCGACGCGGCACCTGGGCATCCATCGCCGCGCGCACCTCAGGTGAAACGAAAACACGAATCTTTTTAACAACTTTCACAAAATCACTCGCGATCCCACGCACGATTTGTGACCGTTGCGCTAGCGGCTCAATCGCCCCGTCGCGTACCACATCGATCGGCTCCACATGATCCTTGTCGCGCGGTGGTGTGTCGATGAGCAATTCCCATAAATGAAGCGGACGTCCAATCACCGCCTCAATCACCTTGCACAGTTCTCTACGTAATAGGTCAAGATCTTGCCGCTCCAGCACATAAATACGATCATACGCGGTGCGGAGCGAAGGATCGGAATAAGCCAAGGTCAACGTGAGAATGCGCTTATAAAGTTTGCGTTGGCCTCCTGTGAGTGCAGACAGCAACGCAGGCGCCGCGCCCTCGCTGGGCGCATCTGCGCGCATCGCCGCTAAAAAAGCATCGTCGTCTTGGCCGAGGATACGCTCGACCAACGTCTCCTGCTCCCACGTGCGATGCCGACGCACATCGCGCAACGCTTCCTCTACCATCGCCGCCACCGCGCGCGCGGTGTGATGCCAATACCCCTCAGAAAACATCGCATAACGCGCGAAAACAAAAGTCTCCGCCGCCATGCGACCATTCATGCTCAACGCGATCCGATCCTCGTTCGGATGCACAACCAACGTGCTCAACATGCGCTGACGATCGAACTGCTCTCCAAAAGGAAGACCCATATGATACGCATCGCGCTCTAGATAATCGGACTTATCCGCATCGATGCCCGACGACAAAATACTCGCCACAAGCCTGCGTTCAGGCCTTCTGTGCGACGATGCCGGCGTCGCGATCAGCCCGACGACCTCGTCAGCCGTCACATCAAAATGCGCTTCGATAACCGAGGCCAACGAACGCGCGGCACGCCCGTACTTGAAACGCCCGAATATCAAGTCCGCCGCCAGCTCCTCGTGACGCGGCATCTCGATGTCCCCCACATGCGATGCCTCTAAATTATGCGCATAGGGATAATGACCAAGATCGTGGAGCAACGCGCCAAGAAGACAAACCTGCAGATCCGCGTCCGTCAGCGATTTCGATAAAGGATCACGCTGCAGCGCGCGCAAATACTCCAGCGCCACACCATACACACCGATCGAATGCTCAAACCGCGTATGTGTCGCGCCTGGATAAATCAGCGAGATCGGACCCAGCTGCTTCACCCTGCGCAATCGTTGAAAAACTGGGTGATCGATCACCGCCAAGACGCGTGAAGTCACCGCAACGTCACGCCGCGGAGGTAACCGCACAGCTTCCGTGTCCGATGAAAATTCCTTTAAATTACGCATCTTAATCTCCTACATCGCCACACTTCCATCCTCGCCCCTAAGCTTAACACCGTTCGTTGACCGAATTTGTCCACATCGACAAATATCCGACCCTTCGGTGCGCGCCCCCTTCGCGCACTCAAATCGCTGTGCAGATCGTGATTTTTTGTGCCATTTCGCTTCAATCTGCACGCCACGTGCATAAGTGTAATTGCAAATCGTTTTTTCTGCTAATGGCTCGCGCTCCCCGACCGGTGACTGTTGGCCGGTGTCTATGTGAGGTGGACATCATGACTGATCAATTTGTACTAGGTCTTATTCAATTGCCCGCGAATGCGGACGATCGCGACGCACTGCCGGAAGCCGAAACACGCATTCGCGAAGCAGCAAAACAAGGCGCACAAATCATGGTGCTGCCAGAGCTCTTCCGTGCGCCCTACTTCCCCCAACAAATGACCCCTGATCACCACCGCTACGCGGAAGCGATCCCAGGGCCCACCACCGATCGCCTAGGCGCGCTGGCCAAGGAGCTCTCGGTCGTCATCATCGCCTCGCTTTACGAAGAAGCGGCCCCAGGCCTCTACTTCAATACCGCCGCCGTACTCGACGCCGACGGAAGCTATCTTGGCAAATACCGCAAGATGCACATCCCCGACGACCCGCTCTTCTACGAAAAATTCTACTTCACACCAGGCGATAACGACGGCGATAACTACCCCGTCTTCCATACCCAATACGCCAAAATCGGCGTGCTGATCTGCTGGGACCAATGGTTCCCCGAAGCCGCACGCCTGAGCGCCATGAACGGCGCAGAATTGCTCGTCTACCCCACCGCCATCGCCACCATCGAAGAAGAAGGCGCCGCACAACACGCGATGCAAAAAGACGCATGGCGCACCGCACAACGTGCACACGCCATCTCGAACGGCATCTACGTCGCCGCCGTCAACCGCGCGGGTACCGAAGGCGAACTCGATTTCTGGGGCGGATCCTTTGCGTGCGGCCCTCAGGGCGAAATCCTTGAAGAAGCAGGCAGCAGCGGCAACGAAACCCTCATCGTCCCCTGCGAACGCCAACGCATCGAAGATACCCGCCACTGGTGGCCCTACTTCCGCGACCGACGTGTCGATTCCTACGGACCTCTGCTCCAACGTTGGGGGAAAAACTGATGACCCAAACCGCTGCGCCAACCTACTGGATGCCGCCTGAATGGCATCACCAAGAAGCCACCTTCTTTACCTGGCCGCATGACGCATCCATCTGGCGCGGCTTGCACTCAGAATGCGAAATTGCGTTCGCGCAGATCATCGCTCACCTGAGCACCGTTCAGCCCGTGGTCCTCAACGTACCCGATCACGCATGGGAACAACGCGCCCTCAACGCCATCGCGCGTGAAAACGGCGTCCTTGAGCGCATCACCATCTTGCACATCCCATCGAACGACGTGTGGTGCCGCGATCATGGCCCGACCGTGGTCTTCGAAGGCGGGGGCGATGGAAAACAAGAGCGGGGCCAACGCGTTTTCCTAGACTGGATCTTCAATGCATGGGGCGAAAAATATCCAGCAAACCACGACGATCAGATCGCGCGCACCATGGCGCAAAAGCTTGGCTTTCCGTCTATGCGCGTACCGCTTGTTCTGGAAGGCGGCGCCATCGAAACCAACGGCGATGGGGATCTGCTGACCACAGAGAGTGTGCTGCAAAACCCGAACCGTAACCCCGAACTCTCGCAAGCCGAACTCGAGGCACAGCTACGCCACTTCCTTGGCGTATCGCGCATTCACTGGCTCGGCGATGGTCTCACCGGCGACGACACGGACGGACATATCGACGATCTGACACGCTTTTGTGATGCGAGAACCATCGTCACCGTGCTTCCCGAAGACGCAGGTCACCACGACCATCGCGCGCTTCAAGAAAACTTCCGCAGACTCCAAGAAGCAGAGCCCGCACGCGGCGGACAATTCCAAATCCACGCACTGCCCATGCCAGAACCCGTGCGCTATCAAGAGGAAATCCTGCCCGCGAGCTACGCGAACTTCCTCATTGCCAACAAGATGGTGCTCGTGCCTACCTTTGCGCAACCGAGCGACGACAAAGCACTAGGCATTCTGCAAGAACTCTTTGCAGATCGGCGCGTTGTAGGCATCGACTCCAGAGCATTGGTCTCGCAGTACGGCGCCATTCACTGCATCTCGCAACAGCTTCCAGCAGCCGAAGATCGGCACAGCTGATGCCATCAAAGCGCAAGGATGGCGCCAGAATTACACTCCTTCCTTGCATTGCACGCCGGTTGCATGCACGCTGAGGTTGCTCGAAACAGCCTCTACGTTCTTATGCACATGTATGCAGCATGTGCTTAAGATCCTTAGTTTCCCGTGCGAGAGATCCATGGCGATTCCTAAAAATATTGTCCTTCAGCTCGAACACGAACACCGTCTGGTCGAAAACATCATCAACGATATGCGCGAAGCCATCGACCAAGTGTTGCGCGAAGAGCGTGCCGCTGGCGATCTACGCCATACCTTCGACGAATTCAGCGCCATCGCCGATGACGAGCTCTACGGACACTTCGACCGCGAAGAACAAGTGCTCTTCCCGTTCTTATTAGAGAACTTCCCCGACGCCAAAGACGCGATACGCCGCCTAGAACACGGTCACGACCGTATGTGCGGCGCGTTGAGCCGCATGCAGCGTCTGCTCGCCCAAGATGAAGCCGCGATCGAAAACAACTTCGATACCATCATGATGCTCTTTGCGCGCTTCGATGCCAATTTCACCCAGCACGTAGAACAAGAGCGCGAGCTGTTGAGCGCCATGAGCCGACGCCTCAACCCAGAGCAGCTCAAAACCTTGGCAGCCATGCTCCAAGAAATCTGAACGTCCCTCGCGCGTATTTACGCGCTCCGAGACGCGCGCTCTTCCCAAATTCGTGCCATCGCGCTCTGGAGATCGTCGATCGCCGGACGCACCACGTCTTCTGGCCCCGCCACCACCAGCAAACCGGGATGACGACGGCCTGGCAACGGCACAGACACCGTCACAGGCGCAAATCCATCCGCGGAAGATCCGCCGATCAGATCCTCGCCCGAAGTCAGCAACTCCGTGCCAAAATCATCGATCAACGCCACGCCGCGCAAGCAATAGCGGCGACGCGCGTGCTCAAATAAACACCACAACGCGATCATCGGGTCCGAGGAACGACGAAAACGACGGCTGATCGATGGGATTTCTTCTTGGCGTAACATAATAACACTCTATAGACGCTGAACCACCAACTATAATCTGCCACAGCTTGGACGCGTCTCCAAAAAATCGACGCGCAACTCTCGCTGGCCCTGTGTCTTTACATGTCCGAACCTCACATCACTTCGTCTCGCCCCCTTGTGCCCCACAATCCCACAGGCGGCCCGATCGGCCCTTGGGAACACATCGCACAAGAGCAATGGGACGATTGGCGCTGGCAACAAAGCCACCGCCTGCGGCGTATCGAGGCGATCGAGAAATATATCGGTCTCTCGCCCGAAGAATTCGCCGCATTTCAGGCGTGCGACGATCGTTTTCATGTCGCCATCACGCCGTATTACGCCTCCCTCATCGATCCGAACAATCCGCACTGCCCCATCCGCGCCCAGGCGCTTCCGCAACACGATGAACTCTTGCGTTTTGACTTTGAGCTCGAAGATCCGTTGGGCGAAGAAGCCGCAAGCCCAGCCCCCGGCATCACGCACCGTTACCCAGATCGCGTCCTCTTCTACGTGACGCACAACTGCCCCGTTTACTGCCGCCACTGTACGCGCAAACGCAAAGTCAGCGACCCTCTGAGCACACACTCCCTGGACGAAGTCGCACAAGGACTTGAATACATTCGGAGAACACCTGAGGTCCGCGATGTACTCGTCTCCGGCGGCGACCCGCTAACGCTCTCGGACGACCGCCTCTTAGACATCCTCGAAGCCATCGCACGCATCGATCACGTCGACATCATCCGCCTAGGCACACGCAACCCCGTCACCCTGCCCCAACGTATCACCGAAGAGCTCGCCTACCGTCTGCGCTCCATCCGCTCCCTTTACATCAACACCCACTTTAACCACCCCACCGAATGCACAGAACGCGCCGCAACCGCCCTTGAACGCCTCGCCTCCGCCGGCGCAGTACTCGGCAATCAAATGGTGCTCCTGCGCGGCGTCAACGACGACCCCCTCATCGTCGAACAACTCAACCGCTGGCTGCTTCGACACCGCTGCCGTCCCTACTACATGTTCCAAGCTGACATGGCCCAAGGCATCACGCACTTTCGAACGCCTTTACGCACCGGCATCGACATTGTAGATCATCTACGTGGACGCCTTTCAGGCCCAGGGATCCCGCACTTTGCTGTCGACCTGCCAGGCGGTGGCGGCAAGATTACCTTGACGCCAGACTACCTCAAAGCCAAAGACCGCAACGTGTACTGGTTCAGAAACGGCGAAGGAAAAACCTACCGTTTTGTCGATGCGGGCGCCCAATATCCAGCACCTGCTGAATTCGATGTTGCGCGTTCTGCTTCACAAAACGTGGCGATAGAGGCAAAGAGCTCCAATTCGCTCGCAACATCGTTCGATGAAGACCGCTAAGAGACAGCCAAGCCTCCGCCCTCGAAATTCAAACCTTGCTCCTCGGAGCCCTCTGTGAAGAGTCGTTTCTCCATACCGTGGGCAGATTTAAGCCCCCTGCTCGATGGCACCAACGCCATCGATACGCCGCGCTTAGAGATACGTTCTTTGCACGATGCCGCCGAATTCCTCGAATCTTACGGCTACAACTGGGGCACGCCCGAAGACCAGCAAGAACTCGAAACCCTGCGTAAAGAAGCCCTCGAGTTTATCCAGCAAGATCTCCTCTTTGACGAGCCGCAACTCTCCATCCCCGAAGAGATCTACAACGAGCAAGATGTGCGCAAGCTCCTGCTTTGGTCCTCGGATATGTCGTATCCCGAACGCCAACGCTGGGCATGGGTCGTCTTCCGAGTCATGCACACCTTTTCGCACAGCAATTCGTATTTCGATGATAAATACGGTGCGGCCATTCGCGAACAAATCCTCGGAAGATTCCGTCCCCACGTGTTCTCCGATGGGGATGCCATTTCTTTAGGTACAGGACCAGGAGCGGTGTCGCTTTCGAACTTCGATATTCGGCGACGTAAAGCACGAAAGTCCGCTGCCCTGAAGTTGCTCCATAAACGCGGCCCTGGCGGCGCGGAGATCTTCGATTGGGTGGGCGTGCGCATGGTGACCCATGATCGCTACGACGCCCTGCGCGTGGTCAGGTATTTGCGGGAGCATAACGTGATCAACTTCATGCAGCTGCAACCCGGCCGCACGCGCAATACTTTGCTCGACGTCGATCGCATCGAAGCCGAAATTCTGGATCTCAACGAACTGGCGCGCGCAGGTAAACTCCCCGACTACAAAATCGAATCCACCTTGCGCGATCGCGTGAACGCACACCCCTACCCAAGCCCGCCGGAGAAATCCTACAACCCCAATAGCTCGCTGGCCTACCACTCCATTCAGTTTACCTGCATGCAGCGTATCCGTGTGCAGGATCGAGAAAATGCGGCCATCAGTCGCTTTTTAGATCGCTTGCCGATGCGCGATACGCCCATGATGCGGTTGCTGCGCACCTATGCCGATCGCCTCGACACCGATGGTGCGGCCAGATTTCTGTTTCCCTTTGAACTGCAGATTCTCGATCAGCACAGTTACGAACTGAGCCGTTCGGGGCTCGCCGCACACCATGTGTATAAAGAGCGTCAGCGCCAGCGCGTGAAAGAACGTCTTTTGGGCCCGAATATGCGCACCGCTGCCGAATAGATGCGTAGGATAGGCACGCGGGCCAATCAGCCCGGAGGCCAGCTCATGGAACGTCCGCCAAGCACGTGCATATGCAAATGATAGACCGTTTGACCGCCGTTGACGTTCACATTGATGACGACGCGATAGCCGTCTTTCACAATACCCTCTTGGCGCGCGATCTCGTTGGCGACGAGCAGCATATGACCGAGCACTTGCTCATCGTCCTTGGTCGCATCCGCGAGGGTTGGGATCAGCTTGCGCGGGATGATGAGGATATGGGTCGGCGCTGCAGGGTTGATGTCTCGAAACGCGATGCAGTGCTCATCTTCCCACACCCGTGTCGATGGGATCTCGTCACGCAAGATCGCACCGAATATGGTGGGATTATTGCTCGGATCTTGTGCCATTTCATCCTCCTAAAGCCATCACTTGGCGCAAAGCTTAGAAACGCTTCTCTGTATCGAGCAGCATGGTCACTGGACCGTCGTTGCACAACGTAATCTGCATATCTGCTCCAAAGCGTCCCGTTTGCACAGGTACACCATATGTGCGCAATGCGTCGACAAATTCAAGGTACAGCGCCTCTGCTTCGCTCGGCTCGCGTGCACGAACAAAACTCGGCCGGCGTCCCTTAGAGCAATCGCCATAGAGCGTAAACTGCGAAACCACGATGCATTCGCCGCCGATATCGTCAAGCGACAGATTCATCTTGCCGGCATCATCTGAGAATACCCGCAAGCGGGCCACGCGCCGCGCCATGACCTCGACATCTTCCCTTGTGTCATCTTGACCGACGCCAAGAAAGACCAACGCACCCGTGCCAATCGCAGCCACTTCTTGGCCGTCAATCTGCACCGATGCGTGTTGTACACGTTGAAATACTACCCGCATGTGGGCATTTATCCTTCGCTGAAAACCAGCGTGTCAGTCCATTAGAACGAGTGAATCGAGACACCGATCATCCCGCCGTAACCCAAGAAGGTGCCGCGGGTTTTGTCCGGTAGATACATTGCAGGCGCACCCCGAACGACGTCTTCCTCATACCACTCGCTGGTACGCACCAAGGTGTCGACAAAGGGCGTCAGACGCAGCGTGATAAAGGGTGCAACCTCGTATTCGAAACGCAGGAACGCGCGAATGCCAATACCGCGTCCCATGTAGCGATAATAGTTGGCGTTATCGCCCGTACCGATACCGCTCTCGAACAAGCCGCGACCGTAGCCCACGTTCGCTCCAGCCCATAGGCCAACGCCGTTATAAAAACGCTGTCCGCCTTCGATGTTCAAACCTGCATGCAGAAGCGTCACATCGCGCTGTCCTTGACGACCGGTCAGTTGTCCCACGTTCGCGCCGATACGGAAGGAATCGACAATTTGCAGATACGCGGTCAAATCCCACGCCAGCGAAGTCACGCCCCCAATGGCTGGCACGTTGTTCGGTGTAAAAAAGTCACCGTCGAGTTTGGTGTGACGCAATCCGCCCGCACCAAAATCAAGGGCGAGACCGAAACGCAAGGGCGGAGGCCCTTGCACATCAAAACCGGACTCAGAGCCCGCGCGCGAAAGCGTCAGATCCTTCTGGTTGCTTTTGGTGGGCAGGTACGCGGGTCTGGCGTTTTCGAAATATTGCGCCGAAGCGGAGCTCGCGCCCAAGACGCTAAGGACGAAAATCACAACGAGTGAAGACACGAGGGTGCGGCTGTTCATGGAGACTCTCCACATGAGAAAGAGGGCACGTCGTTGCACACAGGATGCGCGGCGCGCGGGTCACACAATACCGATTCACAGACATGGACGCGGCGCCGTACGCTTCTATTCAACCATGCTTGCACGTCAAACGTCATCTTTGTTGCATAGACCGGCGCTTTGCGTAGCCAATTCTTCGGACCACGACGCGCTGGAACGCTGCGTTAGATGATTTTCTTATGCAGATCCGACATCGCACGATAGTGGCTCAACTGCCTTTGTACCATTGCGACGTGCCAATCCCACTCCATCTCTTCGTACAATTCTTGTTGAAACAACCAGATGTCGCGCAGGGTATCGCGATCCATGGCGGTGTACGCAGCGTTGGTTGCCGCGGTATGTGCGCATTCGTAGTGCTCGTTGTTCGCGAGCTCCAATGCTGCACGCAACCAGCTTGTGGGTTCGTAAATGTCGTCCCAGAGCAGCAATTCCACCACGGGGTCTTCTGCGGCTTCGAGCGGCGTGACCACCTCTGCGACCTTCTGAGCGATCTCAATCAGCGTAGGTGATGGAATGTCGATGAACTCGCCCATCATGGCGTCACCGCGGTAGATGAGCGGCATGCGCGCGAGCTTGCGCACCAAGTCTTTATAGCCGATGACGCGGATGTACGCGTTATCGAAGGTAACCAAGAACCAAAGCGCGGACACAAAGCCTGGAAAGCTTTTAAGCGCCGCGCGCGCATGCAAGATGGCGTCTTTCTGGCGGTTATCCACCTGCGCGCGGTGTGCCGCAACAAGGCGACTGCCCGCCGCATCGGGGTCGACGCGCATCATGCCTAGGTGCAGGCTGCCCACGGGCGAAAACGGCGAGGTTGTGAGCGCAAAAAAATCACGCTTCACACCGAGGGCGTCAAGCGTGGGCAATACGATCTCTTCGTGATCAACACGCGAGTAAATCTCGTCGGTGCCGCGCCGAACGTAGATCTCCGAAACCAAGCCGATCCAATCTAAAAACCTGTCGAAACAGGACGCGATGGGGACGGCCAAGGTGGTTTCGTACATCCAGTACACCACGGGGAGTTTTTCCGGATCTGTGCCCTCGTCGTCCATGACCAGGCAGAAACGGTTTCCCACGGCGTCGGATGCAAAGGGCAAGAGCTCCGGCGGCATCAAAGTCCACCGATCGGCGATCAGCGCATCGATGGGGTCGCTATTCGGCAGATGGCGCGTGGAGCGAAAGGTCACGGCACCGAGGGTCAATTCCCCGCTTTGTTCCGCGACTTCGCCCACGCGGCGCAGCATATGTATGAGCCCAGCGGGCAGTTGCGCGAGTGCCACGAGCGTTTCCCTCCATCAAACCGTGCGCCGGAGGTTCACCCTTTGGTGCTCTTGGATCCAGCCGGCTCAACCATTGCGGTGATGGTGCGGCCTTCGAGGCGGGGACGTGCGACGACGGTAGAAATCTCACTCAGTGCGGAGACGATCTCTGCCATCTTATCTTCCCACATGTCGATGTGTGCTTGTTCGCGACCGCGCATCCGCATCACGAATTTTACACGGTGCCCTCCGCTGAGGAACTTCCGTGCGTGTCCAAGCTTGGTCTCGAGATCGTGCGTGTCGGTCTTCGGACGCAGGGTGATCGTTTTGACCTCGGTGCGTGTCGGACGTGCACGTTGTTTCTTCGATTCCTCGTATTTGTACTTGCCGTAGTCCATGATACGGCAAACCGGAGGACGCGCGTGCGGGACGACCTCTACAAGGTCGAGTCCGGCCGCATCCGCCAACTCACGGCCTTCGTCCGGCGTCATCTCGCCGAGCTTCTCGCCGTGTTGGTCAATGACCAAAATACGCGCAATACGGATCTGATGGTTCACGCGATGCGAATCGCGCTGGGTTCCACGAGCAGGGGTCGGGGCGCCGCGACGTCCAGGTCGCGGAGGAGCAGGCGGCTGGATATTCATTCACCTCCAAAAGGTTTCAAGTGCCACAACGTGCGGAAAAATAGACTCTCACGCCGCAAAATAACGAGCGCGGCGTACACACGTCGGCATCATCATACTCTGCCACGCGCTCGCAACCAAGGCGCGCACCGACAAAATATGCTGATACTCTCACCTTCCTTAGCGAGAATCATTTCCATCGGCAAGTGATTAGCGAACATGGCAAGATTGCGCACAAAGATAGTACGCGCGCAGCCCTGCGTTCAAAATCTCAGGCGCGATTTCCTGCCACAGGCTGATCCCAAAACGCTTCAACTTCTGTGCGCCAACGGTGCGGTTGCTCAATCGGAATGGTATGCCCACAGTCCGTGAATTTTACGTGACGCGCATCCGCGATCTCGTGCACCAATCTGCGCGCCGCACGCTCACTGCACAAAGGATCCTGATCCGCCGAGCACACCAAGGTCGGACACTGTACGCGCGCCGCATCCTCTAACGAGGGCGGATACTCCAGCAACGCGTCGAGCATCGCTGTCAGTCCCTCGGTGGTGTTACGCTGCACCGTGGTGCGGATCATCGCATCCAATTGCTCTGCGTGTACGCGCAGATAATCCGGCGATAGAATATCGACCACCGAACACCACGCCAGAGCCTCTGCCCCGCCGAGCCGTAACACCTCTTTCCATACCCGAAGTGTCACATGTCGTGTTGGCTCGTCATCCGCGCCTTGGCCGGTGATCACGAGTTTTGAGACGCGCTCTGGATGCGTGGCAGCAAGCCGCAGCCCCACGCGTCCGCCGTGGCTAAACCCTGCCACGTAGGCACGCTCGATCTCCAAATGATCCAATAGCGCGACCACGTCACTGACGTGCGTATCCAGACTCAACGGCTGATTGCCCAGCTCGCTGCGTCCCTGACCCCGCCCATCGAGCATGATCACCTGAAACTTATCTTTTAATTTTGCGGCCTGCGTCGTCCAGTTTGCAACCGATTGACTCAAGCCGTTAATCAGCAGCAATGGAGGCCCCTCTCCACGCGTCCGATAATAGAGCTTAATACCTGCTTCTGATCGCTTCAGATACGCCATCGTCACTCTTACTTTAAAATGTTTTTGGGTGAATCTACGCGGGTTCGTGATCCACACCGTGTGTCTACCTGAGTTTTAGCGTAGAAACACATTTTTGGCTTGCATGCCCAAAAAACACGCGTGCCATCTCTTCTATGCTGCTTGTTCGACGCCCGCTCGTCAACCGTTGCCACGCCATATGTGCACGAACCGAGGCCCCAAAATCTCCTTGAATGTCGGCGTTTGCGCCCGCCCATCTCCTCCGCTTTCGAAGGCGGAAGCGATGAGAAATTTGCGGGTTAAGAAATCAAGGTTGCGCCACAACGAAGCGTTCCTACCCTTGAAGATGCATTTTACAACTCCTCCTAACCCCGTGAAACATCCATGAGCGATACCGCCCACACCTTACCGTTTTTCTCGTGGTTTGGCATCGACGCACAACGCGCCCGACGCACCCTCGAGGTTGCCCTTAGCCGCGGGGGTGATTTTGCGGATCTTTATTTTGAACGAAGGTCCTCGCAGTCCTTTTTGCTGGACGATGGCCGGCTCGAAGAGATCAGCCGCAGCATCGTTGCCGGCGTGGGCATCCGCGTGCTCAAAGGCGACGCAACTGGCCTCGCGTATACCGAAGACCTCACGCCGGACGGGCTCATGCGGGCCGCGCGCACGGCTGCCAATGTCGCCGCGGGCGTGCCGCGTGCCGACGGCGTCGAAGTCCAAGGTGTCAAAGCCCTTGACCTCTATCCCGTGCAGCGCCCGACCTTAGATGCCAGCGCCCAAGAAAAAATCGAACTCTTGCGACGCGCCGACCGCGCAGCACGTGCCTACGATCCGCGCATTCAACGCGTCACCGCAAGCTTTGCAGAATCGGTCAAAGACATTCTCATCGTGTCGAGCGACGGACGCTACAGCAGCGACCACCAACCCATGCTTCGTTTCAACGTCTCGGTGATCGCACGCGATAATGAACAACGCCAATCCGGCGTCGACGGCGGCGGTGGACGCGTCGGCATGGAATACTTCGACACCAAAACGCCCGAACATTTTGGGGAAAGCGCCGCACGTATCGCCATCACCATGCTCGATGCGCGCGAAGCGCCCGCAGGCCAAATGCCCGTCGTGCTCGGTAGTGGCGATTCCGGCGTCTTGCTCCACGAAGCCGTAGGCCACGGACTCGAAGCCGATTTCAACCGCAAGAAAACCTCGAACTACAGCGGACAAATGAACAAAAATGTCGCGTCCCCGCTGTGCACCGTCGTCGACGACGGTACCATCCCCCAAAGCCGCGGCTCCATCAACATGGACGACGAAGGCTTTGCCCCCCAGCGCAACGTCCTCATCGAAGACGGCATCCTGCGCTCGTACATGCACGACCGTATCTCTACCCAACACTACGGCGGCCGAGCGAGCGGTAACGGACGGCGCCAAGACTACCGCCACGTGCCCCTGCCACGCATGACCAACACCTACCTATTGCCAGGCCAAAGCACCGAAGAAGAGATCATCGCCAGCGTGAAAAAAGGCATCTACGCACGCTCGTTCTCAGGCGGGCAAGTCAATATCTCGAACGGCGACTTCGTCTTCTCCATCACCGAAGGCTACCTCATTGAAGACGGTAAAATCACCGCGCCTGTCAAAGATGTGAACCTCATCGGCAACGGACCCGAAGTGCTGCGACGTGTCTCCATGGTCGGAGACGACTTTGCGCTGTCCGATGGGCGCTGGACCTGCGGCAAAGATGGCCAAAGCGTCCCGGTTGGGGTTGGCATGCCCACCATCCGCATCGATGCCATGACCGTCGGCGGATCCGGTACCTGATCCCCTCTTCCAACCGCCCCCCTCGCCCCCCACGCCACGACCCTCTCTCTGGAGCCTCCATGCGCGAATCCTCTGAACTCGCACAGCAAATCATCGATCGATGCTTGAACCAAGGCGCCACCGCGGCAGAGATCACCCTCAGCCAAGGGCACGAAAACGAAATCGAAGTGCGCGATGGGCGCGTCGATCGCCTAACAAGCGGCCAGCCCGTGAGCGTCACCTTGAAGGTATGGCGCGATCAACGCATCGCCTCAACCACTGGCACAAGCCTCGACGAAAGCACGCTTCAAACCCTCATCGATGATGCGATCGAACTTGCCGATCTGAGCGATCCCATCGAAGGCATGCGCCTTGCGCCCAAACACCTGCTTGCAACCAACATCCAGGACCTCGACCTCTACGATCCGGAACAACTTGAGCGCTCCACCGAAGAAAAAATCGCCCGCGCCATCGAAGCAGAACGCGCCGCGCTCAACGCAGATCCAAGAATCACCGTCAGCAACGGCGCAAGCTACAGCGACGCCCTCTACCGCGTTGTTCACGCAACTTCTGCCGGCTTCCTTGGCGCAGTCCAAAGCGGATGGTCCGCCATCAGCGCACAAGTGATCGCCGATGACGCCGACGACAAAAAACGCAACGGCGGTTGGTACAGCGTCGCGCGTTATGCAAAGGATCTTCTGCCCACACAAGTCATCGGTGAACGCGCTGCGCAGCGCGCAATAGAACAACTCGGTGCGGGCCCCATCCCCACAACCACGCTGCCTGTGGTGTTTGATCCCTACATGGCCGCGTCCCTGATCGGCGGCATGTTCGGCGCACTCACAGGGAGCGCCATCGAACGTGGCAGCTCCTTTTTGATCGACAAAGAACACCAACAGATCGCCTCATCCAAACTCACGGTGATCGACGATCCTTTGATCCCACGCGGCTTGGGATCCCGCGCCTTCGATGCCGAAGGTCTCCCAACACAACGCACCACCTTCATCGACCAAGGCGTGTTGCAAACCTACGCCATCAACACCTACAACGCCCACAAACTTGGGCGCACGCCGACAGGCCACGCTCGTGGCGCCGGCGAGGGACCGTCGAACCTCTTTGTTGCGCCAGGGCCGCCGTCACCCGAAGAGATCATCTCCTCCATCGACTACGGTTTTTACTGCCAAAGCATGATGGGATTTGGCGTCAATCTCACCACCGGTGATTTCTCACGTGGCGCGAGCGGATTTCTCATCGAAAACGGCAAACTGACAAGACCCGTCAGCGAAATCACCCTTTCGGGAAACTACAAAGAAATGCTGATGCAAATTGATGCGGTCGCGAACGATCTCATCATGGATCGAGCCGTGACGTCTCCGACCATTTTGCTTCGCCAAATGACCTTGGGCGGCACCTAACCGACGAATTTAAAAAGGAAATGCCCACTTATTTTGAGCCGCTAAACGCATCGAAAGACGAAGTCCCCACGTGTTATGCGTAAACAACGCTGCTTTTGCCGAAGAAAGAGAATATAAACACAGACCTACTACTTAATGTCCCCACCACGGTGCAATTTGTTGCGGCGTGCGTGTTTTTAGGGATATCTCTTGCTTTTATTCGGCAAGAAGTGGTCTGATACTCTCTTAGGGATTTCTCAGTTTACATCCACCGATTCACCGGACGTTATCACCGTGACAGATTCGTCCACGCACAAAAACCCTTCAAACGCGCCGCCGATGCGCATCGGGCGTTTTGAGGTCCTTCAAGATGGCCGGTTTTCGCCGTGGGGTGAGAGCTACGTTGTCAGCGATGGGAAACTCACCGGGCGCCTCAATTTGTTGGCGCCTTGGCTGAGTCAAGACCCATCGTTTCGCGCAGGTTTCGAGCAGATGGCCCCTTCGATGGTCAACTTAGAGCATCCGAGCTTGGGTCGAAATTATGAGTTCGGGATCGCGGATGGGCGTTTGTATACCGTCGAAGAAGAGTTTACAGGCACCTCCATTCGGGAGATCAGCCGCTTGCTCGATGCCAGTGTGGCGGTGACACCCACCTCCGTGCGCCGCACCGCCATCAGTCTGTGCTCTGCGCTCCATGCAGTGCACGAACTGACGTACCCCAACGGCGACCCCATCCACCTTGTGTATCGCGCACCCTTACCTGGACGAATTTTCTTCACACCTACGGGCGGCATCAAGCTCAGTGCACCCGTCCCGTGGTCTTCGGTATGGCTGAACCTGAATCGTTATCAGGTCGAAGATCGCGAAACGCATTTCTTCCGCGCGCCCGAAGAGCTGCAGGAAGGCAAAGCCTATGTGCACCACGATCTTTATGCTCTTGCTCGCTGCCTCTTGAGCATGCTGCGCCCCGCGCCGCCGCACTCCCCCCTTGAGCGCGCAGCGCAATACGTCGAACAATCGCTCCAAAAGCTGCATCAGTCGGACCCCGACTTCGCGCAAGTCCTTGTCAAAGCCTTGTCGCATGACCCAGCGGACCGTTTTCAGAGCGCCGAAGCGATGCAAAACGCCATCGCCCCCCTGAGCCAAGAAGAACTCGAACGCAGCAACGCAGAAGTGCAACAGTTTATCGCTGAAACACGATCCAATACACGTAAGAACGCCGAAGCACTCGCGCGCAGCGTGCGCAACATTGCCAACGTACAGCGACAGTTACCTTCTCTTGACTCCGACGGCCCACGCGAAGAAGTACTGCGTCGACGCGCCTACACCGTGGACATACCGATTTCGAAAGCGCCAACACGCGCAGAAGTGCGAAAGCAAACCCCGTCCCACCCCGTACCGAGCACGCAGAGCGCCTATCCTTCAAGCAGCAGCGCCTTCGACGCGCCGCCGCCAGTGCCCCGCAGACCACCGCAACGAACCCCAACGCCCACAAGCCTACCGGGCGTGCAATCCGGCGCGAAACGACCCAAAAAATAAGCGACCATCGCGCGCGTTCGTCCAGATAGATCGCAGACTCCCAGCTTCTTGCCGCGTGTGCTAAGGCGCACATACGATCGACACCCGTTTCATGTACGGGTCCCCAAAGTGTCTTTCCCTTGGCATGCGCATGCGAACACTTTCGTCTGAACTTCGGCAATATCTACAGCATCTTTCTTTGCACGGCGTCGATCTCTCCTTCGCCACTGCGATGGTGCTCAGTGGTGCGGCGTTCCGTCACTATTTTTTCACGCCAAACTACAACCACGCTTGGCTCGTAGAATATCCAGATGATCTGTGGCGAGAGGATTCGCTTACCGTAGAAAACTACGGTGTGTACGAGGCCATCGAAGGACATACGGGCTGGACCTCGCGCCGCTGGCATCAGTTGAAAGGCGTGGAACTCGTACAATTGCTACGTTACGAACAAACCGAAGGCCGCCACCTGCGCCACGAATCCACGGACGCACATCCCGCCGGTTTGATCACGGGTTTCGATGTCGATCGCACGGGGCTCACACTCCACATACAACAAGGGGAAAGCCGCATTCAATGGCGTAGCGCGCTGAACGAACTCGACGCCTTTTGCGCGCAGCTTCCTGCCTTGCAATCGCTCCGTCCCGTACAAGGCGACATTCCAGCCACACGCCGCACCGCTTTGACGCTCGATGTATTCCGCTGGGCCGGACGCCATTGGGAAGCGCGCAAAGAAATCGCGTACGACGTCCAAGCTTTTTACGCTGCAGGACATCAGGCTTGGCTTGAGCTCCGCGCTTTTTATGACACGATTCCTTCGCTAGCGACAGACAGACAAGAAGCCGCACGCACATACGTGCGCGCGCATCTCAACGAACTGGCTACGGCGCGCGCTGCGGCGGCTGCATTTTTCTCGGATCACGATGCGCTCTCTGCCCTCCTCGCATCGCCCACGCTTTCGAAGAGATCCACCGAGGAGCTGCGCGACGCTTGGCAACGGATCGCCGATCGGTTGCAAACAGCAAGCGACAACGCAACCACCGATCTTGGTGGGCTTCTCGCCGAAGCCCAACAGCTCGACACCGACGCATTTGAGCGTCTCAACGCGTGGACCGCACAACTGCACCGCGTGACAACCACCGCAAATTGAATGATGAGATGAATGTTCTCGGGCGTTTTTCGATCTAATCTATATCACGCCCCCGCACATCACCTCACCTATGCCGCAGACCACGCCACATCCTACGCCACCGTCCTCATGGTTGCATCGCACCCTTGGCGGAGGCGTTCTATGGATCGCTTTTGTGCTGTCCATCCTCCTGCACGCCGCGTTGGTGGGCATCCTCGCCCTCGCCGCCTTCTTGGAACTGCCCTTTATGATGCAGTTCGAGCAGTCGGCTGGCATCGGGATCATGAGCCGTATCGGCCAACAGCTCTCCACGTCAGAAATTCTCGGGGCACCACGTTATACCCAGGTTCTCGATCTGACGCCTCCCGCGCAAAACCTCGGCCCAGCCAAACCAACGGCCGAAGAACAACAACAGATCGAAGAAGCCATCGAAGAGATCGAGCAGGCAGAAGCACTGCGCCAAGCAGAGGCGGCTGCGCAACAAGAACGCGAGGAAAAAGAAGCCCAAGAAGCACGCCGACAGCGACGCGCAGAACGACAAGCGCGCAAAGAAAAAGAAGCCGAAGCCGAAGCCGAAGCTGCGAAACAACAAGCCGCTAACGCACAAAAATCCAGCGAGAACGCCACAACCAGCGAAACCGCCGCCAACACGACATCCACAGGCGATGCGAACGCTGCCGCAGAACAAGGCCTCGACGGCAAAGGCGAACCGAACAAAGGCCCTCGCCTAGACCTTCCACCCGCAGACCGCTACCCCCAAGGCACCATCAACCCCGTTGCGACCGACCTCGGCATGTGGGGACCCGAAGGCGCACGCTTGGTTGTCGTGATTCGAAATGACAGGTTACGCGGAAGTTCGCATGCCCAAAGCGTGCGCGACGTCCTCGACTCTTTCCCAGATTGGCGTACCCTGGTCGGCGGTGCGGAGCTGGATCCGTTGAACGATATCGACACCACCCTCATCGCGTCGGCAAACCCTAAATATATCAACCAAACCTTCTTGGCTGCCATGCACCACCTGCCAGCAGAACAGGTGGTGGGCGTCCTTTCCCACGGCGAACACCAAGGGGTGACTTGGCGCGAAGAAAAAGGCCGCATCTACGGCGATTTCGAAGCGCGATCGGGCGTCGACCCGCGCCAATTCTTTATCCCTACCGACGGCGTGTTCGTTCTCTCACGCCCAGAATTTCTTAAAGACCTAGAAAACCAAGCGCCCACCCCCGAAGGCCTAGACGCCGCCATCGCATTCGCGCGCTTGTCAAAAGACGAACAACAAAAACAACTCGCACGCGCCCAATGGAAACAACCCGCGCCAGAACCGCGAAGCGTCACCCGAAAACCACCCCGCCGTAAAGACGGATGGCTGCGCGGCATCATCGAAGTAGCCGACTACGGGGGAACGGACCGAAACGGCCCCGTCGCCATGGTCTCAACCGGCAAAATCTCGAACATGCGCATCCAAGGCTACCAAGGCACCATGCCGCAAAGCATGCACGCCAATATCTACGACGGCAAAGATGTGCGCATCACCGGCCGGATGATCTTTAAAAAACAAAGCGAAGCCGAAGCCCTAAAAGATGCATGGCCACAAATCCTCGCGTCGAACCGCGCAAGCCTCAACCTCACCGGACTCTATCGACCCCTCGCCGACGCCGAACTCACCATCGATCATAACGAACTCGTCTTCGCCTTTGTCATCCCAAACGCCACCATGAAAAGGCTCGGCGTGAGCGTCTCGCAGCTCATGCAAATGCGCTAAACGTAACAGGCGGGCCCTAAAAACCGATACACGCATGATCGTCCATCACGACACGTGGGATAACGCGTCTTTTCTTAGCGAAACATGCAGCCATACTCTTACGTACGTACGCTCATATGCATGCATGATCGTACGCACATACGAAGATTAGCGCACTTGTGTGCCGCTTTAGGCCCGATCGCTCTTTTTGGATGTGCGTTCGATCATTTGATCGACGAGTGCGTCATGTTCGGGTCGGTTTTGGGCAATTCCTTGGTAGGTGGCGGCGAGGTCGAGGGAGGCGTGGACGTTCAGGTGCCAGCTTTTGTAAACGAGGTCGCGTGCGAGGGCGACGGCTTCTGGTGGGTGTGCTGCGATGGCTTGGGCCGTTTCCAGGGCTTTGGGCATCACCATTTGCGGCTCAACCAAGTCGTGGAGGAGGCCTAGGTCGTTTGCTTCGAGGGCGGAAACGATGCGTCCTGTGAGAATGAGTTCAAGGGCTTTGGGAAAGCCGATGATCTTTGCGAGGAAGTACGCGCCACCGTCGCCTGGGACCAAGCCGAGTTGGATGAACGTGGAGCCGAATTTGGCACGGTTGCTGGCGATGCGGATGTCGCACATGCAGGCGAGGTCGAGTCCTGCGCCGATGGCTGCGCCGTTGATGGCGGCGATGGTCGGTTTACGGAAGGCGGCGAATGCTTTGGGCACACGCTGGATGCCGTCGAGGTAGCTTTGGCGCAGCTGGGCTGGGTCACCGTAGAACATGCCTTCGTGTTTGCGCATCAGTTGCAGGTCGCCGCCTGCGCTAAAGACGCGCCCTTGGCCGGTCACGATCAGCACGCGCACGTTGGGGTCTTGGTTGGCTTGTTCTAGATATTGTACCAACGCGTCGATCATTTCTTGGCTGTAGGCGTTGGCGGCTTCGCTACGATTGAGGGTGAGTGTGGCGATATGGGTTGTGGGGTCAAGGTGATAAAGGATGGGCGCGGTGGACTCGTGAGATGGCATGGTTTGCTCGGACGTGAGGGGCAAAAATACGAACGCTTCGGAGTGTAGTCCGAAGCGCGATTTGTCGTCGAGGTTCTAGGGCTCGATGATTATTTGGGTTGTACTTGTCGTACGGCGCGGATGGCGAAATCTGCTTTGGAGTGCTCTTGTCCGCGTTGGATCATCTCTTGGATTTCGTCATCGGAGAGGGGCTTGTCTGTCGCGATGATCTCGTATGCGACGCCGTATTTTTCGAAGTCGCGGTGTGTACTGACGAGGCTTGATGCGCCGGCGTTGTAGATGGATTCTGCGACGGCGCGTTTGGTTCCACGCTCGGAGCTATGCACGACGGTGAGGATATTATTGTATCCTGCGGCGGGCACATTGATCTCGTGTTGTGGCGCGAAGACGCAATTACGAACGCTGCCGTAGTAGCTGAAGTCACGTGTGGTTCGGCCGATATGTGCGGCGATACGTGGCTGGGCTTCTAGGGTCGCGGCGCCGATGTGTGGAGTTCCAAAGATATTGGGGTTATCGGCGTAGGGGTTCGTCCAATCGTCGGCGGCGTTACGCGGCTCTTCTGGGAAGACGTCGACCATGGCTTGTCGGACGTGGCCTTCTTCGACGGCGCGCAAGAGGTCATCCGAGGTGTGGATGTTTCCGCGGGCGACGTTGATGAAGATGCGTGGGCTGTCGTAGTCTTTATCGCCCATGGCTTTGAAGTGCTCGTAGGTGAGCACGCCGCTGTTGTCTCGGTCTTGGTAGTCGACGGCGGAGACGTGTGCGGTGACGATGTCGGACATTTTGAAGAGGGCTTCGGCGTCTTTGGCCTCGGTCCATCCCATAAGCTTTCCGACTTCTACCGCGGTGGGGCGGTTATCGTAGAAGGCGATCTTCATGCCGAGGGCTTCACCGGTTTTAGCAACGAGCTTACCGATATTACCGAGGCCGAAGATACCGAGAGTTTTGCCGTAGATTTCGTAGCGCTGCTTCTGGCTTTTGCCGAAGTGGTGGCTGCGGGTTTCGTCGACGGCGTGGAATCCTCGTCGCGCGAGCGAGAGGATATTTCCGAAGGTCAGTTCGTTGACACTTTGTGCGTTGGAGACGGGGTCGTTAAAAACGAGCACACCGCGGTCTGCACAGGCGACTTTATCGACAGAATCGTCGCCGATGCATGCGAGCATCACCCCAAAGAGGTGTGGAGCGGCATCGAGCACGCGGGGCGTGATCGGCACACGACTGCGCTTGAAGATCAGCTCATAGGGAGCTTGCTCAAGGATGCGGATGAGGTCGTCCTCATCAGGCGCTTCCTCGGGACGGAAGGGCTCGATCCCTGCGGCGCGCAAATGGTCATCCAGGGTGGGATCGGGGCTTTCCAAAACAAGGGCGTGGCGGAAAGGGCCTTTGCCGATGCGGGTAGGGAAGGTCGTGGCACTCATGGTGCTCCTGTTTGGATGGGAAACCGAAGGTTTTCAGCGTTGAAACGCGATAACGAACGCTGGCCTTGCCAGAGATCAGCCTTTGGCTTCGGCTTTCAAGCGTTCAAGTTCCGGTTTAATAAACTTTTGGGCGAGTTCACCGAGCACATCGATTTGCGTGCGACCTGTGCGCTCGCAATAATCTTTAAGCGCAGTATGCGCTTCTGTGGTGATGCGGGTGGCTTTCTTTTTCAACTGATCGCTAGCAGATTCTGTGCTCATGTCGTGCTTTGGGGGCTATAAGAAAAAGGTGTGGCGGGCGTGCAGGTGGTCTTAGACGAGCCAGATACCACCGAGGTATTTCACGCCATCTTCGCTTTTTCGGCGCGGGCGCTTCGGCGCTGGTTCGGTCTTTTCGACTTTTGCAGCGACGGGCGCGCGCTCTTCTGCTTTGGGCGCTTCCGCTGCCGCGGGTGCTGCAGCAGGCGTCGCAGCCGCTGTCACCGGTGCCTGCGCAGCTGCAACGGCGCCCTCAGCGTCGGTGCCACCTTCCAATTTCTCGACATACTGAAGCACAAGCTCGCTGGTGGCCTCTGTCATAGAGGTTTTTTTCAGCTTCGCGTACTTCTTGATGAGACGATGTGTTTCTTCATCCAACCAAGCTGGCTTTCTACCCGATGCCATCCCAACTACCTCCAGTAATTACAGCGCCACCGTCGCGCCATCATGCGTCAACAGAAAACGGTGAACTCGGACGGTGGATAGGTAAGATCATCCAAGCGATATGGTCAAGATCGCATTGTGCGCTCAGGGCTGTTCTTCAGGAATCTTGGCGGGCAAACCAAGCCAACGCAAGGTGATAACCATCGATCCCACAACCTACGATCACGCCGGATGCAATGTCGCTTAAATACGAGTGATGGCGAAATGTCTCGCGCGCATAGACGTTCGAGATGTGCACTTCCACAAAGCGTGCCTGCACAGAAGTCAACGCGTCGCGCAGTGCCACGCTGGTGTGGGTATATGCGCCTGCGTTCACGATCAGATCGGTCACATCACGCTCTTTGAGCGCATAAATGCAATCGAGCAAGGCGCCCTCGCTGTTGGATTGATAGCACTCCACCGCCCAACCGCGCGCTTGCCCATCCTCGATCAGCGCGCGTTCTAAATCCGCCAACGTCGTCGAACCGTAGATCTCCGGTTCGCGCCTGCCGAGCCAGTGCAGATTCGGGCCGTTGATCACGGCGATGGTACGAATGTTTTTTGATGCCATCGATAACCTCTATCGCGTTCGAACCTGTCAAACCATGACACGCTACGTGATTTTTCTTCGTGATGCACAGAAACGTGCGCAGGTTCAGTGCAGTGTAAAGCGTGCGTCCAAATGATCGTTATGGAGCATGGCCTCTTGGAGCGACGTGCGCAACGCGTCGGCCTGCTCCTCATCGCCAAACCAGCGCAGCACCTCGCGGGTCATATCCATGAGGGTCGCGCGCTGTAGCTCTGCGAGCGATGCAGGACTGTCGCGGTGGCGCGTCATTTCGCCGTCTTTTTCGGTGATCAACGGATCGCGCGACACCGTCAACACCTGGTCTTCTTCACCGATGTGTACCACGCTTTGCATCGCGCGTGCGCGGCAGGGGTGCTTGTCAAAGCACCACATATCCCACGTGCCGCGCCAGGAGTTGTCCTCGAAAGCACTATCGCCCCAAAATGCTTGCCACTGCGCCTCGTCGTCCTCGGCAAAACGAATGGCGATCGGCGTGGTCCCGCGTAGACTCTGCTGTCGAAGCGCGGCGTCGAGCGTTTGGCGTGGAATCTGTAAAAGGATGCCTTCGCTCGGGATCTCTAGACGCGCGACATCCTGCTCGGTTTGCGCACGTGTTTGCATGGGGCGCAAGGCCGTCTGAAACGCGATCGACACCGAACGATGTTCTGGGTCGATACGCACAGACGATACACGCACCGGAAGGCTCATGGACGTGAAATTCAGCGGCTGAACGCGCATCACCGCAAAACGGTCGGCTTTGTGTTCTTGAATCACGCCTTTGATGGCCTCGGCGATGCCGTCGGTCACCAGGGCGTGGATGGCTTCTGGCATGTCTTCGTCGAGCCAAGGAAGGTTGGCGTCCAAGGCAGCTAAACGCGCGTTTTCTAAGCTGACCTCTACCACATCGCTCTTCTTGGCGTCGGTCTGCAACACGGTTTGCAAGGTTGCGCGCGCATACCACGTCCATCGTGCGCGTTTGCCCGGCACTTCAATGCGCGCGCGGACCATCACGTCGGTATCGAGCGCTACGTTTTCGGCGTGCCAGCCCTCTTGCTTGAAATCTGCGTCGATATGGTCCAATCGAAGGCTGGTTTCTAGCCGGATTTGCCCCTTATAGCCCCAGATGTGCTCTGGCACCGTCACGCTCACGGTGCGAAAATAAGGTTCTTGGTCTTTGAGTGCAGAGGCTGAAACGATTTCGAAGGCGTCGGGGCCGATATGTAGGAAACCATGCGGTGCACCGCTAAGCTCCACCCGACCGTCCACCGCCATATATTGAAGCTCTTGGCGCATCCGCGCGTCAAAAGCCTGTTGTAACGATGCACATGGCCCGCAGCTTATCCAGAATAGACAGGCGACGAGGAGCGCCCATGCGAAGAATTGTAAGCGTACCGCCCGCTGTCTACGCACCATCATTATTCCGATCCATCGTCCTAGCATAAGTTCCTGTCTTAGCGGGAATGAACCCTAAATCACAATTTGTTTGGGGTGGAGATAAAAAACACCGTGACCACACTTCTCACCATGTCGGAGACTCTATGAGCGACATCCAAGCCATTAAAGCGCAGGTTGTCCGCGAAAGCGATTTTGTCAGCGAGCTTACCACCGAAATCTCGCGCCGTATCATCGGTCAAGATTATATGGTGGAGCGCATCCTGATCGGCATGATCTGCGGCGGGCACGTTTTACTCGAAGGCGTTCCTGGACTGGCTAAAACCCTGACGGTTAAAACGCTCGCAGAAGCGATCAGTCTCGACTTCTCGCGCATACAATTCACGCCCGATCTTCTGCCCGCAGACGTGATCGGGACCTTGATTTACAACCAGAAATCTCACGATTTTGACGTACGCAAAGGGCCCGTTTTCACGAACATCGTCCTAGCAGACGAGATCAACCGCGCGCCCGCAAAAGTGCAGTCGGCCCTGCTCGAAGCGATGCAAGAGCGACAAGTCACCATCGGCGATCAAAGCTATCCGCTGCCTTCGCCCTTCTTTGTCCTAGCGACCCAAAACCCCGTCGAACAAGAAGGCACCTATCCCTTGCCCGAAGCCCAGGTCGACCGTTTTATGCTCATGGTCAAGGTCGGCTATCCCACCCGCGAGCAAGAGCGGCAGATTGTGGATCGCATGGCGGACGACGAAGAGATTACCATTCGCCCCATCGTGGACGCGGCTCGTCTGATGCGCGCACGCGAGGTGGTCAAATCGATCCACGTCGAAAACAGCCTACGCGATTATATTGTGGACATCATTGCCGCAACCCGAGACCCAGCCTCCATCGGGCTGAAGAACATGGTTTCGTATATCGAATATGGTGCATCTCCGCGTGCTTCGATCTTCATGATGCGTGCTGCGCGTGCCCATGCGTTCTTGCGTGGGCGTCCTTTTGTCACGCCGGAAGACATCAAAGCCATCGCCCCCGACGTATTGCGCCATCGCATCGTACCGAGTTTCGAAGCAGAAGCAGACGAGCGAACAAGCGAATGGCTGCTGCGACAGATTCTCGACCATATCGACGTCCCCTAACCTTCGATGATCAAGCGCGACCTGATCCGCCAAGTTAAACGCCTAGAGCTTGTGACCCGCCGCAAGGCCTCTTCACGCCTTGCGGGTGAGTATCACTCCGTTTTTAAAGGACGGGGCATCGACTTCAACGAAGTCCAGCCCTACAGTCCTGGCGATGATGTGCGCTTTATCGACTGGAACGTCTCCGCACGAACGGGCGACCTCTTTGTTAAAAAATTCGTCGAAGAACGCGAATTGACCGTATGGATCGCCGTCGATGCATCCTCCTCGATGCGCTTTGGAAGCATCGATCGCTCCAAAGCGGAGATCGTCACCGAAATCGCAGCCGTGCTCGCCTTCTCTGCGATCCGAAACAACGATCGCGTGGGATTGCTCATCTTCTCCGATGACGTCGAACACTTTATCCCTGCCAAAAAAGGACGAAAACACGTCCTGCGCATCATCCGAGACATCCTCGAAGGCAAGTGGAACGGACAGCGTACCGATATCGGCAAAGCGATGGACTTCTTAGGCAAGATCTCACGCCGCCAAGCCGTCGTTTTTATGATCAGCGACTTCCTATCCACAGGCTTTGAGCGCTCGTTTAAAATCGGCTCGCGCCGCCATGACGTCGTGCCCGTGGTCATTGAAGACCCACTCGAAATCGATTTTCCTGAGGGCGTCGACGCCTTGATCCCCATCCGCGATCTCGAAGATGGCAAAATACGCTGGCTCGACTTAAACGACCGAGAACAACTGCGTGTGGTGCGTCAAAGACTGCGCGCAGAGCGTGCACAACGCGATCGCCTCTTCAAAAAACTGCGGCTCGACACAGTGCCCGTAGATATCGACCAACCGTATATCGATCGCTTGGTTTACTTCTTCCGACGACGTGCTGCACGACCATGAGTTTCTTGCATACCCATTGTAGGATTTGGTGGTGCTCCTTGTGGTTGGGCGCCCTCGCTGTGACCTTCGATGTACACGCACAAGCGCCGACCAACGCAGCGCCCGCGCCCTCGAAGGAAGAAGCGACGCAACCACCGGCAAAAGCTGATACAACGACCGACACGCACTTCGAAAGCACGGTGCGTGTTTTAAACCGCAGTGCCGAAAGCATCAAAATCGGCGAACCGCTCCACCTGCGCGTTCACATCGAGATGCCGGAGCGAGCGCAGCTGGTCTCTGTACGACCGGCAGCGAACCCCTTTGTGGAACGCGTGAACGATGTGCGACGCACCCCTGCTGCACGCACCGGACTGGCTGTCACCGTCTTTCGCCCCGGCACCTATGAATTCGCCATCGAAGCCCTGTGGATCGATCCCGAAGGCCGACAGCGCAGCACCCGATCGGCGCCCATCAAAATCCGCGTCACTGAAACTGTGCTCGATCACGAACACGTAGAACTCGCGCCCCCTGGGGATTACCTCACTTTGCGATCGCGCAACTGGTGGCTCATCGGCGGCGGCATCGCGGCTTTGACGCTTTTGATCTTCGCCGCCGCGTGGATGGCATGGCGTCGATTCAAGCCCAGCAAACAACCCGCAGATTTGCCGCCCGCAGTCCCTTCTCGACCCGCATGGGAAATCGCCCTCGAAGAGATCAACCTCCTGCGCCGCGACGAACAACTCTTAGAAGAAGATCGCGTACAATTTCACCATCGCATTTCAGAGATTCTGCGCACCTGGTTGCAAGGGCGTTTTTCCATACGCGCGCCAGAGATGACCTCCGAAGAGATCCTGGCGGAGATCTCGCCACGACGGCTCGTATTGGGCGGATGGATTGAGCAAATCCACATGATTTTGGCGGATAGCGACCTCGTAAAATTCGCAAAATTCGCGCCGAGCAAGGAACATAGCCTCATCTTGCTTCAGGAACTCGAGGATTTGGTCCGAGAGGTACATCGCAGCGACACGTCTCCGCCCGACATTCCTTCGCCGATTGAAGGCGACGAGGTGATCATCCACGCATCGGAACACGCAGCGCCTCAATATCATCAACCGGGTGTGGCTGTGCCCCGCTACGTGCCTGAGGATGCGCCCAAACCCGCCATCGTATCGTTGGATTTTCGAAATCGCGGCGCCAACAAACCGCCGCATGAAGACGGTGAGCAAGGCTCGGAGGCGCCGTTCAAGCCACGCGTTATTTCTCAACGCCCACCCAAGGAGGACGAATGAATTCTCGCATCGCTCCTCGATCGTGGATACATGGCGCGGGGTGGCTGTGTGCCACAAGCGCGCTATTGAGCGGCTGTCAGCGCGTTCACTTTGCGCGGCCATGGGCGTTCTTGCTACTCTTTGTGCTCGGTGCGTTGGCCTATATTCTTTGGCAACGTGAGCCTTCGACGCTCGATTACAGCCGCGGGCAAATTTTGGACGGGAGTCCTGTCACGCTGCGCATGCGCCTTTTGTGGGTACCGCGCGCGTTATATGTCACGGCGTTGCTCTTGGTGATCATCGCGCTTGCGCGGCCGCAGGTGCGCGAGTTTCGCGACGCACAAGTCGACGGGATCGATATCATGGTCGCCCTCGATTTGAGCGGCTCGATGGCGGCTGTCGACATGAGCCTCACCGAGATTCAAGCCTATCAACGACAGCACGGTCTCAATCCACCCAACCGTTTCGACTACGCCAAAAAAACGCTCAAGAATTTTGTGGACGGGCGCAGCCGCGATCGCATCGGCATGGTGATTTTCGCCAAGCACGCGTACCTACAGTTCCCTCTTACGCTCGATTACGACACCATCCAAGGGTTGCTCGATCAACTCGAACTTGCTGACATCGATCCTTCGGGCACCGCCATCGGCAACGCGTTGGGCTTATCGATCCGCGGCCTGTTGGAGTCCGATGCGAGCTCGCGCACCATCATCTTGATCACCGATGGTAAACAACAGGGCGGAAACGTTTCACCGCTGCATGCTGCGGAGATCGCACGCGACGAGAATATCCGGGTGTTTTCAATCTTGGTGGGCGCCGGAGGAGAAACCTTGGTCCCTGTTGGTGGACTCTCCCGAGAAATCTCTCGTTTCCGACCCGAGAACCACCCTGTAGATCCGGATCTCTTACAGAAGATCGCGGACATGACGGACGGCGGTTTTTATCATGCTGCGCGTCCCGAGTCGTTGGAACGAGATCTCAACAAGATTCTCGACCAGCTCGATCGAAGCCGCATCACCGATGTCTCCAATGTGCGCGCGCACGAGTTTTATATGCCCTTTGCGCTGTGGAGCTTCTTGTGCATCATCATCGGGCTGATCTTTGACACCTATTGGCTCAGGAGGCTCTTATGAAACGCCCCGGGCTCGTATTTATCACCCCATTGCTTGTCGCGGTTCTTGCACTCGCTGCGACGCTTTCACTTTATCCTTTCGTTCATTTCGCACGCCCGCGCGCGCTTTGGTGGCTCATTGCTCTTGTGGGCTTCGCATGGGTTTGGGCGCATCGCACGCACCGCCAACGACAAACACAACTCGCGCTGATGCATTCGCGAGCTTTTGCGCGTCTTTCTGCGTCTTGGAGCCCGCGGCGCAACAGCGCCAGATTCTCTCTGACTGCGCTCGCATGTTTCTTTCTGATCTTAGCGTCAGCCCAACCCCAATGGGGCGAAGAAACCCGGCGTGTACAACGCAAAGGCACCGATATCGCCATCGTCTTGGATGCATCGCGCTCCATGCTCGCGGAAGACGTCGGTCCCAACCGTATGAAAGCAGCTACGCGCGAACTCGACGCGCTGCTCCATAAGCTCGACGGCGATCGCGTAGGTCTGATCGTGTTTGCGGGTGTTGCGTTCACACAATCCCCCCTGACCAACGACTACGGAGCGATCCGCCTCTACCTCGATCGCGTAAATCCCGATGCCATTCCTACCCAAGGCACCGCGCTCGGCGTGGCCATCCACGAGGCCCATCGCTTGCTGACTGGCGGCAACAACCCAGACTTTCGGCGCGCGCCCAATCAGATCATGTTGGTGATCTCAGATGGCGAAGATCACCAAACCCACCCCGTGCAAGCCGCACAAGTCGCGCACGATGACGGCATCCAAGTGTACACCATCGGCGTCGGCACAAGCGCTGGCGGGCGTATTCCGCTGCACGATGCACAAGGGAACTTTCAACGTTACTTGACCGATCGCGATGGCAAAGTCGTTCACACGCAATTGGAAGATAGCCAACTGCGAGAAATCGCCGCCGCCGGCGGCGGCGCTTATATGCACTACGATGGACGAAACAGCACCACACCCACACTGACCTCCATCATCAATCAGTTCGATGAGGCCTATCTATCGTCGGCGTTGCGCTCCCATTACGTAAACCGTGGCGCCTTCTTTCTTTGGCCCGCGTTCCTATTGTTGATTTTGGCCTTACTGCTCGATGACCGTCCAAGATCGCACCGCCCCCGCGCTCGATGGGGCTTTCTGACGCTCTTGCTCGTGCTCACGCAAAGCTCCTGTTTAGACTTTCGATACGAAGATCCCCACGTGCGCCGCGCCATCGAAAGCGCAGCGCGAGAGGAGTACGACAAAGCCCTCAAAGAAATCGAACGCGCGAATAAAGACGCCCGCACCCAGCATGCTTTTCACTTCAACCGCGGCCGCCTTTATAGCGCCAATGGCGATATCGAAAGTGCACAGGAAGATTTCTTGGCTGCTCTAGGTGCTTCGAACGCGGCGTTGCGCGTGGCTGCGCTCATCGGCATCGGCAATACCTTGGTCGCACAGGAAAATTACCGCGACGCCATCACACGCTATACGCGGGCGCTCACCCTCGATCCGCACAACGTCGCGGCACGCAAGAACCTAGAAATCGCCCATCGAAAACTCTTCCCACGGTGCGACGATCTTGAAGACGCCCTAGAGCCGAACAACCGCCAAGATCAAGCCCACGAGCTGCCTGCTGCGTCTTTGACTGGGCCCTACGCATCGCGCTACGCAGAACCGTCCGGCGAGAAAAAGCCGCCTACACTCACGCTGTGTAGCGAAAACGACGACTGGCTGAGGTTACCGGCCCAAGGCGGCGAAGCCATCGAAGTCACCATCAAGCTAAAACGCCTGCGTGACGACAACGGCGGACCGCCACTGCCGGACCGCATTCCATCGCGTGCGCTTCGGCTCGCCATCGTCGATGCCAAAGGAAAAACCATCGCGTCGGATAACGGGCGAAACGACGATCGCGATAAAAAGGGACTCATCCCCGCGAAAAATGTTCAGCGACGCTTAGAACTCAACGCGTTGCCTGCACAAAACGCCCCCTACTTTGTGCACCTCTCCGCCGCCGAAAACCTTGAATATGCCTACACCATCGAGGTGAAACTCACGCCGCCATGCCACGCCCTCGAAGACGATTTTGAACCGAACGATCAGCCAAGCCGTGCTTTCGAAATCGAACCCGGCGATCACCTCGCCCGCCTGTGCAACGACAATAAAGACTGGTTCCAAATGCACCTGCAGCCAGAGGAGCATGCCTTTGTCGACGTAACGCCTGAAAGCAACGAGGAAGTAGAGGCCCCTACGGTGCGCCACGGCTTCAGCACCGATGCGCAAAATGTGCCGACCCTCTCACGCCAAACGCGTTCAGAACGCATAACATGGTCGAGTGGCGAGATCGAAAAAGAAACCCGAGCACTTTGGGGATTTGCCACCCAAGACAACACCGAACTCAACTACCACATGAGCGTTTATAAGTTCGGCGCCTGCCCCGAAGGTAACGATCGATTCGAACCCAACGACCGCCCCGATCAGGCCGCAGAACTCTCCCCAGAACAACAAGAGAGCCGCCACCTGCGCCTGTGCCCAAGCGATCAAGACTGGTTCGTCATGCCGCTTGAGCCCAAAGAAAATAGTAAAGAACTCCGACCTTTCAGTGCGCAGGTAGAGGTCGAGCCGCACGTGGCATTAGAGCATGTGCACGTGGAATTATGGGACCCGACCACAGGACGGCGACTCGCCACCTCACATCCCGTTGAAAACGAAGCGCCAGAGGACGGCGACGATGACATTCAGCCCCACGCGGTCATCGCAACCACGCATCTGGCGCCACAAAGCGAACAAGTCATCGTACGCGTTCACGGTGCAGAAACCTTTTACCATCTAAGCTTCCCAGAGCTTTCGCCGCCCACACCAGAGGACGACCAAGATAACGAAGACTCCTCGCCCGATGACGACGAAACGCAGAGCGATCATGATTCGACAGAACAAGACGAAGATGCCGACGGCGCAGATGAAGCGCCCCAAGACGACACGTCAGAAAACGACGATACATCCGACGACACAGAATCAGACGGCGCAGCCAGTGCCGACGATGCAGCCTCCGAACACGATGATGCAAACGCCGATCTGAGTGGCGCAGAGCGTCTTTCTGAAGCCCCCTCTGAAGAAGAATTGAAACGACAAGCCCTTATCGACCTGCTCAACAGCCTTGAACACGACGAGATCAACCTGCAATTGCAACAAGCACTGGAGCGTGATCTCCCCGCACCTTCACAAAACGAATGGTAAGCGCTGAATCCATCTATCCGGCCCGACCGCCGCTCATCCCCATCGCGCTGCTTTGTGCGCTGTGCCTCGCAAGCATCTTTGCGCCCGCACGCGCACACGCACAGTCGGTCACGACCTCGGTGTCGAGCCAAGAAATCCACACACAAGAAACGCTCACCTATCGTGTGGAAATCGAAGGGAGCGTTCAGGGCGTAGAACCTACTTTCTCGAAGAATTTCAGGGTCGTAGGCCAATCAACGCAAACGAGTATCAACTTTATCAACGGCCAAACCACGCGCAAACTCATCGCGGCCTATGAATTGGCGCCACTTGCAGCCGGCAGCTTTTCTACAGGCAGCGCGACCGTTCGATTTAAAAATGGCAAAACCAGCCAAACCAAAGCGTACCGCGTGACGGTCACGGACGCAGGTCCGACGACGCGGCAAGCGCCGAACCAGCCCGCGCCAACCAGACAGCCCCCGCCTTCGCCACCGGTGTGGACCGCACCTTCTGTTCCCAAACCTCAATCCTTAGCGCCCAAAGACTTCGGTTCTTACCCTGCGTTACCGCTGCCAGGCTCCGACAAACTGCACACGCAAAACGACTGGCAACCCCCGCGCGACAAACCCTTCGTTCTTCCCTTTGTGAACAAAACGACCGTCACAATCGGCGAACCCTTCTTGGTGGAATATCTCTACTTAGAACCGCTGACTGCCCTCTCCTTTGAAGCGCAGGACATGGACGAACCCGAGTTCATCAATGCATGGTTCCAAGACGTTTCGGACGCACGACTCGCAAGTCAAAATCGTGTCATGCGTCTACGCTATCGCGGAGAAACTTATCACGCTCAAATCGTCCGTTCCTATATGGTCGTGGCGCACAAAGAAGGCACCTTCGTGATTCCGCCCTTTGGACTTACGCTCACGGGATTCACATTCACCCAACGACTTGAGCCCTTTCAAGTCAACTCTCCACAAATGAACGTTCAAGTTCAGGCTCCTCCACCACATGACGGCACGGAACCTGTTCCACCGAACGTCGGACGCTATAGTTTCCGCGCGAAGCTACGTCCCGAAGAAGCGCGTGTCAGCGATACCTTTTATCTCGACCTCACGATCCAAGGCGTGGGCGTTCCCTCACACGTGCGATTCCCCGAAATTTCGCTACCCAATGGTTTTCGAAAGCTATCAGCCCCAGAAAAACAGCGCACCCGCACCAATGCATTGGGTTGGCTCGAAGTCGATAAAACCCAAACCCTAAGTTTTGAACTCTCCGAAGAAGGCGATTACGAAATCCCGCCCATCACCTTCCAATGGTACGACCCATGGGACAACGCGTGGAAACGTCACGAAACCAAAGCCATGCCACTGCGTGTTCAAGGCCAAGCGCCGGCAAAGTCAGCCGAAACACCCGATAAAAAAGACGATCTCAGCGTGTCCCAAACCTGGCTGCACGAATTGCCGGACCCGAACAGGATGTCGCCGCACGAAGGTTTCATCGCACGCATGCGTCAGCGCGGTGAACCATGGCGCGGGAACGCATGGTATTTCTTCTTACTCTCCTTACCCATCTTGGCATTCGTAGGCCTGATCGCCTCTGCGCGCGTGAGCAAACTGCGTAAAAAAACGCACGCACAACGCCAACACGACAGCGCCCAAAGCGTCGCACTGCGCGCATTGAAAAAATGCCCGCCCAACGACATCCATAGCTTCATGCGCATGGACCAGATCATGCGTGAATACCTGCGCGCGCGCGGTGTGGCAGGCGCACAAGGCGCCACCTACCAAGAGCTCCGCGATACGTTGCGCGCCACCCAAGAAGAAGACCGCGTAGAAACCCTTATCGCTACGCTAGAAGGCCTGGAGGAAGCCCGCTATGGAGGCGCGGATCCCGTACGATTTCATGCCCTGCGTCACACATTGGTCCAGTGGCTCACCGCGCAAGCAGAGGAGGGTCCATGAAATCCTCGTCGCCATCTATCTATCGGCTAACACCGCTGATTTTCGTCATACTTCTCTTGCTCGCCGCAACGCCCCCTGCGGCCCAGTCGAAGGATTCGCTCCCGAGCGCCGCTTCGTTGTCGCCGCACGGCGCAGCAACGACGGCATCCGCGTCGTTGGATGAAACCACAACAAGCAGCCAATGGGAGCACGAAGCACATGACGCATGGAACGCGCGCGACAACGTCGAGCAAGCGCTGCACGCCGCAGAGGCCAAAGCATACGGCCATGCCGTGCTTTATATGGAACGCGCACGCTACCTCAGACCCTTCGACCTAGAAATTCGTCAAGGACTCGACCTTCTGCGTCAACGCGTGCAACGCAACCGCATGAACCGTTTTCGGCAGATGCGACTCACCCAAGGCGAAGCGGATGAACTCTGGTGGTGGCGCGCATTCAACGTGCTGCCCACGCGTATGTGGGCTGCACTCGCCCTTGGAACCCTGTGGATCGCATTCTTACTTTGGATCGTGGTGCGTAGGATGGACACCAGTGTGCGCAAAGATGTGTTGGGCACCACCGCCACCCTGTTTCTTGTGGGTTCAGTCCTCACTGCGATTTGTTGGCTGGGAGCGATTCGTACCATAGAAACCTTGGAGCCAGCGGTGGTCATCGACACCAACCCGCGCCTGTATCATGCACCGGATGAACTCGCGCGCGCGGTACGGCATCCTGATCTGTACGAAGGAGCCGTTGTCCTCGTGCGCAACCAGAGCTCCAATTGGACGCAGATCGAGCTCGCCGGCAAGTTGAAGGTTTGGGTGAAGCGAGACACCGTCGCACCCATCGAACCTTTTGCGCATCCCTAATACGCACCGCACCTACGCACCAAAGCTACAGGCAGCTCAAAAGCAGATATCCAGCGCATCTTGGCACGCTGCGAACCTGTGCTGGTCGGCAAAACGATGGTGCAGCGTTCGTGTAGACGCCAATGAAAAACCGCGCATGCTGCATCGCCCCGCTTTCGAGGAAGCTACAACATGCACGGCTGTAGATGCCAACCTTAGGTGGATTAGAACGCGTAGGTCACGCCGACAGATAACGTGAGGAAGTCTGTTTTATAGGTTCCGTTGTTTACTGCGTGATAAGGCGAGTTGCCTGCGGCTGCATCAGCCTCGCACGCAGCCATGATATCTTCTTTGGACGCACTTGGAACGTTTTCACCGTTATGGCAGATCCAGAGTGGCGCAATAATATTCATCTTGCCATCGGTCACCGTGCGCGTGAAGTTATGCAGCCATAGCGCACCAAAATCGAGTGAAAGCTGGCTGAAGCGCTCTTGCTTGAAGTGATACGAGAATCCCGCCGACAGACCGATACGACCGAAAGGCATGAACATCAGGTTGGAGTAAGGGTTCGACACGCCGTTGGACTCCCAGAAAAGTCCGCCGCGCAAGGTCACGCCTTGGCCGTTCGATCGGTTTCGCAAACCATTGTAGTCGCCCCCTAAGCGCAAGGAGACGGTATTTTTAAAGTTGAATGGAATGTCGACATTCGCGATCGGACGTGGGCCCTCGCTGAATCCATCGGTGTTCACAGGACCCGGCGTTTTGGCTGTCATCTTATCGACGATCGACCACATTTCGTACGTGGCGGCGAGTTCGATATCGAAGACTTCAAAGTCATCGACGATATGTCGATAGTTTACACCCGCGCGCAGCACGTGCGGCATCACAATATCCATCTCCGCATGGTCATCGACGAGGTTCAGACCCATGCCCTCAAGTTTTGGCGCGATGATCGAAAAGTTACCTTTCATGCGCACGCGGTGTGCAGGTCGATAACTGACCCCCACGCTCACCTGCGGGATCGGATCCCACACAAAACCAAAGTTCCCCGTCACACCAAAGCCCGAGGTGTTCACGCGCGTTTCAACGAAACTCGCAGGGTCCTCGTCAAACAAAACACCGTTCGGATTTTGGTCGGTTCGTGCTTGCGTGTCATTCATGCTGTTAGGGTTGATCCCGACACCCGTCAAACCATCCAAGCCGAGACGCACTTTGGTGCTGGCGTAGACAAGTTGAAGCGAGGCACCGATGCCAAGATTGATATTCTCGAAATAGTGCGAAGCGGTCAGCGATGGATAAAGCACGATCAAATCCGCATCTTCGATCATGTATGCATGACCTCCTTTGCGGGTTGTCTCTGTATCAGAGAACTCGTCGCCCCCAGGCTGGATCATATCGCTCGTGTCCATGCGATCCCAACGCATCTGGGGGGTAGCGCTTGGCCCGTAGAGCCCCAAACCGAACGAGGTGTTTTTGAGACCAAAGTCGTGCGCAATAAACAGTGCTGGCGCTGGCAATGCGCCCAAGCTGTTGCGAGACTCTGTGTATTTTATCGTCAGATCCTGATCGATCCCCGCATCGGGGAACACAAAATCCGCACGTTGAAACTTCGAGAACTGCAACGGAAAGTTCAGTCCGCCAGAAAAATGAAAACTGTCTAAACGCGAGAGCGCACCCGGGTTAAAATAGGTCGCAGACGCATCCTGAACATGTGCAATGTTCGCGCCGCCACGCCCCAAAGCACGCGGATTGTTCTCTGGTATCTCGTAACCGCCAGCCTGAGCGACCGACGCAGCGCCCACCAACATACATGTAGCTGTTCCCAGCCAGAATCTTCTGCCCATGCTTTCTTGTTCCCCAGTTGTATCTTCTTCTTACGAGCGGCAGACGCCGTCATCTCAACGCACTGAGCCCAAAGTGAAGACCAAGATGCTCCATTTCGCAAGGATCATGAAGAATTGGCTTCACGCACGAACAAGAAACGAGGCGATCCAGACGCGTTGCCATGATGGACCATCAGCGACGACATCTGGGAGCATGAACAAAAAGCGAGCGGGCGATAGCGCACACCCGCTTCAGGCGTCGTCGTCAGATGGCGCGCCTGAGGTGCGCAAAATATCTTCCAAGGCCGCGTCCACGCGCAAACGCGTGTGCTCTAAACGTGTGCGACAGTGTGCAAGCAACGCCGCAGCCTCTTCGACCAAGGGCGCAAGCGCATCCACATCATGATCATTATCATCGATCTGCTCGATGATTTCATCGATGCGCGCCAAGGCATCCTTGTAGGTTAAAGCACAAATTTCTTCGCTCATGAGGGCTCAGATTCAGAGGAGGAGGTTTCTTGGGTCGCAGCGGGCGTAACGGACTGAACTTCGCTCCGCACGCGCCCGTGAGCGAACTCGATATGCAACGAAGCGCCGATCTGCAACGATGCCGCATCGCGCACGGTATTTCCATCGACATCGCGCACAATAGCGTAACCACGCTGCAACATGTGCGCAGGATCCGATACCCGAACCATATGATCCGCAAGACGCACCTCGCGTAAGGCGCCGCTGATCTGTGTGCGCGCGCGACGTGCCAATCGTTGTTCCAATTGGGCCAAGTGCACCTGTGCAACGCCCAGCTTTCGAAGCGCAACCTCTGTGCCCACCGCCGCATGCGCAGCGCGCCAATGCGCTTCCGCACGGGATACAACACGCGGAACGCTGCTCGCAAGATGGGCTTCGCAACGGGCGTGGTGCGTTGTTTCAGCACGTAACGCACGTTCAGAGACATCGCGCAAACGATGCACCAAAACATTTTGCACCTGCAGTTGAGCCTGTGCGATCTGGCGGCCCGCGCGCGCATGAAAGCGTTCCGCACTGCGCGACAATCGCGCCGATTGCGCTTGGATTTGGCCCGTCGCCATGCGCTCGAGCGCGCGTTGCGCGTCGCGCACGTCATCACGCGCTTGGGTCCAAAGCTGGGCCACCAGTTGGGCCGCAGCCGTCGGTGTGGCTTCAAAACGCGCGACTTCGTGGAGCGCTGTTTCATCGCGCTCATGCCCGATCCCAACGACCACAGGCAACGACAGATCTGCCACTGCGGTGCCCACAGCCACGTTGTCCCACCACGCAAGTTCGTTGGCGGCGCCACCCCCGCGAATGATCAGTACCAAATCAAAGTGCTGCGGGTTGCCTTCGATCTGCGCAAGCGCTCGCAACACTGCGGCCTCAAGAGCAGGGCCTTGCACCGGCACGTCAAATAACTGCAGCTGTGCGCCGACCTTCGCGCGTACAAGAGTACGAATGACGTCATGCAACGCATCGCCGTGGGCGCTTGTGACGAGCGCGATACGTTCGGGCAACAGCGGCATTTCTATGCGCGCGTTTTTCCACGAAAGTCCTGCGGTGCGCAGTGCTTGAACCACGCGATCACGCTGGAGCTCCACCTCACCACGACTCACCCGTACGTCGATATCGTGCGCGACGAACTGAATGCTACTACGTGGCGCGTAACTCCCGATCTTACCACAGAGTGCGACCGTCACGCCTTCATCAAGCGTGAGCTGATGGTCGCGCAGCGTTTGCAGAACGCGCGCGGCCGCAGCGCCAAAGATCGCCACGTTGAGTATCGCCTGATCGGCCCCGATGTCAGGGTCCACATCGACCAAGCGAAAATACAAATGCCCTTGGCGCGAGTGCGTCACACCTTGAACTACGCCCATCACCCACTGCGGTGCATGAAATGCGCCCCGCAACGCAGCATCCACGCGTTGCATCAAGGCGTAAACGCTCGGGTAGGCGGCATCCGACGCGGTCCGCACGCCCATCGTGAGGGAGCTTTGCGTCGCATGAAGCTGTGCCTGTCCATCCCGCATCGACACGCGTGTATGACGCGCCTGAACCTCGCGCGTCACCGAGGCTTCGGCAGCCGCTACCGCAGATGATGTATTCACAGCGGTTTCGGCATTCGGATTCAACGTCAACTGCGTTTGGCGCGCTCGGTAGGCTGCCGCCTCTTGTAAAATCGGAGATACCGGCGCCGCGTTCGCAACGGGCAGTTCCTGCCAAGCATCCGCATCGTACGCGAATGCAGGGTCCGCAGCCTCTTGCAGGTGCTCTTGGGCTTGGGCGTCGACTTCGAAAGCGTGGCCATGCAGGGCAAGCAACAGCGCCCGCGCCTCATGCGAAGGCACAAACCAACTGCGGCGCGCGCTCACCCAACGCGACCCTAAAATCGCCTTCACGCGATCTTTAAGCTCCACCCGCAAAGGCATGTGAAACTGAACACGAAACCCGCCCGCTACCTCATCGTAACGTACAATTCCCAAAGTGCGGCGGGCTGAACGTTGCATACTTCCTTCGCGTGAAATCTAAATTTATCGCATCACCCAAAACCTGCGTATTACACGCTAGGCGCGCGCATGTTAAGCGTTGCGCGCAGCTTTATGCAACGCTTCAGCTTGTATTCTGGGCCGCGGCGTATACACTTTTTATGTTCTGCTTTCTGCATTCGCATCGGATGCTGGGTTCGCGACAGGATTGTGCACCGCTTCATGATGCCTCCAAGGACACCGCAGGTGCGCGAGCAACCGTGCCTTAGAAGAATACAGATCGCGTCATATCTTTAGGACGACCATGAGTAAAACCGTTACCGTCTACGTCACCGATTACTGCCCCTACTGCAACGCAGCCAAGCGCTTCTTGAGCTCGCATAGCGTGGAATTTGATGTGATCGACGTCACCCGCGATGCAGAAAAACGCAACTGGCTCGTGCAAACCACAGGCATGCGCACCGTGCCCCAAATCTTCGTGGGAGACACGCCTGTGGGCGGCTACACCGATATGGACAAGATGCACCGCCAAGGCAACTTTGTCCCCCTGCTCAACAAGCACAACGTGGCGCACACCTTTGGCGAATAAGCTCCGCACCACCGTGATGCGCTGCGCACGCCATGTCTAAGGATCCCTTACTGACATCTTCACCATCGGTTGCGCGCCATCCGTTGCGGCTCACGCTGCGTCCGCAGTTCGAGCCCATCTTGCGCACGCTGCGCACGCATCCTCGCCCTTTTATTTTAGGCGCATCAGGCGGCATCGATTCCAGTGCGGCGATGCTACTTCTGGCGCACGCGCAATGTCCAGTCTTGGTCATCCATGTGCATCATCACCTGCGCGAAGATGCAGACAACGACGCGCAAATCGTTCAAAAACAGGCGGCGCTCTTGGGGCTGCCCATGCGCGTGGTGCATCTACCCGCACCATCTGACACAGAGACCGAGAATCTGTCTGCGCGTTCACGTCGATTGCGCTACGACGCCCTCACCGAATTCGCCGACACGTTTCATGCGGATGTAGTCACGGCGCACCATGCGGATGACGTATTCGAAACCCTGACGATGCGCATTTTGCGCGGCGCCCATTTGCAGCATGTCTTCGGCCCCAAGCACACCCTCCTTTGGAACGGACAACGCGTACTGCGCCCCCTGCTGAGCGTGTGGAAAAAAGATCTTCGTGATCTGGTCATCGCTGCGGACTTCCCTTGGATCGAAGACAGTTCCAACGCTTCAGACACCTATCTTCGCAACCGCCTTCGAAGGCGGATGGGCCCCTTAATCGACACGCTGTCCCAACAACCCAAAGGCGCGCAAACCTTGGCGCACCTCGTCAAAGAAAGCCAAACGCTTTCAGCATCGGACACTGAGATTCCACCGCTCGCCGCGCAGCTTGGTCGTGCGCCATCTGATCTATTGGCGCGCACACGTTCGCCTGCGCACAGCCTTTGGATAGCGCGCATCGATGCCATGCGCGTGTACGATTACGACGCGAAAGTCTTTCGCAACGCCCTCTACCAATGGTGCATTGCACAGCGCATAACGCCGCGTCGCGACGTTCTAACACAAATCGCCCAAGCGCTCTGGGAGGGAACTTCCATGCAGCGCGATCTTCGGGGCATGCAATTGCAGGTCCATGCACAAGGGTTGCTGCTGCGCCCTGCCCCCACCACCGCTTCCGCCCTCGAGGTTCCCTCGCTCCCTACCCATGTGCCTTTACATCCCAACGCATGGACAGACGTGGGTTCCTTCCGTCTACGCATTCAGGAAAATGCTGGAAATTTTGAGGTTTGGGCCCGTCCGTGGCAGCACGGAGATCAGATGATTTCGCCGCATTCCGGCCGGATGGTGGGTGTGCGCAAGCGCCTGGCACGCGATGGTGTGCCGCAAGCCCAACGCGATCAGGCAGTGGTGGTGTTGGCACGCTTTACGACCAAGCATTCTGATCTTGTCTTTCGGAGCCAAGCTCCTATGAACGACGCCGTAGATCATGGTACAATGAAGTCCATGTTGGACGCGTCGTTGTCGACGGTTCTAGGCCCTCAAACCGACGCGTGTACAGGTGAGCTGACCATTGTTGGCGCGCTCTATGCGCATAACCAACGCTTGGAGATCCGCGTGACACCGACTATGCGCGTTGTCATCGAGAGCGCACCCTGCGCGTCTGATGTTCTTGGCGAGCGTTGAATCGCCACAAAACATACCCATTTGCAGCCTGTCGCTTGCGCCGTTTGTGAATGGGTTTAGAGTTAAAAACCTACGGTGCGCTCTGCGTCGTATAAGCCCGATTACCCCACCTACTCCCGAGCAGTGTGGTGAAGCAGTCTCATAAGCCCATTCTCGTCTGGTTGACCCTCTTTGCCGTCGTTGCCGTACTCGTGACGATGTTCTTTGGTGGACCAGACTCCGCCGACGAACTCGCGTTTTCGGATTTCCGCAACGCCGTTGAGCAAGGTCATGTCAAAGATGTCACCATCTATGGCGATGGCCGCATCGAAGGTTCGTTCACCGAAGAAGGCGCCAAGGCGCGTGATTTGGTGGAAGTCACAGATTTTGAGACCGTTGGACGTGTGTCCGATGATCTTCAAGATATGATGGCGGCGAACAACATCGAATTCTCCTTCAAAAAAGAAGAACAAAGCATCTGGCAGCCCCTGCTCACAGGCGTGCTCCCCCTGCTGCTGATCATCCTTTTCTTCTTCTTCTTCATGCGCCAGTTGCAAGCAGGCAGCGGCAAAGCCATGAGCTTTGGAAAATCCAAAGCACGCCTGCTGAACGAAAACCAAAACCGCGTCACCTTCGATGATGTCGCAGGCGTCCAAGAAGCCAAAGAAGAACTCCAAGAAGTCATCGACTTCCTGCGCGAGCCTAAAAAGTTCACAAGACTCGGCGGACGTATCCCCAAAGGCGTCCTGCTGATGGGCCCTCCAGGAACCGGTAAAACCTTGCTCGCACGCGGTGTCGCGGGCGAAGCCGGCGTCCCCTTCTTCTCGATCAGCGGTTCGGACTTTGTAGAGATGTTCGTCGGTGTCGGCGCAAGCCGCGTACGCGACCTCTTTGAACAAGGAAAAAAACACGCCCCCTGCATCATCTTCATCGACGAGATCGATGCGGTTGGACGCCACCGTGGCGCCGGTATGGGCGGAGGACACGACGAACGCGAACAAACCCTGAACCAGCTCTTGGTCGAAATGGACGGGTTTGAATCGAACGAAGGCGTCATCCTCATCGCCGCGACCAACCGTCCGGACGTTCTCGACCCCGCACTCCTGCGCCCAGGTCGATTCGACCGCCGCATCGTCGTGCCACGACCCGATGTCCTCGGACGCGAACAAATCCTGAACGTCCACATCCGACGCCTTGAGCTCGGCCCGGACATCGACACCGGCGTCATCGCACGAAGCACCCCAGGGTTCTCCGGTGCAGACCTCGAAAACTTGGTCAACGAAGCAGCGCTCATCGCCGCACGCTCCAATAAAGACCAAGTCGATATGATCGACTTCGAAGCCGCCAAAGATAAAGTCCTCATGGGCGCCGAGCGTAAATCAGCGATCATCAGCGACGACGACCGTAAAGTCACCGCCTTTCACGAAGCCGGTCACGCGCTCGTTGCCGCCCTCACGCCCCAAGGACCGGACGTCGACCCCGTCCACAAAGTCACCATCATCCCACGCGGACGCGCACTCGGCGTGATGATGCAGCTGCCCGAAGCAGACCGCCTCAACGCAAGTAAAGAATGGGCCATCAACCGCATCGCCATCGCCATGGGCGGACGCGCTGCCGAAGAGCTCATCTTCAACCGCTTCACCTCGGGCGCAAGCAACGACCTGCAACAAGCCACAGATATGGCCCGTCGCATGATCACCGAATGGGGTATGAGCGACACGCTAGGCCCCGTGCACTACGGCGATAACGACAACGATCCCTTCTTGGGCAGAGACCTCGGACGCGGCGGACGCTCGTACTCCGAGAAAACCTCCATCCAAATCGATGACGAAGTGCGCGAGATCCTCCAGCGCCAATACGACTTTGCCATCAATACGCTGCGCGATAACGAAGAGCTCCTGCGCGAAACCGCCAACCTGCTCCTCGAATTCGAAACGCTAGAGGGTGAAGAAGTTCACATGATCCTTGAAGGCCGAAGCGAAGAAGTGCGCCGACGCCACCAAATCGCCCTCGAAAAACAAGCCAAGCCCGCGCGCCCACGCACAGACTTTGTCGCCGAAGATCAGGCAGAGCGTAAACGCCCCAGCGTCCCCAAACTGCAGCCGATCACCAACACCGACAGCTAAAGCCTACGCCATGCGCGCGACCCAATGGACCCTGCCCCACACCACGCTGGACTTCGATTCCGGTGCGCGCGTGATGGGCATCGTCAACATCACGCCCGACTCGTTCTCAGACGGTGGGCGTTTTTTCGATCTTGAACGCGCCATCGCACACTGCGACCAACTCATCGCCGATGGCGCAGATATCCTCGATATCGGCGGCGAATCCACACGCCCCGGCGGCGCCGACGTCATCACCATCGACGAAGAAATACGCCGCACGCTTCCCGTGATTCAAGCCGTGCGCGCCAAATCAAAGATCCCCATCAGCATCGACACAACCAAAGCGCCGGTCGCCGAAGCAGCACTTCAAGCAGGTGCGGACATCATCAATGATATCAGCGGCATGCGCTTTGACAACGCCATGCCGAGCATCGCCGCGCACCACCGCGCGAGCGTCATCCTGGCGCATGTGCCCGGCCCGCGCGAAACCATGCACGCATCCTATCGCTATGACGCCATCGCCAACGATGTCTGGACGTATTTAGCACAGCAAATCGAGACCGCACTCCACGCGGGCATTGCACCAGAGCGCATTGCCATCGATCCCGGCTTTGGTTTTGGCAAAGACGCGCAGCAGAACTTGGAGTTATTGCGCCAACTCCCTTTCTTTATCGAAAAGGATTATCCGGTATTGGTCGGTATCAGCCGCAAACGCACCGTTCGCGCGCAGACGGGACCAGACACCGAATCCCTCGATCACGGCAGCAGCATCGTGCATGGTTTTGCCGCGAGCCACGGCGCCCAGTTGCTGCGTGTACACAACGTGCGCGCCGCCAAAGCCGCGCTGGCCATGCAGGCAGCGTTACACGATCCGAGCGTAACGCCTGCTTAAAACGCGCTTGAGACCGGGTCATTGCTCCGTCCCCACGCTCCCGCTTTCGAGGGCGGAGGCGATGCGAATACAGCAGGCGCCAAAGCGATCATCAGATCTTTTGGCGCAAAAACAACGAAAAACGCGATGGAGAACCATCGCCCTTTTACGTTATATCCGCGCAGAGCAGTGATCAAAGATCACGCCGGCACGTCAAGGAACCGAAGATTACTTGATCTTCGCTTCTTTGAATTCAACGTGCTTACGGATCACCGGATCGTACTTTTTCAACGAAAGTTTGTCCGGTGTATTGCGGCGGTTTTTCTTGGTGGTGTAGAAGAAACCGGTTCCTGCAGATGAAACCATTCGGATTTTCTCGCGCATAGCCCTAACTCCTTAGGTCGCAGGCACGTCTTAGATAAATGCGTAGCCCCTGTGGAAGGGGTGCGTTAGGTACCCATGACCGTTGGCTTTGTCAAGCATCGATCATGATGGTTTCGCAAAATACGCAGCGTCGAATGCGAGGGTGATGCGGAATACATATGCATGGCCTGATGAATTTGGCTCAGAATTTTCGATCCACGCGTTAGAACCTGCTAGGCTGGCTACGCCACGCGTATTTTTCAGCGTGCGCGGCCCTTCTATACCCTTCTTCCGTTGATACGCATCATGGTTACTCCACGGGTTCACACCGCTTCGATAATGCAAAGGTTGCTGAGCGTCGGACTGCTCCTCTCGCTCGCCATGTTCGGCGCAGCCTGCGAAGAAAGCAGCGTTGCGGGTGGAGGCCCATCGGGCGGAGACAACAACGGCGGCGGCGATGGAACCGGCAACAATGGCGATGGCGGCAGCAATGGAGACACCTGCAATCACCCGACCGGCGGGACCTGCGATTATTCGCTCTTGCGCTACTGTGTTGGCAATACGGAACACACCGTCGATTGCGAAGAACTCTTTGAAGGCGGGACCTGCCGACGTGTCGGTGTCACTGCGTGGTGTCACGTGCCCGTAGGGGGCGTGTGCGTCGTCAACGAGGACGCCGCACCCCAAGCCAAAGAACGCTATGTTCGCTGCGATCATGAAACCGGAGGATGCGTGGCGGACGGCGTGGGTGAACCAGCCATCTGTCAGCCGAACATCGGATCATGCACCGCAGCACAGGTAAAAAGCTGCCTCCCTGGCAACCAATATTACGTATCCGGATGTCTCGATGGGCAACCACGCGTGTACGACTGCGCCGCCAAGGGCGGACGCTGTCGCGACAGCGCGTGCATTGAGCTAAAAGAAGGCGCGGACTGCCAAGTCGAAAGCTTCGGCAGCAAACGTCATATGGTGTGCGACAACGGTTTCACCTGCAAAACAGAAAGCGACGTCGACGTGTGGGGCAAATGCGTTCGTAACTGAACACCCCCGCACGCAACGATCCGACGCAAGCCTCAGGAACGTTGTTGCTCGTGATTTGAGCGATATGAAACGCCCGACATCCGCGCGCACCAGCGCGCGATGGCTTCAAGCCCACAGTCGAGCTGGGCCCGATCGATGTTGAACGGCGGCGCAAGCGAGATCACATCGCCTTCGGGACCGCCAGGTGCCACAAGTACCCCGTCCTTCAAAATATCGCTCATCGCTTGCACCCCTCCTCCGCCCCACGACGTGCCATCGGAGCGCTGTAGCTCCACGCCGAGCATCATGCCTTTGCCACGCACTTCGCGGACACACGAGAAGGAAGAAAGCTCGCGTGTGAGCCAATCGAGGGCGTAGGCGCCTTCGGCCTGGCTGCGCGCGACGAGATCTTCGTCACGCAGCACATCTAAGACCGCAAGGGCCATGGATGCCACAAGCGGGTTGCCTAAGAAGGTAGAGGTATGGATGGCTTCGCCGCTTGGTCGTCCCCAGCCTTCCATGGCTTCTTCGGTGGCGAGACATGCGCCGATGGGTGCACCGCCGGCGAGCGATTTCCCGATGGCCATGAGATCTGGCACCACGTTTTCGTGTTCACAGGCGAAGTAGGCGCCCGTGCGTCCAAGCCCTGTGTAGATCTCATCAAAGATAAGAAAAACGCCATGCTTTTTGGTGATCTCGCGCAGGCCTTTTAAAAATCCTTGCGGCGGAAGAATCACACCGCCGCGCCCTTGGATGGGTTCTACAATGAGGGCTGCAATGGAGGCGGTGCCGCTGGTGTCACTCCCGAGGAGAAAATCCACGTAGTCGAGGCAAGCCTGCCCATCGCTTTCGAAGGGAGATCCCGGTTGGCCGGGGTATGGCAGACGCAGATCCGAGGCGCCGACGAGGCCGTCAAAAGGCTCTCGAAAGCTATCACGATACGAAGAAACGCTCAGCGCCCCAAGAGACATGCCGTGGTAAGCACCGCCGAACGAGAGAACGCGGCGTTTACCGGTGGCAATGAGGGCGGTTTTAAGACAGGCTTCCACCGCGTCAGATCCACCGATGGCCAAAATCGATCGCGACAATCCTTCGGGCGCGATGTCGGCCAAACGCTCGCTCAGGAGTACTTTTTCGCGCGACGGAAAGAGATCGCCCATGGCGTGAATGAGCGTCGCGGCCTGCTTCTGTGCAGCTTCAACCACTTTTGGGTGCGCGTGACCCACTCCGGCCACAGCGAAGGCGCCACTGAGGTCGACAAAAATATTGCCGTCCGCATCTTCGATATTGGCGCCTTTGGCCTGCGCGAAGACGATGGGAGATTCTACGCCTTGGACGCGCCGCTTTTGACGGCGGTGTGTGATGGCGGGGCATTCGACTTGCGCGAGCCGATCCACCCATTGTTGTGACTGGGCGCCTGGTACTTCGGTGCGCAGGTGGGGAAGCTGTTGGCCAAATTCTTTCATTGTTGGGTTGCGTCGCGGGGTGGGTCGTGCAAATCAGCACACGACGAATCGTCATGAGATACGCTCCTTTGGGCGAAGCGTATACGGGCGAAGCGTATACGGGCGAGCGCTGGGCATAGCTATGCATACCGGCACGCGAAACCCGACCTAGAGCTGACACGCATTGATGCAAGGATTACGGTCATGCGCACAGACCAAATTCACATTCGTGGGCTTTCGTTATTAGCACCCCATGGGGTTTATGACGAGGAGCGAAAAGAGGGACGGCAATTTCGCGTAGACCTTGATGCTCACGTACCCGTAGCGGTGGCAGGTGAGCAGGATGCGCTGCCCAAGACCGTGGATTATCGCATTTTAAGCGAAGCGATTTTGCGCGTACTCAATGGGCCGAGCAAAAACCTCATCGAATCGCTGGCTACGGAGATCGTTCAGGAAGTCTTTGCCAGCGCGCCGAGCGTCGAGCGCGTGCGTGTTACGGTGTGGAAACGCGCGCTCGGCGTACCGGGCGATCCTGAACAGGTGGGCGTCACCCTTGACAGACAACGTTCATCGGGCACGGCTTCGCCAGCGCGCTGAGACCTGCATTATCCCGTCAAAAATGCGGATTTACGCGCTTTTCTTGCCAAACCGCCGCCGGTGTTAGACAACAAGGGACATCTGCACCTTTTGGCCGAAACTCTGTCATCATTGACGCTGCATTTCCCCAAATGATAGCACGATGGGTGACGTACAGAGTTAGGTATCTTTGGAGCGCGTGGGTGCTTCGAAGCAAAAAGCGGTTTGGGGTGTATCGTCCACGGGGAGCAACGCAGAGACCATGGCGGATACGATCTTAGTTATTGATGATAGTGTTACCGTTCGGACCGCGGTTCGTTGGGTAGCAGAAAGCGCTGGGCACCACGTTGTCGAAGCTGCGTCGCTGCAAGAAGCGCGCGCCATGCTGAGCAACGAACAGCCCGACACCATCTTGTTGGACTACAAACTGCCCGATGGCAGCGGCATCGATTTTTGCGGTGAGCTGCGACAGAATCCAAGTCTGGTCGCACGGCGCATTCTCATCATGCACGGCGATGCGCACCCCTTCGATCCCGAAGACGCGCGCGCAGCGCGCGCCAGCGGTGCCTTAAGAAAGCCATTCCGCTCGCAAACCCTTCTCGATCTTTTAGATCAACGCACACAAGATGTGACGGTCGAAACCTCGTCCGTCCCAGCGACACCACCGGCGGCGCCGCCCCCACCATCGGACGATCGCGACACCATCTTTGCCGAAGCCGACATCGTCGAAGAAGCGAGCCCAGCACCGCCAGCGCCCGTTCCCTCGCGCGCGCCTGCGGCGCGCACCCGCAGCGGCGCGTTCAGAACACCGCCCATGCCAGGCTCCGGCCTCCACCGATTGCCACCACCCGGCGGTCAACCCGTCACCATCGCAGGACGCGGCACCATGCCACGTTCCCCGTCTGGCGCTTTCCGCGCCGTCGATGCAAAAGTGCCGGACACAGAAGAAACCGCGCCACAAGAAACGTTGGCACAAGAGACGCAGGACGCAGCAAGCCAACAAAGCCCTGTACAGCCGCGCACGCACGACCTCCCGCCTCAAACTCAACAACCCACAGGCCGCAACGAGCCGACCGCAGAAGTCAACGTCCTAGACGACAAAGACCTCGAAGAAGAAACCACGCAACAAGAAGAAGCGCCGGCCACTGCCGCATCCAGTGACGACGCACAGTTGCGCGCCCAAATCGAACGCATCGTCTCAGAAGTCATCGAAGAGCGCCTGCAAGCCATCGTCGAAGAAGAACTGCCCAACATCGCGCGACGCGCCCTCGCCGGTCTGCTGCGCACCGAACTCAACGAGCAAATCGTTCGCCTAGGTGTCACGCGGCGTGTCCAGCAATTCCTCGACACCGACCTGCCAAACTACGCGCAACGTGCCGTAGACCAGCGCCTCGATCGTAACGAAAACTCCTGACCCCATGCACCGTTCGCAGAGAACACCCTAGCAACCCAACAGCAAACAACCAGCCGTTGCAAAGCTTCATCCGGTGTTCTAGTTCTCCCCGCATCATGTCGGGGAGTTTTCGTTTTTGAACACAACCTCCCCCGAACGCCGGTACACGTACCCTAGGCCAGGAACGAAGGAATGGACCGCAATAAAAGCTACGACCCCTCTGCCATCGAACCCAACTGGTACCAACGATGGATGGACGCTGAAGCCTTCAAAGCTGACCCCGATAGCCCCAAAACGCCCTTCACCATCGTCATCCCGCCGCCCAACGTTACCGGCTCGTTGCACATGGGCCACGCCCTCGGCAACACCATCCAAGACATCCTCTCGCGCTATAAACGCATGGACGGCTACGAGGTGCTCTGGCTCCCCGGTTCCGACCACGCCGGCATCGCCACGCAAATGGTCGTCGAACGACAACTCGCCAAAGAAGGCCTGACGCGCCAAGACCTCGGACGTGAAAAATTCACGGAACGCGTCTGGCAATGGAAAGAAGAATACGGCAACCGCATCGCCGAGCAAATGCGCAGACTCGGCTCGAGCCTCGACTGGTCCCGCGAACGCTTCACCATGGACGAAGGTCTCTCTCAAGCCGTGCGCGAAACCTTTGTCACCCTCTACGAACAAGGACTCATCTACCGCGATGAACGCCTTGTAAACTGGGACCCCGGCACACAAACCGTCCTCTCAGACCTTGAGGTCGACCAAGAAGAAGAAGACGGATCGCTGTGGCATATCGCCTACCCCGTAGAAAACAGCGACGAAAAACTCATCGTCGCCACCACGCGTCCAGAAACCCTGCTGGGTGATAGCGCCGTCGCCATCCACCCAGACGACCCACGCTATACCCACCTGCATGGTAAACGCGTGGCGCTGCCACTCACCGATCGCCTGATCCCCATCGTCTGCGACCCAGAAGCCGTCGACATGGAATTCGGTTCAGGCGCCGTGAAAATCACGCCAGCACACGATTTCAACGACTTCGAAACCGGCCGACGTAACGATCTGGAGTTTATCCAAGTGATCGGCCTCGATGCCAAGATCAACGAGAACGCCCCCGAGCGCTTCCAAGGCCTCGATCGCTACGAAGCACGCAAAGCCATCGTCAGCGAACTCGAAGCCCAAGGCCTGCTCGTCAAAACCGTGCCCCACCGTTTTGCCCCAGGACGCTCGCAACGCTCCGGCCTCGTGGTCGAACCGCTCTCGGTCGGCAAGCAATGGTACGTCAAAACCGAACCGCTCGCCAAACCCGCCATCGAAGCCGTGCGCGACGGACGCATCGAAATCCTGCCAGAAACATGGGAGAAAACCTACTTCCACTGGATGGAAAACATCCGCGATTGGTGCATCAGCCGCCAACTCTGGTGGGGTCACCGCATCCCCGCATGGACCTGCGATGACTGCGGCGAAATCACCGTCGATCGCAAAGACCCCACCTCCTGCGCACACTGCCAAAGCACGAATATCACACAAGAATCAGACGTTCTTGACACGTGGTTCTCCTCCGCACTGTGGCCGATCAGCACACTTGGCTGGCCAGAGGACACCGCCGATCTGCGCAAGTTCTACCCCACAGATGTGATGGAAACAGGCTTTGATATCCTGTTCTTCTGGGTGGCGCGCATGATCATGTTCGGCATGCACTTTATGGATGGCGAAGTACCCTTCAAAACCGTCTTCTTGCACGCCATGGTGCGCGACAAAGACGGCAACAAAATGTCGAAAACGCGCGGCAACGTCATCGACCCCCTGCATGTGATCGATGGGCTACAACCAGAGAATCTGAGCGACGACGACAAAGAAACCTCGGGGCTTCTACTCAAAGATTATCCCGAAGGACTCGAGCCCCAAGGCGCAGATGCGTTGCGCTTTACGCTCGCGACCTACGCCGCCGCAGGACGCGACATCAAACTCGATGTGCACCGCGTCGAAACTTATCGCCAGTTCCTGAACAAACTTTGGAACGCCGCGCGCTTTGCGTCCATGAACTTCGAAGAGTTCACGCCGGAGCCATTCGATGCGGATGCGTTGAACCTTTCACCGCCCGATAAATGGATTCTCTCGCGCCTGAAAGAGACGATTGAAGCGGTGACCGATCACCTAGATCATTACCGTTTCAGCGATGCCTCGCTCACGCTGTACACCTTTGTGTGGCACGCCTTCTGCGACTGGTATTTGGAGCTCACCAAGCCCATTTTCTACGGCAACGAAGGCTTCCCTGGCGATATTCGCAGCACCCAGAACGTGCTTTCGTACGTGCTCGACACCACCTTACGCCTGATGCATCCCATCGCGCCCTTCATCACCGAAGAGCTCTGGGAATCGTTGCCTACCGCATCGCGCGATGCCGATCTGCTCGCTCTTGCAGCTTGGCCTAAAGCCAGCAACACCCCCGCTTTCGAAAAAGCATCCACCGATATTGAGCGCATCATCGGCGTCATCGGTGGCATTCGCCGCGTGCGCGCAGAATCGAATATTTCGCCAGGCAAAAACCTGCCAGAAGTCCTCCTTGTTCAAGCAGATCCCGCCATCCGCGCTTCGCTCGAAGAGCTCCAAGGTTATATCTGCCGCCTCGCCAAAGTCGAATCCCTGCGCGTGGTCGACACCGATGCAACGCGCCCAGAGAACTGCGGCACAGCCATGGAACAAGAAGTCGAGATCGTGATACCCTTGGCAGGCCTCATCGACGTCGAAGCAGAACGGCGCCGCATCGAAGCGCAGCTAGAAAAAGTCGACCAAGAAATCGCCCACGTCGAAAAGAAACTGGCCAACCCACGCTTCGTAGAAAACGCCAAACCCGAAGTCGTCGAAGCCGATCGAAAAAAACTCGCGATCGCCCAAGAAAAACGCGCCACCTTGAGCGAAGGTCTCGCGCGACTCAAATAAAAACCTCTGACCTACGAGGGAGCGTTGGCACCCCGCCGTCCCAATATCACCATCTATAAAGAGCACGTGTGGCCCACCGCCGCACCCCGCCCGCGTGTGCTGCACGATCGCGCCATCGAACTTGCACGAAACATCAACCAAGAGCTCGCAAGCGTTCACTCGCACCGCATCCTCGATCGCGTGATCGTGAACGCCAACCAGCGGATCAGTGTGTCGGTGCGTAGCAAAAACGATGCGCGTTATACGTTGCGCACCCACTGGGCCCTGACCCAAGCCGAAGGCTTTGGCAGCGCCGTGCAATCCGCGATCCTCCACGGCGCCTTTCCGCCGAACTTCGACCAGATCTTCGATAGCTTGCGCGGGAAAATCACGCCGGCGCATCTGTATCAGGATAGCAAGTACGCTGCGCCCAATACAGAAGGCATCCACGTCAACCTACAAGAAACCCTTGAACGTGTTGCACAGTATTTGCCGCCAGAGACCTCGCATCGCGGCGTTCAGATCACATGGGGTAAACGCGCGCATGCCCCCTCACGTCGCTCCATACGTCTTGGCTCCATGGACGAAAAACGCGCGCTGATCCGCATTCACCCCGTGCTCGACAACGCATGGGTGCCGCCTTTCGTCATCGAGTTCGTCATTTGGCACGAGCTCTGTCATTATGTCCGTCCGCCCTTATCCCGCGAGCTTGCTGCGGCCACGTCGGATCATCGCGTGCACCATCGCGCGTTTCGTGCGCTCGAGGCACGCTATCCGCACATGGAAGCCGCAGAAACGTGGATTCGGCGACACATTCAAGATCTGCTGCGCTTTGCAGCCACGCCAGCCACAAGTTCCCGTACATCGCGCTGAGGTCTGCATGCGCCGCGCTTCCTTCATCCTCGTGCTCACCACGCTCAGCCTTGCTTGGACGCTTGTTGCAGGATGCAAAACCACTGCGCAGGAACGCTTGCAAAGCCCCAAGATGAGCACCATCGACATGCTCGCTTGGGAGACGAAACACCGCGTACCGGCCCTCGACGCACCCTACGCCCCCACGCTTTTCATCCTCGTCGACCTTGAAGGCACCATCGAGCCCTGTGGGTGCACAGAAGACGTGATCTATGGCGGGATTTCGCGGATTGTCGGCACCTTGCGCGCTTGGCAGGACGCCGCGACCTACCCGTTCCTGACCATCAATACCGGCAATACACTTTTTGCCTTCTCGTCGCTTCAGGCAGCACCGACAAAGCAAGATCACGCGCGCGCTGCGTTGCTGCATGAAGCGTTGCATCACAGCCGCGTGCAGGTTCAAGGCGTCGGTCCGCTCGATCTTGCTGGAGGTTTAGAGTTTTTCGAAGAAACAGCAAGTAAAGACACGACTTCGTTTGTATCGACGAACGTGAAGCCTGCAGATTCCACGCGGAATGTATGGGCTCCCTTCCACGTCGCGGCGCTCGGAGAGATGACCGTGGCGTTTCTGAATGTCATCCACCCCTCCGCCTTCGAGAGCGGGAGCGATGAAGAGGCACTCGCTGTAGAAGATATTCATGAATCACTTACGGAAACACTTCATTATCCAGAGGTCAAAAACGCCGATCTTCGCATCCTCTTTGCCCACGGTGACGTCGACCTGATCGCCGATGCCATCCAAGAGATCACAAGCCTAGACTTTGTGATCTTCGGCAGCGATGAAGACGCGGAAGATCGCGTGCGTGCGTGGGATCACAGCCGCGCGCTTTCACTCTGGTCGCAGGGACGCGCCGTCGGCGTATTGCGGCTGTCGCGCGCAGCGTCGTCCACCGATGGGCCGTGGGAAAACGCACGCGGACTCAGCCAGAACGAACAAAAAGAATACCGCAGTTTGCTCGCGTACCTCGACGAGCAGATCGAAGCGCTCGACGCACGCACAGAACCTGGCGAAACTCCGCCGCGCATGCGCAATACCTTGGCGCAGCGCAGAGCGCATTACCTCGAAAAACTTGAGGCCGCGGAAAACGCGCCACCCCCCGCCTTCGAAAGCGATAAGAATCAATTTCTGTGGGATAGCATCCGCATCACCCCGAATTTGCCCGTACATGCCGATACCGAAAACGCACGCCTGCGCTACAACCATGCGCTCCAACAGATCAACTTGCAGGATGCCCTGCCACCGCCGCCACCCGCCCCAGGCCAAGCATCCTACGTGGGCGCAGCGCAATGCATCGCCTGCCATCAAGACGCAGGAGCCTTTTGGAAAAGCACGCCCCACGCCACGGCCTACGCCACTTTGCAAGAGCGCGATAAAGCTTACGATCTCGCGTGCGTCGGCTGCCATGTTACCGGCTATCACGCGCCTAGCGGATCCGCGGTGGGTTACACCGATGGGCTGCAAAACGTCCAATGCGAAAGCTGCCACGGACCCGGCTCCCTGCACGCCCACGCGCCGGTTCTTGCGGGACGGCCGCAGCACATCGAACGCGACGCTGACGCAACGCGCTGCCTGTCTTGCCACACCTCAGCGCACTCCACGCGTTTTGATTACCCCACCTACCGCGCGCGCATCCTTGGCGCAGGCCACGGCGACGTGCCTTAAGATTGCGCGGATCGAACATCGAAAGCCAAGACCTACCGTTGCAGCAATGCGCGCGCGGTGCTAGCGCACTGTGCGACGCGCACCATCGTACGCATCCTACGAACATCTTGGCGCGATTCACGTACTCTCTACAAAGCGTTCGACACCATGGCTGAATACAAGCCCTCTGACATCGAAGTGCGCTGGCAAGCGTACTGGCAAGACAACAAAACCTTCAAAACCACCGACGACACGTCCAAGCCGAAGTACTACGTCTTAGACATGTTCCCCTACCCCTCTGCGGCGGGACTTCACGTCGGTCACCCCGAAGGTTACACCGCAACCGATATCATCGCGCGCTACAAGCGCATGAAAGGTTTCAACGTCCTGCACCCCATGGGTTGGGACGCCTTTGGTCTGCCCGCAGAGCGCGCCGCCATGCGCGAAGGAGAGCACCCAGCAAACCTCACCGCGCAGTTCGTCGATAACTTCCGCGGCCAAATTCAGCGTCTCGGCTTTTCGTACGACTGGGACCGCGAGATCAACACCACCGATCCCAAGTACTACAAGTGGACGCAGTGGATTTTCACCAAGCTCTATGAGCGTGGACTCGCCTACCAAGCCGAAGTCCCCGTCAACTGGTGCCCCGCCCAAGGCACCGTCCTTGCGAACGAAGAAGTCGCCGATGGCGTCTACATTGAAACCGGCGATCCGGTCTATCGACGCAATATGCTGCAATGGATGCTGCGCATCCCCGAATACGCAGAGCGCCTGATCCAAGACCTCGATGATCTGGACTGGCCAGAATCCATCAAAGAGATGCAGCGCTACTGGATCGGCCGCTCCGAAGGGGCAGAGGTCGACTTCCAGATCCAAGGCACCGATCGCAAGATCCGCGTCTACACCACGCGCGCAGATACCCTCTTTGGCTGCACCTACATGGTGCTCGCGCCAGAACATCCGCTCGTTCAGGAGATCACCACCGACGCGCAGCGCGACGCCGTCAACGCGTATATCGAAACCACATCGCGCAAAAGCGATCTGGAACGCACCGATCTGAACAAAGATAAAACCGGTGTGTGGACCGGCGCATACGTCATCAATCCAGCCAACGAACAACCCATTCCCGTCTACATCAGCGACTACGTGCTGGTGTCGTACGGTACGGGCGCCGTCATGGCAGTTCCGGCGCACGACCAGCGCGACTGGGATTTCGCCACGAAGTTCGACCTACCCATCGTAGAAGTCATCGAGGGCGGGGACATCCAAAAGCAGGCCTTTACCGGAGAAAAAGGTCGCTTTATCAACTCTGGCTTCCTTGATGGCATGACCATGACCGAAGCCATCCCAGCCATGATCGATTGGCTCGAGGAACGCGGCATCGGCACGCGGCGCGTCAACTACCGCCTGCGCGATTGGCTCTTCAGCCGTCAGCGCTACTGGGGCGAACCCTTCCCCATCTTGCACAAAGACGACGGCTCCATCCGCGTCTTGGAAGTCGACGAATTGCCCGTTACCCTGCCTTGGATCGACGAATACCGCCCCACAGAAGACGGCGAACCGCCCTTGGCGCGCAACGTCGAATGGGTGAATACCGTCGACCCCAAAACCGGCAAACCCGCGCGACGCGAAACCAACACCATGCCCCAATGGGCCGGATCGTGCTGGTACTACCTGCGCTATATCGATCCACACAACGACGAAGCTTTTGTCGATCCAGAAAAAGAAAAATACTGGATGCCGGTCGACCTCTACGTCGGCGGCGCAGAGCACGCTGTTTTACACCTGCTGTACGCACGCTTCTGGCATAAAGTGCTCTACGACTGCGGCCTGGTTTCTACCAAAGAGCCCTTCCAGAAGCTCTACAACCAAGGCATGATCCTCGCCTATTCGTACCAAGACGAACGCAACAAATACTACCATCCGAGCGAGATCGATCTCAGCAAAAAGCCCCCCGTGGTCAAAGCCACCGGCGTCGAGGTTTCTGAGCAGATCGAGAAAATGTCGAAGTCGAAGTTCAACGTCGTCAACCCCGACGACATCGTGAACGAATACGGCGCCGACGCCCTGCGTTTGTACGAAATGTACATGGGTCCCTTGGACCAAGTAAAACCTTGGCAAACCGATGGCGTGCGCGGCATGCACCGCTTCTTGGGACGCGTCTACCGACTGATCATCGGCGAAGACGGCAACCTCCACGAACGTATCCAAAAAGATGCGACCGCCAGCGACGAGATCATCCAGATCGCGCACAAAACCACCAAACGCGTCACCGAAGACATCGACTCGATGCACTTCAACACCGCAATCGCCGCCATGATCGAGTTCGTGAACGCGCTCTACAAAGAACCCGCCGTTCCAAACGATATCGCAGAACGACTCACGCTGCTGATCTCGCCCTTCGCGCCACACCTTGGCGAAGAACTCTGGCGTGCACTCGGACACCAAGAAAGCCTTGCCTACGCGCCATGGCCCGCTTTCGATGAGAAACTCCTCGTCGCACAAAAGATCACCATCGCCGTCCAAGTGATGGGCAAAACACGCGGAACCATCGATATTTCGCCCGATATGGACAAAGACGCCATCATCGAACTCGCCAAGAACGTCGATAACGTCGCGCGCCAAATCGAAGGCAAAAACATCGTCAAAACGATCTACGTGCCAGGCAAAATCGTTAACCTCATCGCCAAATAAACCCACATGTCCGATCGTAAAGTCGCCGTTATCCTCGCTGCCGGTCTCGGCACACGCATGAAGTCCCCCCTCCCCAAGGTCATGCACCAAGTACTCGGCAGACCGATGATCGGACATGTGGTCCAAACCGCCATCGATAACGCATGCGATGAAATCGCGGTCGTGGTCGGTTACGGCAAAGAACAAGTTCAAGCCTACCTTCAAGACGCATTCCCAAACGCACCCATCACCTTTCACGTCCAAGAGCAAATGAACGGCACAGGGGATGCGGTGCGTTCTGCGCATGCGAGCTACGCCGAAGGCGACCCCCAAGTGGCCGTCCTTTGCGGCGACGTGCCGAACCTCCCAGCCGCGCTTTTGCAGCAAGCCTTCCAAGAGCAAGCTGAGCATCAAACGCCGGCGGTGGTTATCACAGCCATTGCGCCACCTGGGACAGCCTACGGGCGCATCGTGCGCCAAGACAGCGCGCAGATCGCACGCATCGTCGAGTTCAAAGACGCAGATGAGCCCACGCGCGCGATCCAAGAGATCAACAGCGGATCTTACGTCTTTCGCGGCGCGTTTTTGCGTGAACACATCGGTAGCCTCACCACCGATAACGCCCAAGGCGAGTTCTACCTCACCGATCTTGTAGAGATCGCGCACAAAGAAAATACCCCCGCACGCGCATTGCTCGCCGACGATATTTCCACCGTCGACGGTGTAAATACCAGAGTGCATTTGGCCGCTGCCAACGCGGTAGCCCGCCGCCTTCGAAATCGCGCGTGGATGGAATCAGGCGTGACCCTCATCGACCCCGATACCGCGTGGATCGACGTCGACTGCGAGCTTGCGCCCGACATTCTCATCGAACCGAACGTCACCTTACGCGGACGTTGTGTGATCGAACAAGGCGCCTATATCGAAAGCGGCGTGCGTTTAGAAAATGCACACGTGCAAGCCGGCGAACGCGTGCGCGCAAACCGCTGAATTAACGAGCTCCACGTTCCTTTCATCGGCGCGCCGCAGCACACGCGCTGGATCCGCCGAAATCCGCAGCAAAAATACACACCAAGATCGCTGTTTTCTTGGCGTATCGCTTTGGGATCTCTAGGGTGATTTCACGGAACAAGACCGCGATATTCCTTGTTAAGGGTCTTAAGTTTTCCGTTGTTTTCTACCTTTACCGGGACGTGCCATGTGCGGCATCGTAGCTTATATCGGCCATCGCGATTGTGGACGCATCTTACTCGACGGCCTTCGCCGACAAGAATACCGCGGCTATGATAGCGCTGGCATCGCGATTTTTGATGGCGAAGGACTCGAGCGCCGACGCGCAGAAGGCAAACTCCATAAACTCGAAGCGCGCTTTGAACAAAATCCAATCCACGGAACCGTGGGCATCGGCCACACACGATGGGCCACACATGGCGCGCCGACCGAACAAAACGCGCACCCACACATGGTCGATGATCTTGTGCTCATCCACAACGGCATCATCGAAAACTACCTAGAGCTGAGACACGCGCTCGAATCGGATGGCGTTGCTTTCGAATCAGAAACCGACACCGAGATCGTCGCGCAGTTGCTTGCACGCCACCCCCTGCGCCAAGAGTCGTTGCGCGATGCGCTGCAAGACGTGCTCACACGCGTACGTGGTTCCTATGCGATCGTCGCGCTCGATGGCCGCAACCCAGACGTACTTGTCGGTGCGCAGAACGCCTCGCCCTTGCTCATCGGCATCGGTCAGGACGAGCACTACTTCGCCAGCGATGTACCGGCGATTATGCAGCACACGCGCGACATGATCTTCTTGCACGATGGTGACTTGGTCGAACTGCGCAGCGATGGATACAGCATCGTCGATGGCGAGGGCCACGCGGTCGACCGCGAAATCAAAAAGATCACCTGGGACCCCATCAGCGCGGAGAAACAAGGCTACCGACACTTCATGCTCAAAGAAATCCATGAGCAGCCACAAAAGGTCATCGACACGCTGCGTGGTCGGATCTCGCTCGAGCGCAACACCGTGGAGTTTCCTGAGCTAAAAATCGACCAGGATTGGCTCAAATCCGTAGATCAGGTCATTTTCTTAGCATGCGGCACCTCTTATCATGCCGGTCTTGTTGCCACTTATGCTTTAGAGCACCTCGGCCGTATTCATGTGAGCTGCCAGCTCGCGAGTGAATTCCGTGCGCGCAATCCCATGATCGATGAACGCACGCTGGTGATACCGATCTCGCAAAGCGGCGAAACAGCGGACACACTCGCTGCGACCAAACGTGCGCTCGAGCAAGGCGCACGCGCGATCGCCATCTGCAACGTGATGGAGTCGAGTCTCACCCGCATTTGCGAAGGCACTTTGTACACCCACGCTGGACCCGAGATCGGTGTGGCCTCCACCAAGGCGTTCACGACGCAATTGGCCGTACTTTATCTCTTTGTCATTTGGTTCTCGCGCATTCGCGGCACCATGGACGATGCGCGCTGCGCAGAACTCCTTGGCGCGTTGCGTGCGCTACCTGGCCAAATGGAGACCTGTATTGCGCAAGCGGAGCAGATCAAAGAGTTTGCGCCGCATTACACCGACGCGCAGTCTTTCTTGTTTTTAGGTCGGGGTTATCAGTTCCCCATCGCCCTCGAAGGCGCCCTGAAACTTAAAGAGATCAGCTACATTCATGCCGAAGGATACGCGGCAGGTGAACTCAAGCACGGTCCCATCGCGCTCATTGACGAGACCTTGCCTGTGATGGTGATCGCACCGAACAACACGCACTTTGAGAAAGCGCTTTCGAACCTCGAAGAAGTGCGCGCGCGTGGCGCGCGCGTGCTCGCTGTGACCTCTGGCGGCATCAACACGCGCCTTGAAGGCACGGTGCGCGATATCATGGTGATTCCGGATACAGACGAAGTTCTACAGCCTTTGTTGACGGTCATTCCGCTGCAGCTGTTGGCGTATTATATTGCTGATTTTAAGGGAACGGACATCGACCAGCCGCGGAACTTGGCCAAGAGTGTGACCGTCGAATAATCGCTTTGGTTTGTAGCGTTCTGGTCTAGGCGCGCTGGGTGACAAAAACGAGAAAACCGCAACCGAGGTTGCGGTTTTTTAGTTCTTGCTGGTTGGCGGCTTATTGTGCTGCGACCCAGACGAGTACTTCGACATCTACGTCCGCGTGGAGTTTCACGGGCACTTTGTAGATTCCGAGGGATTTGATGGGTTGTGCTAGGACGATGCGACGGCGTTCGACGTCGTGTCCAGCTTCGAGCAGCGCATCGTGGATGTCGCGGTTGGTGACGGAGCCGAAGAGGCGTCCGTCGTCACCTGCGCGGCGCGTAATGGTGACGGAAAGCTCATTGATCGCGTTTCCGACAGTTTGTGCTGCTTCGCGGAGGCGCTCGCGTTTTTCAGCGATTACGCGCAGTTGGTGCTCGATTTCTTTTTTCTTTCCGCGGCTTGCGACGGTCGCAAGGCCGGTAGGAATCAGGTAATTTCGACCATATCCAGGTTTGACCCGGACTACCTCGCCCATATTGCCGAGGTGGGGAACGTCTTCCAAGAGGATGATTTCCATGTGGGTGGCTCCGTGTTTCGGGGCGTTGTCGGCGCCGCCTTGAATGGATTAGAGATCGTCGTCGTCGTCGTCGTCGTCGTCGTCGTCATCATCGTCGTCGTCGTCGTCGTCATCGTCATCCGATCCGGCGGACGCGCGGCTGCTTGCACGCAGCGCTTCACGCTCTTTGGCCTCTTTGAGCTCTTGCTCAAATGTGAGGTCGACTTTGAGTGTGAGGAATTTGATGACTTCGTCGATGATGCGCAGGACGCGCTCGAGTTCGGCGATGGCTTCTGGATCTGCGCTGTAACGCACGTAGATGTAAATTCCACGTGTGTTTTGTTTGACGCGGTAGGCCAGTTTACGACGTCCCCATTCTTCAACGCGTATGATTTCGCCGTTGAAGTCGGAGATGATCCCTTCGATGCGCTCGGCGATCGCTTTGGCGCGCGCTTCGTCGACATCGGGGTGGAGAATATAAGTTGTTTCGTAGTGGCGCGCTTGCGACATAATTTCGTACGCTCCTTTTGGTGTGTTCGCCCAGTTTAGCGTGCTCTGAGCAAGGAGAAATCCATGCCTCCGCGGAAGACGAAGACAGGGAGCCAGAGCTTTGCCCTAGTCCGCGGCGTTCGTCAACGTCTCAAGGTGGTTTTTTGGTAGTTTTTCCATCGAAGGCGCCGTTGTGACGATCTTCTTTGAGCTCCCATCCAAAGAACCAACAAAGCGGAGGTTCACTTCAAGGGGTGAATTTGGTTTTGAGCCGTCACCAGATCGTGTTTCAGCAAATGCTCGATGGCTTCTTGGCCGCGGCGCAGCGCATCGTACTGCGCATCTCCATCTGCTTTACCAAAGGTGCTCAACACCCAGCGCGACACGTCGCCATTTTCTGGTGGGCGGCCTACGCCGAGTCGAACGCGGACGTATTCCTTTGAACCCAACTGCTGATCGATGGAGCGTAGCCCGTTGTGACCTGCATGCCCCCCGCCGCGCTTCAGACGCACGGTACCGGGTGCGATCTCGATCTCATCATGCGCAACGATGATGTTCTTGGGTGCGATCTTATAGAACTGCGCAGCTTTGACGACGCTGAAACCGCTTCGGTTCATGTAGGTGTCGGGCTGCAAAAGCACGACCGCCCTACCCCAAAGATGCGCTGTTGCACTCGGTCCATCAAAGGCAGAGGACGCCAAAGCCACGCCCGCGATCTGCGCCAGATCCGTCACCAGATCGCGACCGATGTTGTGACGTGTGCCGTCGTATTTCGCGCCTGGGTTTCCCAAGCCAACAATGAGTATTCTGCCGTCATCAAACTCACGCATGGATCACTCCTGAGTGTTTTGGTTCCGAGAGGGTGGGGACGTTATGGCACATCGCGGTGCGTTGGTCATGGACGTATCGTGCAACGACAAAGCCCACATCGGATGATGTGGGCTTAATGCGAGAACGCGTAGGGGCAGCGAGATCTTACTCTTCGCTTCCGCCTTCTTCGCCATCCTCGTCTTCATCTTCATCGTCACTGTCGGCGGCTGCGGTCTCAGTACCGGCAGCTGCGGCGCGACGACGTGCGACGCGGATGACAGGGTAACGGTGGTTGAACTCGAACTTGCTACCTTCGGGTTCTTTCATCTCGTCGATGTAAACCTGATCGCCAATTTCGAGTTTGGTGACGTCGTGGATGACCGCCACGGGGATCTCGGAGACCGTGGTGACGATTTTGACGGAACGACGCACGATGTCCAAGCGACCACCTTTGGTCACGCCTTTGGCGGTACCAGTGGTTTGGACTGGAACTTCCAGAATCACCTTGTCATCGTTGGCTACGACTTTGAAGTCCACGTGTGTGACCACGCGTCGAACTGAGTCGAACTGCATGTCGCGAACCATGACTTGGTGCGTACCTTCGCCGTCGATCTCGAGATTGAAGACCGCGTTGTATGCGTACTCTGTACGCAGGACGGCTTCGAGATCGCGTGGGTCAACGCTCACCAATACGTCTTTGACGTCGTGTCCATACACGACGCCTGGGACCAAACCTTCGCGTCGTACGGCACGTACAGCGCTCTTTGCGCCGGCTTGGCGCGTAGTAGCCTTCAGGCTGTTCACTTGTTCTGTCATGAGGTTCTCCTCAGCTTCGTTTACGCGCATTCGCGCGAGGCCGCTTCGGCGGCGTAATTATCGGGGGCCACTTAGACTCAAAGCGACGATACCGAACAATGTCCGTGCGCGTATCCAACAGCCGCTATGCGCGCACTGTCAGATAGAATCTCGCTGGACGGGACCCCCTTGCACCCCTGTGGATGCAAGGCTTCTCCGGCACGGGAAAAAAGACGTTGAAAGATCCTGAAGTGGGCGACGAGAGGTCATGCCACTTGCGGCGCTCGTACATACCACGTTCGGGCGCGAACCCATACACGCTTTTGCGGCGCATGGCGAACGATAAGATGCATCAAGGCAGAAAAACGAACAATCGCCCGCAGGGCGGGCGATTGCTTTAGTTGGCTCACTAGGATTCGAACCTAGACAACCGGTACCAAAAACCGGGGTCCTGCCATTAGACGATGAGCCAGGAACTCAGGTGGAGGTAACTTCCTCATCACGGGCACAGGCTTATACTAGATATTTTCGCCTTGTCAACACTCTTCCGCACGCACATCCAAAGTTTCGTTCATCTTGTCTGCCTGACGATAATTTTTAACCGTTTAATTACAGCGGCCTAGCGCTTCCCCTGCCACGGTGACCCACGGCACGCACTCCTGCCCCTCAGGGCAATCGGCGGCGCTGACATCGCATACTTCGACGCAGAAAGATCCGTTGTGGTGCGCGCCAAAGCACAGCGCACCGCCCACACATCGATCGCTCCCGCCAGGATCGCAAGGATCGCCTATGGGAAGCACAGCATCCTCCACGCAGTGCAACGTTCCTTGTGCCGTCGGTGTGCACGCTTCTTCTTCTGCACAACTCGAAGTGTCGAACATCGAACACTCGCTTTCATCGTTGCGCGGTGGATCTCCGTTCGGATCCCCAGTGGATGGATCCTCACCGAGAAACTCTCCGCCTTCACGTTCTTCGCCCACGACATCGGCACCGCAGGCGGCGAACGCTGTGCTACAACTCAACAGGAAGATCGCCCATCCGCGCGCTGTAACCGTGCCTACCGAACGCATAAACCCGCCAGGCCCGTGCCGTGCTTGCACGTCCAGCCGCGCTCGCAGTCTGCGCTTGTCTCGCAGGTTTGCGCACAGCCGGCTTGGGGGCCCTCAACACCGTCCCAGTGCAACGAGCAGCTCAGCGAGGCATCCGCGCAACGATCTTGCGCGTTGCAAAGCGGTACGCAGCGCGCACCGAGCGCATTATCTAACGTCACACAGCTCTCGCTGTCACTGCACTCACTCGCCGCGCTACAACGCTGCCAGCTCTGGTGACTCTTGGGCGAACCCGGCACGCATGCCGCCGCCTCATCGCCGCTCATACCTACAACACGGGCACAATACTCGCCTTCTGGGCACACATCGCCTTCGTCGACCGAGCATTGGGCGACGCAGGTTGCGCGTTGCGCATCGCCTTCGGTCGCGACACAAAGTTCATCGGCGCCGCAATCCTCAGGGCCTTGGCAACCGAGCTCCGCGTTCTGCGTCCTTTGGTCGGCATTGGGCACTGCGTCAGGCGCGTCATTGCATGCTGCCGTAAGGGACAGAATGCAGAAACCGAGCGCGAGTATAAAAAAGCGGCGTGTAGCCATAAGAGAGATCCGTGATGTCGAGCAATCCGGCTCAAAACGTAGCGAAAGCCGTGATGGGTGTCAAAGCGCACAGCGATCGTTCTTAGGGTACAGATCTGCGCCCAATGGCTACGACGCCTATCCGCTGCGAATTATGCGTGGCAAAAACAGAACCAGCGGCCGTTGGCCGCTGGTGTGCTTCGATCCGTGTGCGCTCAGCGCACGTTGGATTCAGGTTTTCTCTAAGAAAGCCACTTGTGCGCGAGCGCGGGCGTAGTTTTCTTTGACCGCGGCCAGCTTGTCGGGCGCCAACAAGTGTGGCGCCGCAAGCGCCTCTTCGCTTTCTTTGACGGCTTTGCGCGCCGCTTGGAGATCGATCTCCTCAGCGGTTTGGCTGCCCGCGACCAAAAGCGTGACCTTATCGTCGACGGTTTCAACGTAGCCTGGCTGAACCACAAAGCGTTTCTTGGAACCGCTCTTTTCGGTCGCCACCACGGTACCGTGGGTGACCAACGCCAGCAGGGCACGGTGGTCCGGAAGGATTTCCAGCTCACCGCGGGTGCTCGGCAGCGTCACCGACGAAAGTTCGCCTTGGTAGACGGCGCGCACGGGCGTTACGATTTCGAAACGAATGCTATCGGACATCGATTAGCTCCTCCGCGGGGATTAACCCTCGGCCATCATCTTCTCTGCGGCGGCGCGAACTTCGTCGATCGTGCCTTTGTAGATGAACGCCTGCTCTGGCCATTCATCACACTCGCCCTGTACGATGGATTTAAATCCAGCGATGGTTTCAGCGAGTTCGACGTAGGTTCCGGGCGTTCCGGTGAACTGCTCGGCGACGTGGAAGGGTTGCGACAAGAAGCGCTGGATGCGGCGTGCGCGGCCAACGACCAACTTGTCTTCTTCCGAGAGCTCGTCCATCCCGAGGATCGCGATGATATCTTGGAGCTCTTTGTAGCGCTGCAGTGTTTCTTGAACTGCGCGTGCAACTTCGTAGTGCTCTTTGCTTACGACGTCAGGCGAGAGCATGCGCGAGGTCGAGTCGAGGGGGTCTACCGCGGGGTAGATCCCGAGCGACGCGATTTCGCGGCTCAGAACCGTGGTCGCATCAAGGTGCGCGAACGTGGTTGCGGGCGCGGGGTCAGTCAAGTCGTCCGCAGGGACGTAAACGGCCTGAACCGAGGTAATCGAGCCAGCTTTGGTGGTGACGATACGCTCTTGGAGCGCACCCATCTCGGTCGCCAGCGTGGGCTGGTAACCAACCGCCGAAGGAATACGGCCGAGAAGTGCGGACACTTCGGAGCCCGCTTGGGTAAAGCGGAAGATGTTGTCGACAAAGAGCAGAACGTCTTGGCCGAGTTCATCACGGAAGTACTCAGCGATGGTGAGTGCGGACAACGCGACGCGTGCACGCGCTCCGGGCGGCTCGTTCATCTGACCGAAGACGAGCGCAACCTTGGAGTTTTCCCAGTCGCCGTTGGGCGCCAGAACGCCCCCTTCCATCATTTCGTAGTAGAGGTCGTTCCCTTCACGGGTACGCTCACCAACCCCACCGAATACGGAGTATCCCCCGTGCTTCATGGCGACGTTGTGGATGAGCTCTTGGATGAGAACGGTTTTACCAACACCGGCACCGCCGAACAGTCCGATTTTCCCACCGCGTGCGTAGGGGCACAGGAGGTCAACGACTTTAATTCCTGTCTCGAATACTTCCGAGATGGTGCTGAGTTCTTCAAAGCTGGGTGGCTCGCGGTGGATGGAGTTTGCGAGGGTCGCTTCGTGCTCGAGACGCTCTTTGACGTCTGCTTTGTTCACGTCCACGAGCTTGGATTTACCATGCTCTTTGGGGTCGAGAACTTTGAGCTTGTAGGTGGTGTCGGTTTCTTCGATGAGGAAGCCGCTGACTTTGCTGCCGTCCTTTTTATTCAGGATGACAACCTCGTCGACGGGCTCTCCAACGACGTTGAGGATACGTCCGAGAACTTCGCGGCCAACGGGCACGCGAATGGGTGCGCCGGTATCGATTACGTCCATGCCGCGCACGAGGCCGTCGGTGCCGTCCATGGCGATGGTACGGACAACGCCTTCACCAAGGTGGTAGGCGACTTCGAGCACGAGGTTGTATTCGCGATCGTCGATGGAGGGGTTGGTGACGCGAAGGGCGTTGTTGATCTCGGGTAGATCCGCGCCTTCAAATCGAACGTCAACAACCGGCCCGATCACCTGGGAGATCTTCCCGGTCGGCTTCGTGGCGTTTGTGGTGCTAGAACTGGTCATCGTCATTTCAACATTCCTCGATGGCGTCGTGGCCACCGCGCAAGCGGCCCGAGGTGGGAGTAAGTGGGCGGTGGTCCTTAGCCTTTCAGCGCTTCGGAACCAGCCGTGATTTCAGAGAGTTCGGTGGTAATGATCGCTTGTCGCGCGCGGTTCATTTGCAGCGTCAGCTTCTCGATGAGGTCATTCGCGTTGTTACTCGCGTTGTCCATCGCGGTCATCCGCGCACCGAATTCCGACGCCACCGACTCGAGCAACGCACCGTAGGCACGGGTGTCGAGGAACTGTGGCAACAACACATTAAGCAGCGCTTCGCGCGAGGGCTCGTAGAGGTAGTCGGGTCCTGCGACACCGTCTGCCGCTTCGCTCGTACCGCCCAAGACTTCCGCGTCGAGCGGAAGGACTTGTTCGAATACGGGCGTTTGGGTCAACGCGGATTCAAAGCGGTTGTATGCGATATACACACGGTCGACTTCGCCTTGGGTGAAGGCGTGCACAGCGCTACCGATCACGGTGCGCGCGAGCTCGATGGTCGCAGCCGCTTCTTGGTTTTCCCAGCCATCGAGGCGGGTCAAGGCGTTGCGACGCACAAAGCCTGCGCCTTTGCTACCGATGGGCGCGTACACCACCTCGCCGAGCGATCCTTCGTTCGCTTTGACAAAGGAGAGTGTGCGTCGGAACAGCGTGCTGTTGAATCCACCGCACAGTCCACGGTCACTGCTCAGCAGGATGATGAGCGTACGCTCGGTGGTCTCTGCTTTTCGAAAGAGTGGGCTTGTCGATGAATCGACGCTCTGCGAGAGCGTTCCGATCACTTGGCTCAGGCGCTCTGCGTAGGGTCGTGCGGCTTCTGCGGCTTCTTGCGAACGGCGCAGCTTGGCAGCCGCGACGAGTTTCATCGCGCTGGTGATCTTTTGTGTATTTGTGACCGAGCGAACTCGGTTTCGAATTTCCTTCAAGCTGGCCATGGTGGAGGCACTCCGTCAGGGGAGCCGCGAAGACGCGGCAGTGACATCGATGTTCGGGCGTCAGATTACGCGTTGAACTCTTTGCCGTATGCTTCCAGCGCTTCCTTCATATTCGCTTCGATCTCATCGGTGATCGCTTGCTTGGTACGAAGGTCGTTCAAGACCGCAGGGTAGCGCTCTTCGATAAAGGTGAAGAGGCCTTCTTCGTAACGGCCCACGTCTTCGAGGGCGACGTCGTCGATATAACCTTTGGTCCCAGCGTAGATCGACAGAACTTGGCGCTCGACGGGGAGCGGCGAGTACTGCTTCTGCTTCAGGAGCTCAGTGAGGCGAGCACCTTTGGCGAGCTGTCGCTGGCTTGTGGCGTCCAGGTCGGATGCGAACTGCGCGAACGCAGCCATTTCGCGGTACTGGGCGAGGTCGAGGCGCAAGGTTCCTGCAACCTGTTTCATCGCTTTGACCTGTGCCGAACCACCAACACGCGATACCGAGATACCGACGTTGATCGCTGGGCGGACCCCGGCGTTAAACAGGTCGGTCTCCAGGAAGATCTGGCCGTCGGTGATCGAGATCACGTTGGTGGGGATGTACGCCGAAACGTCACCCGCTTGGGTTTCGATGATCGGCAATGCGGTGAGCGAGCCTGCGCCGCGGTCGTCGGACATCTTGGCTGCACGCTCCAGGAGGCGGCTGTGCAGGTAGAAGACGTCGCCGGGGTACGCTTCGCGGCCTGGTGGGCGGCGAAGGAGCAGCGAGAGCTGGCGGTAGGCAACCGCTTGCTTCGAGAGGTCATCGTAGATGATGAGGGCGTGCTGTCCGTTGTCACGGAAGTACTCACCCATGGTCACGCCGGCGTAGGGCGCGAGGAACTGCAAGGGTGCTGGGTCGGTGGCGGAAGCCGATACGACGATGGTGTATTCCAACGCACCGTGCTCGCGCAGACGCTCAACAACCTGTGCGACGGTCGATTGTTTCTGCCCGATCGCAACGTAGATGCAGTAGCATGGGTTGTCTTTGGGGTTTTCGTTCTTCTGGTTGATGATCGTGTCGATCGCCACCGCGGTTTTACCGGTTTGGCGGTCACCGATGATCAACTCACGCTGACCGCGGCCGATGGGAACCATCGAGTCGATGGCTTTCATGCCGGTCTGCATGGGCTCGTGAACCGATTTACGCTCGATGATGCCGGGCGCTTTGGTCTCGACGCGGCCTTTGAGGTCGGTCTCGATCGGTCCTTGTCCGTCGATGGGCTCGCCGAGCGCGTTCACAACGCGACCGAGGAGGGCTGGGCCGACGGGTACTTCGACGATGCGGCCGGTACGTTTGACCGGGTCGCCTTCTTTGATTTCGGTAGAGTGGCCGAGCAGCGATACCCCGACGTTATCTTCTTCGAGGTTCAGGACCATGCCCTGAATGCCGCCTGGGAACTCAAGGAGTTCTCCGGCCATGGCCTTCTCGAGGCCGTGAACGCGTGCGACACCGTCACCGATGGTGATGACTGTCCCGGTCTCTGCGACCTCAACACGCTGATCGTAGTTCTCGACTTGTGATCGGATGATCTTGCTGATCTCTTCGACGTTGATGCTCATTACGACCTCAGAACCAGGCGGGCAACGCGCCCGTATCAGGTTGGGAACTCAAATTCGTAGCACTTGCTGACGCAGCGCGTTCAGCTGGCTCTTGACAGTATTATCGTAGACTTCGCCGTTGACCTTCACCAGGAGCCCGCCCATGAGCGAGGGGTCCACGTGGCCACGGACGACAATTTTCTTTCCGGTCATCTCTTCGAGCGCTGCGCGCAGTCGGTCGATTTGGACCGCCGAGAGCTTCACAGGCGCGTAAGCTTCTGCACGGAAGATGCCCTCTGCGCGGTCGGCTTCTTCTTCGAAGAGTTCCACGATCTGGGGCAGCGCGGCCAAACGGTGTTTGTCGGCCAACAACAGCAGGAAGTTTGTGACGATCTTCGAGAGGTCGAGTCGCTTGGCGATCTCGCCGACCACCGCGCGTCGCTCTTCTTGGGTGACGACTGGGGAGGCGACAAAGCGGCGGAAATCCGACGACGCTTCGATCACTTCGCCGATCTTCTCGAGCTCTTTACGCGTCGAAGAAAGATTCTTTTGCGCTTGGGCGATGTCGAACATCGCACGCGCATAGGGACGAGCTACGGATCGCAACTGAAGGGACATCGTGGACTCCTTAAGATGCTTTCAAAGATTTGAAGCTATCGATTGAGCGCTCGACCAAGCGGTTTTGAACCATCGGGTTGACCTGACGTTCAATATCCGCGGTGGCGAGCTCCATGGCACGGTCGATCAAGCGGGCTTCTAGGCCGCGCTCTGCGTGCGAGGCTTCGCGGTCAGCCATACGCTCTGCGTCTTCGACGATGCGTGCCGCCTCGTGCTTCGCGTCCTCGATGAGCTGATCGCGCTCGCGTTCGCCCAGCGTGCGGAACTCCGCAAGCAGCGTCTCACGCTCACGATCGAAAGCCTCGAGCTTCTCGATATAAACAGCCAGCTCCGCCTCTGCTTCCTTGCGCAGGCGTGCAGCCTCTTCCATATCTTTGAGAATGGTCTCACGACGCTCCGCCATCGCACGGTTGAACGCAGGACCACCAAACTTCGCAACGATGAACGCAAAGATGAAGAAGTTCACCAAGGTTGCGATAATGACATACTTATTGGGCGGCTCAATGGCGACTTCTTCGCCCGCAGCACGCTCAAGTTCGCCACGCGCCTGCTCGCCAAGCTCTGCATGATCGGCCATCGCAGACGGCGCAAACATCGCAGCAGGTCCAGCGACCAGCATCAGGCCTAAGCTCACCGCCGCAAGAGTGCGGCGCATACGACGTACAAGATTCATGGCCTAGGCTCCTGTATTCAGAACGCGAGAAACGATCGCATGCGAGATCGATTTCGCCTCGGTTTCGACCTTGGCGTCCGCATCTTTCAAGGATGCGGCGATGGCCGCCCGACGCGTGGTCAACGTCGACTCCGCGCGCTCGCGGGCTTGGGCCAACTGCGCCTCGCGCTCCGCCTCGCCCTTCTCGCGCAACGTCGTGCGCAAGCTCATCGCATCCTTGCGCGCCTGCGCCATCTTTGTCTCATACTTGAGCAAAGTCGACTGCGCCTCTTCGACCAGATCATCCACACCCTCACGGGCGCCAGAAGTGCGACGATCGCGCTCCTGAATGATCTCCGCGTACGGATCGATCAAAGCGAATTTCATAAACAGCATCGCCACAATAAAGACCACAAAGGCCAATACTGAGGTCATATCCAGCTGCAGGGCACCAGCCGCCTGAATCGGTGGCAGCGCTTCTTGGAGCATCGGTGAGTACATCATCTCAACTCTTTCGACGTTGTCCCCTGTCCCTTAGCGACAGACGAACAAAATGCTGGAGCCCAGTGTGCGCAGACTCCAAGCCAGGTTGAAGGCTCGGCGCGAGCTAACACGGGCCTGTAAGGGTGTCAAGCGACCTTCATGAGAATAAGGTCAACGCAAAGCCCCCGCTTTCGAAGGCGGAAGCTTTGGAAAAACAGGAGCTTAAAGAACAAAGCCCATCGGAGAACCGCACAGATTTAAAAGATTATTGGGCCACGATCCTCAGACGGCACATCGCGATCCCGCAAAGCGATCAAGTACGCTGCCAACCCGCGCCATCCTCTAGCGCAAGCCCCTCTTTTTGAAGCTTCAACAAATGCGCGAGCGCAGAATGCTTGGCCAAGCCATGCAGCGCCACCGGCACATCATCATACGCCAGCGTGGTCACATCTTCCAACGAGAGCGGCAAGCGACCGTCGAGCGACGCGAAGATCTTCCGCTCGCGCTGACGCCGGTGTTCCAAATAAAACTGCGCCCGATCACGCACAGAAAGCGCAGCGCCACCATGTGCAGGAAAGCACACCAAATCGCCGAGCGCAGCAAGCCGCTCTAAGGAGTCAAAATAGGCGAGCATATCGCCGTCAGGCGGTGCAACCACAATGGTCCCCATCCCCGCCATCATGTCCCCACACAGAACATAGCCTCGCCCTACCGCCGATAGGTGCCCCCGTGCATGACCTTCGGTCAAGAGCAGCTCCAAACCAAAGAGCTCATACCCATCTTGGACCTCTACCCAATCCACACGCGGATGCTGGGACGCGATCTGGCCGATCACATGCGGATGCGCATAGGCCACAGCCATCGGATATCGATCGATCAGCGCGCTCAACCCTGGGTGATGATCCGGATGCTCATGCGTGATCAATACGCCCGCGATCTGCCCGCCGCAGTACTCGTCGATGGTGTGAAACAAGGTCTCGAGCGATTCTTGGCTTCCGTCACCGCCCACATCCACCACAAGCCATTGCTCGCCGTAGCCCACCAAATAACTGTGGGTATGGGTGGCTGGCGGCAAGGTGGGGGTGGGGATGGGCACGCGGATCAAATCGTCGCGAAGCACCTTCACTTGGGTGGGTTCTGTACCTGTCTCATCATGCTCGATCACGCTAAGACTCCTTTCGTGCATCTGCGTATCTTGCGATTTCGAAATCGAAGGGGGTCAAACTTTAGGACACAGTATGGCCCGCCATGCAACCTTCCTATGAACTACGCGCGCGCGTGCGATGCGGTTTCGAAAGCAAAGATCCTCGACAAAACGCCCGCACCGTGCCCACAATTCCCTCACGATCCAACGCTTGGGCATCCTTACCCTCTTCGCGAGTATTTCCATGAGCGCATCTGGGCCAGACAACGACGACCTACGGTGGCAACAAGAGCAAGACGCCGCCTTTGAACGAAAAAAGCGCAAAGAAAAAGCCGATCGACGCCTCTGGATAGGCATCATCTTGGGCTCCTTTGCCGTGGCAGCGATCTACCCTGCGCTCATCGGCATCGGCCCGTTCGGCATTCAATCTGTGCGGGCAGACACCGTATCTGTGTGGGTCTACAACACCACCGAACATACCGCCGATGTAGACATCGCATACAACGCACCTTTGGCATTCCACCACCAAGAAACGCTGCCGCCCTACGGCATCGAACGCCTCTTAATGAAAGCTGGGAAACGTACGCTAAAGATCACCCAAAACGACCAAACCCAAAGCGCCAGCATCGATGTCCAACACCCCACCTTGTTCACGCTCGGCCAGAAGACCTGCTACGCCGTTTTTGATGTGAGCGAGTTCTACCACGGCAACCCCAAAGGCCAAGAACCCGACCTTCGCTTGGTCGAGACGCTGCCCGCAGGCACCTTCATGTACCAAAGCAGCGCGAATGTGATGGTGGTCCCACGCCAAGCGCTGCCAAGCCAAGTCAACGGCAGCATCCACTGGGTCGAGGACTTCGGCTGTGATCTTCTGCGCGACGATCAACGCGACACCCTACTGCTGCGCGCCCGCATGAAGCTCGAAGAGCGACAAGCCGCACTCGAAGCCGCGCAACAGCGCTAAAAATATTGCCTATCCAGCACAACCTGCGCCTGTGGATAAGCTGCGGATAACACAGAGAAACCGTTGTAAAAATCGCAGAAAACCCACGCTGTATTGCCTGTGGACAACTGAAGCAAAGCAGGCAAGCACCGGCATCACAGGACACGCAGCGCCTGTGTATAAGTATGGGGACACCGATTGTGGATAAGGTGTGCGTATACTGCGTACAAGCTGGGCGCGGTGTTGTAACGTACTTGTGATCAGGCCTGGGGCGTTGGCTGTGGTCTAGCTGTGGATAATGCCATCGAGCGGTGAGCTTGCTTTGGCGTAGAGGCGACGGGGGATGCGGCCTGCGTCGCGCGCGAGCCATCCGGCTTCGACGGCGAGTTTCATGGCGCGCGCCATGGATTCAGGTTTTTCTGCGCCGCTGATGGCGGACGAGAGCAGCACGGCGTCGCATCCGTATTCCATGGCCAAGATGGCGTCGGACGCGGTGCCGATGCCTGCGTCCAAGATCACGGGGATGTCTGTGATTTGTTCGCGGATGATCTGCAAGTTATAGGGGTTACGCAGGCCCATTCCGCTGCCGATGGGCGCCCCAAGGGGCATGACGGCGGCACAACCTACATCGCGTAGTTTTTTGGCGAGGATGGGGTCGTCGTTCGTATAGGGCAGAACGACGAAGCCTTCTTGGACGAGGATATCTGCGGCTTCGATGAGCTCTTCGCCATCGGGGAGCAGGGTATCTTCGTCGCCGATGACTTCGAGTTTGACCCAGTTTGTGCCGAGGGCTTCTCTGCCGAGTTGTGCGGTGAGCACGGCGTCGCGGCTGGTGTAGCAGCCGGCGGTATTGGGCAGGATAAAGGTACCGCGGTTTTGGAGCATCCCGAGCAGGGATGCGTCGGTTTGGTCGAGGGTATCGACGCGTCGGACGGCGACGGTGACGATCTCTGCGCCACAGGCATCGATGGCGCGCTCCAAACGATCCAAGGAACGATAGTTCCCGGTGCCCATGAGCAGGCGAGAGGAGAAGGATCGTCCGGCGATGGTCAAAGCGGGGATAGTCGACATCGAGGGCTCAAGGGATGGGGTAGCGGAGGGTTCAAGCAGCAGTGGGTGCAATGGTTCGAGTTCACGCTTCCCAGTGCAAATCGTCAAGATCCAATGCGTAGCGTTCGCGGGCCAAGCGTTCAAAACCGATGCTACGGTAGAGGATGGAGGCGGCGGTATTCATGCGGTAGGCTTCGAGGTCGACGCCGCGCAGACCTTGTGCGCGTGCAAGGGCGAGGACTTGTAGAACCAAAGCGCGTCCAACGCCGCCCATCCGTGTATCGGGGCGGACGTAGAGTTCTTCTACCCACAGGGATCGTCCGCCAAAGCGCACGCTCAGCCGTTCGTGGGCAAGGAGCATGCCGATGGGTTGGGCGCCTGGTTGAAGGCGCGCGGCAAGAAAGAAGACGCGGTTTTCTGCGGCGGCTTCGTGATGTGCCATGCGGCACAGCTCGCGCATATCTTCGAGCGAAGATGCTCGACCGAGCGCGATCATGTCGTCGTGCATCATTTGGGCGATGGCATCCAGATCCTCTGGTCTGACATCATCGATGATAGGCTTCGGTTCGCTCATTCGTTGTAACCCCTCAACTTTGGCGCTAGCACTTGCTGAGAGTGCACTAACACACCTGACGGTTTCGGGCATCTATCAAGGGGCCACTTTTGTTATTGGGTTTTGCACATGATTTGACCGCGCTGCGGGCGCGCTTTTGGTGCGTTGTGGCACTCCTTGCGTTCGTGCATTTGGCGGGTTGTCGCTCCAAGAAGGACGACAAGCTGCGCTCGCTTGCGCCCGATCGTGCGCGTCATATTCGGGTGGAAGGTGGTGCGGAGCCGGTGGATGCGCTCGCGCGTTTGCATGCGCTGTATTTGCCGCAGGCCTCGGTGGTTGCGAACGATACACGCACGGTGGGTCTGAATGCGCAAGGGCATGGCATCTTGCGTGCCTTTGTAGAGCCGCACGAATGCATGGATGTGCTGATCGAGGCGGCGGACGCGACGCCACACGATTTTTTTATAGGCGTATTTTACACCGATCCGCCTGCGCCTTCGAATCCGGAAATTTCGGCCACTGCGCTACAAACGCGGTTACTGGCTTACGAATCGGGGCATGGCAGCGCGTGGGCTCTTGCGCATCTTTGTCCGGATGAGCCTGGAGATATTTACTTTGCGCTACAGGGTCGGCCCGATGAGCGTTATCAGCTGCAGACGCATCGACAGCGAAGCGATCGCATCGATCGCGCGCTCTTTGAGCAAGCACGACGCGATTTGGTTGGGTTTCGAGCGTATGGCCCATTGCAGCGCGATGTGCTTGCGAACAACATGCGCCGCAGCTTTCCCTTGGCGGTATCTGGCGGCCATTGCATTGCGGTGGCGGCCCAAGCTGAAGAGGGGCTCGATGATCTGGATGCGCAGCTTTTGGATCTCACGGGCGAGGTTTTGGCCTTGGAAGTAGCCACAGACGCATCGTCCATCGTCGGACCGTATTGCCCGTTACATGATGAGATCATCCGCGTGGATTTTCGCGCTTATGCCGGGCAGGGAGCGTATCGCTGGCAGCGGTGGGAGGCGCCCAAGCACATCGGGCAGCGGTGGGTACAAGCGCGCATGGCGTCCAAAGACGGCGTGATACCGGCTTCGTTGGTCGAAGAGTTGTGGCAAGATACACTCGCGCCGCTGCAGCATTCGGCGCGTTCGCGCCGCTAACCCGCTTGGGCCGAACGCCTTTCAACACATCGATTGAAAAGACAGAGCGCTCCCAGATGATACGTATGCAAGGGTCTGGACGCAGCGGGATGCGCTCGTATTGGACATCGCATGCTGTAGGCGTTGTTTTCGCGCGCGGATCGCGCAACTTCCTACGCGTAAGCGCCGGTTTGCGCGCAGATGGCGGGCGTATTTTTCGCGCCAGATAAACATGATTTCACGCGACAACGCTTCGGGTTTTGGGTGCGGCGCAAATCTCAACGTGCCTTGAACACTGAAAAGTTTGACCTTTCCATGCTTGACGCTTCATAGTCGATACGACCGCATATGGACGTTGAACAGCGTGTTGTGGGCGCAAGGGGCGCCATGCAAGGATCTGGCTGCGCGTCTTGCGGCGTGTACCAATCGCTTTGATGCACCGGAGGGTGCGCAAAGCGCATTCTTTGTGGCTTAGGCACGCACGAATTTGGGGGATCTCATGCACCGAGAACTTCGGGGATTTTTTGCTCGTACGATCATCGCTGTGGCCGCGATGATGACGGTTGGTTTTGTTGCGCCGATGAATGCTTCGGCAGAAACCGACGATAGCGCGCTGGTTTCGAGCACGCGCGATCGTTCTGAAACCAAAAACACCTTCAAATCCGACATGGATCTGAAATGGCGCATCCAACCGCTGGCCATTGAGTTGTCGACACGGATGTACACCGAGCACGAATACTGGCGCAGCAACCATTCGATGCTCTTTTCGGAAGTTTTTGTGCGCGCGGGCGCCGTGGTGAACCTGACCCCAGCGTACGCTGAAGGCGGGATCGACCTTGAGTTCCAGCCCATTCGTATTTTTAAACTGCGCGCGCAGTATCTTGCGGGATATGACTTCGGAACGTTCAAATACGTCATTCCCTATGACAACCCCAACCCGATCACCCGCGACCAAGAGCTCAAAGAAGACAAAGATCGCGCCAAGTCTGGCGTGCACCAGCGCGTGATCATTCAGCCGACGCTGCAGTTGGCTGTGGGCAATATCGCCGTCGTGAACACCTTTACTTATCAGTACTTTAACTATCGCTCACGCGATTACGAAGGTCCATGGCTACGCACCAGCGCCGAAGACCGTATCGTCCACACGGACGGCGACTCCATTTTGCAAAACATGATCTTGGTTGCGTACCGTGTATGGTCTGGCCCCACCAACGGCCAGATCCTGGTCGGTCCGTACCACGAGTGGGTACGCGGCGTACGCGCGTATAAGGCAGAAGGTTTGGAGCAGCGCCATCGTGTGGGCTTGACGGCTGTGGTGGTTCCTGCGAGCAACTGGGGCAAGATCTACAATCCTCGTCTGCTTGTTCAGGCGGGGTACAACGTGGTGGATCGCGACAACGGTCGCGCCAACCGCGGCTTTGTCCAAGGCTCATTTGGCTTCTCGTTGAAGAAGCAGTAACCGCTCCTCATAGACTTCATGCGCAGTTTCTCCTCGTTGGTCGTCAAGGCGTTTTGTGGCTCTTTGATGCTCGCTTGCTGTACCGCCAATACGCCCGAAGCCACGAGCTCCACCGCGCGCGCGCCGCTGAACCCCCCACCGCAACAACTGCCGTCGGATTATCAGCAAGACAGCGCGCCCAAGCCACCGCCCAATCATGACGGCGATCTGAGGCATGATGCGGGACGCGACGCAGAAACTGCCGTGCCCTTTGCCCAGTCCACGCGTACAGGGCGTATCGCCGAAGACGACGACGGCGATGCGTGGATTTTGCGCGGTGAGGCCGGCGAGCGATTGCATTTGCATGTGGAGAACTTGAGCAAAGACACCTTATTAGAGGTGGAATTTCAGGACATTGCAGGCCGCCCCCTACAATTCCCACTGACAGAGAGCCTCTTTGCCAGCGGCGATCACACATGGACGCTAGAATTTCCCCGAGGCGATACGCCCACCGAAATCCTCGTGATCTTCAGTGCAACCCGCCCGCTCGACTATCGCGTAAAGACCGAAATTTTCTGATCGCTGCTTGTAAAAATCAAACGATGGAGTGTGCACGGCGGCGCGTTTGGTATATTCTTTGTGCTTAGGCACGAAGGATCTTTTGCTTGGACGCGCTTCGCATGGGCGTCGTCAGGATCGCGCCTGTTTTAGGATGTGCAGCCGCCGTCCGTTTGGTTGAGATCACTGGGGCGCCCTGCCCTATTTCACACGTTCGCACGCGAATAAACCGCAGTCCACGCACGTCCGTTTCACGCGTTGGTCTGTGCGTGCCGCACATGACATTCGCACGCGTATGTGACGCTTTTGGCGCACGAGGCGTCTAAGTCAGAAAGTGCTTTTCTGTGTGAAGAACCACACGAGATACCGCCGACACGCGATTTTAATCCTTACTTTTATCCGTTACACCGCAGGGATATTACCGATGCAATCTCCGACCTTATTTCCTCGTCGTTTCGGCCTGGTTGCCCTATTTTTCGTCGTCTCATTGTTGTTCGGTGCCTGCAACACGCTGACCAGCTTGGTGATCAACAACGAGCAAGAGGTAGAAATCGGCGAACAGGTAGCCGACGAGATTTACGATGAATTTGCGCTACTTAAAGACGACGATCCCGTGACACAGTGGGCCACGGCACTCGTCGACAGCATGGTGGACGCGTCCGATGACTATCGCGATCACACCAAGTTCGGCGGCTACGAGGTGCACGTCATTTATGACAACGAATTGGTGAACGCGTTCGCGGCACCAGGCGGCTTTGTCTACATCGTCTCCGGCTTGATCATGAAAGCCAACAACTGTGCTGAAGTCGCGGGCGTTGTGGGCCACGAACTCGCGCATGTGACCCAACGTCACAGCGCCAAATCCATTGCCAAGAACGCCGGACTCTTAGGCCTCACGGAGATCGTGCTCAAAGAAGGCATCACCAAGGATATTGCCCAAGGGCTTTATGTATTCCTGCAGAACACGCATTTTAGCCGCAAGGACGAAACCGAGGCCGACAAAATTGGCGCGGAGATCATGTATAAATCCGGCTACCACCCCCAAGCGCTCGCCAACATGTTCCGTATTTTGGCCCAGATTCCACCTGGCGAGAAGCCCGGTGAGCCCAACCGCTTTAATGAGTTCTTCTCGTCGCACCCTGACTCCAATCGCCGCATTGCCGCCATCGAAGCGCAGATTGAAAAGTCATGGCCCACCGTCCACGAAGATGGACAGCACGTCTTTGATTGCGTGGGCACCGACGGTGAACTGACTTTTGCGCAAGTCAAAGAGCGTCTTGCGAGCCACGATCTTCCGACCCAGCCTGGCAGCGGACAAAAGCCCCACGCCACCCCTTAAACCGCAGGGGCTTCTCCGCCTCGTCTCGCGCTACGCTTTGGGCGACAGCTGCCACAAGGCGGTAAAGCGCGCGACCTGATCGCCGGAACTGTCATAGAGCAACGCTTCGACTTCTTGGGCATAGCTTGAGCCGTCGTTTTTTACGGACGGCGCCTCGCAGACCGCGCGGATCACACCGCGCGCTTTTTTTGTATATTCCATGCTCAAGTTCGTGGGGATGCCCCGCATATTTCCTGGCATCATGTACATCATGGCCACGCCCGAGCACATTTCGCCAAGGTTCATGAGTGCGACGGCGTGCAAGGAGTTGAGGTGGTTGGTCAGGCGTCGGCGCGGCGTGAGTTCGAGCTCACAATAGCCTTCGCGCAGCGTCGTGACCTCTGCGCCGAGGGTTCCTGTGTAGGGAGCGATCTCACCGACGGCTTTCGAAAAGAGTTTCTTGCCGCCAGGTACCGCGTGCAACCGATCCCACGCAGCGCGCAGGGGATTGCCTTGGAGTTTTGAGAAATCGAGTCCGAGCATGTGGCTTCTCCGTCAAGTCATGAATGGATGCGCCATCGTACACCATCTGCACGGAGTTTTTGAACAAGATCATGCTCGGGGTCGCGGCGGGTGATTTTGCAAGATTGTGGGCTATACCTTGCAAGTTTGGTCTCTTTCGAGGGCGCAAAGGCCGCGTTTTTAGCGGGTTTTTAAAATATTTTGCATTTTCGGCATATTTTTTTCACTCCGCTGGGGAATGAATGGCATAGGCCGCTGGTTATAGCTTTACACACGATGCAAGTGAGTCCTCATCTCTCACTGCATGTAAACCAGCGAGAGCGGGCGCGAAGTTGAGAATCTAAGCCGCTGCGATGGATGACGTCACACCCCTCACTGTGCGCCATGCTCTCCTAGAAACAAAAACGGCGGGTCTCTTTCCTCGCAAGTCGCGGATTGGGGCCCGTCAGTTTATTTTTGTTTCGCCAAACGGAGCGCTTTGCGCGTGCAGTTCAAGTGCGACGTTGGCGGCTGCAATTTTATTCACGCCGCTGGCATGAATTTTGAATTCAAGACACGCACGTGATCGCCCGCGTCTGTGGTCGCGCTGGAAGGTTGAGACGCGGCGTACGATGGAGGGCGCGGAGGGGCCTTCAGCCGCCATCGCTTTTGCAGTGCAGCTCGCTTTCGACAATCGCGTTGGGCAGGATGGAGACAACAAAGATGCGGTAATCTCCTGCGGTCCAGGGCTCCCACGCGATGGTTGCGGAGAGGTCGGCATTTTTTCCGCCGCATTGCCAGCTTCCGTCGGGCGCTTGAATGGCGAGCTCTACTTCGCTGTTTGCGGACACGGTGCATTCGATGCTGCCATCGAAAGCGCGGGGGATGCGGAGATTTACATCGGGTCCTTGCGCCCGAACATACCCACCACAGGTGGGGGCCACGGGCCATAGGGCTGCATTGGCGTGCGATTCATTGGGAATGCGCACAAGTTCTCCTGAGAGGCTGGTTTCGACATCGATGCGTCCATGCTGGGGTGTTGCGTTCACCTTGGGTGCTTGTGTGGGCACGGGTGCTTCGATGGCTTTATTCTGGATGTCGAGCTGTTGGAGCAGTTGCAACATTTGCTGCGGATTGGCGGGCGAAGTCCATGCGTCTCTTCGCTCGAGCGCACTTTGCAAGAGGTTACGCGAAAGCCCTTGAAACGGACGGTTCAGATCGGCGGGCATCACTTCTAAGCGAAAGGGTGTGGGCGCTTCTTGTGCTTCGATGGCGCCGACGTAAATATCGTAATCCCCCGGTTGCAGGTGCACTTGCATACCAGGGTTTTTGCCTTCGAAATCGTCATTGCAACGGGTGGTATAACGCCCTGTGACGACCACGACCAAATCCGCGGCAGGATCGAGGGCTTGTACTACGAGCCGCAGGGGCATGGGTTGGGCGAGTCGCAGAGTAAACGCGGGCTCTTCTTCGACCCAACCTTCGCACACGGTGCCGAAGCGGTCTTTGGCGGGGTGGGTGGCTTGCACCTCGCCTTCGCGGCTGAGTGTGGTGCGGATGCGATCGCCCACATCGATGAGTTCTGCGTTGGGTTTGGGCGTGAAGTCGAGGCTGAGCGTGGTTTTCTCGCCGCAGCTGAGGGACAACAGCGCAAGGACGAGGCACAGAGCTTGGTACGCGATCGGGATGCAGCGTGCGCGCGTACGACGGCGAGGTTGTCCGCCGGTCAGACGCATGGGCGTGTGCCTTGTTTCACCAGTTGCTTGGCCAGTTCGATGGCGTCTGTGCGCGTGGTGGCGCCGCCGATAAATCCTGCGCGGTGGCAGAAGGTGACGGAGTCGACACCTGTAAGTTCTTTCAGGGCGTCGGGCTCTTGTCCACGCCATGCTTCGGGATAGGAGATGCGCAGGGGCGGCGGGAATTGTGTGGAGTCAGGATCTCCGATGGCTTGGACGAGGAATCCTGGTTCACCGACGGCGGGGAACACCACGACCAAGTGGTGCGGCTTGACGAATCGTCGCCATGGGCCGGCGGTGGGCAGGACCAAGATGGGCGATCCGTCGTCGGCGTTTTCTACCACGCCCCCAAAGCGCGCTTCGCTCAAGGCGACGCGGGCTTGTCGTCGCAGCAATCCTGAGGCGACGCGACGCGCTTCTTGAAAGGGTTGGTCGAACTCTTGGGGCTCAAACCACACGGGGTTGTATGCGCCAAGGAGGTTTGCCACCGACGGGACGCGCAATTCGGAATTGGAGTTATCAACGGTATGGGTGCCTCGGACCACGCCGCAGTCGAAGGCGTCGATGGATGCGATGAAATCTTCATCAACGCGTTGAAAGACAAAGTCGCGCTCGCGCGCGTCGCTGATCTCGAGGACTTTTTTGAGCCAAGTATCGCCGAAGGCCTGCCACACCAATCCGATGGAGGCAAAAGGGACGCCGCTTGTACGTTGTTGATGAAAATCGCGTTGATGGTGGTCAAAGTTACGATTTTCGATATCATAGGACCAGCCCACATCTACAAGGACGGTATGCGGATCTTTGCGCGCTTGCTCTAAGATCTCTGGGTCGCGTGTTCGCACGACTTCTGCATCTGGCACAAGATCGATGAGCACGGCGACGGCGAGGACGTCATCCGCGTGAAATGGGCCTGAATGTGTAACGACTCGATGAAATGCGTCCATCCGAAAAGCACCTCTACTGGAGGGGAGGGCGCAGCGATAGAGTTCTACGCTCTGACGTTCAAGCGCAAATTTCAAGTCTATCGACCTTTCGCGAGGTGGCGAAGTCCGGTCGAAGGACGTAAAATACCTGCGCATTGCAGGTTGCGCTTGGCGGGCTGGTTTGGTGGAGTACGGCACCGGTTATCTAGGAAACCATGAGGTACGCTTGGTTATGACTGAGTCCTTATCACAAGAGTGGAAGGGCCATGCTGGTCCGCAGCTTGAGCGCGCGCTTCGTCCACAGAATCGTGGACGTGCGGTGGTGCTCGACTTCGATAATACGTGCATTTTGGGCGATACGGGCGAGTTATTTCACCTGTACTTATCTGAGCAGATGGCGTGGGATCTCGGTGTTTTTGTGGATGCGGTGGCACCGGAGGATGGTCGTGCGCGTTTACGCTCGTTGGTAGAGGCGCAGGGATTGGGCGAAGATCGCCAAGCTTCGATTTTCGAGGAGCTGATGCTGGCGTTTCCGCGGCGTCTTGCACGGGCTGGGGCGTACGATACCTATGCATGGGCTGCACGTTTACAGGTTGGCGCACTTGTGGACACGTTGCGCGCGCATGCACGCACGATGCTGATGCAGGAGTCCATGCATCCACGCCGTCTGCAGCTTTTCGATTTCGAAAGCGATAGGTTGGCGATTCAGCGTGGGATACGCTCTCGTCCTGCTTTTGATGCGTTGGTCGCTTCGTTCGACGGTGCTGGCATCACGCCGTGGGTGATCACAGCGACCAATGGCTGGGTGGTGCAGGAGGCGGCGCGTGATTTTGGCATTCCGCCGGAGCGCGTGATCGGCAACAACCATCGTGTGCATGATGGTGTGGTGCAGGCGGATCGCATCACGCCGGTTACCATACGCGAAGGCAAGGCTGCGGCGTATCGACAGTGGATATCTTCGGAGAGTCCACCGGCCTTGGTGGTGGGCGACAGCCGTTCGGATTATGAGCTGATGCTGATGGCGGACGACGCGATTTTGATCGATCGTGGCGATGCATCCTTGCGCGAGCGGGCGCATGCGCATGGTTGGGCGGTGGTGCCAGAGGAGATCTTTGACGTGGTGCCTTGGGGCACGTTGCGGGCCCAGGCGGATCACAGTCAAAGTTGACGCGCGCGCATGCGCGCGGCCGTTGAGCGGACGCGCGGTGCGTTGCGTCATCTGTATTTGTCTAACTGCGTTCGCTTATCTGCGTTGGTGTGCAGCGTGTGCACGGTCTTTTAGGACACGAGCAGGTAGTCGTTACTGACGAGTCGGTTGAGTGCGCGCAGGGTGGGGACTTCGTCTGCTTCGACGGCGCAGAGTGCGATTTCGACTGCGCCGTAGTTGAGCGCTGCTTGGAAGGCTTCGAGTTTTTCTTCGTCGAGGTCTTTGAGCGGTGCGGTCAATGGTGAGGGGACGGTGAGGGTTTGGCCGAGCTCGATATCGACGCGCGCGTTATCGAGCTCGTCGAGGATGCGCATGGCTTCCATCATCATGCCCTCGGTGGACATTTCGATTTCTTGTGGAAATTCGGTATCTTCCCATGGTTCGAGGACGAACATTCCCTCGGTCCATGCCATGAGTCTGAAGGCGACTTTCATGGGGTCGAGGCCTGGTGCTTCGCTGAATTCGGCGTAGATTGTGCGGCCTTCTTTCAGGAAGAGTCGTGCTTCTCGTTTTCCTTGGATCCGCAGGATGCCTGTTTTTCTGGAGGTAGAGAAGAGTTGCAGGAGGTCGGGCAGTGGGACTTCTTCTAGGAGTCCGCTCATCATGCCGGCGACGGTGGTTCGTGCGCGCGGGTTACGCTGGGTATCGGCCGGCGGGTCGTTGGATTGTTTTTTGGGCAGCGGTGGTGCTGCGGGGATGGTGCTTTCGGATTCTGCGAAGGGGAGCAGCTTGATGATGGACGTTCCTAGGAGGACGCGATCATTGGGGCTGAGTTCCACTTCGGTGATCCGCTCCCCGTTCACGAAGGAGCCGTTGGTCGATCCGTTGTCGCGCAGGTACACTTTTCCGTCTTTGACGGAGAAGGTCGCGTGCGCGCGCGAGATCATATCTTCGACAAGAACCATGTCGCATTCGCTCGAGCGTCCTACGACATATTCTCGCCCTTCTTCGAGGGTAAACTCTCCGCCTTGATATTTTCCGGAGATAAATTTGAGCACCCAGGGAGGATTCTCTACGTTCACGAGCAACCTCAACTTGACGTCGTAAAGCGCTACCACAGGCGCAAGCGGCCGATGATCAGACACGCTCGCGTAGGGTTACGGAGGATCTCCGTATACAAAATTGGCGCGCAACACGCAAAACACGCGACGGATCGTTCATGCAGGTAGAGCCGAGAGGGATTTTCCTCTATGTTTATCAACATCATTCGGATCTTCGCGCCGATCGGCTCCGAGGACCTAACATAAGGACAAGCCGCATGAATACGCAACAATTCCGCATGTTTTTTCGCCTGCGCGCACTGGGCCCCCTCTTGGTCGCCGCGTTGTCGGTACTTTTTTTGACCACAGCGTGTGAGGATGAGGGTGAGACGACGTATTTTGACGTTGAACTGATCCCGTCCACGCAGTGCAAAGAGAATTGCCCCTCTGGGATGAAGTGTTTTGAGGATCCGTTGGATCCCACGGGCAAGGCGGCCTGTTTTGAGTTGAATTGTCCCGAGGACAACCCTGAGATCGCCTGTGCGGATGGCGCGGTATGCGAGGTAGATAGCAGCGGACGGGGTCGTTGCACCCTCGATTTTACGTGCACACCGTCGTGTACGGGCGACACGCACTGTGCGGGTGGGCATTGCATTCCGAATTACACGCCACAGAACGTGTGCGACCCTTTGGTCAACTGTCGTAACAAGTGCGCGCGGGGCGATGCAGCCTGTCTGCAGGCGTGCGAGCATGATCGTTCGAGCGCTTGCACAAGCTGCCAGCGCAAACTCACGCAGTGTCGCACACGCGAGAACTGCGACCCCAGTGCGACGGGCTGTTGTGCGGACACCTATTGTGAGTGCTACCCAGGGAACGCGGAATGCGGTGGCGGACCGCCCTGCGCCTCGTGCTGGAACGAATGTGAGGGCGCAGCGGATCGCGTCGAATGTTTGGGTACATGCGCGGGCAGCTACCCGAGCTGCGCATCCTGTCTACAGCCCTTTGTGCAAGAGTGCAGTGAAAGCTCGTCGGATTTAAGCTCCCGATGCGAGGATCTTTTTGAGCAGTGCACGGGCGCCAAGCCTTAATCTGGCTACATCGCATCGCCGAAACGCCTCGCTTGAGCCAACGCGCGACGGTGTTTCATCCCGTGGTGGCACGGAATTTCAAAGACCTGTGGGTTGGCGTTCTTTGGAACCCACCTGCGGAATTATTTTGGAATTCCTTTTATAATTTCAATACGCTACGTTTTCTCTGGCGCATGGATCTCTGTCCTTAATAAGGCACCGGGTGGATCTGATCTCCGTTCGGGGCGCAAAGCGCGCTAGAAGCGACGCGGCGTCAACTTCTAAATCCGTTGCTTCACGCACAAAACCTGATTAAGCTCCACACGGTGTATACGTACGCTCGTCGTAGGTAACGCGCCTTGGGGGTAAGTCGGACAGACTTACCAATGACGTTCTGCATGCGGGGAACTTCTCTGCAGCAGCACGCTGCTGTATTTACAGTCATTTCCTGCGTGCGGTGTTTTGCGCCCATGCTTGCAGCGCATCCGATCGTGGTAGGACAGATATTCGGTCTATCGCCATAGAGAAGATGGCGGTGCTCATGGACGCATCGCGGCAGGAAATACGCAGGTGAAGGGGGCTTGAGTCACTGGGGCTTCAGCCACCTCCAACGCCCCGCTTTCGAAAGCGGGAGCGCCGCGAAGATGCATCAGATTCCGCGCTTCATTTTGGTCGGACACGCGCTCATGAAATCATCACTTCAACGTTTTTTTCCCATCTTTTTCGCCCTCCTCTTGGCCGGTGCGCACGTGACAGCTTGTGCGGATGGCGACAGCGGACACAAAAACCAGCTGGTTGATGATACGCAAAAAACGCCGCCCAAGGATAAAGCGCCAGAAGACGAGCCGCCAGAAGACACCAATCCCGGGGAAATTCCGGTGGACGGCCAACCGGACGACGACATCAACCCCTTTGAACCCGCAGACCCCAAAGTTTGTCCGGACGGGTATCGCTTTACCCAATGGCACGCCCCTGCGCTGCGCCAAGGCCACGCACCGACCGAATTTCCGTTGGAGCCATGCGCCGCCGACGGTGTGATCACTATCATGCCGCGCGGCACCACGTGGCGCTATACTGTATCTGGCCTGAGCGAAGGCGATACGGTCAGCGTCTATACCGCGCATTACTTTAACGAGGAGCGCACGGGCCAAACGCGCGCCGCACAAATTTATAAAGTCGTGCCAGCCTCCGGCTCCGTCACCTTCAACTATAAAGGGATTTGGGGCGGCGAGCAGATCTTGGTTGTGCACACCAAAGATCCTGAAAAGAAAGGCAAATTCAAAGTTTCTTCGACCTGCACGAACAATTGCACCAATTACACCACGCGCTTTCCCATCGTGATGGTGCACGGTTTCTTGGGCACACAGAACTATTTCGGTTTGTTCGAGTATTGGAACGGCATCTTGCCGCCGATCCGCGCCGCAGGCACAGAGATCTACGACCCCTCGTCGTCGCTTGTGGCATCGAGTGAGTCACGCGCCATCAAAGTCGCTGAAGCCATCGATGATGCGCTCGCAGAAACCGGTGCACGCAAAGTGAACCTCATCGGACACAGCCAAGGCGGCACAGACTCGCGTATCATCGCATCACCCGGAGGGCTCGATCGCGGCAGCAACATCTCGTCGCTCACCACCATCGCCACACCGCACCACGGCGTACCCATTCCGCTCCTTGAGTTCATCTCAGGCGCCATCAACTTCATCTTTGAATTTCCTGACTTCAGTCCACAAAAAGCCAAAGCCTTTAACCAAAAATATACCGATGCACCCGGTGTAGAATACTACTCTTGGTCCTTCCGTACCTGCGCCGAAATCGACTATCCGTGTCGTATTAACTCTGGCGGCACGCTCGTGCCCTCCTTCAACCCCTTCGAAAATAAATGGGGCGTCGACGTGGCGGGCGGTGAGAAGGTCAACACCCTGCTCTCCATTCCCCACGGTATCATCAGCATCGGTTCCTTCCTTGGTGGCACAGGCGCAGATAATGACGGGCTCGTGTCCGTGGTCTCCGCCAACTGGGGCCCCAAAGAAAACCAATTCGGCCCCGTGTGGGCGGATCACGTCGACCAAATCGGCCAGATCATGCGCGATCCCAACTCCGAAGTCTTCAACCACGTGACGTTCTACCAAGATTGGATCCGCCAACACCTGATCCCCGACGGGCATTAAGATCCGAAGCATCGGGCGCCGCCGATTCATCGCCGGAGATTCTTCGGATCCACGCACGATTACAGCGCCGCCGGCGAAGCATTCGTATCACGGGCGGCTTGAAAGCCCCTTACAATTGAGAATTGAGAAAGGAGATGGTTTGAACGGCGCTCCCCGATCCACCTCCTTTCTAAATTCTCAATTCCCAATTCTAAATTGCGCGCGCGCGCCAGCGCGCGCGCTTAGTAAGGCATACCGCTGGTGCCGGGGGTTTGGCCGCCCATACCACCGCCCATGCCTCCACCAGCAGGCGCGCCGCCTTGCTGTGGTTTGGCGCCTTTGTATTTGCGCATCTCGGTCGGGTCGTTCTCTTCCTGATCGCCCTCTCCTTCTGGCAGGACGTCGGGGTTGGCTTCGGCAAAGGCTTCAGCGCGCGCGAGGACGGTGCGCGCTTCTTTGATCTCTTTGGCGTCGGCGTAATCTGTTTCGAGGGTATCTACAGCCTGCTGGACTTTTTCTAGGTGATGCGTTTTTTCGGCGGCCTTTGCCATCGAAAGCAGGGCTTGGGGGATTTGCGTGGACTCAGGAAAGCTGTTGACCAGGTATTCGTAGCGGCGCATGGCGGCGAGGTGTTTATCGCGTCGCTCGTAATATTTTGCCGCATAGAGTTCATGCTCTGCCAGTCTATCTGCCACCTTCGAAACCGTTTCTTTGGCTTGCTCTAGGTATTCGCCTTCGGGGTAGCGGATGATGTAGCGTCGTGCTTCGCGGTAGGCCAAGAGGGCGTCGGTGAGGTCACGCTCGTGTACAGGCGGGTTAAAGAAGCGTTGTTTGGGCATCATGCGCACATAGCATTCGACGATTTGATAATCCGCGTAGGGCACAAGCTCGTGTCTTGGCCGTAGGCGTGCGAATGCGCGGTAGGCTTCGACCGCGGCGCTGTAAGACTTTTCTTTGAAGTACGCATCGCCGATACGCAATTCTGCGCGGGCGGCGTAGATCGAGAAGGGGTATTCTCTGGCGACGGCTTTGTATCGTCGACGCGCGCCGTCGTAGTCTTTGCGCTCCATGGCGTGTTCGGCACGTTCGTAGAGGGCGATTGCAGCGTCGGTATATTCTTTGGAACTCGTGGAATCTGTCTGCGCGTGGGCAGGCGCGCTCGTCTGCAACAGGGTGGCGAACAGAACCAAAGAGAGCATTTGTCCAATCGTACGCAAAGTCATCATCACCGTCGCGGGTTCAGAGGGGAGCGTCATCCGTCCGATCTTCTTTGGCGATCGTCAAGGATCAATCACAGATGTGGGGGGTCAAGCGCGCTGAGCGAGCACACTGGGGGGCGGTGGCATTGCTGCGCCATCGGTGCTGCGGCATGCTTTTTAGGATGCGAGGACCACCGATCCTTCGCCGAGGATGGATTCTGCGGCGCGAATGAAGGCGTCGGAGCTTTCGACGCGCGGGATCTCCGGTAGATCGAGTTCGACGATGGCGTCGTGGAAGCGCAGCTCCATGGAGACGGCGCATGTGCCTTTATGTTCATCGAGGACGTTCCAAAGCAGCGCCAGGGCGTCGTGTTCCACTTGTTCTGCATCGACGGACAGCCGCACTTGGCTGATGGCGCCTTCGCGCACGGATGCGATGGTTTCGATGGCGTCGACGACGAGTTGGGGCTCGAATTCATCGCTTCGTTCGTCGCGGCGCAGCATGCCGGTGACGATGACGGGTTCGTCGAAATTGATATCGGCGTCGATCTCTTCGAAGGTGCGGGGGAAGATGATGGCACGGATTTCTCCGTAGAGGTCTTCGAGTCGGAAATCAGCCATGCGCTTATCGTTTTTGGTGGTGCGGATGTTGTAGTTTTCGATCATGCCGGCGATGCGTACTTTTTTGCCGCGTCCTTCGGCGTCGGATTCGGTGAAGCCTTGGGTGGTATGGTCTGCGTAGAGTCGGGCTTCTCTGACGTAGCGCGCAAAGGGGTGTCCTGAGACGTAGACGCTCAGGAGTTCTTTTTCTTGTCGGAGCAGGTCGCTATCGATCCACGGGTGTGCATCATGGAGTTTTTCGTCTTGTTCTTGGGTTTGCGCGCCGAACATATCGAGAAGGTTTCCTTGTCCTGAGGCGCGATCATCGCGGGCTTGTGTACCGCGTGCGACGGCGGTATCGACGGTGGCAGCGAGTTGCGCGCGTAGTCTACAGATGGTGTGGAGCGAGGGTTCGCCATCGCCTTTAAGGTAGAGGGAATCGAAGGCACCTGCGCAGATGAGGCTTTCGATTTGTTTTTTGACGATGCCGCTGACGCGTTCACAGAAGTCGAACAGCGAAGTGAAGGGTTTGTCTTTACGCTGTCGGACGATCTCTTCGATGGGGCCTTCGCCGAGTCCTTTGATGGCGCCGAGTCCGAAGCGAATGGCGCCATCGACGACGGTAAATCCGAGGTCTGATTGGTTGATATCGGGTGGGAGGACGGTGATACCGCGTTGGCGCGCGTTGAGGATGAAGTTTGCGACTTTATCTGCGCGGTTGGAGTCGCTGGTCATGAGCGCAGCGTAGAATGCTGCGGGGTAGTGCGCCTTGAGGTAGGCGGTTTGGAAGGAGACCATGGCGTAGGCTGCGGAGTGCGATTTGTTAAATCCGTAGCCGGCGAAGTGTGCGATGAGGTCGAAGATCTCTGCGGCTTTTTCTGGGTCGACGCCGTTTTTGGCTGCGCCGTCCGAGAATTGGGCGCGTTGTTTCGCCATTTCTTCGTCGAGTTTTTTACCCATGGCGCGACGCAGCAGGTCTGCACCGCCCAGGCTATAACCTGCCATGACTTGTGCGGCTTGCATGACCTGTTCTTGGTAGACCATGACGCCGAAGGTTTCTTTGAGGATATCTGTGAGCAGTGGGTGCAGGTAGTCGGGCTCTTTTCTACCGTGTTTACAGTCGATGTAGGTATCGACCATACCGGATCCTAGGGGTCCTGGGCGGTAGAGTGCGACGGCGGCGATGAGATCTTCGAAAGCGGTGGGCCGCAATTTTTTCATCAAGCGCTGAAAGCCTTCGGACTCCATTTGGAAGATCCCTGCGGTATCTCCCCGCTGGATGATCTCGTAGGTGGGCGGGTCGTTGAGGTCGATTTTATTGAAATCGACACGGACGCCGTGTGCGCGCTCGATCATTTGGAGCGCGTCTTGGATGACGGTAAGGTTTTTTAGGCCGAGGAAGTCGAACTTTACGAGCCCTGCTTGTTCGACTTCGTCTTTGGCGAATTGGGTGATGAGTTCGCCGCTTTCACTGACGATAACGGGGACATAGTTCCACAGTTCTGCGCCGCCGATGACGACGCCTGCGGCGTGCACGCCGGAGTTTCTGACGGTCCCTTCGATGGCGAGGCAGTTTTCGAAGAGCAGCTCGTGTTGTTCGTCCGATTGGAAGGCTTCTTTGAGTTCGGGGATTTTATCGGCGTATTGGACCAGCGTATCTTTGGACGCGGGATCCGCTGGGATCATGGCGGCGATCCGGTTGGTTTCAGCCATGGGGAAGTTCAGTACGCGGGCGACGTCACGCACGACGGCTTTGGCTTTGAGCTGGCCAAAGGTCATGATGAGTCCGACGTTATCTGGCGTGTATTTTTCGGTCACGTACTGGATGACTTCTGCGCGTCGGTTTTGGCAGAAGTCGATATCGAAGTCCGGCATGCTCACGCGCTCTGGGTTCAGAAAGCGCTCAAAGAGGAGACTGTACCGCATGGGGTCGATATCGGTGATGCGCAACGCCCATGCGACGATGGAGCCAGCACCCGATCCTCGTCCAGGGCCCACGGGGATATCTTGTTTGCGCGCCCATGCGATAAAGTCCCAAACGATGAGGAAGTAGCCCGCGTAGCCCATATTGCTGATGACGCGGCATTCCATTTCTAGGCGTTCGATATAGTCTTCTTTATTGTAGGGGTATCCGACGTCTCCTGCGTCGTCGATCTCTTGGAAGCGTGCGTGCAGTCCTTCGAGGGCACGGTCATGCATGTAGGTATTGATGTCGAAGCCTTCTGGGACTTCAAAATCCGGCAGGAAGTACTCCCCTGTGGGGATGGTGACATCGCATCGCGCTGCGATTTTGACGGTGTTTTCGATCGCTTCTGGAACATCCTGGAAGAGCTCGAGCATCTCTTCTTGGGATTTGAAGTAGAGATCTTTGACGGGCAGGAGCTCGAGCATCTCGGGTGTGACGCGCTTCTCGAGTCCGATGCAGGTGAGGATCCCGTGTGCGGTGTGGTCGCCTTCGCGCAGGTAGTGGACGTTATTGGTTGCGACGACGGGGATTTTTGTACGTTGGCTCATTTCGATGAGCGCTTCGCAGGCGTCTTCTTGTTCCGGGAGTCCGGGGATGCGTTGGAGTTCCAAGAAGACGTTGTCTTCGCCGAAGATCTTTTGGAGTTCTTGGGCGACTTGGTCTGCCAGGTCGTATTCTCTGCGGAGGATCCATGTAGGGATTTCTCCGCCGAGGTCGCCGGTGAGGCAGATGAGCCCTTGGCTGTGTTGTTTGATGACGTCCCAGTTGGCGCGCGGGAGGTCTTTGGCGGGTCCGTAGTAGCGCTCGCTATCGTCGTGCCAGGCGTTGGAGACGATATGGAGGAGGTTTTTGTAACCTTCGAGGTTTTCTGCGAGCAGGACGAGTTGGTGGTCGGGTTTGGCGCGGAGGTTATCTTCGATGAGGGGCGGGACTTGGATGGCTGCGCCGTGGATGGCGCGCACGTTGGTTCGCCGCGCGCGGTTTTGGAGTTCAAGGGCCCCGGACATACGCACGTGGTCGGTGAGTGCGACAGCGATCATTTCATCGGCTTGGGCTGCGGCGACCAAGTCGGCGAGCTTCACGGTACTATCGAGCAAGGAGTAGTGGCTGTGAACGTGCAGATGAACGAATTTCGACATGGTAATGGGACCTATTTTTAACACGTGGAGCACGTGGGATCTCAAGATTTATCGCTACTCTGAAGGGGTCATGGACGGAGCGCAAGAGAAATCCCTTGGGGCGTATGCGGGGATGGAATGCTGCGGTTTTTTGGTCATTTGGTGTCGCGCAAGTTCCCCACGGGTTGACAATTATGTATACAATGGATGAACTACGGTGTTGGACGCATGAATCGACGCCGCGGGTGTCGTTTGGGATCTTATTATCATTACTTGAAGGCGGAGGCTTCCGCGTGTTGCTGGGATTGGACATCGGCTCAACGGCGTTACGCGCATGCGCACTGGGTGTGGACGACGCACAGGTGTGCTTAACGTTATTTGACGTAGAGAATTTACCGCAGGGCGCGGTCGTCAATGGCGTAATCGTGCAGACGGCGCAGGTGATCGATGCGTTACGCGCGCTACTTACGCGGACGATCGCAGAAGACATCGGCGTGGCGGTGACGTTACCACACAGCGCGACGCGCGTTTGCGTGGGCACGCTCACCGAGCACAACGGGCATTATGATATCGATGCGGCGATGGCGCTCATCGAACCCCAAATTCCCGATTCTTGGGGCGAATACCACCTTTCTATCAGCCCGTTTCACGCCGAGGATCCTTCGCGCGTATTGATCGTTGCTGCGCCCAAAGCTGCCGTTTTAACCATGCAGCATGTGGTAGAGAGCGCAGGTGCGACGCTGGTCGGCATCGATGCGGCGCCGGCGGTGGGTTACAACTTACTGGCGCACCAAGGCTTGGCGCATCAGGCGACGGCCCTTGTCGACATCGGGTTGCAAGAGTCACGGGTTCTTCTGTTCCACCAAGGCCTGTTGCTTTCGAATGGCGTCTTTGCGCGCGGCGGACAAGACCTGCGCGAGTCGCTGCAACGCACGTTGAACTTGCATATGGACGAGGCGGAGCGTTACAAGATAGGCGGTGAAGCGGACGGCGTGGTGCCACGCGATGTACACGAGCAGCTGCGCGTAAGCTGCGAGACGCTGGCCGAAGGCATTTGGAGCACGCTGCAGGATCTGATGCAGTCTGCGAAGCTTTCGTCGCTCGATTCGATTCAATGCATTGGGCGCGGTGCAGATCTTTCGGTATTCTACGATGCATTGGCCGCGCGCAGCGGTTGTACGGTCGGCACGCCTGCGCCCTTGCGCGGACTCAAAGCCAACACCTTTGATTACACCGAATCCTACTTGGATGCTGTGCGCGGCGCTTCGAGCTTCGCTTTTGGTACTGCCCTCCCATGGATACGTTAGACCATGCTGCGGATCAATCTCCTCCATGACGACAAAGAACAGGCCGCGGTCGCCTCAGCGCCCCACCCCGCGCTCATGGTTCTTGCCGGCCTTTTGGTCTTGGTTCTATGCGCTGGCATCGGCCTTTTTGGTTGGGTGACTCTTGAAAACGACCACGAGCAGGTGCGTCAGGAACTGCGCGAAGCACAATCGGAATTGGCGCGTGTTTCTGCCCGCCGTGGCCCCGCAGACTACCTCGGCTTGGTCGACCTAGAAACCGAAGTTCTGCTGCTCAACGCCCTCGCCCAACACCAATCGCGCATCCCACGCGCGCTCAAAGCCACGCTCGAAGGCCTGCGCCTGAACGATCGCCGCGGCAAGAGCATCCTCATCGACAGCTTTACCTTTGATGGACAGGTCATCACCGCCACAGGCACCGCCCGCAGCATGAACACCCTCTCGCGCATGCTCGCCGTGCTCGAAGAAGAAGACGCGCTCCAAGACGCCCGCTTCACCTCGCTCAGCGCAGCGGCTGAACCCTTGACCGGACGCGCACGTAAAAACGCGCTCAATGCCATCGACTTCACCTTCTACGCCGCGATCGCCGCGCCACCGATGGACGTGCAGGACTAAGCTATGGCCACACCCTACCGTAACCGTCTCTGGCGCACCCTCGCCTTCTGCATGGTCTTAGGCGCAGCAGGGCTCGGCGCCTACTACTACCTTGTGCACGAACCGCTCCAAGCGCGTTACGACCAAGCCGCAGAAGAGCTCCACGCCCTGCAACAACAGATCGCAGACGCGCGCGCCAAAGATCCCATCCCAACGCCGCTCCCCCAAGATCGCTTAGAGGCCGCTTGTAAAGCCTACACCCAAGCGCTTCACCAGTTTCCCCAAAACCGCGATGCCGACGCCGCCCTCTTTGCCGTCGAAGAACTCGCACGCAGCGCCCAACTCAACACCTACCGCGTCACGCCCGACAACCACGCAGCCAGTCCGGTCTCTAGTGCCACGCAATCTCGGATCTCCCTCGCCTTCGAAGGCGAATCCTTGGCGATCGATCGGCTGATCCAAAATTTGCAAGAATATGGCAAAGCAGGACACATCGCCGCGTTGACGCTACGTGAGCTGAGCGATAACGAGGACACCGCACGAGCGCGCAACAAAGATCTCGCCATCTTCGACGCACACGCCACGCTCGATGCCTACACCGTCCCCAACGCGGCCCAACGCGCCGCCGATCGTTGCAAAGAGCTTAGCGTAGAAGAATGAGCAAACCCATAGGCCCGCGCGTGATCGTCCTCACAGGACCGATGGGCGCAGGAAAATCTGCCGTCGGTGCCTACCTGGCAGAACAATACGATGGCACGCTGGTCGATAGCGACCAAGAAATCGAAACCCGCGCAGGCAAAAGCATCGCAGAGCTGTTCGCCACCGAAGGCGAAAGCGCCTTCCGTGCACTCGAACGTAACGTCTGCGTCACCTGTATCGAATACGCACCGCAGGGCACCATCCTCGCACTCGGCGGGGGCGCGTTCATGAACGACGACATCCGACGCGCAGCCGCCGGATCGGATATCCTCAGCGTGTACCTGCATACCACGCCCGAAGCCAGCTGGGCCCGTATCCAAAACACCCCAGGCGGCGCAGAACAACGTCCCCTGCTCGCGCACCCCAACCCGCTCGGACGACTCGAAGATCTCTACGAACAACGCCACCCCACCTACAGCTGTGCTGCACTCACCATCGAAACCGATGCGCTGAGCGCAGAAGAAGTGGCCCAAAAGATCCTCGAATTCATCCAGGAAAACCCTAACATTCAGGGCGTATCGGCCGTCGATCCCACCACGCCCGCGCCCCACGCCACCGCCGTGCCCGCCATGATTGAAGTCCGCACCCGCCACGCGCAATACCCCGTCACTTTTGTGGATCACGCGGACGAGGTCGCCGCCTCCATCCACCGCGTGGCCCCCAAAGGCCGCCTGCTGATCCTCTCGGATAACAACGTGGCGCCGCTCTACCTTGCGCCGCTGACCGAAGCCCTGCAAACCCACGCGCGCACTGTGCGTACCTTTGTCGTCCCCGCCGGAGAAACCTCAAAATCCGTCGGACGCGCACAAGAACTTTGGGACCAAATCTTCGCCGGTGATGTCGACCGTCAAGACGTCGTGGTCGCGCTCGGCGGCGGCGTGGTCGGTGATCTTGCAGGTTTTATCGCCGCGACCACCATGCGCGGCCTCGACTTTGTGCAAGTGCCCACCACCATGCTCGCCATGGCCGATGCCGCCATCGGCGGAAAAACAGGCATCAACGTCAGCGCAGGTAAAAACCTCGTCGGCGCATTCCACCAGCCCCTAGCAGTCATCGCTTGGATCGGCGCGCTCTCGACCTTGCCGCACCGCCAACTCACCTCAGGTCTGGCAGAAGTCATCAAATCTGCGATGATCGATAGCCCAGAAGCCGTGGACCAGTTCAGAGCCATCGCAGCCCGCGCTGTCGAAGGAGACACCGAAGCCATCAGAGCATGCGCGCGCATCGGTGCAGGCCTCAAAGCACGCATCGTCTCAGAAGACGAAAAAGAGCGCGGCGTCCGCTCGCTCCTCAACTATGGCCACACCTTCGCCCACGCCATCGAACACGCGAGTGGATACGGCGAATGGACCCACGGCGAAGCCGTGGCCGCCGGCATGGTCATCGCCACAGAATACGCGCGTGATCACGGTCTAGCGTCCGACGTTCTGGTCGATACCATCCGAACGCTGGTCCGCTCTGTCGGCCTGCCCGAAAACCCACCGCAAATGACCTTAGAAGAATGGATCGAGCCCATCTTCCGCGATAAAAAACGCGCGGGCGACTCGGTGAAACTCATCCTACCGCGCGCAGCAGGCGATCTGATCGGGCAAGAAACGCATTTTGATACGCTGTCGCGCTGGATGGAAACGCATATCGTACAACGCTAAACCATCGGCCCAGCGTGCTTCCTAAAAACAACGCCCACACGCGCTGAAACCGAAACGACCGCCGATGATGGCGGTCGTTGTCTTTGAGATCTTAATGATGGTCGTGATGACCGTGCTCGTCATCATCATGATCGTCAGGCTGCGGGCCATCGTCTTCATCATCGTCTGACGAAGGTTCGGCGTCATCGCCTTTGGTGATCTGCGCACCGTCGATGGTGAAGAGGAAACCTTCGGTGGGTGCGGTTTCTTTGGCGGGCGCTTCTTGCTTCAGCTGGCGTGCAGCTTCGCTACGGAAGTAGTGCGATTGCGTCTGAGAGAATTTGGTGCGCGTCAGCGTTCCGCGCGCGATGATATCGCTTGCCGCAGCGTTTTTGGGCATCGTGAACGCCTCGTCTTTGATCTCTACGAGCACCAGCTCTTCGTTCTCATCGGCGACCAAGGTGAACCAGCAGCCGGAATGCGTGCACGAGGCACCGACGCCCGCGCTGACCACGCAGGATTCTTCTGCGTCGACACATGTATCGAGCAGTTCACGCAAGCTGAGGGCGTCCTCTTTATCAAAGCTTTCACCAAGATCACGCGTTTCGCCCGCGTCGAGTGCGGGTCCTGGTTTTCCACTCATCGAAGGCACATAGCCCTCATCGTCGCCGGCGGGCTCACGATCATGAGGTGCTTCTTCGTGCTCCTCTTGCTTGGCCATGGCGGCTTCTTCTGCGTCTTTCTTTTTACAACCGATCAGCGCAAGAACGAGCGCTAAGGACAGGAGAGATCGTAGCAACATGGGAGAACTCCAATCGAGGAGAGGAAGAGATAAGGTCGTGGAATCGCGCGTTGCGCCCAGAGGCACAACAACGCTGCCGCCTAAAACGTTATCAATGCACTGTCGCTTTGCCAAAAGGCTGGCTGAGATCGAGTGGACCTGCACCTTCTGGGCGTACCAAAATCCAGTTTTTGGCGATGTTGTGCGATGTGGGTGCGGCGTGCGTGAGGATCTCGTCGCACAACCACGTGACGGTTTCTGTGATGTAATCGACCACAAAACCCGCGAGTTCTTGTTTCTTGGGTTGGCGCGCGCGCACGAGTTCTTGGGCGCGTTGCGACAGCGCTTGAATGGGGTCTTCTTCTTGCTGCAGAATCTCTCGTGCGGCATCGAATTCTTCGATGGTCATGGGCATGAGCGGGCGCTCTGCATCGAGCAGTCGGTTGAGCAAGAAGGTGGCAAAGAGGGTACGGAAACGCACCATTTCGAGCGGGGTACCGTTGAGCTCTTCGTTATCGAGCACGCCCATGAGCGAATCTCGGTCAAAGCCGAGCCATGCAAAGAAGAAAAGCTCTGCGAAAGCGATCTGACCGAGGCGTTGGGCCACGTGCTGAATGTCGCGTACGCTGCGGAAACGACGCTGCGTATCGGCGTTCATGACGGGGCGTTGCTGCAGAAGGCCCATGGCGAGCGCGGCGTCGGCGTCTTCGAGTAAAGAGAAGGGTTGATCGGTGAGGCTGAGGTTGCCGCGACGAGCCATCGCACGCAGCTGCGCTTGCAATTCTGTGGTGACGCTATGGCCCAAACGGTGCAGTTCACGCAGTGGGATGGTTGCGATGGACTCGGCGCCGCGTGCTGCATCGCCTTCGGTCAGGAACTCGAGTGCGAGCGAAAGGACGTCGATGGTGCGTTCCGATGCGATGTTGATGGCATCGGGATCGCCAGGTTTTCCGCCTTCTGCAACCAGCACACGTTGGGCGAGCGCACGCATTTGCATCATGGTCGACGACAAAACTTCGTTGGCGAGCTTGGGACCGAACACCGGTGTGAGCATGGTGAGGACCGTGGCGAAGAAAGGCCGGTCGTCCTTCGAAAGCGCATGCTGAACGGCTAAAGCTTGGGGCTCAAGAGGGGTGAGTTCACCCACAGGTAACGCACGTTTGGGCAGTGGTGCCGTACGCAGTTTTTCTCGTTCGCGCTGCGTCCAGGCAATGGGATCGACGCGCGCGAATACCGCCATGGATTCGTCGTAAGGCACATAGCCAGCGTCCGACAAACGCGCGGTGCGCAGCTGGTACAAGGTCTCTTGCAGCTCACTCGAGAGCGCCCAGCGTGCATCGCTCATCAGCGTCAGCGCTTGTGCGACGTCCATTTGATAGAGGCGCTCAATAAAAAGCCGAATCTCAGGACCAAAAGCGTTCTCTTGGGGGATCACCATCGCAAACTGGCCGCACGGCGAGGTGTAGACGGGATCTTCAATGAGATCGAGGAGTTCTAAGTCTGCTTCCCACTCGTAGACCGCAACGGCCTCGCGGAACCAGAGCACGAAGAGCTCGTGATCTAAGGTGTTGAAAAGACTCGCAAAGTCTTCATCATCACGCTGCAGCAAAAGGGACATCCACTCGGTGAAGTCCACCAGCTCGATCTCGTCGCGCGTCCATGTATCAAAATCGATGATGGATTGCACTTGCGTGGGGGTGGCCAACGCAATGAGATCGAGTGCGTCGTTTCTTCCGGCTTCTTGGATAAGGCCGTAGACAAATTGTGCGTCGAGTGCTGCAACTATCGCTTGCGCCTGCGGGTGGCTCAGAATAGCATCGATGCGCTCTGTCGCTGGGATCTTTTCGATCTCGCCTGTGACAGGATTTTGTCGCGTTGGCTCTAAAAGTGTCGCGATATCCACTTTTGATGAACCTATGGGTTTCATCATTCACTCCGTTCGTCTATAAGGCCCATCACACGTCGGGATGGCGAAACTGGTAAACGCAGGAGACTTAAAATCTCCCGGAGCGATGCTCCTTGCGGGTTCGATTCCCGCTCTCGACACTTCCGCCGCATTGTGCGGTCAGGATCTTCTATACTCGGTAGGCGCCATCGTCGCCATGTCAGCAGCAACAATATACACGCCAGTATATCTGCACCGGCTGCGACCATAAACACCAATCTTCCTCCGCCAATATCGAACATCAGGCCGGAGACCAGATTGCCGAGCATGCCACCTACGCCGTAGGTCAAACCGCCCATATATCCTTGGGCGGCGGTGCGTTGATCATCGCGCACAAAACGCCCGATCATGTGGATCAACGCCGCAACCCACACACCAAATCCAAGGAAGTGGATCAGCTGGACGGCGATCAATAACGAGGGCGTCGGCGCAAACGCAGTGATCCACCAGCGTGCGGCGCCCGTTAAAAAGACGACGGGCAACCAACGATGCGCCGCATGGGCAGGCAAGATCTTTCGCGCAACTGCGAAAGCCAATACCTCGCCCACAATGGCCGCAGCAGCAGTCATGCCGGTGACGCCCGTGTCCATCCCCTGCGACTGCACATGCAAGCCAATGTAAATATTAAAAGAAGTGATGCCCCACCAGTGCAGCGCGTTGATCAAAAATAAGATCAACAAGGGGCCGCGCATCCAAGCGCGCGTATTCGTCCCGTCGTTCAGCGCGTCCTGGCTTCGCTGCGCTGCAGGCGTTTCTACCTGTGCGTTATCCGCGGTCCCCGCCCGGCGCGAACGCGGAGTTTTGGGACCTGTGCCACCCCCCATCTCCCCCGCCCTCGAAGGCGAAGGGAGGGACCAGATCACCAGAGCCCCCAAACCAAGGAGCAGCATCCAAACGAGCACGGCCCCATACCCTGTCACAAAGGGCGATTGGTGCCGCATCAACGCGCCGTAGAGCAACACGGCAAGCCCATAGCCTACGCTGCCCCACAACCGTACTTCGCCAAAACGCAGCGCACCCACCGTCCGCACAATGGACGCATCGAGCAAGGGGACAATCGCAATGCTCATCAAGCCTGTGATCCACCACGTCAGCGCAAAGCCCCAAAATCCGCGCGCCACAAGCAACGCGCTCGGCACGGCCATCGACCATAGAAACGCAGCGCGCAACATGCGCACCGGCCGCCCCATGGCATCGCTCCACGCGCTCACCACAGGCTGCATCACAATGCTCAACGCCGTGGCCACAGAGAAAATCGTGCCGATCTGTGCGCCGCTCAGCCCAGATTGCTCAAAATACAACGGCCAGTAGGTCACAGATAACGCAATGCCCCCAAGATAGCAGGCATAGGCAGCAGAAAGCTGTACCTTGCTGCGATGCGCATCAGTGCTGGGAGCTAAAAACGGCATGCGTTCATTGCAAGAAGAGAAAACTCAGAAAGATGAACGATTAGCACACCGTGAGGCCTTGGCGTGTCATTTTTCTTCGAGCGCTCAGCCGAAATGCACATGCGGGTGCCATCACCACACCCATGCGACGTGCTTCAACACAATGCGCGCCCCGGCATGGCAAAGGAGCGAAATCACAAAGCCCGAGACCGCACCCGTGCATGCATAGAAACCGAGCCGCGATCACGCAGCGTCCGCATCGGCGCCAAAAAACGAAAAGCGCCACCCGAAGGTGGCGCATCCGCATTGAAAGGCGCGTTATATTATGCGTTCGAAGCGATTATTCGGCGACGGTTGCATCGGTGAGCGAGATATTGAAGGCCGCCGAAACTGCGTCGTTTACGCCGTTCCCATCGGTGTCGATATCAAAGAGGCGCGTCACGCTGTCGGTTCTGGCAGCGTAGTGCGCAACGCCCGAGCAAAGCGTATCAAAGTGCGAAGCCAAGGTTGCTTCGACAGCGGGGTCCACGGTGATGGATGGGATGCTTCCATCTGCGTCCGCTGGGTCTTGGCTGAAGACCAAGAGGTTATCGTCGCTGTCGAGCGCGCAATAAGCAATGACGAGGGTGTTCACAGCGTCGACCAAGCTCTCACCGCGTGCCGCACCAATGAGGTAGTTCACGCGATCGCCGTTGCCATCAACGACAGCAGCGGTAGTGTGGGTCACGCCGTTCGCATCTTCTTCGAGCTGCGCGCGGACGTGGACGCTGGCGATATTCAGGGTGCCAACGGCGTGGCGATTATGCTTCAGGCGCAGCTGGTAAGGAATAACCAGGTCGTTTGCTGCGGCAGCTTGGAGCACGCCCTCGACGAGCGAAGCGTCGAAGTTTGCGAGCAGACTACGCAGGCTAAAGATTCCTTGGCCCGTTGTACGGGCACTATCATCGCTGTCGCTGGCTGCTTTGTATACGCTCAACGCAAAGGTTCCGCCATTTTGTATGTCTGTTGGGAACGCCTCGCTATCGAAGAGCACGCTGAGCGTACCGTCGCTGATCAGACCTGCAAAGATGGCATTGAGTTCATCTGCTGCATCTACATCATTGCCCGATGGGAAGCCGTCCGGCACATTGCCGTCGCCAAGCAGTGTGGCGAAGGTTTTCTGCACCAGCACCAGCAGGTTATTCTCGAATGCATCCGCATCATCTTGAACCGTGACACTGTTCAAGTAGAGCGCGCGTGGTTCGTGGGTGACGACGACCTTGTCGGCGTCCGTGCCGGCAACCAAGCGGATGTTCATACCAAAGGACATGGCATCATTGACGCCGTTGCCGTCGGTATCGACATCAAAGAGACGTGCGACGCTGTCGGCTTTCACAGCATATGCGCCGAGTCCTACGCAGAGGCTGTCACTGTGGTTTTCGAGTGCGGTGACGACGTCTGCATCGGCGATCACTGCAGGCACAGCACCGTTTGCGGCAGCTTCGCTTTGGTCAAAGCCCAAGAAGGCGTCGACGCCACAGAAACCGCTGACCAGTTGGTTGACGGCGTTCACGGCGCTTTCGCCACGCACAGCGCCAGCAAGGTAGTTCACGGGTTTACCGTCGGCGTCCGTGGTGGCGGTGGTGGTTTGCGGACGTCCGGCATCGTCGGCTTCGACTTGGAGGCGTACGCTGAGTTCAGCGATGTCCAAGTTGCCGAGTACGTGGGGACCGTGCTTGAGCTTAATATGCCATGGGATACTCACATCGCCTTCGGCTTGCGCGTCGACAACGCCGTCGGCAAGGGTTGCGGCAAGGCTTGTCAGAGCATCTTCAAGCTCGAAAACACCGTCGCCTGCAGCGCGGGCGGCAGCGTCGCTGTCGCTCGATCCTTTGTGTGCGTTCAGCGTGAATGCGCCACCTGCGTTGTAGTCGGTAGGAAACGCGTCGGTTTCGAAGAGCACCGTCAAGGAACCGTCTTCGATCAGGCCGTTGAACAGACCTGTGAGATCGCGCGCAACATCGATGGCGTCTTCACCGTTGGGTGCGTCGATCGGAAGATTGCCATCAGCTTCAAGCGTACGGAGGATCTTCTCGAGACCGACCACGACATTGTTGTCGTAGACGCCATCTTCGTCAAAATCGACACAGCATGACGGCGTATTGTCCTCAAGCGCTGCGATGCTCACACCCGAGAGGTAGAGCAAAGCGTCGGTGGTTTCGTCCACTTGGCATTTGTCTTGGGTAGGATCTTCTTCACAGCTGACTTCGCCCGGATCGCATTTGTCCTGCGTGGGGTCCTCTTCGCAGCTTACAGGAGGCTTGTTATCTTCTGGGTCTGGATTGAGCTTTTTCTCATCGTCCACACACGCTGTGAGTGAAGCGAAACCGAGCAGCGCAGCGGCCGCAAAAATACCCTTATGCATGGTGCTCATTCTAAAATACTCCATGAGGAAATGGACATATATTTGGTCAGCTTTTGATGGTTCATACTCGATGTCACACAGAACATCTAGCGAGTCATGAAATCCTACGCAAGGGTTGAAAACCTTTTCTTTTCCTCACAGACACCACTTGTCCTCGGCCCTTCACCTCACGTGGAGATGCATTGTGTTTCAGAGCGTGGGGCGCGTGTTTTCTTTGCGGGAGGCAAGCAAGAGCAAAAAGTAGAACACCGCCCACAAGTGGGCGGTGTTCGTTGATTTGAGACGACGCGCACAGGGCGCGTTCTGTCGTCTGGGCAGCGTCGGAATTACTCGACGATTTCTGCGCCAGCGATGCTCAGGAAGAGACCGATGCTCAGGCCGTCAGCAACACCGTTACCGTCAGCGTCAACGTCGAAGAAGGTTCCGATGGTGGGGATGAAGCCAGCGATCATGTTCGCCATGCCTTGGTCGAGACCGAGGTCTTGCAAGCAAGCGCCCAGTGCGGCTCCGTCAACTGCTTCGAGGAGGGGGCTGCTCAGAACGCCGTCTTCGATATCATCTGGATCGCGCTCGACGTCGTCGGTGAAGGTAACAACATCACCGCTGATGTTTTCACAAGCACCGCCGTGACCCAATACTTCGTTCAGGACATCGGCGAGTTCGTCGCCCGAGATCAGACCGGTGAGGAAGTTGGTGGTTTTTCCACCATCTTCTGTCACAGTGACATCGTTCGAGATTTTGTTGGTCTCGGCTTCGATGGCTTTGAGCGCCAAGCGAACTTTGGACAGCGAGATGCTGATCTCGTTGGGCAAGCGAAGCTCTTCGAGTTGGGCAGGATCAACAAATCCGCGCAGATCCAGCGTGAGCGGGAACTTTTCTGCTTGTGCAGTGATGGTTCCACGCTGCGTGAAGCCGGTGATGCTTGTGAGCTTGTCGCCGAGTTTGAATTGACCTTGGCCGCTATTGCGCGCTTCCCAAGTATCGCCTTCGCCTTGGGTCTCACCCAAGTGCAGTGCGATGTCGACGCGTCCGTTTTTCTCGACAGGCTCTGCCAAGTGCTTGTACTCGAGCAGGAGCGTCAAGGTGTCGTCCTCAAAGAGGTCGGTCAGGACTTCGTCGATATCGATATCGTCGCCGATCATGCCAACGATACCGTCGGGACCAAGCAGGTCGCCCAGCTTGTTGTCAAAGACATCTTTATCGATCTCGTTGCTGTTGGCCGCGAAGTCCCAGCAGCAAGGCGAGGATTCATCAGGGATGACCAAGCCGTTGACGTAGGAGTACGCCAAAGCGTCACGTGCGTCGTCCATCTTACAGATGTCTTGGTCTGGATTCGCAACGCAGGGATCGTCGTCTCCGCCAGTCTGACATTTGTCCTGGTTCGGATTTTCGTCGCAGCTGACATCGCCGTTGTTGTTGTCATCTTTTTTCTTGTTGTCGTCGTCACCGCAAGCTGCGGTGGCGCCGAGCAGAAGGACAGCCGATAAGGCGAACAGGCTCTTACGTAGCATCATGAGAATGCCTCCAAAAAGATACGCGCAGTTTCATAATTACGAAATCGAATAGATGGGTTTCGCGCGTATATGAACAATGCATTTCCCCCCCAGCGGGGTTTCTTGTTGGGGACGCTAGCTATAGTTGGAGTTGGGTGCAAGAGCTTTGGAACGAATTGCAATGCCGTAAAAGATGCGGCGGCGATCCAAAGATAAAAGCGCACGATGCAGCAGAGCCCAACCTACTGAATTCACTGCGATTAAACGGTGAAACAGAAGGATGGCGGGGCAAAGAAAGCCATGTAAAAAAACGGTCAACGCACGCCAAGGTGGCGTGCGTTGGTTCGATATCAGCGACCGATGGCAGCGGATCGAGCGGCTGCGGGATCGCGCTTAAGCTTTGCGCGCTGCGATGCGCTCTTGATACTCCGCCTCGTTCTTCACGTTGAGGTAGGTATCGTAGAAGGCTTTCCAGGTTTCATCGCTCTTGGCGGCGGTATTGTATTCACGCTGGAAGGCTTCGTCGCGGCTGTAATCACCGTCGCAGCTGGTGAAGTGCGCGCCGTTGGGTGCTTCAATGACGCCGTTGACCATCATGCGGCTGATCTTCATGCGCTGCAGATCGCCGAGCTGGCTGAGCTCCTCTGTAGGAACGATCTTCTCTACGCTCATATAGGCTTCTTTGGCCGCCATGCAGTAGATGTCGTCAAAGTAAGGGTCTGGGCCCAAGTACATGCCGTTGCCTTGCGCATCGCCACGGTTCATATGGATGAACGCCATGTCGAGTTTCAACGCGGGCACAGCCAGAAGTTCCTCGCCGTCCTCGTAGGGGCTTTTGACGAGTTTCAGGTCGGGGTTGTGCGTCATGACCGCAGAGCCGAGACCGGAACGCGTGGGCAAGAAGGGCAGGTTAATGGCGGCGGCGTAGAGCCCCCACTGGAACATGCCTTCGTCATATTCCGCGACTTCGATCGCGCCGGCTTGGCGCGCGCGGCGAAAGTGCGGCTCTAGGACGATGGAGTCCATGGTGACAAAGCCGTAGACAAGCTTTTTCACCTTGCCCGCGGCGCACAGCAGACCGACTTCGGGGCCGCCGTAGGCAACCACGGTGAGGTCTTTGATGTCGGAGCGCAGGATGGCGCGGATGATCGACATGGGTTTGCGGCGCGAGCCCCATCCACCCACGCCGATGGTCATGCCATCGCGCATGCGCGCGACGACGTCTTCTTCTGTCATTCTTTTATCGGCCATCACTTCTTTCCTTCGTCGACAAAATCATCGCGGAGCTCGTCCGAGACGCCGCTGAGATTCAATTCAAAAGTAAAGCCCTGCTCGTAGCGGTAGCTGCGTTTGACATCGACGGGGTCGATGCCGTTGATCGCTTCTTTGGCCGCTTTGACCACACGGGTGTGTTTCTTCGCAATCTTCTGTGCGACTTCGAAAGCGGCGTCGCGCAATTGTTCGCGGGGCACCACGCGGTACACCGAGCCAAAGGCGTGGAGCTCTTGGGCGGTGGCGTTTTCGCCTGTCAGGTACATCGAGCGCATTTTCAGCGGTGGTACCAAACGCGCAAGGTGGGTTGCAGCACCCAAGGCGCCGCGATCGATCTCGGGCAAACCAAAGTACGCATCTTCGGAAGCAACCACGATATCAGAGTTACCTACAAGCCCAATGCCGCCGCCTACACAGAACCCTTGCACCGCGGTGACCACAGGTGCGCGGCACTCGTAGACTGCACGGAAGGCTTCGTAACATCCGCGGTTGGCACCGATGAGCGCATCAAAGCCCTCGGTGTTTTGCATCTCTTTGATGTCGACGCCTGCGTTAAAGCCACGTCCCTCTGCGCGCAGAACAACGACTTTGACGTCGTCATTGGCGCTGAGCTCGTCCAAGACTTTGGCAACCTCGAACCATCCCGCCACGGTCAGGGCGTTGACTGGAGGTTGATCCATGACCACTTCGGCAATGCCGTCTTTGATCTGTACGCTCGTGCCCATCTCCTCTCCCAAATCTGCGCCCAACGGGGCTCGTCTAAAAACTGAAACGCGTTCTAGCCGCTCTGCGCCAAAGTGGCAAGAGAGCGTCCGATAGAAATTCTGGTTCCGACGCCACCCACAGAGAATGCCCCACGCCCCCCAGCCAACCCAGGCAAACAAAATGCCCGCAATCTAGCGTAAACCTTCGTGATCTGCGCGCATGCGCGCGGCGCACCGACCGGGCACCCCTACCCTCACGCGCGCGCGCGCAAGGACGCAGAATTCATGCGATACCACATCGATACGCCAAACTGCCCCATATAACGCACGTAGGGCACAGCAAAGATCACCCAAACCGGCAGCAGAAACCAACGCCAGCCAGGCAACGCCACAAAGAAAAGGATCGGAAAGACCCAACGCAGATAATACATGACCGGATGACGCCAACGGAGGGCGCAAACCACGGCCAACCCCGCGGCGAGTCCTGCACGCGCAAGCGAAGGAGCGCTGCTACCATCGAGTTCCATCTGCGCGTACTGCAGCAACGACCAAAACACCGGCAGCAATGCGCTCGCGCCAAAACAAAGGCACAAACGACGCACCATGCGCACAGGCCGCGGCTCTTCCTCCAAAAAAACCCACAAAGGAAGTTCCGAATGCTCAGACGAGTGCGTACGCATAACGACGGTTCCTAACGCTTGAAAGTGTGCGCTTAGAGGCCTTTTTCTGCGCGGATACGATCGAGGATCTCTTGCATCGCTTGGCGCGTTTTCTCTTTGAGTTCTTCGACATCATCCAAGGTCATGCCTTGGGTGCTGATGGGTTCGCCCATGGCGACATAGGCTTCTGCATGGCCAACCTTCCATGTTCCTTTAGGGAACGCTTGGTTGGTGCCGACCGCACCGAGCGGCAAAATATCGGATCCGTTTTCGATGGCGAGGCGGAACGCGCCGTCTTTAAAGGGCAAGAGGTTTCCGTCGCGCGAGCGGGTGCCTTCGGGAAAGATCATGACCGGCATGCCGCGCTTCAAATAGCTCGCGCATTTGGCCATGGCTTTTTTCGCGGATTCGCGATCGCCGCGCTCCACCGGAATGTCGCCCGCAAGTCCGATGCTCCAGCCGATCACCGGTACAAAGAACACGGTGCGTTTTGAGAGCCATTTCATCTCCCAAGGCAGGTGCGAAATCAAAAAGGGATCCGCCTGCGATTGGTGGTTACAAACCACCACCGTATTGCTCGGCCGATACGCTGGCAGGGGTTTTAGGACTTTGAATTTCCATACCGGCGAAGTACTCGACGCCGCAATGGCCATCCATCGATAAAACCGCCCTGGAATGCGACGATTTTTATCTGGCAGCGTCGCCAAGAAGAGCGCGAGCTGAATCGCAAAGCCGATGGGCGCCAATACCGCGATATTTGCCCAGTGAACGACTGACAAAAACGTGCCGCCACTCTCTGGCGATTCCCCTTGTTCGGTCATCTTATCCCCATTGGAAGTAAATTCACGGAAGCACATCTTAGCGCGTCCGGTCTTTGGATGCGAGAATTAAGTCCCCGTGCAGCGCGCCCTACCCTAGAGAATTTGCGCATTTTGTGCTATGAACTGCGCACTCACGTCACGCATCTGCGCTTTTACCTCTCTCCACATCGAGGATCTTTCCTATGGTTACGGTAGCCAAAAGCTCCGAATACCCTCGTCAAAACACTCGCACGCGTTATCAGAAATACATTTCTCCGCCTCTGTAGTTTTAGCCGTAACTGTCGCGCTGGCGCGCATTTTTCATCGCGCGCTTTTTAGGTTTACCGCTTTACGCAGAGACTGCAGTGAAAGTTCAATTTTCCCCGCTCGTTGTGCTGCTCATGCTCGCAGCATTCTACGGCGGCACGTTTTTATTAAGCTTACTCATACGCAAAGAAGACGAAAGTACCGACGCCTACATGGTCGCAAACCAAGAGATCGGCATCGGACTTGCCTCCTCTAGCATGACCGCCACATGGATCTGGGCCGCATCTTTTTATGCCGCCGCCACCTCTGGCTACAAATATGGTGTCTCAGGACCGTTGCACTACGGCCTCTGGGGCGCATTGATGATCCTGTTCATCTACCCGTTTGGCCAACGCTTTCGAAAGCTCGCGCCCGAAGCCGCCACGCTGGGCGAAGTGGTTCACGCACGCCATGGTTCTGGCAGCCAACTCATCCTCGCGCTTTCGAATATCGTGGGCAGTAGCATCAGCTTGATGGTCAACTTTACAGCCGCAGGCGCGCTTGTCTCCATGCTCTCACCCCTGTCGTTCCAAACCGGTGTGATCATCGCGGGCGTCGGCGTGCTCAGCTACACCGTTTATTCAGGATTCCGCGCCGCCGTCTTTACAGACTTTGCGCAGCTTGTGGCACTCATGGCCGTCGCCGTGGTGATCATCCCCGCAGTATTCTTCGCCATGGGTGGTCCCAGCGTTTTTGTAGAAAACTTGGGTTCGCTGAGCATAGAGCAGCAAAGTTTCTTCTCTAAAACCGCAATTCTGGAGCAAGGTGCGCCCTACTTCTTTGCGGTTCTGGCCTACGCCATCGGAAACCAAACCATCTCGCAACGCCTCTTTGCCGTCAAAGAAGAGCACATCAAACCCACCTTCATCACCGCAACCCTCGGCTATGCCGCCATCGTCATCGGTTTAGGGATGATCGGCCTTTTGGCGCTCTCCGCAGGCGTCAAACCCATGCACGGCGACATGAACAACCTCATTCCGCAAATGGTCTCGACCTACCTCTCGCCCGTCATGGTCGCGCTGTTCTTCATCTTGGTGATCGGATCTTTGTCCTCCACCGCAGACTCCGATCTCTCTGCCCTCTCCTCCATTGTGATGGCAGACATCTACGGAAAAAACATCGCCAAAGACAATCCAGATCCCGATCGCATGCTGTTTATTGGACGCGCAACCATGGTGGTGGCCACCGTGGTAGGCATTATCTTTGCAAGCCTTTCGCTCGATATTTTAGTCATGCTGGTCTTTGTTGGTGCGTTGTGGGGAACCATCGTGTTTCCGGTCATCGCCAGCATGTTCTGGGATCGCGTCACCAACAGCGCCTTCATCTGGTCGGTGTTGACCGCCATGGCACTTTTCTGCGTGGTGCGTTTTGAACTGATCCCCATGACCGGCGTTGTAGGCACCTTTTTTGAGATCGTCGGTTCGGTGGGCGCGGCAGTGGTCCTTGGCCTCATGGCCTTTGGTTTTGTGGGCTTTAGGGCCGGTGCGGTAGTGGGCGCCATTGCAGGTGTGATTGCGCTCTACATCAACCTTGGATTCATGCGCGATTACACGGTGTTACTGGCGTCTTTGACTGCTTTTGGCGTGAGCACCATCGTGTGTGTCGCCCTGAGCCTCTTACACAAAGGCCCTCGCTTCGATTTCCGAACCATTCGCCAAGAGGTTCAGAGCTACGACGAGGCCTAACCGCCTTCGAAAGCGGAGGCCTTGCTGGTGATCGCAGACTTCTTTCATCTTGAACCCCAACACTTCATGGATACCGAAATCGTTTTTTATACCGCGTACATTTTGATGTGGCCCGCCCTCACCCTTGGCGTGCTGATCTATATCGTCGGCGCCGTTTGGCGTGATGTGCGCCGCGCCAAACGCACCGGCCGCGACCTGATCTGATCTTTTTGTCAAAGCGCGTGGGTTACATGCAGCGCGCAAGTCCCCTTTCTGTCTCACTGCGTTCGACATCTTCTTTTTTATTCGTCTTCGTAGCGATTGAGACAGTAGATGACAGGAATCTACGCTACCGCCTTCCGTTCGCCTGCCACCGGCAGGCGTACTCAGTTGCTCCCAAAATGGGGAAGGTGTCCGAAGGACGGAAAAAACCACGCGAGCGCAGGCGCTCGCGCAATTTAGAATTAAGAATTAGGAATTTAGAAAGGCGATAATTAAGGCGCCGCGCGCCGCCAAAAAGTCCCTTCTCCATTCATGGAGAAGGGATTTAGGGATGAGGTTTCGCATAGGGCCTTCTTCCCTCACATATTGCGTCGATACTGGCCGCCGACGTCGAACAGGGCGTCGGTGATTTGTCCGGCGCTGGCGTAGCGGACGGTGGTCATGAGCTCTTCGAAGATATTGCCGCCGTTCAGGGCGGTGCGTTTAAGGTTTTCAAGGGCTTCTTTGGCGGATTGTTCGTGCGCGCGGCGGAAGTCTTCGACCCCTTGGATTTGCAGCTCTTTTTCTTCGTCGGTGGATCGCGCCATATCGACTTCTACGACGCCTGCGACGTCCTCATCTGACAAGAAGGTGTTGACGCCGATGATGGGGATTTCGCCGGAGTGTTTTTTGGATTCGTATTCCAGCGATTCGTCTTGGATTTTGGTGCGCTGGTACATGAGTTCCATGGCGCCAAGGACCCCACCGCGTTGGCTGAGTCGGATGAACTCTTCGAGGACGGCTTCTTCGACCAGGTCGGTGAGGTAATCGGTGATGTGCGATCCTTGCATGGGGTTTTCGTTCATCATCAAGCCGAGTTCTCGGTTGATGATGAGTTGGATGGCGAGGGCGCGTCGAACGGATTCTTCGGTGGGTGTGGTGATGGCTTCGTCGTAGGCATTGGTGTGTAGACTGTTGCAGTTATCCGCGATGGCGTAGAATGCTTGCAAGGTCGTACGAATATCGTTGAATGCGATTTCTTGTGCGTGCAGTGAACGGCCTGACGTTTGGATATGATATTTGAGCTTTTGCGAACGTTCGTTGGCGCCGTAGATTTCCTTCATGGCGATGGCCCAAATTCTGCGGGCCACGCGTCCGATCACGCTGTATTCTGCGTCGATGCCATTTGAGAAGAAAAACGATAGGTTACGCGCGAATTTATCGATATTCATGCCGCGAGCGCGGTAATATTCGACGATCGTAAAACCATTGGCGAGTGTGAACGCGAGCTGTGTGATGGGGTTCGCGCCAGCTTCTGCGATGTGGTAGCCGCTGATGGAGACCGAATAGAAGTTCTTCACGTCGTTTTCGACAAAGAACTCTTGGATGTCGCCCATCATTTTCAGGGCAAAATCTGTAGAGAAAATGCAGGTGTTTTGCGCTTGGTCTTCCTTCAGGATATCCGCTTGGACGGTGCCGCGGACGGAGCTGAGGACGCGGGCGCGGATGCGCTCGTAATCTTCGGGTTCAAGGATGTCTTGGGCGTGCACACCTAAGAGTCCAAGACCGGAGCCATCGTGCGAGGGCGGCAATTCATCGGCGCGGTAAGTGGGTTGATAGTCACCGCGCAGTTTCTGGATCTTCTCTTGGGCTGCTTCCCACTGGCCTTGCTCTTTGAGCCAAGCTTCGGCGGCTTGGTCGATGGCGGTATTGAGGAAGAAAGCCAGCACCACGGGCGCGGGACCGTTGATGGTCATGGAGACGCTTGTGGTGGGCGCGCACAGGTCGAACCCTGAGTAGAGGCGTTTGGCATCGTCCAAGGTTGCGACGTTCACGCCCGAGTTACCGATCTTCCCAAAGACGTCTGGGCGGCGCTGCGGATCGCGTCCGTAGAGGGTCACCGAATCGAAAGCGGTGGAGAGGCGAGCGGCCGGCTGAGCCTGTGCAACCAAGTGAAAGCGTCGGTTGGTGCGCTCGGGTGTACCTTCGCCAGCAAACATGCGCGTGGGGTCTTCGCCATCACGCTTGTAAGGGAAAACACCTGCCGTGAAAGGGAACTCTCCGGGAACGTTTTCGAGTCTGCGCCAACGCAGTTGTGCGGCCAGATCTTGGTTGTTGGGCACGGCGACGCGCGGCACACGCAATCCCGCCAAGGTTGTACGATAGTTTTCTACGTGGATATCGCGTCCGCGCACTTGGTAGGTATTGGTGTCGGTGCGGTAGGACTCCAAGAGTGCGGGCGTGGTACGGAGCAGTTCTACGGCATCGGGCGACAGCTCGCGCAGGCACTGGTTGTAGCGAACCGCGAGTTCTTTGGCGATGGGGTCCGTGCAAGCTCGGAGCGCTTCTTCTTCGAAGGCGGAGAAGTTGCGGGGTGGCGGAAGCTTAAAGCTCTCCAACGTACGGGCGAGGCCGTCGAGTTTCCAGACGTCTTCGCTTTCTTGTTGGGTGCGGCGTTTGTAGGCACGCACGTGTTCTGCGACCTCTGCGAGGTGGCGTGCGCGGTGATCAGGCAGACCGATTTGCACATCGGCCGAAGGCAGGCGCACTTCTTGCGGATCCCAATCTTGGCGTGTGCTGACTTGGCCAAGATGCGCGACGATCGCATCAAAGAGCGCGTTGACGCCCTCGTCCCCAAAGCGGCTGGCTTTGCATAGGAACGCGGGTTGTTGGTCCATGGGCTTATCGAAATCGCCGCGGTTGCGTTGCATTTGTTTACGCACGTGGCGCAGCGCATCGTCGGCGCCGTATTTGTCGGCTTTGTTGATGGCGACGATGTCGGCGTAGTCGAGCATGTCGATCTTTTCGAGCTGGGTAGGCGCACCGAATTCTGGGGTCATGACGTAGAGACTCAAATCTGAGCATTCGATGACTTCGGTGGAGCTTTGGCCGATGCCTGCGGTCTCTAAGATGATCAGATCGAAGTTGGCTTTGCGCAGTACACCAAGAGCGTCGTTCATGCCGCTTGCAAGCGCGAGGTTGGCTTGGCGCGTGGCCATGGAACGCATAAAGGTGTGTTCTGTACCGACGCTGTTCATGCGGATGCGGTCGCCAAGGAGCGCGCCGCCGGTACGGCGGCGTGACGGGTCAACGCTCAGCACCGCAATGTGGCGATCGGGATAATGGCGTCCAAAGCGGCGCACGAGCTCATCGGTGAGAGAGCTTTTACCCGCGCCGCCGGTGCCTGTGATCCCTAGAATGGGCGTCGCGTTGTCTGTGTCTTGGCGCAGCTCGTTTTGGCGCAGTTGTTCGAGCGTGGCTGCGGCGTCCGCATCGACGGCGGCTTGCGCGCCCAGCTTTTCTACATAGGTCAGCGTTTGGGCGATGGCATTTTTATTGGTGGGCGAGAGGTCATTCCACGCAGGGGTGTACGCACCTTTGGACTTGGTTCTGCAGCGCTCCATCATGTCGTCGATCATGCCGACCAAACCAAGTCTGCGACCTGCTTCTACAGAATAGATCTGCTCTACGCCATACGCGTGAAGCTGTGCGATCTCTTTGTCTGTGATGGTGCCCCCACCGCCGCCAAAGACCAAGATATCTGGACGTCCTGCCTCACGCAGAAGGTCGACCATCCATTGGAAGTATTCGATGTGCCCGCCTTGGTACGACGAGATCGCGATGGCGTCGGCGTCTTCTTCGAGCGCGGTTTGTACGACTTCTGCCGCACCGCGGTCATGGCCGAGGTGAATGACCTCTGCGCCTTGTGACAAGAGGACGCGTCGCATGATGTTGATGGCGGCGTCGTGGCCATCGAAGAGGCTTGCGGCGGTGACAAAGCGGAGCGGCGTTTGTGCATCTGCGCTCGAAGCGTCGGCCGCACGTACATCGGAAGCGGAAATGTTGGAAGATGCAGCGTCGATGGAGGTCGTGGTCACCAGATATCTCGGGCAATGAGGAGTTTAAATTGCGGGGGCGCAGCGCAGCGGAGGCGGCGAATTATTGAGGGCGCGGGGATTGAGCAGTGGAGGCGGCGAAATATTGGGGATGCGGGGGCGAGCAGTGGCGTGGAAGGGGCGGCTTGCAAGCCGCCCGTACGGCGTCGCGGATATTCGGGGGCGAGGCGATTGAGCAGCGGAGGCGGCGAAATATTGGGGGCGCGGCGATTGAGCAGCGGCGCAGGCAGCCCCCGATTCGAAAGCGGGGGCGAAAATGAATGAGCATTCACTATAGTGAGGTTGGCAGTTTTTTTCACGGAATTCCTTTCCATCTACTTGCGCACAGGGGCCATCGCTGTATAAGGCCCCTGTTTGAGGCGTCCTTAGCGTAATGCGCTGCCGATCGTCTGTTCAACGGATGCCGCTAAGTTGTCATAAGCTGCCGGAAACGTTCTGTGCGTATAGCGATTTTCAGTGATGTTCACGCCAATATCGACGCGCTCGAAGTGGTGCTCGCGCATATCGATACGCAAAACGTAGATGTTCTTGCGTGTTTGGGTGACATTGTCGGCTATGGCGGCGCTCCCCAAGAGTGCACCACGCTGGTGCGCACGCGTGCCAAGTGGACAGTTTTGGGTAACCACGATGCTGCAGTGGGTGGTCGGATGAAATACGACTATTACTACAGCGCCGCCCGCGATGCCTTGGATTTACACCGCGAAATGCTGGACGAAGAAAACCTCCAATGGCTCTCTGAGCTTCCGATGGGGTACCGCGAACCGGGTTTGCAGCTCACCCACGGCCGTCCGGACGTCCCTGATTCGTACGAATACATGTTCAACGACGAGCACGCGCGTCTGCTGCTCGAGGCGTACGACACCTTAGAAAACACGAACTTCATCGGCCACAGCCACCTGACCGAAGCGTACCGCCTAGAGCGCGGCGCGGACGAAGAGATCCAACGTGTCAGCGCGCCGCGCATCGAGATCGATCCGCATGCGCGCTATGTGATCACCGTCGGTTCCGTCGGTCAGCCGCGCGATCACGATCCGCGCGCTTGTTACGTCATTTACGACACAGACGAACGCGTGGTGGAGTACTTTCGGTTGCGCTACGACATCAAAGCCGCGGCCAAGCGTATCTGGGCGCAGGATCGTTTGTCGGCAGAGTTTGCGAAGCGCCTTTATTTAGGCATCTAAACGCGCTTGTCCCCCGCCTTCGAAAGCGCAACGCTTAGGTGAGCGCGGGCGCATGGGCTACATGCGGCGTATCGGCATCCTCTGCCTCGCGGGTCCGCGCATCGCACGTAAACCATTGGCAACGACGATGACCGTGGCGCCTGTGTCGGCCAAAATCGCCATCCACAAGGTGGCGTAGCCACTGACCGCAAGGACGATGAAGAGGAACTTCAGTCCGAGCGCGATGGCGATGTTCACGCGGAGGATGCGCTGTGCGCGGTGAGCGTAGTGCATCAGGGTGTCGAGGGCGCGGAGGTTGGGTCCGGCGAGCACCACGTCTGCGGCTTCGAGGGCGATATCGGTTGCGACGTGTCCCATGGCCACACCGATATCAGCTTGTGCGAGTGCGGGAGCGTCGTTGATACCATCGCCGATCATGGCGATGGTGCCGCGCATTTTTTCGCGGATCTCTTTGGCAGCTTCGACTTTGTCGTGGGGTAGCAGGCTGAATCGGACATCGTTGAGCGGCGCATTTTGGGCGCTGAGCTGTGCTGCGATGGAACGCGCGGCGTTTTCGCCATCGCCGGTGAGCATGATCATATTCGCGACGCCGCGCGCGCGCAGGGCTTGGATGGCTTCGGCGGCGTCGGGGCGCAGGGTGTCTTTCAGGCGAATCGCGCCGAGGATGCGAGCGCTTCCATCGTCATGGATTTGGGCAACGATGGTGGTGGTAGTTGCGTCATCGCTGTCTTCTAAGAGCGTTTTGCAGGCGGGATCCCAGACGTTACGTTCGGTCAAAAAGCGTTCGTTTCCGACCAAGATGGTGCTATTGTCGACACGCGCTTCGACACCGCGTCCCACGTGGGCCTGCATATTTTGCACGCGGGCGATATCGATGGCGATCTCTTGGGTGCGCGCATGCGCGACGATGGCTGCGGCGTAGTGGTGCTCGCTTTGGACTTCGGCGAGTGCGGCGAGTTCGATGATCTCGCGCGGATTTGTATCTTGAAACGGCAGAACAGCATCCACGGAGAAGCTGCCTTGGGTGAGTGTGCCTGTTTTATCCCAGACCACGGTTTTTAGGTCTGCGGCGGCTTCAAGATAGCGCCCACCTTTAATCAGCACTCCTGCTTTGGCGGCCCCGCCGAGGGCGCTGACCATGGTGACGGGCGTAGCGATGACCAACGCGCAGGGGCAGGAGACGACCAAGAGGACGAGGCCTCGGTAGATCCAAGTGTTCCATTCGCCGCCAAAGAGCAGGGGCGGCACGAGGGCGATGAGGATGGTCGCGAGCACGACTGCGGGCGTGTAATAGCGCGCAAAGCGGTCGACAAAGCGTTGGGTTTGCGAGCGGCTCGCTTGGGCCTCTTCCATGGTGTGGAGGATTTTGGCGAGCGTGGTGTCTTGTGCGAGTTTATCGACACGCAGGTCCATGGCGCCGTCGCCGTTCATGGTGCCGGCAAAGACCTCGTCGTTTTTCTCTTTGAGTACGGGCACGGATTCGCCGGTGATGGCGGCTTGGTTGACGGACGAAGCGCCGCTTTGGACGGTGCCATCGACGGGGATACGTTCCCCTGGGCGGACACGCACGATATCGCCCACGTTTAAGGTTTCGACAGCAACGCGTTGCTCTTGGCCGTTGCGCACAAGAGAGGCTTCTTGGGGGGTCAGCGCCATCAGACCTTTGACGGCGTTGCGCGCGCGCGCCATGGAGCGCTCTTCTAGGTATTCGGCGATGGCAAAGAGCACCAAGACGGATGCGCCTTCGACATATTCGCCGATGACGATGGCGCCGACGGCGGCGGCGGACATCAGAAAGTTGATGTCGAGGGCGCCGTAACGGAGGCTTTTAAGGCCTGCGGGGATCACGTATCGTCCGCCGAAGGCCATGCCGAGGAGCGAAAATAACAGCACGGCGCGCGGCATATCAGCACCAAATTGTATGCCGATGGCCACAAGGCAGAAGAACGCTGCGAGCGCGGTGTAAATCAACACGCGATGCTGTTGGAACCAAGGAATATCCGTCGTATCTTCGAGCGCGACCACGGTGGGCGTCCACACAAAATCGCCTTGCAGGTGCGCAACGCGTCTCACCGGATAGCCGGTATCACGCAGCGCGCGGTCGATGGCTTCGGACTGTGCGCGTTCATCGAGTCGAAGGCGCACCTTTCCGCCCATGACATCGGCTTCGGCGTGCTCGACGCCCGGCAGCGAATGCAGTGCACGTTCCACTTTTTCGCCGCAGCTCGCGCAATCCATCCCTGAGATTTCGAGGGTGCAGGCGATGGGCGTGACCTCGGTCGCCGGCGCGCTGTTGTGTTCGGATTTGGTGGTGGTCATGGGGTAATTCTTCCAATCAAAATTCGTCGGAGATTCGTATCTTTGTACTAAGGTAGCAGAGCGCAGGCAAACAGCGAAGCTGCGGTTTGATGCCCGCCCGCGATGCGGAGCTATTGGCGGCGATGCGAAACATCGGCGGCGTTTCGATCATGCGCGGATCCGAAACATCGGCGGCGATTCGGAGGGGCGGAGGCGATGCGGATCGGGCGGCGATGCGGATCTCCTAGGGCGGCTTTCAAGCCGCCCCTACGGGCGATCCGAAGCAGCGCAGGCGATACTTTGGCGCGGCGATGCGGAGGGGCGGAGGTCATGCGAATCGGGCGGCGATTCGATGGGGCGGAGGCGATGCGAAGCATCCGCGGTGTTTCGAATCAAACGAGCGCGATCCAATGCGCAGGCGCCGCGTGATAAAGATCGATGCGTTTGCCGGGTTCGGCAGCGGCAACCACCACATCCAGGGTATCGCTGAAACGAAGATCGAAAATGGCGGTCCAATCGCTGCGATACGTGGTCAACACGCTGCCGTCATGTACGCGCCGCACCGCCACGTGATCGGTTGCATGCGCGAGCAGCTCGCCGCGCACTGCCAGCGGAAAAACTGGCGCAAGAACACCTAAGGTCTTCGGCACGCGATCTTGCCATAGCGGCTTGGGCAAGCGTCCAACCAAAGGATATACGCGCAGATTCTCGCCACTGGCGCACACCAACGCATGGGACGTCCACACAAGACGCACCGCGTCGCTTTCCTGATTGCGCAATACGAGCGTGGCAAGCTGCGTGCGTGTGTGCACCGCAAAGGCCCACCAACGATACGCCGCCACCACATGCACGCACAGCAAATGGGGCAGATCAGGGTGCGTAAACACTTCGAGCGTGCCGCCTCTTCGAAACTCCTCAACATCGGACGGGAGCGAGCGGCTCCAACCTACCGTGCCGTTGAAACGAAGCCACAAGAGCCTACGCGACGTCGCATTCACCACGTGCGCCACGGCGCCATAACGATGCGCCACAAGCTTCACGCACGTGCCGCTTGCCGTATAAAAAGGCGCCGCCTCTCCACCGCCATCCCACCAGATGGTCTGCAAGGTATGGTCGAGCGCATACCACCCGACCACGCGGTCTTGGGCATCCTTGCGTGCGATGAGCGACGACACCTCGTGCAACAGCGGCACACCTGTGGGCCCATCAAAAACTGTCGTGCCTTGCAAATAGGCCAACACCTCGTGCGTTGTGCGCACCAAGGTTTTGATCCGATGGGTATAACGCGCACCTTGCAGACGAGCGTTCACCCATGCCCCCTCATGGGGCCACAGCGCGGTGATGCCCTCCTTATCCTCGTAGATCAGGGATTCTGAGACATGGCGTACCGCGCGTCGCTGCGCCTTCGAAGGCGGAGGGATGGGGACGGGCAAGAGCGCCCCCTCTTGCGCGTCCGCCAGTTGTGCATGGTCCGGCGCACATAAAACCAAGGCATCATCGGGGGTGAAAAACACTTCGTGAATTCCGTCCGACGCCAGCCGAAGCACATGGGCGTGCCGATACTTCAGGAGACGAATCGTATGTAAGCGTCGACGGATAGGGCGCTTTGTAGGCAAGGTGGCGTCGGCAGTTGATGTTTCGTCGGCCATCTCGCGTTCAAAACTGCGATCGTCCGGCGCGTCCAAGGCGCTCGCAACATGCAAGCTGCGATGGTTGCGTGATGTGCGTCCCTCACGCAAGCGATCGAGCACAGCGTGCGCACGCTGCATTTGTTCCAGGATGGGCAGCAGCACTTCGTGTCGCCCCAAAGGCTCGATGTCACGCGCCAATTGCGTCAAGAGCTGCGTGAGCGCATCAAGGAGTGCCCCGCGTCCGACCCGTGCCTGCTGACTATCATCGCGCAATTCCACAGTCTCGCCGTCCAGACGCAGTGAGAACAAGGTGCCGCCATCGCCAACGTCGTAAAAACGGCGGGTGCGATGGTTAGCGCGCGCCAACTGATCGATCCATGAGAATACGAGCGGCATCACGCGCGCTGGGCGTTCCATGCGGAACAAGGTGTGCACCCCGCGCGTCACATCGATATATGCTACCGATGTGTACAACGCCTCATGCGTGCGCAATGGCTTAAGATCGCCCAGTCCATCGTACCAAGAGCGTCCTAGATGAATCGTAAGTGTGCTCGTCAACGAAGGATCGCCAAAGAAAGAGAAACAGCAGATTCCCTTTTGTAGAAGCAGTGCGGCGCGAGAGCAAGGATGGACGGTGATTGGCAAAGTTTTTACTTGCCCGCTTGAGCTCAGGGGGTAGGCGTGCTATGGTTTCGCCTCAGAGTTTTTGTGTTGAGATCGCGAGGCCCACACCTCGTTCATTGCGATGCAATAATGATTCTGCGTGCGCCCTCAGCGCCGGAATCTTTCGATTGACACATGATTTCGGGCTTTTGTCCGCCGGCATCTCTTCCGGCCAGCCTGTAGAAATCATCGCTTCCAGGAGCCCTGGATGACCTTTTATGAAGCAGCTGTGGAGGTGCTCCGCAGCGCGGGTCGGCCTCTCCACGTTAAAAAAATCACGGCAATTTCAGTAGACCAAAACCTGCTGACACACGTGGGTCGTGACCCCGAAAAAACCATGCGCGCGCGACTCTCCCAAGAAGTCGCCAAGACCGGCGAAAGCTTGATCAAAAGCATTCGTCCCAATGTCTACGTCCTCAAAGACGGCGCAGACCCCGACGCCGCACGCCAAACCGTCCAGCCGCGCAAAGTCGACGTCCAAGACGACGAGCCGCAAAGCACCACGCACGACGACCGCCACAGCGCACAAGATAACCAACGAGACCATCAACGCGAAGAACGACGCGGTCAGCACGGACGTAAAAACGACCGCGACAGCAAAGATGCGTCACGCCAAGACCACAACGCACGCAGCGAAAAGCGCGACGATAAACGCGACGATAAGCGCGAAAACAAACGCAACGACGCACCGCGCCAAGACAATCAGCAGCGCGCCGCACGACAAGACCACCAGCGCGACGTACGCCGCACACCCAGTGCACCCAGCACCGCGCCCTCACCCGCCGCACAAGCCCTCGCCGCCCTGCGCGCACAAACACCTCCCAGCGCACCCAGCGCCGGCGACCTTGCAGAACATATCCACGATATCCTGCAAAAAGCGCCCAACCACGGCCTCACCCTCCAGGAAATCGGCAACAAACTCGCCGATACCGCCTACGCCGCCCTCCCCAAACTGCCGCTCCAAGCGCTGCGCACCACCCTGACGCGCGCCAACCAACAGCGCGCAGATAAAGGCCAGCCCCCCATCTTTACCACACATACCGACGGCCGCTGGTCCCTCATCAAAGAAGACCCTGCGCTCACCGATTCGCTGCAAATCCTCGAGCAGTGGCAAGAACACCACAAAGCGATCCTCGCGCGACGCCTAGAACACGTGATCGACGAGCGTAGCAACGAACAGCTCCTCGGCATTGTCGCCCTCGTTATGGAAAGACTCGGCTACGAAAATGTGGAGCTGCACCGCGCAGAAGGCGACGAAATCGCCACCTTTAGCGCAACCCTGAACCACGGCCTCAGCCAATCCTGCGTCGCAGTCCGCGTCTTCGCCATCGATCGACCGATCACACGCCTCGATATCATGGCCTTCCGCGGCACCCTCCACCAATACCAAGCAGAACGCGGCACCATCTTTACGCTCGGCGGACATAGCCTCTGCGCACGCGAACAAATCGATGCACCCAACGCCGCCCCCGTCACCCTGCTGCAAGGCAGCGAGCTTGCAGATCTCATGATCCGTACACACGTGGGAACCACCGAGGTGAAAGTCTCCGTCCCCCACCTAGATCATGCCTTCTTCGAATAATCCCGACAGCCGCGGCACACTGCACTGGATCCACCTAGGACGTATCGCCTACCGAGACGCCCTAGCACTCCAAATGCAATACTCCGAAGCACGCCAAGAAGGTCGCATTCCAGATACCCTCTTCACGCTGGAACACGACCCCGTCATCACCCTAGGCAAACGCGCCAAAGAAGACGACGTGCTCCTGAGCGAAGAAGCGCTCAAAGCCCGCGGCATCGACCTTGTGCACGTCGACCGTGGCGGCGAAGCCACATGGCACGGCCCAGGACAACTGGTCCTTTACCCCATCCTCCACATCCAAGAACAAGAGATCTTTGTCTCTGACCTTGTGCGCGGTCTCGCAGGATGCATTCGCGATTACCTGCAAAGCCACGCGATCGAAAGCCACTGGGACGACGATCACCCTGGTATCTGGGTGGACGATCGCAAAATCGCCGCCGTGGGCATGCGCATCCAACGTGGCGTCTCGCGCCACGGCGCAGCGCTCAACCTCACCACCGCCCAAGACGCCTTCAGCGTGATCGTCCCCTGCGGTTTGCCAGAATTCGGTGTCACCAGCGTTCAACAAGAAAGCGGTGAAGCCATCTCCATCGAAAGCGCAGCAGAAGATCTTAGCGCAAGATTTGCAGCGCACTTCGGTTTTGAACGTATCGCGTGCGAACACCCCTGACGCGCACGATCCATGCAGTCAGAACGATAACAGACGGGTCTTCACCGTGTGGAGTAGTCGTTCCGTCACCGCATCCGCTGTCCCCGTACCATCGACGCGTATTACCTGCTCGCCGCGCAGATGCATGGCGTGCTGATACCGCTGCTGCACCGCCAGAAGCATCTCGCGTTGCTCGAAGATCTCTCGTGCTTCTCCACGATGCGATACGCGCGCCAACGCGTCCTCTACAGGGACATCGAGCCACAACACCAGGTCTGCGCGGCGCGCACCGGCATTGATGGCATCCACCCAGCGCGCATCGAGCATCGCGCCTTGGTAGGCAAGCGACGAGTGTACATAACGATCGGAGATCACGATCTCACCGCGCGCCAATGCCGGCTCAACGACGGTGCGCAAATGATCGATGCGGTCGGCGGCAAAAAGCAACGCGAGCATGCTCGGATCGGGTCCGGCGTCGCCGTGTTGCAGCGCACGCCGCTGCAATGCTTCGCGGATCAGCCTTCCGATGCGCCCATCGGAAGGCTCATAGGTCGTTGTGACCGCCTTGTCTGCAGTGCGTAGCGCTTGGGCGAGGCGTTGGACTTGGGTGGTGGTTCCTGAGCCGTCGATGCCTTCGAGGGTGATAAACATAAATTTTCTCGATCGCGCAAAAGCACGTAAGTAGCGGGCTTGTGTATGAAATCGGCCGCAGAATATGCCACGCAATGCAGATAAGTGCTAGCGCGAAACGATTTTTTACTGTAGAGCATCTCCCGTCCCAGTGATGGTGCGCCTCCGGCTTGGTTCACGCTTTTGAACCTGTGGTAGAGGTGGCAAAGAAATGCACGGACAAAAAAGTTATCAAAGATAGCTTGACCGTCTTTCGAAGCGCTGGTACATCGCCCGCTCCCAACCCCGTCATAGTTAGGACGGACGGATTACGGATTTTAGAGGAAGGTTAAGAATGGCAAATCGAGGACGGAATGAGCCCGAGTTGGGCCCCCTTGAAGTACGCGTGGACGGTGGCGGTGTAGACCGTGCAATCGGCCGACTGAAGCGCGCCATGGCACGCGAAGGCGTACTCAAGGAAGTGAAAAACCGTCGCTTTTACGAAAAGCCTTCGGTAGAGCGTAAGCGCCGTCGTCGTGAAGCAGAGCGTCGTCGTCGACGCGCACTGCGCAACCGCACGCGCCGCCGGTAATCGCTCCTGCACTTCGGTGCACAGTGTCTTTGCCTTGAAAAAGGCTCCTTTGGGTCGTTAGCTCAGCCGGTAGAGCAGTGGACTTTTAATCCATTGGTCGCAGGTTCGAATCCTGCACGACCCACTTTGAAACCTCCTACGATCGCAATCGAGTTTGCTCTGTCGTGGCAGTGGGAAGTCTTCAAACGCAAAGTTCTAGAAATCGTGCGTATCTTACTGAAGTTACTCACACCTTTCGCTTGACTTTGCACAGGGTGTCTGCCAAAGACATCCGCCGAACGAGGCGCTTCGCCTGAGCACTCCGCACAAAGTCTCTAACCTAAAGATTTTAGTTGCAAAGTTCTCACAAAGGTTCTAAGTAAGCGTCGCTTCAAAAGACCCGTTCGTCTAGAGGCCTAGGACATCACCCTTTCACGGTGAATACACGAGTTCGAATCTCGTACGGGTCGCTTCTAAAACAAACGCCAACCTTCGGGTTGGCGTTTGTTCGTTTTGCCCACCGTGGACAAGCGCAGCCGAATCCTGATAAAACGCACCCCACGCCCTGAGCGCATCGAAGTCCGCGTTTCGTGGACGAGGCGCAATATCGATTCTTGGATCTCGGCCACGGGCCGCACCCATCCCTTCAACCATGAGCTGACGATCATGACTTCGCCTCGCTCCATCACAGTACACATCGCCGGTCTCGACCTTGCCGTGCGTACCACCGCCAGCGATCACGAAGTTCAGCGCATCGTCACGCTCATCGAAAGCCGCCTGCGCGACCTGCGAAAAAGCGCGAGCACCCAGCCCATGCATAATCACCTGGCGCTCCTCACCCTTTCGCTCGCCCAAGAACTGCTGCAAACACAGCAAGATCACGCGCAATTCCTCGACGATCTAAGCGTCCTCTCAGACAACATGCTCCAAGCGCTCGATCATGACGACGCCTAATCACGAAAAGCAGCGCATCGCCCTGCGCTCCAACCTCGTGACCCAGCGCTTATTACTCAGCGACAGCGAACGATCGCGCGCGGCACACCAGCTCGCCGATCACCTGCTGCATGCCCGTAACTGGGAAAATCAAACCATTGGGGTCTACGCCGCCATCGACGGCGAAATCGACCTGTGCCCCTTCCTACGTCACCTGCCGCCCTCCACCACCCTCGCATGGCCCCTGTGCCACGCACACGGACACATGGAATTCCACCGTGCGCAATACCACGAGCTGTCGCCAGGAAAATACGGAATTTTGGAGCCAAAAAACGGGCCTTTATTGGCGCCGCAAGCCTTGGATGCTATGCTCATCCCCGGCTCTGCTTTCAGCCTAAACGGCGGAAGGCTAGGCATGGGGGGCGGCTACTACGACCGCTACCTCACACGCGTGCGCAAAGAGATCCCTAAGATCGGCGTCGCGTACCACTGGCAAATTCAGGAGACACTCCCTCTCCTCCCACACGACATTGCAATGACCCACCTGGCCACCGACCGCGACTGGACAGCCTGCGCCGTCACCACGCCATGAGTTGGGTTTGAGAGTTCTTTTTCTATGTTGACCTTCATACTGACCGCCGCACTGACCGCAGTGATCGGCCTGGTCATCGGCTACCTTGTCGGCACAAGCCGCGAGAAAGTAAACGCACAAGAGATCGAAGCGCGCATCGAACGCGATACCCACGACCGCTGCCGCATCCTCGAAAGCGAAGCACGCACACAAGCAGCAGAGATCGTCCAAACCGCAGAGCGCGAAGCAGATCACATTAAAACACGGACCGATGACATCATCCGAGCCGCAGAACGTGACGCAGAAAAATTGCGCGCTACCGCACGCGCGGAAAACGACGCCCTCGAAAAATCACGACGCGCAGAGTTCGACCGCACCGAACAACGCCTCTCCACACGTGAATCCAAACTCGACGAACGCGCCACAAGCCTCGACGGCAAACAAGACGAGCTGCGCCAAGAAGAACGACGCCTGCGCAGCCTAGAACAATCCGTCGCAGACAGAACCCGCAACGTCGAAGAGCGCGAACAAACCCTCGCCACACAACTCGAAGAACTCGCGGAAATGAGCCGCGAACAAGCCCGAGAAAAGATCATCTCCGAGCTCCTCGACGACGCACGGGTCGAAGCCACCAAACGCGCGCGACGACTCGAAGAAGAAATCATCCAAGAAGCCGATAAACGCGCCAAAAAGGTCATCGCCGTCACCATCCAACGCTACGCAGGAGAATACGTCAGCGAACGCTGCGTCACCGTCATCAACCTGCCCAGCGACGATATGAAGGGACGTATCATCGGACGCGAAGGACGTAATATCCGCGCCATCGAAGCCGCCACAGGCTGCGACCTCATCATCGACGATACGCCAGAAGCCATCGTCGTCAGCGGATTCGACCCCACACGCAGAGAAGTCGCGCGACAATCCATCGAACGACTCATCGCCGACGGACGCATCCACCCCGCACGTATCGAAGAAGTCGTCGCGCGTACCCAAAGCGAAATGGAAAAAACCCTGCGCGAAGCAGGAGAACAAGCCGCATTCGAACTCGGACTCACCGACCTCCACCCAGAGATCCTCTACACCATCGGACGCCTCAAATACCGTACAAGCTACGGCCAAAACATGTGGGCGCACTCCATTGAAGTCGGCTTCCTCTGCGGACTCATGGCAGCAGAACTCGGCTTGAACGTGAAACTCGCACGACGCGCAGGCCTCCTGCACGATATCGGTAAAGCCATCGACCACGAACAAGAAGGCAGCCACGCCATCATCGGCGCAAACCTCATCAAAAAACACGGCGAAACCGATATCATCGTCAACGCCGTCGCCGCACACCACGAAGAAGTCCCCGCAGAAAGTATCATCGCACACCTGGTCATGGCCGCAGATGCCCTCTCAGGCGCACGCCCAGGCGCGCGCAGAGAGATCCTAGAAAGCTACGTCCAACGTATCGAAGACCTCGAAAACATCGCAACGTCGTTCGACGGCGTAAGCCACGCATACGCCATCCAAGCCGGACGCGAAGTGCGCGTCATCGTAGAACACGGACGCGTCAACGACGAGCAAGCCACCCTGCTCTCCCAAGACATCGCGCGCCGTATCGAAAACGAGCTCACCTATCCCGGCCAAATCCGCGTCACCGTCATCCGCGAAGTGCGCGCAGCAGAGATCGCACGCTAAGCCAAAGACAACACGCGGCCACAGCCATCACACCCGCCAGAAAAAGAAAACCCACGCCAAGGCGTGGGTTTTTCCGTCGCTCATGCGCGAGAAATCAGCCCATGCTAAAACGCGCAAGCATGTAGTTCCGCTTACCTTTGCGCAACACCATAACGGTCTCCGAAGCCAGATCCTCTAGCGTCAACACCTGCTCTGCGTCCTCAATCCGTCGGTTGTTGATGTACGCACCGCCCGCGCTCAACGCACGACGCGCCTCGCCGCGGCTCTTGTACAACCCGCTATCCGCAAGAAGTTCGACCACAGGGTACCCTTCTTGCAAACGGGATCGCTCCAGATCCGCCGATGGCACATCGCTAAAGATCTTCGAGAGCTCTTGGTCGCTAAAACCGCTGATCTCAGAGCCAAAAAGGACTTCGCTCGCCTGTTGCGCGCGTTTGAGCCCCTCATCGCCGTGGATCATCTGCGTCATTTCTTCGGCCAATGCGCGCTGCGCATCGCGTTGATGGGGCGCCTCTTGGTGTGCAGCCACAATGCTCTTGATCTCATCGATGGAACGCATCGAGAAGCAGAGCATCAGACGCTCCACATCGGCGTCCTCTGTACGCAAGAAGAACTGGTAGAGTTCGTAGGGGCTTGTGCGCTCAGGATCGAGCCAGACCGCGTTACCAGCCGATTTACCGAACTTCTCGCCCGCAGAGGTGGTCAACAACGGCAAGGTCATACCAAAGGCTTCGCCGCCGCCGCGCTTGCGGATGAGCTCTATGCCCGCGGTGATGTTGCCCCATTGGTCGTTGCCGCCGATCTGCAGCTTGCAGTTCAGCGTTTTGTTCAAGTGGTAATAGTCGTACGCTTGTAAGAGCATATAACTAAATTCGGTGTAGGAGATGCCTTGGTCTCGGTCTTCGAGTCTGCGGCGCACCGATTCTTTGGCGGTCATATAGTTGACTGTGAAGTGTTTCCCTACGTCGCGGAGCCATTCCACGTAGGTCATTTTACCGATCCAGTCGTAGTTATTGACCATGATCGCTGCGTTTTCGCCTTCGAAGGAGACAAATTGCGCGAGCTGATTCCGGATGGCTTCGACGTTTTTTGCGACTTCCTCGTCACTGAGCAGGGAGCGTTCGGTATCTCTGCCGCTCGGGTCGCCGATCATGCCGGTGGCGCCACCGACAAGGACGACGGGTCGGTGCCCCGCTTTTTGCAAGCGCGCGAGGGTCAGAAAGGGCAGCAAGTGTCCTACGTGGATACTGTCGGCGGTGGGGTCGACGCCACAATAGACGGACAGGCTTTGTTCTTGGAGCGCCTTTTTCAGGGCGTCTTCATGGGTGGTTTGTTCCACGAGTCCGCGTTGCGCGAGCTCTTCGAGCAGGGAAACACCGGCCATAATTCTTCCTAGGTCTATGGGTGCGCCGACGCTGCGGCACGTTGGTTGTAAGGGCGTTAGCGCACGGTCCAGCCGCCTTGGGCGTCATCGGGTGCGATCACCAGCTGGAGTCCGTTATCGTCGGGGTCGCTTGTAGAAAGCAGCATGCCTTCGCTCATGCCGAAGCGCATTTTTCTGGGCGCGAGGTTTACCACACACAGCACGCGTTTGCCGATGAGTTCTGAGGGATCGTCGTACGCGGATTTGATGCCGGAGAACACTTGGATGGTGCGCGCACCGATATTGACTTCAAAGCGTAGGAGCTTGTTGGCTTTGGGCACAGATTCTGCGACTTCGATGACGCCGACGCGCAGGTCGAGTTTACTGAAGTCATCAAAGGTGATCTCGTCTTTGAACGGCTCAAGGTTTTGTGCAGCTTCAGCTTGGCTGGCTTCTTGTTCTAGGCTTCCGGCTTCTTTGGAGGCTTCGACCATGGCTTCTACCTGTTTCATTTCTACGCGCGGAATGAGTTCTTTGGGCGCGGTGATGGTGCTGGGACTCCATGCAGACGATGCGTGTTCCCACGCCAGTGCGTCCACGCCGAGTGCTTGCGCATAGCGATCGGTGACGTTCGGCACGACGGGCGAGAGTGCGACCATGAGCGCGGTGGCGCCGTGGAGTGCAACGGCGCAGATCTCTGCGGCTTTGTCTGCATCTTCTTTGATGACGGCCCATGGCGCGGCGTCTTGGAAGAAGGTGTTCACTTGATCGCCGAGTTCTGCGACGATGCGCATGCCTTCGCGGAAGTTGAACTCACGCATGGCGGCTTTGTAGCGCTCGAGGCCTTCTTCGAGAGCTTGGACAAGCGGGTAATCGGCGGCCTCAAAGCTTGCGACGTTGCCGTCAAAACGGGCTTCGATAAACTTGGTGACGCGGCTTGCCAAGTTCACGGCATTGTTGACCAAGTCCGCGTTGACGCGATCGACAAAGTCTTGGAAATTCAGATCAATATCCTCGATCCCGGGCGCGAGTTTGGCGCCGAAGTAATAGCGGATATAGCTTGGGTCGAGGTGTTCTGTGTAGGTTTCTACGCGGATGAATGTACCGCGCGATTTGGACATTTTCTCGCCGTTGACGGTAAGAAAACCGTGCACTTGGAGTCTTGAGGGCGTTTTAAGATCGGCTGCGTGGAGCATGGCGGGCCAGAACAGCGCGTGGAAATACACGATGTCTTTGCCGATGATGTGCACGATCTCTGTGTCGGTGTCTTTGCCCCACCAGCTGCGCCAATCTTGGCCGCGATCAGCGCAATATTTTTTGGTGGTGGCGATATAACCGACGGGTGCGTCGAGCCAGACGTAGAAATACTTGCCCGGTTCACCTGGAATTTCGAAACCAAAATACGGCGCATCGCGCGAGATACACCAATCTTCTAGGCCGTCTTGCATCCAACGGTCGACGAAGTTTCGGGTGTGTTTTTGGGGCACGCTGCCCGGAACCCAAGCTTCTAAGAAATCGTTAAAGTTTTCGAGCTGCACGTAGAGCTGGCTCGTTTCTTTTAAGATAGGTTTTTTACCTTCGATGGCATCGACGGGGTCGATCAGATCGGTGGGCTCGTAGGTTCTGCCGCAGACTTCGCATTGGTCACCGTATTGGTCGGTGGCTTTACACGAGGGGCAGGTGCCTTTGATCCAGCGGTCGGGCAGAAAGCGCTCAAGGCTTTCGGAGTACATCTGCATGGTCTTGCGCTTGACGATGTGTCCGGCGTCTTTCAGGCGCTTGTAGATGTAGCCGCTGAGCTCTTCGTTCTCGGGCGAGTTGGTGGTGTAGTAGAGATCGTGGCTGATCCCCATATTTTGAAAATCGCGCGTATGTTCTTTCCACGAACGATCGACGAGTTCTTCGGGGGTAATGCCAAGCTTTTTGGCGTTGAGTTCAACGCCTGTCCCGTGGGTATCGTCCGCGCACAGAAAGAGCACATCATCGCCGGTCAGGCGGCGAAAACGTGCGTAAATATCGGATTGAATATGTTCAACAAGGTGACCCAAGTGAATGGGCCCGTTGGCGTATGGAAGCGCGGAGGTGATAAGGACGCGGGTCATACGTGGACTCCGGGTGACCGGCCAAAGGAATACAGCGCAGGATAAAAAGAGGCATCTTATCGAACAGCAACGCCCTCCACAGGGAGGGCGCAACGACTTAGCGTCCGATGAGCCAAGGTGCTCTTACCATTGTGAGCGCTGAAGGTAATCTACCAAATGTTTCATAAAGGCATCGGCGTCGTTAAAATCGACGACGCGATGATCGAAGGTCAGGCAGAGTTCGACCATGGATCGGACGCGCAGGCTGTCGCCTTCGCCTACGACCACACGTTTGGCGATGGTACCCACACTCAAGATCCCAACTTGTGGTGGGAACAGGGTAGGAACGCCATAGCGTGCACCAAGAACGCCGCTATTTGTGAGCGTGAAGGTGGCTTGGCCGAGGTCAGTTGGGCGCAACTCTTCTTCTTCGGTGCGTCGTTGGATTTCGTTGACGACGCGCGCAAGGCCCAAGAGGCTCAGGGTGTTGGCCTTTTGGATGGTGGGCACGACCATGGCGTCGCGCCAAGCGGAGGCGATGCCGATATTGACTTGGCCGCGGTAGATGACGTTTTCGCCATCGGTTGCTGCGTTCAAGACGGGCACGGCTTGCAGGGCGCTAGCGATGGCTGCCAAGAAGAAGGGTGTATAGGTCAGGTGTACACCGGTGCGGTCGTAGTCTTTCTTGAGCTCTTTACGCGCCGCGATCATGTCGGTGACGTCGGCTTCCCAGACGGTGGAGCAGTGCACGGCGCTACGTCGCGCGCGCGAGAGATTGCGCGCGATGGCTACGCGTGAGCGGCTCATGGGTTCGACGCGGTCGTGGGGGCCGACGGGCACTTGCAATCCAGCGCCTTGGCCTGCCTGCACAATGGGCAGGTTGAATTGCGAAGGGCGGTTGGGTCGTGTTTCAGTGACGCGCGCCGCGGGACTTTGTGTGATGGCGGGTGGGCGACCGAAATTCGACGGTTTGGCAGACACTGCCTCATGCGCTGCGGTGAGCATGGGCGGCACTTGGACTTGTTTGACCGACGCTGAGGTGGGCGACGACATCGGACGTGGCGCCACGGGATGTGCGAGGGCGGGCTCTTTGCCTTTGGCGGGGCTTTCGCTTTTGCCTTGGCCGCTCTCTAGAAACTTCTCGACATCTTGTTTCAGGATGCGTCCTTGGGCGCCCGAGCCTTCGATATTCGAGACGTCGGTGACGCCTGCTTCGCTGAGCATTTTACGCGCGACGGGGCTCATCGCCACCCGTTCTGCATCGTCGTCTTGCTCGTCGGTTTGCGACGCTTCTTTGGCAGCTGCGGGCGCGGGTTCCTCTGCGCGTGCGGCGGGTTCAGATGCTTTGGGCGCAGCTTCTTCTTTGGACGCCGTTGGATCGGTTTGGGCGTTGGCCACATCGGTTTCGATGATGGCAACGGGCTGTCCGACTTCCACGACTTGATCTACGTCGGCGAGGATTTCGACCAAGACGCCTGATTGGGGCGCGGGCACACCTGTATCTACTTTGTCGGTGGTGATGGTGAAGAGTTCTTCATCCTCACGGACCTGGTCTCCCACCTTTTTATGCCATTCGACGATGGTGCCTTCGACGATGGACTCGCCGAGTTGGGGCATATCTACTTGGATGCGCATGCGAGCAATCCTTATATCTGAGGGGGAGGGGATTCAGGAGTTGATGGGTGCGCCGTTAAAGACGGCGGCGGCCGCCTCCCCGATCGCTTCTGCGAGGGTGGGGTGGGGGTGGATGGTACGGACGAGTTCTTCGGTGGTGGATTCCAGTGTGAGCGCTGCGGCGATCTCTGAAATCAGTTCGGTGGCTTTGGGACCGATGATATGGGCACCGAGGAGTTGGTCGTATTTTTTATCTGCGACGATTTTAATGAGGCCGTTCGCTTGTCCCATAATGCGTGCTTTGCCGTTGGCAGACAAGGAGAAGGTGCCGATTTTGACGTCGTAGCCACGTTTCTTGGCTTCGCGTTCGGTGAGGCCAACGCTCGCGACTTCGGGGCCGCAGTAGGTGCAGTTGGGGTTGTGCTCGTAATTGATGGGGCGTGGGTTTTTGCCTGCGATGAGCTCTGCGACCATGACACCCTCGTGGCTGCCGGTGTGGGCGAGCTGGGGTGTGGCGATAATATCGCCGATGGCGTAGATATTCTCCACGTTGGTGCGGCAGTATTCGTCGACGGGGACAAAGCCGCGTTCGTCGGTCTTGATGCCGACTTTATCGAGCCCGACGTCTTCGGTGACAGGTGCGCGTCCAACGGCAACAAGCAGCATGTCTGCTTCGAGCTCGGTCGCGTCTCCGCCGTCGGCTGGCTCCATGTGCACGCGCACGCCGTTCTTGGTGAATTCCACCTTTTTGATGGCGGTGGAGGTTTTGACGTCAATCTTGCGTCGCTTGAACGCTTTTTCGAGTTCTTTCGAGATATCGTCGTCCTCGATGGGGAGGAGACGATCTTGGAACTCCACCAGGGTGACTTCGGAACCGAAGGAGCGGTAAACCGACGCAAATTCGGTACCGACGGCGCCTGCGCCCATGACGATCAGGCGCTTGGGTACCTTCGAGATTTCCAGAATATCATCGGAGTTCACGGTGCGTTTGTGGTCCATTTCGATGAATGGCAGGTCTTTGCACACGGAACCCGTCGCCAAGATGATGTGTTTGGCGGTGTAATCTTTGGCTTTGCCTTTGGCGTCGGTCACGCTGAAGGCACCTTTGCCGGTAATGCGGCCGTGGCCTTGCAGGACGTCGATCTTGTTTTTCTTCATCAGAAAACCGACGCCGCCGCTGTTGGTTTTCACGATCTTGTCGCGGTTCTTTTGTACCGCGTCAAAATCGAGTTCCACGCCGGAGGTTTTGATGCCGAACTCTTTGGCTCCGAGCGCGCTTTCATAAACGCTCGCGCTTTCGAGGAGCGCTTTGGTCGGAATACAGCCACGCAGGGTGCATGTACCGCCGAGGTTTTTGTCCTTCTCGACAATCGCGGTTTTTAAACCGAGTTGCGACGCACGGATGGCTGCTACATATCCGCCAGGACCGGACCCTATCACCACGACATCATAGTCTTGCGCCACGTCTTACCTCTTGCGTTCAAATTTCGGGTGCGGGCCAACAACCTTTAGGCCCTTCGTTATCTATACCTTACCGTTATAGAGCACGCATCTCAAAGGTCAACGTTCGGCGCACGCTGTTTTACGGTTCGGGCAGATCAAATGGAATCGCAACGACAGGAGTGTCAAGGTCGTATAACCAATGATAAATCCACCAGCTCATGGCAACGCGTTTGACGTAATGTCGCGTTTGCGGAAAGGGGATTTTCTCGACCCACATATCCGCCGCTTCATCGCCCCGCTCACGCAACCATTTGCGCACGTTGCCAGCCCCCCCGTTGTACCCTGCGATCATGCACACAGGATGGCCGTCGAAACGATCGGCCAATCCAAGCAAGTACATGCTGCCGAGCTCGATGTTGATCTCAGGGTCGAGAAGTTCACTTGCGGAAACTTTTTTACGACCTGTGCGCTGCGCCATATCTTGGGCGGTCGGCACCATCAGCTGCATCAAACCAAGCGCGTTCGCCCACGATTCAATGGTGGGGTTAAAGCCCGATTCCTCGCGCATGACCGCGTCGATTAGCAAAGGATCGAGCCCGCGTTCGTCAGCATAGTGGGTGACAAATTCATCAAAGGGCTTGGGATACGCGACCGTCCAATCGTCGATCGAATCGGGTGCAGGATAATGATCGGGGTTGGTGATACGCGAGGCGCCTTGGCGGTGGCTGACCTCCCATGCTTTGGCGGCATCGAGCAGACGCGCTACAATGCGCGAAACTTGCGGACGCGAGGCATAAAGTTCTTCGAGCTTCGAGAACTCATTGCTCGCGAGATCCACCAGACCTAAACGCAAAAACATGCGCCCACGATGCATAAAAGGATCTTGGGCGAGCTCCGGTGGGTCGAGCGTGATGTACGACTGTTGAATGCTTGCAGATTGGCGCAATTCATCGACCAAACGCCCCACGGCCGGCACGTCGATCTCCGCCAAACGGTTGAACGACAGCAGCGCGTACCAGCTGAGCGGAAAATCTCGAATCACGCGCTGATAACCGATGGATGCATCAGAGCTTCTGGATTGTGCTTCGAAGGCGCGGGCGCGGAAATATTGCACCCTCCCCCGCGAATAAATGTCGTCCTCGCCGGTGACGCCGTTCAGAGAATCCGCGTAGCGTATCGCTTCTGCCCATTTCTTGGCATCGAGCAAATCGCGCATCTGTATCCAGATCGCATCTTTGGCCATGTCGCCATTCGGCCAGCGGCGCACCTGCTCTTGGAGCATCGCGTTGCTTTCATCAATGCGCCCTTGGCTGCGCAAAATCAGTGCGCTGTAGTGCATGCCGTCATCGGCGTAAGAGTGATCGGCGTATTCGGTGTAGAGGGTCTCGTAGCGCGCGCGGGCGGTGTCGTACTTTCCGGCGTTCCAGTAGGCTCTGCCGGCGTTGTAAAGGGCAATTCGGCGCTGATCATTATCGCTACAATGGTCGATGACCGCATCGTAGTACGGGGCAGCATCTGTGTGCTTTCGAAGCTTGGTCAGCGAGCGTGCGACCAAAAGATTCGCTTCGCAGGCTTCGCGCGCATCGGGCTTCAGGTCTTTTAAAATCGGTTCAAGCTGTGAGATCACGCGGTCTGAGCGATGGCGTTTGAACAGCGCTTCGGCCCGATCGATGCGATCGCGCGCGCTCGTGCGTTTAAAGCGCTCACGCACCTCGTCCGACAGCTGATCCATGATCGCATCGCGCCGTGCCTTGGCTTCACGTTCCACACTGCGGCCAGGGTTTTGAACCTCCAAGCGGTAAAGCACCGCCGCCGCATCGTCGTAACGCTCCACCGCGATATACGCTTCGGCAAGCTCCATATCCACATCATCGCGATAGAACGCATAGGGATAACGACCGATGAAGCGATCGAGGGAGTCGATGGCACCTTGAGCATCGCCTGCTTGCCGTTGCAAACGTGCCGCCAAGAACTGCGCACGCGGGCCATATACCGCGTTTTCGTCCACCGTTCTTACGTGCGCAAGACCTTTGGAGTATTCTTTGGTCTCCATGTACGCCATGCCGAGCCAATACGCACAATAATCAGCGGCGATGGGCAATTCTTTGATGCACAACTGCAACCAAGGAACGGCATCTTCCCATTTCTCCGCTTGCACGTGCGCATACGCGAGCGCAAAGCGCGCGTACGGTCCGCGCGACGACATGGGGTTTGCGCGCACCCAACGCTGCAACGGATCGATGGCGCGCTCACCACGCGATTTGGCAAGGTGCTCGAGCGCAGACCGTATTTCTGGCTCATCAAAAATCGGGCCAAGATCTTCTTGGCGTAAAATCGTCGGGGGTCGTCCGCTCGTTGTGGCGCCAACCGCACCGCGCATCTCCATCGGCAAGACGTTCGGCGCCTCGCTTTGAGCGACATGATCGGCCTGCGCACCGCAGTTGATGCCCCACACAAGGACCAAGAACAACCATGCCAATGCGCGCACGGTTCCTGTAACAACGAGCGAATGATTGGCGTGACGAAACACGTGGACTAGCCCTTTCAGTAGAGGTTTTTGGCGTAAAAGTTCCCTATTGCACATAGGTCTTTCTACAATTTTGTGCAAAAAAGCGACTCTTGACGCACGTTTTTGTTTTTCTTTCCGATGTAACTCGATGACCCACTCCACCAATAGCCAAGAGACGAAGATGTTTCGCACAGGTGAAATCGTCGATGGACGATACCGGGTGATCGAGGAAGTAGGGCACGGCGGCTACGGCACCGTGTTCTTGGCCGAAGAACTTCACCCGCCGCATTTATTCGAAAGCAACGCCGATGCGCAGAGCGAACAGGTCCTGCGCCGCGTGGCCGTCAAAGTGTTCACGCGCATGAACGCGGAGCAAACCCGCTTCAAACGTGAAATCGAAGCGATGTGCCGGCTCGAACACCCGAATATCGTGCCGGTGTTCAGCTTCGGGCGCGACCGCTTTTACTACCTGAGCATGCGCTTTATCGACGGTGTGGCGCTCGCAGAACACAGCATCTTGGCCGAACGCTTCAGCGTGCGCGAACGCATCGAACAGCTCATCCAAGTCGCGCTCGCGCTGGGCCATGCCCACGAGCGACGCGTCGTGCACCGTGACCTGAAGCCCCACAACGTCCTCATTGGACACGACGGCCAAGCCTATGTGGTCGACTTTGGCTTGGCTTGGCTGCTCAATCCGGATGAAAGTACGTCTCGAAAAGTCGGCACCCCGGGTTATTTGGCGCCAGAACTGATCGAAGCCACCGACTACAAACCGGATCACCGCGCCGATATCTACTCACTTGGCGCAACCATCCATGCGGCGTTCGGCGGCGGATCGCCATTTCGTGCCGACGGAATGCTCAGCACCGTGCGCCGTCAGCTCGCAGGCGAGCTGACGCTACACCCAGCCTTACCCGCCGCCCTGCACGATCTGGTGCTGCGCTGCACCCAAGTCGATCCGCGTCTGCGTCCACGCACCGCCTACGACGTCGCCGATGCGCTGCGCCATATCCTGCAACGCATGGCAAGCCCCGCGCTCGACATCCAAACCCTGCGCCTCGATCAACTGCCCGATGAACGCACCGACCTTGAATACCTGTGGGTGGAATCGATCGAACGCACCGAGCATCCGCGCCGCGGCGAAGGTCTGCGCATGCGCCTGCGTGCGTCGTTAGATCAAGAGTCGATCGGCGCGTTTGTGTGGTTCGACACGCCCGGACGCGCTGCACAACAAGCCTACGAAAGCTTGAAGATGATCCGTCGCGGCATGACCATCCACCTGCTCGATGCCCGCGTCATCGAAAACTCGCGCAGCGAACGCTTCATCGCCCTAGACCCACGCACCATCCCCATTCTGGAACCAGAAATTCCCATCCCCGTCACCGACGTCGCCCGCGTCCAAGGCGTGACCTCAGGACACTGCCCCCAGCGTGCGCTCCTCGATTGGCACGCGCCCCGCCCCTTCACACGCCACATTGTAGAAGGAGGTCTCGCGCACGACATCCTAGAACATCTGGTCGCAGAAAAAGGCGATGCATCAAGCCGCCAAGCCTTTGCGAACGCCTTTGTCGCCGGCCTCAAACGCCGAAAGATCGATTGCGTCGCCGCCAAGATCAAAGACGAAGATCTGCGCCCCCTGCAAGAAAAGATGGCGCAGCATTTTCGACATCTCCACGCGTGGATGGCGGGGGTTCCCAGCGATCGTCGCTTGGCCGAAGTCCAGCGCCTAGATGCGCGCTACGGCCTTGAAGGACGTATCGACCTGGTGCTCGAACACGATGGCGCCATGGATATCATCGAACTCAAAACCGGCCGTTACATGGCCGACGAGCACGAACAGCAAGTACGCGCCTACGGCATGATGTGGGCCCGTTCCGCCGCCCAATCCCACCACCGCCTCAATGCCCAACTCGTCTATTCACAACTCGGCAGAGACCGGCGCGTAAACGTGCTCGATCCGCAGGGGAAAACCAGCCTGCTGCACGCACGCAACAGCATCATCAACGCGCTCTACAATACCGCATATGACGGCGAGCCCATCGATGCGAATGCGCCGCAACCACCGCCCACGCCTTGGTTCAATGCGCAGCCGAACCTCTGTGTCGATCGTCCCTGCCGTTTCCGACGCGATACCTGCGCCGCAACCGTGCATCTTCTTGAAGAGCAAGGAAGCACACGCCAGCAACCCACGCTGCGCCAGTGGTACGAGCACTTCGATCGCCTGATCGCGCGTGAATACCTGAGTGCAAGCAAGGCGATTGGAGAGATTCTGACGCCTGGCGCGCTCCAAGAACGCCTCGATAGCGGCAAAGCATTGCGCGATGTGCAAATTCAGCTCATCGACGAGCAACAAAGCACGCTGCACCTGCGGGCTGACGATGCGCATATCTTCCAAGAAGGCGACCACGTGGTGCTTCACCGCGAAGACAGCGACGCACAAATGCACTTTGCCAAAGTGCAACACAGCGATCACGATAGCTTGGCGCTCGATTGTGTGGGCGCAAGCACCCTACGCAACGCACCGCGCAAAGGATGGGTGCTCGATCAACGTCCTCTGCGCATCGGATTTAGCGATGCGTGGCGCGGCATTTACAACGTGCTGCGCTCAGGCCGCATCGACATCTACGATTGGCTCCTCTACCCGCCCAAAAACCTTGATTTTACGCTGCCAGAACCCATCGATGCCGCAGCCTGCATCTTAAATGAGGAACAGCGCCAAGCGGTCTCCCTCGCCCTCGAAGGCGAAGGCCCTGCGATCATTCAAGGCCCCCCAGGCACAGGTAAAACCGCGGTGATCGCAGAGGCTGTGGCGCGGCTTGTTGCCCAAGGCAAACGCGTTCTTGTGGCGACCAACACCCACGCTGCCGCAGACAACGTTCTTGCGCGCATTGTACAGCGCGGCGTTAGGAGCGTCTTCCGCGTGGGCAGCTACGGTATGGATGATCCCTTGGTTCTTGAGGCCTGCAAAACACGCGGCCTTGAGCCTTCGAGTATCTGTTTGTCGCAATTCGCGGACAAAGCATCGACCTTGAGCGAGATCGAAGAAGCGATCTTGGGCGCCAACGTCTTTGTTTCGACAGCGAATGCGGCGCTCAGACATCCTGCCTTCGAAAGCTTGGAGCAGCTGACCGGCAACGATGCCCCAGGGATTCAACCCATCTTTGACGTCGCGCTTATCGACGAAGCTTCGCAGCTGATCGAACCTCTTGCCGCCGGCATTTCGGTGCGGGCGGAGCGCGTGATTTTGGTGGGCGACGATCAGCAATTGCCACCGGTTGTAACCGCCAAAGACGCCCAAGCTGTGACACAAACCGAGCTCCCGCCTCTGCTTGCGGATGCTGGTTTGGGCGGGCTTGATACGTCGTTGTTCTCGCGCCTTCGTGGGCGGGTGCCGACCATCATGCTGCGGCGCCAATATCGCATGAACGAGCGTTTGCAGGCGTTCCCGAGCCTTTCGTTCTACGCAGGACAACTCATTGCCGAACTCGGCGATGTACAGCTCGATCTGCATGCGGACGCGCTCCAAGAACACGATGAAGAAATGCAGCGCAGGCTGCATCCGGACAAGCCGAGCGTCTGGGTGGACGTGCCGGTCGATAGCGCAGAGGGCCAGCGCGTGCATTTAAAAGAAGCAGCAGAGGTTGCGCGCACCGCCGAGGCTTTCTTGGATGCGCTGACGCGTTCGGGGCATTCGTTGAGTACGGAGCGTGTGGGAATTATTTCGCCGTTTCGCGCGCAGGTACGTGCGATCCGTGCGGAATTGCGCAAGCGTTTGGGCGTGCAGGCCAAGTGGATACACGTGGATACGGTCGAACGTTTTCAAGGCCGCGAACGCGATGTGATTTTGTTGTCACTTGCGAGCACGGCGTGGTCGAGTTTTGTGTTTGATGCACAGCGCTTGAACGTGGCGCTCACGCGGGCGCGTTACAAGGTGGTGATCTTTGGCCCAGCGGAGCTTGGCACGCGCATGATCGAGCATTTTGTGCCGCGCGACATTCAGACGAAGCTCGAAGAACGCAAAGACTTCACGTCGGCTGAGCGCGCGTCTGCTGCCTCGTAAGATCGGCGAGATTTAGGTTTGCGCAAAACCGCCACGCCCCCGCCTTCGAAGGCGGAGGAGATGCGATCTGGCGGAGGCGCCCCCGTGCATGTGTGCAAGATGGCGCGCGGTTTAAATGTCGCTCATCATCTTAGCGAGCGGGCGCGTGCGCTCAAACTCGTCCAAGAGAATGCGTACGCCCGCGGCGACGGGCATACAAACGATCATGCCGACGATGCCCCACATCCACGAGAAATAGACCAAGGACAGGAGGATCAGCAGCGGTGAGACGTTCAATCCGCGTCCTTGCACCCGCGGTTCAAGCCAGTTGCCCAGCACTTGTTGTGTGATGGTGATACCGATGAGGATGAAGAGCGCGGTTTTCCATGTAGGAAATTGAAGCAGGGCAACCAGAACGGCGAACACCGTCGAAACAATGGAGCCTACAAAGGGTACAAAGTTCGAGAGGAATACGAACACCGCAAGCACGCCGGCAAAGTCGAGCTTGAACGATGCAAAGATGATATATGCGATGACACCCGTCAGCGCGCTGACAGCGGTTTTAATGACCAGATAACGCTGGATACTATCGTTGAACTGACGCGTTACGCTGAGAATACGCTCTGCGGCCGTTTTATCGTAGGCTGCATTCACACGTCGATCGAAACGCTCGCCCTCTGCGACCATGAAGATCATGAAGAAAAGCGTGATGAGGATGAAGCTGGTGGAGCCGAACATGTACGATGCGCCACCTGAGATCACGCCTTGGATCCCGCCGGCCGGGAGTGCGTCCATCACGCCATTGACGGTCAGCTTTTCTTCGGGCGGAAGAATGCGAATGGTATGCGCAAAATCTTGCAGGGCAGTGATGACGTTCTTTAGGTTCTTCTCGTAGGCTGGAAAGTTTTCTTGGAACTGCCCTACGGAGCCAGAAATCATGGCCCCCACACCAAATCCAAGCCCGGCGAAGATGAGCAGCGCAAAAATATACCCAAGCACGCGCGGCACTTTGATCTTCGAAAACGCGTTCACAAGCGGAACGGTCATATAACAAAGAAACATGGCGAAAAGCGCGGGCGCGAGCACGTCGGCAAGGGTGCGGCCGAGCCAAGTAAAGGCGACAAAGGCGAGCAACACCAACGCGAGCGTCATCAAACGCACACTCGATAGAATGGGCGGATAACTCGGAGGCTGGGCGCTCGATGGCACGCTCGGTGCGGCCGATGGGATGATGGGTGGCGTGCCATCCGGATCGTTCTGAACTCCATGAAACAACCCGGACGATGACGTGCTGTTTTCGTCATCCGTGCGCTGTGATTTCGACATTATCTGGACACTCGAAAAAGATATTCTGGATAGCTCGATGGTAATACGGTTCCAACATAAACGTTCCATGTTCCAGCGTCCATGGCGGCATGAATTACAGGGTTCGAACCGTCGGCGTCATCGTTACAGAGCACTTTTCCGCTGCTATGTTGCAGAAGAAGCACAAGATCTGCATCCGCGGCGTGGGCGCTTGTGCGTAGTTTCATCTCCTCGTTCAGCAGGAGGATATGGTCAGGGCGCATGCCGATGAAACCTTCGCAACCAGGGCCAATGTCGGTAGCACTGCGCGTTCCTCCACCTTGGCCATTCATTTGTGCGGGCCCTGTATCGGGCGCGATGCGCCAGCCTCCGTAGTTTCCTACGTCCAGCGCTTTGGGCGCCGGCCCTTGCGGTAAGGTCGCAAGCACATCGCTCACGCGGATTTCAACGGCGGGGTCGTGGACTTCGCCATGCGCGCCGACCCAAACCCCGTACGAACCCGGTTCAAAAATCGTGTCGATGGCCGGATTTAAGCCGTCCACATCATCTGAACACAACACACCGCCCTGCTCTGATGCAATGAGCAGCACCAAGTCGACCTCCGCGGTGTCTGCCGGTTGCGCATCGATGCGTAAGGTGGTGGTATTTTCGACATAGAGATGCAGGTTTGCTTGGGTTGCAGCGACCCCTTGGCAGATGGGGTTCTTTTGTTGCAACGGCTGCTCTTGACGCACGAAGCTCGCGATGGTCTCCTCTTGAAATCCATCTAAAATATTCAAGCTTTGGGTTAAAAACTGCTGTGTGTTTTGTGCGGGCGACAAGTTTTGGGGGCGTTTGGCCTGCTCTTTTTTGGCGCAGCCGAAGAGCAACGCTGCTGCCACCCAGACTATCCCCAGCTTTCGAAACCAACACACCATCGTCGTGCTCATTAGCGTTCGTCGCCACTGCCAGAAATCACGCCACGCGCTTTGCGGCTGGCGAGCTTTTGTAGGTTACGTGCTGCGACCTCTTGCATAGGCACGTCAAGCTCATGACAGCAGGCTGCCACATACCAAAGTACGTCGCCAAGCTCTTTGATCAGCGCTTCTCTGTGCTCTGCGTTGAGCTCGCCGCCGTGGTCGCGGAGGATTTTCTTGAGCTTTTCTGCGACTTCGCCCGCTTCGCCGTTCAAGCCGAGGACGGGATAGGTCAGGTGACCTGTACCGCGCCCTGGGTAGGTGGCGGTGGTGCCGGCGGCATCGGCGTATTCTTGAAAGCTGAGCGCGGTATCATTTTGATCGGACATGCTTCGTTATCATCCTTGGCGCGGAGGGACGTAGGCGCGCCGGTGGGCTATCGATGGGGTGCGGGGCTTGATAATCCATGCTTCGCGCACGCGTAAAACCGCTTCGTTTCTCGGAGCGAACGTTTCTTCGAACGAACGTGCGCCACCCATCTACTTCTACCACTTTGACTTCCTGCGCGCTGGCGGGCGCGCGGAACTTGCAGGTTCATGCGTTCCGTACGCCAATTCATGCGCGAACACTCTTATGAACGTACGCACGTATGCTCGTTGGCGCGTGCGTATGTCGGATTGTGCGCAAATAACTACTTCTTGCGTGCGGCTTTGGGGCTGCGCGCGGTCTTCGGCGTGCGTGGCTTCGTGGATTTGGCGGGTGTTTTCTTGGCGGCTGCCTTTTTTGCTGCGGGTTTGGTGGCTTTCTCAGCCGCTGCTTTTTCTTCGGCGGCGGCGGCTTTGGAATCTACCCCAGCTTTGGTTTCTGCTTCTGCTTTGGTAGTTTTTGCGGAGGGTTTCGGTTGGGTCGCGGGTCTGGCTGTGTCAGCAGATTTTTTCTTGGTGGTCTTTTTAGCGACGGTTTTTGTGGATGTTGCCGCAGCTTTCTTGGTGGTTTTGGGCGCTTTGGCGGCGGGCTTTGGCTCTACTGCAGCTTTGGCGGCAGATTTCTGGTCTCCGTCCGCCTTGGCCGCAGCTTTCTCGTCAGCTGCAGCTTGGGGCTTGCTTGTTTTTTTGGTGGAGGAAGGCGCGGATTTCTTGGCTTCGGCCTGTTCGGCGGTCTTTTTTGCTGATGCGTCAGTTTTGACAGCTTGTGAAGCTTTGGCGGCAACTGGGTCTTCGGCGGGTTTGGCGTCCGATTTCTTCACCGATTTTTCACGCTCGATTTTGGTCGCGTTTTTCGCCACTTGTTTGGCGATATCGGAGGCGTCTTTATCTGGCTTGCCATCGGCGGCTGCCACGACCTCGAGGTCTTTTTTCAGCACTTTGCCGGTGGGGTTACGCGGGAGTGCGTCGACGCGGTACCAGACGCGCGGGATTTTATAACCTGCGATGAAATCACGCGCCCAGCTTTCGATGGCGAGGGGATCCAGGTCGGCGTCTCCTGCGACAAAGCCTACGAGTTTCTCGCCCCAATCGTCATCGGGGGCGCCCACGACGGAGACTTCTGTAACGCCTTCGTGCCGGATGAGCACTTCTTCGATCTCTGCGGGGTAGATGTTCACACCGCCGGAGATGATCATGTCGCGTGCGCGGCCGGCAAGGTAGAGGTAGCCGTCTTCGTCTAAGTAGCCGGTATCATCGACGGTCATCCAGCCGTCTTCCGAGAGGATTTCGTCGCTGGATTCCTGGTCGCCAAGGTAGCCTTCCATGCGTGTTTGGGTACGGACTTGGATGAGGCCGATCTCGCCTGGTGGGAGTACTTTCTTCCCATCCACGATGCGAATTTCTTGGCCGCGCAGCGCGCGACCTTGGCTGTTTTTACGCTCCAGCATCTCGGTGCCGCTGATGAGCGTTACCCAGCCGAGTTCGCTTGCGCCGTAGAAGTCGTGGATGGCTTCGGCGCCGAAGCGGGCGATCGCGCGCTCGCGCAGGGCGTGCGAGAACATTCCGGCGCCGCTGATGATGGTTTTCAGGTGGCGCGGGGGGTATTTCTGGAAAACTGCGTCGTCGAGCTGGGTCACGCGCGAGATCATGGTGGGAACCATGAACATGCTGGTGATCTCGTTTTGGTGGATCGATTGCAGGAGTTTTTCTGGATCGAATTGATCTTCGATGAAGATGGTGGCGCCCAGCGCTGCCATGATGAGGGTGAAGGCTTGACCGGCGCTATGGTAGAGTTTGGAGACGACCAAGTGGCGCTCTTGGAGCGTGATCGGCATACGCTCCAGGATTTCTACGAGCTCCATGAGGCCCATGGAACCAAAGTCACGGACGGCGCCTTTGGGTTTGCCGGTGGTGCCTGAAGTGTAGACGACGTTTTCGCCAGATGCGCTGCGCTCACGCCGGAAGTGGGTACGCGCAAAACCTGCGATATGGCGGTGGAAGTCGAGCGCGCGCGAGCCTTTGGGTGGCGTGTCGACCGACAGGACGGTGCAGTTTTTAGGGGCGGCGGCCTCAAGGCAGGCGCGGGTGGATTCTGAACCTACCGCAATCACCGCCCCACTGCTTTCGAAGAGAAACGCCGCTTCTTCGACGGTGGCAGCGTTGCTGGCGTGGACCGCAGGCCAACCCAAACGAAAGAGTGCAAACCACACCAAGGCGTACTCTACGCGGTTTTCCATGCAGAGTACGACGCGTGGGCGTGTGCCGCGCGGAACGAGGCGCGTAAACGCGTGACAAACTTGGTTGATCTTGTCGTTGGTCTCTACAAAATCCCAGGCGTAGCGATCATCGACAAGCGCCAGTCGTTCGGGGTTCGCCAGCGCATGAATCGCATGCACGTTGCCGACGTTGGCACCCTCGCGCACGACGATGCGCGCAAGGTCTGGTTGAGCAAATTTCGGCACTTCGTCCCAAAGGCGGGTGCGCAGCGCAACCTTGGCCCCTGCAAGACCGGCATCGCGTAGGCGATCGCTAAGATCTCGTGCAATCTGGACGGCAGCATCTAATTTTTCGTTCATAAGGCGGCGAATCGAAAGAAAGGATAAAATACGCGAGGTTCGCGACCCAACCGAGGTTTTGCGTTGCCCCAAGACGACGTAAAGGATGCGAACATGGAAACACGCTGTATACAGCATGTGCTCCTTACCAAGCCACAAGCGCAGCAAGATTGCACTCAAATTCTAGCCTATCTCAGCGCTCAATCGCACGCAACCACCCCAGAACAAAGACCGCTATCAACGCAGCCTTCACCATGAAGTTACCCATGCGCCGCAGAAAGTGCCCCACGCCTTCAATTCCTAGCGAAGATGCGCCCTCGTCGTCGCGCGCGCGCAAGCGATCTGCCCTCAGGCTTGACTTTTCCGCACTTTTGCACCTCTTTAACGGCACGCGACGCAATGGACGTGCCCGCTTTCGAAATCTATACGCCTCTGCTCTTACCTGAGTTCTGCGCCTATGTCTGAAAAGACCGATAAAAAAAATAAAGCAGCTGAAACCATTTACAGCGGCGTTCGCCACACCCTTTCGATGGCGATGACCTACGAAGAAGGCCAAAAGCCCAGCGAGTGGTACGATCTCGATATTCGCTCCCCGCACCAAGACGTGGAACTCGCCCTGCAAGAATACCTGCAAGGCCTGTTCGGCGAAGACATCGAACTGCACCACGAAAACGACGTGATCTACGTCGACGAGCCAGGACAGCCCGCAGGCGCGCTTCGTCGTCATTACCGCGCAAACGCGTAGATTCATGCGTCGACGGCCCGCTCGCCGTCGTACGGGGTCGTCTACCTCTTCGTCTCCGTAATAACGCGCGTTGCAAGATGTGCGCTCTGGTCGCATATCCATGCGCTGTACAGGCCGCACCCTCAGATCCGCACAGCCTTTCGCCGCGTTCTTGCGGCTTTTGTTGTTTTTGGAGCTTCCTCTGTTCGTTTCGCCTCCGCCTTCGAAGTCGTCGAACGGTGCTTTTTCGAGGGCGGGAGCGATGCGATTTTAGACAGCCCTCATACGCTGCAATGTCGACAGCATGGGAATTCTGAGAAGCACCGACACGAAAACAGACCGGTTGTACCATCAAAATTGGCTGATCATGCGATTTTTGCACGGTTTGATGTCGTTTTTTTGGGCTAAATTTAAATATTCTATAAATTTGCATAATGGCGGAATATAAGGCATGCTCTCCCTCGTTCTCTTCGTGCACACTCCAACGCGGAGTGATTTTACGTTCCCAAAGCTCCTTGGTTGTAGAATGTTTTCTGTCTTTTCTTTTCGACCCACTCGGAGTCATTACGCGCTGGGCCTCCTCGCCGCGCTGCTGCTGGTCGTCGCGGCGTGCTCGCGCGCGAAACAAGCGGATACCGATACGTTGAACGCGCGCGCGGCGTCCGAAGACGCGGTCGCAGACATCACACTGTTGTACGTCGCGGATATTCACGCGCAGCTGAACGAACATCCTGAGCTGTTCTGGGAAGGCGGCGAAGATCGTCTAGAAATGGCCGGTGGATTTGCACGCATTGTCCAAGCGCTGCGTGATACGCGCGAAGCTCTTGGCGACGATCATACGATCACCATCGATGGTGGCGACACCATTCAAGGATCCGCGCTTGCCGCGATCACCGATGGAAAACTCATCGTTCCGTTGCTCGACATGTTCGGTTTTGATGTCGCGATTCCTGGCAACTGGGAAGTCGCGTACGGCCCCGATGTCATGAAGGCGCGCCTCAATGAAACGCAGTATCCTTGGATCGCGACGAATATTTTCGACGAAGCGACGGGCGAACAAGTATTTTCGCCAACATGGACGACCGAGCGGCAAGGCGTGAAGATCGGGTTTGTCGGCTTCACCGATCCGGATGTGCCGTTTCGCCAGCCGCCTTCGTACAGCGAAGGATTGCGCTATGATGATCACAGCACCTTGAACGAGTATGCCCAAGAGTTGCGTAACGACGGCGCAGACGTGGTAATTTTGGTATCGCACATCGGTTTGTCCAAGGCGCTGAAGCTCACAGAATCGCTCGAGGGCTACGACATTCACCTGTCCGCCGACACCCATGAGCGGACCTACGAGCCTTTTGACGTCAATGGCGTGTGGGTTGTCGAGCCAGGATCGTTCGGTTCGTTTATGGGCAAACTGCGTCTGCGGGTGGCCGATGGAAAGATCGTCGACAAATCGTGGGAGCTGGTCGAACTGACCGCCGACGCGTTTGGTGAAGCAGAAGATGTCCAATCCCTGCTCGAAGAACTCTCCGAGCCGTACAAAGAGCACCTCTCCACGCCGCTAGGTATTCTGGCCGAAGGCGTCGGCCGTTACGATGTTGTCGAAACGACGCTCGACAACTTGCTGGCGGATGCCTTGCGCGATGCGACGGGTACAGAAATCGCGCTTTCGAACGGATTTCGTTTCGGTACGCCGATCGAAGCAGGGGAGCTGACCGAAGCGAATCTGTACGATTTCTATCCGGTGGTCACGAACCTCAAAACCGGCGAGGTCACCGGTCAGCAGCTTCTCGATTTCTGGGAGCGTGAGCTTGAAAACGTCTTTGCCAAAGACGCGAGCAAGCGCTTTGGTGGATGGGTGCCGCGCCCTTCTGGCATGCACATGAAGTTCCGTGCGCACGGCGACAAGGGCTCGCGCGTAGAAGCGGTGACGATCGGCGGAGAGCCGCTCGATCCGGAGCGTGTCTACACGATCACGGCCTGTGAGCGTGAAGGCGATGAGGAACACATGGTGTGCCGCATTCCCCACGTGAGCAACCCGAAGGTGCACGAGCTCGACGCGCACGAGGCGGTGCGTCAATATCTTCGTAAGCATCCGGAGATCACAGCCCCCGCGCGCGATCGCATTCTCGCCATCGATCTGCCGGACGTCGTCCGCAGCCAAACGATGCTTCCGGATCCCACCATCGACTAATTCTCTGGTTTGACCATGTCTTCGAACACGCCCAAACATGCGCTGGATTCTTCTTCCTCTTTGCCGTCTGACACCGAGCGTGTGCAGCCTTCCGCCGAGGTGCGCGACGCACTCTACGAGCAATTCGCACGCATCGGCCAAGCCATCTCCAACCCGACGCGACTGCACTTGTTGTCTTTGTTGGATCAAGGCGAAAAAAGCGTCGACACGCTTTCGAAACAAAGCGGCCACAGATTTGTCACCGTGAGTTCGCATCTAAAAGTGCTGCGCGAGGCCCACTTGGTCACCACACGACGCGACGGACGCCAAATGTTTTACCGCGTTGCCAGCCAAGACGTCATGCGATTGTGCAGTATGCTGCGCACCGTCAGCCTCAGTACCCTGCCCGAAGTACGTGAACTCGTACAACAATACTACGACGCGCCCGAAACCATGACCACCCTTGATGCGCGCGAGCTCATCGCACAAGCACAACGCTACGAAGTCCTCCTTGTCGATCTTCGCCCGCCCGAAGAATACGCGGCAGGCCACCTCCCCGAAGCACATTCCATCCCCTTTGCAGAATTAGAAAAGCACCTGGACGACCTCCCCAAAGACAAGCCCATCCTCGCCTACTGTCGCGGCCGCTATTGCGTGATGGGCGTCAAAGGCGTCGACCTGCTGCGCAGACGCGGTTTCAACGCCCAACGCCTGCCTTGGGGCGTGGCAGATTGGCAACTGCAAGGGCATGCGCTGTCCCACAAGTCACCCGCATCGCCTTAACCCTCGCCCCCACGCATCTCCCCCCGCTTTCGAAGAGCAACCCCGCTCGCTGCGCGCAATTCCCGTGCTCTGGGACGATCTCGCACCAAAATTCTGTTCTATCTCTACGCCCTCGAATTTTTATTCTTACGATTTAACCGCATGCACCCTTGGTGCAAACGTTGTGAGACTTTCATGAAAAAGTACATTCTTGCCCCCACCACCGCCTTCGCCATTCTCATTGGATTTGGTTCGCTCAGCGCGTGCGCAAGCCCACAAAAAAACTCCTCCGATCAGCCCTCTGCCGTCGGTCACGCCCAAGAGCAAAGTTCGCGCGTGGTGATCAGTGTGCGTACCGAACGCCACGTGATGGCCGCGCTCAAAGCTGTCGATGGATTGCGCGCCCTCGATCCGCCGGTCGAAGAAATTCGTATCCTAGCCGCTGGGGATGCGTTGCACGGCATTCAAAAAGAAGGCCCGTGGGCCGAAGAATTGCGCGCCGCGATCGATGACGGCGTGAAGGTCTACGGCTGCGAACTCGCCGCAAGCCGCATGGGCATCGACACGGACACCTTTGTGGACGGCGTACAATTGGTGGACCATGTCTTTGTCGAAGCCGTGCGCCTGCAGCAGCAAGGTTTCTACTCGCTGGAGTATTGAGCGATCCTTCGCCTCGGTTTCTCTTCGAAAGCGGGTGGCTGCGGATTTTGCACCGCCCAACCCCTGACAAAACGCGCCAAGTGCCTGCATCAGCACGCCTTGGCGCGTTTTATTTCTTGCGATCGTGGCGACGTGTTTAGCTTTTCATTAGAATCAAAATTCGTTTCCCTTACGGAGGTACACCATGCCCTATCCTGGTCTGCCACAAATCGATGCCGGAGGATTCAAGAGCTTCCCTTTCCAACTTGCGCGCGATGAAAACGGCGCCGCCATGATCATCTCGGATGACATCATCCGCATGTACCTTGGCTACTGCATGCGTTGCAAACTGGAACAATCGGAACCCGAGAACTTCCACGGTTGGCTCCACACCGCCGACGCTGAACTCGCCGCAAATGCCAGCGGTACACCGGAAGTCGGCGCTTAATCGCCGCTGCGCGTAAAGCGCGCATAATACGCTCCCCTACAACGAACGTCTTGGTTTGGCCTTGCGGCCGAACGAAGGCGTTTTATTGTATGTACGTCGAATTTCTTCCTCGGTTGCGACGTGACATAGACGCTGGCAAAATCCATGCTAAAGCCTACACACGAACACAACCTTTGTTCGGCCCACCGCGCCGATCCTTGGACAAGCCCTCGTTACGTGAGCAACTTATGTCGAACCCAGAGAAGGCGCTCCCCGCTTCGCCCCGCGCCATCAGCATCGCCTGCGCCCTTGTCACATGGGCCGGCGTGCAAATTGCAGGCGTCGGGCTTTTCGATCGCGTAAACTTTCATTCCGAGATCAGCCAAACCTTACTCACCACCGGCGCTCTCCTCTTTGTGGGCGGCCTCATCGGTCTCTCGCTGATTCGGCTACGCGGCCCCCTGCACGCCAAAAAGCTCTGGTTCTTAACCATCGGCCTGACCCCGCTTACGCTCTTTCCCATCTTCATCGTCTGGCGCATCTTCTTCTCACTCGAACTCATCGACGACTGCGATGAAGGCGACGCCATCGCATGCCGCACCGTGGCCGCGACCCGTGTGAAACGCGGTAAAACAGCAGAGGGGATCGAGCTCTACAAGAAAGGTTGCGCCCTCGATGACGCACGCTCGTGCAGAGAACTCGGCGGGCAAGCCCAAAAGTTCCCCGATACCGTGGAACAAAGCGCCCAACAAATCTACGCCAAAGCATGCGAACTCGGCGATGCCATCGGTTGCAACCGCGCAGGTCAACTCCTACGCAAAGAAGACCCAACGCGCGCACGGGAGTTCTTTTCGAAAGCATGTGAGATGGATTATGTCTCGTCGTGCAGTGAAATTTCTGAGATGGATAACGCAAAGGACTAGGACATGCCTTATCCTCAGCGCAAATAACTGATATGGCGTCCCATTGACGCACAGGGTCCTCCTCTACAAGTGATCGCCAACGATGCATCCCTCGCCTCACCACAAGCCCGAAGTTTTCGATATCCGACTGCCTTCGATCGCGTTGGAATACGGCCGACGTGTCGAGACACACATCGCCCGATTTTGGATGTGGGGCAGTACGGCCGACCACGCGACCCTGCGTGAACAGCTGGTGAACGTAGGTCCAAACCACCGCGTGCGGCGAACACGCCAAGATGCCGACGCCGTGCGCACGCTCACCGACGCACAAAAGCTCGATGCGCGCCCCACCGTGCTCATCATGCACGCCCTGACCGGCGATGCCTACGTGGGCGGCGCAGGCGGTTGGTGGGAAAGCATCATCGGCCCAGGTAAAGCGCTGGATCCCACGCATTACCGCATCCTCTGCGTCAATAACCTCGGTTCTTGCTACGGCAGCTCCGGCCCCGCCGACGTCGACTTTCCTATGCTCGACGAGCATCCCGATATGCCGGCGCCCATCACCACATGGGACCAAGCCAACGCCATCTTGCTCACCCTTGATGCTTTGGGGATCACAAAGGTTTCGATGGCCATCGGCGGATCGGTTGGTGGGATGATCACCCTATGCCTCGCCGCCCTCGATCCCGACCGCTTTGAACGCATCATGCCCGTGGCAAGCTGCGAAGCCGCAAGCCCTTGGATCATCGGCTGGAACCATATCGCACGTAGCGTACTGCTCGACGACCCAGGCTACCCCGAGGACGCACGGTACGGCTTGGTCACCGCACGCGCGCTCGCCATGTTGACCTACCGCGCGGAAGCCGGCTTGCAACTGCGCCACGGACGACAAATCGCACGCGAAGACCAACGTAGAGGACGTATCTGGTACGGCCGTCAGCCCTACGCCATCCAAACTTACTTGGATTATCAAGGCGACAAGCTCTACCGCCGTTTTGATGCCCGCGCCTATATCGCCCAGCTCGACGCCATGGATCACCACGACATGTCGCGCGTACCGCGCCACTTGGTGAAGGACGACCCAGCAGACTGGGTGCCCGATGCCGCGCAAGTGCTGCACGGATCGCCCGAACGCTCGTGGGGCCTCAGCCGCGTGAAAGCCTCGACTTTGGCGGTGGGCGTCGATTCTGACGAGCTCTTCTTGCCCAATCATTCTGAACTTCTTGTGCGCCGCCTGCGCTCCCTCGGCCGCACCGCAGATATCGCGATGCTGCGCAGCGCCCACGGCCACGACGCGTTCCTGATCGAGCTCGATCAGCTGAGCGCCACCATTGAACGAGGGCTTGCCCTCCCCGCATTCCAGAACTAGCCCTAACTACGGGATAGCGCTGCGCTCTGCGCTGTACACACCTGCACCTTTGGCGCGTCTCGTAAGGAATACATTATGTCCGACGCTTATCGTGTATTGAAATTCGGTGGCAGCTCCCTTGGAGCGCCAGATCGCATCGCGCGAACCATCCAACTCATCGCCGACGAACGCGCCCAAGGCCCAGTAGCCGTCGTTTGTTCCGCCATGGGCGACACCACCGATCTTCTGCTCCAAGCCATCGATCACGCAGTCGACGGTCAGTCCGAAGACGCCAAGATGGTCGCACTTGCGCTCGAGCGCCTTGCCGTCCAAAACGCCGAAGGCGCCTACCAAGAGCTGAAGAAAATCAAGCCGACCATGGCGCCCATGCCGGACTTCCGGGCACTCATCGCCCCTCGGAGCGAAAAGCTGCGTCGCATCCTTTACGGCATCAGCCTCATCCGCGAAGCGTCGCCCCGAACCATCGATCTGATCCTGTCCTTCGGTGAGCGCTTCAGCAACTCGCTCCTCGCTGCTCTGGCCGACGCATACGGCCTGCCGTCCGTCTACCAAGACGCCCGCGAATGGCTCATCACCAACGACCGCTACGGCAGCGCGCTCGTCGAATGGGAAGAAACCGATCAAAAGATCGCCGAAGCCAAAGCCGCATGGGGCGATCGCACCCCCTTTAACACCGGTTTCTTGGGCCGCACCAAAGACGGCATCACCACCACCTTGGGACGCAACGGCTCGGACTACACTGCCACCCTGCTCGCCGCAGGCCTGCGCGCCAAAGAAGTCCAAATCTGGACCGATGTCTCGGGCGTCATGACCGCAGACCCAAGCATCATCAAAGAAGCCTACCCCCTTGAGCGCCTCTCGTACATGGAAGCGCTCGAACTCGCATGGTTCGGTACGCGCATCTTCCACCCGCGCACCATGATCCCCCTCATCGAGTTCAAAATCCCCATGCGGATTCGCAATACCCTGCGACCCGAGGATGTGGGTACCACCGTGAGTGGCCGCGCCCTCGAAGGCGAATCCCATGCGACATCTGTATCCTCCCTAGAAAACCTGACCCTGATCGGCCTCGAATTACGACGCGTCGCACGCCAAGCCACCATCGGCGAACGCGCGCTTGACGCCCTGCACAAACGAGAGATCGATACTTGGCTGACCGTCCAAGCGGGACACGGCCAAGCCGTCGGCCTTGTGGTCCCAGCCGATCGCACACGCGACGCCCTCGACGCCCTGCGCTCTGAGTTCGCCGTCGAGATCGAACGCCAAGAAGTCGACCCCATCGACGTGCATACCCCCGTCTCCATGATCTCGCTCGTCGCAGAATCCATGGGCGACGTGCCGATGGTCTCAGGCCGCTTCTTTACCGCGGTAGGCCTCGCAGGCGTGAACATCCGCGCCATCGCCCAAGGCGCCACCGGACGTTCCATCTCGTGCATTGTCGACGCCAAGGACACCTACGCCGCCGTGCGTGCCGTCCACTCCATCTTTAACTTCGCACACCAAGAAGTGAGCCTCCTCGTCCTTGGACGCGGCACCGTCGGCTCGCACCTCTTGGAGCAAATCAAACAACAGCAAACTTTCCTGCGCGAAGAGCACGACATCCAACTCCAAGTCGTGGGCCTCGCAAGCAGCAAGAAACTCCTCTACCTAGAAGACGGCATCGACCTAGAGAACTGGAACGCCCAGCTCGAAGCCGACGGTGACCACGACGCCAGCGTTGTGGAGATGACCGACGCCAAAATCGAAGAATTCGCCCGCCTGCCCGTGCCCATCTTGGTCGACTGCACCGGCGCCGACGATATGGAAGAGCTCTACCATCGCGCATTTGACGCCGGCATCCACGTGGTCGCCGCGAACAAAAAGCCGCTCACCATCCCTTGGCCCAAACGCGAAGAGCTCATCCAACACGCACGCAAAAAACAGCGTGAATACCATTACGAAACCACCGTCGGCGCAAGCTTGCCCGTCATCGGTACGCTCAAAGACCTCGTCCGCACCGGCGACTCTGTCCGCCTCATCGAAGGCAGCTTCTCAGGCACACTCGGCTACCTCACCAACGAGCTCATGGGCGGCGCGCCGCTCGAAGCCGCCGTGCGCGAGGCCAAAGAACTCGGCTACACCGAGCCCATGCCCCAAGATGACCTCTCGGGACTCGACGTAGCCCGTAAAGCCCTCATCTTGGCCCGAGAACTCGACCTAGACCTAGAACTCAGCGACGTCGTCGTAGAACCCATGGTTCCCCAAGAACTCATCGAAGAACAAGACATCGAGAAGTTCTTTGCAGGACTCAAAGCCTACGAACCGACCTTTAACGAGCAGATCAACAAGATCAAAGCGGACGGAAAAGTGCTGCGCTACGTCGCACGCATCGACCCCAACGCCAAAGACGCCAAGCTCGTGGTCTCGTCGGTCGCCGTCGACGCAACGCACCCCGCAGCAAGCCTGCGCGGCTCCGAAGCCTTTGTCGCCTTCACCACCTCGCGCTACCAAGATTACCCGTTGGTGGTGCGCGGCTCGGGCGCAGGCGGCGCTGTCACCGCCGCAGGTGTACTCGCAGATATCCTGCGCGTCGCACAAGCACTCCGCGGACGCTGATCCCATGGCTGCCGATGTGCAGATCGTGTTCTGGGGTCACGCATGCTTTGGCATCCACGTGGATTCCCAGCCCTTTCTGCTCATCGATCCCTTCGATCCGGCAGGTCTTGGCAATATCCCTGGCCCCCCCGCCATCAACATCCGTTATCCCTACGTGATCGCAACGCACGATCATAGCGATCATGCCGCGTTTCACACCCAACCTGACGCCGTGCGATTGCATGCGCCCTACATGGACGATGCACACCGATTAACGATCGATGCGCGCACCGTTGCGCACGATGAGTTCGGTGGGCGATTGCGTGGCGGCACCACGCAAATCTTCAGCATCACACTCCGCGAACAACGCATCGTGCACTGCGGCGATCTCGGCGAACGCTTGGTGGGCGAAGCGCTTGCATGGCTACGCACACCCACACCCGACGTCCTGATCCTTCCCGCCGGCGGCTATTTCACCCTCGGCGCTGACGGCGCGTCTGCGCTTGCGGCAGATATCATGCCGCGTCACGTCCTCTTCTGCCACACCCGCGACGATGGTCTGCCGTTACCGCAGCTGCAATCGCGTGACGTCATTGCCAAGCGCGTTTCTGCTTGGCCCCAACGCCACCTCGCATCGCTCCCGCTTTCGAAGAAAGCTAACAACGAATGCCGTCCGGTGGTGGTATGGCTTGAGCGACCGCAGCGCTAGTTCTCAGCCTCGAAAGCGCTCATCCACGGAATGAATACAAAGCCCCGCAGTCAAAGAAAGCGGGGCTTTGTTTATTAGCGCGCGCTAATGATGTGCGATTATCGCTCGCGTTGCGCGAGCTCATCTTTGGCTTGTTGGATTTCGGCGTTGTCTGCGTAAACGCCGTCTGCGCGGCCGGCCATTTGGGCGACAGCGCGATCTGACAGATCAACCAGCTTGCCGGGCATCACACCAAAGAGAATGGTGAGGGCAGCGCAGATGGCGATCGCCAAGCGCGCACCTGCAAAGAAGTTTTCGCCGATCTCTTTCTCTTGTTTCTCCATGTACATGGAGACGATGACGCGCAGGTAATAGTAGAAACCTGCGAGCGAGGTCACTACGCCGAGTACGATGGCTGCGATGATCATGGCATTGCCGGCCATGCCCGCATTGGCGCTATCGGTTGCGGCGATGAGCGCGCCTTTGAACACCATGAATTTACCCATGAATCCGACCGTCGGCGGCATACCGGCACTCGAAAGCATGAAGAGGGAAAGGACCAGACCGATCCAAGGGTATTTGTAGCCCACACCTTTCAGATCATCGTAGGTTTCTACGGGTTGACCGTTACGTGACAGCCAGGCAAGTGCGCCGAACGCACCAACGATGGCGAAGGTGTAGCTGAAGAGATAGAAAACGATGCCACTACCAAGCTGAATATCTCCGCCTGCGTATCCGACGGCGACGATGCCGATCAGCAGGTATCCTGCGTGCGCGATGGAGCTATAGCCGAGCATGCGCTTTACGTTGGATTGCACGATGGCAGCGAGGTTTCCGACGATCATCGAAAGCACAGAAAGCGCGAAGAAGACGGTGATCCATCCGCTTTCGCCTGCGCGCAGATCGAAGTCGAAGAACGCGACGCTCAACACGCGGAAGAGTGCGGCGATGGCGGCAGCTTTTACCGCGGCCATCATATAGCCACCCACCGCGGTCGGTGCGCCTTGGTACACATCGGGTGCCCACATATGGAAGGGCACGGCGGCGATTTTAAAGCCGAACGCTGCAACCACAAAGACCACACCGATGGTGGCGAGCGAGCGACCGCCGACAAAGGTGCGTAGTCCCTCGTCTGTGCCCGCTGCGGCGGCGCCGAGCGCGTCTTGAATCGCTACGCTCACACCACTACCCGACGACCCGTTCAACACCTGAGCTACGGCTTCGTAGCTTGTAGCGCCGGTTGCGCCGTAGATCAGCGCCACGCCGTAGAGCAGCAGACCCGATCCGAATGCGCCGAGGATGAAATACTTCATCCCAGCTTCGGCGCTATATTTGGAACGGCGCACAAAGGCTGCCAACGCGTAGATCGCCACAGACATGATTTCGAGTCCCATAAAGAACACGATAAAGTCTGCGGCGGAGACCATCATGATCATCCCCGCGACGCTAAAGAACAACAGCGCATAGTATTCGCCACGGTCTGCACGTACGGAGCCTAAGAATCCAGGCGAAACCAGTGCGGTGGCGGCCCCTGCAAAGACGAACAGCAGGGTCATGACTTGCGTAAAGCCGTCCAAGTAGGTCATGCCGTGAAAGGTGGTCGCAGGTTCTGCTTTAAGTAGCAGGGTTGCGGCTGCACCCGTGGCGATCATGCCTACAGCGGTCACCCACGAGAGGTAACTGCGCGATGCGGAGTCCCGCTGAAATGCCTCCAACATTAACACCGTGGCACCAAAGACCGTGGCGATAATGAAAGGGAGGATGCTGAGAATGTCGATGCCCTGTACGGGAGTCATAGTACGCTCCGCCATTGAGGCGCTGAAATCTCAAAGAGGCTTCTTAAAAACTTAGTTATCGCTTGCGTTGGACGAGGACTGAACCTCTTTCTGCAAGCCCCACGCCGGACCGCCTTCTTTTGCAAAGCGGCGTTGTGCGACCGTCGCGTCGGTCTCATCGCGGAGACGCTCTGCGTTGGTGCCCGTGGCGTTATCTTGGATCAGAACATGGGTGCGCTCAACGGCGGGCTGGATGCCCTCGTAGAATGCCTGTGGCTGCAGGCCCATGAAAATGGTCATGGCGGCCAAGGGTACGAGCACAAACATTTCACGCAACGAAAGATCCGCGAGGGTGCGGTTTTCTTCGTGCACGATGGGTCCGAACAGGTAGCGCTGCACCATGCTCAGCACGTAAATCGCACCGAGGATGACGCCGCTGGTAGCAAAGACAACCAGCAGTGTCGCGCCGAGCTCGGGACCAAAGGATGTACCGCTGAGGATGGTGTTTCCAAAGCTCAGGACACGCGATTGCGCGCTGCCTAAAAGAATAGGGAATTCGCCGGCAAAGCCGACAAGCCCAGGCACGCCAATGGAACCCATGGCCATGATGACAAAGATTACAGCCATGCGCGGCATCACTTTGGCCAATCCGCCAAAGTCGTCGAGTTCACGCGAGTGGCGTCGCTCGTAGAAAATGCCGATGATCAGGAACAGCCCACTGGTGGTGATTCCGTGCGCAAGGCACTGGAACACCGCACCGCTCATGGACTGCGGCGTCATGGCAGCAAGGCCTAACAACACAAAGCCCAAGTGGCTGATCGAAGAATAGGCGACGAGCTTTTTAGCGTCTGGCTGCACAATAGCGATGATCGCGCCGTAGATGATGCCGATCACGCCGAGGATACCCAAGATGGGCGCGGCGTCGATGGCGGCGTCGGGGAACATCGGGATCGCAAAGCGAATCAGCCCGTAAACACCCATTTTCAGAAGGATTCCTGCAAGCACAACCGAACCTGCGGTCGGCGCTTGGGTGTGTGCGTTGGGCAACCACGTGTGGAGCGGAAAGACGGGAATTTTAATAAGGAACGCCACGGCAAAGGCTGCGAACAACCAGCGCTGCTCTACAATGGAGAGGCTGCTGGCCGTGGCCATCATGTCCGCGAGCGCAAAGTTGCCGGTCTTGCCGTAAACGTAAAGGATACCGACCAGCATCATGAGCGAGCCAGCCATGGTGTAAATGAACAGTTTTACGGCTGCGTAAATGCGCTCGTCCGAACCCCATACGCCGATGATGACGTACATGGGGATGAGCATCGCTTCCCAGAAGACGTAAAACAACAAAACGTCTTGGGCCAAGAAGGTGCCCAACATCGCGGTTTGCAGGATCAGCAAGGAGATATGAAACTCCTTCACCCGCTTGTCGATGTAGTTGTAGCTCGCCAGTACCAGGCAGGGCCCCAAGAAGGTGGTCAGCATCACCAGCCATAGACTGATACCGTCCATGCCCAAGTGATAGCGCGCACCGATGGAGGCGATCCATGGCACGTTCTCGTAGACCGAGGTCAGCTGGTAACCACCATTGCTGGAATCGAACAGCGCAACGAGCACCATCGAGACCAGGAAGGTCACGCACATGAACGCCATGGCCACCAAACGGTGCAGACGATCATGCTCTGCGGGCACCATCATAAGGATCAACGCACCGAGTAACGGTAAGAATACCGTGATGCTCATCCAAGGGATGTTGCTGAGTTCAATCATAGGAAGTCTCGCCCGTTCGCGAAGCGCAACCGCGCCCGAATCGCTACGTGAAGAGGAAAATCAAAATCAAGCCAAGCCCGATCACCATATAGCCTGCGTATCGCTGCACGTTTCCATTCTGGAACAGCGCGATCGCCCCACCGATCCAACGACCGGTGATGGCCACCATCCGCACAAGCAGAAGGTCGATCAGGACGTCGTCCACCAAGCGATGCATCACGCGACCACCCACGGTCAGCGCACGACCAAAGGTCGCTGCATACAGCTCGTCGACGTAATATTTGTCGTAAGCCACACGGAAAATCTTGCCGGACTTCTCGTAGTCCTCGCTCGGATCGTGTCCGCGGCCGTATTTCAGGTACGCAACGGCAATGCCCGTGCCCGCAACAACGATCGAGGCGCCCATGGACATCCAGATCAAACCTTCCGGAACGCCCGTAGTATACAGTGCCTCGCTCGGCGCGATGACCTGATACAACCAATCATGCAGAAGGTTGGGAATGCCCAAAGGCTCACCCAAGACCGCTGGCAGACCAATGTATCCACCCACAACGCTCAGCACAGCGAGCACGATGAGGGGGATGGTCATCGTCGCAGGAGATTCTTTCAGGTTCGCACGTGTTTCTTCGTCCGCCCGGTTTTCGCCCTCGAAGGTCATGAAGTAGAGGCGGAACATGTAGAACGCGGTCAAACCCGCGGTCGCCAAGGTCGCAGCCCAAATCACCCAACCGAGATTCACGCCACCCATGACGTGCTGGTTGCTGAGCGCAAACCAAAGGATCTCGTCCTTCGAGAAGAAACCACTGAACAAGGGAACGCCCGAGATGGCCAAGCAACCGATGAGCATGGTCCAGCGTGTGATGGGCATCCACTCTTTTAGACCACCCATCTTACGCATGTCTTGTTCGTGGTGCATGCCCACGATCACAGAACCTGCGCCAAGGAAGAGCAGTGCTTTAAAGAACGCGTGCGTCATCAGGTGGAAGACGCCAGCGAACATGGACCCGCTACCGACCGCAATGAACATGAAGCCCAGTTGCGAGATCGTCGAGTAAGCGAGCACCTTTTTAATGTCGAACTGGGTCGCGCCGATGGTAGCCGCCAAGATCGCCGTCAACAGACCGATAACCGCGATGAGCGTCATCACAAAAGGCGACAGCGCGAACAGGAAGTTCATGCGTGCGATCAGGTACACGCCCGCGGTGACCATGGTCGCTGCGTGCATGAGCGCTGAAACGGGGGTCGGGCCTGCCATGGCGTCTGGCAACCAGACGTAAAGTGGAATCTGCGCGCTTTTACCGGTAGCACCAATGAAGAACACCAGCGCGATGGCGGTAATCCAGCCTTGAACTTGGCTGAGTTGCGCACCCGTGAAGTGCGAAATCGCTTCACGTACTTCGGAGACGCTGAGCGTACCGACCAGCTGGAAGAGCAGGAACATCCCGACCAGGAACGCAAAGTCCCCGACGCGGTTTACAATGAATGCTTTCTTACCGGCGTCTGCGTTCGCGTTGTCATCGTAGTAGTAACCGATGAGCAGGAACGAGGCGACACCGACGCCTTCCCATCCGAGGAACACCACCAAGATGCTCTCGCCCAAGACGAGCATGAGCATCGAGAAAACAAAGTAGTTTAGGTAGGCGTAAAAGCGCGCGTAGCTTGGATCGTCGGCCATATAGCCTTGCGCGTAGAGGTGAATAAACGCCCCTACACCGGTGACGATCAGCAGCATCAATGCGCTCAGCGGATCGAGCCAGAGCGAGAAATCTACGGTCAGTGCCCCGATCTGGAACCACTCGAAGTACGAGTAGACCAACGGCTGATAGATCGTATGGCCTTGGCCATCGCTTACGCCTGTGCTGACCAGCTGAATGACCGTCCAAATCGAAAGCCCGAAGGCCACGAACATGGCACCGGTCGAAACCGTGTGCACAAAACGGTTGGGCATCTTGGAGCCGATCAACCCGTTGATGATCGCTCCAAGGAGCGGCAGCAAGGGTATCAGCCCGAGCAGGCCGAAGTGTATGGTCTCAATGTTACCGTTCATAACGGAAACTCCTCCCTCAGCCCTGCAGCAAGTCCATCTGATCGCCTTCGATCACCTGACGGTGTCGGTAGACGTTGATGATCAACGCGAGTCCGATCCCAGCTTCTGCGGCAGCCACGGCGATCACCATAAAGGCGAAAATGTGGCCCGTCAGATCCTGGTAGTAACGGCTAAATGCGATGAAACTCATATTCACAGCGGTCAACATGATCTCGACGCACATGAACATGACAATGAGATTTCGGCGCAGCAACACACCTGCCGTTCCTATGACGAACAGGATTGCGCTGAGCACGAGGTACCAAGATAGTGGCACACTCAACATCTATCTGCCTCCACCGAAATTCGTGGTGTACGCACAGCGCACATTCACACTCTCTTCTTCGCAATGACCATCGCACTGACGATCCCTGTGAGCAGCAGCACTGCCGCAAGCTCAAAGGGCAACACAAAGGTGGTCGTCAACGCGCGTCCAATTCCAGCAACTTCCCCGAACCCTTGCGGCATCGTCTCGGTGGCTACACCGGTCTGCGCAAAGAAGGTCGTCAAAATCGCGGGTACGATAATTAATAGCATCGCGATCCCCATCAGGACCGCAACGAGCTGATGCATGCCGAGCTTCGCGTCGACCACGTCATCATCTCGAAAGTTCAAAAGCATCAACACAAAGACGAACAACACCATGATCGCGCCGGCGTATACCAGCACTTGGATCACGCCCATGAACGTCGCGTGCAGCAGAACATAAAGCCCTGCCACAAAGAAAAAGCTCATCACCAAAGAGATGGCGCTGTTCACGGGGCTGCGAAACAATAGCACGCCGATGGCGCCTGCTAGCGCTCCGATCGCGAAAAGTATGAAAAAGACGAACTCAGCCATGGTGAATCATCCATTCCCAGGGCGAAGACGACTGCCAAGCGCCGGCAGAAACTTCGCCCATAGTGTAGCGTATCGCGGGGATTCGTCGATCGCCTCCACGATGTCAAGATCTGGGTTCAAAGGATCTTGAACCATTACCACTCATCGTAGGGGCAACATCCTTCCTCGATATGACGAAGGAATTCTTCTGGGAATTTTTGCACGTACGAGCGAATCGGCATCGCCATTGCATCGCCCAAGGGGCAGATGGTATTGCCTTGTACGTTGTCGCAAATATCTACAAGCAGCTGGAGGTCAGACTTCTGCCCCATCCCTGCTTCGATCTTTTCGATGATGCGCTCCACCCAGCCGGTACCTTCGCGGCAAGGCGTGCATTGTCCGCAGGACTCATGCGCGTAGAAACGTGCGGTGCGCAATGCCATGCGCACCATGCATGCGTCTTCGTCGATGACGACAACACCTGCGGTGCCCGCCATGGTGCCTGCGGCAGCGAGTTGGTCAAAGTCCATGCCCACGTCGATTTCATCGGGTGTGAGCAAAGGACAGGACAGACCACCTGGGATCACGGCTTTGAGTTTTTTGCCGTCGCGCAGGCCGCCACCGAATTCGGGGCTATAGATGGCATCGCGCAGCGACATGCCGTTGGGCACTTCGTAGATGCCGGGGTTGTTTACGCGGCCTGACAGCTGCATGATCTTCGGTCCGCCGTTGCGCTCGGAACCTGCTTCGGCGAACCAGTCGCCGCCGCGATCCAGCACGGTCGGAACCCATGCGATGGTCTCGACGTTGTTCACCACGGTCGGGCATCCGAAGACACCGACGACTGCGGGGAAAGGTGGCTTCAGGCGTGGTTTACCCGCCTTGCCTTCGAGCGATTCGATGAGTGCGGTTTCTTCGCCACAGATGTAGGCGCCCGCGCCACGGTGCACGTAAAGGTCGTGCGTCATGCCACTGCCGAGGATATTCTCGCCGGCATACCCTTTGGCGTAGGCCTCGCGGATGGCTTCTTCTAGGCGCTCGATGGCCAAGAGCATTTCGCCGCGCACGTAGATATAGGTCGCGCGCAGGTTCAATGCGTGTGCTGCGATCAGGCATCCTTCGATCAGGCGATGCGGATCGAGTTCCATGATCCAGCGGTCCTTCCAAGTGCCGGGCTCGCCTTCGTCCGCGTTGATCACCAAATATTTGGGAACGTCGGATTCTTTGGGCAAGAAGCTCCATTTCAGGCCGGTGGGGAAACCCGCACCGCCCCGCCCTCGAAGGTTGGACTTCTTCACTTCATCGATGATCGCGGTACCGTCCATCGAGAGCGCTTTTTTGAGGGCTTGGTAGCCCCCTATATTTTCGTATTTTTCCAAGCGGTAGCTATCTTCTAGCTGCCAGTTGGCTGTCATGATCGGTTCGAGTTGCATGGCACCTCGGGGGCAATGCCTTCCTAGGGGAAGGTCATTTGGCAGTTCTCAGGGAAGATGTTCGATGATCTCGTCGATCAGCTCGGGCGTCACACGCTCATAGTATACGCTGTCGATCTGCATCACGGGCGCGTTTCCGCAGGCTGCGAGGCACTCGGCCTCTGCGAGCGAGAAACGGCGATCGGCGCTGGTTTCGCCCGCACGCACGCCGAGTTTTTCTTCGAGCGTACGCACAAGTTCAACTCCGCCGTTCATGCAGCAAGGTACGCAGGTGCATACCTCAACATGATATTTCCCTGAGGGGCGCTTTTTGAACATCGTGTAGAACGTAGCAACCTGCAGCACCTTGGTGGGTGGGAGGTCGAGACGTTCTGCGACATATTCCATGACTTCGACCGACAGCGAGCCGAACTCACGCTGTGCGAGCCATAAAACAGGCAGCAGCGCGGCGCGGGTGGTCGGATAACGTCGAAGAATATCTTGGTATTCGCTCTCCGCCGCTTCGGCGAAGGTGATCTCTTGATCTACAGCGGTGACTTCTGTCGTCATTTGGAACTCCTGAAAGACGCTCGTCGGCGTCTATCTATCATCCGTGCGCGTGGCGATTCGACCGACCGCGACGTCCGCGCGTAGGCCGATTGGAACGACCGCCTCGTCCGCCAGAACGCGATCGAGATTCCGCGATCTCTACAGGCCAAAAATCTCCACCCTCGAGCGCTTCTACCAGATGCACTTGGGTCTGAGGTTCAGCCGCAAATAGGGTCACCCATGGTTGCCGTACTCCGCGCTCGCTCACGCTCGCGCTGCCAGCAAATGCGCCAACCTGTGCGCTCGAGCCAGCCTCTAAAGCGATCTGATTCGCGGCGCGATCCGAGGTCGACGTCCATACCTGCATGCCCGAAAGCGCAGAAAGTGCGAAGACACGATCGCGTGGTGCGCGCTCGCGCTTGCGATCGTACGGATGCGCGCCGAGCACAACACCCTGATGGCGCTGTACCATCTCGACCACATCGCTCAATTCCGGCAAGCCCAGAACCTCAAGCTCACGCCATTCCTCGCGCGTATAAAACGGATCGAGCTCTGGCACAAAAATCAGCACATCACCCGCCGTCGTCGCCAGCTCTACGCCAACAAACACTGGGAAATCGCCAAAACGCTCTTCCAAAACAGCCCGAGCAACATCAGCAGACGCAGCGCGATCAACGATCGCCACCGCATCCAAGCCCTGCTCTTGCGCATTCGAAATCGCGCGCTCAACAGAGGGGCCACCGCTCGGAGCGGTGTATACGTGCAGATCAATGAGCATAAAGTTCACGGGTACAAGAAGGTTTCCACGCCCATAAGGGACAAGGTGGGCGCACGCTAGCACCCACGTGCAACCGTGTCTAGTGGCCCTTATACATCAAAGGTGCCGAAGCCCATGCACAACCCGCAGCGTACGCGCATACACAAGAACGCGCGCGCGAACCTACCCACGCTCACGAATGAAACAAGGCGCGATACGTAGACAACGCCGCCGCACACACCTCGTCCACACCCACGCCACGAATCTCCGCGATCACGGACGATACCGTGCAAATATCCTCGGAAACACCAGAATCACGCCGCCCGCGCCCAGGTGCCAAATACGGCCCATCAGTCTCTAAAAGCCACATCCCATCAGGCACCTCGCGTGCCACATCGATCGCCCGATGCGCATTCGTATAAGTCGCAAGCGTGCCGATCCCCACATGCCACCCAAGATCGTTGTAGTTGCGTAGCTCTTCGAGCGATCCAGAGAAAGCATGCACCATCCCCCGCAGCCCCTGACCATGCTCCTTTAAGATCTCCACCGCACGCGCATGCGCTTTCACCACATGCAGGATCACCGGCACATCATGCGCGCGCGCGATCTCCAACTGCTCTATAAAGAGGTGATCCGAGCGCGCGCGATCCTCGTCTTCCTTAAAATGTACCCAATCAAGACCGATCTCCCCCATCGCCACCACGCGCGGGTGATCGAGCGCGCGAACGAGGCGATCCTTCCAATCGCTGACCGCCAGACCGCCGCGCGTAAGCTCCCACGGATGCATGCCCACCGCAAAATCGATAGTTTCGTACGCGCCAAAATCCTCGAAAGCTTTTTCCCATTGGAGTGCATCGACGCCAGGGATCAAGCCGCGATATTTTCCTTCCGCCGCGCGCGCGAGCGCCCACGCACGCGCAGCCTGATCCATCGCATCCAAATGCACATGGGCATCCACCCAACACGCGACGTTTTCGATGTCGCGCGGCGCCACACGATCAGAAACCGCGTCGTCTACGCCCGCTGCCGCCCGATCGTCTCTTTGCGCTTGCTCCTGAGACTCGTCCGCGTCATCGATGGACGCATCTGTTCTCTCTTCGTCTGCGCTCCCAGCTGCTTTGTGCCGTACGTTACGCCGCGCTCCATCCTCTCTATCCGCAGCTCCATGCTCTTTCGCGCGTTCCATCTAAAACTCCGTTCAGGCACTGCGGACACGCGTCCTCTATAATCATGTATAATCATGGGACGCAATGTGCCCGTCCGCGCACATGTCGTTTCCACCTAGCCTACCACCCCGTACGCGCCCCCACCAAACGAAGACGAGTGCCAAGGCCACAGAACCATGGCATAAAGCCTCATCCATCACTGTTTCTGTGCACACTTCTCTGTAACTTTACCCCACAGACGGAATGTATCGACGAATCTTTCCCACGCCCAAAGCGCTGCAGCGCCGATGGCTCGCTACGCTGGGCGCGCTCACGCTCGCCCTTCCCTTGGCCACAGCGCATGCAGCAAAACCCGTCATCGACACGCCGTCGGTCCAAGACCTGCGCGCCAACTATGACACCATCCACCAACACACATTAGACAACGGACTCACCGTCCTCATCGTCGAAGATCACAGCGTGCCCATCGTCACCATCGAGATGGCGGTGCGCAACGGCGCGTTCGCAGAAAGCGAAGACATCAACGGTCTATCGCACCTCTACGAACACATGTTCTTTAAAGCCAACGACGTCTACCCCAGCCAAGAAGCCTATATGCAACGCCAGCAAGAGCTCGGCATGGACTGGAACGGCACCACAAGCACTGAACGCGTCAACTACTTCTTCACCCTCCCGGCAGAGCTCCTAGACGAAGGCCTCGCGTTCATGAACGCCGCCATCCGCACTCCCCACTTCATCCCCGAAGAACTTGAGCGCGAAAAAGAAGTCGTACTCGGCGAATACGACCGCGCCCAAGCCAACCCCTACTGGGACCTCTGGCGCGGCACCGCAGAACTCCTCTGGTACGAACACCCCTGGCGCAAAAACCCCATCGGCTCGCGCGAAGCCATTAAAAACGCCACCGTAGAACATATGCAAAGCATGCAAGATGACTTCTACGTGCCCAACAATAGCCTCCTGGTCCTGGCCGGCGATATCAGTAAACAAGAAGGCATCGCGCTCGCCCAAAAGCACTTTGACGATTGGAAACAAGGCGGCGACCCCTTCCAAAAACGCCCCGTCCCCGAACACCCGCCCCTCCAAAAGGATGTCGCACGCTCCATCGGCCAAGCCATCGGAACCACCACCATCCAAATGTCGTGGCAAGGTCCCACTACACAAAACCACATCGAAGACACCTACGCCGCGGACATCCTCGGCTATGCTCTTTCGCAAGTTACAAGCGGCCTGCAACAACGCCTCGTAGAATCGGGCATCGCGCTCTACGCAAGCCTTGGTTATCACACCCAACGGCACGGCGGCCCCATCCAATTCAGCGTCACCGTGGCCCCAGGCAACGAACAAGCCGCCATCGATGCCATGAACCAAGAGCTCAAACGCATGCTCCAAGAGGATTACCTGACGGACGAGCTCATCCAAACCTCTAAAACCGTGCTGTCGGTCGACGACCTCTCGCTACAACAATCGTCGCTGCAGCTCGCGCATACGCTCTCGTACTGGTGGTGCAGTGCAGACCTCGATTATTACCTGAGTTATATCGAGAACTTGCACAAAGTAACGCGCACAGACATCCAGCGTTTTGTCCAACGTTGGATCCAAAACCAGCCGCGTGCCGTCATCCTCATCGGCCCAGAAGACATCGCAGCGCAATGGCCAGAATCTCGCCTGCTCGACGCCATCTCTAAGGAGGTGACCCCATGATTTCCCTTTCGCATCAAACAAACACGCGCGTTGCCGCTACCCTCTCTGTTGCGTTGCCGCTGATCTTGTTGAGCTTGCTGCTTTCTGCATGCGGCGCCAAGCAACAAACAGAAGAAACAACATCCAAACAAAGCGCGAAACAAGAAGCGCTTCCCGCGCGTTGTGAACATGAGGCCTGCATCAACCACAACGTCGACGCCTTCGAAGTTGATGGCATCCGCGTCATCGTCAAACACCAAGAAAGCCCACCCCTTGCGGTCGCACGCATCTACTTTGAAGGCAGCACCATCGATTGGACAAAAGCCAACGAAGGTCACCACGCCCTCGCCCTCGATGTCGCAACGGATGGCGGACCTGCGGACCTCGACCGTCAAAGCTACCACGCACAGCTCGAAGAAGTCGCAGCATCCATCTCGAGCTCCGTCTCGCGCGATTACTCTATCGCCGGACTCTTCAGCCCCTCTTTCGCCCTCGAAGGCACATTCCAGCTCTTGGCGCAAAGCCTCCTGTCCCCCGCTTTCGAAACCAACCAGATCGAAAACGCGCGCGCACAACAGCTCGCAGCCATCCGCACGCGATTTGATGACGCCGACAGCGCCGTCGCCGAGGTCACGCGCGCCCTCGCTTGGAAAGATCACCCTTACGCCCTACACGCACTTGGCGAGGAAGAAACCATCGCACAAGCCAGCCGCGAAGATCTGCAAAAAGCGCTCGACCAACTGTTGGTGCGCGAACGTATGATCGTGGTCTTCTCTGGCAAAGTGGACAACCAAACCGCCAAAAAACTCGTCCAAACCCACCTGAAAGACGTCAAGAGCAACCCGACGTGGGCCAAAGACAACAATTACCCTGATGCGATTCCGCGTTTTGAATATACCGGCGGCGCCGTCGAGATCATGGAGCGCGCAAATATCCCTACCAACTATATCCTTGGTTACTTTGCAGCACCCAACGCCACCGACGACAATTACGCAGCAACCGTGATCGCCATGCGCATCTTGCGTGACCGCCTCTTTAAAGAAGTGCGCACCAAGCGCAACTTGAGCTACGCCGTGTCCTCAGCGCTCGGCGATCGACGCGCAAATACCGGCGCACTGTATGTGACCGCCACCAACCCCAAAGAAACGCTCCAAGTCATGTACGACACCATCGATCACATGATCGAAGAAGGCGTTACCCAAGAAGACATCGACAACGAAGTGCGCACCTACCTCACGCGCTATTATATGGACTTGCAGTCCTTCTCCTCGCAAGGACACCAGCTTGCCAAGTGGCAGATTCTGACCGGCGATCGCTTGAATGCCGATCGTTTCATCGACGCACTGCGCGCGGTGACACCGGAGCAAATCAGTGAGGCGCTCCGCAGCACCCTGCGCAATATTCAGTTCGGCGTGGTGGGTAATCCTGAACAGATCGATGTCGAGCAGTTCCGAGCGCGTTAAGACGCTGCACAGCGTATCTTTGTGCTGAGATCTTCGAAGGCAAAAAGAAAGAAACCGCCGCGCATTGCGCGGCGGTTTTTCGTTTGATCTGCTGGCCGAATGCCAAAGGCGGCAGATTGCATTCAAACCGATGAATTTTTTAGGCGATGCACTGCCGTTGGCTTATGCCGACTTGTTAGTCCACAAAGGCCACTTGGTTATCGCCTTCGAAGGCGATGTAGATCCACCAACCATCGACGATTTCACCGTCTGCATTGGGACCTTTATCAAGGGGCACGTCATCAAAGCAGGATGCATCCGAACCACTATTGAATAGGTCTTGGACGTTGAGCAAGCCGAGCACCTCTTGATCCGCGTCTTCGTGGGTGAGGAAGCCTGCGAGCATACCGTTGCGCACGTTTTCGCGGGCATCATCGAGCTCGTACGCCATGTGTGCACCGTTCAGGATGATATCAACCTGCGCGACACCAAGGATATTGAGCGAGAGGTCGAAGGAGCCTTGGCTTTCGCCGAGGATGCATTGGCCGTTGTCGTTGGTTGGGATGAGGGTTTCGTCGAGGTCGAGTTCGGGGTGGTCGATCCAACCTTGGGCATTGGCTTCTTTGGGAACGCGGGCGAAGCATTTACCGGCGCTGGTGGCGCGGGTGAAGATCCAGTCCGAGGTGTTTTCTTCTAGGGGCGCTTCGCAGAGTTTGCCGGCGGTTTCATCGTAGCGGCACTCGGGCACGCTGAGCGTACCGTCTGCTGCTGCGCCTTCGGTGAGGGGAAGCGGCAGTGCTTGGTTGATGCTGAGCTCGTATTTCAGATCGTCTTCATCTTCTGCTTCTTCTGGATCGGGGTCTTTGATCATCCCTGCGAGGGTATCGTTTAAGAGGCTGTCACGTTGCGACTCTTCGCACTCAGGGTCGAGCGCTTGAACGTAGACATCGGGCTCTTGGATGGCGATGGACGTCCAGCGGAAGTTTTCGGTCTCGATCAGTTCGCATGTGCTTGCGCAGGTTTCGCTGCCTTCGGGGCCGTCATCGCACTCCTCACCGTCGTCGATGACACCATCGCCACAACTTGGCAGTTTACAATTTTCGCGGCAGGCGTTCGGCACGGTATCGGAGTTATTTTCTCCATCGTCGCACTCTTCGCCTTGATCCTCGTCGATGACGCCATCACCGCAGGTTGCAGCGATCTCTTCGCATTCTTGGTCATCGTTACAGAATTCTCCTGCGGCGCACTCGTCGTTCTTGGTGCATTCTGGGCCTTGTCCGGGATCATCGACGCATTTTTTATCTGCGCTACAGACTTCGCCATCGGCGCAATCTTCGTCATCTGTACAGAGATCGCCGCTACCGCCTGGCTCGACGCACTGGAAGTCGTCGTTACAGACTTTGTCGCCTGGGCAGTCCGATGCTTTGGTGCACTCTTTGCCGTCATTTTTATCGACGCACTGTTTATTTTCGTCGCAGATCTGCTCTCCTGGGCAGTCTTTGTTGACGGCGCATTCGTTTTTATCGCCTGGGTCGTCTTCTCCGCATGCGCTCAAAGCGAGTGCTGCGACTGCGACACCGGTGATGGCGCTCAGCTTGGCGCCTTTTCCCCATAATCCTCTCATCTGTCTACCTCATGCGTCATCAATGGACGTGTTTCGACGCGGCGTGCCCTCGCGTACCGTGAGGGTTCGACGACCTTTTCAGCCGACTTCGCGCGCATCAGACTTCGAAATCGCGACGACTATAAGAGGCATTGCCTCCTATGCAGCGCTTTATATCAACCAAAGATAACGACCAATTCATTCCACTTCAAGTGAAGCAGTCTAAAATTAGAAAAATAAACCATCAAACAAGACACAATCAGGTATGCACGGAATCAAAGGCGCACAAAACAGCTCAATAATCAAACGTCACGCACGTGCCTCGTGGCCTATCGCATGCGCTCACGTGTCGATAGGCGCATGATACGCCATCAGGTAGTAGGTTCGATGGGATGGGTGCGCTCCATATGCAACATGGTTGGAGGTGGTGTTTCGGTTTCTGGGTAGCTTGGGCGAAGTCGCGCCGGAGGAACGCGCTGCGCAAGGCATCGACGATGCTTCCACTTGTAGAAGGAGAACTGCTTTCGTTTTAAGCCCATTTATGGCAGTATGTGTCCATGCGGCACGTGTTGATCTTTGCGTGCCGTGCACAAAGCTTTACTCGATGTAAGGCAGCGGTATTTCGTCTTTTTCTTTGCGGTAGATACGATCGCACGCATTTTGCCCGTGCTCGTTGGCGCACAGCGCCATGACGCAAGGATGTTATGAGGCAAAACGCGTATGGGCAGCGACTCTCACATTGAAGCTACACAGGATCAGGCCCCTCACACGGCGGACCCGATCGATCTGATCTCCTCTGTAGATATCGACGCGATGACGCTTCCACGGGCGACATCGCCTCCCATGATCATGCCCCGCGCGGGCGAGATCATCGCGCAGCGTTATACCTTAGAAGAAACCTTGGGGATGGGCACTTACGGCCAAGTGTTCTCAGCGTGGGACAACGTCCGTTCTCACCGCGTCGCGCTGAAGATTCTGCGCGACGTTTCGCCCGCGGCGCTATTGCGCTTCAAGCACGAGTTTCGTGCGCTCAACGATTTACGCCATCCGAATTTGGTGCGCGTTTTCAAACTCGGCCGCGATCGGCATATCTGGTTCATCGCCATGGAGCTGGTACGTGGCGTGCCGTTCACCCAACCCACCACGAACGTGCGTACGCTCAATGATCCTCAAGTACATAGCGAGGAAACCGCGTGGCTTGAACCCCGTACGCGACCCAAGCATCTTCCCTCGCATACGGCGAACACGCTGACGATCGACGATTCTATTACACCGATTTTTGATCTTTACACCGTGCGCGACCGCATGCTGCAGCTCAGCCAAGGTATTTCGGCCCTGCACCGCATGCACATCATTCACTGCGATCTGAAACCATCGAATATCCTGGTAACGCAGCAAGGACGCGTCGTCATTCTAGACTTTGGCGTCTCACAAAACGTTTCTCCGCTCGGCGCACATCAACATCATGACGGTTTATACGCCGGAACTCGGGCTTATATGGCCCCAGAGGTCCTACACACCGCGCAAACCACGCCGGCGTTCGACTGGTATGCGGTCGGCATGATGCTCGCAGAATTGCTCACCGGTCACCACGCCAGCATTCTCTCGAGTACGCCTTATCCAACATTGTGCGATTGCTTCATCCAAGCAAAGCAAAGCCATCCGAGCTACCAAGAGCTCCTCGATCTCGCCTTGGCACTCCTGCACCCCGATCCTGAACGACGGGCAAGTTACAAAGAAGTCCTTGCCGCGTGCAAGGCTTCCGCCATCGAAGATCAACCCGCACATTACCACGCACAGACGGCGTTCGTCGGACGCGAACACGAGCTGGCGCGTTTGCACCAATCCTATCAAAACTTCCTCGAAGGCACCCCAGAAACCATCATCATCGAGGGCCCGCACGGTAGCGGAAAAAGCGCGCTTTGCAGGCAATTTCTTCAAGAGATCATTCTGAGCAAATCACCAGCGTACGTTCTATTTGCTCGATGCAAAAGCGATGAGCTTCTAGGATACCGCGCCTTTGACGAAGTCGTCGACGGACTCGCCGCCGTGCTGCGCGCGTTACCCAAAGAAGAACGAGAACATCTGCAACCCCTTTGCACGCCCGCGCTCACCTCGCTCTTTCCTGCGTTGCGCTCCATCCACCCTTCGGGGCAATTGACCGCCGCTCCAACGCCCACCTCGGAATTCAAAGAGGATGCACTCTACGCTCTGCACGAACTCTTGGCCGAAGTCGCGCACAGACGTCGTCTGATCATTTGGGTCGACGACATTCACAACGCCGACCGAGATTCCTTGCGTTGGATCGCACGTATCTTTGGGCCGGGTGTCCGACCGCACGCACTCCTCTTGCTTACCCAGCAGCCCCGCGCGACGCTCGCCCATGACCCCGTCGATATTCGAACGCTGGGCTATGCTGTCCCACGTATCAGCCTCCAAACCTTCAATGAATCGACTGCGCGCGCAGCCGTAAAATTATGGCTTTCGCCCGCGATGGCCAAGCGCCCCGCGCTCATCGATGAAATCGTTACCTTAGGCCAAGGCAGACCCGACGCGCTGCGCTCTTTGTGCCGCTATGCCGATTACGTGCAACACTTCCCGCGTGATATCACCCTTGCGCAACTTATCGAAAATCGCATTCGACAACTCTCGCAGCTCGAACGCGAACTGCTCTCGATCATCGCTCTTGCACTGGGTCCTGTCGATATACGCATGATCATGCGATTATGCGATGCACGCCCAGTAGATATCGATCAAGCGCTCTATTGGCTCTCGCGTAAAATGCTCATCCGCAGCGCAACCACCATCGATGATGAACATTATGAGGTCTGGGATCAAAGCGTCTATCACGCCGTACGCCAACTGTTAGATGCGGAAACGCAGCAAGATCTTCACCGACGGTTCGCAGAAATGGGCGAACAGCTTGAAGACATGCGTCCCGCAACCTTACTCACACACCTCACGCGTGCGCGCGATTTTGCGCGTGCGGAATCCTACGCTCTGCAACGCGCCGCTGCGTCGGAACGCGCCGGTGCATGGGAAAGCGCAGCGGAGCTATACAATCTTTTGCTTCAGCTGCATCAGACCCAAGATAAGCAAACGCCCACCGCGCTGACGTTGCGCGCCATCGATTGCCAACTGCGCACAGGACGGCTTCCTGCGGCAGCAGCGCTCATGGCCGCACTCGCCGAGCGTCTACCGCGTGACGAAGCGTATGCACTGCATCTGCGCGCCGCAGAAACCTATACCCTATGCGGCATGCCTGCTGAAGGAAACGCGCAAACCCGTCGAGCGCAAAGACTGACGGGACGTGATTATTTCATCCGCCCGATCGCGCCCCAACTGGTGCGCGTCGCCGCGCTCCGCGCCAAAATCGAAATGCGCCTTCGCATGCTCGATATATCCAAGCTCACCGATGCGCCCCTTGAACCCACGCACGAAACACTCCTCGGCACTTTGCGTGTTTCGGGCATCGAACTCGGTTTGACAGACGCCACACGCGCCTTCGAATTTTCATTGCGTGAACTTGACCTTGCGCTCGACCTCAACCGGAAGCTGCCGATCGCACGAGCTCTTGCTAGTTTTTGTTCCTTTAACGCTGGCGGCGGTCTCCCCCAGCAACAACGAGCGTACCGATGGCTCGACTTGGCGCAAAGGCTCACGGGCACAAGCAAAGACCAGCTCACAGAAGAGTGGATAAAGATCTGTCGCTACACCGTCGACTACCAAATGGGTCACTACAAACACATGTGGGAGCGCCTAGACCAAAGCCACCAATGGCTCACCAAAAACGCTTCGCATCAATCGCTGATGGTCACCCACGTTGACGTCTACCGTTTGTTGACCGCCACGTTGCAAGGAGATCTCCCGCGGCTAAGGAAGATCTACTATAATCAGATCGCAGATGCGCGCGTACGCAATAACCGCAACGCGGAAATCACCATGACGCTCATCGGTTTTTTGACCTGGTTTTTAGATGACGCCCCCGCAGCAGCACGGTCGGTGATCCACCGCATTGACACAATTCGTCCGGCCACCGCAGACGATCAGCAGCTCTATCACTTCTTTATCGCGCGTAGCAAAGCAGACATTGCGCTTTACGAACAAAACACACGTGCCATCTCGACCAACCTCAAAACATTCCAAGGTTTTGAAAGCACCATGCTCTGCCAAAACGTCGAGTCCGTTCGACAAGATACGCAGTTCACACTCGGCAGACTCGCACTCGCGCAAGCCAAGCAACGTCGCAGCATATCGCGCAAAGAGAAGCAAAACCTCATGCGATGGGGTCAGGAACTTGCGCAGAGTCACGTCCCACTCGCCCAAGGATGGGGCAATCACCTGCTCGCAGGGCTGGCCATGCTCAAAAACAACCCGAGACGCGCACAACGTCTGCTCGAACGCGCCATCGCAGCGCACCAAGAACACGAATTGCATCTCTTCGGAGAGATTTCACGCGCCGCAGCACGTTGTGCTGGCTTCGACGCGCACACAGAAGATCCGTATCAAACGCTCCGTAGCATGGGCATCGTGCGCCCCGAACGATTGGTGCAGTCGTACCACCCTTATCTATAATCCCTGTCGGCTGTGAACGCTTAAACCCGCACTTATCCCAAGTGTGAAGATTTTCGCCGCGCTCCGTAAAAATCTATGCTACACTCTAACCAGTGTATCTACATTTAAAACGCAGCTACCAAAGCCGGTGAATGGGTTATGGCTAAAAGCCCGCTACAATCAACCGCCGTGCACCCCGCGCCTTCACGCGTTGTGCGCACACATGCAGGCACATTGCCGCCCGTGCCCACGGATGTCTCTACGCAACGCATCCGAAACGGCAAGAATGAACCCGAAATCTCGCTCGACTGCGGCGCGATCTTATCTGAACGTTACGAGCTCCAAACCCTCTTAGGCACCGGCGCCTACGGCGATGTCTATACCGCGTGGGATCAAAAACGTGGCGGGACCGTCGCCATCAAAGTCCTGCGCAACGCGCAAGCCAACGCGCTCATGCAGTTTAAACAAGAGTTTCGCGGCCTCTTTGAACTCAAACACCCAAACCTCGTCCGCGTGTTCAAACTCGGACGAGACGGCGATTTCTGGTTCATTGTCATGGAGTATATCGACGGCAGCCCCATCACAGCCGCCGCGCCCATCGCTCGTGGCAAATCGTCCACATCCGTTCTTACCCAAAAGGCCACCACACCGCTCACGCCCAACAACAATCCTGATCCAGCGTATATCACCGCTGCAGAAGCGCGCATGAGCATCCAGCCCGAGACGCTCCAACCAGCGCTGCCCGCGCAAAGCATCCGAAACCGCATCGGACAACTCTGCCAAGGTGTCTACACGCTCCATCATTTTGGTATTTTGCACTGCGACCTTAAACCATCGAACGTCATGCTCGATCGCACAGGTCGCGTCGTCATTCTCGACTTTGGCGCGTCACGATACACCGCATCTCTTGGGGAACACTATCGACACCACTGGGTGCGTGCTGGCACACGCGCTTACATGGCGCCCGAAGCGCGCAGCCTGCGAGAATCCACCACCGGCCTCGACTGGTACGCCGCGGGCATGATGCTCGCTGAGATGCTCACAGGCCTCACCGCACGCATCTTCGCGAGTCTACCGCACGAAGAGCGACGCAGCGTATTGTCCGCCATCGCAGCGCGCCACCCCGCGTACAAGGAACTCTGCACACTTTGCATCGAACTTCTAGAACCCGACCCGAAGCTGCGCGCAAACCATCATCAGATCCTCCATACTTGCTATGGGGATGACGCTGCGCACATCGACCGCCGAACCCAAAGCTTCCTGCATGTATTTAGCGGTCGATTTCAGGAGTTCTCCGCCCTTGAAGACGCGTATCAGCAATTTATGGCAGGCCGCCCCTACACGCTGCTCATCGAAGGCGCAGCGGGTAGTGGCAAACGCTCGCTTTGCGAAGAATTTCTACGTCACATCAGCGCACAAGACCCTTCCCTACACATTCTCGTCGCACACTGTGCACATGACGAGCTATTGAATTTTCGCGCCTTCGATGAACTGGTCGATGGGTTGTGCGCACTGCTTCGGAAGCTGCCCGCAGACGAACTTGCACCGATTTTACCTTTGTGTACGCCCGCGCTTTGCGCGTTGTTCCCAACGCTGCGCACCGTGCACGCCGATCTCAAAGAAAGCCGCGTGCTCTCGCCACCCGAGGACGCCCTTTACGCGCTGCAATATCTGCTACTGCATGTGGCCAAACGCCACCGTCTTCTCATTTGGCTCTCGGACATCGATCAAGCAGATCGAGACTCCATGCGGTGGATCGCACGCATCTTTGCACCCGGAGCGCGCCCCAACGCATTTTTATTGCTTTCTAAAACCAACGACCATGTGAGCGCACAAGACGAAGCGATCGATATCGATACCTTGGGTTACGCGATTCCCACCGTTCGTTTGCAGGCCGTAAATGAGAAACTTGCACGCGCCGCCATCGAATATTGGCTACCCGAGGATATCGAAAATCGCACCGACACCATCGACACCATCGTGCAGGTCAGTGGCGGCAACCTGCAGCTCATGCGCACGCTTTGTCACCGCCGCGACCTGCTCAAAGATCTGCCCGCCACATTGAGTATCGAAACGCTCACAGAACGCCGGCTCGCGCAATTGTCAGCGGACGCCCTTTACGTGCTCCAAGTGCTCTCGGTAAGTTTTGAGCCCATTGACATCCGCTTTATCGCCTTTGTGGCCAAGAGACACTCGACCGATGTCGATAAACTCGTGCGCATCTTACACGAAAACGCATTTGTCACAGAGCACCTCATTGACCAAACCGAGCGTTACGCAGTCATCGACGAATCAACACGCCAATACCTTCAGCACTCCTTGGGCGAAACGCGCGTTCAGGAACTCCATGAGCAATATGCGTACGCCATTACACGGGGCGACTTTCATCCTTTGCGTCCGAACAGCGTCATCGCACATCTGACGCAAGCAGGCTTGAGCCAGACCGCAGAACGTTACGCACAAGAATTTGCCACGGCCGCAGATCAAGGCGGAGCCTATGATTCGGCAGCACAAATGTACGAAGTGCTCGCTACGCTGCGTAAAGAACAAGACAAAGCAGACGAACTCGACCTGCAAATGCGTATTATCGATTGTAAAACGCAGTCAGGTCATTTGCTGGACGCCGCACGGGCGCTGGCCGCCCTCGCCGACAACGCGCAAACCATCAACGACAGCGCCGCGCTCCATCAACGCGCCGCAGAGTTATTTACGCTTTGCGGCTACAGCCGCGAAGCCGCAGAACAACACGAGCTGGCGCGCCAAAAGCACCCAGGACATACCGCCCGTTATCTGCCGCGCCTCGCCTCCATTCTCCTGCTTCTCAACCGGTTGAAACGCCGCATTGAGCTCTTCGAACTCGAGAGCACATCCAATGCGCCGCTCGACGCACACACCTTGAACCGCTTGCGCACTCACCGCATGGCCGGTTTCGAGATCGGTATCGTCGATCCGGTCAGCGGCTTAGAATTCGCGCTTCGAGAGCTCGACCTTGCACTCAACGTAGGCAGCCGAAAAGACATCTCACGCGCCCTTGCCGGCCTTGCCACCTTTGTCTCTGCGATGGGCGAAAAATACCGTACACTCGCCTACGACTGGGGCAAACTCGCGGAAGAACTCGCCGCCTACGACAACGACCCGATCAGCATCGAATGGGCGCGTGTTGGACAAGCTTCCATCAATTATCATCAGAGCAACTATCGCGAGGCGTGGGAGCGCATGTACCGGAGCTTTCATTGGCTCCAACAACATGCAAGCCAGCAATCGCTCATGCTGAGTTATTGCTCCACACACCTTGTCTACCTTGCCTACATGACAGGGCGCGTACAAACGCTCCGGTCCATCTACTACGCGCAAATTGTTGAGGCCCGTGCACGCAATAACCGCATGAGCGAGGCCACGATCACTTTTTCTGGCTTCATGACCTGGCTCATTGATGATGCGCCAGCGGCCGCCCGCGCTGCGCTCAAGCGCATCTACATTCCCAAAACGCAACGCCTCTATCGGTTGCAAGATTTCTTCATGCAACAATACGCCGCTGAGCTCGCACTTTACGAGCAACGCACCGAAGAATATTCGGAACATTTACAAGCGCTGAAAGCTTATGAGCGCACCGTCGTTTCGCGCAGCATGGAACTGACGCGTCACGCCGCACGCTTCTTACGCGGGAGACTGCTCTTGGCCAAAGCGCGTGAACGCGCCTTGTCGAACAAAGAAGCGCACCAGCTTGAGCGCCTCGCCCGCGCCCTCTGCAAGGACAACACCGCACTTGTACGCGGTTGGGGACATCAACTCTTTGCGGGGTTTGCGATCCTCAATGGCGACCGCAACCAAGCGATCAAGCTGCTTCAACAAACCATTACTGCGTACGACCATGCGGGCATCACACTCTACGCAGAGGTGCTGCGCACAACCTTGAGCGCAAGCGGACTCGTCCCGCACAACGATGACCCTTACCAAAATCTATACGAACTGGGCATTGTGCATCCAGAACGCTTTGTACGCGCGCACTTGTCTTTAAGCTGAGCCAACCCGCATCACCCCGCCCTCGAAGACAGACCCGTGGGCGCTGATTAGATCAGCACCTCGCGACGCGATGCACCGCCGCCCTGAGGTCCGATGATCCCGCGCCGCTCCATCTCCTCAACGATATTGGCCGCGCGGTTGTAGCCTACGCTCAGCCGCCGCTGCACCATCGAGATCGACGCGTAACCAGCCTCGACCACAACTTCTACGGCATCATCGAATTTCGGGTCGACTTCGCCATCGGTTTCTGTGGCTTCGACCTGCGCAGACAAAATACTTTGGTCGAACTCTGCTTCGCGTTGGTCCTTTACAAAGTTTACCACGCGTTCGATCTCATTTTCGTCGACAAAGGCGCCGTGTACGCGCACCAGATCGCTAGAACCTGGTGGACGATACAGCATATCGCCCATGCCCAAGAGGTTTTCTGCACCCGCGGTATCGATCACGGTGCGGCTATCTGTTCCGCTGATCAAGCGGAAAGACATACGCGTGGGGAAGTTTGATTTGATGGTTCCTGTCAGGACGTCCACCGAGGGACGCTGTGTGGCGAGGATGCAGTGAATTCCTGCCGCACGCGCCTTTTGCGCGATGCGGGCGACGGCAATCTCAACGTCTTTCCCAGCTGCCATCATCAGATCCGCGAACTCATCGACCACGACGATCAGGTAGGGCATGTGACGGTGCGTGGGACGCCCGTCGGCGTCTTGTTCTGAGAGGGCTTCGAGCGCGAACTTGGACGCTGGCTTTCCACCTTGCTGTTGCGCATCGACTTCTTTCTGGAGCTGCTTGAGCTTCTCGTTGTAGCCTTCCAAGTTGCGCACGCGCAGCTCTTTCATCAAGCGGTAACGTCGCTCCATTTCGTCCACGGCCCACTGCAGCGCCGTAGCAGCTTGCGTAGGATCGGTGACAACCGGTAGGAGCAGGTGCGGAATGTCCTCGTAAAGCGCAAACTCTAGCTGTTTGGGGTCGATCAGGATCATACGCACGTCATCGGGTGACGCATTATAGAGCGCCGACATGATCATGGCGTTGATCGCGACCGATTTTCCTGAGCCTGTGGTTCCAGCGACCAACAGGTGCGGCATTTTTGCCAAATCTGCCACCACCGGAAATCCTTCAATGTCCTTGCCGAGGGCGAGCGCAAGCTTGGATTTGGCCTGCGTGAATCGGCGATCGGCGAGGATTTCTTTCAGGTAGACGGTTTCTCGGATGTCGTTGGGGATTTCTACACCGACGCATCCTTTGCCGGGGATGGGCGCGATGATGCGCACGTTTTCAGCGCGCAGGCGCATGGCGATGTCTGTGGATAAGCGACTGATTTTACTAACTTTGGTGCCCGGTTCTGGCTCGAATTCGAAACGGGTGACGACGGGACCTGGGCAGATGCCTGTCACACGCCCTTTCACTTTGTAGTCCGCCAGCGCCTCCACCAGCAGTGCGGCCATGGCACGTAGGCCATCTTCATCGATTTCGGTGGTGGACTCTTCGTAAGACAGCATATCGAGCGATGGCAGCGTCCACGAATCACGCTCACGTTGGGCTTCCATGGCACGCAGTGCGCGCTCCATGGTTTCTGAGGTAAATTTTTCTAATTTGGCCCGTGATTCGATGATCCGCGGACCGTGATCATCGCCATCGTCGTGCGCAGTCTCCGCGGAGGAAAGATCCGTGGGCCAGACGCCGGTATCATCGTCGTCATCGTCGCCGAAATCTGCATCGAAGTCGTCGTCGAAGTCGTCATCAAAATCATCGTGGAGCACCTGCACGGGGCGGGTGTCGAGCTCTTGGAGGTCGTCTTCTTGATCGAAGTTCACAGGCTCAGGAAGCGAGATTTCTGGGATGTCCGAGACTTCTTCGCGCTCCAGTGCCTCTGCGTCTTCGATGCCGATGTCAGTTTCTAGGCGTTGGGGCTCCACAACGGGCATCGGCGCTGCTGGCGGCGCTGCCGGCGGTGCGACAAAAGGCGTATCGACGAGCTCCTCTGGCGCAAGCGCTGCATTTTGGCGCGTCGTATCAACCATCGGGTTACGGATGGCGTGATCGGTGCGTTCTGAGATGGGTGCATCCGCTGATTTTTCCGCGACGCGTGTGGGCAGATGCGACGCTTCATTTGCGATTGCATCCGCCTGTGCGGCAGGCGCGATCGGTGCAGCGGGCGCGACTTCATGGGGTGCATTCGCCGCGGGTGCATCGTCGTGATCTTTACGGAAGGCTTCGAGCGCGCGACGCGCGCGCTCAGCGACACTCAACGCCGCGTTGGTCGACGCCGCGCGCTCCTTGCGGGCTGCCGGTCGAATGATGGGCGCAGCCGCATCGCGCTCAGCAGGTGGTGCGGCGGGCGATTCTAAAGATTGTACGTGTACGGGTACTTCGGGCGCGAGCGCTTCTGGCGCGGGTGCTTCCGGCGCGGGTGCTTCGGAGGCGGAAGGTGTGACGGCTGCAGGAGCCTGCGCGCGCACAACGGGCGGCACAAGCTGCGGCGCAGCGTGCTCTTCTGCGATCAAAGGCTCGTCAAAATCATCCGGTTCATCATCGAAGTCGTCGAGCGGTGGGGCTTCGGCTTCTTGGCGGCGCGCAAAGAGGCCGGTTACACTGCCGGTAACCGCGCGCACACCCTCGCCTAAACGCAGGCGATCGCCGGTATCTTGTACGCGCTGGACGGCGTTTGTGGTGACTTCCACCAGGCTGGCGCGCGTGATCAGAATGGCGCCGATGAGGGCGGAAGCGATGAGGACGAGCACGGCCCCCGCACGTCCGATGACACCCACGATGGCGCCTGCGATCGAGGTGCCGATCCATCCTCCCACCGGCACCGCCCAAGCGTGAACGCTGGGTAGAAGCACGGAGAACCCTGTGACAAGGGCCAAGGTGATCAAAGTGGCGCCGAGGATGGCTGTAGGTCGTGTGTGAAAGCGTTGGCCAAAGAGAAGGCGCAGCGCGATCATGGCGCAGCATGCTACGACACCGAATGCGCTGATTCCAAAGAGAAAGAACACGCCTTCGGCGGTGACCTGTCCTACTTTGCCGATCCAGTTATGCGCTTCGGAAGCGGGGCGATGCGATACGAGCGAAAGCAGCAGCAAAAGCGTGACCACCGCGACCAAAACGCCATAGATCTCACGTCGTACGCTATGATTTTGCCCCGCTTTTTTTGCGGGCGCACTCTTCGCGTCGGAGCGTTTGGTCTTCTTTTTAGAAGCGGCGGATTTACGATGGGTTCTTGGCTTAGCTGCGGCCATCTTCACTCACTTTTCTCTCGCGTGGATCCGGAAAAGGCAGATGATCCGGGAGGGGGGTGCGCATGGTTTCGACAGCGTCGGTGCGGCGGGCATGCGCGCCCGCGGGTGTTTGTGGGGTGGCATTGGCCACGACATCACGATCAAACACGAGGCATGCTAGCACTTACGACCTGAGTTCCAAAAAAATCGACGCGGCGGAGGCGTTTGGAGCCTCCGCCGCGTAAAAGTGCGTGTAATCCTTAGATTTTATGCGTATTTCTGGCGCGTCATGCCGGTTTGAGGCATAAAAATAGGTCGACGGCTTAGTCTTCGATATCGAACTCGATGAGGACGGCACCGGGCTCAACCAAGTCACCGGCCTGCACGTTGATCGCTTTGATGACGGTATCGGCTTCGGCGCGGATCTCGTTCTCCATTTTCATGGCTTCGACGATGATCAGGGTTTCGCCGGCGGCGACTTCTTGTCCAACTTCGACGGGAACCAAGACGACTTTTCCTGCCATGGGCGAGACGAGTTCTGGCTTGGCGCTACCTGGGCCTGCGCCCATGGCCACTTGCAGTTCGTAGATACGCTCGTCGAGCAGTTCGTGTTTGGCGCGTCCTTGGGGCAAGCGAACGAGGGTATTATCGCCGCGCTCTTCGACGCTGAGATCCAAGGTTTGGCCTTCGCGGATGAGGGTGATGCGCCCTTGAGTTGCAAAGGCTTGTACCTCGTGGACTTGTCCATCGATGGTGACGCGGAAGCGATCTTTCCCTTCGAGTTCTTCGACTTCGATATGGCTCGCGGGGTTGTCTTTATCGCCGGTGATGCGGACGTATTTCTGGCTCATGGTATTTCTCCCCTAGGGTCGATCAGGTCAATGCCCGCAGGTTGCGGAAGCGTCCGAAGCGTGTCCACAGGTCGCTGTCGCCGGTGGAGGTTTCGGCAGCGGCTGCGGCGGGAGCTTTGGACTTGCGTCGCAGGTGTTGGAAGAGGACGGCGGCGATGACGCCATCGACATCTTCTTCTGGCGCAGGTTCGGTCTCGCGTCGTTTTTCGATCTTATCGAGGATCTTATTGATGACGCCGGTGTCGTAGCTTCCGTCGATGAAGTCTTCGAACTCGAGGCAGTCGATCACGAACTCGATGTTGGTTTCGATGCCTTGGACCACGTATTCGTGCAGGCAGCGGATCATGCGCTGGCGTGCTTTCTCGCGTGTATCGGCATGGACGATGAACTTCGAGACCATGGGGTCGTAGTGCAGGCTGACTTCGGATCCTGGGTAGTAACCGTTGTCATCGCGCACGCCTGGGCCTGTGGGGATCTCCATGTGGGTGATCTTGCCAGGTGCGGGCAGGAAGTTGTTGTCTGGGTCTTCTGCGTAGACGCGCACTTCGATGGCGTGTCCGCGTCGTTTCAGGTCTTCTTGCTTGAACGGCAGGGGCTTGCCTGCGGCGATGTTCAGCATCTGCTCGACCAAGTCGACGTCGGTGATCGCTTCGGTGATCGGGTGCTCAACCTGCAAGCGTGTGTTCATTTCCAAGAAGTAAAAGTCTTGGTTCACGTCGACCAGGAATTCACAGGTTCCGGCGCCGACGTAATCAACAGCTTGTGCTGCTTTGACGGCGACTTCGCCCATTTTCTGGCGAACATCTTCACGCAGGATGGAGCAAGGCGCTTCTTCGACGACCTTTTGGTGGCGGCGCTGCACAGAGCACTCGCGGTCGAAGAGATAGACGTGGTTGCCGTGGGTATCGCTGAGGATCTGGATCTCGACGTGCTTGGGCTGCAAGATCCATTTTTCCAAGTAGCACGACGCATCGCCGAACGCGTTTTGCGCTTCGCGCTGCGCACCGGCAAAAGCGTTCATGAACTCTTTGGGATCATCGACACGACGCATCCCTTTTCCACCACCGCCGGCCGCCGCTTTGATCAAGACGGGGAAGCCCATCCCTTTGGCGATCTCGAAAGCTTCTTCCGCCGTTTCAATCGCATCTTCGGTGCCAGGAACCACCGGCACGCCCGCAGCGATCATCTTTTGACGTGCGGCGGTCTTGGAGCCCATCACCTTGATCGCACTCGAAGGCGGTCCGATGAACACCACACCGTTGGCTTCACAAGCTGCGGCGAATTCGGTATTTTCGCTGAGGAATCCGTAACCAGGGTGTACCGCTTCGGCCCCTGTCTTTTTACAGATCTCAATGATCTTATCGATGCGCAGGTAGCTTTCAGCGCTTGGGGCGGGCCCAATGCAGTAGGCTTCATCCGCGTAACGGACGTGGAGAGCTTCGGCGTCAGCTTCGCTGTAAACAGCAACCGACTGAATTCCCATCTCTCGAAGAGTTCGCATAATGCGAACGGCGATTTCGCCTCGGTTGGCGATCAATACTTTCTTGAACATCTCGACTCGCTGGCTCAGGCCGACCATAAGTACGGTCAGACGCTTTAGCGCGTTTTCCTCACCATCGTCAACGTCGAGCCCCATAGAAGTTTTGTGCAACGCTCACTCATCACACGCGTAATCCTCGCTTTTTGCCTCGTAGCCTTCGCTGCAACCGCGCTTTTATGGACGCATATCGCCATGCAAAAGCGGATCATGGCGCGCTACCACGCCACGCAAACGATTGATATCGCATCATTAAGAGACCTCACCCAAGCCAAAAGAAGCGTCGCAAATTATCGTGATGATCTTCTCCAAGAGAAAATTGACGACCTGATTCAATCCCTCCGACTCTCCGCACGTTTTTCTCCCGCACAACGCCAAATCCAAGCCTATTTGCGCGCCGTGCAGGAAAGAGAACCCTCACAAGAAACTTTCCAAGAACGCAAAACACACCACGCAGACCTTGAAACCCCGCTCGTCAACGTACGACGACGCGTCGAGCAACTGCCCGACCAAACCCGAGCACTCCTCCAAGAAATCGAACGCTCCGATACCGACGAACAACAAGTCCAACAAAAACTCGGCGTGCTCCTGGTCTCCCTCGACCAAATCGACGCAGACCTCCGTACCCTCCACAACACCATCAGCGCACGCCACCAAGCAAGCGTCGACCAGCTCAGCCGCGACCAACAACGCGCGGCGCGAATGTCCGCCCTGCTCCTCGTATTCGCCTTTGCCGCCTTCGCCATCGCCGTCCTCGCCATCTGGCGCGCACTCTCGCCCATCCAGCGCCTGACCAAAGCCGCAAGCCAAGTCGGACAAGGCGATTTCGATATCGAACGCATCCGCGCAGGCAAAGACGAAATCGGCCAACTCACCGACGCGTTCCACGCCATGACCCAACGGCTCGCAGCACGTGATCACGCACTCCTGACTGCACACCAAGAACGCGAAGAGGCCTACCAAAAGCTCATCCTCGAAGAAAAAGCCCGCATTGGCGCAGAACGACTCGCCGTGGTCGGAGAACTCAGCGCACGTATCACCCACGAACTGCGTAACCCACTCTCCAGTCTCTCGCTGAACATCGAAATGATCTTAGAGGATCCGCATCTTCAGGATCTGGAGCCCGATACGCATGACATGCTGCTGTCGATGAAACACGAAATCGAACGGCTCGAAGCACTTAGCGGCGCGTACCTCAGCCTCGCGCGCAAACCCACCGGCGCACATCACCGCATCTCGTTGAGCGAACTCGCACAGAGCGTGGTGTCTCAACTCCAACGCAGTGCAGCGCTCGATGGTGTCACGCTAGAACAGCGCATCGCGCCCGACGCATGGATACAAGGCGACGAAAATGAATTGCGCGGCGTGCTGATCAATCTGATCGAAAATGCGCGTATTGCGGTCGCACAAACTTCGGGGGCGCGGTGTATTCGGGTGAGCGTCAGCCTCAAAGAAGACCACGTGCGCTGCACGATCGAAGACAACGGGCCCGGCGTCTCGCCTGCATTATACGAGCAGCTTTTTGAACCCTTTGTCAGCGATCGTGCAGATGGGACGGGTTTGGGCTTGAGTACGTCCAAACGCGTGGCAGAGGCGCATCAAGGCACACTGACTTACACCGTGTCGGACTTGGGTGGCGCCTGTTTTACGCTCCTCTTGCCGCGTCACCAAGAGGCAGCATCGCTCGCTTAGTAGTAGCAACTTTCTTCGACTTTGCTGTAGAGCGCCGCGATTTGGGCGTCGTCATCTGATGCCACTTGTTCAAGGCGATCGCAGATCGCGACCAAGCGATCGGTGATGGGCAACAGTTCTTTGACTGCGGCCCAGCGCACCAGCGATTCGGGTGAGCGTGTTGCGGCGAGCAGATCAAAGACGATGTACTCTTCTTGCAGGCGCGCGAGCGCGATGGCGGCGTGCAGGTGCAGTTCGCGGTCGTTGAGCAAGGTTTTGAGTTCTTCGGTCACGCTCGCATCCCCTAGGAGTCCTTGGGCAAGGACGTAATAGTTTGCGTAGTTCTCGTCTTCGTTGTTGCGTGCGGCTTGTGCGATGGCCGAACGTGCTTGGCGCACGCCGAGCATGCCGAGGGTGACTGCGGCACGTGGACGTGTGTACTCGTTGCCGTCTTGCAATACACGTGTCAGCGCGTCGACATCGCCGCAGCGCCCGCGCGCGGTGGCGTAGGCGAGCATATAGAGCGAATCGTTGGGGATGGGGCGCGCGGCGCGGACGTTTCTGCACGCGCGTTCACTACCACGCTCGCCGAGCGCCCATAGCGCCACCACACGTTGAGATGCATCGGCGTTGGGGTTGGCGATGGTTTCATCGACAGCGTCGTGCACGCGCTCGAGCATGGATAGTAGGTCCGCGTGTGCGCGCAGGCGGTCACGGATGCTTTGGGCGGTCAGCACTTTATCGGTAAAGCGCTCAAGATGCTTACGCTGTTCTTGGATAGAGAGGTTTTCGCCCACGCTCTCTTGCATTTGGTCGATACGCTCTGCGCGCTTTTCGTCTTCGAGACGCTGGCGGTAGTGCGTTTCTTCGTACGGCTCTTTTAAGCCGAGCTGGCTTTGCGCGGACGCATTCCAGGCGATGAGGGTTACCAAAAGCCCGACGATTATTCGCAGTTGCCTACGGATCATAGTACAATTCCTTTCGCTTTGAACGGCGGCAGCGTGGGATCGCTTTCGTCGTTTTCCTCATACACTTTGGTGGACGTCACTGCATCTTGGCAAGCGCGCAGGGATGCAGATCTAGCGTATGTACACGTCTTGGCGTGGATGCGCACCTTTTTCGCGTTGTTGCTTGTGCATCAAGATCGATAAGGACGCCGGCAGCTCTCGACGAAGAAACGGCGGGGAACGCCGGAAGAATGGGTGGTCCTGCGATCTTCTTGCGCCGGCTCACTCGTCGTCGTTTTGTTGCACACGCTGGCGTTCTTTGGAGCGCGTGACGATATGCGAAACCCGATCGAAGAGCGGATTTTTCCGTCGTTCGGCTTGAATGAGCTCGGCGACCGCGGAGAGGGCAGAATTCTGCAGGTTGGTGACCGACTGGATCAAATGCTCTCGGATGGTCTCCGCGCTGTCATCGGTCGGTTGCTCTACGTAGGCGTTCAGGTCGATCTCGTCTGGGTCCACAAGCTGGTCGATAACCTGGCGCAGGCGCGTGTTTTCGCGCTCGGTGGCTTGCAATTGTTGCTCGAGTTCGCGCACGCGTTGGAGGAGCGCAGAGTTGTTGCCGATTTTACGGGACTCTTGGGTGATCGCGTTGGGCGCTGGGGTCGCCTCGTGCACACGGAAGTGTTCGCCCACGGCGTGGCTGTTGCGCACAGGCGTGCTTCGACCATGGCGAAAGGCCACGCCCTCGCGGGAGAGGGAGATGCGACTTGTCTCAGGTCCCCGTCGAAATTCGAAATGCAAACGGCCGCAACGCAGCGTATCGGTATCGACGATCTCCGCCTCATCAATACGTGACCCGTTTAAAAAGGTTCCGTTGGCCGATCCCAGATCGCGCACGAACCACGTCACACCGCCGTCTTGCGTGAAGATCTCAGCGTGTTTTCGCGATACGTCGCCATCATCGACGATGATGGTGCAATCGAGCCCACGTCCTATGAGTACTGGCGCGTCATGCGCTGCGAATACATAGGCATTTGGTCGACCGCCTTTTCGATATACAAGGGTCGGCATGGGAGAAACCGTACTTATCTACACAACACCTAGGAAATGATTTAGCACAGGTTGTTTCTAAAAGCTATAGGTAGCGTGTTCGATTCTCTTTATCCCCGAAAATTCATGCAAGCACTGAGCCCTCATTCGCGTCGACCTTTGGAGCCACGCCTTCTCGCTTTTGGCGGTGGTAGCGGTGGTTCTGGGCGATCGACTTTGGCGCGTGCGCTGGCGCAGAACCTTGCCCAACGCGGCCGATCCGTGCTGCTTGTCGATGCGTCTTTTCAGGGCGGATACCATCATATTGGCTGGCCGGAGATGCCGCGTGCGGTCGCGCGTGAGCAAGATCTTGAGACGGAGCACTTCGATTTACAGGCGGCGATCGTGCCTGGAGGGCGCGACAAACCTTCGTTGCTTTCGATCCCCTTTACGCGCAGAGGCGTCGCATTTCCGCCGCGCGTGCGTGCAGCGCAACTCGTGCGTACGCTGCGCGCAGGCTCATGGGAAGACATCCTCATCGACTTGGACGCCCGCCCCGATGCATTCAACGCGACCATCCTCGCGCTCAGCGAATACCCCATTTTGGTCACTTCGACCGAAGCATCCTCCCTGCTCTATACCGTCGAAACGCTGCGCCAAATGCTTGCCTATGCGCTGCTTTTGCAACCGGAAGCCGATACCTTAGAACGTAAACTATTGGATGCATTGGAGTCGCTTTCGGCACACTATACGCTGCAAGATCTTGAAAACGCGATGCAACACCCGCCGCTTCAAAGCTTGTTGCAACGCGTCCTGAGCGCCGCTGCACCTTGGCTCCTGCTCAACCACACACGCGATGCGAACGAGCGCGATCTCGCCCAACCCATCGCCCTAGGCATCGGCGCCATCACCGGTGTGCGTCCGCGCGTACTCGGCGCGATCGGCTATGACGCTGAACGCGGTGATTATTTGCGCAGCGGCGCCCTCGATGAGCCGCTCCGCGCGCCTGGCGATACCATCAGTGTTCTCGCAGAGCGCCTCACCCATATGCCGCACCTGATCAACACGCAGCCGCGCCTCCCAGCACATATCGCCCCCTCGCCCACAGACCTCATCGGGATTCCGCAAACAAGCTCTCCCCAAGAAATCCGGCGCGCGTGGAGACACCTGTGGGATGGTCTGCGCCAACAATCAAACTTCACAGAATATATTCTGCCAGCCGAAGCGCGCGAACAAGTGCTCGAACAGCTCGAACAAGCCAACCAAGAGTTGCAATACGCCCAAGCCAAAGCCCAAGCAGAGCGTCGCCAAACCCAAGCCGACCGCCGATATCAAAGCACTGTAGCCCAAGAGCTGCAACGCGCGCGCAACGCCAAAGGCATGACCATCCAAAGCCTTTCGCGGCGCGCGCACATCGGTCTGCGCTACCTTGAAGCCATCGAAGCCTTCGAGATCCCAGCGCTCCCAAGAGAAGTCTACCTCAGAGGATACCTGCGCGAAATCGCCCGCGCCCTCGATCTCGACCCCGACGACTTAACCAAGAAATATCTCGTCGAATTGCACGCCGCACGCAGCGCCGCACTCGAGTCCTGACCCCTCGCGCATCGCTTTTGTGCAACAAAGCTGCATTCTCGCGTGCACTTTGCTACATTCGAGCGCACACGCACAAAGATCCATTCACCCTTTGCCCTAGGTGCTCTATGTCCGCGCGCAAATCCGCCGAACGCCTCGCACGTGTCATGGCGTCAGACATCGCCATCTACAACGAAGAACAAATCAAACGCGGCATCCAAAACGATACCCTCTTCGAGGAACTCGCCGATGACCTGCGCGACGCGGAGCGTAACTGGCGTGAGCGCGTGGACGAGGAATTCAAAGACGATATGAGCCTCTTCCGACGCGCGTTCATCGACAACGTCTTCGCCGGCGCAGGCAATATCCCCTCGGATATTTTCTAATCGCATCCCTTCTCATCGCATCGCTTCGTCATCGCGTCCCAAGTCGCCCTTGTGTCCAAACCAGCCGGTGATGCCCACACGCATCAACACACCCGCGTCGCTCCATCCCTCCACCATCAGCGACTCGATGTGGCGATCGCCCAATCCTTCGATCTCTCGCGCGCACAAGCCGCCAAGCTGATCAAAGACGGGCTGGTGCGCGTTCAAGATCAGATCATCACACGACCTTCGCACAAAGTCGAAGCCGATGATCTGTTATCCATTCCCGCGCCTAGCGATGCTGCCGACGCAGAAATCACCTTGCAAGCAGAGGCGATGGCGTTGGAGTTTCTCTTCGAAAGCGGGGACTTGCTGGTGGTGAACAAGCCCGCCCACATGGTCATCCACCCAAGTGATGCACACACCGAAAGCACGCTTGTGCATGCCGCGCTGCACCACGCCCCAGAGATCGCCGCGCACGGCGAAGCGCATAGACCGGGGATTGTGCACCGCATCGACAAGGAAACCTCTGGGGTGGTGGCGATCGCCCGCAGCGCCCGCGCTTTCGAAGACCTCACCGCAGCGTTTGCGCAACAACGCCCCGAACGCACTTACCTTGCGCTCTGTGCACACACCCACGGCGACGGCCTAGCAGACCACGGAACCATCGAGACTTTGCACGGCCGCTCCCCGAACGATCGCCGCCGCTACAGTGGAAAACACGGCCATCGCACCGCCATTACGCATTACCGCGTTTTAGAGCGTTTTCCTGAAGGCGCCTTGCTGGTGGAATGCCGTCTGCAAACCGGCCGCACACACCAAATTCGCATGCACATGCGCGAGCAAGGAACGCCCATTATCGGCGACACCTTGTATGGTCCGGCGACGGTGGAACGTTTTCCAGTCATCGATCGCACGGCGCTCCATGCCGTCTCGCTGGGACTCGACCTGCCGTGGCTTGGCGCCCGTGTTTTTGAAGCGCCGCTGCCCCAAGATTTTTTAGATGCGATGGAAAAGTTGCGTCAGGGCCCGCCCTACGCGCCGGTGGGTTTTTAAGCGCAGGAAGGCAGAAAGCCGGCAGAATTATTCTTCGGCGGCAGTTCCAGACGCCGCGCGTTGGATGCGCGGATTCTCGTCTTGGCGTGCAGCTCGGAGCACTTCTTGGGCTTGGCTATCACGCGCATCGGCCGCGGCGGCTAGGCTTTGCAAGGCGGCGCTGCGCACCGAAACATGGCGCGAGCGATCTTGGGCGCGATCGAGGAGGCGGCGACGCACATCATCGGTATACACGTGGCGCATGAGCACGAGCGCGCGTTGCTGTTCGAGCATGAGCGCTGCGTGTTCTTCGATGAAGAGCAACTTTTGGGGTGACGCAGGGTCGGCGCGCAGATCTTCGCGCGTGGGAATGCCTTCGGGGTGGCGTGCGCGCAGCTTGTGGGCAAGGGCGTCGGTTCCTTCGGGCGCGCCCTGGTCGTCGTAATCGATATGGCGCGCGATGTCGCTTTGGGCACGTGCGGTACGCGCGCGCTGCGCGTCCTTTTCGTTCAATGCATCGTTGTTGCGTGCGCGCGCGGGCTTATTGGCCGGTTCGGCGTAGACCGTTTCGAGCACTGGCGCCTTCTCAACGTTTTGCGCCTGAGATTGCGCTGCGACCTCGTTCTGAGCAGAATCCTGGGCGTCGCCTGTACAGGCGACAGCAAAGGGCAATGCAAGGAAGGGACCAAACATCCACCGCATAGCAATTCTCCGAGGATCTGTGGGCGCGTTCGCCGCGATGTAATGATTTTCTCTGATCTTCATGTGTGTAAACTCATCTGGGGACCACCCCACGATACATGCTTCAACAATGCGTTGGCATTAGGGGGTTGTGCGCCGAACGCTCGTCGCCGCTTTTCGAAGGCGCGGGTCATCGCTTTGGCGCGCGCGCTCCAAGATGCGCTGCGCTTCGGTATCGTCCGGACGCGCGATGATGGCGAGGCCTTCGATGGCTAGGCTGCGCACAGAGACGTGGAGATTCGGGCTTTCGCTCAACTGCACAAACAGCATACGCGTTGCTTCCGAAGGAAAACTCCGCAACAGCACCAACGCACGTTGACGCTCCATCATCAAGTCACCATGGGACGCCAAATAGCGCAATTGTGCTTCAATATTCACATCTTGCGCTAGCAAGGTGGCGTCGGGGACGTCCTCTGCGTGGCGTACGCGTAGCGTTCGGCTGAGCGCATCGGTGCCCACCGGTGCACCTTGGATCTCGTAGCGCACAGGCGGCGTGGTGCCGCCGCGTCTATTCCAATCATCGGGCGGGGGCTCGCATTCGGTGATGGCGGGTGGCGGCCCGTAACGATCATCGCGCGGACGATCTGCATTTTCTTGATAGACAGGTTCCAGCGTGGCGCCGTGCGATTGTACGGCGTAGCCATCGAGTCGTTGATGTTTATTCTTGGCGCATGCGGTCAAAGACCAAGCGCAGACGCTCACGATGAGGACGAGCAGCTGCGAAGTTTTCAGTCGGCGATGCATAAGGGTTCGCATGGCTTAGTCCTCTCGGTAGGCAAGGGGGTGTGAACGCAACACCATGACCTGTTCCGGCGTCAAAATGCCTTGCACCCCGCCTTCCCAGAACATGAGATTGTTGCCGTCGGCATTGCGACACTCGTTGTAATTTACTCGTCCGCCCGCACCCGTGCCGTAGATCTTGCGATCACATTCTGGTGTGTCTGCGATCGGGTCGAAGTCTTTGCCTTGTTGTTCGGTGGTGTGGAACAAACCAAGGGTGTGACCAAGTTCGTGGGCGATGGTGTCAGCCAACATATCGTACGCGATGGAGCCGTCTGAATAACGGTGGCCATCGACCGAGATAAACAAAGAAGATCCGATGGTGCCGTCAAAGGGCGTCGCGGGGATACCGCCTGCCAAACCAAGGAGCGTAAGATCGTCGTCGAGTCCTTCAAGATGCAGCAAATTCACAAAAACGATGTTGATGCCGCGTTCTGCATCTTCGCAAGAGATGTTTTGGATGTCGTCACAGCGTAGGGCCGCGATTTCTCGATAGAGTTCACTCTCCGCGCTGTCGCCTATGGTGACTTCACCAGCACCGTCTGCGGAATTGATCGAGACGAATTGGTCCACAAAGTGGGGCCGCAGGCATTCGGCACGCCCTTGGCAGGCGTGCCTATAGGTTTCACCTAGAAGATGATCGAGCTGCACGATCTCTTCTGCACTCAGCGCGCCATCGAGAATACGTGCTTGAATATCAAGGAAGTCGCCTTGGCCACGATCATCGCGGCGAATCGAGGTGATGTAGACTTCTGGCGTTGCGTTCGAATCGTCGCCGATACTCACAGGATCGATCTCTAGACACCTGCGTCCTTTGAGCATGGTCTTGGCGTTGCTTGGTAAACCAAGCGAAAACGTATCTTCCCATGCATGATGACTCTTACTGAGCTCTTTTTCGCCTTGGGGCTCGTACATGGACGATACGATGCGCCGATCTAAAAGTGTATCATACAGCCCTGGCATGCGGTGCGGATCATCGACGGTCACCACAAGCCCCACCAGATCGTCCGGCAGACGTAATTGGATCGGTTGGCTCAATGCGAGGAGCGGAAACGAGGGATCGTCCACAAATTCCCATGCACCCGTGGAGATCTTTTGAACCATAAATTGATTTGGCTGACCGATCACAAACGCGTCGGGTCCACAATCGTCATGCCATCCTTTGGGCGGTTCTTTGTCAGGATCGACGCGTGTTCCATCGCTGATCTCACACCCCCAAAAGACAAAGGTCAGCGGCAATGCACAGAACACCGCGGAATGTTCAAGCCATCGATAGATCATGAAACCGCACGTAAAAATAGTGAGTTAAAAGCTCTAAATCCGAGCATCGCAAACGTCCGACACAGGCTGAAGCACGTTTTGGACGCTGTGGTTCAAAGGATTCTTCAATCGATCTATTCTATATCACGCCTTCGGGAGTGCGCGCGCGCATCACGAATCTTTTGCGCGTTTTGGTGCGCTGAAGTTGTGTGTGCGTGCTTCATCCACGAATTTCTAGACGGATCGCTTGATCCCATGTGCGCCAAGTGCGCGGCAGCTTATCTAAGAGATAGGCCCAGTTTTCGCGCAATCCCTCGCGCAGAGGATGGAGCGCATCGGCCGAAACATCGGGCACCATGCGTCGTTCCAGCACCGCCGATAAAAGATCTAAGCTGCCTTTCTTCAATATGATGCCGCGATCTTCCGTCGTCCGCGCTTCCGAAGAGATCAACCCCACGCCCGGCCGAAAAACCGCTTCTTGCATGGCGTCGAGCGCGACCCCTGTGCGCTGACAACGATCGAGCTCCGCGAGCACCCCTGCATCTTGAAGCAGTACAATCTCTGCCCGCAGCATCCCGCATGCGATCAACTGGGGCGAAGACGTGGCGCTCAGCCATCGCAAAATCGTAAGCACATAGGTGAAAAATGGATCCCCACCCAAACCCGGTTGCGTAATGCTTTCGATGAGCGAAACCAACCAAGCGCCGGCCGCAAGCCTTAGAGGATCTTCCACAATGCCATCAAAGAACTCGACGCTTTCGGCATTTTGCAGGGTGCCCAAAGACGATTCTTTGCCCGGTTTGTAACGCACCGCCAAGCGGGTGAACGGCCCCAAGCCGCCGGTAAAACGGCGCGTGGATTTGCGCGCGCTGCGTGCAAAAACGCCCACACGCCCGCCCTGCTGGGTGAGCAAATCTACGATCACGTCGGCTTCGCCGTAATCTACCCGTCGCAACACCAGTGCCATATCATCGATGTACTGGCTCATGACGCACAATGTGTAAAAAGCGCACGCATAGGTAGAGCGTACCGCATCGACATCAAATGGGCAGCAAAAGGCTTGCGATCAGAAAGTAAATCAACACGCCGACGACGTCAGTGGCGGTGGTAACAATGGGGTTGGTTGCCACGGCGGGGTCGATGCCGACGCGTTCGAACACGAGCGGTACGCCTGCGCCAAAGGCGGCCGCGGCGCTCATACAGCAGAAGACCGACAACGAGACGGTCGCCGATAACTGCGCAATCGACCAGACTTGGTTTTGGGCGTCTTGATAGAAGACCGCCCATGCCAAGATGGCGAGCGCTAGGCCGTAGACGAGGCCACCGAGCGCGCCGACCATGATCTCACGTCCGACGACGCGCAAAATGCGGCTTGTGCTGGCGCGTCCAAGGGCGATGCTGCGCACCATGAGCGTTGCGGATTGTGTGCCGACGTTGCCGCCCATGCCCAAGGTGATGGGGATGAAGGCTGCGAGCACGGCGATGGACGCGATGGCATCTTGGTTACGTCCGATAACGAACATCGAGAGGGAGCCTGCGCAGAACGAGGCGAGCAGCCAAGGCATACGCGCGCGCGCGGAGCGCGCGACGCTGCTGCCTTCTTCAAAGGATTCGGGGTCCGTACCCGACATTTTAAAGAGATCTTCGGTCGCTTCTTCTCGGATGACGTCGATGACGTCGTCGACGGTAATGATCCCCACCAAGGTGTTATTTTCGTCGACGATGGGGATGGCGAGCAGGTTATAGCGTGCGACGGATCGGGCGATCTTTTCTTGGTGGGTATGGAGATCTGCGCTGATGAGGTCGGTTTCGCAGATTTCTGCGAGGGTGAGTTCGGGGTTGCTGACCACGAGTTGGCGGAGCGAGCAGACACCGTAGAGCTGGCCGAGCTCGTTCACCACGTAGAGGTAGAAAACCATCTCGAGGTCGTGGTGGGATACTTGAAGCGTTTTGATCGCTTCTTCGACAGTGGTTTCTTCGGTGAGGGCGAAGAACTCTGGGGACATGATGGCGCCGGCGGTACCGGGCTCATGTCCCATGAGGCTATCGACGCTTGCGGAGTCTGGGCTTTTCCAGGCTTCGAGGATACGCTCTGCGCGTTCTTCGGGGACGCTTTTTAGGAGGTTGACGGCGTCGTCGGCGAAGAGCTGATCGAGGAGCTCGATGATCTGCAGGTCATCGAGTTCACGCAGGACGTGGCGCTGCAGTTCGGGGATGGATTCGCTGAGGGTATCTGCGCGGCGCTGTGGATCTTCGATCAGTTCGAAGAGTTTGAGCACTTCGGCGTCGTTGACCTCTGCGAGGAGTGCTGCGAGGTCGGCTGGGCGGACGCGATGCAGGATCTTCTTTAAATTCTTCGATGCCCCGCGGCGTGAGAGTCTCGTGATGGATTCGACGAGTGTTCTTCGCTGCGATTGGGGCATACGGTGCCTCGATAGGGCAAGGAGTGGGTCGCGTAATGGGTGCGATGGGGATCTACAGATTCACGTAGAGATCGCGATGAGCGTGCGATCTCTTGTCGTGAACGTCTCGCGCGGAGGCGAGGTGTTCCTGCGCGTAGGGTTTATTGGCGACGCCAATCCGATGCGTTATCGAGGGCGGGTTGCCACGCATCGGTGGTGTCGTTGACGCGGAAGTTGCTTGCGGCGGTGTCTTGTTCTGCGCCGGTGGAGACGGCGAGGATCGCGCCCGCGAGCAGTGCGATCATTGCAGCTGCGGCGGCGAAGTACAAGTAGCGCGCGGAGGAGGAGCGGTTGGCCAAGTGTGCGTGCGCAAAGCGTTGCACGGTGGCGGATTCGCTGACATCGGCGGGTGCGATGGCACGCAATTGGCCGGTTTGCGCTAAATATTGATCGAAGATCATGTCTTCGTCGAGGCGCAGTTCACGTGTGTAATTACGCAAAAACCCGCGGATGAATACCTCCGCAGGCATTTCGTCGTAACGATCGTGCTCGATGCATTCGAGCCACACATTCTGAATCCGTGTGATCTCGGCCATATCTCGGATCGTTAATCCAAGGGATTCGCGTGCATGGCGCAAAGTTTGACCGACGGTCATCGCGTGAGAATCGTTATTCATCGAAAATTCTGTGCTCATCATCAATCTGGGATTTCAGAGTTTCCTGCCCGTATAAGCACAAAGCGAAAGATCTTATTCCGTTCATCCCTACGCTTTTTGAAGCGTTTATCTCTAAGATCTTCGGTTTGGTCCGGGTGTGTTCTCGTGCATCTGACACCGTTAGGATCGATGTCTGGCCTCAACTTGCCCCTTATTATTCTATACACGGTAGAGCGTATTGCGGCCGTTGACGCAATGGATCTTCTATACCGATCACAACGCGTCGTTCGATCTATCAACCATCCTGTCGGATGGATGTCAACCAAAGGCCACTTTGAAAATTTGCGCGCCGGAATAAAATCGCTAAGCTAAATGTTTTTGCCGGCGAAGAGACCCACGGAACGCACGCTAAGATGCGCATTCCACGGGGCAAATGGCGTATGGCACGTTTAGAAGAAAAGGGAAACCCCTATTTGCAACGCGCCGCGTCATAAAGTGCGTGCAACGCGCGCACCCGTCTGCTATCGCCCATAGACTTAAGGAATTTTTGTGCGGTGGTCGGTACGCCCTTGCGCAGCGTACCACGCCAACGTATGACATCCTCAAAGTCTACACTCTGTATACTTCGTTTCTCACAGCCCGCGAGACTGGTTATCATGAGCGTCCCATCGAAGCATATCCTCCACCAAGGCCCCGTGATTGGTGCTTTCTTGCAGTCCGCTGTGGGCGTGGCCAAACAAAGCCTCTTCCCCGCAAGCCGCCCCACCACCACGCCGCCCGTCCCTGGCCCCGTCTTCGAAAACATCACACGTCCGTTGCCCGACAGCCTCATCAACGACTACATCCAAGAAGTCGGCGGTGAAACCAACTGGTACCGCGGCATCGTGCCAGCGCACCTCTTTCCCCAGTGGATCTTCGCGCTCTCGCAAAAAACGCTCGTGGGACTGCCCTACCCCATAGAAAAGGTCATGAACGGAGGCTGCCGCCTAGAGATCAACGGCGCCATCCCCCGGGGTGAAAAACTCATCAGCACCGCCCAGCTCTCGAATATCGACGATAACGGCAAACGCGCCGTCATCACACAAAAGATGACCAGCGGTACCGAAGCCCACCCAGAACTCATCAACGCCTACTTCTACCCCATCGTCCCCCTCAGCAGTAAAGGGAAAGACGGCGGCGATAAAAAAGCGAAAAAAGAGCCCAAAGCACCCCGGATCGTCCCAGAAGACGCACGCGAGATCGCACGCTGGACCTTCGGCCCCAAAGCCGGCATGAACTTCGCCAAACTCACCGGCGACTTTAACCCCATCCACTGGATCGATGGCTACGCACGCGCCTTCGGATTCCGCGGCGTCATCATCCACGGTTTTGCCACCATGGCCTACGCCATCGAAGCCATGAACCGTAACCTGTTCGGCGGCGACGCAAGCCGCCTCGCCGTCTTCGATGCGCAGTTCACCAAACCGCTACACTACCCCGCCAACGTCGGCCTCTTTGTCGACGACAAAGGCGGTGTGTTCGTCGGTGATGCCCCAGGCGGCGCAGCCTACCTGATGGGCACCTACCAAACACGATAAACTACACCTCTATAATTCTATATCTATCCTATCATCACACATCCCCAGTAGGAGCGCGCCATGAGCACCGACTTTCTCCTCGAAATCTCAAAAAACCCGACCGCAAGCCGCATCGTTAAATCGCTCGGCTTGCCCTTGCCCATCCCCACCGTCCTCAACCGCGCCAAAGGGCCCATGGAAACCTTGGAGCTCTTTGACCAAGTGGTGGTGATCGGCGGGAACAAAGACAGCGCAGCCCTCGCTGCCATCGCGCGCACCGTCACCGAAGCCGGCGCCAACCCGCTGGTCGATCCCAGCATCGATATCAAACCCTTCGAAGGCCCAGGCGAAGCATTTGGCCGCCGCCCCCAGCGCACCGACGAAGAAACACCCAAAGAAGCACGCCCCAATGCGCTGATCTTCGACGGCACAGGCCTCAAGAGCGTCGCAGACCTGCAAGCACTCCATAGCTTCTTTAACCCCTGGTTGCGCTCCTTGGCCAAAAACGGACGCGTCGTCGTCCTCGGCCGTCCCGCAAGCACCATCAAAGATCCCGAGCACGCCGCAGCACAAATGGCGCTCTCTGGCTTTGTGCGCTCCTTGAGCAAAGAAGTCGCCAACAACGGCTCCACCACCAACGCCATCTTTGTAGAGAAAGGCGCCGAAGAGCGTATCGCAGGCACCCTGCGCTTCCTGCTCAGCGCACGCTCCACCTACCTGAACGGCCAGCCCATCTCCATCTGGAAAAAACCCAAAGACGACGAACCACGCTGGGCCAGCGCGCTGGAAGGCAAAGTCGCCCTGGTGACCGGTGGCGCCCAAGGTATCGGTGAGCAAATCTCGCGCCTGATGGCCGAAGAAGGCGCGCACGTCGTCGTCCTCGACCGTCCCCAAGAAGAAGAGCTCGCCACAGAAGTCGCACGTAAAATCGGTGGCTCCACCCTGCTCTGCGATATCACCGACCCCGATGCGCCCAAGCACATCGCAGAAACGCTGACCAAAAAATTCGGTGGTGTCGATATCGTCATCCATAACGCCGGCGTCACACGCGACAAAATGCTGCGCAACATGAAAGAAGACTGGTGGGATTCTGCCGTCGATATCAACCTTGGCGCTGTCGTTCGCATCAACGACGAGCTGCTGAACTCCAAAACGCTGCGCAGCGGCGGACGCATCGTCTGCCTCTCCTCCGTTTCAGGCATCGCCGGAAACCGCGGACAAACCAACTACTCCGCCGCCAAATCTGGCCTCATTGCCTACGTCGAGCAACTCGCCGATAAACTCGCGAACCAAGGCATCACCGTCAACGCCATCGCGCCAGGATTTATCATGACGCGCCTGACCGCTGCCATGCCTGTCCCCAACCGCGAAGTCGCCATGCGCCTCAACTCGCTCGGCCAAGGCGGACAACCCGTCGATGTCGCCCAAGGCGTACTCTTCTTGTCGACGCCCGGCGCCTACGGCGTCACCGGCAATACCATCCGCATCTGCGGCGGCATGCTGATCGGCGCATAATTACCGAATTTCATTAAACTTCTAACCTTATATCCAAAGATAGGATCCCAACGTATGGCTACCAAAAAAACCAGCCCTAAAGCTCAGAAGCCACGACGCGCCGTCATTGTCGATGGTACACGCACCCCTTTTGTTCGTGCGTTCAAAGAGTACATGACGCTCGACACCATCGCGCTCTCGAATATCGCAGTGCAAGGCCTGCTCGATAAAACCGAACTCGATCCCAAAGAGATCGATTCGGTGATCTGGGGCGGCGTGCTCTTCGCCCCCGGCGCGCCGAACATCGCGCGTGAAGTCGTCCTCGACCTCAAACTCCCCACCGACATCGAAGGCTACACCGTCACGCGCGCCTGCGCCTCCGGTCTCCAAGCCATCACCGACGCCGTCGCCAAAATCGAACGCGGCGAATCCGACGTGATCATCGCGGGCGGTTCCGACTCCACCTCGAACGCGTCCGTCACCCTGCCACCGCACGTCGTGCACGCACTCGCGCCCTACGCATTCGGAAAGCCCGTCACCCCGTCGGCCGCCTTCCAAATCCTCGCGCAACTGATGCCGATCAGCGACATCATCCCCAAGATGCCCAAAGTGTCCGAGCGCACCACCGGCGAAGTCATGGGAGAATCCGCAGAACGCATGGCCAAGCGCAACAACATCACGCGCGAAGCCCAAGATGAGTTCACGCTGCGTTCGCACCAACGCGCCGCCGCCGCCATTGAATCCGGCCGCTTTGCCAACGAGATCACGCCCGTCCAATTGGACAACGGCGAATGGGTCCACACCGACACGATCGTGCGCGCCAACACTTCGCTCGAAGCGCTCGCGAAACTTCGCCCCGCCTTCGCCAAAGATGGAACGCTCACCGCCGGAAACTCCACCGCACTGAGCGATGGCGCAAGCTGCGTTCTCATCATGGAAGAAGAAAAGGCGCGCGCGCTCGGCTACAAGCCCCTCGCCGCCATCAAATCTTGGGACTACTGCGCCGTCGATCCCCGCGATCAACTGCTCATGGGCCCCGCCATCTCCATCCCCCGTGCCCTCGAAAAAGCAGGCCTCACCATGGACAGCGTCGACCTCGTCGACATCCACGAAGCCTTCGCCGCACAGGTCCTCGCCGTCCTCGCCATGCTAGATTCTGATGCCTTCGCCCAAGAGCGTCTCGGCTTGAAGAAGAAAGTCGGCATCCCCGGCATCGATCGCCTCAACGTACACGGCGGTTCCGTCGCACTCGGCCACCCCTTCGCCGCAACCGGCGGCCGCATGATCACCACCATGGCGAACGAGCTGCACCTTGCAGACAAAGAAACCGCCGTCGTGGGTATCTGCGCCGCAGGCGGAATCGGCTCCGCCGCCGTTCTCGAACGCGTCGATTAATCGCCGCAGCGAACAGCAAATCACAACGCCCCGGGCAGATGCTTCTGCCTGGGGCGCGCTGCTTTTTGTTACGCCTCCGCCCTCGAAACAAGCATCTCCGCTGTTTCGAGCGCGCGCGGCGAGAAAATTACTCGGGAAATCCGCCGCAGGGCAAAACATCCGCGTTTTCTGGAAGGCTGCAATTCACCGGATTCGAATCATTTTTTGGTGGCACTTCTTCCGGCTTAATACATTCTGAATACAACGGGCCCATTCGATCGTTGACACGACGGAGTGCTTCCGCACGTGTGCTATGCAGCGCCTCCGTGAGCTCGCTCAGCCGATACTCTTCAAACCGTAAGTACGATCCAGTATGGCCCGGGACATCAAGATATCCCTTTTCATCCACCACAAAGAATGGGTAATACGGGATAAAGACGCCCTCCGAGTTAAAGTTACCGGCGGTGCCAAGCACTGCTCCTTCAGCGAAATAATCGCCATGATCAGACCACGTCAGCTGTCCTTCCTTGTTCAAAATGGGGAAGGTGCCTCGAAGCGCGCCCAAGTATAAGCCGAGAACAATCTCTTCATCTTTTTCGATATCCCAAGAAGCGCTTTCCAGACGAAGCCGCACACGCAGTGCTGCAGAAATGGTATCCGCGTCGCACTCCGTTAAATGCACCCATTCATCATTTTTCTCCACCCGATGAAACAGATCAAGCACCGGTTCCACGGCGGTCACCGTTCCGTAAACGATCGCACTTTCGGACTTTTTCAAGGCATCTAAGGCAGTGATGCTCGGATCTGCGTAAATATCCTGCTCCAGATGCATCGAGCTATTCGTGGGGAAGGGGTAAGTTGTCGCCGTCCGTTCATTTTGAGAGCGCGCATCGCACGCGGTTAACATTGAGATACAGACAATGAGTAAAAGTCCTGTATACCCGCGAACACCCTTTAATTTCAATTTTTGAACATTCATCTCAAACTCCGTTGTTATAGTAATGATCTGCGATAACGAACCACTCAAGCTCAGGGACCAGTCCAAATAAGCCATCGAATTAATTCTGAAGTGTTTCTAGAAACAGATAAATTCATCGCAGGTCCAGGGCCAAAGGTCCCTTCAGATTTAACACCTTGATGCCCAACGCCGCCACGTACAATGCCGACCGGAAACCCACGTTCATTCTTAATATATGCGAGGTACATCTCCTCCACTTCATCATGCCTTTCAACCGGCCAAGACACCAAGGGGCCCCCCGTGGAAATCTCTTCAAGTGTATCATGGTCGTAAATAGGTGTTGGCTCAGTGCCCGCAACAAATTTGTCCGATCCAGAACCGGTAAACAAGGTCTGCACATGTATTCGGCCTAGGGTTTCATCTAATGGCACATAATATAGAAAGCAAAACTCAAGATATGAACTCGAAGAAAACTCATATCTAGGAGTGCACTCCATTGTCGGACGTGATGTCGACTGAAGAACATCATCCTCATCGATAAGATCCGGTCCGAGCAATCCTTCTGAAACGTATTCTGACAGCCGTACTCGATTTTCTTTTTGGGAGCCAGCTGATCTCACCATCTCAACCCATAATGCATAAATTTCCGAGGTTCCGGGAACTGAGATGAGTTGTATCGGATACTTCGAATGAACGTCTACAGTCGAAGTGCATGATGAATCGGCACACATCTGCAGATCATTCGGTATCCACGGACTTGCATCGGTGTTCCTCCCCCATACCGCCGAGAATTTTTGAAGCCAATTTGAGTTACTCGCAAAATTATATAAATGATTGCGCAAAACCCCCGTTGTACTCAATTCATGCGGCTCGCCTAGCATAGGCGGTTGCGGAACACGCGCAGAACGATCAAGTAGCCAAGTCTTATCAGCAGTGTTCGTATTTAAATCGAATTGGTTAAACCACTGCAAAATACTGGACTTTGCCACCTCATACTTAACTTGATTTACATCATCGGTCTCCCAAACCGATGCGTTTGCGCCATTAAAATTGTCATAAGAGCCATCGTAAAACGACTCCTCAATTTCTGCAAGCACGTAAATATCATGTTTTCTTGTAGTGTTCCCGGGAGCTGACTCCGCACAAAAAGAATCGTATCTATAAAGATCGCGGCGCGCCCTCACCCCCATTTGGCTATCACACGACCTCCCTCCCATAACGGCAGCATTTCCATTGCAATAAGCTTCGGGCGACTGGTTGGGATCTGCGACTGTCGAAACACCTGGATGCGCTAAGCCTTGCGCGTGCCCCAATTCATGCATTAATGTTGAAAGCAAATCAAGCCCAGCTGACACTTTCCCCACGCCGTAATCTGTGCTATACATTGAGCCGCCACTAGTGTAATTGTCACAAACCGTAATATTCCAGTTCCATTTAGTCACTCCGTCCTCAACCACGGGACACTCAAAATCTATCCATGCAGGAGCGCTCGTGTTAGCTATGCTGCAATCGCTTCTTGCTTGAATTCGATTAAAGCCATCGCACGCGGAACTGTAAATTGTACGCCCTTCATAAGAGAAGTAAGTTGAGCTTTCGCTTTGTTGGTTCCATCTATTCATTGCAGTCAATGCAGCACTTTCGAATTCATCCTCTGTGACCTTAGTAAGGCGTTCACCGTTTCTGACGATTCTTACATCGCTAGGATTCCGCAATACTACTGATAAATATTCGCAGTCCGGCTCATACTCCATTGTCATCGCATGTGATGGCAACGAGGAGAATTGAAGACCGAACATTCCGCAAATCAGGAGGAAAATTTTGAAACCATTCTTCTGGATGGTGAATGTTGAAACAAGCCGCATGAATGAATCTCCGATGGATGAGATCATGTAGTATAGTCAGTATAGTGATCCCCTACGCCGAAATCAAGCTGGTCGAAGATTTTCGGTCGGTTCAGATATAACCAGCGAATATAACGAACAAATTCCCGAATGCATTTGAGTACTTTCTATGGATTTCCACCATTATTTACCTACGTGTTCTCTTGAGAATTAGTATGTGTTCGTCCGAAGATCTTCATCAAAACTCGTTTTATCTTTACCTAAATGCTCTCTCTGCAATAGCGTCTTTAGCTACTCGTTCGTTGAATTCAAAAACCAGTCGTCCATCCTTCATTAAGCGGCAACCTTAACGCAATAAGCTACATGGTTTCGAATCCACGTTTTCCGGCAAATCGCAGTCAATGGGTTGGATATTGTCGTTATCAGGCTCAGGCTCAGGCTCTGCGGTATGCGTCATGCATCGCGAGTAGAGCGGTCCGAGTCTATCGTCGACATTCGTACGCACTTCTTCACGACTTGCGCGCAACCCTTCAGTAAGTTCTTTCAGCGTTCGCCCCGCTAAAAACGGTTCGTTTTTATACGCCTCGGGAAGCACTACTTGGCCATCGCTGTCGACCGAAAAGAACACGGGGGAAACCACCAGTTGTTCTTCGGAGTTAAACTTGCCCAACGCACCAAACGTAGCGCCCTTCGGGAAATATTGTTCGCCATCAGACCATGTCAAATCCTTTCCGTGATACAAGGTGGGATAAGGCTCAATCATCTTGTCAAGATGGATGCCTAAAACCACCACTTCATCCTTTTCCGTAGGCCAAGACGCCTGCTTCACACGGACATGAACACGCAGTGCGGGCTGCACTTCGTCTGATGCGCAACGCGTTGGGTGAACCCATTCGTCCTTCACGGGCACTTTGGAGAAAAGGTCTACCACCGGTTCAACCTTTACAACCTCTCCGTACACCACGGAGAGCCCATGTTCTCGCTGAACTTTCAGCGTCACCGTCTCCGGATCGTAGTCTGGATCTACGGTTTTATCCCCCGCAAACTGAAATACAGGAAATGGCGCGGAAGCGGATTCTTCTACAAGATCAGCACACGCGCCCATCAGCGATGCACCGAGGACAAGCAGCCCTGCTGCAAGGAACGATGTTCGTTGAAACGTTTTCATGTGCTCTCCGGTTCGCATGTCACACATCCATTCTCATCCACCCTCTTCCAACCAACGCATGGCGTGTAGCAAAACATGCGAAGTCAACGCCATACCGCGCGTTTCAACGCATTTTTGCCGCGTTCGATACGCCAATGCCACCGCAGCGCGGATAAATGACGTGGAATCTATGTTGGATAATCCCATCCTAGCGAGATCGGAAAATCGAATCAAGAGATCGGACAAGATTTCGCTGAGCCCGATAACACCGAGCTGACGACGCAATTATTCGGCAGCATGATCAACCGTCGCACCTAGGACATCCGATGTGGCCGCGCGCGCTCCAGACCGACAAAAACATCATGGAAGTTTCTACGGAACCTGCATTCGACGGTATGGAGGCTATGCGCGGCGATCGGTCTTAAGAAGGGGCGGCGCTGCGCGCTATGTTGAGGCCTGCGTCACGGTCGCGGCCTGCGTCGGCGAATTCATCGAAGGCGGGGTGTTTTTGGTGTAGGTCCACAGAATTTCCACCACCCATGTTGCGATCACAAACGGCGCTGTAAGCGTGGTAAATGCGAGGCGCATGCCCAGCATTTGAAGCATCACGGAGAGTAAAATGGCCGCGATGACCGCGAGCAACGACGCGAGGCGCCGATCGCCCAGCGCAATCGCACAAAGCACCGCATTATAACCGAATAAGCCGAGATTGAAGGTACTGTAATCTTCGCCATGAACCACAACGGCGAATAAACACAAAAATGCCGCAAAAACTGCGTACAAAGCATTCAGACGCGAGTTCATTGCAATCGCGATCAGAAAAAGCGCGCCCGCAACCCACGTTGCCTGAAACATCACTTGCCCCACGCTGAGAAAGAACGCCTGCGTATACACCGGCGCGTGAATCGCGTCGGTTGCGGTGGGGTAAAACTGCAAATGCGGCAGAAAAAACTGGGAGCCTTGAATGACAAACCACGTCGCCAATACAAAAGGCATCGTGTAGCCTTTGAGCAAGGACTGGTAGCGAAAGAATCGCGCGATCCCTGTCGAAAGCGCCGCCGCAGCGCACGCGAGCGCGACCGTTTGCCACGACAGCATCAAAAACACGCCCGCAGCAATGCCGACCAACGCGCCATTAAACCCGTATAGGCCGTCTTCTATCTCTTGAATATCATAACGAAATACACGCGCAGTGACCGTACTTACCACCGTGCATAAAAGCGTCAACAACGCGGCAGACCACGAGGTCCATGCAATGGCAAACAACATGATCGCGCCCGACAGCGCGTTGTTCTGAAACATGATTTGCCCGATGCCTCGACCGAGCGTACGCGCCATGCTCTGCAACCCACGAACGTCCATGATCGCAACCTCCGGCAAGGGACCACGACGTGAAGATACGTCCTCTACTTCTTTGAAGAGAAGAGCGCACGCACAACGTATCGCGTTCGGGCCTGCAGCCAAGGGACGACAACGACGCGCGTTAGGCTTTTTGACGCGTGGCTGCGAGCAATCGTTGCAGACGCTCGGGGTCGGACCACGAGGGAATAACGTCGCGTTTAAAGCGTGCTTTTTCTTCCGCGCTGATCTCGACGAGCGGCCCGCGGACCGACATTTTTGTTGCTGTGTAGGCGTCACGCGGCATGGCTGCACGTTCGCTCAACCATTCGACCGAGCGTGTATGCACATCGTCTGCAAGTTCGTTGATGACGCCCATTTCGAGGGCACGGAACGCCCCAACACGCACGGCCCCCAAAAGGATATCTTCCCAATATTCGCGGGGAATGGCGTATTGCACGGCGCGCAGAAGCACTGGCGGGTATTGCAAACCGAGCTTCACGGCGGGCAAACCAAACTTAATACGGTCGTGATTGCGTACGATGCGCCGCTCACAGGTCGCGGCGAGCAAATAGCCGCCCGCAACGCAATGGCCTTGAATGCAGGCGACGGTCGGCGCGGGATGGAGAAACAGATCGCGTCCAAACCCTTCCAGATCTTCCAGAAAATCAACAAATTGCTCTGCGTTCATCTCGGCGAGCGCATTGAGATCCAAGCCCGCAGAAAACACCTCGCCTTCGCCGGTGAGCAGAATGGGACGATGGTCCGCTGCGGCGAGTTCTTCACGCAGCCGTTTGACCGTATCGTGCGAAATGGCGTTGGGGCCGGGACCTCGAATCGTGAGCGTTGCGTAATCCATGCCGTCTCCAAAAAGGTGTGCGTTCTGTGTGGGGATGCGGGACGACGCCCCACATGGCCTAAGAAGGTTTGATTCCCGTAGCGCAGTTGCAGGCAATTCGCAAAACGCCTTGCGGGTCTGGCTCAAGACAGTGCGGCAGGCTGCGATGACACCGTATGCAGCATCGCAGCCGGAACATGTTCGAGCGGTCCTTCGCGCCGAAGCACAAAATAGCTGGGCGTGGGAACGACGCGTCCAGCGATGTGCAAATAGGACCAGCCGAGGAGGAGCGAGGGATCGTTGGGGCGCAGAGAGACGAGGGGATCACGCGCAAGGCGGATCGGATGGAGGGCGGGGTTGGGTCCCAAGCGATACTGGATCAGCAAGCCTTGAGACATATCTGCATCGAGTCCAGCATCCGCCGCGGAGGTCACACCGTAATAGCCAAAACAACGCGGGGCGCCGCGGTGTTGTTGGGGGACGATCGGGCCATCGATGCCGGTTTGTTGCAGGCGCACGTTCCATCCGTACAGGCGGCCATCGTCTGCACGGTAGAAGGTTTTCGCAAAGATTTTCCAGGTCAGCGCTTCCATCCAGCGCGGCAAGCCGAGGGAGACGCCGCGATAGAGGGTGTGATCGAGGGCGGTGGGGTCGATGGGGTGGCCAGCCCGAAGATACTGCGCGAGGTCGGCGCGAGAGGCGTGCAGAAGATCGTGAAAGCTTGGGGACATCAAAGACTCCGGTTCTACGCGGGACACTGCGGCGTAGCTATCGCACGGATGCTTGTAGGATGCGAGGATTCGGCGCAACGCGCGGTGCTGGCTTCGTCTGCTTGGCGGGGCTGGAGCCTCCGTGCTAGCGTGAGCTTTCGAAGAACCTTACCCAGTAATTGCGACCCGGGGGCATCGTATGGGCACATCAACCCACGAATATAATTTGACGCAGATCGACGAAGCCATTCGACGTGCACGCGCACCGATCGGCACGCCCTACGTCCCCAAAGCGCCCAATTTGGCGGCGTTGCTCGCACAGGTCGCAGCGCAGCATCCCACCAAGACCTATCTGAGCTATTACGATGATGATCGAAGCATTCATCGAATGCATCGCTATCAAGATGTGGTCGATTCCGTGGCCCAAACGGCGGGTTTTTTAAAGAAGGCGGGCGTCAAGCGCGGGCATCGGGTCGCGTTTCTGATCGGCAACTTGGATTATACGGCCATCTTGTACCTTGCGACCTGGAGTTTGGGTGCATCGGTCGCGCCGATCAATGCGTCCGAAGATTTTGAGCGCAAGAGCTTCATCGCGGAAAATTCTGGCGCAAAGATTCTCTTTGCACGCACCGATTATGTCGAGGAAGCCATCCAGTTAGCGAGTCGACATCGGCTGCGCTTGGTGTTGGTGAACAATCAGGATCCGCAACGCAGTTCACTCAACGATGAACTTAAGAACGCCGTTGATGACGATATTCGCGCGAAGATTGGAAAGATGGCGGAATTTTATCCTGCGGTTTTGAGAAACGATGTGCGCGTAGAGCCGGAAACGGCGGATTTTGATGGTCAAGACGTTGAAGCGTTGCTGATCTACACCAGCGGCACCACGGGCGCACCCAAGGGCGTTCGCATCGATCAGAAGAGCATCATGGTCGACGCCGAAGGCATGGCGAAGATGCACGCGTGGGACGCGGATTTGGTGGGCATGTGCGTGCTGCCCATTCACCATGTCAACGGCATTGTAGTCACGTGTTGCACGCCATTATATGTCGGTGGCACCACGGTGCTCAACGCACGCTTTAACACGCGGACGTTTTGGCAGCGCATTCAAGATGAACAGGTGCATTTTGTGTCGGTGGTGCCGACGCTGCTGGAGTTTCTCATTCATGGCGAACGCCGCTCTAACGACGCTCCGCCTTTTGCTTCGCTGGATACCCAGTCTTTAGAGACCATCATTTGTGGCGCGGGCCCGTTGCTGATCGAAACCGCCCTCGCATTCGAAGACACTTTTGGCGTCAAACTCACCCATGGCTACGGTCTGTCGGAAACGACCTGTTACAACTCTCATATGCCGCCCGATCTCGATCGTGACGCGCGCATCGGGTGGTACAAAGACCATCAATTCCCGAGTATTGGCACGCCGCTCGCCTATCAGGAAATGGCGATTTTGAATCCAGACGGCACCCTTTGCGGACCGGGCGAGCGCGGAGAAATTGCGGTGCGCGGCGAATGTGTTTGCATGGGATATGACAACCGACCGGACGCCAATGCGTCGAGTTTTAAGCACGGTTGGTTCTTGACGGGAGACGAAGGTTTTTTCCTGCATGATGCGCACGGGCGCCCTTTGTTTTTCATCACAGGCCGCATCAAAGAGATCATCATTCGGGGCGGCGTAAATTACGCGCCACTAGAGATCGACGAGGTGCTCAACGCGCATCCCGCCGTCCAGTCCGCTTTGGCGATCCCCTTTGCCAACCGTTATTACGGCGAGGAAATCGCCGCGTATGTGGTTCTGCACGAGGGTGAAACCACGTCAGAAGATGAGATTTTGGCGCACTGCACCGCACGTCTTGAGTTTTCGAAATCGCCCAAGGTGATCGTCTTTGGAGAGGACATCCCCTACACGACCACCGGCAAGCCGCAGCGCATTCAACTTGCCGCCGCGCTCAAGGAGACCCTTGCACGGTATCGAGACACGCAGTTTCGAAAGCAGTGAGTAAGGGAGGGGGCGAACGCGCCCCTGCGCTCAATCGTTGAGCAGCATTTCTTGGTTCGTCAATCCGCCCCCCGGAGGCGAACGGTAGATCTCTAAGAGATACTTGAAGGTATAAATTCCGCTCTGGTGGCCATCGAGCCATCGCAGGCGCATGCCGTATCCGCCGACGGGTTCCACATCGAGCAGGGTGGCATCCGCCTCCTCGATAAACTTTTTTGTGCCTTGAAAGTGCCCTTGGCATTTGGCGCAAGGGCACCAGCCACGCAAATATTTGAGCGAATAATCGGTTTGCACACCGTCGCTCCACTGCATCGACAAAATGCCGGCTTGGCTATCAAGTTCTACGTGTTGGGGATGCGGCGCGGCCATGGGGAACTCCACCAGATGGGTCGCTCAAAGAGCGCATAAATCAAGAACCAAGGTGCACAATGCGCGCGCGGGGTCAATTGACTGCGCAGAGGTGCAGCGTTGTGCATAAGCTTTGTTTTGGAATGTGCAATGCACGGCAGACAGATCGGATGCACGGCGCGGCGTGCAGCATTTTGTGCAACGCTTGGCAAAACCGTTATTTACGCGCGATACCCCAGACACGTTCTGCGAGTTCCGCGATCACGCCACCGGCTTTGGTCTGCGTTTGCGTTACATAGTCCGCAGATTTTTGGAGCCAGTCGGGGGTGCCGCCCATGGCAAAGGACAGGGCTTCGCTTTCGAGCATGGGCACATCGTTGAGCCAGTCGCCTACGCAAACGACTTGGTTTGCCTCGATGCCCGCGGCATCGGCCATGCGTTTGAGCGCGCGTCCTTTGTTTTCGCGCCGATCGCGTAACATAAAGATGCCGTGCTCCTCGTCGCCTGCTTTACGCGGCCATGCAGGAAAGGCCAAAATCTCGTAGCGCTCGCTGTCGATGGTTTCTCCAATGACGGCGGCGGTTTCTTCGATCTGGTGAATGGGGCCTGTAGAAACCACTGCGAGTAAGCGTTCGTCACGTTCCCAGGCATCGCTTGTGTACACATCGTCATATTCCTTAAAATAGGTCGACCATGTTTCAAGGTAATGCCGATACGGGTTGGACGATGCACAATGGTGGATTTCCCAGCTACTAAACAGCGAGGTGGCCAGATCGTGCTTTTGCAATTGCTCGCGCGCGAAGACTGCGACCTCGTTGGGCAAATAATTTGCTGACGTGACGCTTCCATCGTGCGCGGCGAGCATTTCAGCGCCGTTCATGCATGCGATCTGGGTGTTTACGCCCAAGGTTTGTGCGTGTCCTGCGGTGCCGCCGTAGAGTCGTCCCGTCGCGATGGTCACCACAACGCCCCGTTCTTGCAAGGCGGCGGCGGCGTATGCATCGTCGGACGTGATGGTGCCTTGCTGGTTGAGCGCTGTGCCATCCAGATCGAGCACGAGCATGCGGTAATGCTCAGGATCGGGGGTCAAAGACGCGATGGGGCGGGCCTTTTCAATCGCGGACATGGGGTACCTACATCAGAAGACGGTGTGCGTGCGCTCGTGGTGCACATCGAACGCGCAGCGGGCGCATGAAGCCAAGACCTTAGGCACGACGCGCGGACCAAGCAAGCATGCAGGTACTTGGCACATGAACGCATGCTCTATACACGGTGGCTATCGCGCTCGCCCCAAAGCGCGTTGTGTTGGCTCGTACGAATGTCCCACCAGAGAACAAGCGGTTCTCCATCCTAGGAGGTATTTTGACGCGTCTTATTCGTCCGCAAAATATCCGTAATATATATCTGCACACCTCAAGGGCTCGTCTTGGATTGCCTCTGCTCCTAGGATTTCCCGCGCCTTGTCCGCACCGTCGCCTGTAAACGACCAAAGTCGCACAAGAATATGCGGAGGCTGCTCTGCCTGCGTGGGCGTGATGTGTTCCACGGGCGGGTAAGTATAGGTGTCACTGTGATACGAGATATACACTGCACCAAAGCTGTTCTCCTCCGCAAATCCGAGCGGAGCTTCTACGAACTTCGATATCAACGGGTAAACGTCATGAATTAACACGCCTGATTCTTCTGTATCATGGGAATACCAACTCCTTGGGAAATCCTTTGCCCCACGCTTTTCCAAGGTGATGGACGTGATTGAAGCATCCGCATTGAAAGGCATGCCAATACAATATTCCTTAGAGCTTTCGGCAAACCGCTTATATTCAGATGTCACATCCCGCAGTTGGAGATTTCGCACCTCGTCGAATCCATCGATATTGTCACATGAGAGCCAAGGTCCGATATACCGCCCATTCTCGTCAAATACACCTTCGTCGTTTCTAGAAATGTCGCGTAATCGATCATCATTTTTGTCTGCCGTGTAGACGCTCGATGCATCTGCCCGCTCGACGATGTGAAAATAGCTAGGAATTTTCTTTTGGCTCAGCCCAGTAGCACAAGGTATTTTTTTCTGCATGGCATCCAACAATCAATAAAAGCCCTAGGCATGAAATCACGATTTTGGGGACGATGGACCCAAATCTTAGAGCCTCAAAACCAGCTAGAAAAGATGTGTTCATATGCGTTGCCTATTTTACGGGGATTGGAAGTCGTTTATCTGGAAGCAATGCGCTACTTTCAGCGACACCTCGTATCGTACGAATCGTCTAACCTCACACAGCCGACTATTTAGCAAAGTATCCATAGTATATGTCACCACACACTGCGACTTGTTGGCCGTATTCTTCGTAAAAAGTTATGTCATCGCCGAATAAATCGAAGGCGATCTGCTGCGCTTCGGGGGTCCGAAATGACCATAGCCGCACAAGAATAAATGGGGGTGAACCTCCCTCTTTTCCCTTGTCTATAAAGGCGGATTTACCGCCTTTGGGCTTTTTATAAGGCCATGACGAAATCTTATCCTTTGCGAACTGCCCTTCTTCTACAATGTGGGAAATCAGAACCTTCGAGTCAATATCCCGCTCATTCACTAGATCTTGAAATACGAAAGGTGGGGCTTCAATTTTTGACTGCAAAGGAAAGGCACTGAAAAACTGACCAAAGGAAGTGTTCGACACCTCTATTTTAAAGCGTAAATCATCAACATTCGTGCTCGCTTGAAAGCTCAGCGAAGCACAGGTCATATAGCTCTCTGAGATCCCCACTTCATTCTGCTGTTTTACAGAGCCCATGGTCACGCGATGTACCATGTCGAACCGATCCACATCTTGACATGATGTCCACGGAACGACCAAGTGACCTTGACTATCTAACTCAACGTCTTGCCCCAGCGGCTGCAAAGAGATCAGTCGTGCATCGTTGGGATCTACTTGATAAAAACTTGCTGCGTCCGCCCGCTCCACCATACGAAATTCCTTCGGTACGGTTGTTGGACCAATTCCCGTATAGCACGGTGCTTCCTTGCATCCCGTCATGAAGAGAAGCATACCGCAAATTCCAATCTTCAACCGCACGTTGTGAAACCTAAACAGTTTTTGTTTTTGACGTACCAACAGATGTCGCCAGAAACATGTTTTATGGAATGCTTTGCGCATTATTGCTTCCGTCTCCCCGAAGCATTATCGGCAAATAGCGCAGCGTCGATACACAAAAACGCCCCGTAATGTTCTCTCCGCCCTTCAGCCATGACGCACCTCTGCGCTTGGATCTATCCATACCGATGACGTTGTTTTACGTCATCTGTGTATAGCTGTAATCGAAAGCAGAGGCGAACGTAAAAGTAGGCTACGTCTTCTGACACTCGAGGGATTCTTGCGATATTTTATATGGCGATAGTGGATGCTTACAGTAGGATGCGATGAACGAACTTTGACCTTTTTATAAAATACCGTTCACCGATTGCGCTACCGAACATCCTACTGCAAAAGAATGTCGGTATATTGGGTATGCACGTGGCATTGGTCCTCTTTGACGATCACGTCGGTTTGGCCCGATTTATCAGCAAGATGCGCACGTACACGCAGCTTTCCGGCGAGCTCCGATCCACAGCGCCATGGTCCTTCGGGCTTCCAGCGTTCGCAAGCGCGCCAAGTTTCGCCCCACGACGGATGAAGATACTCCACCACGAGCGCTTCATCACGCACGACGTGTCCTGTGTCGTCCACAACGACAACGTCGACGCTTGTGACGCTTTCCATGGTGCAATCACCCCCTCATCCAAGAAAAGTAAGGCTTACAAATAAAAGCCATCCACAAATCATCCATCGCACGCCAATCTGTCGCATATCAGGCTCTTCCATGGGATTCGTTATCGTCTACAAGAAGCGAAACTACCGCTTCACCTGCTTCAGGATGTAATCGAAAGCGGAGGCGAAAGCAAAAGCGGGAGACTGAATGGATCGCGCTGGAGCGAGCGGAAGACAAACGATTTTGAAGAGAAAGCGCGTGAACGCTTAGAATTCCACGTGCATGGGCGTGCGGGGGAAGGGAATGGCGTCGCGGATGTTCTCAATGCCTGTGACGTATTGCACGGCGCGTTCAAAACCTAGGCCGAACCCAGCGTGGGGCACGGTGCCGTAACGACGTAAATCGCGGTACCACCAGTATTCTTCTTTGGGGAGCTGCATATCTGCGAGCCGTTGATCCAGCCGATCGAGGCGTTCCTCGCGCTGGGAACCGCCGATGAGTTCGCCGATGCCAGGCACGAGCACGTCCATGGCGGCGACGGTCTTCCCATCGTCGTTCATGCGCATATAAAACGCTTTGATGTCCTTCGGATAGTTCATCAAGACCACAGGGCCGCCCACGTGTTGTTCTGCAATATAACGTTCATGCTCCGACGAGAGATCGATGCCCCATGCCACGGGAAACTCAAACTTTTGCCCGGACTTTTCTAGGATTTGAATCGCTTCGGTGTAATCCATGCGTTCAAATCCTTTGTCGACCACATGTCGCAATCGATCGATGACGCCCTTGGACACAAACTTGTCAAAGAATTCCATATCATCTGCGCGCTCTTCTAGGCATGCGGCAAAGATGTATTTTAGGAAATCTTCTGCCAGATTTGCATCATCGTTCAAATCCGCAAAGGCGATCTCTGGTTCGACCATCCAAAATTCCGCCAAGTGTCGGCGTGTATTGGAGTTTTCTGCCCTGAAGGTCGGACCAAAAGTATATACACGAGACAAGGCCATGGCGTAGGTTTCTACGGCGAGCTGTCCACTGACGGTCAAATGTGCTTCTTTGCCAAAGAAGTCTTGGCTAAAGTCCACCTTGCCGTCTTTGCCGCGGGGTAAATTTTGCAAGTCGAGGGTGGACACACGGAACATTTCGCCTGCGCCTTCGGCGTCGTTGGCGGTGATGATGGGCGTATGCACCCAGAAAAACTCTTGTTCCGAGAAGAAGCGGTGGATCGCTTGCGACAAGGTATGTCTCACGCGTGCCATGGCGCCGCCGATGTTTGTGCGTGCGCGCAGGTGCGCGTTCTCACGCAAGAATTCCATGGAGTGCCGCTTTTGTTGCATGGGATAATGCGCGGGGTCATCCACCCAGCCCACCACGGTCACTTGGCGTGCTTGGATTTCTACGGCTTGGCCTTTGCCTTGAGATTCCACGAGCTCGCCGCGCACTTCGACGCTACAACCTGGGCTGAGTTTCAGCACCTCGTCGTTATAGTTTGCGAGCTCTTGGGTGCAAATGACTTGGATGGCGTCAAAGCATGAGCCATCGTGCACGTTCACAAAGGAGAGGCCTGCTTTGGAATCTCTTCGCGTGCGCACCCATCCTTGAACAACGACTTCATTTCCGACGCTTACGCGCCCCGAAAGGATGTTTGCAACGCTGGTACGGCTCATGGTTCGCTCCCTAGATCTTATCGTGGAACGCGTCATTTCTACGCGTATTTGTCCCAAGAATACGTTCGCCTCCGATGGCGATGAACGCTCTGTAGTGCAATTGCACGCGTTTTCCTAGGCTGCAGGCGCCCGTGCTGCTGAACTTTTGGCGACAAGGGCCTCAAAGCTCCATGGGTGGAAGCACATCGGACGGCCCTTCGTCTTTGGCGGGGGGCTTTTCTTGGGGCAGAGGCGATGCTTTGGGCGGATCTTGCGGCAAGCGTTGGGGCGCATCGGATGCGGGCGGCGTTTGGGGTGCGCTTGTCGCCGGCACCTCCTTGGGTGGGGCAGGTTTGGCTGCAGGCGTAGGTTGCTTCTCTTCCGTCTTCGAGGGCGGAGGGGTTGCGGGGGACGCAGCGGGTTTCTCTTGCACGACGGGCGGTGTGGGGGCGGAAGCCTTCGGCGCTTCGGTAGCTGGAGAAGGCGCTGACGAAGGTTTGGCCGCCTGTGCTGCAGCGACACATTGTTCAATGCGTCCGCGATACGGCGCTGCGAGTTTTTCGTCGAACTCCGTACGGAGCGTGTTGGCCGCTGTGGTCGCGTGATCGCACTGCTTGGACTCAAGGGCGGAACGCAAATCGGCGGTTAGTTTCTCTGCACGCAACAATTGTGCGCGCAATTCCTTGAACCCTTCGGGTGGATCGGTGGTGGGAATATCAGAAAGCGCGCTCCGCATGGTGCCAAGATCGCCTGCAGCAAGAGCGTTGCGCGCGCGCGTCATATGCTGCGCGTGGCGTGTCGCGGGTTCTGTCTTGTCGCGCGACGGCGTTGCGCTTTGATCGTTTTTTTTCGCGCGCTCTGCCGCCGCGGGTGGATTCAGATCCGCTTGGTCCGGACCACCTTGCGCGGTGTCTTCTTCGGGAGCGGAGGCGTCTGGATCTTCGTCGAGTGCAGCCAAGGGCTCATCTACATCGTCGTCCGTGTGTTTGGCTGGCAACAACCACATGATGCTCAGCACCACCAGCACAGAACACGCGGCGATGAGGCCCACGATGAGGCCAAGACGCTCATTCGAAGGCGGAGGCGTCGCGGGTTGTGCGCTGCCTTTACCGAGCGAAAGGGGCGGAATGCGCGTTTCTGTCTGCGTGAAATGATAGCTATCTTGCGGGTGCGATGCGACGGGCGCGAGCGGATCATGCGATGCTTCGCGCGCGATGGGCGCGTAGTCTTCTCCGCGTCGGACGCGGCTGGCGGCGGCGGGTGGATCCACATGCGCAGCGTGCGCGTCGGCCACCACCGCAGGGGCGAGCACCGTGCTGGGTGTGACAGGACGTGCGGGTTCAATCGACAGGATGTCTGCTTCGAAAGCGGGATCTGCGAGCACGGCGTCGAGCCGTTCCAGCACCTCGATCATATCGGCGGGACGGTCATCCGGCGATTTCTCGAGCATATCATTGATGAGCTCGATGAGGGCTTTGGGCAGCGGTTGTTTGGAGACGCTTTGGATGGGTTCGGGGATGGATTTGGCCTGCTGTTGGAGCACGGCCATCTTATTTTTAGATTGGAAAGGCGGATGGCCGGCGAGCATGTAGTAGAAGACCAAGCCGAGCGCGTAAATATCGACGCGGTGGTCGTAATCCTTGCCGAGTGCTTGCTCGGGGCTCATGTATTCTGGGGTACCGAACATGACGCCGGGTTCGGTGTGGTTGCCGGTTTCGTCATCGAGCAGTTTGGCGATGCCAAAATCGAGCACTTTGACCGAGACGCGATCGCCCGGCCCTTGGACGATCATGATATTGTCGGGTTTGACGTCGCGGTGGATGATCTTTTTCTCGTGTGCGCTGGCTAGGACTTCGGCGACTTGGGAGGCGATGCGCACTGCGCGCGGGACATCGATGAAGTGTTGGGTGCGCACGACGTGGCGCAGCGAATGTCCGCGCACGTATTCCATGACCAAAAACAGCGTGCCGTCGTCGAGGCGGCCGTAGTCGACCATGGTGACGGCATTGGGGTGTGTCACGCGCGACATGTAGCGCTGTTCATTGAAGAATCGCGCCGAAAAAGCCGAATCTGCTGCGTATTTCTTATGCAGAAATTTTACTGCCAACAGCTGATCGGTTTCGATATGCTCTGCGAGGTAAACCTCGCCCATACCGCCGCGCGCGATGCGTTCTTTGATGCGGTAGCGCTCCGAGATCATCTCGCCAAGGTATCGTGCAGGACCGGTGTGGGTAGATTTGGTCAATGCACCGCTACAATGGAGGCATAATGCGCGATCTGCGCTGTTTTCATGACCGCAATTGGGGCAGGTGAGGTGACCTGACATGGTACGAGATCCATCCGAGTGAGACGATGCGCCAAGTGGGAAGAGTGTAATCCTTAAACGCTAGGGGGCGCGGAACATTCCGCACCAAGGTACGCTGAAAAATCATGGAAGGCGAAAAATCGACGCGCAAGAAGGCCAAGATGGTCTAGAAGGCTTGGCGAACGTGCCAAGAGGCGGTGTTTTCCGACACACGCCGTCCAATTGGACGTATTTTCGGCATGGACTCTTGCGTCCTTGGATTCTTCGGTCCAGCATGCTCAATCTCTGTTCCATCGGTCGCCTTCTATTGTGCCCAAGTTTTTGAGGGGGATGTATGCCACTTCCGATCCACGCGCTCGTTCAAGATGAAACGATACGCGGCTTGCTTCTTCTGACGGAAATCAAGGCGAGAAAAACGCGTAACGATGCGGATTATTTAGATCTTTCGCTGTGCGACGCCACAGGTCAGATCGCAGCAAAAATGTGGCAAACGTCGCCCGATGCGGTCGCGCACCTAGAAACGCCCTGCCCCGTGCAGGTGGTGGCGCGCGTGGATGCGTACCAAGGCAGAATGCAGCTGGTGGTAGAGCAGCTCGAAGCGTACGAACCCACCGACGAAGAATACGGCACGCTGATCCCCACCAGCGCGTGGTCGAGCGAGCTTTTGTGGCGTGAGATCGAAGCGCACTTGCGCCAAGAGATCACCGACGAGCCCTTGTGGGTCTTGGTGGAAGCCATCTTGGCGCATCCCTTGGTCTTAGAACGCGCAAAAACGGTACCTGCGGCGAGCCACAATCACCATGCGTACCGTGCCGGACTTGCAGAGCACATGCTTTCGATGCTGCGGCTGACCGCGAGTGTCGCCACGCATTATGCGCATTATTATCGCTATCCCATCCATCGCGGCTTGCTGGCCGCGGGCGTTTTGCTCCATGATATCGGCAAGATATGGGAGCTATCTGGCGATGTGGACGCGCACTACACCGATGAAGGCAAACTCCTTGGTCATATCTTTATGGCGGCCCGCTGGATCGAAGAAGTGGCCGCACCGCTGAACACGCCCCGCACCTTGGTGGTCGAGTTGCAGCACCTGATCTTATCGCACCACGGATTACTGGAGTATGGCTCGCCCAAAGTGCCGCAGACCCTCGAGGCCATGGTGCTCCATCATGTCGACAAGCTCGACGCCGACATGAATCAGTGGATGGCGGCGTTGTGTGAGCCAGGTTGGACGGGCTATCAGCGCAATTATCAGCGCGCGATGTTGCGGCCCGATCACATGCGGGCTTCGTGGACGTCGATCGGCGCGGAACCTGATGCGGTATACAACACGCGATCATGGACGTCTGGCGCGGGCCAAGGCCCTGGGCTTCCAGATGCTGTTGGGTCCGAAGCTTCGCTCGACGCATTGGCGCCAGAGACCACACCTTCTGCGGGCCGGAAAAAATCGCCTTCGAAAGCGGAAGCCGAAAAAGTGGAGGATCCGAACCTCGCGTTGTTCGATGGATTGATCGAGGACTGAGCGATGCGGTCTGTGTTTCGGATCGTTGGGCGCTTGTGGTTACGCGCAGAGTGAAGCACGTTAGAGGCTGTCGAGGTTTCTTGCTTCCCAGTCGTCGCAGTAGCCTTTGGGGTTGATGGGTCCGCTGATCACGCCGCAGGCGCCGCATTGGGCGTTATGGTCGGGCGGGATAAAGCGAATGCATGTATCGCAGCTTTGTTTTTCGTTTTCGGCTTGTTCGACGTAGTTCAGGTCACGTCGTTGGGCTTGTTCTTCGTTGGTGAGGATGGCGGTGCCGTCGCAGGATGCGATTTCACCGATTTCTACGCCGTCGCTGTTTTGTTTTCTTTGGCAGGCGATGACCGCAAGGACGCTTGGGGCGGCCATTGTGGCGAGACCGATCTTGGCTGCGCGTCGCAGGAATGCTCGGCGGTCGATCGGGTGGATGTCAGTCATGGAAGGCTCCTTGTATGGCACTGAGCGGACTGTGCACGGGTAGCCTAGCGCATGTGGTGTTCAAAATAAAAGAACGCGACGTTTGGGCGTCGCGTTCTTTGGATAGGTGCTTGTGGGCGTTGCTTATTTTGCAACCCACGAGGTGCAGTATCCGCGTGGGTGGATGGGGCCGGCGATGAGCTGGCAACCACCGCAGTCTTCGCCCTCTTTGGCTTCGACGTAGAGTGCGCAGTTTTCGCAGTCTTTGGTTTTTCCGTGCGGCGAATCGTCGGTGTATTCGAGCTGTTCGCGGGTGGCTTTTTCTTGGTCGGTGAGGCCCGAGGTGTCTTCACACGAGAAGCCGCCGCCTTTTTTGGAGTCGCCATCTTTCTTGGAGCATGCGGTGGTCATGCTCACCAGTGCGGGTGCTACAGCTGCGACGGCACCGAGTTGTGCTGCACGTCGAAGAAACGCCCGTCGGTCGAGTTTATTGTCCTCAGTCATACTCTCACTCCATGGTATTTCTCGCCCTCATCGCGAAGGCTAAAGAATGGATCGGTAATCAGCCATCACGCAAGGCGGTGGCAGCGGTAAAGCGTAATATATCTGCAGACGCGCACGTAGAACGCGCACGTTGCTCGCCTAGAATAGCGCGCGCCCCCTCGCCTTGGCAACCGAAACATCAGCGAACACAGTAAATTTAGCGTTTTCTGGAACTTAGCGATGTTCAATAACAGATGGTCGCCGTAGCTGATGCGGCGCTAGCGGCACCTGCGCGGAACGTGCACACAGTCACGATCAGCTCGCGCGGATGTCAGCCGGCGCTAGATGGCGCGACTTTTGCTTGGCGTTCTGTCGCCATCAAAATAACGGCGATTCATGATCGTAATTGGCTCGCGACGAAGGTGAAGTGCAATGGGACAATCACCAGCCGTGCAGGGTGGGGTCGATGCCATCGTCCCACCACGCGCCACAGAAGGTATGATCGAAGGTGTCATCGTAGGTGATATCGAAGATCTTGGTATTTTTGATACCTGCGCAAGCACCAAAGCAGCGGCGCTCTACTTGGATGACGTTGTTTCGCTCGTCGCGTTTCAGGCGCCAGCGCATGGTTTGCGTGCCGCGTAGCACACGTTGTCTGCGATCGAATTGAATCAGCAAGTTGTCGTCATTGTAGCGAAACTTCTCGCTGACGCTGCTCATGGCGCCACTGCGCGTGACGCGGGTGAGCAAGTTGCCGTTCCATGTCGCTTCAAGCGCGTGTCGTTTGGCTCCGCGATCTTTGGTGGCCCATTGCACGCTTTGGACTTCGCCTTTGGGGGTGAGTTGTACGGTCGCGCGCAAATTGCCGCGATCATCGCAGGTTCCGCGACGCAGCGACTCCCACGTACACTCGTATTGGGTACGCGCGCCGCCTTCTTGGGTGTGCTCGTAGGTGTGTGGGCGGCGGAACTCATCCCACGAGAAATTGCGCACGAACCAATTGATGGTTTTCCATTCTGGGGCATCTTTATGTTGCGATGCGGGACCGCGGGTTTGGGTTTCGCGCTTTTGCTGCAGGATCTGTACTTGGTCTGCGGACCACTTGAATGTTGTGCGCTCTCGACGTGTTTCGCTGTGTTCTTTGATGGAGGATTGGGGCAGGCCGCTTTCGTAGGTGACGGTGGTTTGGACGTTGCCGCCGTCGATAACGCAGGTGCCGCGCCCGGTGGGGACGTGGCCGAGGCCGCCGCGGAGGATCACGGGTTCGTACGCGACGGGTGGCGGGGTGTTTTGTCGGGCGGTAGGGGTGTCTTCTTCGAGGGCGGAGGCGTGGCTGGGTAGCACAATCTCAGGCGCACCTTGGCGCACGACGCTCTTTTGTGCGTCGGATACCTTTTCGGACTCTTGTTGTGCGCTTTCACGGGTTTGCGCAAAACTTGGTGTCACGACGCTGAACGTCAGGAGCAATCCGACCAAAGAAACGGTGCGCACTGGGGCGCGAAACGTAAAATTATGCATCTTTGTGTCCGTCCGAACCAAAGCCAAATGAATGAGCGTTTGCAGACGCGCTAGGCGTCTTTGTCGTGTTTCTCACGCAGTCATATAACGAGAGTTAAACAACTGGCTTCATAGCGCGAGTTGCCCTTGTCCCTCAAGAAACTTTCGCATCGGAAGGCGATTGCGCAAGGGCAAAAACGCGTACGCCGCAAGCGGCGTTGCTTGCGGCGTACGGTGGATGGGACGACCGATGCGTGCGCGGATCAGTCGGCCTTGAGCTCTGCGACCATTTCTTCGAGCACTTTTTTGGCGTCTCCGAAGATCATGGTGGTACGCGGGTGTTCAAAGAGTGGGTTTTTGATGCCTGCGTAACCGGGCGAGAGCGAGCGTTTGATCACGTAGATCGAACGTGCTTCGTGCGCGTGCAGGATGGGCATGCCGGCGATGGGGCTTTGGGGGTCATCGAGCGCTGCGGGGTTCACAACGTCGTTGGCTCCGAGCACGATCACTGCGTCGACCGATTTAAAGTTCGGGTTGGCAGTTTCGAGTTCGATGAGTTGCTCGTAGGGCACGTCCGCTTCGGCGAGCAACACGTTCATGTGGCCGGGCATACGGCCTGCCACGGGGTGGATGGCGTAGGTGACTTCCACGCCTTTGGCTTCGAGGAGGTTTGCGAGTTCACGCAGCGTATGTTGGGCCTGCGCGACGGCCAAACCGTAGCCTGGGACGATGCAAACGCTTGCTGCGTATTCGATGTCCATGGCGGCTTCGGCTGCACCGGTGCGTTTGACGTTCTCGTAGCCTTCGTCTTTGCCACCGCCTGCGGCGTCCATACCGAATCCACCAAGAAGCACGCTCACGAGCGAGCGGTTCATGGCCACACACATGATTTGTGTGAGGATGATCCCAGCGGCACCGACCATGGATCCGCCGATGATGAGCAGGGGGTTCCCCACAACAAATCCGGCGGCCGCGGCGGCGAGTCCTGAGTAGGAGTTCAGCAAGGATACCACCACGGGCATATCCGCACCGCCGATGGGCACTACCAGTGTAAAGCCTAGGATAAAGCTGACCAGCGTGATGCCAAGCAGGACGTAGAGGCCCGTTTGGGCATCGGGCAAGAAGCCGGTGCTGTATACCACCAACGCGATGGCTACGACGCCAAGAGCGATGTTGATGATATGCCGACCTGGCAACAAAATGGGGTTTCCGCGGTTGAGTTTCCCTTGGAGCTTCGCCCATGCGACGATACTTCCCACAAAGGTGATGCCACCGATCAGGAGGGTAGCGCCGACGGAGAAAATTTCGAAAGCACCGAGGGTTTTTAGTGCTTCTTCGAAACTTTGTGCCGCGGGGCGCTCCATGACGACGAGCGCATAGGTAGACAGTGCAACCACGGTGGACGACAGTCCGCCGGAGCCGTTAAAGAGCGCGACCATCTCTGGCATCGAGGTCATGGGCACGCGCAGCGCCGCGAACGCACCGATGGCAGAACCGACGGCCAAGCCGCTGAGAATCCAGCGATAATCTACCAGCCCCATCTCTAACAGGGTGGCGATAACGGCCAACAGCATGGCGACGGCGCTCAGCAGGTTTCCACTGCGGGCGGTCGGCACTTTGGTCATGCGTTTAAGTCCAAAGATGAACAGCAGCGCACTGACAAGATAGATCAACGGAACGAGTATGGTTTGGATCGCTTGCATCACGAATCCTTTTTCTTCTTATGGCCGAACATGGCGAGCATGCGGTCGGTGACCAGGTAGCCGCCCACGACGTTGATCATGGCGAGGGTGATCGCCACAAAGCCCAAGAGGTTGCTCAGGTTCACGTCTGCGGTTTGGGCTGCGACGAGCGCGCCGACGATGGTGATGCCCGAGATGGCGTTGGCGCCGGACATGAGCGGTGTGTGCAGCGTAGGAGGCACCTTGTTGATGATCTCGAAGCCGACAAAGCTCGAGAGCACCAAGACATAGATGCCGATCATGATGGGACCTAAGGTCATATTAGGCACCTCCTTGGAGCAATTGTTTGGTGGGTGCGTGTCGCACGTCGCCTTGGTGTGTGAGGAGCGCACCATCGACGATCTCATCCTCGAGGTTGAGTTCGAGCACGCCGTTTTCTGCGATGATCTCTAGGAGCGCTTTAATATTTCGTGCGTAGAGCGCACTGGCATCAACGCTCATGGTACGCGCAAGGTTGGTGGCACCGATGATGGTGACACCGTCCACTTGCACGTCTTTGCCGTCTTCGGTGCGGGTGGTGTTTCCACCGCGCGACGCGGCAATATCGACAATGACGGCACCGCGTTTCATTTGTTTGAGCGCGTCGTCGTCGATGAGTTTGGGTGCGGGTCGACCGGGCACAAGAGCGGTAGTGACGACCAGATCTGCTTTCACGAGGCGTGTTTTTACGATCTCGCGTTGTTCTGCGGCTTCGGCTTCGGTCATGGCGCGCGCGTAGCCGCCTTCACCTTCTGCGACGAGCGAATCTGGGAGTGGGATGAACTTTCCGCCCAGGGATTCTACTTGCTCTTTGGCTGCGGGCCGGACGTCGGAGACTTCGACGATGGCGCCGAGTCGCCGCGCGGTGGCGATGGCTTGGAGGCCGGCGACACCCGCGCCGAGCACGACGACGTTGGCGGGGCGGATGGTGCCGGCGGCGGTCATCATGAGGGGGAAGAGGCGGGGCGAGTGGGCGGCGCCCACGAGCACGGCTTTATAGCCTGCCAAGTTGGCTTGCGATGACAGCGCGTCCATGGATTGGGCGCGGCTGATACGCGGGATCAGTTCCATGGCGATGGAGGAGATCTGCGCATTGGCCAGGGCTTTGACGGTGGGCAGGTTCAGGTCTGGCGCAAGGTGGCCGATCCAGAGGGCACCGCTTTGCAGGCTGGCCACTTCTTTGGGGGTGGGTGGTGCGACAGCCAGGATGATATCTGCTTTCGAAAGCGCATCTCCGGCGTCGATAGTCGCGCCCGCTTCTTGGTAAGCTTCATCGGGACAGGCTGCTTCTAGGCCTGCGCCAGATTGCACGGTGACCAAAAACCCAGCCCGAAGGTATTGTTTTACAGTTTCGGGGGTGGCGGCGACACGTGTTTCTTGGGGGTCGGTTTCTTTGCGCACGTAGATATGCGCTTTGCGACGATCGTCGGATGCATGTTCTTCCGTCAAACCTGATCACCTCTTTGGTGTGGAGATCTTGCGAATCTCTTCAGCCTATCCTCTCGCACGGTTAAACTCTGTCATGCCAGAGGGCCGCCGTCAAAGCTCTACGACGCGGCCAGAGCGTTCTTTGGGCGGCGTATCCGATGATTTTTGCATGTGCGCAAAGAGCATCGATTGGCCGGTCCAAGGGTGTAATACAAAGGCATCACTGCGCCGGATTGTCCACCCTAATTTCCTTAATATGCATAGATCTTTGGCGCCGGCTTTGGGCGCAGGGGCAAGGTAAAAGAGGTCTGAAGCGCCGCTTTGGTGGACTTGATGCATGGTTTGTTCGCCGACGGGCTCGCGCATGGGGTTGATGATGAGCACATCGACTTCTTCTTTGCGACGGGCGGCGCCTTGCAAGACGGCTTCGGCATTTCCGCCGCGTGTATGCACGTTTGTCATACCGCGCGCTTCTGCTTGGGCGCGCGTGCGTTCGACGGCGGGCCAGTAACGATCGGAGGCCCATACCTCTGCGCCTTGTTCTGCGAGCGCAAAGGTGAGGCCACCATCCGCACAGGTGAGGTCAAAGATCTTCTTACCCCGCACCTCCATGCTTTCGAAGATCGCATCATAGAGCGCTTGTTGCATGGGCGGGTTCACGGGCGTCCATGGCGCGTCGGTGTGCGCGGGTTGCACAAAGTGCCCCAACGTGTCGCTGGCTTGCATATGCAAGAGTGCTTGTTGCTGAAGGGTTTCAGACCAGGCGCTCGTGTCCATCCAGAGCGTGTGCCCATCCCAAGCAAACTCTACCCATTGATCTTTGGTTGGGAGGTTTTGCCATGCGCGGCCATCCAAACACAGGCGCTGCAATCTTTCGGCGGCTTGCCTTAAGATCGCCGCATTGGCCAAACATCCTGAAAAATCGACCAAGGGAGCGTCTTTGTGATCGCGCTGGCGCATGCCTACTTGCCACGCGTCGATTTTGTCGTCGGTATCGACCACGCCCTTTACGCTCGTCGGAGCCGCATTTTCGTTCGTCCAAGGCAGATCTGGCCGTAACCAAAGTTTGGTGCGCATGCGATGGTCGCCTTCTTTGCCGCGCCGCACCTCGATGGCTGGGATTTCTTCGGGCGCAAAGCCGCCAAAGCGCTGCAACACTTCTGCGATCAACGCGCGTTGATAATCATCGCGACCTTCTACGGTCACATGCTGAAGCGTACATCCTGGGCAGATGTTTGCATGCGGGCACGGTGCGATTTGTCGCCAAGGCGAAGGATTCTGTACAGAGCCTTGCACAATGCGTGCGTTGCGCAGCAGCCCATCGTCACCGATTTGCACCTGCGCTTTTTCCTGCGGCAACAGGTCTAAGAGCGGTGCGGTAAACCCGGTAGATTGTTCTTTCGAAAGCACGCGTCCGCGGCCAAACCAACGGTCTGCCAAAACGTCGTACACGCCTGGGGGAAATTTGGGGTGGGTGGGTGGTGGCTTCTTCACGTAGCCTCGCGAATCGACAGATGGATGGGGCGCACAGAGGACGCAGAATCGGTGATTTTTCGCGCGCGTCTGCGCAGTGTACTTGCGGGATAAGAAATTCCCACCGCAGAATTGCAACGAATTGAAGATCTTTTTCAGGGTGAGGGGGTATAAAACCTCAGATCCCATCGCCCCCGCTTTCGAAGAGATCCCCTTGCGGCATATCTCTTGTTGCCCGAACGGCTGAAACATGTTCTATCATCCGCACGTATTTTCCTGTGCCTTGAGGGTGGAATGTCCGAACTAAAACGAGCCGATTATTGCGCGATTGCCTGTGCCGAACTTTTCCGCGGCGATGGCGAAATCATGATTAGCCCCATGACACCCACCGCTGCGGTGGGTGCACGCCTTGCGCGCGCCACGTTTGAACCAGAGATCCTGCTGACCGACGGCATGGCCGAAATCATGGCCGGAAACTGGGCGGTAGGAACCAAGCCAGACCCCAAAAACCGTGAAGGCTACATGCCCTTCCGACTGGTGTTCGACACCCTTTGGTGGGGCAAACGTCACGTGGTGATGGGCGCATCGCAGATCGACAAATACGGCAACCAAAACATCTCCGCCATTGGCGACGACTACCAAAAGCCTAAAGCGCAGTTGGTGGGTGTGCGCGGCGCGCCGAGCAATACAATTTACCATACGACAAGCTACGTGGTGCCAAACCATAGCGTGCGCACTTTTGTAGAAAGCGTCGATGTGGTGTCAGGCGTGGGCTACGACAACATCAAAAAGCTCCACCCCGCTTCCCAAACCCGCCACGAAATCCGTGCCGTCATCAGCAACCTTGGCGTTTTCGACTTCCAAACCGAAGACAACCGCATGCGCATCCGTTCGCTGCACCCAGGCGTCACCGTCGAAGAAGTGGTCGAAGCCACCGGCTTTGAGCTCGTCATCCCCGACGATATCCCCACTACGCGCGAGCCGACAGCCGAAGAGATTCGCCTGCTGAACGAAGTGGTCGATCCCAAAGGCATGCGCTTCCGCGAGGTTCCCGCATGAGCGAGGCAACCACACCGCTGCGAACGCGCTTTTGTGAGATGCTCGATATCCAATACCCCATCGTCCAAACGGGCATGGGCTGGGTGTCGTATCCACGCCTGACCGCGGCCACAAGCAACGCCGGCGGTTTCGGTATTCTGGCTTCGGCGACCATGACGCTCCAAGAACTGGAGCAGAATATCGCGGAAACCAAGAGCATGACCGATCGCCCCTTCGGCGTAAACATGCGCGGCGACCAGCCTGACGTGGATGCGCGTGTGGCATTGATGATACGCGAAGGCATCAAGCTTGCGAGCTTTGCCGGTCCGCCCTCGCGTAAAGTCATCGACCGACTCAAAGAGAACGGGATCCTGTCGATGCCGACCATCGGCATGCCGCGCCATGCACAAAAAATGCAAGAATGGGGCGTCGATGCACTCATTGCGCAAGGACACGAAGGAGGCGGCCACACAGGTCCTGTCCCCACCTCCATCCTGCTGCCCGAAGTCTGCGCCAACACCGACATTCCAGTGCTCGGCGCTGGCGGTTTCCGCAACGGACGCGGTCTTGCGGCAGCGCTCGCGTACGGCGCGGACGGCATCGCCATGGGTACACGCTTCTTGCTCACCCAGGAGAGTGGCGTCCCAGACCACATCAAAGCGCAGTACCTACAAACCAACCTGCGCGGCACCGTGGTCACCGAAGCCATCGACGGCGCACCACAACGCGTGATCCAAACCGCACTGGTACAACGCCTAGAAAGCTCCAGCTACATCGTGCGTTTCTTCTCTGCCATTAAGAACGCATGGGTTTTCCGCAAAATCACCCATCAGCCCTTCTTAGAAACCATCAAAGAAGCGATGGCGATGAAGAAAACCCGCGAGCTTTCGTTCGCAGAGCTGGCCATGGCCGCCAACGCGCCCATGCTAACCCGCGCAACCATGGTGGACGGCAACTTGGATGCGGGCATTCTGCCCACAGGTCAGGTCACCGGCGCCATCGATCAGCTCCCGACCGTCGCAGAACTCCTCGCAGAGATCGTCACCGACGCAGAAAAGCAACTCGCACGCTTTCAGCGCTAAGCACTCTTGTTTGCGCGCGTGATCGCGCACAGAAAGCCCAGCGCAAAACGCGCGCGTGAGAAGATAGAAAAGAACGCCAACATCGTGACCTTCCATCGCATGTTGGCGTCTTCAATTCCCTCGCATACCGCGCGGGGAAAATAAAGAGCGCACTGCGCCGTTAGATTAAATCGGACAATCGGCGGCGCTCACGGAGCTGATTGAGCACATAGCGCACCGTCGGCGGACGATCCGAGGCTTCTTCTCTTAAACATTGGGCCATCAACTCTAACGCAAGTTCCGACGCACCAATGAACGCATCATCGTCCAGCGTTTCGCCGCCTTTGGTGGGCAATTGGCCGCTGAGGGCGTATTTCCAAATGGCGGCCAAGGTATAGAGATCGCTGCGCTCTGTGGCGATGGCTTGGCGTGCAAGTTCGGGCGCCATAAAACGTGTATCGCGAATGCGCGGGGTTGCGGCGGTGGCTTCGCGAAGCACATGCCCGTGCAAAAGCAGCACATCGCCGGCTTCGCTCACGCTCAAGTCCTCGAAACTAAGGGTGGGCGCGCGCAGTTTGGCGCGGTGCACCTCGTCCCAGAGCAAAAGCAGACCTTCGGCCAATTTGGCAGGCCCCAAACTATGCAACGGGTGACCTTTGGTTGCGGGCGGATCGTAGATCACAAAGCGCACGCCGCTTTGTTCTACGCAGCGGTGCGGCAGCGTAAATACATCGCCAAGTGCGTAATGTGGGCGATCATCCTCAAGTAAGATCTGGGCCCGATCTTGCGGAATTTGCCAGATTTCAACCCGCCGCCCTTGGGTATAGGCTTCGTAATGCTCCACATTTCCGGGTGCTGGCAGCTTTCGAAATTCCTCGAAACTCGAAAGCAGGCCGGCCACAATCGAGAGACGACGCCCCTCTGCATCCGCTCCGCTCACAGGGACCAGCAGCTCCTGATCACATGAGATGTTGGCGCAGCCTTGAGCTCTGCCATCGGCAAAGAGCAAATTCAGGGAGCCGCAGGATGGACAGAACGCTGGACGAGGGTGCAGCGCAGTGCCGCATTGTGCGCAGGCCAAATCGCCTACATGCACCTCAGAGGCGCAATCGGGGCATGGCAACCAATCGACACTTTGGGGCGAAAGCGGTGCAGGCGGCAAGATGGCATCTGTGGCGTTTGCGGCGCCGGCCACAAAACCACCCGAACGTCCGCGGCTCATGGCAAGATGTTGCAGGTGGGCGTGTTCTTCGGGCGCAAGCAGGTAGCGCATGAGTTGAAGTTCTTCGTCACTGAAGCGCCCACTGGCCGACGACAACGCGTCGATGTCAGTGATGACGTCGTCGGGTGCAGCGCTGCCTAAAAGGTACCTACCCAGGTGAACCAGGGAGAGCAGGTGGGCGTCTGGGACCTTCAAATTGCTCGAAAATCCTTTGCGGCGCATGGCGTCGACGGCCAAGATGGGTTTGGCAAGTGCGTCTGGAGCGTGCTGGATGCGAATTTCGCCTTCGGGGCCGCGTTGGAAGATGGTTTTTTCGGGGTCCGTCTCAATATAGACGATCGCGTCGTAGCCTTTGCGTTGGCGCACAGCTTCGGCGTGATCGAGCAGTGCATCGAGCAGCTGCAGCACGATGTCGATGGGGAGCGGTGCGACGAATTCATCCATATCTTTTAGCCTCGTATTTTCGTCGACGGACGGTGCCACTTTGTTCGCGCGGAAGGTGCGCGCGGCATTGGCGCGCGCCCAGCGTTGCACGGACTGATTTTCTTCGTGGGTTGGCGCCAACGGTGTGGTGCCCAAGATGCTTGCCCCATCGCTCACTTCTTCACGTTCCACAATGCGCGCACGTGGGCCGCCCTTTAGCGTAGAAAATGTGCGCAAGTCCTCCGGCGTGAACGCTGGCGCAACCGGTTCCTGTTCTTCGTCTGACAGGGCAGTTTCTTCTAGCGCTGGCGCCACGTCCGCATCCTTTGTTTTGTCTAGTTCAGGCTCTTCTTCGGGCGGTGGTTCGGGCGTGGGCGCGATGATGGCACGCGCGATGGCGTCATCGCGCGAAAGCACAGGCACATCATCGTGCTCTTCATCAAAGGGGGTGGGGATACTGCGTAAGGGACGCACGGGCGAGCGGCGGCGCTCCAATCGTACATCCGGCGGCGCATCTGGCCGCGGGCCGTGAACACGCTTTTTGCGCTCCAAACGTCGTATACGTTCGAGGGGCGTTTCTTCCCCCGCGGCATCGCGCACCGAACGCATCAATCCACCCACACTGCCAGAAAATATCATCCGTAGTAGCGTCAAAACCGTTATCAAACCTACCACCGCAATGATGGTCACGCTCACCCAGTTCATCGTATCTTTGGACGCCCTCGGAGTGTCTGACAGGACATCGGACGCTTCTTCGCCCGCCGTCAGCGATGCTGCCTCGTCGGTGTTTTCGTTGGCCGAAGCGTCGGCATCCGTGGCGCGCTTCTGACGCGCGTCTTCTTCCGGTCCTTCGACCTTGCTGCCGTTGAGAGCAGGCGCGGCCGCGTCATCTACTTGGCCGTGCGCCAGCGCGGCGTCGGCTAGGGTGGCGTTGATGTTTGTGTCGTTCTCTCTCACGGAGCCAACATCCTCATCGCGCGTCGCGTTAGGGGAAGAAGAAGCTAGAAGCGCGTGCGCAGTCTGAAAGGTCATAGGCGAACCCTTCCATTGTGCGCGTGCTTGGTCGAGGGTTACGGTGCTTTGAGGCGCAACAGGCGTACCATTGACCTGCAATTTTTGTAAGGTTTCGCGCGCGCTTTCTGCCTTTGGCACACAGACATGGCGCATGCGCGACGAATCCGAGCGTTGCAAACGCGCACAGGTGTAGCCTTCGCGTTCGCAGCGGCGGGTGGCGCTGCAATCGAGCAAGCAAAGCGCTTCATTTTCGTGCGGCCATTGCACACAATAAGACATCTGCCCCGCGTTTCCGTCTGGGCAGGTGTCTTTCGGGCAGATGGTCGAGCACATTCCTTCGGGATAGGCGCCCTGCCCGTCGCTATAGAGACTGAGGCATGCAAGTCCGTCTGCACATGGCAGCTCTTGGTGGCAAGCTCCGCCGATCCATGCGGATTCGGCGCTACGTGGAGCGCTTACGTCCGACGCATCTTGGTTTGCCTTCGAAGTCTGTGCCATAGCATCCACGCACAGCGCAAAAAGAAAGGGCGCGCACCTGTTTTGTCATCGATACAAAATCTAGGCGCGCGCAACGTGCGATCAGTAGCGGTAGTGGTCCGTTTTGTACGGGCCTTCTTTGGCGACGCCGATATACGCTGCTTGTTCGTCGCTGAGCTCTGTCAGGTTTACGTCAAAGCGGTCGAGGTGCAGTTTGGCGACTTTTTCGTCCAAGTGCTTGGGCAGCATGACCACGGACAGGCCGTATTCTTCGGCCCGTGCGTGGAGTTCCATTTGCGCCATGACTTGGTTTGTGAACGATGCGCTCATCACCAAGCTTGGGTGTCCTGTGGCACAGCCGAGGTTGACCAGACGGCCTTCGGCCAGAACGATGACGGAGTGCCCGCCGCCGTTGGGTCCGTGGGTGGTGTTTTTAAACTTCCACTCGTGGACTTGGGGCTTGATTTCGATTTTTTCGACTTCGCCGTTGGCGCGCATTTTTTCGAGGCCGGCCATGTCGATTTCGTTATCGAAGTGTCCGATATTGCAAACGATGGCCTGGTGGCGCATTTGCTTCATATGCGCTGCGGTGATGACGTCTTTGTTACCGGTGGCGGTCACGTAGATATCGTGGTCTTTGAGTGCGTCTTCAACGGTGATGACACTCAAGCCGCTCATCGAAGCTTGGAGCGCGCAGATGGGGTCGATCTCTGTCACAGATACGCGCGCGTACTGTCCACGCAGGGATTCTGCGCTGCCTTTGCCCACGTCACCGTAGCCGCAGATGAGCGCTTTTTTACCGGAGAGCATCACATCGGTGGCGCGCATGATGGCGTCGACCAGCGAGTGGCGGCATCCGTAGATGTTGTCGAATTTCGATTTGGTAACCGAGTCGTTGACGTTGATGGCGGGAAAGCGCAGGCGGCCTTCTTCGCGCATTTTGTAGAGTCGGTGTACGCCCGTGGTGGTCTCTTCGGACACGCCGCGGATGTTTTTTACAATCGGACGCCAGAAGTTATCGCCTTTTTCTGCGCGCACATCTTGGAGCAGTTGGTAGATGATGCCCACTTCCGCGTTTTCCGCTGTCGAAGGTGAAGGCACCGCGCCTTTTTCCTCGAACTCCGCACCGAGGTGAACCAGCATGGTGGCATCGCCGCCGTCGTCCAAAATCAGGTTCGGTCCGCCTTCTGGCCAAGCCACCACTTGGAAGAGGCACCACCAGTATTCTTCGAGGGTTTGGCCTTTCCATGCATAGACGGGCACACCTGCGGGCGCGTCGACGGTACCTGTCGGTCCGATGGCCACGGCTGCGGCGGCGTGATCTTGGGTCGAGAAGATGTTGCAGCTTGCCCAGCGCACTTCTGCGCCGAGCGCGGTCAAGGTTTCAATGAGAAGGGCGGTCTGCACGGTCATGTGCAAAGAACCGGTGATGCGTGCGCCTTTGAGTGGTTGCGCAGCACCGAATTCTTCGCGCAGCGACATCAACCCTGGCATTTCTACTTCCGAGAGTTGAAGGTCTTTGCGGCCGTAGCGTGCGGTGGCTTCGCTCAGATCTGCAACGCGGAATGGCTCATCCGTAAAAAGCGGTAGTCCAGTATTCATGAAAGTCGATTGTGCCATGGTGTCATTCCTAACAAGCTTGCGGGCGCACCCGCGCAATCCGCTCCGAGCGGAAAATCCTAAATCTGGTCCGATGGCTTAGTGTTGCTACGCCCGCAGTGCAACCGCCGCCTTTGTCTGCGCCACTTTTAGGCTTCAACATGTAGGAGTGTGAATTTATCGACACACGACGCGTTTCCGTGGCACACCTTGGTGCCATGGCGATCACGGGTTGGTCGCACCGCGTTCTTCGTCCTCTTGCACACACGATCGTATGCGCTCTGATCTTGTACATCGCGCGGCTGCGCCGCTCGATATGCACGTCGATTTTATCTTGCAACGGCGTCTCTTCCGATATCGCCCTACCCGCGCACACGCTGCGGGCCTACTCGGCCAGCCGCTTTTCTGGCATTGCGATCTTCCGCGCATGCAGCAAGCATATTACGCCGGTGCCATCTTGGGCGTGCACTACTGGCCGTGGCAGAGCGAACGCGCATGGAAAGAATGTAACCGACAAATCGATTTGATCGACGCGCTGTGTGAGCATCCTGCAACGCGTCGCGTGCGTTCTTTTGCGGACTGGCACTACGCCAAAGAACAAAATCAGATGGCGTTTGGCGTGGGCATCGAAGGCGCCCACCAACTGAACGGAAAACTCGAACGTGTACAAGAACTTGCGCGGCGGCACGTCACCTATCTTACGCTGACGCACTTCTCTAAAAACGATGCGGTCACCCCGTGCATGGGACGCGGTGCCAATGAACAGGATGGACTCACGGGGTGGGGACATGAATTGGTGCATGAGCTCAATCGCACAGGCATCGCCGTCGATGTCGCACATGTGAACGGCCCTGGCGTACTCGACGTTTGCAACATCAGTCGCGCGCCGGTTCTTGCGACACATACCTGCGCGCGTGGGCTTTACCCGAGCGCGCGTGGCATTGGCGATGCACAGATCGACGCGATCGCAGCCACAGGCGGTGTGATCGGTGTGATCTTTGGCACGCACTTTTTATGTGGGAAACGCAAAGCCACCACGCACGTTATCGCCGATCACATCGACTATATTGTACAGCGCGTTGGCGTGGATCACGTGGGGTTCGGCTCCGATTACGATGGCTGGCTTGCGGCCATTCCGAGCGATCAACGCGATTGCCGCGACAGCCATAAACTTACCGACATCTTGCTCGAACGCGGCTACTCAAGCCACGATATTTATAAAATGTATCGCGGCAACACCTTGCGGGCGTTGCGCCGCGTAGAAGCGATCGCGCGTCAGTCCGCGGCGCCTTGGCCTTCGAATTCATCCGCCTAAAAGCACTAACATTCTTTTGTGCGTATGTGCGTATGTGCGTATGTGCGTTGGTGCGTACGCTTATGCGTGGATGTGTTTTATCAGACCTTGTGAACGCTGACGCATTGAAGCGTAAAGCACGCTATTCACTCGCTTTACGTAGCGTAATCACAGTGATTTCGGACGGTGATGCCACGCGCATGGGCGGTCCCCAATATCCGGTCCCGCGCGAAATATAGAGCCAAGTCGAATCCCACACACGGTGCAGTCCTGCGATAAAGGGCTGTTGAAACAGGACAAGGTAGGTGAAGGGCCAGATTTGCCCGCCGTGGGTGTGTCCTGAGAGCTGAAGGTCGATCTGCAATCCGCGCGTTTGGGTATAACTACGCGGCTGGTGCGCCAAGAGTACGCGTGTGCCGTCTTTGGGTGCGCCTTCGAAGGCTTTGTGCGGGTCGGATGTATGGCGCTTCACCATGGTCGGTGCGGAATAGTCGGTAATACCACCAAGGATCAGTTTGCCTTCGCCGCGTTGGATCACGCGGTGTTCATCGAGCAAAACATCCACTTGATTTGCACGCAGATGCTCGATCCATGAGAGCGCATCGACGTAGTATTCGTGGTTTCCTGTCACAAAATACACGCCGTGTTCTGCGCTGAGTTCAAAGATCGGAGCAACGTCGTGGCGCAGTTCATCGACGTCGCCGTCCACCAAGTCGCCGGTGATGGCGATAAGGTCTGCTTTCACTTCTTTACAGCGCGCGACGATGCGTTCCACATAACGCCGACCGATGGTATCGCCCACGTGGATGTCTGATAGTTGCAGGATCACAAAGCCATCCAGGTCTTGATGCAGGTTGGCGATGGGGATCTCGACATATTTGAGCGCGGCGGTTTTGCGTGCGGAGCGGATGCCATAACTGCTCACGCCTGCGGCGGATGCTGCGACGGCGACGCTCGTGGTTTTTTGCAAGAAGGCTCTGCGGCTCATCCCCGTCGCTTCCGCCTTCGAAGGCGGAGGAGTGGCGTCTTTACGCAGGGTTCTGAACAACCAAAGCCCCACATCTCTGACGGTGACCACCACCAATGAGATATAGAACCAGCCCATGATGCTGAGGCCCACCCATTGCAGGCTGATCGTCCAGATGGAGCGATCGAAAAGACGGCCGGCAAACCAGCCGAGCAAGCTGATGGGCGCAGCAATGAGGAGAACGCACCAAAGAAAACGACGCAGCGCGGTCGCACGTCTCCAAGGGCCCAGCAAACGGCGCGCAAGGTACGCGTACAGCAGACCGTAGAGACAAAATGCGGTGCCGACGATGAGGACGGCGCGGAAAGAGATCATGGTTCACTCACCATGGAAAGAGGAAATTTGGCCTTATTCTTTGCGCGGGCTGGGACGAGAAGAAGGTGCCCTGGATGCGCGGATCTGTTATACTTTCGGTCTCATTTGAATCGAGGAAGTAGATGTCGCTCCAACGCGCCGAAGCACGCAACAAAAAACCTGTCTCTATCGATGATGCACCTTCTTGCAACACCTGCGCAAACTGGCGGGTCCGTATCATTGAAGGGCCGGAATGGGCACATGCTGTGCCGTGTAAAGCGTGTTCAAGTTCTTGTGAGCGATGTGAAAACACGGGGTTTCTGTTCCTTCGTAACGCGTATGGCAGCATCGACTCCATGCCGTGTCCGCGATGTGAACCCATTCGCCAACGCATTCAACGCTACAACGACGCGCATATTCCGCGCCGTTACGCGTCATTGCAATTTTCGGACTTTCAGTATCGGCACAACCCATCGCTCGAGAAGGCGGTCGCAAAGATTCGCTCCATGCTTATGACCTTTACGCCCGGTGATCGCGGCATTGGGCTGAGCGGCGATGTGGGGGTGGGTAAAACCATGTTGATGGCGCTATTCTTACGCTCCATCACCCTCGACCGTGAATTTCCCGCGCAATTTATCGAATTCTCGCACCTTTTGTCGGATATTCGCGCGGGCTATGATCAAGGTCGTTCCGACGCTGAAATCTTGGGCAAGTTGGTGACGGTGCCCATTTTGGTGATCGATGAGATGGGCAAATCGCTCAAGACCGAATGGCAACTTGCGATTTTAGATACGTTGATCTCGCGTCGCTACAATGCATCTGTCTCGACCTTTTTTACGACAAACTTTCCGTTCGAAAAAGACGAGCGCAAGAGCAATTTTAGTAGTGCAGACGACTATAAAACAAGCACGCTCCAAGAGCGTATCGGTAGCCGCATGTACTCACGTCTGCAGGAGATGTGTGAGTTTATGACGGTAGATGCGGCGGATTATCGCGAGCTGAAGAAGTAGCGCCCGTGCGCGCCCTGCATGGCAAGGCGCGCACTTTAGGTGTTACTTTTTACCGAAGAGCCCGACGAGGGTGCTAAGGCCTTTTTGTGCGAGGTCGGCGGTATCGATACCGCCTGCTTTGTTGCCGCCCAGGACGTTGCCCAAAAGGCCGCCAAGTGCGCCTTGTGCGATGCCGCCTTCGGATTGGAGGAGCGACATGAGCGTGCCGAGGTTCAGACCACCTTCAGATTTCACTTTGTTGCCCAAGAAGCCCATGACGATGGGCGCGAGCTGCGCAAGGACGTTGCCGGCTTGGTCGGCTTGAATCCCTGCAGCTGCGCTGATCTTCTCTTTGACCACAGCTTCTTGGCTGCCCAAGATGTGTGAGAGGATGTTCTTGCCGTCTTTTGCCACCGCATCGCTCGAAAGCATGGCTGCAAGGTTCGAAAGATTGGGGTTTCCGGCATGATCTTTGAGCGCGTTGAGGAGCGATGCCGCGCCATCCTTGCTCATGGCGTTGCTCGCGAGCCCTGTCAGGAGCGCTGGGATCGAAGCGTCGACGGCGGACTTGGCCTTATCTTCGGTAATGCCCACTTGCGATGCGAGTTGTTGCAGTGCTTGCGCGCCGATTTGTCCTTTGATCTGATCGAGGAGGCTTTGTGACATTGTTTCTCGTGGGTGGGTGAAGAGGAGGCCGCGTACGTTCGTTGGCAACCACATGCATAGAATCCGTACGACATCGGTCATCGAGGTGTGCTATTGTAGACCCGCCGATGGGCGCGGACGTCACAATTTTAGGCCGCACGTCTTCTTTTTAGTCGAAGACGCGTCGGCGACACAAGCTGTGAGATGACTTGAGGCAATGAGTTCCACCCGCAAAAAGCTGAACCGATTATTCAAGGCGCCTTCGGAGGCGTCGGTGGAGGTTTTTGCGCCAAGGGATCTGGACCGCGCACCACGAGAATTTGATGCGGAAGGCCACCAAGTCCAAACCACGCCTGCGTTGCAACCGCACACCGAAGCGCCACGAACTGCCGCCACATCGCGCCATGAAACAGCACGATCTTACGCCACATCACGCCAAGAAGCAGCACGATCTTACGCCACATCGCGCCAAGAAGCAGCACGAGCTGCCGTCATATCGCGCACAGAGACCGAAAGACATCGGGGACGTGCCCTCACGTCACATCCGCCGCACGCCGCATCTTCTCGCCCCCACGCTTCTCCCCCGCCTTCGAAGGCGGGAGCGGTGCGGACGGAGCGCGCCCATGCAGTGCACACCGCACCTTGGGCGGCAAGCGCGGCCTTCGAGAGTTGGAAGCAGCAACGCAACGCAAAACAAGCGACGGGGACTGTAGAGCAACGCAATGTCACGCCATCCCATGGTACGGCACCGACATCGGCGCAGCGCATCGAACAAGCGCGGCGTGCGAATGTGCCTTCAACACATATCCAAGCGCTCGAAGGGCGCCAGCATCAACATAAGACGGGGATGCGCGCGGCCCAAAATTTTGCTGCGTGGAAACAAGATCAAGCTGCGCCAACGCCTGCACCGGCGACCGCAAAAAAGCCGCTGCCAGACGATCGTGTGCTCCGACGCGCCATCCGTAGCCGCGAAGCGTTGCTCCCAGAGCCTGCACGGCAATACGCGCTCTTATCTGTAGAAGAATCTGCAGAAGAAACGACAGCGAACAAAGAGGCCTACGACGGCGCGCCTTCGCCACAAACGAAAGACGCAAAATCGGCAGAGCATCATGCAGTAAACGAGACATCAAGCGCGGCTACGCACAGCAACAAAGCAGCCCATACATCAACGCAAAGTGCGACGCGTAAAATACAGATGCAGCAAATGGCGACGGCGGTCCAAACGCCGGCAGAGCGTTTGATGTGGGTGAGCGCGCATCGTGCAGAACTTGCAAGTGAGCACATTGTCAGCAGCCTGTACGCTTTGGAGGGCACGGGGCTGCGCGCGGCGCACGAAGCGCGCCGGCTGCGCATGCTCGCGGAGGCGTTGATCGCGCTGGGCAAAGACGAGGCTTGCTTAGAGGCCTTAGAAGCGTTGCAGAAGGTCGTTCCGCATGACGCATGGGTGTTGCTTCGGTTGGCGGAAGTGTGCGCAAAAAACGCAGACACACTACAAGAGGCCCTGCGTTGGTGCGATACGTTAACGCGTTTACATCCTTGGCTCAGTCAAGCGCAAACGTTGCGCCGTGCGATCGAAGCCAAGATCACGGCGTTGCACTGAAGCGCATCAGAGAATGTATCAGAACGCGAGGTGTTCGCTCTTGCGTCCGGCTTCGCCGTTAAACTGCGGCTGGCTTGTAGCAGCCCCTTTACCTGCAGTGGTTGGCAGCAACACTGTGACCCCTTCAGTTTGGAGTGTCGTTCCTTTGGTAAGGATACCAAGGACGCTACCGCCGGCGCCTCCGCCCCCTTTTCCTCCGCTTCCGCCGGTGCCTCCAGCTTTGCCATCGCCTCCATCGCCGCCTGCGCGGCTGCATTGATTCGCGGTAGCACCGGTATCGCCGAAGCCACCGTTACAGCCAGGTTGCCCCGCACCTCCCATGCCTCCGTCACCGCCGTTACCAGCCTCCATCACATAGAGATTGGTACGATCGATGGTTGCTCCGGTCGAAGAGATTAGAGTAAGCGCGATAGATGAACCACCGTTACCTCCTGCGCTGCCGCCAGCACCGGGACATCCTCCGGCGCCTCCAGCGCCGCCTGGGCCGCCACTATGTCTGCGTGCGGGGAGGGTTGCGCCATGCGTCGCGCCGCCCCCACCTCCGCCACCGCCGGTACCAGCTGCTCCTACCAGACCGCGCGTACCCGTTGTGGGGGTATAAAAGCCATCCGCCCCTATCGTACTGGGCTGTTTCCCGCCTTGCCCACGGCCGCCTGTAGCTCCATTGGTTCCTCTAGTTCCATCGTCAGCGCGTGAGTTGCAGCCAGTTCCTGCGCCTGCACCTCCTTTTCCTACAGGTTGACCATTCACGTTAGTTTGCCCGTCACCTCCGGCGCCGCCCATATCATGGGGGGCATCTCCCCCTTTACCTCCCGACGGCGTCCAGACGTCCGAAATGCCGTAGGGGCCATTACATTGGAACCCCTCACCGCCGGCCGGACCATCGGCCGGCTGGCCGCTACCGGCCATCTGTCCGTTGGGGCCGTGACACGAGGATGGACGTGTAGCCGACGCACGTGGACCGCTATCTCCTTTGGAGCCGTCCACACCGCGCCCAGCATAGACATCGATGCCTTGTAAGATAAGCGAGCTACAATTTGTACAGTGGATTCCATAGCTCGATGTGCCGTGCAGCGTGCCCGGCACATAGCCATGCGCATCCGCGGCGATGACCGTGAGATTTTGCAAAATGGTTGGTTGATCTCCATTCAAGTTTTGGCCACGCAGGCCGATGCGGTTTCCGTTGACCACGTGCGCGCCACGGATGGTCACTTGATAGCCAATGTTTCGCTCCCAGTCGCGGCCAGCGTCGAATCCGCCATAGATGCTGATGCCGTCTACGAGCGTGAGGTTTTCTGTATAATCTCCCTGCGACACATAGATCTGATCAATCTCCGTCGACATCACTCGCAAGAGCCCAAGGGCTTTATCGATAGTTTTAAAGGGTTTGTCGCGGGTACCGGGATTATTGTCGCTACCGGACTTTGCTACAAAGTAGGCACGCGAAGCGTCCCCGTCGATACCATCGCAGTTATAGTCTTCTTGGGTTTGTCCGTAGGCGGGGTCACGCAGATCCGACGGCCGGTCTTCGTCTTTGTCTGTGCGCGGCGTACATTGATAAGGACAACCCTCGGTGTTCTCGGTGCCGCGAATATTGAGCCAGCCCGGTTCACACGCCACAAAGTTACATACACCGGTGCTACATTCGGCGATGGCGTGTTCAAGCTCGCAGGGTTGATTACATGCACCGCAGTGCGCAAGCGTAGCGTACGCGCCGTCTGCGTTACGATACTCATCGTCGATGCGTCCTTGGCAGGCATCGTCTTTACCGTTGCATTGGGTCGCCATGCCAGGATTCACATAAGGGTCATTATCATCACAGTCTGGCACGTTCGGCACGTCGCATTCGCTCATATCGAAAGCGGGGTTTCCGTAACCATCGCCGTCTTCATCCACACATTTTTGACAATACCCAGTGTTAGGGACACATACGTCGTAGACGCTACCATCGATTTCCTCGATGCTCTCGCAGGTAGAACCCGCAGGGCACGTCAAGCCATCCGCACAAGAGATGGTACAGCGATAACCACCATCATCCTGCTGCCAACAGAGATCGAGTCCAACCGTACCGCACGCACCGGTGAGGTCGTCTCCTTCGCGCGTACAAAGGTGACACTGTGTCTTCGGTCGGGGAAGGCACACATGGACGATATCGCCGGCATCGGGTCGAATACCGAGACACTCCATGGCGAGTTCACCGCTGTCTTGATTACAGACTTGATTTCCGCCATCGGGCGGACATCTGCGCGTACAGATCGCTTTGCCTTCAGGGGTTTGAATGCAACTCAAATCCTTGGCGCATTCGCTATCGCTGGTACACGTTTCAGTATATTTCTTTCCTGTAGGTTCAGGCGTACTGGACGGCGGCTGATTCCGCGTCGGCTCAGGCACTGTATCGTCGACTTCGCACGTGCCGTCGATGCATTTGTGCCCAGTCTCACACGATGTGTTTTCATCGCATTCAGATCCTGCGCTGGGTTGGTTTTCTGCGCAAGCAGCCAATCCTATGGCGATCATCAGACTCAACACCCCAGTCCATACAGAACGATTCCACTGCATAACAGCCCTCTACATGAATGCGTACGCCCGAGCGCAGGCGTGGATACATTTACCGCTGTCTGCACACGATTGGCGTGACGAACGCTGACATTCCCTTCTCACCCGCATGCAAGATGAAATCCTAGCAGAGCGCGAAGTAAGATACAAAGAACACGTGCAAACAGGTGCTCCTACGCTATATCGTCAGGACACCGCAAAAGTTGCGTGGGATGCGCAATATTTTTCACGCTGCGGTGAGGCGGCATGATTTTTGATCACGCCAGACGTGGCGACACACGTTCTTCGAAGGCGATGGAGATGGAAACTTCAACGGCCCTCATATTCCACAATATCCTCGCTCACGCCATCCAGCGTTGCACGCTTCTGCCAGTAGATCACGGCACATAGCAGAATGAGAATCGCGGGAATGAACATAGTTTGGGCACCTAGACGTAGAAATAGGATGGTGCCGAGGATGCTTCCAACGCCAAAACCAATGAGAATGGCAAGGTGCAGATATACACGCCATGCGAAGACGGTACGGCGGGCAACAAACCTGCCGAGTGCGATACCCAAATCGGTGACAACGCCGGTGATGTGGGTGGTGCGTAGGATGGCGCCACTATATTGGGTGGCCAACGCGTTTTGCAATCCGGCGGCGAGCGCTGCGAGCACGATGCCCATAAAGTTGTCGTGCATCAGCAGATAGGTTGCGCCAAAGAGTAGTATCGACTCGAGGGCGAGCAATATGCCATAACGATGCGACAAGAGCAGTCTGCTTGATTGAAGCACACTTCCGCTGATAGCGGCCCCAAGGATAAAACCAGCCACAACGCCTGCCACGCGTGCAAAGGGAAGGGTGTGATCTACGCCGACGCCTTCGATGGCAAGCTGCGTCAGCATGCCGGTCATGTGCGTCGACGGAATGCTGAACACAGAGAGTACGCTCACGGCGTTGACCATACCTGCGGCGAGGGAGATGATTCCTCCGCCCACAATAAAGAACCGCAACGCTTCAAAGGTTGGTTGATCACGGGTTGGGGGAGGCAAGTTTTTTCCTCGGCAGAAGACATCGAAGGTACAGGCAGGATTATGCGCTGGTTGTTTTACTGGAGCAAGCGCAGAGGATAGTCAACGGCCCTACCGCGTGATGGAGCGTTTACGGAAAATGATGATGCGCTATACGTGTACATCGACAGGGGCGCGTGGACGTGCTTGCGGAGGCGGAGATATGCAGAGTGTCTACTGGTGCGCCCCTATAAAGACTGAAAACCGTCGCACGAGTGGATTGCGAGTAGATGTAAGAAAGACGTTGAGACAAAAGTCACCGCGCCTCCGCACGTTGTGCGGAGGCGCGTACTTTTTCGTCTTAGATAGTGCGTAGCTTAGGGTACGCGCAACAGATCGATGGACTGGCCAGTAGCTCCGGTATTTCCGCCGCCGCCACCTTGGCCGCCTGTGCCAGGGTTAAGCGTATTACCGGTCTTAATTGTGTTGGCTTGGGCTTGGGTGATGCCTTTGGTGAGGATTGGCGCAGAAGGGCCACCGGCACCTCCACCACCAGCGCCACCTTTTCCACCTTTTCCACCTTTTCCACCTTTTCCACCTTCACCGATTTCACCAGTGGCCGCCGAACCACCGGAACCGCCTTCGCCGCCTGCGCCACCGCTTAGACCGGAGGATCCGTTGCCGCCGCCACCGCCTGCGGAGGTGGTGATGGTGTTGCGCTCTACGATCGCATTTGCGGAGCCTTGGAGGTAGATACCAAAGGACCCACCTCCGGCACCACCGCCGCGTCCACCTGCACCGCCGCAGCCGCCTGCGCCGCCACCGCCACCGCCGTTTCCAGAACCAGCGTTACACACGCCGCAGTGTTGGCCGCCACCGCCGCCACCACCGCCGCCGCCGCCGCCGGGCCCGCCGGCGGCACCCGGTTTGCCGACGTTGCCACTGTAGAACAATCCAACGATCGCAGCGGTGTTCGTGGCGCCTGCACCTGGGCCGCCGTTACTTCCTGTGCCACCGTCAGCGCCGGAATCCCCTTTTTTGCCTGGGTTCCCACGTGCGCCGCCTGCACCGCCGGCGGCACCTTGGCTACCGGGCGAGCCATCGTTTCCGTCGCGCGAACTTGCTTGGTGGTATCCGCCAAAGACGTTTTTATTTGCACGTCCGCCGGAACCACCTTTACCACCTGTGGCGCCGCAGCTCGATGTTCCTCCAGCACCACCGGCGCCTTCGGGCTCTCCGTCTCCTTTACCGTTGCCTCCGGGCGAGCCATCGTTTCCGTCTTCCGCGACGGTGGTTACGGCAGGTCCCGCACCTCCTGGCGCACCAACACCCGCGCTGATGACGTTTCCACGCAGTTCGAGGCCGTTACAGTTGGTGCAAATGACACCGTAGCTGGAGCCACCTTGGAGGGTGCTAGGGTTGTGTCCTGTCGCTGCGCCCGCGACGATCTCGACGTTTTGCAGCACGGTTTTACCGGTACTTCCAATGTTATCTCCGATAACGGCAATCACGTGCTGTGTTCCGGCTTCCACTTGGTTGTTCTGAATCTTGGTCACGTAGGATGCGCTACGTTTCCATCCCTGGCTCGCGTCGTAGCCACCATAGATGGAAATCCCTTCGATCAGCAGGATCGACTCGTTGTAGGTGCCACGTGAGACATAGATTTGGTCTTTGCCACTGAGGGTGACGATCTCTGTGAGCGCGGCATTGATGCTCTGAAGCGGGCGTTCTTTGGTGCCGGGGTTACTATCATTACCCGAGTGGCGGTCGACAAAGAGCGCACGCGCAACATCACCGTCGATGCCGTCACAGTTGGTATCGTGGTGTCCTGTGGCGTAACCCGATTGACTGATATCGCCTGGGCGGTCTTCGCCGGATTGCGGGGTACATTCGTAAGGGCAGCCGTTGACTTCTGGATTGCCTGCGAGGTCGAGCCATCCGGGTTCACATTCAACGAACGCGCAGCTTCCGTTGTGGCATTCTTGGACAGCATTCACGAGGTTGTCGCATTTGATTCCGCAGCCGCCGCAGTTGTTTGCGTCCACATCGGTATCGATTTCGCAACCGTTGGCGTGTTTTCCGTCGCAGTCTTTCCACGTGCTCTCACAGGTGGTGATATGGCAGCGATCTGCTGCGTCGGGGGTGCATGTCGCGCCGGTGACGTGGGGTTTATCGAGGCAGTTGTTGCTACAGCTGCCGCAGGTTGTGGGGTCGTTGCGGTTGGACGAACATTGCACCGCATCACCCGGACAGTCGAGTTGGTCGCCCGCGCATGCATTGGCGTGGCAGGTGTTGACATCGCAGGTCCAGTCGCCGCTCATGGCGGTACAGTCGACGCCACACGCACCGCAGTGTTGGTCGTTGTTGATCAGGTTGGCTTCGCAGCCGGTTTTGGTACCGGGGATGTAGAGCGAACCAGTGTTGCCCATATCATTGTCACAGTCACCGAAGTCTGCATCACATCCTTGGAACAAGCACATGCGATTAACACATGTGCTCGACGCATTGGCGACCTCGCAGGACAGGCCGCAGCCTCCGCAGTGATCTGCGTCAGTAGCAATGTTCACCTCACAACCGTTATTCGGGATGCCATCACAGTTCTGGAAACCATCTCGGCATTCGATCAAGCAGGTATTTTGCTCTGGCGTTGGACCGGGTTCGCATTCAGTGAGCTGAGCGTAGGCGTTGGTGGGATTGCATGTGACACCGCAGCTTCCACAGGTTTCTTTGCTGCTCAAGTCCGCTTCGCAACCATTGGCGTCGTTGCCGTCGCAATCTGCGAATCCAACTTCGCAGGAATCCATCTTGCATTGTTGATTGGAGCAAACACCCGACGCGTTCTCGTAAAGATTGCGACAATCGGTGCCGCAGGTACCGCAGTTGCTGTTGCTGTTCAGATCGACCTCGCAGCCGTTCGACGGATCGCCGTCACAATCGTCATATCCTGCTTTACATTGAATATCGCAGGCGTATTGGCCTGGGTCGTCTTCGTCTTGTCCATCAACAAAGACGCATTCGCTCACGGCGGTCGTAGATGCTGAACCTCCGCATTTCGCAGTACACGAGCCACAGTGCGCAGGATTACTCAAATCTGCCTCACAGCCGTTTGCAGGGTTTCCGTCACAATCGGCCCAACCCGGCTCACATTCCAAGATTTCGCATTGTGTTTGCTCATTGGTATCGCCCACGGCGCATTGCGAAGCGCGTACGTTTGGTAGGCTTCCGCAGTCGTTTCCGCAGAGTCCGCAGTGCGCGGTACGATAGTAGACGCCGTTATCATCGCGGTAGCTGTTATCGACGCGTCCCGAACAGTCATTATCTCGTCCATCGCACGCGGTGGGCGCGCCGGGGTGGATGTCACTCCGACTGTCATCACAGTCGGGGATGTTCGGATAGTCGCACTCCGACATATCGTATTGCGGATCGCCGTAACCATCGCCATCGTTGTCGACGCATTTGACGCATCGGCCTTCGGTGGGGATGCAGACCGCGTATTCGTGCCCATCCATGGTCATGGTGTCGCAGAAGGATCCTTCGGGACAGCTTTTGCCCTCAGAACAGTCCACGGCACAGTAGTGGCCGTCATCTTGTGGCAGGCAAAGGTCCGCACCGACCGTACCGCAATCGGCGGTGAGATCGTCGGCATCAGCACGCTCACAGGGCTTGCAATAGGTTTGCGCGCGTGGATAGCACATCCACACCAAGTCGCCGCCTGTAGGACGGATCGACAAGCACTCCATCGCGAGTTCCGCATCCTCGTCCTCGCAGGCTTCATTGCCGTCGTTGGGCGGACAAATGCGTGTACAGATGGAGCCTTCTGCCGTGTTGATGCAGCTCAGATCCTTTTGGCAGTCCTCATCTTTTTGACAAGGCTCTGTATATTTTGCGCCATCATCTTTGGGCGGGGTTTTCGGGTCTTCCTTGGGTGGCTTGGGAGGATCTTTCTTTTCCTCAACGCACACACCGTCGTCGCAAAGGAAACCATCGGCACAATCGGTCTGCTCCTTACATTTTTCCGCCCCATTGGACGGATCGCTCTCCTTACAGGCCCCAAAGGCAAGGGCGCCTATCATCAACAGGAGAAGAAACGTCGTTCCTCGCGTTCCTTCACCGCTTTTCTTCAGACGCTCAAACATCGTAACTCTCCATAGAATGCGCACATCAAGCGCCAGCGTACACACGCGCGCCCATCGATGCGATGACCACCCAACTGCCCTTGCTCACACACGAAGTGGGAGTGTAGCGAATTTTTTAATCGCCTACGCCGCCATGCAATAGCGGCGCATGCACCTGATACTGAAACAATGTGGATGACGTGTGCCGGCTCAACGGCACGTCCTACCCAGCATGCGCCGAAGATTCCCCCTCTACGCAGACTCAAGGTCTGAATGTAGAGGATGCTGCTGCGCGTTTCAAGTTTTGCAGTGAGAAGATTGTACAAGGTCACATTCATCATGCCAACCCTCTATCAACCGCTCCTGAACCTCTCACAAAATAACCACAAAAGGAACACTTGTATACACAGTGTAACATGACATCTGAGCTGCACGCACAACCACCGTCCATCATTCACACGTAGAACGTGCGTGACGCCGCGGATGTTTTACGCAATCCGCGGCGCCAGCGTCTTCCATTAAAAAGCCCCCTGAAATGCCGGTCCGCATCGACGCGTACATTTCAGGGGGGCGGGACGGGCTGCAGCGGAAATACCTTAGAATTCCACTTGGTTGGCTTTGGCGCCTTTCTGTCCGTCGTTGCCGTTACTGAAGCCCGCAGCTCCGCCTTCGCCCAACTCATATTGCGACGAGGAAACGGTAGGCGAGGTGTCTTTCCGGAGAATGCCCCAGGACCCACCGCCGCTTCCGCCCGCGCCGTGTCCTCCGCGTCCGCCATCGCCACCTCGTCCGCCATCACCGCCGTCTCCTGCGCTATCGCTATGGAGGCCGCCGTTCCCACCGGCACAACCTGGACCCGCGGCTCCGCCCGCGCCGCCGCGGCCACCGGCACCGCCATCCGAGGTTTTCAGCACAGCATTGGTGAAAGAGATACCATTGGAGCTGAAAAGCGCCGCAGCGACGGACGCACCACCCGCTCCACCGCCGTCACCGCCGGTTCCTGGGCAGCCGCCCGCGCCGCCACCACCACCGCCGCCACCACCGTATTTATTGGACAGGCTGTTTTTCTGTCGACCGCCGCCGCCGCCTGCACCACCACCGCCGTGACCGATGGTTCCGTCGGTGCCGGCTGCACCCGCATTTCCTGACCAGAATAATCCGGAAAGGGCGCCGATATTGGCGGGATTGGCGGGATCATGGCCTTGCGTTCCGGGGCTTCCATTGCCGCCGTGTTCCCCGTCGCCTTTGTAACTCCCTCCGGAACCCGCAGATCCTCCGCCCGTGGCGTTTTCTCCGCGCGTGCCGGATTTCCCTCCTTCTTTGCGCGCTTTTCCAGCATCGCCGCCCGCGCCCCCTGCGTGACTGGTCCCCGCTCCCGCTGCAGAGCAGGTCAACCCCGTTCCGCCAGCACCTCCTCGCCCTACGTTGCCTTTGCTACCGTCGGTTCCGTCCGCACCTTTACAGCTCGGTGGGAGGTTCGACGTAGTATATTGCTGGGTCCCTGGGGTTCCTTCGGCACCTGCTGCGCCTTTGCCAGCGTACAGCGTGCTACCGACGATGCGTAAATGCGTACACTGATGACAGTGCAGTGCATAACTCGATGCACCATTTTTGGTGTTTGGAATGAGACTTGTCGCGTCCTCGCTTTCGACGGTCACATTCTGCAAATAGGTCGTTGTTGTGATATTCTCACCACGAATTCCGATGCGGTGATTCTGATCTGTTGTATGTTTTCCTCGGATAATCACACGGTTATCGGAACTACGCGTCCATTGAAAGACTCCGTCGGTGGAGTTTTTAGGCGCAGCATCATATCCACCATAGAGGCTCACACCGTTGAGAAGCGACAGGTCCTCGGTGTAGGTCCCCTTCGAAATATAGATCTCATCGCGATCGCCTGGCGTGGCGATTTCGAGGGCGCGGGCGATGGTTTTGACGGGCGCATCAAAAGTACCGAGTTTGGTATCATCGCCGGTAATGTGGTCGACGAAGACACCTTTAGCGATGTCGCCATCGATGCCATCACAGTTGGTGTCAGAGGCGCGCCAATCATAATTGGCAGCGGTAACATCCCCGGGCCGATCAGCGGGCTGGCCTGAACCGCCTGGCATCACAATCACGCGACCTGGCGTACAGAAGTAGTTGCAGACGCCGCCTGCTCGGTCGACCCAACCGGTCTGACAGCCATCGATGGCGCACGTTCCTTGGTCGCAGACGTTGATTGCGTTGGGCACATTGCAGGTAACGCCACAACCGCCGCAGTTATGCACGGTGGTAATGTCGATTTCACATCCGTCATCAACGTTGGAGTTACAGTCGTCGTAACCGTCCGCACACGCCGCAATACCGCATTGATGCGTATCATTTTCGATATCGCAGGTTGCTTGTGCGACATTCGGAAGCACGGTGCAGTTGTTGGAGCAGCTGCCACAGGTTTCAGGTGCGCTCGCATCCACAGAACATTCCTCCATCATGGGGCATGTGAGCCAACCTTCATCGCAAGCCGAAAGAACGCAGGCATGCGGCGCACCGGCCTGTACTTCTTCGCAGATATAGGTACCACCGGTCATATCGCGGCAGCTGTTTCCACATTCTCCGCAGTTGCTGTTGCTCACAAGCTCCCGCTCACAACCGTTGCTGGGATCGCCATCGCAATCGCCCCAACCAAACTCACAGGCCAAAATTTCGCAGGTTGCTACCTCGCCATCGACGCCGCAGACCGCCGACGCCACGTGCGGCAAGCTGTTACAATCATTGCCACATTCGCCACAGTGTGCATCGGTATGATAGACGCCATCCTCGTTGCGATAACTGTCATCGACGCGACCAACACAGGTGGTGTCCCGATAATCGCACATATCTGGCGCACCGGGATAAATGTTCGCATTCCCGTCATCGCAATCGACTTCATTGGGGAAACGGCACTCAGCGTTATGACCTTCAATGCCGTAACCATCGTTATCTTCATCTACGCAGTCCGAGCAATACCCATTATCAGGGACGCAAACCTGATATTCGGCGCTCCCCTCCATCACGACTTCGCACGAAGCACCTTCATTGCAATCTCGATCGGTTGAGCAGTGCACCGCACAGAAATCACCGTCGTTCATCTGCATGCAAAGATCTTTACCCGGTGCGCCACAAGTCCCCGTGAGATCTGTGGCGGTGCGATTGCAAGGCTGGCACGAGGTTTCCGGACGAGGGTAACAGATCGAAATGAGATCGCCGCCATCAGGAGAGATGGTCAGACACTCCATGGGGTGTTTTCCGCCCTCGCAGTCTTGGTGATTCCCCTCTGTGCTACATCGGCGCGTACACATTTTGCCGCGGTTGGTCGAAACGCAGGAGAGATCCTTGCCGCAATCCTGATCCGTTTCACAGGCTTCGGTGTATTTGTCGTTCGCAGGGGGCGGATCCTTTGGCTTACCCGGATCTTTGGGTGGCGGCTTGGTGGTATCTTCCACACATTCGCCGTCGTCGCAGATGAGCGGGGCGTCGCAATCCTCCGCATCAACGCATGGGCCGCTACCCACCGACGGATCGCTGTCCTTACAGCCGCTGAACGTGCTGATGCCGATCATCAGCGCGCACAGTATGAAGAGGTCGCGCCAGCGCGTGCTCACCTTTGGTCGTTCCGCTTTCATCTTCTGTTCCCCCATACGATTCGACTTCCACAACTTCAATTATGTTTCGCCACAAACGCTCAGTCGCCCTGTATCTCAATGATCCTAAGAGAACCGCATGCGCGCGAGATCTGTCGCCGCATGTTCTCCGGTCTTTCATAAAGAAACATTTCCCTTTTACGTTCAAGACGTTAGCAAAGCATGCCGCCCTGCATCGCTCAGAATTTTTACACGCATCGTAAAGTGAAACACACCGCTCAAAAGCTACAGATGCGAGAAGTCCTGCCGCATGTAGCCCGCGTTGTGCGCTGGGTTCTTCCCGCGCACCGCCGCTTCGCAGTGGCAGTCCAACATTGCCGCATCTGTAGGTACGGCTTCCCCTTTTATAATGCGATTTTTCCGAGGCTCTTCACAAAGAGCCGCGACGCAAGCATCATCTTACCGAGACCCGCCAAACAACGCAAGTCTCTCGTCTGGGCGTCAAGTTGTTGGCAAACGCCGTAGTCCGGCACCCATTTCCTGAAACGCACGCGCACGCGTGATGAGCTTTCACGCACACGTTCTAAGCATCGCGCAAACGATGCAGCCACGCGTTGCATGCACCAAGCCACGACGCCACATCTTGCGCCTCGCCCACAGGCGCTGGCCATGAATGCCGTTCCAAAAGATCGGTCGCTGCCAATAAGGCATCTGCATGCGGATGTCCTTTCATCGCCAAGCGACAGAACTTCGAGAGCTCAAGCGCTACAATCAAGACATCGCCCACATACCATGATCGTTCATCCACCCAGTGAAGCAAGCCTGTGTGTTGTTCCGTTGGATATGTATACAGTATGTCAACTCTGGGTTCATCGAAATGCGCATCGCCCTGCTTTCGAAAAAACATATAGCGCGCGCTGGCACCAGGCAGCTCTTGGGTGAAAGCCTCGAGCATGGGTGCGACGTTCACGCGTCGTCCCCATCGCTCTTCAGCGTGGTGACGTTGTCAAAGTTACCATCTTCGCGATCGCGTCCGGCGGGGCGTGGCACATCATCTCCGCGCAAGTGCGCAACTTCTCTACGCAAGGACTCGACTTCTTCGATGAGGCTCGACAACACATTGGCGACAGGGTCAGGGAGCGCTGCGTGATCGAGCTCTGCGCGCACATCACGCACGCCTTCGGCAAGACGCCCAGGAATACCGACCACCGTCGCGCGCGCCGGCACGTCGCGAATGACCACAGAGCCTGATCCCACGCGCGCGCCATCACCCACTTGGATCGCGCCCAAAATACAAGCGTTGGTGCCAGCGACCACGCCGGCGCCAAGCGTTGGGTGGCGCTCCGCGCGTTCGAGCGACGTTCCGCCCAAAACCACGCCTTTGTACAGAAGACAATCGTCGCCGACCACAGCGGTTTCGCCGATCACAATCCCCATGCCGTGGTCGATGAACACGCGACGCCCAATGCGCGCACCAGGGTGAATCTCGATGCCCGTCGCAAAGCGGCTCATATGCGCGAGCACGCGCGAAGGCAACCGGTGCCCGCGCACCCACATCATATGGGCGACACGATGCATCCACAGCGCGTGAAGACCCGGATATACCAAGCAGACTTCCAAGGGGTCGTTGGCTGCGGGGTCGTGGCAGAGCACCGATTCAATATCTTCACGCACCACGTCTATGGCGCCGCGCCAACCGGCGGGCACGCGCGAAGGCGGCGTGACCTCGACACGTGGCGGCGAATCCTGCTGGGGCGGAAGCGGCTCGGGCCGTATCCAACTCGCCAGGCGATCCGCAATATTGCGGACGTGTTGCTTTGCTTGAGTAGACGGTGAAGCCATTATTTAAAGAGCGGTGTCGAGAGGTAGCGTTCTCCGCTGGAGCAGATCACAGTGACAATGGTCTTGCCTTTGTTTTCTGGGCGCGATGCGACTTCGAGCGCTGCGGCCACGTTTCCACCGCTGCTGATCCCCGCCAAGATGCCTTCTTCGAGGGCGAGACGACGCGAAGTAGAGAAAGACACATCGCCGCGCATGCGAATGACCTCATCGAGCAGGTCCACATCCAAGTTGCGTGGGATAAACCCTGCCCCGATGCCTTGAATCGGGTGCGGCCCTGGTGGCTGTCCGCTCAATACCGCAGAACTATCAGGTTCAACCGCGATAATTTTGATGTCTGGGTTTTGCTTTTTCAGGTAACGCCCAACGCCGGTGATGGTCCCGCCCGTACCGACGCCCGCAACAAAGATGTCCACTTTGCCGTCGGCATCGTTCCAGATTTCTGGCCCCGTGGTTTGCTCGTGGGCTAGGGGGTTCGCAGGGTTTTCGAACTGTTGTAAAACCAGCGCGTTTTCGCGTTCTTGCGCAATGGCGCGCGCGCGGTCTACCGCACCCATCATGCCGAGTGTCGAAGGTGTGAGTTCGACGGTCGCACCGAGGTGCGTCAGAAGCTTTTGGCGCTCGATGCTCAGACCTTCGGGCATGGTCAAAATGAGCTCGTAACCTTGGGCTGCAGCCACAAAAGCCAGCGCGATGCCCGTATTGCCCGAGGTGGGTTCCACAAGCACCGAACCAGGTCCAATGAGACCTTTTTCCTCGGCATCTGCGATCATGGCGCGACCGATGCGGTCCTTCACGCTCGACAGTGGGTTAAAGAACTCGATTTTCACGAGAACTCGGGCATGCACGCCCTCGGTCATGCGCTGGAGTTCTACCAGTGGCGTGCGGCCAATCGTGTCGATAATCGAAGCGTAAACTGTCATCGTGCACCGTGCTCAAAGATGGCAGGAGTGAATTTCTAGGCTTATGCCTATAGCATACCTTAGCGCATCGCGAGAACCTAGCGGCACATTGTCGCAGAAGCGCGTGATTTTTTGGTCGCACGCACCAAAGCATGCTAACGATTGCTAAAAGAATTTTGCCCTAGGGACGGCGCGGAACATCCATGGCCCACGACATCACCCGAACTGTTTTACTCGACGCCCAAACCGAAGCGCTGCGGTTACGTCGTTTTGTGCTGCGCACCGCAGACGGTCAAACCCACACTTTCAGCGCACGACGCGTGCGCATCGGTAGCCACCCAGACAATGATCTGGTGTTGGACGACCGCTCCGTCAGTCGCCATCACGCACGCATCGAAGTCGATCAGCAAGGCTACCGTGTGCTCGATAGTGATTCCAAAAACGGCACGTGGATCGGCACAACGCGCATCCAAGAAGCTTGGCTCGAAGACGGTGCGACGTTAAAACTCGGCGAGAGCACGCTGCAATTCGAACTACTGAAAGAAGAGGTGGAAGTCCCCGTCTCTAAGCGCACGCAATTCGGCAAATTGCGCGGAAAATCCGAGCGCATGCGCGAGGTTTTTGCACTTCTTGAACGCATCGCGCCATCCGACGCCACCGTGCTCATCCAAGGAGATTCTGGCACCGGAAAAGAGCTCGTCGCCCAAGCGATCCACGATGCGTCGCCACGTAAAAACGGCCCCTTCGTGGTGTTTGATTGTAGCGCCGTCTCGCCAGAGCTCATCGAATCAGAGCTTTTCGGTCACGTCAAAGGCGCATACACCGGCGCCAATACGGCCCGCGAAGGCGCTTTTGAACAGGCCCATGGTGGCACCCTCTTTATAGACGAACTCGGCGCTTTATCGCTGGACCTGCAACCCAAGCTTCTGCGCGCCCTCGAAGAACGACAAATCCGGCGCGTCGGCGGAAACAACGTCATCCACACCAACGTGCGTATCGTCGCCGCCACCAATACCAAACTGCGCGAAGCCGTCGCCGAAGGCAACTTCCGCGAAGACCTCTACTACCGCTTTGCCGTCATCACCGTCGATCTGCCTCCGCTGCGCGATCGGCCGGACGACATTCCGCTTTTGGTCGAACACTTTATCCAAGAGCTTTCCGCGCAGCACAACACAGGTAAACTCAATGTCAGCTTTCAAACCATGGAAAAGCTGAAGAATTACCGCTGGCCAGGCAACGTGCGTGAGCTGCGAAACTTCATCGAACGCGCAGCACTCCTTGCCGCAAGCGGCGAAGTCGACGCGAAATGGCTGCCCGAAACCTCGCCCGAAGCACTGCGCGGACCGCGCGCATCCGCCCTACCCGCTTGGCTCCAAGACGCCGACATCTCCTTTGATCTGCCATTCAAAGAAGCCAAAGCCAACCTCACAGAAGCCATGGAAAGTGCCTACTGGGCACACCAACTCGACATCCACGACGGCAATCTCTCCGCAGCCGCACGCAGCGCCGGCGTCCACCGCAAAACCGCCGAATACCTCGTTAAAAAACTCGGTTTGCGCGCCCAAGATCGCGACTGAAACGGAAGCCACGCACCTGTACGCTGCACTAAAATCCGTACACAAGGCCCGTGGTGCCGCCAATGGGTCTATCCAACCCCCGATGTCCAAACGGCACCATGTACATCGTCGACGTCAACGACATCTGCCACCACAAAGGGCCTGCCACGCGCACAGACAAGCCCGCGCCCAAACGCACACCCATCAGCGCAGACGCACGCTGTGAGAACACGTCGGCCGCGCGGCACGCGCGTCCGTCGTCATACACCACCGCTTCGCCACCGCTGACACGACACCAAAACGAGGACGTAACGTTGAGCTCCGTGCGGCGCGACACCTCTAAGCCCGCATCCACAAAAACACGCAGACGCGGACGCTCAAACTGAAAGCTTACGCCGGCACTCAAGCTCTGTGTCTGCACCGTTTGCAGCAATTCTCCTGCACGATCGCGGCGCGAAAAGGACACCGACAAATCAGCAAAGAACCCCACCACCGGCGTCACATAATGATGGCCGCCCAAACGAATACCCGAGTTCAAGAACGCACGCTGTGTTGGGCGCTCCGCATAAAAGAAGAGCAGCGATTCCACCGAGAGATAGTTGCTGTGCAAACGCCGTTTGCGTGCGTCCGTCTCTTGGCGCATCACGCGCAAACATTCTTGAGCGATGGAAAACGCCTTCGAAAGCGCGGAGGATAGATCCTGGTCTTGGCCATCCCAAGGCAAGATGGCGTCGTACGCAAAGCGATCGCTTTGTGCGTCGTACACCCGCACGGCAATGGTGCCCGAAGCGCCGCTCTGCGCAATGCGCACATCCGGCACAACATCCACATCTAAGGTTTGGGCAATATAGCGTGCTTCGGATTTTCTCATCGAAAGCACGGCGGCGGAAGATGAGAGTTGTTCAAAATAAACTTGTCGCCACGCCTCTACAAAAGCCTGCGGATAACGATAGGTTTCTAAGCGCTCTTGGGGACGTAAGCGTATCCATTGTTGCAACGCCAAACGCACGTTGCTCGCGAGCTCTGATTGCGCAGAAGATGAGGTGCTCAATCGCTCTTGGTAAGCGCGCGCAAGGGTTTGCCACGCGTCGACGACCAAGGTTTCGTGCGACCAAGCAACGCCTGTGCCTTCGACAGCCGAAAGCGCACTCTGTAGCGTTCGCGTCGCATCGTGGAGCTCTCCCATGCGATAAAGCCGATAACCAATCTCTAATTCTCGGGCGATCGCGCGCTCTTCTGCGCTTTGGCGATCTTGGGCCACGGCAGGCAAAAACTCTGGGCGCATCCCCGACCAAACGATGCGCCGATCGGCAGAAAACGCGTCTTCGTACGCGCGCTCCACAAGACGTGTCCAGTGCTGAACCCGTGGTTCCAGATCCTGATCAGGTGCCGTATAAACATGCACAAAAGGTGCATCGAGGGCGGTACGCGGCACGATGTCTGGCTGCGCGATCTGCACGATGTTGGCGGCATCCCAAGGCGCTGCCCACGCCGCGTGCGTCCACAGACCTCCAACGCCGATGAGCAACATCAGCACCCAAGCGCGGAGGAATTTTGGCGCGATCCGCGTCATTTCTGCTCCCACGCGCTGTGCGCAATGCCGTGCATGCGATTTGGAGCGCCTAAAAACAATTGGTGCGTCAACAAGTTGGCTTGGGATGGGCATCCTTCGGCCGGCGCATCTCTTTGCTTTTCGAAGATCAACGCTTCGGGTGTTTTGCCCTCTTTAAAAACGCCGCCATCATTTTCGATTTCAGCGTGCAGCAAACGCCGGCCATCCGGCGCCATGCGCAACAAGATGTGACGATGATCGATGGGGCTTTTGACGCGGATGACCGTCAAGGTTTCGGCGCGTCGAAACGGACCGAAATACGCACAATCATCGGGCTGAATGTACGGCGCATCGTCCCGATTCACGCCGCCAAACCCGTAATATTCAACCCATCCGCCCACATAACCATCGTACTCAAAGATGGTCATGCGCAGCGCGTAATGACGCTCGTCTTGATGCACCGTGTCCAAACTTTCGGTGTATACGCCCGAGACCTCACGTACGTCGCCGCAGGCGACAAAACAGAAGCACACGCTCGCCAACGCCATACCGATAAGACGTCGCGATAAAAGCAGCGTTTGAACCAAAGTTTGGGAAGTAGACATCATCACGCTCCAAGGCGTTTGTACTCGTCGAAACGAGAGCGCATCCTGCGCCCTATCGCATTCCGATGTCAAAGGCCATGCATGCGAAGGATTGCGCGGGCGTTTTTAAGTGTCAGCCGCTTCTATCTGATGCATATTCTTCTGCAAGACGCACGGTTGCCAAACAGCCCGTGCAGCGCTAGCACCATGGCTCGCACGTTCTCGTGATCAGGAAAGCCCGATGTCGATCCGCACGCAGCTCGCCGAACTCCTTGTCGACGCGCTGAAAGACCAAAATGTAGAGACCACCGCCGCGGCGGTAGAAGCCCTCTTTGGCACACCGCCCAAACCAGAAATGGGTGACATTTCCATCCCGACCTTCGTCTGGGCCAAGGAGCTGCGCAACGCACCGCCGCGCATTGCCGCATCATTGGCAGAAGCGATCACACCCAAGGCCACCGCCCTCGAAGAGATCGCGTCTGTCGAAGCTTTGGGCCCCTATATCAACATCAAACTCGATGTGGGCGCCCGCGCCAAACGCGTCCTTGGCGCCGCGCGCACACGTGCGTACGCACAACAAAGCATCGGCGAAGGCCAGCGCGTGGGCATCGACTTCTCGAGCCCGAACATCGCCAAACCCTTCGGTATCGGCCACCTACGCTCCACCGCCATCGGCAATTCCCTCGTCCGAATTTATCAAAAACTCGGCTACGAGGTCATCCGCTTCAACCACCTTGGCGATTGGGGCACCCAATTCGGCAAACTCATGTGCGCATTTGAGCGCTGGGGTGATGAAGACAAACTCGAGCAAGACCCGATCCTGCACCTCTACGACCTCTACGTGCGCTTTCACGCCCTCGCCAAAGAATCCCCCGAAATGGGTCTCGAGGACGAAGGCCGCGCGTGGTTCAAAAAGCTCGAAGACGGCGACGAAAAAGCCCAGGCCTACTGGGAGCGTTTCCGCGCGCTCAGCCTCCGTGAATTCGAACGCATTTACGCCCGCCTAGACGTGGGTTTCGATCACTACTGGGGCGAAGCGTACTACAACAACATGCTCGACGCGCTCGTCGAAGACGTACGCAAAAAGGGCCTCCTTGTAGAAAGCGAAGGCGCCCAAGTCGTCCCCATGGATGAGCTCGAGCTCCCGCCTTGCCTCATCGTCAAAAACGATGGCGCCACCCTCTACGCCACACGCGATTTGGCCGCCGCGCGCTATCGCCAAGAGCAATACGATTTCGAGAAGTTCATCTATGTGGTGGGCGCAGAGCAAATCGTACACTTCCGCCAAGTCTTCGAAGTGCTGCGCCGCATGGATTACGACTGGGCAGACCGTTTAGAGCACGTGCCCTTCGGTCGCATCCACGGGATTTCTACACGCAAAGGCACGCTCGTCTTCTTAGAAGACATCCTAGAGCGCGGTGAAACCCGCGTGCGCGAAATCCTGGCCGATCGCAACCTCCCCGACGATGAACGCGAAATCATCGTCCAACAGGTCACCGTCGGCGCGCTGATCTTCTACGACTTAAGCCGCGGCCGCATCAAAAATTATGATTTCGACTGGGATCAAATGTTGCGTGGTTTGGGCCCCAACGAACGCGGTCAAACCGGTCCTTATCTGCAATACACGCACACACGTTTGGCCAGCTTGGTCACGACCTTCCAAGAGCGTTACGGCGATCTGCCGAACATGGATGCCATCGACACCGCATTACTCGACGGCCTTGCCGAAGGTCAGATCATCGCGCACATCGAGCGTTTTCCGGAAGTAATTCGCCAAGCGGCGCAACATAACGAGCCCAGCACAATCTCGCACTATGCGATTGAATTAGCAGAGCTTTTCAACGCCTACTACAGCAGCGGAAACCGCTTTGTCTCGGACGATCAGGCGCTTTCGAGTGCGCGCGTGGCGCTTGCCCTGAGCGCCGAAGTGGTGCTCGCAGAATCGCTGTACCTGTTGGGTGTGCCCTTACCCGAGAAGATGTAACGGTGAGCGTTCGCGATGATTTTTCGCCCGGTGGTGCGCTCGATCTGAGTTTGGACGGCTATGAGCCGCGCGAACAGCAGATCGATATGGCAGAGGCGGTGGCCCATGCGCTCGACCACAACGAAAAGCTGCTGGTAGAGGCAGGCACAGGAACAGGAAAAACCCTCGCCTACCTTTTACCTGCGGTGCGCTCCAAGCGGCGCGTCATGGTATCGACGGCCACAAAAACGCTTCAGCACCAGCTGCTAGAAAAAGACATTCCTTTGTTGCAACAAATCGTGGGTCCGGTGGACGCGGTGTTGCTCAAAGGGCGTCAAAATTACCTGTGCGTCAGCCAATTCGAACGCTTTGCAGAGGATCCGCAGCTACGTAACGCCGAAGAAGAAATTCTGTGGCCGCAGCTACGTGAATGGGCAGAGGGCACAGCGACTGGCGATCGCGCGGAGCTGCATGATTTTCACGAAGAAATGCCGCTTTGGCAACGCGTGACATCCACCGCAGATCAGTGCGCTGGCCGCGATTGCCCTGATTTTAGCAAGTGCTTTCTTTTTAACGCGCGCGAGCGCGCAGCGAGCGCCGATATTGTCATCGTCAACCATCACTTATTCTTTGCAGATGCTGCGGTACAGGATCGGCGCGACATGCGTCTTTTACCTGAAGTCGAAGCGCTGATTTTTGACGAAGGCCACCACCTAGAAGAAACGGCATCGGCGTTTTTTACGATCCATGTTTCCAACCGCAGTTTGGATCGGATTTTAGAGGATTTGGAGGATCAGCTTCTTCGAGGGCAACAGGTCTTGGATGTGAGCGCGGGCGTTCGCTCCAATCAGGAACTGGAAGATCGGCTGAAGTTTGTGCGCGAAGAAGGCGACGCGTTTTTTGCTGCGTTGCGGGCGTTGGCAGAAGGTCACGAGGGGCGCGCTGCATCGGCGTCCTCCTCGGGTGGATTGCGCATGCGTCAGAATCGTTTACCGCTGCGCGCACAACAGGATGATCAAGAGACCCGCATCGAACTCCACGCCCTGCTTTCGAAGGAGCATCCCGACGCCGCAGAGCAAATCGAAGCCTTGCAAGAGCAGGCGTTCAGCCTTGATGAGGCGATGAAAGCGCTGCGCCTGACGCTTCAGAAACTCTACGCAGAACCGAGCGCACGTTTGCGCGAGCGTTTGAGCACGTGGGCAGAGGATCTGCTGCATATTTTACGTCATGAAGCGGATTCTCATATCTATCTGCTCACCTTACGCATGCGCACCCTTTCGCTCGAAGCCATTCCGCTCGATGTTCGGCCCATCTTTTGGCGCCATGTCTTTGGTCATCGGGGCGCTACGGTGGTCACCTCCGCAACCCTCGCCACAGACGGCAACCTGCGTTTCTTACGCCAACGCCTTGGCGCGCCCAAGGAAACGGTCGAACGTACGCTGGAATCGCCCTTTGATTATATGAAACAGGCGTTGTTGTACGTTCCACAAAATATTCCTGCGCCCAACGACCCGCGTTTTGTCGAAGCGATGGCGGAGGAAGTTTATCGGCTGGTGGAAACGACCCAGGGGCGCGCTTTTGTGCTGTTTACGAGCTACAGAAACATGCATTACGCGCATCAGATTTTATCCAAGCGTTGGCGTTGGAAGACGCTGATGCAAGGCGAGATGAGTCGCGCACGTTTGTTGGAGCTTTTCCGTGAAGATGGGCATGCTGTTCTTTTTGCGACCGCCAGCTTTTGGGAAGGCGTGGACGTGCCAGGCGATGCCTTATCTCTTGTAATCATGGACAAATTGCCCTTTGCCAATCCCAACGATCCTTTGGTTTCCGCGCGCAATCGCGATGTGGAACGTGGGGGCGGCAAGGCGTTTAGAGATTATACGGTGCCGCAGGCGATCATTCGTTTAAAGCAGGGGTTTGGGCGATTGATACGCACCAAGAGCGATGTGGGCATTGTGGCGATCATGGACACGCGTCTGGTAGAGAAGTCTTACGGGTCGCGCATTGTGCAGAGCTTACCGCGCGCGCGGCGCACGCGCGATGCGGAGCTCACAAAACGGTGGTGGGCGCACGTTTCTCAACAAGGAGACTCGACCTCCTTGGAGTGAAACGTGCGCCCACTGGACGTGAAAACACGGGCGCGGCTCGCGACCTGCGCTAGAAGAACGCGACGTGCCCTGACTGCTTACACGTTGCTAAGTGCCTGGTCGAGATCCCAGAGAATATCTTCGATACTCTCAAGGCCGACGCTCAGGCGGATGAAGTCTGGGCGTACGCCTGCTTTTTTCAGGTCCTCGTCACTCAGCTGCGAGTGAGTGGTGGAGCCTGGGTGAATGGCGAGCGATTTGGCATCGCCGACGTTGGCCAAGTGGCTGAAGAGTTTCAGGCTGTTGATGACTTTTTCAGCGGCGTCACGTCCACCTTTGGGACCGAAGCCGAGGACGGCACCTGCGCCTTTGGGGAGATACTTCTTGGCCAGCTCGTGGCTTGGGTGATCTTTGACACGTGGGTGGCTGACCCAAGCGACTTTGGGGTGTTCCAAGAGCCAGTCGATGACTTTGTTGGCGTTTTCTTGGTGACGGTCCATGCGCAGGCTGAGTGTTTCGATGCCTTGGAGCAGGAGCCAGGAGTTGAAAGGGGCTTGGTTTCCGCCCACGTCACGCAGGGTTTGTACGCGTGCTTTCAGGATGAAGGCAGGCGCGCCAAGGTCTGCGTACTTGAGGCCGTGGTAGGATGGGTCTGGCTCAGTGAAGTTCGGGAAGCGGCCGCTGCCTGCCCAGTCAAAGTTTCCGCCGTCGACGATCACACCGCCGATGGTTGTACCGTGTCCGCCGTAGAACTTGGTGACGGAGTTCACCACGATGTTCGCGCCGAGTTCGAGGGGACGCACGAGGTAACCGGTGGTGAAGGTGTTATCGATGATCAGGGGGATTTTGAACTCTTTGGCGATCGCCGACACTTCTTCGAAAGGGAAGACGGTGATGTCGGGGTTACCTACACTCTCGCCGTAGATGGCTTTGGTGTTCGGCTTGATCGCTTTGCGGAAGGCTTCGATGTCGGTTGGGTCAACAAAGTCGACGTCGATACCGAGACGTGGGAGGGTGTATTTGAACTGGTTGTAGGTTCCACCGTAGAGGCGGCTCGATGCGACGATGTGATCGCCTTTTTCTGCGATGGTGAAGATCGCTTGGATTTGTGCAGAGTGACCGCTCGAAGTCGCGAGCGCGCCCACACCACCTTCGAGCGCGGCGAGTCGCTGCTCAAAGACATCGGTGGTGGGGTTCATGATGCGGGTGTAGATGTTTCCGAACTCTTTGAGCGCAAAGAGATCCGCGGCGTGCTTGGTGTCGCGGAACTGGTAGCTCGTGGTTTGAAACAAAGGTACCGCGCGGCTACCGGTGTTCTCATCTGCTGGGCTGTGGCCTGCGTGCAGTTGCAGGGTGTCAAATCCGTACTTGCGCTCTTCAGTCATTGTAAACCTCTAATTTCTTAAACGAAGGATCTTAAAATTCGGGTGTGAACCAGAAGGAAATGCCGCTGCTGCTGCACGCCTTCGTCGGTGGTTTTGCCCTTGTACCAATTGTTGAGCCTAAAGGTCAACAATATATTATTGATAAAATTCATCGAGCACAAAATTGCTCGTCGGCTCAAAGACCTGTCCAAAGCGTAACGAGATCACGGGCGCGGGCATACCGCGCTTCCAAATGCCGTAACCAACGGGCAAAGAGACATCAATCGCCACGGGTAGAGCCATGGCTTGCGGCGCCATAAAGCGCAGCCCTGCACCGATCGAAGCGTAGGTGATGATCGCCTCGTCCTGCTCCCATGCAGAACCGAGATCAACAAAAGCGGCGAACCCTAGAAAGGTGCTCAGGACTTCGACGGGTTTGGATCGCCATTCGATATTGGCGATCCATGCATTATGCCCTTCGGCCACGTGGCCACGCTCTCCGCGCAGGCCTTCTGCCGCACCGATTCGAAAGCGTTCATTGGCGTCGTCAGCGCGTAATAGCCGAACCCACCCACGCGTCACAAAGCGGCCCAAAGGCCCAGAGGGCATGACCAGGCGCGTAGAGAATTCCATTCGGCGATCGACAAAACCGTCCGCGCCCCAGCGGATCCGCCCCATGGTTGCTGCATCCCAAAAGGCGTCCTCGCCCAAGGGGGCGACATAGCGCGCACCGAGTGTGCCATCGATAAAGCGCACATCGGCACCGAAGATGGGATCGGAATACCGCAGCTCCGCCTTCAGGTGGATTCCCTTTCTATAAGACTCTGAAATCTCGAAGCGCTCGTAGTTGGTGAGGTGAAAATAGCGGTTCGAATACCATTCCCAGCTAAATGTTGGTCCTATCGCACGTTCTTGGCGCGGTAGGCGATCGATACGAAACTGTTCCAACACGGTCTCTGGAATCCCGTCGTCCATCGGCGCTGCGCGCACTTGACGCAGATCCACAAAGGCGCCGGCGGTCACGAGGGTTTTGTAGCGCAGTCCCCATGCGCGTACGTAGCCGCCGTCGAGTTTCAGACGCAGCTCATGCCAGCGCTCATCCACGCTATAGGTCTCGCCGGTATCGACATCTCGGTATTCCACCGCATGGATTCTTCGGCCATCGAACACACGTTTGCGCGCACTTTTGATGCTGGTATCGACAAACCATGCATCGACATCCCAAGAAGATCGCAGCGGACGCTCTACGCGCAGTTCGTTGCGTATGCCGTCGTATCCACCGAACTCCCGATCGAAGACGAGTCGAAAATTCTCTTGGATATCGAGGTTTACGCCGCCCGGCCAAGTGGTGCTCCATACTGGGCCGATCTCCCACGCGCCTTGGTCCATACTAAAACCCAGGCCAAGGGAATCGTTGAGGCCAAGAAAGTTGGTTTCGACGATGGAGAGTTCGAGTTTTTCTAGGACGCCGCCGGAGATTTGGGGCTTGAATCCGAGGCGCAGGCTCCAGAGATCGCGCGTGATGACGTAGAGGTCGACGCAGGCTTTTTCTGGGTTTTCGACGGGCATGGCCACCACGGTCGAAAAGATTTCGGTGTCCCAGATTTGCTCGCGTACGTCTTCGCCAAGGAGGACGGAGTAGGTGTCTCCGGGCTCGATGGATGCGCGGTGGCGCAGGACGTCTTCGCGCGTGGTGGCGTGCAGTTTATTCAGAAAGAGTGGAAAAGGTTCATCGGGCAGGAAGATATCGTAGGCGAAGTAGCGGATTGCGCAGATCATGGTATCTTCGGCATCGTGTGCGGGCGTGGCGTTTTGTTCTGCGAGGACGCGTTTGGTCAGGCGCCAATCGTATTCGCCGAGGCTTCGGTAGGGCGAGTGATGCGGGAAGGCGCGCGTGGTTTCCATGGAGAGAAAATCTGGCGGCGTCGGCACCTCGGTGGGCATCAGGTTGGGCACCGAAGGTCTATCTTGCGCCTCATTTTCTTGGGATGGTGCAATCTCGTCGCGCGCTTTGTCGTCGTATTCTTGGCCTTCTATTGTATCGCGATCTTCTAGGCTTTCTTGGTCGATGGCGATGTCATCGGACACTTGCAGGGTGTGGCCGTCTGTACGCTCTTCTGCAAGGAGGGGCGATGGGGTGGACGCACGCGTTTCTTCGGGCGTGGTGGGCGGCGCGAGGTGTGCAACGCGCCTGTGATCGACGTCCAGAGCCTCATGTTGCGCGTGGCTTACTGCCGGTAGGCCCACGCTCAAAGCGAGAAGCAGCGAGCCTAAAAGGAACCCTCGTCCATGCCTGCGCTTGGCGCGCAATTGTGTGTGAGGGATAGGACGAGACACGGGTACCTTTGCCGATAGGGAGGGCGCGCAGTATACTACCAAGAGCTGCCCATGGTGCACGTGATCTTAACGAAAGATCATAGGCTGTAGCGCAAGAATTTCTCCCTTAGGATGCATTCGAGTGATCATTCAAGAACATGCGACGACCTATCGTTTGATTACGCAGCATGACCACGGCCGGATCAGCGGCATTTTCGCGCAGGCTTGGCGCGATCCGGTGACGGGTGAGCGCGCGAGCGAGGCCCTGATTCACGCCACGTATTTGCACGATATTTTGTGGGTACCCATCGATTTACTGCCGCGTTTTGCCAACGGCAAACCACTCGATTTTATTGCATTTCCTGAGGACGACAAGCTCGAGGCGTATGCGCATGGGATTGTGAGCGTATCGTCGATTGATGCGTACATGGGTTTATTGCATGCCCGTCATTTTTCTGAGTTTATTTCCCGTGAGCAACACCCTCGCTTTCGAAGCGAGATGGACGCGCTGATTTCGGATTTAACGGCGCGTATTTCGTCGACAGAACGGGAGCGCGCGGACGACGATTTGGCATTGCTGCGGCTTTTCGATGTTTTCTCGTTATTGTTGTGCATGACGGGGCCACACATTGCGCGCACACCGCCGCCTTGGCTCGATCCGTCGCCGTTGTTGGTCCGTCGAGGGCTGGATGCATTCTGGCCGGCACGGGATCAATTTGCACTTTCGCCCTATGTTTTCGATCGCGCGTTGTCGGTACGTATTCCGTATCGCGAGGTGCCGAAGACATCGGATGCTGCGGTATTATTAGAGGCGTATGCTGGCGCACCGACCTTATGGCAGGAGGTGCATGTGCGCGCGCCGTCTCAGGCGGAGATGGCAGCGCGCACGCGTGCGCGCGCTTCATCGATTCGGGCGTAGCGTTCGCTGGTTACAGGCGCCTGTGCGCGCGTTCTTAGTGGACGCTTTCGGGTGCGGTGCGCGCTTGCGCGAGGCCGAAGCTCACGGGCGTCAGGCTATCGAGTTGCAGGTCGCTGAGCGCGACCGGCTCGTCGCCAAAGGCGATGGTTTGGTCGGGAAGCCCAACGCCTGGGTAGACCACGGCGTTGGCACCTGCGTCGTAGCTCAAGAAGACGAGCAGGCGTTTGGGCAGTTGTTGACCGACGCCGTAAATGAGTTCACGCGAGAGCTCGTAGTAGCCCTGGGTGGGCAGTGGCACCAAGGTTTTGAGCCAAGCGGGGTCGTCTGCTTGGACACCTTTGCTTCCGAATCGCCACACGCGTCCGTCGCGCGCGTCGGGAACGAGGACAGCGGGCGGCCCTTGGTCTGACGTCGGCGAAAAGTACACGAGTTTACGCGCGCCTACGGCGTTGCCTTGAGTGGGGTGCGCAAAAAGGGTACGATACAAACCGGCTTCTGGCAGCGCCGCATCGCTCATCCTTTGCCTCCAAAGGACAGCGATTCAAGGAGGCGTTCCACGGCTTTTTGCGCATCCTTATCGTTCAGGTCACGTTGTTCTAGGATGAGCGCGTGGCCGTTGGCGGTGGATGTGACAAAGAATCGAACGTAGTGCGCGCCGTCTTTGCTGTCGATCTGTGCTTGGTAGCCTTCGACGCGTCCGACGTTGGGCAGTTCATCGCTGACTTTGGAGGTATGCACGCGCTGACCGAGGCTTCGGCTCAGTTGTGCGATAAAGTTTTGGGCGATGGCTTCTTGCGCATCGTCTACGCCTTCGACGGCGGGGGCTTGGCGATAGAATTGCAGCGCCACAAAAGCGTGATTGATACGCTCACCGCTTTGTGGGTCGACGAACTGGATGAGCAGTTGGTCGACATCGCCGTTTTTACCGCGGATGGTTTGTTGCGAGATCACGTCGCCGTCGTCGTATTCAAAGGAAGCGTTTTTTCCTTGGAAGACTTTCACGACGGGTGCTGCATTTTCGTCGACGCGGACTTCGAGCGCGGAGGCGCTAAGCGGCAGGCTGATCATCGCCAGCGCCAACATCCATTTGCCTAGGGTTCGTCGCATGATTTCACTTCTTCGAAGGCACGTGTCGTGGAGTGAGCACGGCGCTTGGAGCTTGATACTTTGGGCAAGAACGCCCTTGGCGTAGCAGCGTCGGGCGAGGTCGTCAACGGCCGGCGGTGCTGTTCCGAATCATCGTTAGAGCGAGGTGTTGGCGGTTTTCTGTCGCGCAGAGCGCGTGGGTTACATTCAGCGCGCTCCTCCCCTTTCTGTCGCGCAGTGCGCGACATCTTTCCCCATTTTGGGGAAAGAAAGGGTGCTTGTTTGGGTGCCTTCACCCCACCCAGGCGACACTTTGAGCACCCTCCTGCCTTCCCCAAAATGGGGAAGGTGGCCGAAGGCCGGAAGGGGACGGGCGTGCGGAAGGTAGCAGCGAGCGCGTGGGTTACATTCAGCGCGCTCCTCCCCTTTCTGTCGCGCTAAGCGCGACATCTTTCCCCATTTTGGGGAAAGAAAGGATGCTGATTGAGATCTCAAGCGTTGATTCAAACGCGTTGAAGCTACCTAGGCGACACTTTGAGCACCCTCCTGCCTTCCCCAAAATGGGGAAGGTGGCCGAAGGCCGGAAGGGGACGGGCGTGCGGAAGGTCGCCAATGCACGTAGACAGTATTTTCAAAGCGCATGTTTCGCTGCGGCGATGACGGCGTCTTTGAGCACGCGGTTGGCGGCGAAGAAGGGTTGGTGCACCACGGTGTCCGTGCCTTCGTAGCGCAGCTCGTGACCTTCCAGATCGAGCAGGACGCCGCCGGCTTGGCGGACGATCGCTTCGGGACCGCAGACGTCCCACCAATGGCAGCGGCCTGAAAGGTTAATATACAAATCGGCGCGGCTGTCCGAGATATGTGCAACTTTGCAACCGACGGATCCGTGGCGGTATTCGTTGGTAATGCCCAGCGCGTCTCGAATTTTATCAATGGTGGGGTCGGGGTGGTTGCGCGAGTTAACGATCGTGGCGTTTTCGAGGAGCAGCGCGGGGTCGGCGTAGAGTTCGGTATGGCGTTCGTTTTTATCGATCATGAACGCGCCCATACCGGGTGCACCGCAGTAGATTTGGCTATGTGCGGGCACGGCCACCACGCCAAGTTCTGCACGGCCGTCGACGGCGAGCCCGATCATGACCGAGAACTCGCCGTTCTTTTGCAGAAAGTCTTTGGTACCGTCGATGGGGTCGATGATCCAGCGGCGGTGGACGTCGGGTTTGACCTTGGTGAGGTCGCTTTCCTCGCCGATGACGGCATCTTCTGGAAATGCTTCGCTGAGCTTTTGGGTCAGAAATTCATTGATACGGAGATCTGCTTCGGTGACGGGGCCACCGTCGTTGGCTTTTTCTTCAAAGACGAAGTCTCTTCCGTAGATTTCCATCGCGATGGCCGACGCTTGTTTGGCGAGCTCAATGGCGATTTTCATTTCGTGTCGGTACATGATCATCCTTGCGTGGCACAAAAATGGAACGCGCGAGGCGGTGTAACCTCGCGCACTTCTCTACACGCCTAGGTGCAGGTGTCCAGATGCGATACGTCTTTTGGGTTTAGAGTTTAAAGACGCGTTTGGCGTTATCGCGCAGGAATTTCGGCCACACTTCTTCTTTGAACGGCACGTCGTCCATTTCGCTGAAGATGCGATCGAGGCTCATGCCCATCGGAAAGTATCCTGCGTACATGATCTGATTGCTGCCGCGGCTGTTGGCGTAGTCGATGATGGCTTTGGGGTAGTAGCGCGGCGCAAAGGCGCTCGTGGAGTAGTAGAGGTTCGGGTATTTGATCATGAGTTTGACGGCCAGATCGACCCATGGTTCTGCGCCGTGGCGCATGACGAACTTGAGTTCTGGGAAGAACCAGCAAACTTCATCCAGGTGCTCGACCTTTTGTGCGTGCATGGGGACGCGGGGGCCTGGCACACCCACGGTGCTCACAAAGGGCAGGTCCAGTTCCACGCATTTGGCGTAGATCGGGTACCATTTCTTATCGTTGAGCGGCACTTGAGGACACAAGCCCGCAGGGAAGGCGGTCACGCATTTGATATCGAACTTTTCTTTCCATTCGGTGATGCGTCGCACCTCGTCCATCCCGCGGTTCGGGTTGGCGGACATGGAACCGAAGAAACGATCTGGAAATCTACGCACGGCTTCGGCGTTCAGGCTGTCTTCGCTCGGAATGCCCAAGAGACCCTTTTGGATATTGTGCTTATCCATCTCCCGCAGACACGCCAGCACGTAGTCGTCTGATTCGTCGATTTTCGGGATGTTCCGGAACATATATTCCGCTGGCATTTTCATGCTTTCGCGGCTTTCTTTGTCGATCAGAAGCGGTTCCAAGAAGGTGTACCACTCGGTTTGATCGGGTTCTGGGATGTTGATCATGAGGTCGATGACCTCGATATCCTTGGGTCGTGCCATGGGTGTTCTCCAGACAGGGTAAATCGCGGGTGGAACATGTTCTAGAAATCGCGTGCTGGCAAGGGTCTAGCCTCAATTTTTTTAATTTGGTCTTTTTCTGCTTTGTAGCGCGGGGTCTTTCGCCACTTCGCCACGCCCTGCTTTCGAATTTTTAGGATTTTATCGCCTACCCCATTTTAGCCTTCGGCGATGCCCGCTATGTCGGGCCGTCACCTTTGTTCTAATCCAGGGCATGACAATGCACTGCGGCGGCGCCACACATGGTCAGTCGGACTTGCCTCAGCGGGCAATGTTGCGTAAGATGGGTTCTTGATGAGCTGCGATTTCGTCAGGAAACGCGTCTGAAATTATGGGTTCGCCCTTTACTTTTTCGCACGGGAGCCGCGGTCATGTGGCCTGGTGAGCATGCCTACTTCTGGTAGGAAGCCTAAAAGGTCCGCTTCGGCACCCACCTTAGGAACACTAAGGTCGAACGATGACGCCTTCACCAACGATCTTTGCGGCTCGTCGCCTTTTTTGGCGCGGATGACTGCGCTTTCGAAAGCGCGAGCGCTTTGGCATCCGCCTCGCATGCAAAAGCCCGTACGGACGCCTTGAAAGCCGCCCTCGCTCCCTTCGAATGCTGCGATAGCCCCCGAAGCGGCGGCGCCACAAAAAGATCTCGAAAGCGGAAGCGTTGCGGGCTAACCTCCATGCCCACATCACAAACACGCGGCAAATGCGCCGCCCATCGCTCTTGAGAACTCCCCATGCAAAACGACATCAAAATTGCCGTACTCGGCGGATCCGGCCTCTACAGCATGGACGGCCTAGAAATCCTAGAAGAACGCTGGATCGATACGCCCTTTGGTAAACCCTCAGATGCCATCATCATCGGTCGCCTGAACGGCATAAAGATCGCGTTCTTGCCGCGCCACGGACGAGGCCACGTCCATAGCCCCACCGATATCCCTGTCCGCGCCAACGTCTGGGCGCTCAAATCCTTGGGTGTCTTCTGGGTCATTTCCGTGGCCGCCTGCGGCTCGCTCAAAGAAGAGCTCGCGCCACGCGATTTTGTTATCCCAGACCAACTGATCGACCGTACGCGTTCGCGCCAAAACAGCTTTTTTGAAGGCCTCGTCGCGCACGTGAACTTTGCCAAACCCTACCACCCAGACCTGCGCGCCATCCTCTTAGATGCCGCCAAAGAAATCGACGCCGTCAAAACGCACGACGGCGGCACCTACGTCTGTATGGAAGGACCGCTCTTCTCTACCCAAGCAGAATCCAAGCTCTACCGCTCGTGGGACGCCTCGCTTATCGGCATGACCGCCGTGCCCGAAGCCAAGTTCTTCCGCGAAGCTGAAATGTGCTACGCCGCCGTCGCCCTCGTCACGGACTACGACTGCTGGTACGAAACCGACCACGTCGATATCAACGAGATCATGAACAACGTGGCGTTCAATACCAAAAACGTCCAAACGCTGCTGCAGCGCGCCATCCCCAAAATTCCGCTCGGTCAAGAATCGGCATGCGACGCCTCGCGCGCGCTCGAAGGCGCCATCATGACGCGCCCCGACCTCATCTCGGACGAAACGTGGGAAGCGTACAAACTTGTGATCGCACACCGCGTCGCCCGCTGAAATCACGCGCCAACCAGCGGGAAGAACCAAGAATCGCTGCGAACGATCGTTGTCGAAGCGGCGATTGTCGTCTAGAGCTTGAGCGCGCATGACGAGTGCACTATCCACTCCATGCTAACTTCTCATTTCCTGCGCGTGATCTCGGAGTAATTCGATGGCCGCTGGTACCTACATGCAATCAGTTCTTTGGTGTTGCACCTCGTGCGGCTTCAGCATCCAATTTGGCCAGCCCAAATACGAATGCCCGCTGTGCGAAGCCTATAAATCTGCGTTTGTCGATACGCCGCAACACATCGAACGTACGCTGAAAGATAAATACGGCGAGGGTAATACCAACACCGCCGAAGCGCGCGAAGAGCGCTTGGCCATCCTGCGTGAAAACGGATACCTCAAAAACAACCGTTTCCGCAGCCGCCAGCTCGAGTCGGTCTTTGTCGCCCAGACGTCGCGCAAAACCATCTAAGGACGCTTTTACATGCACAACCGCCGCCGACCCGACGAGCCCTACCTCCGTTATTATTCACTAGGAGGGCTCGGCGAAGTCGGAATGAACTGCGCCGTCTTTGAATCCGATGATCGCATGATCATCGTCGATTGCGGCGTCACCTTCCCCGAAAGCCTCCACTACGGCATCGATCTGATCATCCCAGATTTCACGCCGTTGGTGGAGCAAGCCGATCGTATCGAAGCACTGATCATCACCCACGGGCACATGGACCACATCGGCGCCGTGCCCTACCTCCTGCGCGTGCTCAACGTGCCAGTGTACGCGCCCGCCATGGCCATCGAACTGCTCCGTGGCATGCTGCACGAACACCACCTACTCGACGACGCCAAGCTCCACGTGGTCGACCAAGACACCACCCTAGAACTCGGCCCCTTCACCATCGAGTTTCCGCAGGTCAACCACAGTATTCCCCACGCGCACGGCCTTGCCATCCGCACCGATGCCGGATTGTTCGTCCATACCGGCGACTTTAAAATCGATGACCACGCCATCGACGAAGCGCCCTTCGACCGCGCGCGTTTTGAACGCTACGGCAACCAGGGCGTGCGTGCGCTCTTCTCAGATTCAACCAACGTAGAAGTTGCCGGTTGGAGCCGCTCCGAACGCGACGTGCGTGACGCGCTCCTACAAACCATCCAAGAGCAAACAGGACGTGTTTTTGTCGGCCTGTTCTCAAGTAACGTCACCCGCCTGCACTCCTTGCTGCTCGCCGCGGAAGCTACCGGCCGTAGCGTCGTCCTCTTGGGCCGTAGCGTGCAAAGCACCCTCCACGCGGCAGAACGCGCAGGCGCACTCACCATTCCAAGCGGCGTGCATATCACCGACATCGAATCGATTCGAGAGCACGAAGACCACGAATTGCTCTTCCTCTGCACAGGCACACAAGCCGAACCACGCGCTGCACTCACCCGCCTCGCCACCGAGAACTACCGCGGCCTTCGATTCAAAGAAGGCGATACCGTCATGTTCAGCTCGCGGACCATCCCCGGCAACGAACAGTGGGTCTACCAACTCTACGATCGACTCGCGCGCCAAAACGTCAACGTGATCACGCCGGACGACGCGCCCATCCACGCCACCGGCCACGGCTACCAAGAAGAACTCGCGGAAATGATCCGCTTGGTACGCCCACAAACCATGGTCCCCGTGCACGGCGATCACCGCTTCCAGCAAAAACATGCGCGGCTGAGCGCAAGCCTCGGCGTGAAGCGCCAGCACGTCTTAGATAACGGGCAAGTGCTGCAATTTACCGCGGACGACAGCCGCGTGGTTGCAACCTTTGATGCGGGCAGGCTGCTGCTCGATGGAACCATCTTTGACGCCATCGAAGGTGAAGCCTTTCGCCAACGACGACAAATCGCTCGTGCAGGACTCGTCTGGGTTTCCCTGCTCATCGATCGCGATACGCTGAGCCCCCTGGACGCCGCCGAGATTCTGAACCTTGGCGCGTACGCAGAAGACCGCGAAGAAGGGGAGGAAGCACTAGAGGCCGTGCATTCAACCATCGAGCGCACTTGGCGCAAACTCAGCCACAGCACCAAACACAACGAAGAAGAAGCCGCCGAAGCCCTACGCATCGCCGTGCGTAAACAGCTCACCCGCGTGCTCAAACGCCGACCCTTCGTCGTCGCGCGCGTTCAACTGGTATAATCCCCAGCGCTTCGCTCGGATTTCTCTTGCGTCTTGGAAATAGAACGCCCACCTTACGACTTCTATCCTAGCACGTCCCCAGAGACGACCCGTTGTTGCGCCACAATCCACATCGAGTGATCTTGTCTACGCCGCCCTCATCTCTTCGCCGATGCGCAAAATACCTGAGCACCTGCTGGATGCTTCTTGTTGCGCTGTTGAGTTTTGCTTCCACCGCCGCAGCCGAAGAAGGCCTGATGTCGCTTCGCTCTGCAGCCATGGGAGACAACGTGGTGGGCGGCGCGGGCGCAAACGCCGCGCTCTTCCACAACCCCGCTGGAATCGCTGCGGTGCAGATGTACGCCCTAGAACTCGGCTACAACACCCAACTCAAAAGCAATCACCACCAAATCGGGCTCTCCATCGCAGATTCGCAGACCAACCCCAATATCGCGGGCGGTTTCTCGTACAATTTCGGTTTTCAAAAGGACAAAAGCCGCGGCAAAGGTCCCGCACATATGCAGCACGATCTGCGCGCTGCGGCTGCCCTCCCCGTCATTCAAGATGCGCTCGTGTTCGGTGTGACCGCGCACTACATTTTCCGCAACAACATGCACGCCACGGACGATGATCGGCGCCTTAAAGATCATGGCTTCACTCTAGATCTTGGTTTGATGGCAAAACTTGGGGAGAAGTTCTTCTTGGGCGTCAGCACCCAAAACCTGCTTCAGAAAAAGGATTTGATGGAAGCCCGCAATATCCGCGCAGGATTTGCAGGCATCTTTGGCGTCTTTCGACTACTTGGAGAATACGGCGCGGACCTAGAAGGAAAGCAGACGCGCCATCACGCAGGCGGCGGTGTCGAAGTGATGATCCAATCCTTTGCGCTGCGCGGCGGCTTCCGGCACGTGACCGCCAACGATTTTGAGCGCCATGAGAATCTTCTTTCCCTTGGCGCGGGCTTCCGCAGCCGGAGCTTTGGACTTGATGTCGCCTACCGCCAGCACGTGCAACGCCGCCCCGATCGCTTCCTTGGCGCAAGCCTCGTGTTGTTTCTGTGATTCATAAACGTTGCGTCTAACACGTGGCGTCTAATCTTGTGTAGATGCACAAACGTCGAATAACGAATCTAGGGTGAATTCTCAGCCTTCCTTAAAGGGTTCCGTCTCTATTTGTACATTCCGAAAAGGCCGCAGGAGACTTTCATTGGGGAGATACGGCAAAGCAAGATGGCTTTGAAAAGGGACAAGAAGGGATGAGCGAATTTCCGACCCTACAATTCCAAATCGAAGATCAGCACGCCAAGGTGCGCATGCTCACCACGCCGCTTCGGGATTAAATGCATCGCGCACGGGCCGGCGCCATCATCAACGCGCCTTCGTGTCCTGTGCGCTCAAAGCATTCGCTCTAAGCGCGCGGGAACGTCGGGAGCTTCGCCCGGGCAAAGCGTCTCGACGCGATCAAAACACACATTGACCAACATCACGTCGTGGGTGACTTCTGCCACCACGCCAAGGTGATACGCCACCAGCGCGCGATCCACCGCCGCAAGGTCGGCGTCCATCAGATCGGCAAAAACGCTCATGGCGGCGCCCCATTGACCTTTCTCTATCAGCGCCACGCCGCGTTCAAAGGCGCTGGCGTGCGGATATTCCGAGGAGCCTTCGTCCTCAAGAAGTGCAAGCGCCAGATCGATGTCACCGCGTTTGCGCGCACGAATGGCCGCCGCCACCACGTGGCCAGACGCGGTGAGCAAAACCTCGGAGGAGGGACCAAAGGGGCGCATGGCGAATTTGCCGAGCACACCGATGGCGGGAGGCGCGTCCACAGGCTGGCTTTGCGCGTCCATGCTGGCAAGATCGCGTAATAGCATCTCTTCTGATGCATCCTGCTCTTCGGGCGTGTCTGTCGCATGCAAGAGCGCACCTGCACGGCGTGTGGGCAGGCTTCTGGTATCTATAGGGCGCGGTGCGCCTTTGGTCGCGGGTGCGTCGGATGCTTCTTCGGAAGCGGAGGCGCTGCGTTCTTCTAACCGGCGCTCTGCAAGCATCAATTCCTCACGCACCATGTCGTCTTCGGGTACGCGCGCCAAGTAACGATGCGCAAGCGTAACATAACGTGTCCAATCCTGCGCATTCAAACATGCATGCAGCGCGGCGAGTAGCTGCTGATTGGCATCGCTGATACGCCCGTGCTGCTCTAACTCGGTCGCGTAAAGCAAACGCTCATCTACATCGTTCGAACGCAGCGCAACAATGCGTTCAAGCATGGCCAGACGTCGCTTGATGTTATGCTGCGCGGCAAAGATGTCTGCTAGGCGACGGTAGAGCGCCACTGCGGGTTCGTCCAAATGAAGCGCGGCGTAGAGCTCTGCCAAATGGCGCTTTGCGTTCAAATCGCCCGGTTCAAGCTCCGATAACATGCGATAACTGGTGATGGCGCGTAGGTAAAAACCCTCGTCCTCCCAATGACGTGCGATCATGCGATAGAGGATGCGTGCAGCGTCGAGCTGGCCGTCTTCACGCAGCAGCGCCGCAAAACGCTCCTGCATGCGCATGTCCTCAGGGCGTTCCTCGAGCAGGGCTTTATAAAGCTCGATGGCGCCGCGCAGATCGCCTTGGGATAGGCTGTGTTGCGCACGTCCCAGCTCTCGAATCGGTATCGTCTTAGCCATTGTTCTTTACTCTCTTCCTTCGCGTTCCGTGCAGCATCTACCACGCTCATATCCTGTGTGCGTGTATGAATCGCGCATGGCGTCAGCCGCCGGGTAGCGGAACAAATTCGTCGGGGTCTCCTGGGACGATATCGAATTTGCCGGTTCGCCATTCCTCCTTGGCCTGCTCAATGCGCTCCTTGCTCGATGATACAAAGTTCCACCAAATATGACGCGGCCCGTCGATCATATCCCCACCGAGTAACATCAAACGAACAGGACGATCGGTGGCGTTGCGCACGGTGACAGATAGACCTTCGCGAAGGACCAGCAGGCGTTGATCATCAAAGCTTGTGCCGTCGACTTCGAGGGCGCCAGAGACGATGTAAATTCCGCGTTCTTCAGCAAAATTCGGTAGCGGCAGCGATGCGCCGGGGGCGAGAGAAACATCGACGTAAAACGGCTCGCCCCATGTTTTTACGCTGGCGCGTAAGCTCATGTACTCGCCCAAAATCACACGCATTTTCACACCGTTGTCGTCCACGAACGGCAAGGCATCGAGCCCAAAATGCTCAAAACTCGGCGGGTTTTCTTCGAACTTCTCTGGCAGGGCGAGCCAGCTTTGAATGCCGTAGATCGATTGGCGTTGCTGGCGTGCATCAAGCGGAGTCCGCTCCGAATGCACCACACCGCGCCCTGCCGTCATCAGATTGAGTTCGCCCGGCCGGATAATGCGATCCTCGCCCAAAGAATCCTGATGGCGCACTTCGCCTTCAAAGAGATACGTCACCGTTGAAAGTCCGATGTGTGGGTGCGGCTTTACGTCCAACCCATCCCCCACATCGAGCATGCTCGGCCCCATCTGATCAAAAAAGATGAAAGGACCGACCATGCGGCGCCCTGCCACCGGCAACACGCGTTCGACGGCGAGGCCTTCGACATCTCGGATACGTGGAATGACCACGCCTTCAATCGCATCCACGCTTTGGGCGTCGCCGACAATGGGATCCGGGCACGCAATCCAGCTCATCGTAGTTCTCCGGCTATACATTCATGTTGTGCCCCGTCATTTCACGGTATTTCGAGCATTTTCGCAAGCTTGAGCGCGCCACAGCGCGGCGTACCTCTCATGCATGCGGCTAATCGTCTTGTTCATCGTCGAGCGCTACGCCGCATGCCGCTGCGATTTCAGGATCAGGTGGGGGGCATTCCGAACGATCTCCCGGGTCGCAAAACCACTGTTTTTTTGAGGTCCGTCGCCAATACTTAAAGTCCTGCGGCAACATGTAATAATGCCCATCCTTCATGCTAATAGCGTCCCATGGGGCTGAATCGTCTTCTCCGTGTTTTGGCGCCCCAATGGTTGTTAAGCGATCGGCACAACCGAGCGCGGGCGGCTCCAGCTCACACGTTTCTTTTGCACCAATAAGCTCCCCTTTCACGGGATAACAGCCCGCCGGACAAGTCCCAATCTCTGCATCCTCTGAAATTGTGCATGCCCGTGGGGGTTCAAAATTTTCACAGGCATTGAACAACCCTACGGACAATATCGCCAGCCCCCAAAGGCTCAATGTACGACGTGTGATCCGCATGATGGTTCTCCCCTGCTTGCGTTTTCGACGCATGGTGTAAAATGCGCGTCAGCCCATCCTACATGGAGGTTACAATAATTGAAATACTCAGGCAGACTTCACTCCGTCTGGCCTTGGCTGAGCCGCCTCTCTCCATCCATAAAGAAAGAATTTTGCGAACAAGAGGCGCGGAATTAAATCGATGGTGCGAGCGTAGAGGACGGAGCTTCGCTGGATGATGCGGCGGAGGGCTCTACATTCGAAGGCGCGGGCGATCCGCATTGGAAACAGAACTTAGAGAACGCGTTTTTGCGGGCGGTGCACACCGTGCAATGATCGTAGATGCAAATACCGCAGTGCGGGCAGAAGTCGGTCACGCCGTCTTTCAGGTCGACGGTGCGTTCACAGCTTGGGCACACGCTTTTATCGAGACGCGAGAGGGCGACATCGTACGAAAGCTGCTGACGGCGTTGCACATCGGGCTGCGCCTCAATCTCTCGCTGGCGTTCCAAATAGCGCTGTAAGGAAACGATGGCATAGCGCCCCACCAACACGGTGACGATCACGCCCACCACCGCGCGCACGTAGCCGCCAAAGGGCGGTAAATACGGCACCAGCTCTACAAAGAACACAAAGAGCGCAAAGAGGATATATCCCCAGACAAAGGGCCACCACTGGCTTTCGCGCTTTCGTGCAAACAGCCATCCCGCGAGCAAAAGCAACGGTAGGGTGAGCAAGAGGCGATAACCAAACACGCGTAATCCTGCGCGATCTTGGGCTCGTACAAGCTCTACGTAGGCCGCATCGTGGAGCTTTCGAAGCGATTCGTCGGTATTTGCACGGGCGATGGATTGCGTTTCGATGTCGCGGTGGAGTTCTTGGACAACTTTGCGGGCGCGGTTTTCGTGCGCGGTGAGTTTATCGAGCTCACGTGTACGCTCCACCAGTTCTTCATCGTAATCTGGACGCTCGGTGGCGGTGCGTGTCGACACCCAATTGTTCAGCGATTCTCTGCCACTGCGGTTGAGTTCTCGCGCGGCGTCGAGCTCGCTTTGCGCTTGGCTGAGACGCGTCTGCAAGGCTTCGATCTCAAGGTCGTATTGGCGGATACCGTCGCGCAACGGTTCGGCTTGGCTTGCATCCAAGAAATCGTCGATGCTGAGCACGCGTTCGACGCGCGGCAGATCGTTGATCAGAAGCCCACCCAAGGTGATGAGAAAGCCTGCAAAGATGAAGGCGACGAGCCACAATCCTCGACGAAACCATTTTTCTGACCGACGCAGGGACTTACTCATCGAAGGCACCGTACTTGGGGGGAAAGCAAAAGACACGACATCATGACGTACACATCCAAGAACCTTGGATCACTGTGCGGTATTCCGTGGCATCGTGATGCCTTGCAGGTGTGTACACAGATTTTGCAAGATGGTGCATCTGCGCGAAAGTTGCGAACAAAAACGAAAAGCGAAGGAGATTTTCCTTCGCTCACGTTGTGCTTTGGGTGATGGCGCGTTCGGCTCAATGCCTGCGCTAGGCCATCACTCGTTGACGCGTTCGACAAACTCGCCGGTGCGGGTGTCAACTTTGATCTTTTCGCCTTCTTTGATGTAGAGCGGCACGTTGATCTCGGCGCCGGTTTCCACGGTGACAGGCTTGGTCGCGCCAGTGGCCGTATCCCCTTTAACGCCCGGAGGGGCGCTGGTAACTTCCATCACGATGTGGTTGGGCAGGTCGATGTTGATGGGACGGCCTTTCCAGAAAAGGATTTGCACCGAGAGGTTTTCGGTGAGAAACTTAATCTGCTCTTCCAACGCTTCGGCTTGGATCTCGACTTGCTCGTAGTTCGCGTTATCCATGAAGGTGTATTGCGTACCGTCCGTGTAGAGATACTGCATTTCGCGATCGGTCACTTCAGGATCTTCGACGCTATCGCCCGAACGGAAGTTTTTCTCAAGAACGCGCCCCGTGATGAGGTTTCGCATCCGCGTTTTGACGAATGCGACGCCTTTGCCGGGTTTGACGTGCTGTGCTTCAAGAATGACCCACGGCTCGTCGTTGTACGCGATCTTGAGGTTTTTACGGAAATCTGTCGTCGAATAAGTAGCCATTTTCGTACCCTACGCTCAGGCCCTACAAATTAGCGCTTTTATGCGTAGTGTGCGCGCGGCCAGAGGTCAACCCAAGGAACGTGGTTCTTAGAGCGGATAACGCGAGATGACCGCCAAATCATGGCCTCCGGGAATATCCGATCGGCGTACTGCGTAGACTTTGGCGCCGGAGCGCAGCGCGCGCCCAGCGATTTCATCGATGATGTCATAGTTCACGGCGTCGCCCTGCGTATCCCACGTGATGGTACCGCTTTCGTCGTCGATCATTCCGTCACGCACGCTATCGATATCAAAGAGCAAGGTGTCGATACCGCCAAAGGTGGCAAGGCGCGCGGCCTCTGCGACGTCGGTGGTGGTGCGCTTTTGGCCGGTGCGCTCATCGAATAGTTTGTGAAGCTTCTGCACCTGCTCTGCGTAGAACGCGTCCAGAATGGGGCGCGCAGCCTCTGAAAGCTCGCGCTCACTCAAGTGCTCTACGTTGCCCGGAATCACCGTTTTTAAGGGCTTGGTCACACTCAACGAACGGAAGAGCGACTCCACAGGTGTGGTCGTCGCCAAAATCAACGGAAGATCAGAGCCTTTGAGCACAGGGCGCAATGCGGCATCGATCTGGCGAAGATAATTGGTCAAATACGAAGGGTGACCATGCACGCCCTCGCGGTGGCCCGTGCCCGAATACCCTTTATTGATCGCTTTACCGCCCGCATCGGTCACGTTGGCAGGCATGTTGGGTACTTCCACCACGCGTGCCGGCAAATCGGCAGAGATCTCCACCAAACGTGCGTCTTTCTCAGAAAGCGCAAGAACGTACGCAGCGTGCGGAAAGGTGATCGCGCGCAACAGCGGCTTGATGTGAAAACGGTCCGAAACCTCCGCAACGTCGGTCAACTTGTTGGCCAACCGATAGGTACGCAAGCTGTCGGGCGTGGCAAAGACCGCCAAGCTGTTCGCCTGATGGCTCCAAAAGAGCACGTCACCAGACAGCTCCTCCAAACGCTCCCGAAGCAAGATCAGACGTTTTTTGTCAAACCCCGCCTCGCTGAGCTGTCCCAGCGCACGCTTCACCAAGTTCCCATATAAAATGCGGCCTTGGTCAGCGTCCGGTGTAATCGGTGTCGTCGGCAAGTAAATGGACACACATGCGTCCGCGCGCACCAAGTTCAATGCACCAATCTCTTCAGCGTTCGGTAGATCGACATATAGCATATATAAACTCCAACATGCAGTTAAACTACACTAACAATTCTAAGACCCAGCGCACAGAATTGCCAGTGACACGATGTCGCAGGACTTTTTGCCGCACCTGACGTCAGCAGATTCTCGCCCGCTCACGCCTTTCGACGTTCCGCCACCGCCACAGATGCAACCTTGGGCATGATATGCTAAGGATTACTGTTTGAGCCTATGCACCCCAACTGCGACCGAAGCAACGCCTTGCTCCCAAGGCACCCACCGCTCCCGTAATTCCCGTGTCAGCTCGCACAAAGGCTCACGAATTTTTCGCTCCATGCTTTTTTCACGCGCATCGCGCCTTATAATTTCTACAGATCCTTCTTATTTTATGGAGTTCGCATGAAATCTCGCGCCGCCATCGCCGTCGAAGCCGGAAAACCCTTGGTCATCGACGAGATCGACGTTCAAGGCCCCAAAGCCAACGAGGTGATGATCAAACTCGCCGCCACCGGCGTATGCCATACCGACCTGTTCACCCTCTCAGGCGCAGACCCCGAAGGCGTCTTCCCATCCATCTTGGGACACGAAGGCGCAGGGGTGGTCGTCGAGATCGGCCCAGGCGTTACCAACGTCGCCGTCGGTGATCACGTCATTCCGCTGTACACCGCAGAATGCCGCAAATGTAAATCTTGCCTCTCAGGCAAAACCAACCTCTGCACCGCCGTCCGCGCCACCCAAGGCCGCGGGCTCATGCCGGACGAAACCACGCGCTTCTCATGGAAAGGCCAACCGCTCTACCACTACATGGGATGCTCCACCTTCTCGGAATATACCGTCGTCGCAGATGTTTCCGTCGCCAAAATCGACAAGACTGCGCCCCTAGATAAAGTCTGTCTTCTAGGATGCGGTATCACCACGGGCGTTGGCGCCGTACGCAACACCGCCGGCGTTTCCGGCGTCGAAGCTGGCAGCACCGTCGCCGTTTTCGGACTCGGCGCGATCGGCCTATCCGTGATCCAAGGGGCACAAATGGCCGGTGCATCGCGCATCGTTGCCATCGATATCAATCCCGACAAATTTGAGCTCGCCAAGAAGTTTGGTGCCACTGATGTGGTCAACCCCAACGATTACAGCAAGCCCATTCAAGAGGTGATCGTGGAGCTGACCGATGGCGGCGTCGACTACAGCTTTGAATGCATCGGCAATGTCGACGTCATGCGCTCCGCACTAGAATGTGCGCACCGCGGATGGGGTGAATCCATCATCATCGGTGTCGCAGGCGCAGGCCAAGAAATCTCCACACGCCCCTTCCAGCTCGTCACAGGACGCGTCTGGAAAGGCTCCGCCTTTGGCGGCGTGCGCGGACGTACCGAACTGCCAAACTATGTCGCAGAATACCTTGAGGGCCGCATCAAGGTCGATGAGTTCGTCACGCACACCTTGGGCTTAGAAGATATCAACAAAGCCTTTGAACTCATGGAGCGCGGAGAGAGCATCCGCACCGTTATCACCTTCTAATCCATCGCGGGCGCTGTGTTTTATACAGCGCCCGCGCTACGCTTTTCCCTTCTTTTTCCCTTCACCTCCTGAGGCATCATGTCGATTGAACTGACCGAAACCTTTCGCTCCTTTGGAGGCGAACAACGCCGATATACCCACGCCTCTAAAGCCACCGGCACAGAGATGGTCTTTTCCGTCTACCTGCCGCCCGGCGCCCAAGATGGCAACGTCCCTGTGCTCTATTGGCTGAGTGGTCTCACCTGCACCGACAAGAACTTTGTCGAAAAATCAGGCTTCCAACGCTACGCCGCCGAACATGGCATCGCAGTGGTCGCACCTGACACCAGCCCACGCGGCACCAACTTTCCCGGCGAACACGACGATTGGGATTTTGGCTCTGGCGCAGGCTTTTATGTCGATGCCACCAACGCACCGTGGGACAAAAACTATCGTATGTTCTCGTATGTGACCGAGGAACTGCCGAGCATTGTAGAACCGGCGTTGGCGCTGACACCGAAGCGTGGAATTAGCGGGCATAGCATGGGTGGGCACGGCGCGTTGATCGCAGCGCTTCGGCTTCCCGAACGCTACACCTCGGTGTCAGCCTTCGCACCGATTTGCCATCCCACCAACGTTCCATGGGGAGAAAAAGCGTTTAGCCATTACCTTGGCGAAGACCGCGAGCGCTGGGAAGAATGGGACGCGACCCTGCTCTTGAAAAAGCATGGTTTTGAGCGCCCGATCCTCATCGACCAAGGCGATAAAGACAACTTTCTGGAGCCCCAACTCCACCCCTCCGCTTTCGAAGAAGTCGCCCGCGCCAAGAACGTAGATCTGACACTTCGACTGCAAGCGGGCTACGATCATAGCTACTACTTTGTAAGCAGCTTTATCGGCGATCATATCGCGCACCACGCCAACGCGCTGAAAGGCTGAAGCGCGCAGGCGGAAGCACGTAGCCTCGTTTCATAATGACGTAAAACAGGTTCTATTCTTTCGGCAGCCGTCACTCGACCGTGACCGAGGCCGAATGATCGCAATCTCCGCAGGTGTTCTTGTTTTGGCGGTCTTTATATACTGGCTCGCCCGTCCACAACGTACGCGTTTCGCCTTCTGCATTCACTGCGCGCACCTCAACCTTCTTAGGGCGCGCGTCAATCCTCATCAAGGTGCCACTGTTCTGGGCCTGCGTAGTACAGCGATTGTCTTCGGCGTCATCGCACGCCAACAGCTCGCCGTCCGCAGTGAGTTGAAGCGTTTCTCCGGGCTCGACAAGTCGATCTGCAGCGCGGATCGTGAGCGCAGTGCACCCAATGTCATTGCATCCGCAGGCGACGAAGAACAGGCTGCAGAGCCCGATCAATGCAACGGCGCACAATCCGCGCGTCTTGCTTAAATTATTGATATATCTACTCATAAAAGCCCCGACGAGAGTGGAGTAACCGCACCCACAAAAAAATGCACTCGCACGCGAAAGCTTCGCCTACAATCGCTCCTTCGACACGAAACACGCTGCGCGTTTGAAACGCGCAGGCCATCCTAGAGAATAAAGAGAAGCTAAAACCGGATCAAGGGCGTGCGATAGACTATGCTACGTTCGAACGCTGCGGCACGCACCGCCCGCCGTTGCGATAGAGCCGTATCCCCTCTACGCGCCGCCACTTTTCGCTTCCAACGCACGTAATGCGTCCGCAATGGCAAAAACATGCGGGTCGTGCGCGCCAAGCTCTTTCAGCGACGCCTCCAACGCGAGCAAATAGTCGCGATTGGCACCGCTCGTCCCGTGACTGCGCGCGATATGCGCCGCGATCTCTTCGATCGGCGCCTCGCCAAGCCACGCAGCATTGCCTTCCGTGGCAATGTAGACGAGTGCTTGGGCGGTGGTTCCGTCGAGAAAATACAACGGCGTTTCAAAACGAAGATAACCATTCTTTTCGCGCACATCGAGATGATCAAAGGTGTCCGGCGCGACACGGTACGCCATGCCCACACACGTCTCATCACGCGCGACCAGCGTGACCACACGCCCCGGATGTTCCGGCGTGCCGCGATGATCATGCGAACCCTGCCAAAACCTGCGCGACCAACCCCGAATTTGCGCGGGTTTACGCTCAAAATAAGGGAAATCTGCCTTGTAGATCAGCGAACCGTAGCCAAAAACCCAAACGCTCTCCTGATCGCGCAGATCCTGCCGAAGTTTATTGATTTGCGAGGTATCGAAAGACATGACGCCAACGCTAGAACGAAATTCCTGACTTGCCTAGAGGCCTCCGCACAACCCGCCACGCCTCCGCCCTCGAAGGCAGAAGCGTTAATTGTGCCGCGATTTGCCCCCCAAATATTTCCGCTACGCTGGACGAGTACGACATTCACCGACAGAGAAGCGAGCGCATCGGGCGATGGTGCGAAGGAGCATGACAATGAAGATATCTTGGCGCATGATTTTAGGGCTTTCCATCGGGCTTACGGCATGGACCGGCTGCGGAGATTCCGACGCCGACAACCCGCTAGACAAACATACTTCGAATCTTGTGCAAACATGGAACTCTCCGGACGGCGAAACACGCGTCCTCGCGGGAGACAGCCCCGCCTCCATCGTGGATGATGCCTTGACAAACGAGGAGCGCGCGAAGGTTCTACGCGAAAAGCGCTTTCTGTACTATTACGCCATGGCGTTCTTCGTCTTTTATCTTATTAGCGCTTTCACGACATTATCATAGCCCTACACTATTCATGCGAGCAACTTGACTTACCCCTAGGCACCCACAAAGAATTTATGCTTAGTGGGTCAATAACTAGGCCGTGTAAATCAAGCTCGGCGTGATTCAAAAGGATGAGGACATGGTACGACTAGCCTACATGCTGTTTGTTGTATTCGGCTTAACATTTCCGGCGTGGTCTATGAGTAAGCCACAGTGTGAACACGTAGATTCCCCTGCATCCGGGCACGAGCAAGTAAAAATAGTAGGGCACACATTGCCGACTCTACCAAATATAGATCCTGAAGAGTCGCGTGCAATGATAATACAGGCTCTTCATCGATGGAATCAACAATCAGAAAGCAATGTCTTATTCAGTTATAACGGAACTGCCTCTAGTCCAGTACGCGCTCGAAAAGGATGTGGACGATCGTGCAATGGACTTAACACCGTCGAGATCGCTGATCTATGTGAAGGTGGACCCGCGTTTTTCCAACAACGCTGCCAAGGTGACACTCTATGTATCCCAAACAATAAATACCATCAGTGGCGGATTGTTATCTGCAATAGCTATTACACGAAAGACAATCCACAAAACATCGTCCAAATGAATTGGGGCGTCGGTGATACTAGCAGCCCAAATCGTGACCTATTAGGTACGCTGATGCACGAATTTGCTCACGCTCAAGGTTTAGGTCATCCCGGAGGCCCGAATGCTGACGACCCATATTGCGATGGTGATGCTGCGGTGGCAGGCGGGTCAAATTGCGGCGGGATGCATCGATTGTCGCGCAGAGATCTTTATCGATATGATCAGCTCTGCGCTGAAGACGGTAAGGGCATAAGAAATAGAAAACTTCATCATGTTCAAGCGAACGACGATATCTTCACATATACTACCCGCAGCGTCCCTGGCGGAGCTAGTAATGCGACTGCATGGCAAAACCATCTACATAAACGGGTCGACGTTCAACGAGGGGATGAACGAACAATGCGTGATCTTCTATCAGTCAACACGATTTTCTCGACATATACTGAAGATAATCTCATGCGCGCCCGTCAAGCAGGATCTTATGGAAACCCGTTTTCAAGTGTACTAAATTCTCTTATGTCGATCAGAAACTTAGACACGACAATAGATTGGTATCAACGAACGACTGCTAGCGCATTTAGCATGTCTGATCAAGAATGGATCACGCAAACCCAATGCACAAACGCAGCTTGTAGTAACACAAAACCGATTAAATCTCTCTATCCTATTGAGCTTACGAAGGGCCTTTCGCCTAGCTCCACTATTTACGGAACTTGGGTAGACTTCGACCGACAGACGCAAACCGATGCATATCGAGTGCAAATTGGAAAACGGTCGAGTTCATTGCAAAATGCGTCCTTTAGCGTGAACATACTTCAGAGTGCTTTAAGATCCTCAATTAAGCCTACCCTTGCGTGCGTGTCCTCGATGGCTCTCTGTCATTTGTATTACGTCCCTATAGAAGATGCGAAAAGCAGAATTCACCTTCAATTCCTCATGCTCAACAACAACGGAGAGCTTATAGCTCCATTTGGGGTTTCAGGTTTCCCGATAAAACATGAGGACAGTTATATTGCGACAGGCAGCAATTTGACCTCATGGGTGCGCCAAGGAACTGACGACAAATATTATGCTTATCTCGCATTCGCCTCCAATGATATTGGAATGCCCATGAAGATTTTGAAATTCGCATTTGGCACCGCACAATCTATCGATTCGGCAACCTTTGGCACAGTGTTTTCCAGTCCATCCATATCACGCTATCAGCCTTCTGGAAATATTGATCTCATTTGGATTGGCCCCTAAGTTTAAAACCCACTAATTCTCGTTTGCAAGACGGAAAGAACTTATGAACAGTCAGTATATCTCAAAATTCGTTTTAATAATCGCAGCAGCTTTGCTCGTGGGCGCCTGCAACGATTCAGCGAACACCCCGTTTCCGAAACCGAACCCTCCGTCGAATAATTCACATGTGGATGAGCCGATTGGCGGTGTGTGCGGGGGAATTCCCTTCAAAACCTACGACGAAGCAATCGATGGGGGGCATTATTCCTTCGCGTATGGGACGATCGTGAAAACGGAGCCTGTGCTGGACCTCTTCGATTGGAACTCCAACGCTGGCGAAGGGAGAAAAACGTGCGATGGAGATATTGATCCCGCGCTACGTATCACTGTACGATTAGAGAACGCCTCTTGGGATTTCGACGCGGAGGATCTTCTTACCGTAGGTGTGAGCGCAAATGTATGGGGCGCGACCGCTGCATCGCCTCATGTGAACGCCGGCAAGAAAGGGATTGAATGGAGCGACGGTCACACATACTTTCAATCCGGAGATTCTATCGGAATGCTCGGCGCGTTCAGCAAGCACGAAGACTTTCGGGTCGCCAGCACCAATTTCTTCACTATAGATAAAAACGGCGCCATCTCGAATTTTCGTCAAAGTAATTGCGTGAAAGGTGAATTAAATAACGTGGACGTCAACGAAGTGATCGCGCGTAGCCATACCGCCAACCACGGCGAAAAACCCTACATCAAAGGCGAACTCGGTCCGCTGAACTCTGCCTGTACCGAATAGGGCGCGAGAGCCTCGAATCCGTAGGCATCAACCCCTCACAGCGACGCGCACCACCCGCCGTTGCGATGGAGGCGTATTCCCCTACGCGTCGCCACGTTTCGCTTCCAACGCACGTAATGCGTCCGCAATGGCGAAGACATGCGCATCATGCGCGCCAAGCTCTTTCAGCGACGCCTCCAACGCGAGCAAATAGTCACGATTGGCACCGCTCGTCCCGTGACTGCGCGCGATATGCGTCGCGATCTCTTCGATCGGCGCCTCGCCAAGCCACGCAGCATTGCCTTGCGTGGCAATGTAGACGAGTGCTTGGGCGGTGGTTCCGTCGAGAAAATACAACGGCGTTTCAAAACGAAGATAGCCATTCTTTTCACGCACATCGAGATGATCAAAGGTGTCCGGCGCGACACGGTACGCCATGCCCACACACGTCTCATCACACGCGACAAGCGTAACCACGCGCCCCGGATGTTCCGGCGTGCCGCGATGATCATGCGAACCCTGCCAAAACCTGCGCGACCAACCCCGAATTTGCGCGGGTTTACGCTCAAAATAAGGGAAATCTGCCTTATAGATCAGCGAACCGTAGCCAAAAACCCAAACGCTCTCCTGATCGCGCAGATCCTGCCGAAGTTTATTGATTTGCGAGGTATCGAAAGACATGACGCCAACGCTAGAACGAAATTCCTGACTTGCCTAGAGGCCTCCGCACAACCCGCCACGCCTCCGCCCTCGAAGGCAGAAGCGTTAATTGTGCCGCGATTTGCCCCCCAAATATTTCCGCTACGCTGGACGAGTACGACATTCACCGACAGAGAAGCGAGCGCATCGGGCGATGGTGCGAAGGAGCATGACAATGAAGATATCTTGGCGCATGATTTTAGGGCTTTCCATCGGGCTTACGGCATGGACCGGCTGCGGAGATTCCGACGCCGACAACCCGCTAGACAAACATACTTCGAATCTTGTGCAAACATGGAACTCTCCGGACGGCGAAACACGCGTCCTCGCGGGAGACAGCCCCGCCTCCATCGTGGATGACGCCTTGACGGATGAAGAACGCGCGAAGGTTCTACGCGATGCATATCCAGCACTATTGCGCGGATGTTATGCCACCTCGCTCCGTATCGAGAGCACCACAGAAACGTATCATTTCCTGCGCGCAACACAGAAGGACAACGACGCGTGCGAAACCTTTGTTTCTATCGAACCACAGCACGAAACCGACCTCCATGCAGTGTATCGCTGTGATTTAGAAAACGTCGACCTATCACTCGCAGCCTCCGCAAACGATGGCGTTCCGACATGGCCGTCAGATGTTTCCTTCGAAAGCACGGTGCTTTCATCATGCGAAGACGTCCCCAACACCCTCCATCAATTGAGCGCAGATGCACCGTGTACCATCAACGTTGACAGCTGGTTTGTTTGCTCATTAGGTCACGTTTGCACGCCCTACACACAAGGCAACGACGCTTTATCCATGCTCGTCGTTTACTGCCGCAACGCGCATCTTAAAATTGAAGGATATTTCTCGCCATTCGAAGTGCTTTACGATAAATTGATTGCGACGTTTATTCGCTCTTTTTAAACTTCGAGTGGTCCGACATGTCGACATCTCTGGAATCTTCCAACGCCGCGCTTGGCGAAGACCTCCGCATTGGGCCGCTGCGGTTACGCAATCGCATTCTGAAGGCCGCGACTTTTGAAGGTCGTTGTCCTGGCGCGTTGGTATCGGACGATCTCATCGAATTTCATCGTCGTCTTGCTGCGGGCGGCGTTGCGATGACCACGGTGGCGTACTGCGCCGTAGCACCCGAAGGACGAACCGAGGTCAACCAAATCTATTGGCGCGAAGAGGCGCTGCCTGGCCTCAAACGTTTGACAGAGGCTGTGCACGCCGAAGGCGCAGCCATCTGCGCGCAAATCGGGCACGCAGGTCCTGTGGCTGACGAGAGTTCCCACAAACACAAAGCGCTTACGCCCATGCGCATGTTTAGCCCTTTGAGCTTTTCTTTTACCAAGCGCGCCACCGAAGCCGACATTCAACGCGTGATCGATCAACATGTGCAGGCGGCGTTATGGGCCGAGGACTGCGGCTTTGATGCGATTGAACTGCACTTTGGGCATAATTATTTTGCCAGTAGCTTTCTGAGCCCCTTATTGAACAAGCGTAAAGACGCTTATGGTGGGTCGTTAGAAAACCGTGCAAAGGTCACTCTTGGCGTCGCGCGCGCTGTGCGCGCGGCGGTCGGTGACCGCATCGCCATCACCGCCAAACTCAATATGCGCGATGGTGTGCGCGGAGGCCTCGAGCCAGAAGAAAGCTTGCAAGTGGCCAAGTGGTTACAGGAAGAAAAGCTTGTAGACGCGCTCCAGCTCACTGCGGGCAGCTCGCTGCTCAATCCGATGTATCTTTTCCGCGGCGGCGTACCGCTCCGCGAATTTGCGCGGAATTTCCGCCTTCTTCTACGCGTCGGGATGTTGTTATTCGGGCGTTTCTTCCTGAAATCCTATCCTTATGAGCCGCTCTATTTGTTTGAGCTGGCGCAACGCTTTCAGCAGGAGCTCGATCTACCGATCATTCTTTTGGGCGGCGTGAACAGCCACGATGAGATTCAAACAGCGGTGGATGCTGGCTTTGAATTTGTCGCCATGGGACGCGCGCTGCTTTCGGATCCTAATTTACCCCATCAGATTCTTAGCGATCGCAGCGCACAATCACGTTGCATTCATTGCAACCGGTGCATGCCGACCATTTATCGCGGGACGCATTGCCCCGTCTTTCAAACCATGCTTCCTGCGTCGGAAACCAAGGCGTTAGAGGCCTGAACGCACATTGTGCCAACGTCGTAAGCGTCGTTATTGCTGTTCATTTTCGAGCGCTCTGAGCGCTTGGGCGATGGACGAAACATGATCGTCCTGCGCATGAAGCGCGTGCAGCGCGTCGTCCAGTTTCAGAAGGTATTCTCTATTGGACCCGCTCGGTCCATGACTTCTGAGAATATGCTCGGCGATTTCCTCGACAGGAGCCGGACCAAGCCATGCTGCATTGTTGGGGGTGGCGATGTAAACAAGGCCCTCGTCTTGGGTTCCATCTAAGAAATAAAGCGGCGTAGTAAAACGCAGATATCCGTTCTTTTCGCGCACATCCAAATGCTCAAAGGTGTGCGGGGCAACGCGGTAAGCCATGCCAAGACATTCTTCATCGCTTTCGATGAGGGTCACGACGCGTCCTGGAGCGTCCGGCGTACCACGATGATCGTGCGAACCCTGCCAAAATCGACGGGTCCAACCATGGATTTTAGCTGGCTTGCGCTCAAAGTACGGAAAGTCGGCTTTGTAAATGAGCGAACCATAGCCAAAGACCCAGACACTCTCTTTGCCTGTGAGGTCTTGGCGGCTTTGATTGATGCTGGTGGTATCGAAGGACATTTTTCTCTTTTAGTTCATACGATGGACTCATTGCGACCTTAGCACAACGATGTACTTGTTCGGATGGTCGAATACCGAGAGCGTGATCGGAACGCCGCCCGCGATTCGATACACGTGCGATCGGAACGCCGGCGCCCTTCCGGATGATCGCCCGATCGAAGCGCAAAAACGACCAACGCCTCGATCGTAGGACCGAGGCGTTGGCTTAGATATTAAGCTTGACGCGGTTGCGCGTAGCGCAGAGCGGCAAGCTCATTTAAAAAATGTTGGCAGAGCAAGCGAGCACGT